>OLXE01000001.1_pt1 | contig 517846 bp, 425 predicted proteins | sample 1644571 | NCBI WGS metagenome assembly OLXE01 (sample SAMEA103958161, study PRJEB25191) | human gut metagenome | biome: human-associated habitat [ENVO:00009003]; feature: intestine environment [ENVO:2100002]; material: feces | place: Germany | collected 2013/2015
CAAGAGCAATTAACCTACGCTCATTTCCAATAAATTACACTCTTTTCGTAACTTCTTGTTGCAAAAGTACGAAATAATCCCGGAATCGCCGCCAGCCGCGGCGGTTTCCCGTGCATAAAAAGAGGATGCGGCCCCGAAGCCGCATCCTCCTTCCAACTAAATTAAACCAACCTTTACCACATGACGTTTATCGTATAGGCCTCGATGCCGTTTCCGACCGATATCGGGGCAACATCCGTAAAGCCCCAGAAGCGTTCTTCGGCGAGCATGAAGATCGTATACGCGCTTCCGGACGCGACGTTGTAGACCTTGAATGAACCGTCCGTATTCTGTACTGCCGATTCGAGCGCTCCGAGCAGGTCGTTCTTGACCGTGCCGATCATCAGCATGTTCATATTTTCGCGCTTGAGCGTGTTCATGACGCCGTTTTCACCGCCGAAGGCGTTGATCTGCTCGTTCGTTTCGAAGCGTACCGTGCGGAAATTGATGTCGTAGGCGATGTCCACGGTGCCGGTCACGGTGCCGTTTTCATCCTTGTCGGTGCGCGTACCTTCCATCAGCGGGGAGAAGCCCGTGACGTAGCAGCCTTTGCCGCAGGCCGTGGCCTTGACCGAGCGGGTCGGCTGGTTGAAGAAAAGCGTGCTGCCCTTGTAGGTCGTCCTGTTGGTCAGCCCGTTGAAGGCGAAGGCCGTCCAGCGGTAGGTGTTGATCGAGATCTGCATCACCTTGTCCAGGTTGGCGTTGTCCGAACGGTCGAAGACCGTGAGCCATGCCTCTTCGCGGCTTTTGAGCGTGTTGACCATGTAGTTGTTGAGAGCCGTGTAGTCGGCATCGCCCGTAATCAGCGCCCCGTCGCTCAGGCGGCTGACGAACTGGATCCTGGCGTTGAACTTGTCGGACGGCTTGGCGACCACCGAACTGAGCGAATACTCGTAATCGTCCGAACAACCGGTAAATACCGGGGCTGCCATGGCGAGCGCGAGCAGTGCTGAGAGATATTTTTGTATGTTTTTCATATTTTCGACTTTTGTGAATTCGACGAACTGCTATTTAAGTACCAAGGTGGCTGTGATCGGGTCATGGTCGGAGAGCGATGCCTTGCCATTGGCGGCAGGGCAGGAATGGGATTTGAAATCATGGCCCGTCCATCGACCTTTGGGGAAAGCAAAGATGTGGTCTACCCAAGACACCCCGATGTGGTCGCCTAAATTTCTGAATTCAGGAAGCACGTTTGTTCCCCATCCGACGTTCAAGTCTCCCATCAGGATTGTCGGGTATTCGGGATTGTTCAGCCCGGCTTGTGTTACAACATTTTGTTCCTGCTGTTGGATGACCTGATCTATTCCGCAATGGTCGAAATGCGTACAGATAATGCGCACGATCTGTCCGTCCGAATCGGAGGTCGGTACCAGAATGTCGATGTAGCCCATACTTCGCTGGTCATAACCATACAGATAATATTCATAGCCTGTATTCCACTGGTAGTTGCCCTCGCCTTTGGCATGTTTGTAGGGATGCAATGCGGAGAAGGAACTTACGATCGGGTATTTCGAGAGGATGCCGTTGCCGTAGAACCCTACGTCCTTGGGATAGGACATGATGAAGTAGGGGTACATGTCCAGGCGGGACGCCAGTTCGGTCAGTTTCTCCTTGCCCATACGGCTGGTGCCGGTCTCGAGCTCGTTGATGCAGACGATATCGGGATTCTGGGCCTTGATCAGGTCGACGTACTCGTCGACGATGAAGTCGATCTGGTTGGACTTGTCCGTCATTTCGAACGACAGCACGTTCCAGTCCAGTACTTTCAGTTGTACGGTTTGCGCCTTCGCCGCAGCCGTCGTAAGGAGCAGGCCGCATAAGGCACCTGCACGGATGATATGTTTCAGCAGTTTCATATTCGGTAATGATCTTGGTTGTTTACTAATAACCTTGGTTCTGGGTCAGGTTCACCGTGCCGTTGAATGCCGTTACGGGGATCGGGAAAACCTGGTTGATGACGGGATCGAACGTGCGCCCGTTGTCATAGTTGCTCGGCGCGTCGATGACCACCTGCTGCAGGTCGTAATCCCAGTGCGAGTTCACGCGCTGCGTGGGTTTGGCGTAGGTCTCCTTGGCGTCGCCCCAGCGAACCATGTCCAGGTGGCGGCTCGGCATGAACTCGAACGCCAGTTCGCAGCGGCGCTGGTTCTTGAGCTCGGCTTTGGTCGCCGGGCTGTTCTCCGGGAGACGGGCGCGTTTGCGGATGCGGTTGAGCAGTTGTTTGGCTTCGGCGTCGCCTTCGCCGTTCTTCCAGATCAGCGCCTCGGCTTTCATCAGCAGGACGTCGGCGAAGCGGATGAGGCAGGTGCCGAGCGTGTTGCTGGCGTTGTCGCCGTTGGAATTCACCTCCTTGCCTTTGCAGTCGGCCTCTTCCCACGGGGAGAGGAATTTGCGGAACGACATGCCTGTATCCGAGGAGATCGAATAGGAGTTGCTGCCGAATACGATGTCCCGGCCCATGAAGCGGATCGTCTGCCCGGGGTAGATGATCGTCGCGTCGCGGCGGGTGTCGCCCGATTCGAATGCGTTCCACAGGGAAAGGGTGGGCTGGAAATAACCCCAGTGGTTGTACAGGCCCCAGCCGCCGTTCTGGAAGGACATGCCGTGAAATTTCGGGCCGTCGACCGCGTTGCCCAGCAGCGAGAAGATATATTCGCAGCCGAAATTCTGCTGCTTGCGCCAGAGGTTGGCGAAGGCCTTGTCCGTGCCGTCGTCGAACAGTTCGCGCTTGTCGGCGCCGGTGAGTCCCATCACCTTGTCGCACATTTCGATGACCGTGTCGTAGTATTTGGCGTCGAACTGTGCGGCATAGAGGGCTGCGCGTGCGGCGAGGGCCCAGGCTGCGGCCTTGTGGGGCATGCCGTACTCTTCGGGTGCGAGCTGCGAGAAGAGAGGCAGGCGTTTGCCGGCTTCGCGCAGGTCGCTGATGATCTGGTCGTAGTTCTGCAATACGGAGGCCGGGCGCGGGCTGTCCATGGCTGCGGGCTCCGTCGTGTCGAGGATGATCGGGATGCCGCCGTTGGGGCCGTTGTCACCGTAGTAGGGCGAGAGCCACAGCATGGCGAACCCGCGGAAGAAATAGGCGGTGCCGGTGGCTTTGGTCTTGAACGCGTTGTCGAGGTTCATCGTCGGGACGACCTTGATGATGTTGTTGGCCTTGGCGTTGACCTCGTACATGATCTTCCAGTTGTTCTTCACGTCGCGGCCGTTGCTGGGCGACATGCGGAAGTTGCGGATGTCTTCGGCTTCGCCCTGGGGACGGCCTACGGTCATGTCGTCGCTGCAGCATTCGAACCACGTGATGCCGCGGCCGGTGACGCCCTCGGAGTCGTTCGTGTTGAAGGAGAAGAGGGCGACGAGCGCTTTCTCTACGTCTTCCTGGGTCTCCCAGTCCGTCTTGGCTCCGTATTTCTTGGTGTCGAGGAAGTCTTCGCAGCTCGCCAAAAGGGAACAGCAGAGGGCGAGGCTGGCTATTATCAATATCTTTTTCATCGCTATTGTAGTTTGTGTTGGTTAGAAATTAATGTTCACACCGAAATTGAAGAAACGCGATACGGGGTAAACACCGCGGTCGATACCGTAGTTGCCGACCTCGGGATCGACGCCCGAATAACCGGTGATCGTGCATACGTTGTCGACGCTCATGTAGACGCGCAGCGAACCGTTCTCCATTCCGACGAAGCGGCTGACGCTCTTGGGCAGCGTGTAACCCAGCGTGATGTTTTTCAGGCGCAGGTAGTCGCCGTCCTCGAGGAATATGTCGGAGAATTTGCTGTAGTTACCGTTCGTATCGCTGCCCGTTACCAGGCCCAGGCGGGGGTATTTGCTACCCTGGGGGTTGAAGTCCCAGCTGTTGTACACGTCGGAAATGAGGTTGCCGTAGTCGTTGCGGCCGTTCATGGCCATCTGCTTGAGGCCGTTGTAGACCTTGTTGCCGGTCACGCCCTGGAAGAAGAAGCTGAAGTCAAAGCCTTTCCAGTTGAGCGAGCCTCCGAACGAGAAGGTGTTCTTGGGGGTGTAGGAACCTGCGAAGGTCTTGTCGTCGTCGTTGATCACGCCGTCGTTGTTGGTGTCGATGAAGATCAGGTCGCCGACCTTCGCGTCGGGCATCAGCAGTTTCGCTTCTCCGGTTTCGGGGTTCTTGTAGATGTACTTGTTGATTTCGTCCTGCGAACGGAAGATGCCTGCCGTGCGGTAGACCATGAACGAATACCAGGGTTGCCCTGCGTCGGAGTAGAGGATCGGGTTGCTGTTCAGGTTGGGCGAGGTGTGCATCACGGCGCCTTTGCGAACTCCGTATTCGCGTACGTAACCCTTGTTCGTCGAGAAGTTGCCCCAGACGTTGTAGGTCAGTTTGCCCTGTGCCGCGCTGCCGTTGTAGTTCACCGAGAATTCCCAGCCCTTGTTCAGCACGTTGCCCATATTGCCCATGGGAGGATCCGCCACGCCGATCTGTTCGGGGGTGGGAATGTAGTCGATCAGGTCTTTGGTTACCTTGTGGTAGTAGTCCACGCTGATGTTCAGTTTGTTCTTGAACATCGTCAGGTCGAGACCCGCACTGGTCTGCTCGGTGGTTTCCCAGCGGGCGGAATAGTTGGGAATCGTGTTGAGGTAGGTTCCCTGGAGCAACTGGTCGAGGTTCTGGCCGAAGATGATCGGGTATTGGTAGTTCAGGAGCTCGACGGTGGCGACGTTGTTTGGATAGAGGTCGACATTACCGATGCGGCCCCAGCCTGCGCGGAACTTGACCAGGTCGAAAACCTTGTCGAGGCCTGCATTCCGGAAGAATTTTTCGGACGAGAGTTTCCACGATCCCGATACCGAGGGGAACCAGTCGTAGTTCTTGCTCGCAGGCAGCTTTGAAGAGGCGTCGCGGCGCACGCTGCCCACCAGGAAATAGCGGTCGTCGAACGAATAACCCAGGCGGGCCAGGAACGACACCATGGTCTGTTCGTATTTGCTCTCCTTGGGCGTGTTCGAAGTCCAGTCGTTGGCCTGATCCCAGATCGAGCTGTTGATATCGTTGTCGGGATACCCTCTCGAATATACTTTCCGGCTGTGCAGCCTCTTGAAGTCGGCCGTGAAGCCCGCCATCGCGCTGATGTGGTGCCGGCCGAATACCTGTGCATAGGTCGCGATCGTCTCCGAGAGCCAGTGGTTGTCCCGGTCGAAGAACTGTTCGCGGTAGTTGATGTCGCGCCGCAAACCCTTCTCCGTCATGGTGGGGTAGAACTCGTCGGACTCTTTGTTGCGCAGGTCGATGGTGAAGTCGGACTTGATCGTCAGCGACGAGATGGGCTTGATTTCGATCGAGGTCGTCGAGAAGATTTTGTGCTCGGGGTATTTGCGGTGCATCCTTTCGAGGTATGCTACCGGGTTGTAGAGCATCGGCGTGCCGTTCACGTCCGCCCACTCGGGGCTCGTACCGCCGTAATAGCGGTTGCCCTTCTCGTCGCGGGCGTATGTCCCGTCCTCGTTCATCTCGTAGACCGAGGCTGCGCGCGGATACCATACGGCGCCCATGATCGGGCCCTGGTGGCTGGTGTCCACGTTGCCCTGTCCGTTGGATACGACGAACGACGCACGCTCCGAAATCTTGAGCCAGTTGGTGAGTTTGAAGTCGGTCTGCAATTTGCCGTTGAAGCTTTCGCTGTACGTGTTGAGCAGCACGCCGTCCTTCTTGTCGTAGGATACCGAGAAGATGGACTGTACCTTCTCGCTGCCGCCCGAGATCGTTGCGGCGTAGTGCTGCGTGAAACCGGTCTGGAAAATCTCGTCCAGCCAGTCGGTGCGGGTAACGTTGCCCCAGGGATATACCTCGGGGTTGGCGGCGCTGGGAAGCTGGCTGCCGGGATTGTTCTCCACGGTTCTTGCCCACACTTCGTTGTATTGTTCCGCCGTGAGCATGTTCGGCAGGTTGGTCACTTTCTCGAAACCGAGCGAGACATTCACGTCTACGCGGAGCTTGCCGCTCTGGGCCTTCTTCGTCGTGATGAGGATGACACCGCTCGAACCTACCGACGCTCCGTAGATTGCCGCCGAGGCGGCATCCTTGAGTACGGTGATCGTTTCGACGTCCTCCATCATGTAGGGGGCGTTGGGCACGCCGTCCACGACGACAAGTACGCCGTCGCCCGAGGTCGGGTCGTCGTCGTTGCCTTTCGATCCACGGCCGCGGATCGTGAACGAGGCGGGTTTCATCGGGTCACCGGTCTGCTGTACGGTGACGCCGGGCATACGGCCCTGGAGGATGGTCGCCAGGTTCGAGGCGCGGCTTTTGGCCGCTTCGTCGAGCTTGACGGTCGTCACGGCCATCGAGAGGTCTTCCTTACGCTGCGAGCCGTAGCCGATGGCTACGACTTCGCCGATCATCGTGGCATCCTCCTCCAGCGTGACGTCGATCGCGGTGCGGTTCATGACTGCGACGTTCTGGGGTTTGTAGCCGATGAACGAGAAGCCCAGGGTCGCGTTGCCGCTTACGGAGATCTGGTAATTGCCCTCCGCGTCGGTCGTGACGCCGTTGGTCGTCCCTTGTTCTATGACCGAAGCGCCGATGAGCGGTGCGTGGCTGGTGTCGGTCAGACGCCCTGTGACCGTGACGCGGTCTTGCGCTTGGGCCGGATGAATGAGCAGGCACAGCAGCATACTCATCAGAAGAAAGCGGACGATGCCCCTGTTCTTCTCCGAAGTAGTCAAATTCATTTTCATAGAGTTAAGGTTAATATTAGTATTATATAAGTATAGAGGCTCGGTTTGCACCGAATAGGTTGGCTTGATTTATTAAAATATTTTAAATAATCACGGGTGTTTGTCGTCGATTTGTAATATGTGGAAATTCGATATTCAAAATTATGTATATCGAAATTCTTGCTGGGCGTGGTTTGCGTATTTGAATCCTCAGATTGCGTATAATTGACTTCCGCGTACGGGTGATCCGGATGAACCGGACACAAAAAAGGCGACAGGCTCCGATTTCGGAGCCTGTCGCCTGATACTTATATTGTTACTGTATGTTGTCCGTTATCCCGGCGGAATCGGGGGCGGTTGCTATCCCGTTCCCAGCTATTCTCCCGGGGACGGGACGCCGGGTTCGTTTTCTGGGGCGGTGTCCTTTGTGAGTGTTTCGCCCGTGAGTTTTTTCGCCCAATGCCCGGGGGAAGCCAGCATGGTGAACGGGTAGCTGACATCGAACCAAACCTCCGAGATTTTGGAGTCGGATGTGTCCAGCGGTTCTATGTCGATCTTGTCGTAGGGGATGCCGTCGTCTTTGCGGATGAGTTGTTGCCCCAGAACTTTCCGGACTCCCATGTAATCGTACATGAAGGTATATTCGTCGCGGACGTTGACCACGACAGCCGGGTACTGTTCGCTCCCCTCCCCGAGCAGGCTTATCCATGTCAGCAGGGCGTAAAGCCGCCATTCGAGCCGTTGCACCTCTTCGTTGGTCCGTCCGAGTTCCCGGGCGATCCACAAAGCGTCCGACAGCGCGTGGGGCGTTGCCGGGGTTTTCTTCAGGGCGGAATTCAATGCGTCGTATGCCTCCGTATAGCGCTTTTCCTTGGTCGCTTCGTTCCACGAATCCCGGCCGTCGCTTCCTGCCATACAGAATCCTGCGCGAAGGGGTCGCCGGCTGTCGGTGCTGCCATGGCGGAAGTGCCGGCCTGTTCGTCGGCCTGCATGCGGCAACTGTCTGCCGCGGCCGGTTGCTGGGCTTTTCCCGGAAGGCTGCATCCCAGAGCGAGCAATAAGCCCCAGAGGATTGGTTTCACAGGCGTGGGGCGTTTTATTTCGTTTCGTGGCCGAACAGGGCGTTCACGAACTCCCTGCGGTCGAAAATGCGGAGCTGGTCGATGCCTTCCCCGATCCCGATGTAGCGCACCGGGATGTGGAACTGGTCGCTGATGCCGATCACCACGCCGCCCTTGGCCGTGCCGTCGAGCTTGGTGATGGTGAGCGAAGTGACCTGCGTCGCCTGCGTGAACTGCCGTGCCTGTTCGAAGGCGTTTTGTCCTGTGGAGCCGTCGAGCACCAGCATTACCTCGTGCGGGGCTCCGGGGATGACCTTGCCCATGACATTGCGGATTTTGGTCAGTTCGTTCATCAGGTTGACTTTGTTGTGCAGGCGGCCTGCCGTGTCGATCAGCACCACGTCGGCGCCGTTGGCCTTGGCCGACGTCAGCGTGTCGAACGCCACCGATGCCGGGTCGGATCCCATCTCCTGGCGGATCATCGTCGCCCCGGCGCGGTCGGCCCAGACCTTGAGCTGGTCGATGGCGGCGGCGCGGAACGTATCGGCGGCACCGATCCAGACTTTCAGCCCGGCCTTGGTCAGCTGTGCCGCGAGCTTGCCGATGGTGGTGGTCTTGCCCGCGCCGTTGACGCCGACGACCATCACCACGTAGGGTTCGCCCTGCCTGGCGTCGAGCCCGAAATGCTTCTCCGAGCCGTGCGACTCCTCCATCAGCGACATGACCTCCTCGCGCAGGATGGACTGGAGCTCGGACGTATTCATGTATTTGTCGCGCGCCACACGCTCTTCGATGCGCCGGATAATCTTCACCGTGGTTTCCACGCCCACGTCCGACGTAATCAGCACCTCCTCCACGTCGTCCAGCAGGTCGGCATCGACCGTCGAGCGGCCTGCTACGGCACGGGCGAGTTTCGAGAAGATTCCGGTCTTGGTCTTTTCGAGCCCCGCGTTAAGCTCTTCCTGCTGCTGTTGCCGGCTCTCCGGAATGTCCGCTGCGGCGCTATCCTGTTTCTTTTTGAAAATATCGAAAAATCCCATACTTATATTTATATATCCTGACAAAGATAATAAGAAAGTTTGGAAAAAAACGTTATATTTGCGCTATATACATTTCCTGCAATGATGAAAAAAACGATCCTGCTGCTGTTGGCAGCGTTTTGCGGCGTACTGACTGTCGCAGCCCAAGACCTGATAATCAAGGCTGACGCCTCGAAGGTCGAAGCGAAAGTGACGGAGATAACCCCCGAGTCCGTTCGTTACAAGCGTTTCTCCAATCCCGACGGCCCGACTTACGTCCTGCCCGTGTCGGAAATCAGCTATATCCAATATGCAAACGGCGAGAAGGAGTATTTCAAGGCTGCCGCGAGCATTCCTGCAACACCGTTGACCCCGGCCATCCCGGCCGAGGAGCCCGCTAAGGTTTCCGCCGCTCCCGCTGCGGCCGAGGCGCCTGCCGCCAGCCCTGCCGATGGGGTGAAGTATGTGGTCAAGGAGTACGAGATCGGCGAATTCTATAACCAGGACGGGATCAAGGGCGTCGTGTGTATGCTCTCCGACGACCGCCAGCACGGGCTGGTAATCTCGCTCGATGAGATTTACCTGCACTGGAGCGAGTTCCGCAAGCCCGACCTGCGCGTCATCGGTACGGACAACCGTTCCGACGGCAGTGTGAACATGGAGAAAGTTGCGGCCTACATCGCCGAGAACAACCTTTCGTGGGACGATTTCCCGGCATTCAAGTGGTGCCGCGAGAAGGGTGAGGGCTGGTACCTTCCGTCGATCGACGAACTGCTGAACATCGGCCATAATTACAGCGGCGGGACGCGTGTGCAGTCCAGCCGCCAGGCCCGTAACCGGTTCAACAACGCCCTCAAGAATAACGGCGGCAAGCGTATGGATCGGCTGGTCTACTATTTCTCCTCGACCGAGAAGGACGAGAAGTCGGCCTTTACGTCGCATATGGGTATCGAACCTCCCTATGTCGTCGAAATTCCCAAGTATAACAATTTTCTGGTGCGCGCGGTACACAAGTTCTGATTCGCCGGGAGAGAGCCGGAGAAATACAAAGGGCATCCGATCGGATGCCCTTTGTATTTAAGATTAGCTCTTAAAATACTTATTTCTTCTCTTCGAAGAATTCCTTGACCTGGTCGTTGGGAATGATGCCTTCCTTGAACATGTAAGCACCGGTCTTGTCCGACTTGACCATCTTGATGCACTTCGTAAAGTTCTTACCCGTGCCGGTTTTCAGTGTTGCGACTACTTTCTTTGCCATAGAGCTTCAAAACTATTTAATTTCACGGTGAACGGTGACCTTCTTCAAGAACGGATTGTACTTTTTACGCTCCAGACGGTCGGGGGTGTTCTTTTTGTTTTTCGTCGTGATGTAACGGGACATTCCCGGAACTCCGCTCTGTTTCTGTTCGGTGCATTCGAGAATGACCTGAACCCTGTTGCCTTTCTTTGCCATTTGTTACTTCGGTGTTTTAGTAAACGGACTTGGGTGCGGCAGCCTCGCGCAGTGCTACTGCAAGACCCTTCTTGTTGATTGTTTTCATTCCGGCTGCCGACACCTTCAGGGTGATCCAGCGGCCTTCCTGCTCGGACCAGAAACGCTTGGTTTTCAGATTGGGGCTGAATTTGCGTTTGGTCTTGTGGTGCGAGTGCGAGACGTTGTTGCCCACGATCGCTACCTTGCCTGTGATTTCGCAAACTTTCATTGTTGTTTTCGCTAAATTTGTTCGTTATTCCCGTAAGGGAGTGCAAATATAAGGAAAAAATGAGAATTAAAGATTAATAATCCACATTAATTTTCCGGTGTGTGGTCTATTGTATTGGTTTTTAGTGTTTAACGTAACGGTATCGAAAGTGCGAAACGTGCCCCTCCGCTGTAATTTGTGTCGAGTTTTATCGTGCCGCCCAGGGCCGAGGCGATCAGCCGGCACACGGTCAGCCCGAGCCCGAGCCCTTGCGAGAAGGTGTCGAGCTTGACGAAGCGTCCGAAAATATGCTCGGCCTCGCAAGCCGGGATGCCGGGCCCCGAGTCGGTTACCGTGAATGTGATGCGGCGGTTGCCGCCGTCCAGCGTATATGCGAGCGTGATTTCTCCGTCGGCCGCGAAATGTACGGCATTGCGCAGCATTTCGGTGATGGCTTTGGATATCAGCATGCACGAAGTGTGCAGGTGGAATTTCTCGCGTGCCGGGACAAAACGGATACTCACCGCCCGGGAACTGGACTGTGAGACCTTCTGAATACACTCCTGGCAGCATTCGTTGATGTCGGTCGGGCTCATGGCCGGCGGGGTTTCCGACGATTCGAGTCCGGCGATGTAGAGCACGTCGTCCACGAGTTTTTGGAGATAGCCGCTGTTTTCCTGGATGATGCTTATATAGGATTGTCGTTCGGCGGCGTCGGCATCGTCCGAGGCTGCGGCCAGCTCCGCAAATCCGACGATGGAGTTGAGCGGCGTATTGATCTCGTGCGTGATGTTGCGGATGAAGATGCCTTTCATCCGGTTGCTCTCTTCGGCGGCTCTCTTCGCGCGGGCGAGGTGGCGGTTCATGCGGAGCATTACCGCGATGAAGACAGCGGCCAGCAAGAGAATGCACGCCAAGCCGATCGTGCCCAGTTGGGTGCGGTGCAGGCGCTCTTCCTGCGCCTGTTGGCGCAGTTCTGCTTTTTCCATGTTCAACCGGTTGACATCGAGCAGCGTGGCGAATTCTCCGAGTGTCTTCTCGTTGTCGTCGTTGACTTGTTTGTGGTAGAGTTCGGTGTAATGCTGTATGTCCCGGTAGGCGGCTTCGAAATTGCCGAGGGCGGCGTAGGCGGCTGCACGGTTTTCATAGAGGTAGTAGAAATAGGATTCCTTGTATCCTTCTCTTTCGAACGACCTGATCAATTTGTCGATTGCGGCGATCATCTTGCCGTATTCGTGCGAATGGTTGTAGATGGCGACCTCGATTTCAGCGAGTTTGATCTCCGAGAGGTTGCCGTTCTGCCCGTCCTTGATCTCGTTGAAAAGTGCTTTGGCTTTGTCGGTCTGGCCTGTCTGGGCGAGCAGGTGCGTTTCCTTGGCCTTCAGACCCCAGATGTAGTCCGGTAGCGGAATGCATGCCTTGCCTTTTTCGACGGCTTCTGCGGCTTCGGGATAGCGTTGCAGATCCATCAGCATGGTCGCGAGTTCCGAATAGAGGTTCGAGAGATGGAATGTGTTGAGCCCGTTCTGGATGATGAAATCGATTGCCTTCCGGTAGTATTCCACAGCGGGTTTTTTCAATCCGCGGGTGCGGTAGATGTGTCCGAGCTGTTTGTATGCCTCGGCGGTTGCGGGTTTGTAATTGTCCTTTTCGGCCTGCGACATATACTGCTCCAGTTCGTATTGGGCGAGCGTGTATTGCGCCTGTTTGGTATAATAGAGAATCAGCCGCGACCAGGTGAAGTAGTAATACTTGATCTGGTCATTCTTGCGGGCGAAATCCTGCACGCGGGGAATCCATGCCTTGAGCGAGTCGAGGTTGTTGTTGAAATAGTAATGGTCGGCTTTCAAGCTCAGGGCAACGGCCTGCATCCGGATGTCGTGCTTCTCGCCCGAGAGCCGGAACAGCGTGTCCGCCTTGCTGAGGACGGCCGTGTCGCGTATGTTGTTGTTGCACCAGCGGTAATAGGCGTAAAGCGTACTCTCTACTTGTTGGTGGCTTTCGTTTTCAGCATGGGCCGTGGTGAGGAGCATACCGAACAACACCGACAGGAATAAGGTTCTTTTCATTTTGCGCTGGGCTGAATTGCTGCAAAAATAAGCTAAATTGTTTGCAAAAACAAACGGATCAGCCGTAATTTGAAACTATTTGCCCGGTTGGGCGGCGAGCAACTCTTCTTCGAGCAGTTCGATGGCGGCCGTTCCCGCTTCGCGGATGATTTGCGTGCGGTCGCCTTTGGCATGGATCAGCCGGGCCGTGGTGCGCAGGGGCGAACTGACGGCGATCCATACCGAACCGACCGGGTATTCGGGGGTGCCGCCCGTGGGGCCTGCGATCCCTGTCGTGGCGATAGCGTAGTGTGCATTTGCCAGATGACGGACGCCTTCGGCCATCTGGCGTACGACCTGTTCGCTGACGGCGCCGTAGCGGGCTATCGTATCGCAGCAGATGTTTACGAAGTTCTGCTTGGCATCGAGGCTGTAAGTCACTACGCCGCATTTGAAATAGGCCGAGGCACCCGGCATGGCCGTGAAGCGTGCCGCGATGGTACCGCCCGTGCAGCTTTCCGCCGTGGCAAGGGTCTGGATGCGGTCGGTCAGGAGTTTATGCACCCGCTCCTCGGGCTGCTGACGCATGCAGGATGTGAGGGCGAGGAGTGCACCGATGGTTGAGGCAAGTATTCTATGCATGGGACGAATGTATTATTTACCGTTGAGTTCGTCGCGCAGCAGGCTGATGGCGAAGGCGCTGGCCCGGTCGATGATCTGCCCGCGGTCGGAACCGCACTGTTTGAGGATGGCGGTCGTCCGGTGTGGGGTCGCCACGGCGATCCATACCGTGCCGACCGGCTTTTCGGCGGAGCCGCCCGCGGGGCCTGCGATACCGGTGGTCGCTATGGCGTAGTCGGCACCCGAGATCCGTCGTGCCCCTTCGGCCATTCGCCGTGCGACCTCTTCGCTGACGGCGCCGTGGCGGGCAATGACCTCCGGGTCTACGCCCAGGATATCGTGTTTCGAGGCGTTGCTGTACGAAACTACGCCGCAGAGGAAATAGGCCGAAGCACCCGGCATGGCCGTGAAACGTGCCGCGATGTTGCCTCCGGTGCAGCTTTCCGCCGTGGCGAGGGTCAGCCCGCGCTCGGTGAGCAGCTTGTGTACCAGTTCCTGCATGGTGGCCGTTTCGTACCCGATGATGTTGTGGGGGATGATTTTCCGCAGTGCCTCGAATTGCCGTTCGATCTCCTTCGAAACGCTTTCGCCCTCGACCTCATAGGCCGACAGGCGCAGCCGTACGGCGCCCGGATTGGGCAGGTAAGCCAGTTTCAGGTAGGATGGCAGGGCGTTTTCCCATGCTTCGATCTTTGCGGCGAGCATCGACTCGGGCAGCCCGGCCGTGATCATCGTGCGGTGTATGATCTGGCGTAGTTCGAAATGCGCTTTCAGGCGCGGCATCACTTCGTCCTGCATCAGGTGTTCCATCTCGTAGGGGACACCGGGCAGCGAGACTACCACCTTGCCGTCGCGTTCGAACCACATGCCCGGAGCCGTGCCGTGGGCGTTGAACAGCACCGTGCAGCAGGCCGGAACCATCGCCTGCCCGCGGTTGAGTTCGTTGAACTCGATGCCGCGCCCTTCGAGCATGCGTTTCACATGGTCGGCGACCCGTTGGTCGGGCACCAGTTCGCAGCCGAACATTCCGGCCAGGGTCTTTTTGGTGATGTCGTCCTTGGTGGGGCCGAGCCCCCCGGTGATGACGACGACGTTGGAATCTCCCAGGGCGCGTTCCACGCTCCGGACGATCTGTGTGCTGTCGTCGCCGATCGAAACCTTTTCGTGTACGACGATGCCGGCGGCGTTGAGGTGCTTGGCGATGGATACGGAGTTCGTATCCACGATCTGGCCGATGAGGATTTCATCGCCGATGGTGATGATCGTTGCTTTCATGGCAGTATTTGAGGCTCAGGATGCGGGCTGTTTCTTGCGGGTGTCCGGTTCGTTATCCGCAGGTCGTGCCGGGCTGTTCTGTGTTTCCGGTGACGGGTTCGGCACCGATTCTGCAGGTGCGGCGGCCTGCGTTTGGGCTGTCGCGGCGGTTTCCGTTCCGGGTGCGGCCTTCCCGGCTTCCGGTGCCTGTGCGCCTGAAGCCGTCGCTGCTGAGGCTTTTGCCTCAGCGGCCTGAGCAGCAGCCCGGGCCTCTTCTTCGGCTCTCGCTTCTTCGGCTGCCTTGGCGGCTGCGGCCGCTTCGGCATCGGCGATCAGCGAACGGCAGATTTCGCCGACCAGCCCCGGCCCTTCGTAGATGTAACCGGTGTAGAGTTGCAGGAGGTCTGCGCCTGCGTCGAGCATCGCCTTGGCATCGGCGGGGCTCATGATGCCGCCCACGCCGATGATCGGAAAGTTGCCGCCCGAACGGGTGTGGATGCGCCGCACGACCTCTACGGCCCGTTGGGTGAGCGGTGCGCCGCTCAGGCGGCCGCTGCCGATCTTGTCGAGCGCCATGTGGCTCGTATGCAGCCCTTCGCGGCGGTGGGTGCCGTTGGTGGCCACGATGCCGTCGAGCGGTGTTTCGAGCAGGATGTCGCTGATTTCGTCGATGACTTCGTCCGACATGTCGGGCGACACTTTGAGCATGATCGGCCGGTACTGGTTTTGCCCGCGGCGGAAGTCGAACAGCGGATCGAGTATCTGGAGTATGTGCGTGCGCGTATGGGTGGTACCTTCGCGGCAGGAGTTGTCGCAGCTGATGTTCACCGTGAAATAGTCCGCATACTGGTAGAGGTTGCGGAAGAGCCGGAGGTAATCCGCGGCCGCATTTTCGGGGGGCGTCACGGTGTTCTTGCCGATGTTGCAGCCCACGATGAACCCTTCGTGCGGGCGGCGCAGGTGGCAGATCGTCTTGTCCAGGCCGCGGTTGGAGAGCCCGATGCGGTTGATGATGGCGCGGTCTTTGGGCAGCCGGAACACGCGCGGGCGCGGGTTGCCTGCCTGCGGGCGCGGGGTGACGGTGCCTATCTCGATGAACCCGAACCCGAGCGCCGCCAGTTCACGGTAGGCCTCGCCGTTGCGGTCGAAGCCCGCGGCCAGGCCGATGGGATTGGCGAATTTTACACCGAAGACCTCGCGTTCGAGCGCCGGGTGCCGTACGGTGTAACATTTGCGCAGGAGCCACCGGCCGCCGGGTATGAGCCCGATGATGCGCAACAACAGAAGCGCCACATGGTGTGCCCGCTCGATGGTAAGCGAGAAAAGTATGGGCTTTATGATTCTCCGGTACATATTCTTAAGGGCATTGTCCGTGGCCGCAAAGGTACTAAAAAAGAATTGATTTCGCTAAAAGTATTCCCTGCGGTAGCGGTAGTGGTCGCGCATGGCCTCGAAATCGGCGGGCCGCGCCTTGAGGCGGCAGCTTTCGGCTTCGATGTCATAGGCGTCGCCGATGGTCGTGCAAAGCTCCTGCCACGGGATCGGCCGCGGGACGGAGGGGGCGGCTTCGGAGGGGTACCAACCCCGGAGCGGGAGGCCGAAGAAGCCGGCCAGCGTGGCGACGGACATGGCCGTAGCGGTGGCTTTGCCCTGCTCGGAGTAGCCGGCGACGTGGGGCGTGGCGAGCAGCGCGCGGTCGAGCAACTGCGGGTCGAGGTGCGGTTCGTGTTCCCAGACGTCGAGCACGCAGGGATGGCCGCTCCGCAACAACGCGTCGCCGTCGACCACTTCGCCGCGCGAGGAGTTCATCACCACGGCGCCCGGTTTAAGCCGGGCGAGCAGCTCCTCGCCGGCCATGTGCCGCGTCGTGGCGTCGAGCGGCGTGTGGAAGGTGAGCAGGTCGGCTTCGCGTGCGACCTCTGCCAACGGCAGGAATCCGCAATGCTCGCGCTCTTCGCGCGGCGGGTCGCAGCAGACGACGCGGAACCCCCACAGGCTGGCGTATTCCCGGATGAGGGAACCCACATGCCCGACGCCCACGATGCCCAGCGTCCGCTGTGCGGGCTCCCACCCCTGTGTACGCGCGAGGTGGGCCAGTACGGCGCCCGCCCATTGCAGTACGCCGCGGGCGTTGCAGCCTGCTGCCGTGGCGACCCGTATGCCGTGCGCCGCGCACCATGCCGTGTCGATGTGGTCAAACCCGATGGTGGCCGTGGCGATCAGACGGACGCGCGAACCGGCGAGCAGGCGCCCGTCGCAACGGGTGCGGGTGCGGATGATGAGGGCGTCGGCATCGCGCACGTCCTCCGCGGCGATCCGGCTGCCGGGCAGGTAGCGTACCTCGGCCCACGGCTCGAGGACTCCCTGCAAAAAGGGGATGGCACTGTCTGCGACGATTTTCATGGATAGTTGCTTTTTCCTGATTTCTTTTCTTTCCGGGAAACAAATATAGGGAAAAATTAAAATTTTTGTACCTTTGTCATTTAAAATGAACATTTTCATTAAGCGGGGGCGGAGGTTGCAAGCAGACTATCTGTGCCGGGCGCGGAAAATGGAGAATGAAATTCAACCGTATGGAACTAAACGCCTTCGATCCCGACGGGGTCGGTGTGGATAACGGAACCTATTTCGGGCTTCCTTTCGAGCCGGGAACGGCCGAACTGGTGCTGGTTTCGGCTCCGTGGGACGTGACGGTGTCGTACGGCGCCGGGACGGCCCATGCGCCCGATGCCGTGATAGAAGCCTCGACGCAGCTCGACTTCCATGAGCCGCTGGCTCCCGGCGCGTGGCGCCGGGGGATCGCCACGGCCGATGTGGACTATGCGTTGCTGGAGGAGTCGCAGCGCCTGCGCGGCGATGCGGAGAAGGTGATCGCCCACCTCGAAGGCGGGGGCAGTCCCGAGGACGACTATGTGGTACGCAAGGTGCGTCGCATCAACGAAGGCTGCCGGGCCATGAACGCCAACATCGGGGCGCAGGCCGCACGGTGGCTCGACGCCGGAAAGACCGTGGGGCTCGTCGGGGGCGACCATTCGACGCCTTACGGACTGATCCGTGCCCTGGGTGACCGCCACGGGGAGTTCGGCATCCTGCATATCGACGCCCACTGCGACCTGCGCGATGCCTATGAAGGCTTCGAGTTCTCGCATGCTTCGATCATGTTCAACGTCCTGCGCGACGTGCCTTCGGTGAAGAAGATCGCCCAGGTTGCAGTGCGCGATTTCAGCGGGACGGAAGCCGCCCTGGCCGCTTCTTCCGCCCGTGTTGCCACCTTCGACGACCTGTCGCTTGCCGCCGCGATGTTCCGCGGCGAGACCTGGGACGCGCTGTGCCGGCGAATCGTGGATGCGCTGCCGCAGGAGGTTTACGTGAGCTTCGACATCGACGGCCTCACTTTTGAGAACTGTCCCCATACGGGTACGCCCGTCTGCGGGGGGCTTACGTTCAATCAGGCCGTGTGGCTGCTCGATACGCTCGTGCGTTCGGGGCGCCGCATCATCGGGTTCGACGTCGTGGAGGTCGCTCCGGCGCCTGAAGCGAAAGTGGATGCCATCACCGGGGCGCGCATGCTCTGGAAATTGTGTAATTTGACATTAAAATCAAACGGACGGTAAATGCGACTATTTTCGATGTACCGCTGGGTACGTGAGCGTCATATGATCGGTATACGCGGCCGCAATTTTCTGGAAGCCCCCTGGGCGGGAGGCGTCGTACTGCTCGGTTGTGTGATCGTAGCCATGCTGCTGGCCAACCTGCCCGGGACTTCGCTCTATTACCGCCATCTGCTCGAAACGGATCTTTCGCTGATGGTGCACAGCCCCGATGGGCTGATCGACTGGGTTTTCCCGCGCGGAATGACCGTCGAGAAGCTGATTAACGACGGCCTGATGGTGATTTTCTTTTTCGCCGTCGGACTCGAAATAAAGCGGGAGATCGTTTGCGGGCAGCTTTCGTCGGCACGCCAGGCCATCCTGCCTGTATTGGCGGCCGCAGGCGGCATGCTCGCCCCTGCGATCATTTTCCTGTTCTTCAACCACGGCACCATAGCGGCCAACGGATGGGGTATACCCACGGCCACGGACATCGCCTTTGCCATCGGCATCCTTTCGATGCTGGGCGACCGCGTGCCGGTTTCGCTCAAAATATTCCTCACGGCACTGGCCATCGCCGACGACCTGGGGGCAATCCTGGTCATCGCGCTCTTTTACGGGGGGCAGGTGCAGATAAGCTGCCTGCTGGCGGCATTGGTCATCATGCTCGCGGTCTACTTCATGAAGGAGATGGGCGAAAAACGCATGTTCTTTTACCTGGTGCCCGCCGTGGTGATCTGGGGGTTGTTCTACTATTCGGGCGTGCATTCGGCCATTTCGGGCGTGGCGATGGCCATGCTGATCCCGATGACGCCCCGTTACAGCAAGGAGTATTTCGCCCATAAGATGCGCCACCTGAAGGAATTGATGCTGGCTGCGAGAACGTCGGGCGATGATTTTCCCAACGAGCACCACCGGTTCTACATGCGCCGCATGCGTTTGCTGGCGGCCGACTCGGTGGGTATGAGCTACCGCCTGGAGCATTCGCTGGCGCCCTATGTCACGTTCCTGGTGATGCCGATTTTCGCACTGGCGAACGCCGGTGTCGAGATCACCTCGCCCGAGTACCTGAATATTTTTCACTATTCGTCCGAGATCGGGTCGATCGGGATGGGTATTTTCTTCGGGCTCGTGGTCGGTAAGCCTTTGGGTATATTTCTTGCGAGCTGGGGTGCCGTGAAATCCGGCCTTGCCGTGATGCCCGAGGGGGCTACATGGCGCCTGTTGCTGGCCGTGGCCTGCCTGGGCGGTATCGGCTTCACGATGTCGTTGTTCGTCGACGCGCTGGCCTACACTGAACCCGACCTGATCGACCGGGGCAAGATAGCGATCCTGATGGGCTCGACGGCCGCGGCCGTGCTGGGAAGCCTGCTGATTTTGGTTTTTTCGAAGAAACGGAAATAAATAATATGCGTAAAACATTTTTTGCCCTGACAGCCATGGCGTTGCTGGCCGGAGCCTGCTCCAGGAAGTCGGGCGGGGGCGTGAAACTCAAGGCCGACACCGATTCGGTAGCTTATATCATCGGTATGAACGTGGGCATGAACCTGCTCAAAATGGATTCGACGCTCAACGTCAATGCCGTATGCGAGGGTATCCGCGACGTGTTCCGTGCCGGGGCGAAACTCTCGGCGGACGATGCCGAGGTCTATTACCTGCGTTACATGAACTATGTGCTGCCCGAAAAGGCGCGTGCCTACGAGGAGCAGTTCCTCGCGGACTTCGCCAAATCGAACCGCAGCTATGCCCGCACGCCGTCGGGCGTGACCTACGCCGTGGAGGTGCTGGGCGATCAGGAGCAGATTCCGGTTTCCGACCGGGACAGCGTTGCGCTGCGCTACATCATCCGCACGGCCGACGGGGCCGACGTCTACTCCTCCTACGAGCGCCGCGACACGCTGCGCACGTCGCTCGGCAGCCTGAACAAAGGGATGAAGGAGAGCGTGAAGCTGATCGGCAAGGGCGGGAAGATCAATGCATGGATGCCTTCTGCGGTTGCCTATGGCTCTGCGGGGGACAAAGAGCTCGGGATCCGGCCCAATGCCACGCTTTATTACGAAATCGAGCTTGTCGATCTCGACAAATATACGAATTGGTCGCGGCGCAATAATTTACGCCGGTAATTTGGGGCGATATCGTAATTATTTTATAACTTTGCGCGGGTGAACCCCGAACAGGCTCAAACGATTAGACTAAACATATTCAAAAAACGATGAAAAAGATTCTTTTTGCCGCGGCGCTTGCGGGTGCCGCAATCCTGACCGCCTGCGGAGACAAGGGCGGCGGTGTCCGTATGGGCAGCCTTTCCGAATTCGACTCGCTGTCGTATGTGCTGGGTGCGAACATTGGTAACGGTATAAATTTTGAAATGAGGGACATCCCCTTCGATTTCAAGGCCATCGACAAGGGTATCAAGGAAAGTGCGATGGGTAAGGCTACGCAGGAGCACGACAAATCGCTCGAAATGCTGCGCGAGTACTTCATGACCAAGCGCGGCGAGCGCGCCCAGGCAATCGCCGCCAAACGTGCCGAGCAGGACAGCATCCGTCTGGCCGGAGGCGACAGCACGAAGGTCGAATATCCCACGGCCGACCCTGCCATGTTCGAGAACGAGGAGGAGCGCGCCGAGATTTCGTATGCTTTCGGTAACGACATCGGTTACAACATCAGCCAGAGCGGTATGCCCATACAGCTGGTTTGGATCGGTCAGGCCATGCAGGACGTACGTGACGGCAAGGCCAAGATGACCGAGGACGAGGTAAACCAGTACCTGCAATATTATTTCATGGTGAAGCGCCCTGCCGAGAATGCCGCCGCATCGAAGGCATGGCTGGAGAAGACCGAGAAGAAGTCGGGCGTCAAGAAGACCGAGTCGGGCCTGCTCTACAAGGTTACCAAGGAGGGCGACGCTGCCAAGATGGCGAAGGATCCCCGCGATGTGGTTCGGGTACACTATACCGGATATACGCGTGAAGGCAAGGTGTTCGACACCTCGATTTTCAAGAACCGCTCGAAAGAGCAGCAGGAGATGATGCGCAAGCAGAGCCCCGATTCGTTCGATGAAAAGGGTGCTCCCAAGGAGGCTGACGAACCCGCCAAGTTCCCGCTGAACCGTGTCATCAAGGGTTGGACGGAAGGTCTCCAGCTCGTGGGCGAGGGCGGTAAGATCACGCTTTGGATTCCGAGCGACCTGGCTTACGGTACGCGCGGTGCAGGCCGTGACATCGGCCCCAACGAGGCGCTCCAGTTCGATGTGGAAGTGATCGAAGTAATCCCTTACGAGGAGCCCGCACCGGCCGATTCGACCGCGACGGCTCCTGCACCGGCACCTGCAAAATAAGCGGGATGCATTTCCGGAAGATATTTGGAAGCGGGCTCCGAGCGGAGCCCGCTTCTTTTTTATATGAATAGGTATTCCATCGGTGTGAACCGGATACCGTCGACGGTGCGTTCGTCGCCGGTCGTGCGGAATCCCAGCCTGCGGTAGGCTCCGACGGCATAGGGCGAGGAGTTTACCGTGATCCGGGGCGTGTCCGGTGCCGTGCGGCAGTGGTCGCGCAGTGCGGAGAACAGGGCACGGGCGATGCCCTGCCGATGGCAGGCTTTCTCCACGAAAAGCAGGCACAGGTGGCTGCGTCGCGTCAGGGCGATGATCCCGACGAGCCTTCCCCGCCGGAAAGCGCCCCACGATTGCATCGACCCGTTGCGGTGCTGTGCCGCGAGGGCTTCCGGTGCGACAAAGCGGAGGAATGCGCCGATGCCTTCGGGGCTGTATTCCGGGGCTTCGAACTCGGCGAAGACGCGCCCAGCGAGGGCGGATGCTGCCGGCAGTTCCGTTTCGTGCAGGGGGCGTATGGCGGTGTCGGTAGGTTTTTCCATGTTTATGCGTATAAAGCAACGGCGGCCGGAAATCGCTCCGGCCGCCGCTGTGTATGGTGTCTGCCCGTTTTAGAACGGCAGGTCGTCCACTTCTGCCGGGGAAGAGGCGTATGAGGGCTCTTCGGGAATGGGCGGCATGTCGGGCATCGGGGCGGCGGATTCGGCCTGCTTGGGTTGGATGCGCCATGCGCGGATGTCGGTGTACCAGCGGCCGTTGTATTCGCGCGACTCGATGTTGACCGAGACGGTGTAGGCGGCACCCTCTTTCAGCCGGGCGACGTCTTCGGGCTTGTTGAAGAACGTCACGCAGATTTTGCGTGCGAACGAGCCTTCGTTCATCTCGAACACTACGTCCTGGCGCTGCCAGTCGCCGCGTGCGGAGGTGCCTTTCGTCACGGGCATTATTTTGTAAACGGTTCCTTCGAATTCCATGGTATCGATGTAAAATGTGTTGATAGATTTGTTTGTGACAAAGGTAGGAAAAAAATCGGGACATTCGGAGCGGGAGCGGTTGAAAAAGCCGTAAGAATTTTTTGCCGGGCGGGGCGTAACGGCCGAATCTCCCCCGATTCGCAGTCCAAAAACCTCAATTTGATGCCGCAACACCCGCATCCTGCATATTTTCATTGTTTTTTGCACGGCCAACGCCGGACTCCCTATGTTCGGTTGCCTGTCCGGTCGGCCAGTACAGCCGGGTAAGATGATTTTGTGCGATTTCCGGCCTGCCCGAAGGGCGGGTTTTTCATTTTTGCACGCTGCATGCCCGGCTGTCCGGTAGCTTGGGTATTGTGCGCTGCCTGCCTGATATTCGGTTGTTTGCCGGGCTTTGGCGGCAGGTAGGCAGCCTGTGCGGGGATAGTACCTTTGCCGGAAAAGTTCGAAATATGATTTTTTATATTCGAAAAATGACTTTTTGGATTCGTATTTTTTGCAAGAGCGTGTAAAAGTAAAATAAAAACATTATTTTTGGCTTCAAAGGAAATTAAAAACAACCTGAAACGAAACCAAATCTTAATGATTATGAAAAAACTATTACTATTGTTCCCATTGCTGCTAAGCTGCCTGTGGGGCATTGCCGCAGATGAGTTTCGTGTGGCGGAACTGAGGTGTGAATACCGGGACAACCCGTTGGCGATCAATACGCTGACGCCGCAATTCAGTTGGCAGACGCTTTCCGTCGGCCGCGGATTCCTGCAGGCCGGGTATCAGATTCAGGTGGCGTCCGACCCCGCCGACCTGGCCAGGGGCCGGAAGCTGTTGTGGGACGAACAACGTAAATCCGATGTCTCACTGCATGTGCGCTATGCCGGGCGGACGCTGAAGCCGGGGCAGCGCTATTACTGGCGCGTGCGGGTGAGCGATGCTGCGGGGAATTATTCGCCGTGGAGCGAAATCCGCTCGTTCGCGGTCGGCCTGCTCGACGGCAGCGATTGGGACGGAGCCCGGTGGATCGCCTTCGAGGAGCTGCCCGACAGCCTGCGCGTGGTGCCCGGACAGGAGTTCAACAAAATAAAGATCGGCGACAGGAAAACGGCGCTCAACCGGCTGCCGCAGTTCCGCCGTGAAGTGAAGGTTACCAAGCCCGTCGAGCGGGCGACGGTCTATGTCAGCGGCCTGGGACAGTTCGAGTTGTTTCTGAACGGGGCGAAGGTGGGCGACAATTTCCTCGACCCTGCGTGGAGCGACTACGACAGGCAGGTGTGCTACCAGACGTTCGACATCAGCGAAGAATTGCAGCCGGGAGGCAACGTGTTCGGTGTGATGCTCGGCAACGGCCTCTACAATGTGCCGCGCGAACGCTATTTCAAGGCGCTCATCAGCTTCGGTTATCCCAAGATGATCTTCAAGGCCGAGATCGAGTATGCCGACGGGACGCACGAGACTATTGTCAGCGACCGCGCCTGGCGTGTGACCGAAAGCCCCGTGACGTACAGCAGCATCTTCGGCGGCGAGGATTACGATGCGACACGCGAGCGGACAGGATGGATGCTGCCCGGCTACGACGCTTCGGCCTGGGCCGAGCCGCTGGTGACGACCCAGCGCGGGAAGTTGGTTTCCCCCGTCGCCGAACCCGTGCGGGTGATGGAAGAGTTCCCCGTGGTCTCGATCCGCAAGACCCGCCACGGCAAATGGCTCTACGACATGGGCCAGAACTTCTCGGGGACGGTGCAGCTGGAAGTCCGCGGCAAACGCGGGCAGAGCGTGCAGCTCAACACCACCGAGCTGTTCAATTTCGAGTGCGACTCGATTACCGAATGCGGCGGCTACCGCGGTGAATACAGGTTGACCTACACCCTGCGCGGCGACGAGGTGGAGACGTGGCGCCCCCAGTTCACCTATTTCGGACAGCGTTACGTGTTGGTGAGCAATGCCGTCCCGGCCGGAGAGGAGAATCCCGAGGGGCTTCCCGAGATCGTTACCCTCCGCGGCCTGCATACGCGCAACGCCACCCGGATGGCCGGGACGTTCCACTGTTCGAACAACCTGCTCAACAAGACCGAGGAGCTTATCGCGTGGGGTATCAAGGGCAATATGGTGAGCTATTTCACCGACTGCCCCCACCGCGAGAAGCTGCCGTGGATCGAGCAGCTGCACCTGATGTTCGGGTCGCTGCAATCGAAGTTCGACGTGTATACCCTCTACGACAAGATGCTGACCGACATGGAGCTCGCGCAGACTCCCGAGGGGCTTATTCCCGATATCTGCCCCGAATATGTCACTTTCCTCGACGGATTCCGCGATTCGCCCGAGTGGGGCAGTGCGTTCGTGCTGGCGCCGTGGCTGGTCTACGAGTACTACGGTGATTTCCGGTTGGTCGAACGGCATTACGAGGCGATGAAGCGCTATGTGGATTACCTCGGCACGAAGGCCGACGGGCATATCCTTTCCCACGGGCTCGGCGACTGGTGCGACCTGGGGCCCAAATACCCCGGCCGAGCGCAGCTCACCTCCCTGGCCGGAACGGCGACACCGATCTATTATATGGACGCCGAGACGATCCGCAAGGCGGCCGAGAAGATGGGGCGCAAGGAGGATGCCGCGAAATACGGGAAGCTGGCACAGGATATCCGCAAGGCCTACAACGAAAAATACTATCATCCCCAGACCGGGAGTTATGACAAGAACAGCCAGGCCGGCAATGCGCTGGCGCTCTACTCAGGCATTTGCGAGCCGCAGAACCGCGATGCCGTGCTGGCGAACCTGGTGCAGGACATCCGCAGCCGCGGCAATGCGCTGACGGCGGGCGACGTGGGATACAACTACGTGCTGCGGGCGCTGGAGCAGAGCGGGAATTCGCAGGTGATCTTCGACATGAACTCGCGATACGACGTATACGGCTACGGTTATATGCTCGCCCAAGGCGCCACGGCGCTGCCCGAATCATGGCAGGCACTGCCCCGCAAGTCGCATAACCATCTGATGCTGGGACACCTGCTCGAATGGTTTTATACCTATGTGGGCGGCATCCGCCGCGACGATTCGGTGCAGGCCTATAAGAAATTCATCGTCAGGCCCGAGATCGTGGGAGACCTGCGCAGCGCCGAGGCCTCGTTCCGCTCGCCCTATGGACTGATCCGCAGCGAGTGGACGACCGAACAGGGCGGTTTCGACCTGTTGGTCGAGGTGCCGGCCAACACAACGGCGCGGATATACGTCCCCGCCCCTGCCGGCAGCCGGGTTTGCGAAAGCGGGCTCGAAGTCGCGCAGTGCAAGGATGTCGAAAGCCTCGGTACGGAGGACGGGTACCGCGTATTCGGCGTTGGGTCGGGTATCTACCGCTTCAGCGTGCGATAGGCGATCCGGTTTGGAAAAGGGGGCCGTACTGTGCAGGTACGGCCTTCCTTTTGTTTTGCCGCTGCGATGCCGTCAGGGCGCTCCGCAGAGTCCCCGCAAGGTTCCTGCATTATTCCCGCAGACTTCCCGCAAGATGCCCGCATTCCCCGTAAGCCGTTGTGCCGCCGGTGTTTCCCGTGCCGCCGGTGCCGTTGGTGCTTCTGGTGCTGCCGTGCCTGCGCTATATCACCGCCGCCTGCGGATTTCGCCGGGACGGGGCGTTTTTCCGGCGGACAATGAAAGAAAAGGGGGATGGTTGTAGTTTTTAATAATATTTACTATCTTTACGCCCAGGTTGTTAGGTGATAATTTCCGGCATGGGAAGCTGGCTGTGGGGCGATTCGATTACGGATCGTAACTTTACGCGGTGGAATTTCGCAAATGCCGAACCTATCCGATAATTTAAATTATAGAATGATGTGTGATCCGATTAAATCGATCGCAACCCGTTTGCGCGGATTGCGCGAGGTGCTCGAACTTTCGGAGCAGGAAGTGGCGGACAGTTGCCGTCTGTCGGTCGACGAGTACAGGGATATGGAGAGCGGTGATGCCGATATTTCGGTCAATGTGCTGCAAACCATAGCCCGCCGCTACGGGATCAGCCTGGATGTGCTGATGTTCGGCGAGGAGCCCAAGATGAACTCCTATTTCATCACCCGTGCCGGCACGGGTGTATCGGTCGAACGGCGTGCGGCCTATAAGTACGAGGCGCTGGCCTCGGGTTTCCGCGACCGCAGGGCCGACCCCTTCATCGTGACGGTGGAGCCTTCGGCCGCCGATGCCCCGATGCACCTGAACTGCCACACGGGGCAGGAGATGAACTACGTGCTGGAAGGGCGCCTGCTGATCTCGGTCAGCGGCAAGGAGCTGGTGCTCGGCGTGGGCGACAGCCTTTATTTCGATTCCGGCCTGCCGCACGGCATGAAGGCGCTCGACGGCAAGCCGGTGCGTTTCCTGGCGATAATAATGTAGGCGTATGGTGGAGAAATTTTTATCCCGGACGGTATTTACCTCCCAGGAGGACTACATAAGGAATTTCCGTATCCGCGTCCCCGCGGATTTCAATTTCGCCTATGACGTGGTGGATGCCTATGCGGCGGAGGAACCCGACAAGAAGGCGCTGCTGTGGACGGATGACCGGGGCGGCGAGATCCAGTTCACCTTTGCCGACATGAAGCGTGAAACCGACCGCACGGCCTCCTATTTCCAGAGCCTCGGCATCGGCCGGGGGGACATGGTGATGCTGATCCTCAAGCGCCGCTATGAATTTTGGTTTTCGATCCTTGCCTTGCACAAACTGGGAGCCGTGGCCATCCCGGCGACCCACCTGCTGACCAGGAAGGATGTCGTTTACAGGTGCAACATGGCGGGTGTCAAGGCGATCGTCGCCGCGGGCGAGCCGGTGATAACCGGCCATATCGCCGCGGCCATGCCGGAAAGCCCTACCACGAAGCTGCTGATAAGCGTCGGCCCCGAGGTTCCCGAAGGGTTCCTCGATTTCCACGAGGGCATCCGCCATGCAGCGCCTTTCGTGCGGCCGCAGCATGTGAACACCAACGACGACATCATGCTGATGTATTTCACCTCCGGCACGACGGGCGAACCGAAGATGGTCGCCCACGATTTCACCTATCCGCTGGGGCATATCAGCACGGGGTGCTTCTGGCACAACCTCCACGAGGGCAGCCTGCACCTCACCATTGCCGACACCGGATGGGCGAAGGCCGCCTGGGGCAAGTTGTACGGGCAATGGCTGGCCGGGGCCAACATTTTCGTTTACGACCACGAGAAATTTACGCCTGCCGACATCCTGCGCAAGATCGGGCAGTACCGGATAACCTCTCTGTGTGCGCCGCCTACGATCTACCGTTTCCTGATTCGCGAAGACCTTTCGAAATACGACCTTTCGTCGCTGGAGTACTGTACGACCGCGGGCGAGGCGCTCAACGGTGCCGTTTACGACACGTTCAAACGCCTGACCGGCGTCCGCCTGATGGAGGGTTTCGGGCAGACCGAAACGACGCTGACCCTCGCCACCTTTCCGTGGATGGAGCCCAAGCCCGGCAGCATGGGCGTGCCCAACCCCCAGTACGATATCGACCTTTTGACGCCCGACGGCCGTTCGGCCGAAGACGGCGAACAGGGGCAGATCGTGATCCGTACCGACCGGGGGAAGCCGCTGGGGCTTTTCAAGGAGTATTACCTGAACGACGGGATGACGCACGAGGTCTGGCACGACGGCGTGTACTATACGGGCGACGTGGCATGGCGCGACGAGGACGGATATTTCTGGTTCGTAGGGCGTGCCGACGACGTAATCAAGAGTTCGGGCTACAGGATCGGCCCCTTCGAGGTGGAGAGCGCCCTGATGACCCATCCGGCCGTCGTCGAATGTGCCATCACTGGGGTTCCCGACGAGATCCGGGGGCAGGTGGTCAAGGCGACGATCATTCTGGGGGAGAAATACAGGCCGCGGGCCGGGGAGGAATTGATCCGGGAGTTGCAGGATCATGTGAAGCGGATCACCGCGCCTTACAAGTATCCGCGCATCATCGAATTCGTGGACGAACTGCCGAAGACCATCAGCGGTAAGATCCGCCGCAAGGCGATCCGTGCCGACGACGAGAACCGGTAGCCCGCGCCGCCCGGGCGGTAGCTATGTCCCTGCTCCGCATACCGCCCTGTGCGGGAGTTTTTGCCGGGGAGGGACGATACGGCGCCGGCAGAGGGCGATGCGGCCGGATGAACAAACGAAGGCGGGAGGCTGCGATGTTCGCAACCTCCCGCCTTCGTCGTGGACCCAGAGGGGCATGATCCCACGACCTTCGGATTATGAGTCCGCTGCTCTAACCGACTGAGCTATGGGTCCTGCATGGCGCATGAGCGCTTTTTGCGTTGCAAAGATAAAAAAACAATTCAGATTGCGCAACCATTCGGGGCACCGTGTGCGAAAAAAATGATGCGCCCTGTGTCCGATTCCGGCCGGGTGGCGGTGTCCGGCTGCTCGGATCCCGTAAAAAAATATGAGCGGGATGTTGTTTGTTGGAAATAAATTAGTACCTTTGTCCCGCTTAAGCATCAATTAAAAACAAAAACAGCGAAATGAAAAAGGGTATTCATCCGGAGAATTATCGTTTAGTGGCGTTCAAGGACATGTCCAACGACGTCGTGTTTTTGTGTCGGTCCGCCGTTTCGACAAAAGAAACCATCGAAGTGAACGGCGAAACCTATCCCGTGTATAAGATGGAAATTTCCAACACCTCGCACCCGTTCTACACCGGTAAGATGAAGTTGGTTGACACCGCTGGTCGCGTCGATAAGTTTATGAGCCGTTACGCAAAACGCTACGATAAGAAGGGCGCGAAGTAAGACTTCCCTCCCTGCAAGACTAAAGGCCGTACCGGAAGGTGCGGCCTTTGTTTTTGCCGTTGCCGAGCCCTTTGTGCCGGGATGCTCCGGCACGGATAATGCTGATTTTCCGGGTGCCGGGAAGATTTTTGAACAGGGTATCGTTTTTATATTTATATTTGCCTCCCGAGAAGCAAACAATACCTTAAATTTTAGAAAGTTATGAAGTATGTTACGGTCATGGCGCTGGGTGCGGCATTCGCCCTCGCATCCTGCGTGAGCAAAGGGACGGTCGTCAGGGTCGAAGACCAGCGGGACTCGCTCGTTTCGGTCGTCAGCGCCAAAGATTCGCTGATAAATGCTGTTTTCGAGGACATCAATACGATTTCTGAGAACCTGATGCTGATAAAGACCCGTGAAAACCTGATTTCTGTGGCGGGCGGTAGCGAAGGCGGCCGCCGTCCCATCGAGGAAATCAACAACGATATTGCGGCGATCGACCGCCTGTTGCAGGAGAACAAGGACAAGATCGCCTCGTTGCAGCGTGCTGCGGCCCAGCTGCGCAAGGCGAACCTGCGTATCGACGGACTGGAGAAAATGATCGGGGATCTGAACGCGCAGCTTGCCGAGAAGAAGGACGAAATCGCCCGTCTGCGGGAGAGCCTGAACAAGATGGGTGTCGAGGTGGAGACCCTGACCGAGCAGGTCGCCGAGCAGAATGCCCGGGCGGAAACCCTGAATACCGAAAAAGTCGAGCTGGAGAACCAGCTCCACACGGTCTACTATATCGTCGGTGCGGAAAAAGAACTCCGCGACGCGCAGATCATCGACAAGCAGGGCTTTATCGGGCGTACGCTGACGGTGAACAACACCAATAACCTGGAGAGTTTTACGAAGGCCGATTCCCGGCTGCTGTCCGAGATCCCCGTCGGCCGGAAAAAGGTGACCGTCGTCACGGCGCAGCCCGAGGATTCCTATCAACTGGTGACGGGGGGCGAGAAGGATAAAATAGTTACGAAATTGCTTATTACTGATCCCGTGCGTTTTTGGGAGTCGTCGAAGATTTTGATTATCAGTTATAAATAATATCATCGCTGCCGGCATTCGTTTGCTGTGCAGTACCTGTGGGGTGCCGCAATTATCGCGGCACCCCGTTTTTTATACGTCCGGCTGTGTTGCGGATCGTTTCCCGTCCGGGTGTGCGGGTGCTTTTCGTGGGATGGACTGTTTTGTGTGGAAAGGCAGTATTTGGCCGTTTGAGGCTACTGTGACATGGGACTGGGATTTCGGGCCGATATGCCTTGCCGGCAAGGTTTACGCACTTTTTTTGCATGTTGGAAATTTTGCGGCCTTCTGTGTAGAAGCGGAAATTTACGGCAGCGAGGTGCTTTTGTATGCAAAAAGGGTGGACGAAAGTGTTTGTTTTTTGTCGGTTATGATTTTTTTGTGTAACTTTGAACAGTTAAACAATCAATCGAATATATGGATCAGACCAAACCGCAGTTTGTGGAGCTGGCATTAAAGGAGAATTGTCCTGCGGATTGTAGTAGTTGTCCTACGTTTCCTGCGCCGTTCCGCCGCATCGGCGATTCGAATTATTGCCGTTTTGCACAGATGACCCTCACACCCGGCGAGGGCGTGACTTTTCCTGCCGACCGTATGGTGCGTATCCTTTTCGTCATGTCGGGGTCGCTTATGATAGAGCATGGCGAGACGATGCGCCTGGTGACTTCGAGGCAGTATGTGTGCCTGGCACGCGGCGAAAGATTCGTTGCGACGGCCCAGGACGAGGCCAATATTGTCGTGCTGTCGCTGATCCACAGGATCGAATTCTGCGAACAGGACATTTTCGACAAGGTGATGCCCTATGATACGGTCATTCCCAATGAGGACGTGCCCAAGCTGGCGATGCATCCGTCGATCGAGCGGTTGCTCGAAGGGCTTTTCATGATCCCGGAGATGAGCGGTTGTTCCCGCTACCACAAGATGAAGGCTACGGAGCTTTTCATGATGATCAAGGTGCTTTATACGCCGACCGAGCATGCCTATTTCTTCCAGTCGATGATTCAGCCGCAGGACAATTTCCGTGTCTTCGTGTGCAACAACTACGACAAGGCACAGGGCGTAGCCGAGCTGGCTGCCCTTGCGGGCATGAGCCTTTCGGTGTTCAAGCGTCGTTTTGCCGAGCATTTCAACGACAGCGTTTACCATTGGATGATGCGCCAGAAGGCACTCAAGATTTTCTCGGACATACGCGACGGCGAAGACAGCACGAAGGCGCTGATGAACAAGTATGGGTTCCGCCACTATACGCAGTTCAGCCGTTTCTGCAAGAATTACCTGCAGGCGACGCCTGCCCAGCTGATCGCTTCGATCAAGGAAGGGTAGTCCCTGTATGTCGCCCCTGGCCTGGACTGGGACGAGGCTGTGCCGGCAGCGCGGGGGTGTTGTCGGGAGTTGGAACCGGGAGGAACCGCCTTCCCGGTTTTTTTTTGTTTCAGGGGCGTGGCAGCCGGTATACGTTGAGGTCGGTGAACTCCCCGTCGGCGAGCTGCTCGCCGCGTACTTCGATGCGGTCGAGCCTGAAGCCGAGGCGCAGCGGGATCCGGTTGCTCCGCAGGTTGCCTGCGGCGCATTTGATTTCGACATTCTCCATGCCCATTTGCCCGAAGGCCGTGCGGCAGAGCGCTTCCACGGCTGCGGTCATAAGTCCCCTTCCCTGATATTCGGAGCGGAGCCAGTAGCCGATCTCGATGGTGCGGGTGGTGCTGTCCGCCGATTTGAACCCGATAAGCCCCGCGAAGGCATCCCCGACGCGCAGCGTGAAGACCGGGTTGGCCGGGTCGGCCAGCATGGCGGCGACCACTTCGCGGGTCTGTTCCACGCGGTGCGTCGCGGCCACGAACGGGAGCCAGCGCCCGAGGTGTTCGCGCTGCGTGTCTATGGCCGTAAAGATGTCCGGGGCGTCGTCCGCACGGAGCGGGCGTAACCCGAAGTCATCGGGCAGGGGGATCGCGTTCATGGCGTATTGTGTTTGTCCGGCCAAAGATAACGAATTTCCCGTGATTTATATTATTGTTAATATATAAATAGGTGCGGCGGCTTTTTGCCCGGGCTTGCGGTGCGGTGCGGAGCCGTTCCGGGCGGGAAGGTGGTAACCTTCGGCCGCCGGGGTGATATTTTTCGGATAAGCTGTTGTAAAATATAAAACTTTTCCTATCTTTGCACCCGATTTCATCCCTGAAATAACGGCGGCTGAATGACGTTCTTTGAGAAGAGTAAAAAAGTAGAAAATTTATCGGGATTTATTTGGCTGGTAAATTTTTTATGCCTACTTTTGCAATCCAAAACGGTTGATTTTGCCGATGTAGCTCAGTTGGCCAGAGCAGCTGATTTGTAATCAGCTGGTCGGGGGTTCGAATCCCTCCATCGGCTCGGAAAGCCGACGCGAGGAAGGGGAGAGATCTCCGCACAGCCCGGGCAGCGGCAGGACGAAAGCCTCAGAGGGGATTCGGTGCAATGCGGAATCCGTCCGTTCGGGGCAGACAATTTGGGAAGTTACCAGAGTGGCCAAATGGGGCAGACTGTAAATCTGCTGGCGTACGCCTTCGGTGGTTCGAATCCATCACTTCCCACTAAAAAAGTGCCGGTTGGAGTTGCAAGATTTCCAGTGGCGCCCGCCTGCGGGCATCGCGGATGGAGAGGGCTGACTCTGATACGGTATATTTTTGCGGAAGTAGCTCAGTTGATAGAGCATCAGCCTTCCAAGCTGAGGGTCGCGAGTTTGAGCCTCGTCTTCCGCTCCAGACGCAGACGCGTGTGATACGGATGACCCCAGCCGGCGTGGCGGGGACGTTTGTGTCGCCCGCTTGTTCTGCGAAATGAATTTTAAAACTTTAAAGCAATTTTTAACAATACTTTAAATACTTAATACTATGGCAAAAGAAAAATTCGACCGTTCGAAACCGCATGTGAACATCGGTACCATCGGACACGTTGACCACGGTAAGACCACCCTTACCGCCGCAATCACGACCGTTCTGGCAAAGAAAGGTCTGTCGGAGCTCCGCTCGTTCGACTCCATCGACAACGCTCCCGAGGAGAAAGAGCGTGGTATCACGATCAACACTTCGCACGTTGAGTACCAGACGGCTAACCGCCACTATGCTCACGTGGACTGCCCGGGTCACGCCGACTATGTGAAGAACATGGTTACGGGTGCCGCCCAGATGGACGGTGCCATCCTGGTAGTCGCTGCAACGGACGGTCCGATGCCCCAGACCAACGAGCACGTGCTGCTCGCCCGTCAGGTGAACGTGCCGCGTATTGTAGTTTTCCTGAATAAGTGCGACATGGTTGACGACCCCGAAATGCTCGACCTGGTCGAGATGGAGGTTCGCGACCTGCTTTCGAAATACGAGTACGACGGTGACAACGCGCCCGTTATCCGTGGTTCCGCACTCGGCGGCCTGAACGGCGAGCCGCAGTGGGAGGACAAGATCATGGAGCTCATGGATGCTGTCGACACCTATATTCCGATCCCGCAGCGTGAGAACGAGAAGCCGTTCCTGATGCCTGTCGAGGACGTATTCTCGATCACCGGCCGTGGTACCGTCGTAACGGGCCGTATCGAGACCGGTATCATCCACGTAGGTGATCCCGTTGAGATCGTAGGTCTCGAGGAGAAGACCCTGACTTCGACCTGCACCGGTGTCGAGATGTTCCGCAAGCTGCTCGACGAGGGTGAGGCCGGCGACAACGTAGGTCTGCTGCTCCGCGGTATCGACAAGAAGGAGGTTAAGCGCGGTATGGTCGTTGCCAAACCGGGTTCGATCACTCCGCACACCGAGTTTGAGGCTGAGGTCTACATCCTGAAGAAAGAGGAAGGTGGCCGCCACACGCCGTTCCACAACAACTATCGTCCCCAGTTCTATCTGCGTACGATGGACGTAACGGGTGAGGTTCATCTGCCCGCAGGCGTTGACATGGTTATGCCGGGTGACCACGTAACCATCACCGTGAAACTGATCTACCCCGTAGCTATCAACGAAGGTCTGCGTTTCGCAATCCGCGAGGGTGGCCGTACGGTAGGTGCCGGTCAGATCCTGAAGATCGTGAAATAATTTTCACAACCATAGGGAAGCGGTGTTCCGCACCGCTTCCCGCTTTTAGGAGCATAGTTCAAGGGTAGAATAGCGGTCTCCAAAACCGTTGATGGGAGTTCGAATCTCTCTGCTCCTGCCAAAAGTAAAAGAAGAAGATATGTTCAATTACGTTAAAGAATCCTACAACGAGCTTGTAAACAAGGTGACGTGGCCTACGTTCCCGCAGCTCCAGAGCTCTACGATCGTCGTGATGGTGGCTTCGGTCATCTTCGCAGTCGTCGTATTGGCGATGGACTTGTCGTTCGAGAACCTGATGGCTCTGATTTACAAGGTACTGGGTGGTTTTGGCCGTTAATTGTTGCTGAAACGATGAGCGAGATAAAAAAACAGTGGTATGTCGTCCGTGCCATCGGCGGTAAGGAGAACAAGGTCAAAGAGTATATCGAGGCCGAGATTCGCCACAACCACCTGGAGGATTACATATCTCAGGTACTGATTCCCACCGAAAAGGTCTATACCATCCGCAACGGAAAGAAAGTCTCCAAGGAGAAGGTTTCTTATCCGGGCTATGTGTTGGTGGAGGCCGCGTTCGTAGGTCAGATTCCGATTATAATTCGTAATACTCCCAATGTGCTGGGTTTCCTCGGCGATACCAAGGAGGACAGCCGCAAGATGAATGCCACGCCCCTGCGTCCGCAGGAGGTGGCGCGAATCCTCGGCCGCGTCGACGAGATGAATGCCATGGAGGAGGAAAACGAAGTTCCATTCTTTGTCGGCGAGACCGTCAAGGTCACCGATGGCCCTTTCTCAAGCTTCCAGGGTACCATCGAGGCCGTCGACAACGAGCGCAAGAAACTCACGGTATCGGTGAAGATATTCGGGCGCAAAACTCCTATGGAGTTGGGTTTCACACAAGTAGAAAAAGAATAATTAACCAAGGAAAACTATGGCAAAAGAGGTTGCTGCATTTATTAAATTGCAGATCAAAGGTGGTGCCGCCAATCCTTCGCCCCCGGTTGGTCCCGCATTGGGTTCTAAGGGAGTCAATATCATGGACTTCTGCAAGCAGTTCAATGCGCGTACCCAGGACAAGGCAGGAAAAGTTCTTCCGGTCATCATCACGGTTTACAGCGACAAGTCGTTTGATTTCGTTGTAAAACAGCCGCCTGTAGCTATTCAGCTCAAGGAAGCAGCCAAGGTGCAGAAGGGTTCCGCACAGCCTAACCGCGACAAGGTCGGTCAGGTGACGTGGGATCAGGTGCGCGAGATTGCTCAGGACAAAATGCCTGACATGAACTGCTTTACCCTGGAAGCTGCTATGCGTATGATTGCTGGTACCGCTCGTAGTATGGGTATCAACGTCGTCGGTGAATTTCCTAATATGTAATCGAAGATGAGTAAGTTGACAAAAAATCAAAAGATCGCCTACGCTAAGGTGGAAGCCGCTAAGGCTTACAAGCTCTCGGAGGCCGCCGCTCTTCTGAAGGAAATTACGTTCACGAAATTCGACGCGTCCGTTGATATCGACGTCCGCCTGGGCGTTGACCCCCGCAAGGCCAACCAGATGGTGCGCGGCGTTGTGACGCTGCCCCACGGTACGGGTAAGCAGGTGCGGGTGCTCGTGCTCTGTACTCCCGAAAAGGAGGCCGAAGCACAGGCTGCCGGCGCCGATTACGTAGGCTTGGACGAGTATGTCGACAAGATCAAGTCCGGCTGGACTGACGTCGACGTGATCATCTGTACGCCGAACGTAATGGGTAAGGTCGGTGCGCTGGGCCGTATTCTGGGTCCCCGCGGCCTGATGCCGAACCCCAAGACCGGTACGGTTACGATGGAAGTCGGCAAGGCCGTTCAGGAGGTGAAATCGGGTAAGATCGACTTCAAGGTCGACAAATTCGGTATCATCCACACTTCGGTAGGTAAGGTTTCATTCTCGGAAGACCAGATCGTGGAGAACGCGAAAGAGGTGCTGGGCATGATTCTCAAACTGAAACCGGCTGCTGCTAAAGGTTCTTATGTGAAGAGTATTTATCTCTCGACCACGATGAGTCCCGGCTTGCAGATTGATTCCAAATCAGTAGAAACCAAATAGAAGGAGGAGAGAAGAGATGACAAAGGAAGAAAAACTGGTCGTTATTAACGCCATCGCCGAGCAGCTCCAGGCTTATCCTCACTTCTACATCGCCGACATCGAGGCACTGAACGCCGAGCAGACCGCTGCCCTGCGCCGCAAGTGCTACGAGAGCGACATCAAACTGGTCGTAGTGAAGAACACACTGCTGGCCAAGGCGCTCGAGAAGGTTGAGAAGGCTGACGCTGAACTGGTAAAAGTATTGGAGGGTCCCACCTCGATTATGTTCGCGAACGTAGCAAAGGCTCCTGCGGTTCTGATCAAGGAATTCCGCAAGAAGTCCGAGAAACCCGTCCTGAAGGCAGCTTTCGCCGAAGGGTGCGTTTACGTGGGCGACAATCAGTTGGACGCTCTGTGCAACATCAAGTCGAAGGAAGAGCTTATCGGCGATATCATTGCCCTGCTCCAGTCCCCGGCGAAGAATGTTATTTCTGCATTGCAGGCTAATGCAGGCCAAAAGATCGCGGGCATCGTGAAGACGCTCGAATCGAGAAACAACTAATCACAATCAAGAATTAAAAACGAAATTTAATAAGCTTACAACTATGGCAGACGTAAAGAAACTTGCTGAAGAACTGGTAAACCTCAAGGTTACCGAGGTAAACGAATTGGCTACCATCCTCAAAGAGGAATATGGCATTGAACCGGCTGCTGCCGCTGTTGCCGTTGCAGCTCCCGCTGCCGGCGCAGGCGAGGCTGCTGTTGCCGAGAAATCGACTTTCGACGTGATCCTGAAGACCGCCGGCCAGGCCAAGCTCCAGGTTATCAAGGTCGTTAAGGATATCGCCGGCCTGTCGCTGGGTGATGCGAAGGCTCTCGTCGACGGTGCTCCCAAGGCCGTTAAGGAGGGTGTCTCCAAGGAAGAGGCCGAGTCGATCAAGGCTCAGCTCGAGGAGGCTGGTGCTGAAGTTGAGCTTAAGTAGCATTGCTGCTTAAGTCTGCTCAGACGAATCAGGTATAGGGCTTACCGGCGTGTAAGCTCTATGCCTTTTCTTGGTCTAAAGACTGGAAGTGCCGAACAGGAGCTGTGTCCACTCTTTGGAAATGGATGCTCCCGAGGCGAATTGCGCCTGTAAACGGGGGCATTGGCGGGATAATCGGATGCCCAGCAACTCGGGGAGCGTAACCCACCAGAATTACACTTCAACATAATTTGGATTTTACGATGTCCACAGCAAAAACACAACAAAGAATTAGCTTTTCGACAGTCAAGAACCGGGTGCCCTATCCGGATCTGCTGGAGGTACAGCTTAAATCATTCCGGGACTTTTTCCAAATGGACACCACGGCCGAAAACCGCAAGAGCGAGGGGCTGTACAAGGTGTTTCAGGAGAATTTCCCCATTACGGATACCCGGAACAATTTCGTTCTGGAGTTCATCGACTACTATATCGACCCGCCGCGTTATTCGATCGAGGAGTGCCTCGAGCGCGGCCTTACGTACAGCGTCCCTCTGAAGGCGAAGCTCAAGCTTTACTGCACGGACGACGAGCACGAAGATTTCGGCGTCGTCGTTCAGGACGTGTACTTCGGTACGATTCCCTATATGACAGAACGCGGTACGTTCGTCATCAATGGTGCGGAGCGTGTCATCGTATCCCAGTTGCATCGTTCGCCGGGAGTGTTCTTCGGCCAGAGCATGCACACCAACGGCACGAAACTCTATTCGGCGCGTATCATCCCCTTCAAGGGTTCGTGGATAGAGTTCGCTACGGACATCAACAACGTGATGTATGCCTACATCGACCGTAAAAAGAAGTTGCCCGTCACTACGCTGCTGCGTGCCATCGGTTATGAGGCCGACCAGCAGATCCTCGAGATTTTCGACCTGGCAGACGAAGTGAAGGTCACGAAGGCCAATCTCAAGAAGGCCGTCGGCCGCAAACTCGCCGCACGCGTCCTTTCGACTTGGGTCGAGGACTTCGTGGATGAGGATACGGGCGAGGTGGTTTCCATCGAGCGTAACAACGTGATCGTAGACCGCGAGACCGTCCTCCAGGAGGAGCACGTGGAGCAGATCCTCGAAAGCGGCGCCAAGACGATCCTCCTGCATAAGGAAAACCTCTCGGGCATCGATTTCTCGATCATATACAATACCCTGCAGAAAGACCCCTGCAACTCCGAGAAGGAGGCTGTCGTATATATTTACAGGCAGCTGCGCGCTTCGGAGCCGCCCGATGAGGCTACGGCACGCGACGTCATCGAGAAGCTGTTCTTCTCGGACAAGCGTTACGACCTGGGCGACGTGGGCCGTTACCGCATCAACAAGAAGCTGGATCTGGATATCGACCCCGCTATCCGCACGCTGACGCGCGAGGACATCATCGCCATCATCAAATACCTGATCCAGCTGATCAACTCGAAGGCCGACGTCGACGATATCGACCACCTGTCGAACCGCCGTGTCCGCACCGTGGGCGAACAGTTGTCAAACCAGTTCTCGGTGGGCTTCGTGCGCATGGCGCGTACGATCCGCGAGCGCATGAACGTACGTGACAACGAGGTGTTCACTCCGGTCGATCTGATCAATGCCAAGACGCTGTCGTCGGTGATCAACTCGTTCTTCGGGACGTCGCAGCTCTCGCAGTTCATGGATCAGATCAACCCGCTGGCCGAAATTACGCACAAACGCCGTCTGTCGGCCCTCGGCCCCGGCGGCCTTTCGCGCGACCGTGCCGGTTTCGAGGTGCGAGACGTACACTACACGCACTACGGCCGCCTCTGCCCGATCGAATCGCCGGAAGGCCCCAACATCGGTCTGATCTCGTCGCTGTGCGTTTATGCGAAGATTTCACCGATGGGATTCATCGAGACGCCTTACCGCACGGTGGAGAACGGCCGGATCGACCTGGACAACTCGCACATCCACTACTACTCGGCCGAGGAGGAAGAGGGCAAGATCGTGGCGCAGTCGAACATGCCGATCGACGACGAGGGCAATTTCCTGCAACCCGAGCGTATCAAGGCGCGTCAGGGAGCCGATTTCCCCGTGGTTACGGCGGACGAGGTGAACCTGATGGACGTGGCTCCGAACCAGATCGCTTCGATTGCGGCCAGCCTCATCCCGTTCCTCGAGCACGACGACGCCAACCGTGCGTTGATGGGCTCGAACATGATGCGCCAGGCCGTGCCCCTGGTAACATCGGAAGCCCCGATCGTCGGCACGGGTATCGAGAAGGATATGATCTCCGACAGCCGCATCCAGATTGTGGCCGAGGGCGACGGCGAGGTCGTTTTCGCCGACGCTACCAAGATACAGATCAAATACGAGCGTACGGAAGACGAGGTATTGGCCTCGTTCGAACCGGAAGTCACGACCTACGAACTTCCGCGTTACCGCCGTACGAACCAGAATACCTCCATCACGCTCAAGCCCGCCGTACTGACGGGCGACAAGGTCGTGAAGGGGCAGATCCTGACCGAGGGTTACTCGACGCAACACGGTGAGCTGGCCCTGGGCCGCAACCTGAAAGTGGCGTTCATGCCCTGGAAGGGTTACAACTTCGAGGATGCCATCGTGATCTCGGAGCGTATCCAGCGTGAGGATATCTTCACGTCGGTGCACGTCGACGAGTATATCATGGAGGTGCGCGACACCAAGCGCGGTGTCGAGGAACTGACCTCGGATATTCCGAACGTAAGCGAGGACGCCACCAAAGATCTCGATGCGAACGGTATCATCCGCATCGGTGCCAACGTACATCCGGGCGACATCCTGATCGGTAAAATCACCCCCAAGGGCGAGAGCGACCCCTCGCCCGAGGAGAAACTGTTGCGCGCCATCTTCGGCGACAAGGCCGGCGACGTGAAGGACGCTTCGCTCAAGGCGCAGCCGTCGCTGCACGGCGTGGTCATCGACACGAGGCTTTACAGCCGTGCGAACAAGGAGGGTAAGAAGGGCAAGAGCGCCGAGAAGGCGCAGCTCGAGAAGCTCGACGAGAAGTTCGCAGCCGAGATTTCGGAGCTGACGAAGCGCCTGGTCGCCAAGCTGTGGACGCTGCTCCAGGGCAAGGCCACGACGGGTATCACCGACTACTTCGGCGTGGAACTCTATCCCGCAGGCACGAAGTTCTCGCAGAAACTGCTCGAGGAGATCGCCCGCAAGTCGACCGACGAGAAGACGGGCGTGGTGATGGGTTACCTGAACCTCGGTTCGTGCAAGTGGACGGGCGATGCCCATACCGATGCGTTGATCGAGGCTACCATTAATAATTATACCATCGAGTGGAAGAAGGCCGATGCCGTCATCAAGCGCGAGAAGTACAACATCACCAACGGTGACGAGCTCCCGCAGACCGGCGTTATCCAGATGGCCAAGGTCTACATCGCCAAGAAGCGTAAGCTGAAGGTGGGTGACAAGATGGCCGGCCGCCACGGTAACAAGGGTATCGTCGCCCGTATCGTGCGCGACGAGGATATGCCGTTCCTCGAGGACGGTACGATCGTCGACATCTGCCTGAACCCGCTGGGTGTGCCTTCGCGAATGAACCTGGGACAGATCTACGAGACCGTGCTCGGATGGGCCGGCCGCGAGTTGGGCCTGAAGTTCGCAACGCCGATCTTCGACGGTGCCTCGCTCGACCAGATCAACGAGTACACCGCCAAGGCGGGCATCCCGCACAGCGGCCGTACGTACCTCTACGACGGCGGCACCGGTGAGAAGTTCGACCAGCCGGCTACGGTGGGCGTGATCTACATGCTCAAACTGGGCCATATGATCGACGACAAGATGCACGCCCGTTCGATCGGCCCGTACTCGCTCATCACGCAGCAGCCGCTCGGCGGTAAGGCCCAGTTCGGTGGACAGCGTTTCGGTGAGATGGAGGTTTGGGCGCTCGAAGGCTTCGGCGCCGCGAACATCCTGCAGGAGATTCTGACCATCAAGTCCGACGACGTGATGGGACGTGCCAAGGCTTACGAGGCGATCGTCAAGGGCGAGAACCTGCCCAAACCGGGTATTCCCGAGGCCATGAACGTGCTGCTGCACGAGTTGCGCGGCCTGGCCCTGTCGGTCAAACTCGAGTAAGGTGTATTTAGGATAAGAAAAACGAAGAACAAATATGTCAATTTCCAAAGACAATAAGACGAATAATGGTTACAGCCAGATTTCGATAGGCCTGGCCTCCCCCGAGGAGATCCTGGCACAGTCGAGCGGCGAGGTGCTCAAGCCCGAAACCATTAACTACCGTACCTACAAGCCCGAGCGCGACGGTCTGTTCTGCGAGCGTATCTTCGGCCCTGTCAAGGACTACGAATGCCATTGCGGCAAGTACAAGCGCATCCGCTACAAGGGGATCGTCTGCGACCGCTGCGGTGTGGAGGTGACCGAGAAGAAGGTGCGCCGCGAACGCATGGGCCACATTTCGCTGGTCGTACCGGTGGTTCATATCTGGTATTTCCGTTCGCTGCCGTCGAAGATCGGCTACCTGCTGGGTATCCCGTCGAAGAAACTGGAGGCTATCATCTACTACGAGCGTTATGTCGTGATCAACGCCGGTGCCGCTGCCGAGCAGGGCATCGAACGTCTGGCAACGCTTTCGGAGAAGGAGTACCTCGACGTGCTGGCCGCCCTGCCCAAGGGCAACCAGGCGCTCGACGACAGCGACCCCAACAAGTTCGTCGCACAGATGGGCGCCGAGGCGGTCTATACGCTCCTGAAGCAGGTCGACCTCGACACGATGTCCTATGCACTGCGCCACAAGGCTTCGACCGAAACGTCGCAGCAGCGTAAGGGCGAAGCGCTCAAGTGCCTGAACGTCATCGAGTCGTTCCGTGCGTCGGGGGGCAAGAACAAACCCGAATGGATGGTGCTGAACGTCATTCCGGTGATCCCGCCCGAGTTGCGCCCGCTGGTGCCGCTGGACGGCGGACGTTTCGCCACGTCCGACCTGAACGACCTCTACCGTCGTGTCATCATCCGTAACAACCGTCTGAAACGCCTGATCGAGATCAAGGCGCCGGAGGTGATCCTGCGCAACGAGAAGCGTATGTTGCAGGAAGCTGTGGACTCGCTGTTCGACAACTCGCGCAAGAGCAATGCCGTGAAGAACGAGTCGAACCGTCCGCTCAAGTCGCTCTCCGACTCGCTGAAAGGTAAGCAGGGACGTTTCCGCCAGAACCTGCTGGGTAAGCGTGTCGACTACTCGGCGCGTTCGGTCATCGTCGTCGGCCCCGAGCTGAAGATGCACGAGATGGGTATTCCGAAGGACATGGCGGCCGAACTTTACAAGCCGTTCGTGATCCGCAAGCTCATCGAGCGCGGAATCGTGAAGACGGTGAAATCCGCAAAGAAGATCATCGACCGGAAAGACCCCGTGATCTGGGGTATTCTGGAGAATGTCATAAAGGGACACCCCGTGCTGATGAACCGTGCCCCGACGCTGCACCGCCTCGGTATCCAGGCCTTCCAGCCCAAGCTGATCGAGGGCAAGGCAATGCAGCTCCACCCGCTGGCATGTACGGCGTTCAACGCCGACTTCGACGGCGACCAGATGGCCGTGCACCTGCCCCTGGGCAATGCCGCCATCCTGGAGGCGCAGCTGCTGATGCTCGGTTCGCACAACGTTCTTAACCCCGCCAACGGCGCACCCATCACCGTGCCGTCGCAGGACATGGTACTCGGCCTCTACTACATCACCAAACCCCGCAAGGGTGTCAAGGGCGAGGGCCGCGCATTCTATGGCCCCGAGGAGGCGATCATCGCCTACAACGAAGGCCAGGCCGACCTGCACGCCATTGTGAAGTGTATGGTGGACGATATCGACGCGGACGGCAACCCGGTACGCGAGCTGAAGGAGACGACCATCGGCCGAATCCTCTTCAACCAGGTGGTACCCAAGGAGGTGGGTTACATCAACGAGATCCTCACGAAGCGTTCGCTGCGCGACATCATCGCGGTGGTGATGAAGAAGGCCGGTGCCGACAAGGTGGCAGCGTTCCTCGACGATATCAAGGACATGGGTTACCGCATGGCATTCCGCGGCGGCCTGTCGTTCAACCTCGACGCCGTGATTATCCCCGACGCCAAGGAGAAACTCGTACAGGAAGGTTACGAGCGTTCGGACGCCATCATGGAGGACTACAACATGGGTCTTATCACCAACAACGAGCGTTACAACCAGATCATCGACGTTTGGACGAACATCAATACCAAGCTGACGAAGGTCGTGATCGACACGCTGATCAAGGACGACGACGGTTTCAACCCGGTATACATGATGCTTGACTCGGGCGCCCGCGGTTCGAAGGAGCAGATCCGTCAGCTGAGCGGTATGCGTGGCCTTATGGCCAAGCCGCAGAAGTCGGGTGTCGAGGGTGGCCAGCAGGTCATCGAGAACCCGATCCTCTCGAACTTCAAGGAGGGGCTTTCGGTGCTCGAGTATTTCATCTCGACGCACGGTGCTCGTAAGGGTCTTGCCGATACCGCACTGAAGACGGCTGACGCCGGTTATCTGACACGCCGTCTGGTTGACGTCGCACAGGACGTGATCATCAACGAGGAGGACTGTGGTACGCTCCGCGGCTTGACTGCTACGGCCATCAAGCGCAACGACGACGTCGTGCAGACCCTCTACGATCGTATTCTGGGCCGTGTCGCCCTGAACGACGTGATCCATCCGCTGACGGGTGAGGTCATCTGCAAGGCAGGCGAGGAGATCACCGAGGCGATTGCCGAGGCGATCGAGAAATCGCCGCTCGAATCGGTGGAGATCCGCTCGGTGCTGACCTGCGAGGCACGCCGGGGCGTATGCGCGAAGTGCTACGGCCGCAACCTGGCTACCGCACGCATGGTGCAGAAGGGCGAAGTCGTGGGTGTCATCGCGGCGCAGTCGATCGGCGAGCCGGGTACGCAGCTTACCCTCCGTACGTTCCACGTCGGTGGTGTGGCCGGAGGCTCGGCGGTCGAGACCAATGTCGTTTCGAAATACGAAGGCCGTCTGGAGATCGACGAGCTGCGCACCGTCAAGGGCAAGAATGCCTCCGGCGAGGCGATCAACATCGTCATTTCGCGCCAGTCGGAATTCCGCATCGTTGACCCGAAGACCGAGATCGTACTCTATACGCACAACCTGCCCTACGGCGCGACGCTTTTCATGGCGGACGGTGCCGAGGTCAAGAAGGGCGACCTGATCTGCGAATGGGATCCGTACAATGCCGTTATCATCTCCGAATACGAAGGTAAGGCCGTTTACGACAGCGTCGTCGAGGGTATTACCTACCGTGAGGAGCGTGACGAACAGACCGGCCTTTCGGAGAAGGTGGTCATCGAGTCGAAGGACAAGACCAAGAACCCCGTCATCAAGATCGTAAACAAGGAGGGCGAGGAGGTCAAGCAATACAACCTGCCCGTTTCGGCGCACGTCGTCGTGAAGGACAACGCCAAGATCAAGGCCGGCGATATCCTGATCAAGATTCCGCGTGCCGTCGGTAAGTCGGGCGGCGACATCACCGGTGGTCTGCCGCGTGTGACCGAGCTGTTCGAAGCCCGTAACCCGTCGAACCCGGCAATCGTGTCGGAAATCGACGGCGAGGTATCGTTCGGCAAGATCAAGCGCGGTAACCGCGAGATCATCATCACCTCGAAGCAGGGTGACGTGAAGCGTTACCTCGTGCCCCTGTCGCGTCAGATCATCGTGCAGGAGAACGACTACGTGAAGGCCGGCAGCCCGCTGTCCGACGGTGCGATCACCCCGAGCGACATCCTCAATATCCTCGGCCCGACGAAGGTGCAGGAGTACATCGTCAACGAGGTGCAGGAGGTATACCGCATGCAGGGTGTGAAGATCAACGACAAGCATTTCGAGGTCATCGTCCGCCAGATGATGAACAAGGTGAAGATCGAGGATCCGGGCGATACCCGGTTCTTCGAAGACCAGGTCGTCGACAAGTGGGAGTTCATGGATGTGAACGACGAACTTTACGACAAGGTGGTCGTCACCGATGCGGGCGATTCGACGTCGCTCCAGCCCGGGCAGATCGTTTCGCTGCGTAAGCTGCGCGACGAGAATTCGAGCCTCAAGCGCCGTGACCAGAAACCCGTGCAGGTGCGCGACATTGTGCCCGCTACTTCGACGCAGGTGTTGCAGGGTATTACCCGCGCCGCGTTGCAGACTTCGAGCTTCATCTCGGCGGCTTCGTTCCAGGAGACCACCAAGGTGCTCAACGAGGCTGCGATCCAGGCCAAGGTCGATCCGCTGGAAAACCTCAAGGAAAATGTTATCTGCGGTCACCTGATTCCCGGCGGTACGGGCCTGCGCGATTACGACAACCTTGTGGTCGGTTCGAAAGCCGAGCTGGAATCGCTCCAGCAGGCGCAGTAAATCCGAGGCTGCATATACGATTCGAAAGAAGCCGTTCCCCAGGGAACGGCTTCTTTTTATTTTGACCGGATTCTCGATTATCTTCAACCGTCATTGTCCCGATGGTTAGCTGGAGTCGAAATAGTTCGCACTCCCGGCGGCATTGCCAACCGTACTTTTTTCGGACGGATACGGTGTTTCTGTATGGAGGGGATGCGCAGGCAGGGAGGCCGGCATCGCTGACTTATGGTGCCGTAGCCCGGATCGCCGCGCAGGAACTCGAATACGAGGGTGATGCGGCAGGTGGGGCGGTCGACCGAATTTTTAGACGATGCCGCCGGACGGTTGGCTCGAACCGATGCGGTTCTACGGGAACCCGGAGTAGAAGCCGCCTGTGTCTACGATTCCGGGGGACGGCTTGTGGCACGCCGGGAGGAAGCCCACAATTACGATGGTGCTACGGAGCGGAGCTAAAGCTATGAATATGCGGATTCCGGCGCACGCGGCGACTGGACGGAGCGCAGGGCGACTGTGCGAAAGACAGCCGTGCAGCCGTTCAAAGGGCATGAACACGAGCAGTCGGAGGTCATTCGCTATCCGGATGCTTATCGGTCTGAGTTTTGGAAGATTCCCTGTTCCGAATTGCGAAAAATCCCGGAGCACAAAAAAACACGGTTCCCCGCCGTAAGAATCCTGTCCGGATTATTTCTTGCCGTTATAACGCTTGGCGAGGCCTCCTTCGGAGGTTTCGCGGTAGAGGCTCGGAAGGTTATGCCCGGTCTCGTTCATCACCTCCACGACCCGGTCGAAGCTCACCATGTGCGAGCCGTCGGAGAGCGTGGCGTAGGCATTGGCATCGAAAGCCCGGGCTGCCGCGATCGCATTGCGTTCGATGCAGGGCACCTGTACCAATCCGCATACGGGGTCGCAGGTGAGCCCCAGGTGGTGTTCGAGCCCCATCTCCGCGGCGTATTCGATCTGCGAAGGGGTGCCGCCGAAAAGCTGGCATGCCGCGGCGGCGGCCATGGCACATGCCACACCGACCTCGCCCTGGCAGCCGACCTCGGCGCCGGAGATCGAAGCGTTGGTTTTGGCCACGTTGCCGAATAGTCCCGCCGTAGCCAGGGCGCGCAGGATGCGGATGCGCAGGAAGTTGCGCGAATTGGCCAGGTGGTAGAGCACTGCCGGAACCACGCCGCAAGACCCGCATGTCGGGGCGGTTACGACGATGCCGCCGGAGGCATTCTCTTCGGAGGTCGCCAGGGCGTAGGCGTAGATCTGGGCGCGGGATTTCAGCGAGTCGGTGTAGCTCTTCGACTTGACCCAGTAGGTGCTCGCCTTGCGGGCGACCTTGAGCCCTCCCGGCAGTACGCCGTCGTTGTTCAGGCCGCGCTGGATCGTTTCGCACATCACCGTCCATATCCGGTCGAGGTAATCCCATATTTCGGGGCCTTCGCAGTCGTTGACATACTCCCAATAGGTTTTGCCTTCGTGGTAGCACCAGTCCTTGATCTCCGAGATCGTCGTCAGCGGATAGATGCTGGCGGGTATCTCCAGGCGCGAACTCTCGTTCGCCAGGGCACCCCCGCCGATGCTGTATATCGTCCAACTGTCGACGACCTTGCCGGCTTTCAGCCCCTCGAACAACATGCCGTTGGGATGGAAGGGCAGCACGACCTTCGGTTCCCAGACGATCTGGGTCGGGGCGATGGGCTCCAGCACCGAAAGGATCGCCACGTCGGTGAGGTGTCCCTTGCCCGTGGCGGCGAGCGATCCGTAGAGTGTCACACGGTATGAATCGACGTCGCGACTACGTTCGGCAAAACGTTCGGCAGCCTTTTTGGGCCCCATCGTGTGGCTGCTCGACGGGCCGTTGCCGATCTTATATAATTCTTTGAGTGACTCCATAAACTGGCTTTATATGTGCGGCAAAGATAATGTAAATTGTCGGATGTTCCCTTTTCCGGCAGGAGATTTAAACCGCTCCCGCCCGGGCGGAACGAAAAAAGGAAAAGGCCGGAACCTTTCCCTTTTCGTAGCCTCACCGCGACTCGAACGCGAATTTAGGGTTTAGGAAACCCTCGTTCTATCCCTTGAACTATGAGGCCGGATAAAAATTGCGGCGCACTTTTCTGCAAAGCGCACCGCAAATATAATAATTTTTCCCGGTTTTAGAAACTGAACCCTACGCCGATCGAAAATGTGTGGGCCCGGGCGGTGTAATTACCCGAAAAATCGGTGACCGGATTGGTGAGCTGGCTTTCGGGAATGCCTGCTGCCGCCAGTTTTTCGTTCACGATGCCCAACACCGAGTTGGTGTAGGGATAGGAACCCGTACGTTCGGGATCGGCCGAATTGACGTAGCCGTATGCGATGTCGATATTCATCCATTTGACCGGGCGGAAGGTGACGCCGGCCGTATAGGCGAGCTTGGTCATCGACGGGGTCTCGGGATTGAGGTAGTCGCTGCGCACGGGGCTTTCATCCACGTACATACCCATACGGGCGGTCAGCCAGTCGAGTGCGTGGTACTGGCCGCCGAAACGGAACGCCAGCGTGTTGGAGTATTTTTTATCGCTGACCGGGATGTTCAGCACGGGGGTGTTGCTGCTCGGTTCGAGAATCTTGACGTCGAGTTTGTCGTAGGCACTCCAGAGCACATATTGCAGGTCGACGGCGAACTCCCATTTCGGAACGGGACGGAAGCTGACACCCCACGTCAGCGATGCCGGCAGGGGCAGCTCGGTCTTCACGACGGCCGACGTGAGCTTGGCGGGGTCGAGACCCAACTGGGGCAGGAGCTGTCCGATGACCTGGGCGATTTGCGTGTTGTCGATCATACGCAGGTCGATCGAACCCGAATCCACCTTCATTTTGAGTTTCGAACGGTAGGTAAAGCCCAGTGACCACTGTTCGTTGATGTCCCACATCACACCGAGGTTTACTCCGACGGCCATTTTGGCTTTGCCTTCGAGCCCCAGCGATATCAGGTTTTTGTCCCCGGCCATTTCGAAGAGGTCGGGCATTTGCGGGTTGAGCATTTGCAATGCGCCCATGAGCGCTTTGTTCTGCGGATTGTCGGCGCCGATAGGCAGCAGCGAGCGCGAAAGGTCGAACTTGCCCCAGGTCATCATCAGACCGCCGCCGATGGAGAGGTGCTCGCAGAGTTTGAACGAGACGGTCGGCTGGAGATTGTAGGCCTGGAGGTTGATCGACTGGACGAGTTGCGCCCCCGGCCAGTTGTCGCCCCAGTCCATCGAGGAGCCGAACGGCGTATTGAAAGCCAGGCCGACCGACATCCAGTCGAGGGGTTTGTAGTTGAAATAGGCGTAAAGCGGGGTCGCAATGCTGTTGTCCGAGGTGTAGTGCAGCGGCTTGGTCTTGCCCGTATAGTCGGGGAGCGACGTATAGGTGGCCTTCGAAGCGATGCCGGTGATGCCGACCGAGATGTCGAATCGGGTGTCCTGAAACGAGGCGGCGGCGGGGTTGAACCAGATCGACTCGGAGTTGAGCTTCATGGCCGTACCCACGTGTCCCATACCGTTCTGCTTCGAAGAGAGGTTGTTCACTTGATATCCTTCGGCGTATGCTCCCGAGGTGACGGCAGCGGTGGCCAGAAGAAGGAAAAGTTTTTTCATAACGTATTGGTTTGGTTTGTACTATACGCCCGTTGCGGCGTGTAAAAATCGAGGGCAAAAGTATGAAAACTATCTCTGCCGCCCAAATTTTTTGGTCTAAAATTCCTGAAAATTGACCTATATGGTATAGGATTGGCCGAAACGCCGGGTGGGGCCGGACTCTCCGGCTTCCAAAAAAAAGTGCGGCATTATCCGTGCCGCACTGCGTGTCCGAGATTGCCGGTCGGGCTATTTCCGGTTGTTATATGCCTCGAGCGCCTTGCCCAGTACGACCAACGCCCGTTCGAGGTCTTCCTTCTTGAGTACGTAGGCGATGCGGACTTCGTTGCGGCCGCACGCCGGATCGGAGTAGAAGCCCGATGCGGGGGCGAGCATTACGGTTTCGCCTTCGTAGTCGAAGTCGGAGAGACACCATGCGCAGAAATCGTCGCTGTCCTCTACCGGCAGCCGTGCCACGGTATAGAAGGCGCCCATCGGGATCGGCGAGTATACGCCTGGTAGGCGGTTCAGCCCGTCGATCAGGCATTTGCGCCGTTCGATATACTCCTCGTAGACTTCGGTGCTGTACGATCGCGGCGCGTCGATCGAAGCCTCGGCGACGATCTGTCCGATCAGCGGGGGCGAGAGGCGCGCCTGGCAGAATTTCATCACGGCGTTACGCAGCGTCCGGTTCTTGGTGATGAGCGCCCCGATACGGATTCCGCACTCCGAGTAGCGTTTCGACACCGAGTCGATCAGCACCACGTTTTGCTCGATGCCTTCGAGGTGGCAGGCCGATATGTAGGGCGACCCGGTGTAGATGAATTCGCGGTAGACTTCGTCGGAGAAGAGGAACAGGTCGTATTTTTTGACCAGGTCGCGGATGCGGTTCATCTCCTTGCGTGTGTACAGGTACCCCGTGGGGTTGTTGGGATTGCAGATCAGGATACCGCGCGTGCGGTCGTTGATGAGCTTTTCGAATTCCGCGACGTCGGGCAGTGCGAATCCCTGCTCGATCGACGAAACCACGGGACGTATCACGGCCCCCGCGGAGATGGCGAAGGCCATGTAATTGGCATAAGCCGGCTCGGGGACGATGATCTCGTCGCCGGGGTTGAGGCACGACATGAAAGCGAACAGCACGGCCTCGGAACCGCCCGTCGTGACGATGATGTCGTCGGGCGAGAGCTTGATCTGGAACTGTTCGTAGTAACCTACCAGTTTCTCGCGCAGCGAGCGGTACCCGTCGCTGGGGCTGTATTCGAGCACCGTACGGTCGATCTTTTTCAGGGCGTCGAGCCCGGTCTGCGGCGACGGCAGGTCGGGCTGGCCGATGTTCAGGTGGTAGATCTTGGTGCCGCGTGCCCGGGCGGCTTCGGCCAACGGGACGAGCTTGCGTATGGGTGAAGCCGGCATCAGCTCGGCGCGTTGTGAGATTTCTGGCATGTGTGAAAAAAGTTAAAAAACGCAGTGGAAATTACTCGACCTCGGCCGTGGGGCGGAACTTGATGGCCTTGCGCGGCGGGATCTTCACCGGGGCGCCCGTGCGCGGATTGCGGCCCATGCGTGCGGATTTCTGCTGCACGCTGAATGTCCCGAGCCCGGTGAGGGTAAGGCGCTCACCCTGCCGGAGACTGTGTACGGTCACGCGGATGATGGCATCGACCGCCTTGCGCGCGTCGACTTTCGAGATGTTAGCGTCGAGGGCTACCGCCTCGACCAGCTGCGCTTTGTTCATGTTCTATAATGTGTGAAAAGTTGCGACCTTACCTAACTTGTTGACAAAGATATGGAATTTTCCTAAAAGTCAAAAATAATGTCCTTGATTTGAAGTCCCGCTCCGGCCGCCCCGGAAATAATCGGGGTAAAGATTTGGCAGAATGGAAAAACCGTGCTACTTTTGTCCCCGGAAAGATGGCAGAGTGGTCGATTGCGGCGGTCTTGAAAACCGTTGAGCTGCAAGGCTCCGGGGGTTCGAATCCCTCTCTTTCCGCCGAATGTATGAAGAATCGACAGCAAGAGGGGCTATCACAGCCCCTCTTGTCTTATTCAGGTGTCGGGGTGGCCTATTGTGTGCCCAGTTCTTTATAGAGTTCCAGCCGCAGGCCGCAGTAGTTTTCGATTATTTCGGCAGCCTTTTGAACACGCCCCATGTGCATTTCCAATTCCTGCGGAGCCATGTAGAATTCGGCGCTATACGGCGTTTTCATCAAAATTTGTTTCAGCCATGGCAGCGTGAAAATGTTTTCGATATGGTTGTCGTCGAATACCAGCATCAGCTTTGTCGAAAGCGTCCGCATCCGGTCGTGCATCACGACCGGATCATGGATGTCGAACTCCATACCGTGATAGACATAGTAGAGCGTGTGGTAGAAATAGACGATCGCCTGCGCCGAGAACTGTGCCGCCAGACGCACGTTGCGGCCACCGGCAAACGCATCCTGCGCCTGTTCGAGCAGGTCGTTGCCGAGCGTGCGGAACGTGTCGAAATGGAATTTGGCGTCGGCATAGGCTTTGGCAAAGTCAATCGGGTGCTTCGGGCGGCGAAACCGATAGTGGTCGCTGCAATGCAATAGTTCACCCTCGGCATGGGCAAAGTAGAGGAACGGCGTCCGATGCGATTCGACATAGTTCAAAGGCAGGATATAGGGATTGATGTAGGAGACCTTCCGGTAGCGGTACGGCATCCTGTACCGCAGGATGCGTTTTGCCCGAATCCAGTCGTATTCCGGCGTTTCGCGCACGACCATCAGCAGGTCGTAGGCCACGGCATCGCTGTGGGGCGTGCCGCCGGCCAGCTTTCCGAAAAGCAGGACGTATTCCGGGTCGAAATAGCCGTCCGTCAGGTGGCGGATCATCTGCGCCGCTTCGTTGGGGTCGTAGAGCAGTTCGTCGGGGCGCCCGGGTTGCGGTTGCGGTTGCGGTGCGGGTTGCGCGGCAGATTGCGCGGCGGGCTGTGCCGGTTCCATGGCGGGAGCGACGATCTGTTCGATGTCCGGCTGTTGCGCGGCCCGCGTGGTTTGGGGGACTATGGGTTGCACAGGCTGTTCCTGCGCGGGGTTTTGATTCGGTTCCATTTTGTTTGATTTTAAGATTGCAGACGAAGCCTGCGGGGTTTGAAAACATGCGCAGCGTGTTTGCAGACCTCCGCCGGGGGAGGCTTCGGCCTGCCGCTGCCTGTGGCAGCGGATACGATGGGCATAAAAAGGGCTGTCCTTATCGTGCAACGGGGCACAACAAAGAGAATAAAGGTTTGGTTAGCAGTCGTTTGCTAATCGGGCGGGTGGAAATGGAGACGGATCGGGAGGTTGCACGGCGGAAACCGCTTGCGGCTGGCCTTGCGGCGTGTCTGTACCGGGGTACGGACGGAAGATAGTGTTCGCATAATACAAAAAAAAGTGTGCGCAGCTGCGAACACTATCTTCACCTTTTTACGGGCTCAATACAGGTGCCGTTCGCGGGATTGCTCCCCAACGGCTCTGCGCATACTTTTTTCGTGGTTTCCCGTATTGAGAATCCAGTGAAAAGGTTTTTTGAAAATAATGTTCGCAGGAGCAAAGATATAAAAAAAATGATAAATCGTAAAATGTAAATAACTTCTTGCATTTTAGATTGATGGAATATTAGATTTTATATATTTTTGTCAAAAGATTTTCTAATGGCTAATTCTCATAAAATATCCGGTTCTGCATTAATAGCCCTCAAAGAGGCATTAACTAATATTTATTGGATAAAAAACGATCTTAAAATGTTTGTTAATCATACAATCAATAATAAATCGTTTGTATCTACTTTAGACATGACCAAATATAAACGAGAAATAGCAAATGACATTGTAAATAGAATGTCAAATCGATTGGACATATATGAAGAAGATTTGTTATTATTACTTAAAGCAGTATCCGATATGTCTGATTTTTCGCATTTAAAGAAATGGGAAGACGCAGATAAAAAGATAAAAAAAGCCCAGGAAAGTGTTGAAGCGCTAAGACTACATACAAAAGGTTATTTTGCTATTATTGAAGAACAAAAGGAAGCAGAAACCCGGAAGATAACATACCAAAATAAAATACAGAAAGCTCAATTTTTTCAATCAGAATTAGAAAAATTAAAAATAGACTTTAATCGAATGTCTGCGTCATCGGCAAGTCCACAAAAACGCGGATATGAATTTGAACAATTCCTGAACTCCTTATTTAATTTATTTGATTTAGACCCGAAATGTTCCTATAAAATTAGTGGAGAGCAAATTGACGGTGCGTTTACTCATGATAACCAAGATTATCTAATTGAGGCAAAATGGGAGGCTAAAGCCATGCCAAAATCAGCATTGCATGCGTTTAGTGGTAAAGTTAAAGATAAATTAACAACAACACTTGGCTTGTTTATATCTATTTCAGGGTTTGCAGACGAATGTATAAGAAGAGAAAACTCAAATATAATCCTGATGGATTATCAAGATATAATTATGGTAATAGAGAATAGGATAGACTTAAAGCAGTTAATCTATCTTAAAAGACAACATGCATCGCAAACAGGTATTATACTTTATCATCCAGCATGTTAAGACCTACTTTCTTATCTAAATCAAAAGGGATAGAGCGAAATTTGCCCCGTTGTAATAGGCTATTAAACAGGCTAAGAGAGATTGAGAATAAAAAAGACCCAAAACCGGGTCTTTTTTATTGCGATTATTTCAATTCTATTGTTTCCTATTTCCGTTTCTTGCCTTTGGCAGCGACCCGTTGGGCGGCTGTGACCGTTTTTTTCGGGGGCTTGCGTACGCTTTTGGTCGCTTTGCCCTTGCCTTTGCCATTCTCGTCGCGTCCCCATGCCGTGCCTTCGTCGAATTTCATAAATGCCGACCAGTCGAAACCTTCGTTCGACATCTTGCTGAAATCGGGGATGTCTGGGTGGGGTTGGGGCTTGGTTTTCAGCTTCCGGCGCGGCGATGACGTTGGGTCATATGCCGTTTGGTCGTGTGAGGGTTCTGCGTGTACCGTTTCGTCGTGGGCGGGCGCCGGGGCGTACGCCGTCGGGGTTGCCGGGACGGGCGTTGCCGGCTTCACGTTCCGCGTCGGCTTTTTCGGTGCCGGGGCGTATGTCTGCCCGGCGGCCTGGTAATCCTCGGTTTTTGTGCGGCGGGGCTTGCGAACCGGGGCTTCCTGCGCCCCGTTTTCCCCGTCGCGGGCGATCTCGGCCATCGGCCGGCGGCCGCGGTTCAGCCGGTTGAGTTTGCGGACGACCTCCTCGGCATCGCGGAACGGGACGCTCACGAACGAGAAGTTGTCCGAAATCTGGACGTCGTTGATATATTTGTCGCGCAGGCCGCATTTGAATTTGAGCATGTCGACCAGCTTGCGTGCCGTGTAGCCGTCGCGTTTGCCCACGGCCAGGAACAGCCGTGCCGTCCCCTTGCGGTCGACCGAGAAGGAGCGTATTTCGGGGTAGTTGTTCTGGTCGAGCTCGCTGCGGAACGCCAGGCGCAGCAGCGCACCCAGGGCTACGTCGGGGGTATATTCGGCGAGCAGCTCTTCGGCGAATTCCTTGTAACCGTCGTAGCTTTCGTTTTCGACGATCTCCTGCATCTCCTCCTTGATCTTCAGCCGTTTCATCTCTACGATGTCCTGCGGCGAGGGGAGGGTTTCGCGTTTGATCTCGACCTTGATGTCGCGCATCAGGTTGTTCAGGCCGCGGAACTCCGAGGGCGAGACGAACGTGATGGCCGTTCCCTGCTTGCCGGCGCGGCCCGTGCGGCCAATGCGGTGCACGTAGCTCTCCGAGTCCTGCGGCAGCGAGTAGTTGATGACGTGGGTCAGGTTGCCCACGTCGATGCCCCGGGCGGCCACGTCGGTAGCCACCAGGATATTGATCGTGCGGTCGCGGAATTTGCGGAGTATCTTCTCGCGCTGCGCCTGCGACACGTCGCCGTGCAGCACCTCGGCTGCGTAGCCGCGCGCCGTCAGGCGCGAGGCGGTTTCGTCGGCGCCGATCTTGGTGCGGGCGAAGATGATGCCGTAGAATTCGGGTTCGACGTCGATGATGCGGGTCAGGGCGTCGAACTTGTCGGCCTCGCGTACCTCGAAATAGATTTGTTCCGTGAGGTCGGCCGTGATTTGCTTGTGTTCCACGCGCACGATCTCCGTGTCGCGCATGTAGGTTTTCGAAAGCCGGATGATGCGCTCGGGCATCGTGGCCGAGAAGAGCAGCACGCGCCGCTCGTCGCTGGTGTGGCTCATGATCTCTTCGACGTCCTCGACGAAGCCCATGTTGAGCATCTCGTCGGCTTCGTCGAGCACGAGGTAACGGACGTTTTCCAGTTTCATCGTGCCGCGGCGGATGTGGTCGAGCACGCGCCCCGGTGTCCCGACGACGATGTCGATGCCTTTGGCAAGGCGCCGCAGCTGTTCGCTCATCGCCGCACCGCCGTAGATGGCCGTGATCGAGAGCCGTTTTTCGCGGTTGTAGGAGAGCAGTTCTTCGGCCGCCTGGAGTGCGAGTTCGCGTGTCGGTACGAGGATGATGGCCTGTATCGGCCCGCGGGCGGGTTCGAGGGTCTGGAGTATCGGCAGTCCGTAGGCCGCGGTTTTGCCCGTGCCGGTCTGCGATTGCGCGATGATGTCGTTGGGTTTTGTGAGCAGGTGGGGGATGGTGAGCTTCTGGATTGCGGTGGGCGTCTCGAATCCCTTGGCGCGGACTGCGGCGAGCATCTGCTCGGAAAGCCCCAGGGCGCTGAAATCGTCTGTAATGGTCATGTGCATGTTTTATTCGGCACAAAGGTACGATAAAAAGCCGAAAAATGTGTAAAACGTGAAAAAACCGTGATTTACAACCCGTGTTTTGGTTCGGGGACATGCCGTTTGCCGCGGTTTGCAGGGACGGCGGTTCGCCCGTTTCAAATATTTTTGTTATATTTGCCCGAATTTTTAATCTAAATAGGATGGCATACAATTTATTGAAAGGCAAGAAGGGCCTTATTTTCGGAGCACTCAACGAGCAGTCGATCGCATGGAAAGTGGCGGAACGCGCCGTTGAAGAAGGGGCCGAAATCGTCCTTACGAATACTGCCGTATCTATTCGCATGGGTACAATCGGCCGGCTGGCTGAAAAATGCAATACGATCGTCGTCCCGGCCGACGCTACGAGCGTCGAAGACCTGGAAAACCTAATCGACAAGACGATGGAACATTTCGGGGGCAAGTTCGACTTCATGCTCCACTCGATCGGCATGTCGCCCAACGTCCGCAAGGGGCGCACCTACGACGACCTGGATTACGATTACCTCTCCAAGACGCTCGACATTTCGGCGATCTCGTTCCACAAGGCGATCCAGGTGGCCCGCAAGAAGGACGCCATCAACGACTGGGGGTCGATCGTGGCGCTCTCGTATATCGCGGCACAGCGTACGCTCTACGGTTATAACGACATGGCCGATGCCAAGGCGTTGCTGGAGTCGATCGCCCGCAGTTTCGGGTATATCTACGGCCGTGAGAAGCACGTGCGCATCAACACCGTGTCGCAGTCGCCGACGCCGACCACGGCCGGAAGCGGCGTGCTGGGGATGGGCGACCTGATGAATTTCGCCGAGAACATGTCGCCGCTGGGCAATGCCTCGGCTACCGACTGCGCGGACTATGTGCTGACGCTTTTCTCGGATCTTACGCGCAAAGTGACGATGCAGAACCTCTACCATGACGGCGGTTTCGCGTCGATGGGTATGAGCCGCCGCGCCATGAAGACCTACGAAAAGGGGATGCGTTTCGAGGACGTGCACCAGAACCAGTACCCGTTCGGCGAGAACGCGGAATAGCTGGCGGAGATGCTTGAATAAAAGGGAAAGCCTGAAAAGGCTTTCCCTTTTATCAATATGTGGGAAATCATTGTTCGTGCCGGTTTAAAATATATCTCCCGTGCTGTTGGCGTACTGGATGATCTCGAAATTGTGTACGGCTTGCGCCGGAGCCGCGAAATAGTCGCTTTCGCCCGAAAGCCGGTAGACGCCCCTTTGGATGTCGACGGCCTCGATATGCAGCGAGTCGTACTTGTAGGAGTGCAGCGAATCGGCCCTGTGGTAGTGGAGCAATATGCCGCCCTGGGGAAGCATTGTTGCCGTCCTGATTTTCCGGGGATAGGGCCCGTCCATATAGAGATCTGTTTTGACGCTGTCAGCAATGTGGAACGAAATGTGCCATGACCAGTCGTCATCGAGGTAATAATCACCCTTGTATTCCTTCAGATTGACCCAATAGCCGTTGAAATTCCGGATTTCCGGGGCGATGTATTCAGATTTTACAGAGTCGGGCAGCATCTGGTCATAAAAATCGCGATAGCTTGGGTCGTTTAAATAAGACATGTAGACCGAATCGAGGTAACGGCTCTCGAAGAACCTGTGGGCGGGACTGTTCCGGTTGTGGGTGATAAACCGGTATTCGCGGTAGAGTTCCTTTCCTTCCGCCTTGCGGTAATGAGTTTCGATAACGGTTATCGAGTCGGCCGGGTTGAAGTTGGAAAATTCGGAGAAGAACAGTTTGCCGCCGAGCTGGCGGCGAACCGTATCTTCTACCGAGACGGGGCAGGTCTGCCGGCCTGCGTCTTTTGCCGTGGCGGGGCGGTCTGTCGGTTGCGGACTTTGGGCTGCCGGGGGCGTGGCCTGCAGTTCTGCAGTTGCTTTTCCCGGACGGGAACCGCAACTGCAGAATACAAGCGGGAGTAATATTATACTATATTTCATACGGTCGGAGGCAGTCGGTATTAGTATTGGTGGTCGTCCCCGCGGATCTCTTCGCGGGTGATCGGCTTGCGGTTCATCGCCCGCCATGCGTACCAGATGTAGGCTGCGACGAAGGGGATCAGTAGCGAGACGATCGACATCACCTTGAGCGTGAAGAGGCTCGACGAGGAGTTGTAAATCGTCAGCGACGACTGCATGTCGGCCAGCGACGGGTAATAGGCCGTGTCGTTCCATCCGGCGCAGAGCAGCAGCGCCAGTACCGTCAGTACCGTACCCGCACCGCCGAACCAGATGGCGTTGCGCCGGCCGCGCCAGCCCAGTCCGATGCTCCACAGTACCGCCACCACGCCGAGGAGCAGCACCACGGCGAGGTAAGGCATCTCGATGAAGTTATGCAGGTACTTGTACGGCTCGATGGAGATCCGGCCTGCGGCATCGATCGCCCGGCCGTCGGCGAAGAGCAGCATGCAGAGCCATGCTACGAAGAAGAACACGAAACAGACGGCTGCGGGGATCATCCGCCGGCGGGTACGTTCGAGGATGGTCTTGTCATCGATGTTATTCATGAAATACTGGCAGGCCAGCGTTGCGGCGAGGAATGTCACGGCAATGCCCAAAAAGACGTTCGAGACATCCGTAAGTGCTTCCAACCCGTGCCACGGGGTTGTCCACTGCGAGATCACCGTTGCGCTGCCGCTTCCGGCGCCGTTGGCCAGGTTGAGGCGGTCGACCGTAAAGTTCGCGCCCGTGAAAAGTGTTCCGACGGCCGTGCCCAGCAGCAGCGGCCCGGCGATGCCGTTGATCATCAGGAATACGTTGAATGTCTTTTCGCCGAAGACGTTGCCCGGTTTGCGGCGGTATTCGTAGGCCACGGCCTGGATGACGAACACCAGCAGGATCGCCATCCATACATAGAACGCGCCGCCGAACGACGTGGAGTAGAAGAGCGGGAACGAGGCGAAGAATGCGCCGCCGAAGGTCACGAGCGTCGTGAAGGTGAATTCCCATTTGCGGCCCAGCGAGTTGATCAGCATGTTACGTTCCTCTTCGGTCTTGCCGATGTCGTAGAGCAGCCCCTGTCCGCCCTGCACGAAGAGCAGGAAGACCAGCAGCGCCCCCAGCAGGGAGATGATCAGCCACCAATAGTGTTGCAAGAGTGTTAGGGTATCCATAGTCGTTTATTGTTTTTCGTTTTCGGGCCCGATTTTGATCTGGCGGAACATGATGCTCAGTTCGGCGATCAGCAACGCCGTGAAGAGTGCGAGGAAGATGAAGAAGGTGGCCGATACCGACCCGGGGCCGATCTTCGAGGCCGCGATGCCCACGGGCATCAGATCCTGGATGGCCCACGGCTGGCGTCCGACCTCGGCCAGCACCCAGCCGGCCTGCGAAGCGAGGTAGGCCAGCGGGATCGACCATACGGCGACCCGCAGCAGCCAGCGCCTGTCCGCCAGTTTATCCTTGCGGTTGAGCCACCAGATGACGCCCAGCAGCAGGATGAAGAAGCACCCGGCACCGACCATCACACGGAACGAGTAGAAGAGCAGCGGTACGTTGGGGACGATCTGCTGCGGGGTGTCGAGGTAGCCGTACCCGAAATAGGCGAAATATTCACGCAGGAACTCCTCGCCTTCGGGCTTCGAGGGGTCGAACTTGGCGGTGATTTGGTCGATCACCGCCTGGTCGCCGGCCTCGAGTGCCGCCCGGTAACGGGCCAGTTCACCCACGGCGACGCGGCCCCGCTCCATCTTCTCCGCGGCCGACATCACGCCGTATTTCTCGTTGCCGTTCACCAGGTCGTTGATGCCCGCCACATAGGCGTCGGCGTCGCGGAAACTCATGATCGAGAGCAGCTTCGGGATGTCGATCTTGAAATAGAATGCGTCCTCGTTCGAGGTGCGTTCCGCCTCCGGCCTCACGATGCCGATGGCCGTCAGGGGCGCACCCTGCTGTCCGTCGTAGAGCGCCTCCATGGCCGCGAGTTTCATCGGCTGCACGCGGGCGATGACGGCGCCCGACTTATCGCCCGTCATCGCCGTGACGAGCGCGAATACGAAGCCGAAGGCCGAGGCGATGGCGATGCTCTTGCGGGCCATCTTCTGTTCGCGGTGCCGGAGCAGGTACCAGGCGCTGACGCCCACGACGAACAGTGCCGCCAGCACGAACGACGAGGTGATGGTGTGGAAGAACTTGTTCATCGCCACGGGCGAGAAGAGTACCTCCCAGAACGAGGTCATTTCGTTGCGTACGGTTTCGAGGTTGAACGTACATCCCACGGGGTGCTGCATCCAGGCGTTGGCGACCAGGATCCACAGTGCCGAGAGGTTTGCGCCGATGGCCGTGAGCCATGTCGCCGTGAGGTGGAAGCCTTTCGAGACCTTGTTCCAGCCGAAGAACATGATGGCGATGAAGGTGCTCTCCATGAAGAAGGCCATGATGCCCTCGACGGCCAGCGGGGCACCGAAGATGTCGCCCACGAAATGCGAGTAGTTCGACCAGTTGGTGCCGAACTCGAATTCGAGGATGATGCCTGTTGCCACGCCGATGGCGAAGTTGATGCCGAACAGGCGCATCCAGAATTTGGTCGTGCGCTTCCAGAACGGGTCGCCCGTACGGACGTAAAGGGTCTCCATGATGGCGATGATGAACCCCAGCCCCAGCGTGAGCGGGACGAAAAGCCAGTGGTAAATGGCCGTCATGGCGAATTGCGCACGCGACCAGTCGACTGTTTGTAGATAATCCGATAACATAAGCGATGGTTATTTGTCGGGGGTTAGTTCTTTCATGACCGAACGGCTGCGCTCTTCGGGGCTCTGCCCGGCCAGGAAATCGGGAAAAAAGAATACCTTGAGGATTGCGAACAGGATGAACAGCTTGACCAGGATGATGGCCCACAGGGTTTTGCCTACGGTCATGCTCCGGAACCCGTCGAGGTAGAACCGGAAGATCTTTTTGATTGTCTGTGCCGCCATATCCGTCGCTATGTTTTACCAAAATTAGATAAAATTTCGGAAATAAAAAACAATGCGCCCCGAAAAGTCGCACTCGCATATCTTCCGGTCGGAAATGGTTATCCCCGGTACCGGGTGTGCGGATATGTGGTAAGTTTTTCGTATTTTTGCCGTCCGTATGGTTAATGGGAATCCGGAATCGGGAAAGAACGCGGTGAAGCTGCCTTCGCCGTGGGTGTCGGTGCTGCCGCTCGCGGTGCTGACGCTGCTGCTTTACGTGGTCATCCGCTGTTTCGGCGGGGACGCGATCAACGGCGGCAGCCAGATCGCGCTGCTGTCGGCCACGTCGGTCTGCGTCATGCTGGCCATCGGCATTTACCGCTGTAAATGGGCGGTCTTGGAAGAGGCGATCATCGACAATATCCGGGCTTCGGCTTCGGCGATCATCATCCTGCTGCTGATCGGCGCCATTGCCGGGTCGTGGATGGTGAGCGGTGTGGTGCCGACGATGATCTATTACGGGCTGAAGATCCTGCACCCCTCGTTCTTCCTGGTCGCCTCGTGTGCCATTTGTGCGGGCGTGTCGCTGATGACCGGCAGTTCGTGGACGACGATCGCCACGATCGGCGTGGCGCTGATGGGCATCGGGCAGGCCATGGGTTTCCCCGAGGGGTGGATCGCGGGGGCGATCATCTCCGGCGCCTACTTCGGCGACAAGATCTCGCTCCTGTCCGATACTACGGTGCTTGCGTCGTCGACCGTCGGGGTTCCGATTTTCACGCACATACGTTACATGTTGTATACGACCGTCCCGTCGTTCGTCATCGCGCTGGCGGTTTTCGTCATCGCGGGGCTGACGCTCGACCATACGGGCGGCACGCATGCCGGGATGTATGCCGATTCGTTGCGCGGGACGTTCCGCATCACGCCCTGGTTGCTGGCGGTGCCCGTGGCGACGGGCGTGCTGATCGTGCGTAAACTCCCGGCCATCGTGACGCTCTTCTGCGCTGCGGTTTTCGCCTGCATAGCCATGCTGCTGGCGCAGCCCGAACTGGTGGCGAAGGTGGCCGGAGTCGGAGGGCTGGATTTCATGTCGGGGTTCAAGGGCGTGCTGATGAGCTGCTTCGGCCCGACGGCGATCCCTACCGGAAGCCCGCAGCTGGACGAGCTGGTTGCGACGCGCGGCATGGCGGGCATGCTCAATACCGTATGGCTCATCATCTGCGCCATGTGCTTCGGCGGTGTGATGACCGGCAGCGGGATGCTGGGGGCGCTGACCTCCGTTTTCCTGCGCTTCGTACGCCGTGCCTTCTCGGCCGTGGCTTCGACCGTCGGCGCGGGCATCTTCTTCAACCTCTGCACCGCCGACCAGTATATCTCGATCATCCTTTCGGGGCGCCTTTTCCGGGAACTTTATGCGGAGCGGGGGCTCGAACCGCGGCTGTTGAGCCGCTCGGTCGAGGATTCGGCCACGGTCTGCTCCGTGCTGGTGCCGTGGAACTCGTGCGGCATGACGCAGGCCACCGTGCTGGGTGTTTCCACATTCGTCTACATGCCTTACTGTATTTTCAATATTGTCAGTCCCCTGATGTCGCTGATGGTGGCGGCCATCGGGTGGAAGATCAAAAGAGCCGCAGGTACTGCGGCGCATCCGCATTAATATGGAATATAAGATGGATACCGGACTTGTGATATTCGACCTCGACGGCACGCTGCTCAATACGATCGGCGACCTGGCTGTCGCATGCAATGCCGTGCTGGCCATGCGCGGCCTGCCGCAGCATACCTATGACGAATACTGCCATTTCGTGGGCAACGGCATCATGCGGCTCGTGGAGCGGGCGTTGCCCGAAGAGCTCCGCACGCCTTATACGGTCGCGGCCGTGCGCGCGGATTTCGTGAAATATTATACCGAGCATATCGACGTTTATACGAAACCCTACGAAGGAATTCCGGAACTGGTTGCGGAGATCGCGCGGCGAGGTATCCGTATCGCCGTGGCATCCAACAAGTTCCAGGCTGGAACGGAAAAACTGATCCGGTTGTTTTTCCCCGGTGTCGAATTCGCCGCGGTCTTCGGCCAGCGCGAGGGCGTGCCGCTCAAGCCCGACCCCGCGGTGGTGGGGGAGATACTTGCGCTTACGGGCGTGGCGAAGGAGCGGGTGCTCTATGTCGGCGACTCGGGCGTGGACATGCAGACAGCCGCGGCCGCCGGTGTTCGCTCGGTCGGGGTGACGTGGGGGTTTCGTGAGCGCACTGAGCTCGAGGAGGCCGGGGCGCGGCACATCGTCGACAATCCGGCCAAGATATTGGAGTTGTTATAGTCCGGGTGCCGCGGTTGTCCGGCAGTCCGGATCCTTTTGCGGATTCTTCTCAATTTATGCCGAATATGTGAATATTCCCAGAAAATTGCATGATTCCGGGAAAAAAGACATATATTTGTTCCCGAATAGTAACATATGGCGAAGAACAACAATACCGAGCGTGACCGGGATGTTACCGAACAGCGTATGCTGAAAGCGGTGGGCGAGATGATCCGCAGGGATGGTTTCGAGAAACTCGGGGTCAATGCCGTCGCGGCGCATTGCGGAGTCTCGAAAATACTTATCTACCGCTATTTCGGTTCGCTGGACGGACTGCTGGCCGCCTATATCCGGCAGCACGATTTCTGGATCAATTTTCCGCTCGACATTCCCGGCCGCGCGCATTTGCCCGAATTTCTGAAAAAGACGTTCCGCACGATGATCGGGCGTTTGCACGGCGACCCTACGCTTAGGCGCCTGTACCGCTGGGAGTTGTCCTCGAAGAACGAACTCGTGGCGGCGCTCCGCAGGCAGCGCGAGCAGGCCGGGCTGGAGTTGATCGCCCGGGTGTCGCGGAAAACCGGGCTGCCCGAGTCGGAGGTGGCCGTGCTGGCTACTTTCCTGACGGCTTCGGTGACCTACCTTGTGCTGTTGGAGGAATATTGCCCGGTTTACAACGGGATTCCGATCGGAGAGGCTGCCGGCTGGGAGCAGATCGTCCTCGGGATAGACCTGCTGATCGACAAGACTTTTAAGGAATGACCGGCCCGCGGCCCGGGAAAGAGTGTGTATTTTTTTTACAACAAATGTTACCAATAGGTAACAAAATGGAAACCAAAAACAATGAGAAAGATGGCAATGGCATGGATTTTACCGTTCGTATTGCTTGGTTCCTGCGATAAGAAGTTGGTCGAATACGAAAAGGGAAGCGTGGAAATTGTCGTGGAACGGGGCGACGCATGGCTGCATGATTTTCCCCTGTTCCTGGGGATTAAAAGGAAGAACCCGCCGCAGATCGCGGTCTGGATCGAAGATGCGCAGGGGCGCTACCTCTCCACGGTTTATGCGAGTTCCAAAATCGCCACCCAGTCCTGGCTGGCGGCGGGCGGAAACCGCCGCAGGGAGGCGCTGCCTCACTGGTGCCATAGCCGGGGTGTGCAATATGCCGACGGGCTTTACCTGCCGACGAAAAGCGAACCGCTGGCGGACGGCATATCGGGTGCCACGCCGCGCGGCAGTTTCGACCTGAAGCTCTCGCCCGAGGCGGGGCTCGATCGGTTCGTCGTAAAGGTCGAGGTGAACCATTCGACCGATTTCAACGAAACCTATCCCGAATCGGCCAAGGAGGGGGAGCCCGGTTACTCGGGCGGGCGGCACGGGAGCGGCCAGCCGGCCGTGGTCTATGCCGCCGACGTCGACCTGTCGTCGGGCAGCGAGGAGTTCGAAGCCGTGCTGGTCGGCCACAGCAGTCCCGACGGAAGTTCGGGCGGGATAGACCCCGATATTTCGGGGCTCACTTCAGCGCTCCGGATCGTGGAACGCATTACGATCCGTGTCCGATGACGGGGCGATCCCGAGTATTGGCCGCGGCGCTGTGCGTGCTGCCTTTCCTTGCCGCCGAGGTGCCGGCGCAGGAGTTGCCCCGCTTTTCCTGTTCGGCGTCCGTAGGGACGGGTTTCGGCCTGACCCGTCCGTCGTCGGTGCCCGTCGTCTGGCGCGTGACGGGTCATTACAATGTGAGTCGCCGGTTTTCGGTCGGTGCCGGAACGGGGGGTTCCTGCTATGAAAAAACGCTCGTGCCGCTCTTTGCCGATGCGAAGTTCCTGCTTATGCGCCGCCGCAGCTTTACGCCCTATGCCGGGTGCGCCGCCGGATATGCTTTCGCACCGCGCAGGGATGCCAACGGGGGACTGCTGCTCAATCCCGAACTGGGGGTGCAGTATGCATTGCGTTGCGGTGTGCACCTGTTCTTCGCGGCAGGCTATGAGTTGCAGCGGCTGGAGCGGCTCCGGAAATACGAAGGCCGCTGGTTCTCCGCCGAATTTGCCGAGCAGCTCAGCCACGGCACCCTCCTGCTGAAGGTCGGGGTGCTGTTCTGAGCCTCGGTCAGCAGTAGGCCTTGACGTCGGCGGGGGTGATGCGCTCCTCGCTGAGTATGATGAGCCGCTCGATGACGTTGCGCAGTTCGCGGATATTGCCGCTCCAGGGCATCGTTTGCAGCTCGGCAAGCGCTTCGTCCTCGATGCGTTTTGCCGGGATGTGGTATTCGGCACAAATTGTGCGTATGAAATGGTCGACCAGCAGCGGGATGTCCTGCGCATGTTCGCGCAGCGCCGGGACGCGCACGACGACCACTCCGATGCGGTGGTAAAGGTCTTCGCGGAAATTGCCCTTCCGGATCTCCTCGCGCAGGTTCTTGTTCGTGGCGGCGATGACGCGTACGTTGACCTCGATGTCCTTGTCGCTGCCTACGCGGCTGATCCTGTTTTCCTGAAGCGCCCGCAACACCTTGGCCTGCGCCGCCAGCGACATGTCGCCGATCTCGTCCATGAACAGCGTGCCGCCGTCGGCCTGTTCGAACTTGCCCCTTCGCTGCTTGATGGCCGAGGTGAAGGCGCCGCGTTCGTGGCCGAAGAGTTCGCTTTCGATCAGTTCCGAGGGGATCGCCGCGCAGTTGACCTCGACGAACGGAGCCGCGGCGCGGTTGCTTTTGGCGTGCAGCCAGCGTGCGACCAGCTCTTTGCCGGTGCCGTTTTCGCCCGTGATCAGCACGCGCGCTTCGCACGGCGCGACCTTGTCGATCAACAGGCGGACATGTTCGATCTGGGGCGAGGTGCCGATGATATGCTCCGTCTGCGCATTGTGCCCGCGGCGGGTGCGGCGTGCCGGGGCCGCCGCGGGGGCGGGCACGGGGGCCGGGTCGTCGATCGTGCGGTGGATGGACTGCAGCAGGCGGTTCATGTCGATGGGTTTGGTCAGATAGTCCTGGGCGCCGTTGCGTACGGCCTCCACGGCCGAGTCGATTGACGCCTCGGACGACAGCACGATGAACGGGACGCCCTTGTCGGGGATTTTACACCCGGTGTCCGACAGGATGACGTCGAACGGGATTTTCTCGCACATGTTCGAGGCCGCCTCTTCGTCTTCGGCGGCCTCTGTCGAGAAACCTTCGTATTCGAGCCGCTCGCGCAGCGTGTTTCGCATACTTTTTGATTGGTCTAAAATTAAAACCTTTGCCATAGCTTGTTTTTCCTGAAATTTTACCTACTTTTGTCCCAAAGTTATGACTTTCTGCGGTGTAAAACCAATCTTGTAGGGTCTTGCCGGACGGGGTGGAAAGTCGGAAAAAACGTCTTGAATCGGTTTACCGCAACGGGCTTGCCGGACGCTCCGGCGGACGGATTGAAACAGTGCGGAGAACCGCAAATACAATATGAAAAAGAATTATAATTACACACGACGCAAGTTGTACCTGCCCGAGTATGGGCGTCATATCCAGGAGATGATCGACTCGTTGCAATTGATCGAAGACCGTCGCGAGCGCAACCGCCAGGCGCGTGCCGTGATCGCCGTGATGGGCAACCTGAACCCCTTGCTGCGCGATACGGCCGACTTCACCCACAAGCTGTGGGATCACCTTTTCATAATGTCTGATTTCCAGCTCGATGTGGATTCTCCATACCCGCAGCCTTCGCGTCAGGAGCTGACCATTACGCCGCGCCGCATGGCTTACACGCAGGGGCGTATCTCCTATAAGCATTACGGCAAGTATGTCGAGCGGATGATCGCCGGGCTTTCCGAGGAAAAAGACCGGCGTACCATGGCGCGCACGGTGGACAACCTGGCCCGCTACATGCGCACGAAGAGCTACGAGTACAACCAGGAGCATCCCAACAACGAAGTGATCGTAAAAGACATCAAACGCATGTCCGGCGGAGCGATCGAAATCGATGAAGTGGCATTAAATAATCTCCGAAGTGACTATAAACAGCACTTTACGGCACGTCCCCAGAAGGGGCCGCAGCAGCGTCAGCAGCAGCGCCCGCAGAAAAACCGCAACCAGCAGCACGGGCGCAATTTCTCGAAAAACAACGGCGCACACCGCAATTCGTCGAAATAAAAAGTGCGCATATCCGGAATTTTGCTATATTTGTAAGCATTTAACTGCGATAACAAGGATAAATGAATAAACAAACGCTTTTCGTGTCCCTGACCACGGCCGTCATGCTGTGCGCATGCCAGTCGTCGAAGGTGAAGATTTCGGGTCGCTTCGTAGGTAACGATGCCAAGGATGTTTATCTGGAACAGGTATTGCCCCTGACGCAGTCGGTGATCGACTCCGCGGTGCTCGACAAGGACGGGAATTACCGTTTCGAGTTGAAGGGCGTGGCGAAGACCCCGTCGCTTTATAATATAATATATAACGGCGAACGCATTCCGCTGTTCCTCGCCGGCGGCGAGAAACTTTCCCTGAATTCGGTGGGGAGCGTCGTACGCAACTATACGGTCGAAGGTTCGAAGGAGTCGGAACTGCTGCGGCAGTTCTACCAGGCTTTCGTTTCGGGCGCGCAGCGGCTGGATAACATCGCCTCGCAGTTTGCCAAGGCAACGCTGTCCGAGGAAGACCGCCAGGCACTGGTAAAGGAGTACACGGCCGAATATTACCGTATCCGCCGCGAACAGTTGCGCTTCATCATCGAGAATAAAGCGTCGCTGGCGGCGGTCTATGCCCTTTACCAGCGGTTGCCCGGGGATACATACCTGTTCAACGGTGACAGCGACGTGGTTTATTACCGCACGGTGGCCGAGGCCATCGAACAGACTTATCCCGAATCGCCCTACCTGCAATCGCTCATGGGGGAGATCGCCCGCATGGACGCCCGCATCAGCCTGTCGTCCCAGATTACCGAGGCGGGGTATCCCGACCTCGAGCTGTCGGACATCTACGGCAAGAAGGTGCGTCTCTCGTCGCTCGCGGGGAAAGTCGTGCTGCTCGATTTCTGGTCGGCCGAGCTGGGCAACAGCAATACGCTCAATGCCGAACTGAAGGAGGTCTATAAGAAATATGCCGACGCCCCCGTCGCATTCGAGGTCTACCAGGTTGCCATCGACACGTCGAAGCCCTTGTGGATTTCGGCCGTGCAGGAGCAGCAGCTTCCCTGGGTTTCGGTGAGCGACCTGCGCGGGCGCGCATCGTCGTCGCTGGGACTTTACAACGTGCAGAAACTTCCGGCCAATTTCCTGATCGACAAGGAGGGGAATATCGTCGGGAAGGATATTTACGGCAAGAGCCTCGAACAAAAACTCGATGAACTGACCCGTTGATGTACTATTTCGCATCGGATATCCACCTGGGCGCAGGCGGCGAGGCGTTTGCGCAGCAGACCGAACGGCGCTTCGTGCGCTGGCTCGACGATGCGGCGCAGGATGCGGAGGCGATTTTCCTGGTGGGCGACGTCTTCGACTTCTGGTTCGAATACCGGGGCGTGGTGCCCAAGGGCTTCGTGCGGACGCTCGGCAAGCTGGCCGAACTGACCGACCGGGGTATCCGGGTGGTATTCTTTACGGGAAACCACGACATGTGGGTCGGCGATTACCTCGCCCGCGAATGCGGCGTCGAGATCTATACCTCGCCGCAGCAATTCTGCCTGAACGGTAAAAACGTCTTCATCGCCCACGGCGACAACATGAACATCGACGGACAGCCGGTGCTCAAATTCCTCAATACGGTATTCCGCTCGCGGACGTTGCGCTGGCTCTTTTCGTGGCTGCTGCATCCCGACCTGGCGATGCGCTTCGGGCACTGGTGGAGCGGCAAGTCGCGCAAATCGCACGGTGCCGAGGAACTCGACGTCTCGCTTACCGAGCCGCTGATCGAATATGCCCGCCGGTATGCCGCCGAGCACGACGTCGACCACTTCGTCTTCGGGCACATGCATTTCCCGCGCGACTACCGCGAGCAGGGCCTGCATGTGATAAACCTGGGGTGCTGGGAGAAATACCCTTCGTGCGCCGTGCTGGACGCATCGGGCGGAATGACTTTAAAAATGCTGGAGAGATGAAACAATACCTCGACCTGCTGCGGCGGATCAAAGCCGAGGGCGTCGTCCGCGGCGACCGTACCGGCACCGGCACCAAAGGCGTCTTCGGACACCAGATGCGTTTCGACCTCTCCGAAGGCTTCCCGCTGCTGACGACCAAAAAAGTATTCCTGAAAGGCGTGATCCACGAATTGCTGTGGTTCCTGGCGGGCGATACCAATATCAAGTACCTCGTGGACAACGGCGTCCATATCTGGGACAACGATGCTTTCCGCTATTACAACGAACTCTGCGTGCGCCATGGTGTGCTGCCCGTCGACCGGGATACGTTCCTGCGTGCGGCACAGGACGGTGTCGAATCGCCTGTCGAAGGGTATCGGTTCGGCGACCTGAACCATGTGTACGGTTACCAGTGGCGCAGCTGGCCCAAGCCCGACGGCCGCTTCATCGACCAGATCGCGCAGGCGGTCGAACTGATACGGCACAATCCCGAGTCGCGGCGCATCATCGTCTCGGCCTGGAATGTCGCCGAGATCGGGGACATGGCATTGCCGCCGTGCCACGTGTTGTTCCAGTTCTACGTGGCCGGGGGGAGGCTCTCGTGCCAGTTGTACCAGCGCAGCGCCGACACGTTCCTGGGCGTGCCGTTCAATATCGCGTCGTATGCCCTACTGACGCTGATGACGGCGCAGGTATGCGGCCTCGAACCCGGCGAGTTCGTCCATACGCTCGGCGACGCGCACCTCTACCTGAACCACATGGAACAGGCCGACGAGCAGTTGTCGCGCGAACCGCGGCCGCTGCCCGTGATGCGGCTGAACCCCGATGTGAAATCGCTCTTCGATTTCCGCTACGGGGATTTCACGCTCGAAGGCTACGATCCCTGGCCGGCGATCAAGGCGCCGATGTCGTTCTGAGCGGTCGCAAGCCCCTGCCGGCTGTACCTGCATTGTTATACGCGGCTGCGATGCCGCCGGACGTTAAAATTTGAAATTTATGGTTAGCATCATCGTTGCCGTTGCCGAAAACGGCGTGATCGGGGATAAGAATACGTTGCTCTGGCATATTTCCGAAGACCTGAAACATTTCAAGGCCGTCACGACGGGGCACCCCGTGATCATGGGCCGCAAAACCTACGAATCGCTCGGGCGCCCGCTCCCGAACCGTACCAATGTGGTCATTACGCGCCAGCAGGTCGAAATCCCCGGCTGCAGGGTGGTTCATTCGCTCGGGGAGGCCGTCGCGCTGTTTCCCGGGGACGACGAGGTTTTCGTCATCGGCGGCGCGCAGATTTATGCGCAGGCCCTGCCCCTGGCCGACCGCTTCTACCTGACGCGCGTGTTCCGCGCTTACGAGGGCGACACGCATTTCCCCGAGTGGGACGAAGCGCAGTGGCGGCTCCTGTCGTCCGAATCCTTCGCATCGGGTGCGAACTACCCTTATCCTTTCGCGTTCGAGACCTACGAGCGCCGGCGAAATTAGGTATTTATACCACTGCACGGCTCGCCCGTATTCCCTACCTTTGCACTGCAAAGGTTTTTTTGTTGCATCCGGGACGGTTTCGTGCCCGGAGAAAGGTGAGATTATGGGAAAATATTTCGATATGCTGATGGAGGACGTACGGATGAAGGAGGGCCTTCACTCGTGCATGAACTGCGGTGTCTGCACGGGCGTATGCCCCGCGGCCGAGTTCTACAACTACGATCCCCGTCAGATCGTCAATATCGTGCAGACGCGCGACGACGATGCCATCGAGGAGTTGCTGAAAAGCGATACGATCTGGTATTGCGGCGAGTGCATGTCGTGCCGCCCGCGCTGTCCGCGCGGCAATACGCCGGGGTATGTGATTCAGGCGCTGCGCACACTGTCGCAGAAGCTGGGTTTCTTCGTCGAGAGCGAGAAGGGGCGCCAGCAGCTGGCCCTCAAGCGCATCATCGGCGAAAATATCCTCCGCACGGGCTACTGCATCGTACCGCGGTTGGTGAAGCCCGAGCTGCACCCCGAGCAGGGAACCGTGTGGCAGTGGATCTACGATAACGACAAGGAGGTCTACGGACAATTCACGCCCGTATACATGCGCCACGGCGCGGGGGCCCTGCGCCGTCTGGACGAGCAGTCGCTCGAGGAGATCAACAAAATCTTCGAAGTCAGCGGCGGCAAGGAGATGTTCGACTCCATCGAGGAGCATTCCGACCGCAAGGCCCGGGAACTGGGCTACGATCAGGGCGCCGATCAGCAATACATGATGGATGTCTTCCTTCATAACAACAACGAACACTATTGATCATGATGAAGCGGGCAAGCTGGAAAGAATACCAGAAACAGATCGCCGAAGATAACTATTATTACGGCCGCAGCTGTATCCGGCAGAATTTTTTCCCGGGCAGCGAAAAATTGTTCATAGACATGCTGCACAACGACCTGGGCAAGGATCTGTTGGACGATCCCATGCATTCGTCGTGTACGGGTATCGGCTACCATTCGGATATCGTGCCGTTGGAAACCATCATGACGGTCGTGGCGCGGCAGTTCGCGCTGATGACCGAGGCGGGCTATGAGAATTTCGTGACCTCGTGCATCACTTCGTTCGGTGTCTATTCGGAGATACTGGCCACGTGGCACGAGTTCCCCGAGACCGAGGAAAAAGCCCGGGAAAACCTGTTTAAAGCCACGGGGCGCGAGTTCCGCAAGCCTGCGAGCCTGGCGCATACCTCGGACATCGTTTTCCATTTCCGCGAGCAGATCGCCGCACGCGCAAAGCATAAGCTGGTAAACGCCCAGACCGGGGAGCCGCTGCGCGTGGTGGAGCATATCGGTTGCCACTACGCCAAGATATTCCCCAAGTCGGGCATCGGCGGTTCGGAATTCCCCTATGTGCTGGCCGGCATGGTCGAGTCATGGGGCGGCGAATGCGTGGACTACCCCGAGCGGCGGCATTGCTGCGGGTTCGGGTTCCGCAACTACCTGGTGCAGGCCAACCGCGGCTATTCGATCGCCAATTCGCACAAGAAACTCGAAAGCATGGCGCCTTACAAACCCGATTTCATCGTGGCCAACTGCCCGGGGTGCGCGATGTTCCTCGACAAGTGGCAGTATGCGATCGCCGAAATGGAGGGTACGACCTACGGCGAGAACGGCCACGGCATTCCGGTGCTGACCTACGAGGAGATGGCCGGGCTGGTGCTGGGCTACGACCCGTGGGTGCTCGGAATGCAGATGCACCAGGTCGACGTCGAACCCTTGCTCGACAAGATGGGCGTCGAATACGACCCCGCGGCCAAATACCTCGGCCGCAACGGAAAATATATCGGTAAACCCGCGTCGGCCGTGGTCAATTGCTGCCCGACGGACACAATATACGACATCAGAGAATAATGAAGCGAGTTGCAGTCATAGGCGGCGGCGTAGCGGGCATGCAGACGGCCCTGCGCCTCGCAGAACAGGGCGTCGAGCCCGTAATCATCGAAAAGGAGGCCGAACTGGGCGGCAAGCTCCGGGGATGGCATGTGCTGTTTCCGTCGTTCACCCCGGCGTCGGAGATACTCACCGAACTGCGCCGCCGCATTGCCGAGCGCGGGATCGAGGTGATGACCCGTACCGAAGCCAGGGGGTTCAGCCGCGAAGGGGTTCAGCTCCCGGACGGGCGTATGCTGGCATGCGATTCGGTCGTGGTCTGCTCGGGCTTCACGCTTTTCGATGCCTCGATCAAGGAGGAATACGGCTACGGCATCTACGACAACGTCTTTACGACGGTCGACATTGAGCGGATGCTCAACGAGGGCCGTGTGGCGAAAGCCGACGGTTCGCGCCCCAGGCGCATCGCCTTCCTGCACTGCGTGGGCTCGCGCGACGAGAAGGTTTGCCAGCAGCATTGCTCGAAGGTATGCTGCATCACGGGGGTGAAGCAGGCCATGGAGATGCGGCAGATGTTTCCCGAGGCCGACGTGTTCAATTTTTACATGGATATCCGCATGTTCGGCCCCGGTTACGAGGAGATGTACCGCGAGGCACAGCAGAAATACAACATTCATTTCATCCGCGGGCGTATTTCGGAGGCGAGCCCGATGATCGACGGACGCGTACAGATCAAGGCCGAGGATACCCTCACGGGACGTCCGCTGCGCATGAGCGTCGACATGCTGATCCTGATCGTGGGCATGCGTGCCAACGACGACAACGCCGCTTTTGCCGAGGGGGCCGGGCTGAACCGTGCGCCGAGCGGCTTCATGGCGCCGCGCGACATGTTCCTCGGCAACGTGAAGAGCAATGTTGAGGGTATTTTCTATGCCGGGACGGTCACGGCGCCGAAGAATATCGGAGAGAGCCTGAACGAAGGGACGGCCGCCGCCGATGCTGCGGCCCGGTATGTAGGGGTTTAGCATATGGCAGCGATCAATTTCGGATATACCATCTCCAAGCCGCGGGCGATCGACATCGACCGCAACAACCTGCGCAAGAGCGACGAGATATTGCGCGAGATGCCCGAGTTGCAGGCCTGCATCGGCTGCGGCGCCTGCACGGCGGTCTGCACGGCGGGCAACCTTACGGAATTCAACTTCCGCAAGGTACATACGCTGGTGCGGCGCGGCGAATACCAGGGGGCTTACGAGGAGATGAACAAGTGCATGCTGTGCGGCAAATGTCGTCTGGTATGTCCGCGCGGGATCAATACGCGCGGTGTGGTGATGCTTATCAAACGTAAACTGGGGGACTTCTGACGATGACTTTTTTCGCACCATTCTGCATACCTTTCATGATCGGCGCCGCGGTGATGTTCATCGTGTTGCTGTGGAAGTGGGGCCTGTGGCTCTACCGTCTGCCGCTCGCCGACAAGAAACGGATTCTGTTCGGGCTGCCTACACGCCGTACCTTCTCGGCGATCGGGGAGGTCGTCGGCGAATCGCTGCTCCACCGCAGGATCTTCAGGGTCAACCCGCTGTTGGGCTACATGCACATGAGCCTGGCTTTCGGCTGGTTCCTGCTGATCGCCGTGGGGTGGATCGAGACCGTCGCCTACCTCGGGTTCCGCTATGTGCCGTTGCAGGGGCATGTCTTCTTCAAGTACTTTTCGACGGGGCTCCAGCATAAGCCCGTCTTCGATTTCCTGATGGATCTGTTGCTGCTGTTCGTTCTGTCGGGCGTTGCGCTGGCTTGGGGCAAGCGCTTTTTCTCGAAGAGGATGGGCATGCGCCGCACGACCAAACATGTGCCGGGCGACCGCATTGCGCTTTCGGCCCTGTGGTTCGTATTCCCGGCGCGCCTGATCGCCGAAAGCACGACCTGCGCCCTTTATGGCGGCGGGGGATTCCTCACCGGTTCGCTGGGCGGATGGATGGCTGCGCACATGAGCACCTTCGTGCTGATAAACCTCGAAAGCGTGGCGTGGTGGTTCTACTCCTCGTGTCTCGGTGTTTTCTTCGTGGCGCTGCCGTTCTCCCGTTACATGCACATCTTCACGGAGATACCCTTGATCTTCCTGCGCCACTACAAGCTCCGCTCGACCGAAAAGGAGGGGTCGTTCGACAACTTCCAGGTCGAGGCCTGCTCGCGCTGCGGCATTTGTATCGACCCCTGCCAGTTGCAGAGCGTGCTGGGCATCGACAACGTGCAGTCGGTCTATTTTCTGCGCGACCGGCGATATAAGATGCTGCGCCTGCAGGTGGCCGACAATTGCCTGATGTGCGGACGCTGCGCAGAGAAATGCCCGGTGGACATCGACCTCAATACGCTGCGCCTCAATTCCCGCGATACGATGCGCAATGTCCCCGACGAAAAGCGCTACGGTTATTTCAAAGGGTTAGACCGCTCGTCCGGCGAGGGGAAGGTGGGCTATTTCGCCGGGTGCATGACCCTCCTGACGCCCCGTACGATGTCGGCGATGGAAAAAGTATTCCAGGCCGCCGGCGAAGAGGTCTGGTGGGCCGACCGCGAAGGGGGCGTCTGCTGCGGACGCCCGTTGAAACTGGCCGGTGAGACGGATTCGGCGCGCAAGATGATGCGCTACAATACGGAGTTGTTCCGCAAGCACGGCATCACGACGCTCGTGACCTCGTGTCCGATCTGCCTCAAGGTTTTTCGTGAGGATTATGCGCTCGAAGGGGTCGAGGTGCTGCACCATTCGGAATATATCCTGCGTCTGATGAAGGCAGGCCGTCTCCATGTCGGGCACGGCTCGACGCGTTATACCTACCACGACCCCTGCGAATTGGGACGTGGCAGCGGGATTTACGACGATCCGCGTGCCGTGATCGGGGCTGTCGGGGAATTGCTCGAACCCGCGGAAACCCGCGAAAACGCCCCCTGCTGCGGCTCTTCGGTCGCCAATACGGCGATCTCCGACGGTCAGCAGGTGCAGATCGCAAAATCCGTGGCCGGGCAGTTGGAAGCTACCGGTGCCGAGGTGATCGTCACGGCCTGCCCGCTTTGCAAAAAAGCCATCGGGCGCGGTACGAAAGGGGAAGTCCGCGACCTGGCGGAGATTGTCGTAGCCAATATCCGCTGATTGGGAATGACGGTGTGTGTTGCGAATGGGATCTGCAGACGGTGTGTGCGTTTTCATCCGGCCCTGTTCCGGGTGGTAGGAAATCTGTGGAAAAATCAGCGTGGGGCTAACCTTCGAAAAATAATAAAATATTTTTTGCGGCTGATAGATAGTACGATAAGCGGTGTGCGGAGGGAACATGCGCAGAATTATTTGTAAAGTCCGAATATTTGTCTTATCTTTGCACACGCAAAAGCGATAGTACATCACTGAAGATATATCGCGGGATGGAGCAGTTGGCAGCTCGTCGGGCTCATAACCCGAAGGTCGGAGGTTCGAGTCCTCCTCCCGCTACCAAAGGGGCTAAACAGCAATGTTTGGCCCCTAATTTTATGCTCTGTAAAGTAGTTAAGTGTCTTATAATCAGTGAATAAGTAAAATTACTATATTTTAAAATATTTTAGTAATTAACCAAAATCGGGGCATTTTAGGGGTTCTTTGGAATACCGGGCAAAATCTGAAAATCTCGGTATTCCAGACTTGTAATGAAAAGTATTCCAGCAGGTTATAAAACAATCTGCTGACTATGGTTGAAATATTACGAATCACTTACTATCTCTATGAATTTAAGCGTACAAAGCAAGGAGAGGTACCTATCTATTGCAAGCTGACTACTGACGGGATTAACCGTCAGCAATTCTCTACCCGGTTGTATATCAGACCTGAAATTTGGGACAAAGACGCTCAATGTGTCCGTGGAACCTCGGAAGATGCCGTATTGATTAACCGTCGGTTACAGGACATCACCGTCGAGCTGAAAAGCATTGAGCGTAAATTATACGAAGCAGATGGAAATGTTTCACTCGATGAAATTTATTCTCTTTATAAGAATAAGACTGCCAATGAGCATACATTGTGTGGAATTTTCCGGGAACGTATAAAGCGGATGGAATCTCTCGTAGGCAAAGAATATTCACCTTCTACGTTGCAAAAATTCCGAGAGGTATTCGCCCACGTGGAGCGATATATCCAGAATTTATATAAGAGTACGGACATTCCGATACGCCGTGTGGATTATTTTTTCGTAAAGCAGTTCGAGGACACCCTATTATCTCAAGGACTGAAAGCGATTACTATAAATAAAATCATGCAGCGGCTGCGTCAGATGGTCGTATATGCGTTCAAGTGTAACTATATCCAACAAGACCCATTTGTTGAATATAGACCTTTAAAAGAGCGAAAACGGCTGGTATTCCTTACGCAGGAAGAATTGAAATTGTTGGAAGATTATCATTTTGCCCAACAACGGTTGGAAGAGGTGAAGAATATCTATCTTTTCTCCGTCTATACTGGATTGGCTTATCATGAAGCGCAAGCCCTGCAACCGAAACATATTGTCAAGGGTTTCGATGGGCGAAACTGGATTAATCTGGTACGTCAGAAAACAGACCGGGAGATTGCTGTTCCACTGCTTCCTCAGGCCGAAAAATTAATAATTTGGTTTGAAAGGTTTTGTAAGGTAAATGAGTATGTGCAACCGCGCATCTCTAATCAAAAGGTCAATTCCTATTTACGGGAAATAGCGGAGGTTGTGGGTATCGACAAAAAACTGACCCACCATACAGCCCGTAAAACCTTTGCAACGACGATTTTGCTCTATAACGATGTGCCTATTGAAGTTGTGAGCAAATTACTTGGTCACTCCGATATTTCAGTTACCCAGCGCTCCTATGCGCAGGTTCTAAATAAGAATATCAGCAATCATATCGGGCGGTTGGAAAAGGTGCTTGATATGTAATAAAAGTGCTGATAACCAGCAAAATAGTTGTTGAATTATTTGGAAATCTCGAATATTTTTCGTATATTGTTAATACAGTTAAAGACTTATAGTCAGGTCTTTACATTGCCCGATGCAATCGGAAGCAAGTTTAGTTAGGGGATAGCCCGTGTGTATGCATGGGCTTCCCTCGTTTAACACCCCATAGGAGAAGTATGGGGATAATACATATTGATATGGTAACAAAAAGAGTTTTCCAATCATTGTCTGCCATAACGCTTGGGCGTCATAAAATGAATGACCCGCGTTATGAATTTCTGACCGAAGAGAAAAACGGAGAGGTAGTCAGTTGTATCGTCAATAATGCGGAGATAAAGGATGTACCCGGAATCGATTATGAGTTGAGCATAAATCCGGATAATCCGGACAAGATAGATGCGCTCCAAATTATTATCAATGATGAAAGCAAGAAGTTAGGGGATGTTTTCATGCAGTTGCCCTACGGAGTAATTAAGAAGAACGTTCCCGGCATCGGTGCTACAACGCTGGCGCTGCGTTCGCCGAACAACTGTATCGTTGTGTGTCCCACCAAAGCTTTGGCATATGAGAAATATCTGACGGGCATAGACCCTCAAACGGGGAGAAATCCGTATTTATATGTGGGCGGCGGATTTGGGGATATTAAACAATCCCCTTCCTCGAAAGCTATCAATAAGTATTTATCAAATAAGACGATACGCTATAAAAAGATTTTGGTCGTAGCAGACAGTCTTCGGAAAGTAATGGAGAAAATCGAGCCGAGGCTTCGGGATTGGTATATAATGGTAGACGAGATTGATTCTTATCAATCGGATAGTACTTATCGTAATCGTGCTTTGGGCTGGGTAATGGACTATTTCTTCAAATTTCCGGAACGCCAACGCTGTCTGGTATCTGCGACAATGCGCCCGTTTTCCAATCCGGAGATATTGAAAATGCCCGTTATCGAAGTGAATTTCAGGCGATTGATTAAGCGTAAGGTGAAGCTGTTATATACAAACGACGTCCATTTGACAACGGCCCAAACGATAATCCGCTTGCGTGACATGTACGGCTCTGGGCATAAAATTGCGGTCGCATATAACAGGATATCGGCTATCCGGGCTGTCATCAATCTGCTGCCGGAAGAATTAAGGGCGGAATGCGCAATCTTGTGCAGTGCGCAAAGCCAAAGTGAAGCAGGAGCTTATTATGCGAATTTAGAGGGGACGTGTCTTCCCAAGCCAATTACATTTATAACGTGTACCTACTTCGTTGGAGTTGATATTGACGAGCGATTTCACCTATTATCCGTGTCGGATATCAAGCAGATATATACGATTCTTTCACCGGAAAAAATGTTGCAGATTGCAGGCCGATGCAGGCATCCCCAAGGTCTATATGATGAAACGATTATCTACAACTCCTCTTCAAAATTGAATGAACGCTATACTGTATACAATAAAAATAAGCTGTTGTGTTTGGCTGATGAACTATGTAATATGTATAATGCGACTGTTAAAATATATGAAAATTTTAATGGCGTATTGACGTACAGTTTCTTGAGTTCAATGCAGTCGTTGATTCGTCAATCCAAGCAAACATTCTACGGAAGTACGCCTGTCAGTCTGATTCGGAAGAGTATTCATGGAAATTATGTGATATCCTACTTCAATATCGATGCTCTTGTTGAATTCGTACGATTGCGAGAAGCGATTTACCTGATACCAGACGGTTTGGTTGAAGCATTGGGAAAAACATGCCGTATCGTTGACTGGAAAAAAATGTGGCATGAAAACGGTGAGGCTACTCAAAAAGTTGTTGCGGCAACAAATAAGGATTTAAAAGAGCTGCAGTACCAGAGTGTCGATGAGGTTGTTGAGGCAATCAGGGAGATGCATGAACAGAGAACAGACTGTATCCCGGTTTCTATGGAGAATCTCAAGCGTAAATGCAATCGAACTCAACGCGGATTTGTCGAGCGTTATGAGAAATTATCGCAGTATGTCCCATTTGAAAATCTGGTACAAAGGCTTTCGGATATGAGGGACAAAAGCAACGCTTGGTACAAATGGTATCACAATGCGGTTATCTTCAATGCGCTGGCAGAGAATCACCCATTCAAACAAGTTATCAAAGCGAGCTTTAAGCCAGAAACAAAGTGGTGCTCTTTAGATATTCAGGAGCATTTAAATGTCATTTTCGAACAAATGGGGATGAAACCTGTTAAAGAGGAGCGTGAAGCTGTGAAATGGCTAAAATGCCTGTGCACCTTGCAGCGAAATAAGGATGCCGTCAAGGGCAACTATTATATAGTTAAAAATTACTGTTCCGAAAAATACCTGAATTGTGAGATTGCACAAACAATTTCGATGGCAACTCCGATTAACGAAGAATTCAAACTCTAGTACTCACTTATATCAATATGTTTATATATAAAATATTATAAGTTGAGTGAGTAATTGAGGATATAAAGGCTTGTCAGTAATGGCAGGCTTTTCATTTTATGGGGTACTTGAATCAAGTAAAACAGTAATCCCCAACGTAGGATAATCATATATATAATTCAATCTTGATTTTCAGAAACTTTTAACCGTAATTTGCACCTACAATACCCCAAGAGTGTGTTGTATTTCAAAAACATTTTCTAACTTTGTGATACCGTTCGTCAGAGCGGTGACATATTGATTGATGAAAGTGTTTAGCTTCATCCTGTACTGGGAATCTGGTAAATTTTAAGGACAGGGATAGGCAATACAAACACTCATCACTTGCGTAGATATATCATTCTTGATATACTGCCCAAGTGTGGGGTATTGTTTATTTGTCCTATGGCTTACCAGAGCCTCCAGTACGATAAACTAACAACTCCACACTTTTTTTTATACCCCTCTCAAATGGGGATTTAAAAAGTAATTTTTATTATTGATTAAACATAGGACTTATGCACGACGATTGTGATAACGAATGGCTGTATGAAGATCTGGAAGATGATGCAATGATGGATTTACTTATTGGTGATATAGTTGGTGAAAATGATCTACAACAATCTAATATAAGTAATAATATAAAATCGCAGAAATCAATGCGAATTATCAGAAAGAATACAGATGGAGCATATGAAATTTATGATCCTCTATCGCAAAATATCGTGGAACTGCCTTTAGATTACATAAATGTCGGGCAATTTTGTTATGGATTTGCCGTAACCTGTGTTGAATCCGAGTGTTTTATCAATGATAATTATGATAATCCAATTTATAAAAGAGTATATGGATTAATAAATATTGATGGGAAATGTATTGTTGCTCCTTATTATACTCGAATTCGTATTTTAAATTGTCAATTTGCAGAAGTAGAATATGCTGGGGAAACTCGATTAATTAATTTCCAAGGACAGATTCAAGTTTATAGAGGAAATAATCCCGTTTTTATTCCATCTGAATATATATGGGGTTGGAATTATCAAGATGGATTAGCCTGTGTAAAAAGTGTTAATAATCATTATTTTTTTATAAATATAAAAGGTGATGTTATAATTAATGTAAAGGAGGGACAGCCAGAATCATTTGTTAATGGATATGCTAAAATTACGAATAATTATGGCGAATGCATATTTATAACTACAACTGGTGAAATAAAAATACATAATGGCCCACAAATTATATATATATCGTCAAAATATGCTTGGGCTTGGGATTTTCATAATGGATTAGCACGTGTGAAATTAAACTCGAAATATGGATATGTTAATATCAATAATGAAGAAATTATTCCATTGCAATATACATATGCTAGTGATTTTTTTAATGGACTCGCAATTGTTGAATTAGATTGTAAATATGGGTGTATTAATACATTAGGAGCTGTTGTTGTTCCGATAGAATATGATGAAATCCAGTCATTTACTACTAACGGAGCTGTTGTAAGGATTGGGGGACGACCGCCATGTACTTCTGAAGCTGGAAATTTTATTATTGGTGGAAAATATGGATTATTAGATAATAATGGAAAATTAATAGTACCTGCTCGATATGAATATATTGGGCCATTTAGGAATGGATGGGCTGTTGTTATATATAAACAGGCATTTAGGAATCTAAAAGGATATATCAACCTTGCAGGAAGTTTAGTTGTTCAGAATGCAGGTAGACCAACATATGTTCCTTCTAAATATGATTGGGGCTGGGATTTTAGTGAGGGATTAGCTAGAGTTTTAATTCATAAAGAAGTAGATTTGTATGGCTTTGTTGATATATATGGGAATGAAGTAATCCCACCTAAATATCAATATGCTGAGAATTTTTCAGAAGGATTAGCCTGTGTATATAATGGAATAAAGTATGGATATGTTGATAAAAATGGATATGAAATTATTCCATTAAAATATGATGAAGCAGGAAATTTTAGTGATGGGTTAGCTAAAGTAAGAATTGGCGGAAAATATGGAAAGTATTCGCCTATTCTTGATAAAATAGAGATAGAAGATGCGCGTTATGGATACATAAATAATTTAGGCATAGAACGTATCCCTATTCTCTATAGCCATGCTAATGATTTTTCGGAAGGATTGGCTGCAGTTTGTATGCATAATAAATGGGGGTTTATAAATAGGACAGGGAATGTTGTAGTGCCTCTAAAATATGATTGTGTACACGATTTTAAAAGCGGGTTTGCTCAGGTATTTTATAATGGCAAGAAATTGGGGATTAACATGCGTGGTGAAGAATTTGATATAAAATTTATTGAGCTAGTCCGTCGATTGAATCTCAAAGGCACTCCTGATGATGTTGATTAGTAATTATAACTATCATTTCTATGAAATATTGGCCCTTTCAAGAATTTATGCATCGTAAGCATGCGACTCATATCTCTATAAACCGACGATCCGGGACTATTTCATTGCTGCATAAAAAGAGTGGCCGCTACCGATTAATTACTAAAGTATATGCGGATATACTCGATAACTGTTGTTTGACCAAAGAATACCTATTGCGCAAATACCCGCAAACTCCACAGAAAGGTTATTGGATGGTGCATGAATCAAGAAATGGCGAGTATAACGCACTTTACATATGGGGATGTACTGAAGTCGGTTCCGAATAATATAAGTTATTATTTATTTCGAAACCATAGAATATTGAGATGTGAAGATAATCTGGTGTGTCCTAAATGTGAAGGAGTAATGAAGAAATTATGAGTATACGACAGATTTATAAGTGGATAATATTAAGAATTAAAAAACGGCATATGGAATATTCTGAATGTTTTTTAATCCTTGACGGTGATTGGCTAAATAATCTTACAGATAAAGAGATATAGTATTATCATGTATAATCTCTACTCACTTACTTTGTAATAGATACATAAAGTAAGTGAGTGAGTGAAAGGGTTGCTGTCAAACATCCATTCAGCCCGTTATTATAATAGTGGTTTACTCATTCAGATTAATTATTTTATATAGAAATTTATGTTTGAGTGAGTAACCTTGCCTATCTCCGGGCTTTTTCTCCTGCAATATGAGAATCAAGTAACTACGGCTATTAAAATAATATAACCGAATATCCTCTATCCCCACATGCGAATCGGCTCAAGTACCACCCATCATACGATGAATTCTTGTGGTTACTTGAGTCGAATTCATTATTTTTTGCAATAAAATTTTTTCTGAAAGGCTGAAAATGTATGCCCGTGCGATATATCCCCCGAATACCCCCTCCCGCTTTGCGGGATTGGGTTACGACCCCGGCTGGGCTTTGGGGCATATCATATTATTGCCCTTGTTGTCGAATCTAAATAAATCTATGACTATGAACCACACGCTCAAATTCCTGCGGACATTCACCCTCGACGAGTTCAAAGAGTGGAAAGGCATCCTTCAAATCCGCATCATCCGCAACGAGCAGACGGGCAAGCATTTCTTCGGGTATGGCGATAAGGCGGGCGCCGTCACGTCGAAGTATCCCGCCGAAGCGCTCGACCATCCCGTCATTTCGGAAGTTCTCTCCGAGGAGAGCGGCGAGCAGTTCCTCCTGCTTCACAATGCAGGTGACAATCCGCAGTTCACCACGGTTGCCGTACTGTAAGAATCGCCCTCTTCATTTAAAAGGCTGTTCCTCGCAAAAGGAGCAGCCTTGCTTTTTATCACCGCACTACAATCATTCCCATATCAAATAACCATTTATCTATGCAATTACGACATTCACAACGCCGGGCAGCCAAGATGCGGCTGGCCCTGCAAGGGGCATCGGGTTCGGGCAAGACCTATTCCAGCCTGCTGCTGGCCTGCGGTATGGCTTCCGACTGGACGAAAATCGCCGTTATCGATACCGAGAACGGCAGTGCAGACCTCTATGCCCATCTGGGAGCCTACAACGTACTTTCCCTCTCGGAACCCTACAACCCGGAGAAATACATCGATGCCATCGGTATCTGCGAAAGTGCGGGCATGGAAGTAATCATCATCGACAGTATCTCGCATTGCTGGGATTACCTGCTGGATTTCCACGCCAATCTGCAAGGCAACTCCTTTGCCAACTGGGCCAAGGTCACGCCGCGTCAGAACGCCTTTATCCAGCGTATCCTCAATTCCTCGTGCCATGTCATCTGTACCATGCGCAGCAAACAGGAGTACGTGCTTAACGAGCGTAACGGGAAGATGATTCCGGAGAAAGTAGGGTTGAAGGCTGTGCAACGTGACAACGTGGACTATGAGTTCACCATCGTCTTCGACGTGAACATGAAGCACTATGCCACGGCATCCAAAGACCGTACGGAACTGTTCGCCGGGAAACCGGAATTTCCCATTACCAGCCAAGTCGGGACACAGATTCTCGACTGGTGCAACCAATGTCAAACCCCAACCCCTGTAAGTTATGGAAGCAGCTATCCGGCGGGCAATGCAGCCCGATAACCAGCACCACCTGCTGCCCTTTGTACCCGTTGAAGATGCGAAGGACGATGTGCAGCCGATTATTTCCTCTCCCTCGTTCGGTGAGGATGAAGAATCCCCGTTTCGGGAAACTCCCGAAGAACAGCCACGCAAGCCTTTCATCGAGGCCAATACCAAACAAGTCAGCCTTTACCACCTCAAGAACGACTGTATTACCCCGGTATTCTCCAAAGACAACGAGGTGACCATCTCCCATAACCAGTTCATCGAAACCATGTGGGAGTGTGCGCAACGGATGTTCAGAGGAGATACGGTAGACAATCCCGAAATCCGGGTGAGCCATATCGTCAAGGGCGGGACTCCCGAAGCCATCCACAAGGCGGTGCACGAACTTACGGATGCAGACAAGACGATTTATTACGAGCGGATGATGTTCTGCATCGAAATCCCCTCTGTCACGGAAACCATCGACGGATGCAGGCTGAACCTTACGATAGGGGGTGTCAGAGCCTATAACCAAGAGAACCTGTACAGCAAGAAAGGCTTCGAGAAGTTCAAGGTCTTTATCGGCTTCAAAAACATGGTGTGCTGCAATATGTGTGTGGCTACGGACGGTGTGGCCGAAGAGATACGGGTGACAAATACGCAGGAGCTGACGGCGAAGATTACCGAACTGGTGGTAAGCTACAATGCCAAACGCCATCTGGAGCGGATGCGGGCATTGCTCGACTGTACGATGTCGGAGAGTCAGTTCGCACAGCTGGTAGGCAAGGCGAGGTTATACCAGTTTCTGCCACCGCCACAGCGGAAACTGCTCCCGGAGTTCGAATTCACGGACTGCCATCTGAACACCATTGCAAGGGCCTATTACAACGACCCGGCATTTGCCTGCGACAAGCAAGGAGAGATAGACCTATGGCGGGTGTTCAACCTCTTTACTGGAGCCAACAAGTCGAGTTATATCGATTCGTTCCTAACGAGGAGCCGCAATGCTGCGGTATTTGCAGACGGACTGGCAAAGGCGCTGGCGGGAGAGAAGGAGTACAGTTGGTTTGTGGAATGAAACAACGTAATGGCTATGGTACGAATTTTATATAAAATATTCTTCGGGTATCTGCTGAAATGGTGGATTTAATCAGTTCAAATATTGAATAAACAATACTTGTTGGAATACTTTTTAACAGAGGAGCTAGTATAATTCATTGAAATATAGGCTTAAACATTCCGAGTTCGAGTCCTCCTCCCGCTACCAAAGGGTCGGATTGAAAAATCCGACCCCTGTTTTTATGTTTGGCATTGGATGTAGTTGATTGATAACCAATGGCTGTTCGGATTTACTATGGGCCTGTACTAAAATCTTTTGTTTATGAATACGCTTGAAGATGCAAGGGCATGGGGATTTGTGGGTTTTAAAACGGTTGCGGCCCTTAAAAAGGAGGTGGACTGTATTCCGCAGACGAAAGGAGTATATCTGGTTCTCAGAAAAGAAATAAGTTTCCCTGAATTTGCCGAGGTAGGCCGCGGCGGTTTTTTCAAGGGAAAGGATCCCAATGTGGATATTACCGTGTTGAAAAACAATTGGGTGACGGGAACAAATATTCTTTATATAGGAATGACCGGAAGTTCATTGCGCCGACGGATAAAACAGTATATGCAATTCGGTGAAGGAAAGCCCGTAGGACACCGGGGTGGTTGCTATATCTGGCAGATGGAAGACTGTGACCGCCTGATAATTTGCTGGAAAGAATTGGCAGAAGAACTCCCCGGTGAATATGAAACGATGTTAATACGCTCGTTCAAGGATGCCCACGACGGGCGGCGCCCCTTTGCCAACCGTAATAAATAACAGGGATCATGAAAGATTGGGATACACGGTATATTTCCGGCGCCCGGTTTGTAAATTACGTGCCCCGGGATTTCCTCCGATGCTTAATAACCCCCGTATTCGATCGTATACAGCACATCGAATAGCGTATTTGTGAACTCCCCGCGACCTTCGTAAACCCGGCCGTCCCTGACGGAGTAGGCTATGTCGAGGATGAACGAACTGTCCCCTATGTAAAACTGTCCGTCCCTTACCGTAAACAACACGTCGAACCACGAGGCGAATCTGGCGTTGCCCCGGTATATCCGCTCTCCTTCGATGGAGTATGCGGCATCGTAGGGCCAGGTGTTGTTGCCCTCGAAAATTCTTCCGTCTCTGATCGTATACAGGGCGTCGAGCGACAGGGTGAACCTGCCGTCGCCTTTGTAGATTCTGCCGTTTTTGAACGTATATGCCGCATCCAGCGGGTTGGTGCCGTATCCGCGGTAGATCGTCCCGTTCCCGTCGCCGATATATATATGTGGCGGCGATCAGCAGCGCATCCGTATCGTCGCCTGCGTTATTTCCGAGGGCGGCTGGGGACAAGAATAGCAGTATTCCGAGTAATAGGACATTCGGTTTCATGGCCGGCGGTGTTTACGGGTGACGCGGGAATAACTCCGTGTCAGAACCCGCGTTCGCGCATCATCTGTTTGAAGAGGTTTTTCACGACGAGGACGTGGAACGGACGGATGAGGTTGAAATAGACCACTCCCAGTTTGTTGTGGTATCTCACGACCGTGCTCGCGAAGACTTGGCCGCCTTCGATGTAGACGGACATGTAGGCCACCAGGTGCTTGTCGTCCAGGGCGACGATCGTTTCGTCGGCCGTCCTTTCGGCGACGGACATGAAACCGCAGCTCTCGCCGTTGTTCAGGGCTTCTTCCAGTTTTTCCCGGCTGGGCCCCTCCCCGGTTTTCAGCCCGAAGGGCCTGACCAGCAGGTCGCGTAGCCGGAAGAGAAACTTCAGCCATGCCGGGCAGGTCGTCCAGAATGCCGCCATCACCTGGTTCGGGGATACTTTTCCCGGATTTTGCAGGCGGCAGCGGAAGCAGTCGCGGTAATTGGCGTCGGGGTAGCGGACGATCCGCGAATTTTCCGGGAGAGGCGATTTGCATACTTTCATGATTGTGCGGACGACGTCGGTTAGTGACGGCTCCCATGTCGTAAAGCTAACGAAAATTTGCGGGAATACCGCATTCCCGGAACGGTTTTAAACACTGGCGACCCGCCCCGATCCCGAGGCAGGCCGCCGGCTTGTGAAACCGTTGCGCCGTTATTTGAATTTCAGCGAGATCTTTCCGTCTGAAGGATGCAGGACGAATATGCTTCCCGTGGAGGTGCCGTCGGTCGCAATGGTGCCCTTCGTACAATCGAATGCGTAGGCGAACCCTTTTTGGACTGCGGCGATCCGCCTTGCCCCGAACGCCGTGAACGGCAACGCTGCACCGGGTGCTGCGGTCAGCTCCAGCATCCAGTCGGGGCCTTTGCCGGAGACGGCGATCTCCATCCCTTCTTCCGAAAGCAGTATCGTGAGCTTCCGTCCGTCGTCCATCGGCCACTCCACGAGTAATTTGCCTTTGCTCTTTTCCGTTACGGCGGGGGTGCCGCCATGCGCTTGGGCCAGGCTTCCGTCGGCATTGCGCCGCACGACCCGCAGCCCGGCCAGCTGCTCCCGGGTGCTCCACATGCAGCCGTCCACGACGGGCAGCGTCGTGTAGACGCACTGGTTGGTGGTGCCGGCTTTGCGGTAGTAGTCCGACTCCATCCGCTGATCGAACATGTGGATGTCGCGGATGCACAATGCGCCGCCTTCCCATAGCAGGTTGGTGCGGTAGTAACGGCTGTTGTACCATACGGTTTTACGATCCTTTTCACGGTAGTCGGTCAGTGCCGTGACGGCCGTCGGGGGCGTTACCGGGAAATTCTCCCGGAACCATTCGCCCGACCGGGTGAGCGTCTCCACACGGATTTCGCCCTTGCGGAAACGGTTTGCCAGCAGCGGGATCTGGATGTTGAGCCCCTTCTCTATACTGCCCCAGGTGAAGGAGTTTTCCTGCCCGGCCTGGGTGTAGGCGAATGCGAGGCAGGGTTCTTCGAACATCGACCGGAAGAACCACTCGACCCACTGGCGGCTGCCGCCGCTGTCGCCGTAGACGGGTTCCAGCGAGATCACCCCCTGCAAGGCTCCGCCCACGCAGTTGTCGTACTGGTAGATCGGGTCGCTGCCCAGCATGCGGAATACGGGGACGGGGATCTGTCCCTCGCGGGTCTGAGCAGGCATGTAGGCATTGACCCGGCTGGGATAATAAGCCTGGTTCCAGTAGCCGCCCCACAGCGTGTAGCCGTCGGTACCTATCTGGTCTTTGCAGTTGCACGAAGCGACGATGCCGTATTTGTCGTACATGTACCCGAGCGTATAGGCGTCGATGAACCATGACCCGATGGCCGTCGGGTATTTGCCGAATATCTCTTTGAATTTTTCCATGTAGACGTCCACCAGTTTGCGGCGTTCTTCGGGTGTGTACCCCGTTGCGAAGCCCACGTCGGCATGCCAGTCCCACGGGTAGCGGCCGCGCCACTTGAGCCCTGCGGCTTCCACGTGGGGCTGCGTGATCTCCCACCAGCCGCCCACCTCGGTGCCGGGATAGACATCCTGTGTCAGCAGTTTCCGGTAGCGGGGATTGATCAGCGCGTCGTATTGCAGCAGGAACGTGGCCGGGAGACCGTATTCGGCGAGCTGTGCCGCCTGCCGTGCGACGGTTTCGTAGAGTACCGTTTCGGTGATCTCTTCGCTGCGCGGTTCGATATTGCGGATGAAGTTGACGATGTTGACGATGCGGGGTGCCTCAGAGCCGGCCTTGCCGGCTGCGGATGCGGAGATGCATCCGCAGCAAAGTGCGAGCAGGAGTAGTTTGCAGGTTTTCATGATTATTTTGTTTCAGGTATACAAATATAATCGGCAGATCCGAACCGAGGCAATTCCGGTGTGCATTTTGCAGGGAAACGTACGTAATATGCCAAAATTCGTACCTATGGAAAACAAAGAAACGACCTGCACGCCCTGCGAGCAGAATTTCGAACGTAAAGTGAATGAGCTGGTCAAGGAGGGCGAAGCCCCCGATGCCGAGCAGCGCGCAAAGAAGGAGGCCGAGGTCAAGGCCGCTTTCGACGAACACGGGAAGCCGGAAAAATAACCGTTCCGGATGAGGATTGGGGTGCCTGCACATTCGTTGTGCGGGCACCCCTGCGTTTGATGGCGGCCGGCTTTCGGGCGGAATCGGACGGGCGGATTGCCGCTATTTCGGGGAAATGATTATCTTTACGCGGTTAATTAGGTCGATTTATGGTAAAAAAGAATATTTTGGGTACTATCGGGGGAACCCCGATGGTGCGGATCAACCGGCTTTGCCCCAACCCGAACGTCAATATCTATGCGAAACTCGAAGGTTTCAACCCCACGGGCAGCATCAAAGACCGCATTGCGCTGCGGATGATCGAGGAGGCCGAACAGGACGGGCGCCTCACGCCCGGCAAGACGATCATCGAACCGACGTCGGGCAATACGGGCATCGGCCTGGCCATCGTCGGCATCGTCAAGGGATATCCCGTGGAGATCGTGATGAGCAGCGCCGTGTCGGTCGAGCGGCGTAAAATAATCCGTTCCTATGGTGCGAAGGTGATCCTTACGCCCGCCGAGGAGGGAACCGACGGGGCGATCCGCCTGGCCCGCAGCAAGGTGGCCGGCGACCCCGAAAAATATTTCATGCCCGACCAGTTTGCCAATGCGGGTAATTACCTGGCGCATTACCAGTCTACGGCACTGGAAATCTGGCAGCAGACAGGCGGCAGGATCGACTACCTGGTCTGTGCGATCGGCACGTCGGGGACGCTGATGGGGCTTTCGCGGTTCCTGAAGGTGATGAAGCCCGACATCAGGGTCGTCTGCGCGCAACCGATCCGGGGCCATTATATCCAGGGATTGAAGAATATGGAGGAGGCTATCGTCCCGGACATTTACGATCCTTCGCAGATCGACATGCAGGAGATGGTCGAGAGCGAAGAGGCGATCGCCATGGCGCGGGAGATCATCGCCAGGGAGGCGATCTTCGCCGGCATGAGCAGCGGCGCCGCGATGCTGGCGGCCGTGCGCACCGCGCAGCACATCGAACGGGGCAATATCGTGGTGGTTTTCCCCGACCGTGCCGAGAAATACCTGAGTACGACGATGTTCGACGAGTTCGCGGACTGATGTGCGGACGGTGGATGTGAAAAAGCCTGCGACCGGAAAGTCGCAGGCTTTTTTGCTGTCGCAGTGCTTGATTTTTGCCGTCCCAGCCCTTATTTTTGGGCGTTGTAGGCTTCGACGCCGCTCTTGAGGAATCCCACGAAATTGTCGACGTTGAGGTCGTACCCGCGCGGCGGCACGAGTTGTTTTCCGTCCCGTCCCTGGAGCACGTAGTAAGGCTGGGCATTTACCCCGTAGGTTTTCAGGGCGTAATACGAGTTTATCTTGCCGAGGCTTTTGAGCACCTTTCCCGTGTCGGTCGTTACCCAGTCGCTTTCGGGAAGCACTTTTTTGTCGTCGGAGTAGAGCGCCACGATCACGTAGTCGTTGCGCAGGATGTCGAGCACCTGCGGGTCTGCCCATACGCGGGCTTCCATTTCGCGGCAGTTGACGCACCCGTGCCCCGTGAAGTCGATGAAGAGCGGTTTGCCGACCTTAGCGGCATAGGCCTCGGCTTCTTTCAGGTCGAAGAATCCTTCGAGGCCGTGGGGCAGGTGCAGGAAATCGCTGTGCTTGGGTTTCTGTCCCTCGACGGTCAGCAGCATGCGCGTTTCTCCGCCCGAAGCGGTCGGCGCTTCCTTCCCGATCACGAAATCCTGCGTATGCAGCGGCGGCAGGTAGCCCGAGAGGCCTTTGAGCGGGGCGCCCCACATGCCGGGGACGAGGTATACGACGAACGAGAAGGTGACGATGGCCAGTGCCAGGCGGCCTACGCCCAGATAGGGCGTATCGCTGTCATGCGCGAATTTGATTTTTCCCAGCAGATAGAGCCCCAGGAGCGAGAAGGTCACGATCCATACGGCGAGGTATATCTCGCGGTCGAGTAGCCCCCAGTGGTAGGTCTGGTCGGCGACCGAGAGGAACTTCATGCCGAGCGCCACCTCGATGAATCCCAGCACGACCTTCACCGAGTTGAGCCATCCGCCGCTTTTGGGCAGCTTCTTGAGCATCGACGGGAAGAAGGCGAAGACGGTGAAGGGAAGCGCGAAGGCGACGGAAAACGCCAGCATGGTGACGATCGGGCTCCAGAATTCGCCCGACGTCGATTTGATAAGCACCGAACCTACGATCGGGCCCGTGCAGGAGAAGGATACCAGCACGAGGGTCAGGGCCATGAAGAAGATGCCGGCCAGGCCTTTCGAGTCGGCTTTGCTGTCGGTTTTGTTGACCATCCACGAAGGCATGGTGATCTCGAACGCTCCGAAGAACGATGCGGCGAATACCATGAATACGAGGAAGAAAAGGATATTGGGCAGCCAGTGTGTCGCCAGCCAGTTGAAGATGTCGGCCGTCACGGCATCGCCCCCGACGATGCGTGTGATGACGATGATTGCGGCTATCGGCAGCGTGTAGAGCGCGACGATGAAGAACCCGTACATGCCGGCGCGGAAACGTCCCATCGCGGGGCTGCCGGAGCTTTTCATGAAGAACGATACGGTCATCGGCACCATGGGGAATACGCAGGGGGTCAGCAAGGCTGCGAAACCCCACAGGATCGCCTCGATGATCAACGCCCACAGCGAGCCTCCGCCTGCGGCGTCTTTCTGCGCAGGTTCCGCTGCGGCCTGTGCCGAGCCTCCGCCGGCATTGTCCGGGGCTTCCGCAAGGGCGGCCTTGTCCGCAGTTCCCGCTGGGGCCGTATCCTGCGGCGTGGCGGCCGATGCCGTCGCTGCGCCGGCCTGTGCCGTCAGGTCGATCGTCATTTCCGTATCCTCGGGCGGCATGCAGCTCGTGTCGTCGCAGATCATCCACTCCAGCTGGGCCGTGACGGCGGCCTTTTCGGCCGCGAGCTTCACCCGCTGGGCGAATAGCGCCTTGCCGGCAAAGGTGCCGATCTCCATCTCGAAGGTCTTGTCGTAGTGGCGCTCGGGAGTGGAGAGTTGCTCTACGCCGCCCTCGAGCGTAGCCCCGGCACCCGCGGTGAAGGTGATCGTCGTGGCATTGGGCCCGCCTTCATAGGGCCCCATGTCATACATATGGTAAGGCGCGGGGATCGAGGCTTCGAGTACGATCCGGTACATGTCGCCGTCGAGGTGCTCCACGGTGCTTTTCCAGCTTACGTTTTGCGCCGAGACCGCCGTCACGGCAAACAGGGCCGCTATGGGCAGCAAAAGGGTACGAAACAGATTGTGCATAGTCGTATCGCTTATAATTTGTGCAAATATAACGGTTTTTTACGGATAAATTGCTACATTCGCACGATGATCCGCCTCTCGCTCATAATCCCGACGCATAATCGTGCCGGGCAGCTTCTCGCGGCGCTCGAATCCGTCGTGCGGCAGGACATGCCCGCCGGGGAGTGGGAGTGCGTGGTGGTGAACAACAATTCGACGGACGATACGCCCGCCCGGTTCGCGGCCTTCGCGGCACGGTATCCGGCGCTCAACCTGCGCATGGTGACCGAGACCGGCCCGGGGGTTTCCTATGCCCGCAACCGGGGGATCGCGGAAACTTCGGCGCCCTACATGGCCTTCATCGACGACGACGAACGTATCAATGCGGGGTTTATCCGGGCGTATGTCGAATTCTTCGATGCACATCCCGATGCCGTCGTGGCCGGGGGGCGCATCATTGCCGAGTATGTCTCGGGACGTCCGGCGTGGATGTCGAAATATACCGAACTGCCTGTCGCCAACCCGATGGATTTCGGCCATGCCGTACGGCCTTTTCCTGCCGGACGTGTTCCCGGGGGAGGCAACATGGCTTTCCGCCGCTCCGCAACCGCCCGATACGGCGGGTTCGACCCCTCGCTGGGGCGTGTGGGACGGATGCTGATCGGTGGCGAGGAAAACGATTTCTTCGAACGCATGATGCGCGGCGGCGAGACATGCTGGTATGTCCCCAATGCCGTCATGTGGCATATTATCCCGCCCGGGAAACTCACCGAGGACTATTTCCGCCGCCTTTGCTACAATGTCGGCGTGAGCCAGCGCCTGCGGGCGGGCATCTACCGCCGTTATCCGAAGGCCGTTGTGCTGGAATGTATGAAGTGGGCGGCTACGCTGTTGCTTTCGCTGACGATGTCGCCCCGCAAATCATTGTGGCTGATTCGGATGCGTTACGAGATCAGCCGGGGGCTTTTCTCCCGTGCCGGCCATTGAGCTGTGCTTTAATTGCGTACGGGGATTTCCTTGCCGAAATATCGGCAAAGCATGATGTAGCACATGTAGAGCGCCAATGAGGGGTGCTCTTCTTCGCATCCGGGCGAGAGGTTGAGCGCCATGTCCGAAAACCGCCCGAAATCTTTTCCGTCCAATGCTCCCATTTCCCCCAGTATCTGGTAGGTTTCGAAATCGTCCCGCTGTTCCTCGCAGCTGGGTTCCAGCTCGGCTATTTCGAACGAGCTGGCATTTAGCTGGGTCAGGCAGCAGAACTCGGGTTTCCCACCGCGCCCCAGGTCGCGGTAAAAGCCGATGACCTCCGTGTGTCCGATCCGGCCTGCGGGGAGGTTGGTTTCTTCGCGCAGCTCCCTCTCGGCTGCGGCTTTCAGCGTCTCCCTGAAATCGGAGTCCGGACGCAAATCGCTGAAGTCGACCGATCCCGATCCCGAAGGAGTCAGGCGGTCTGTCGAAGTGAGGGCCTTGTCGTTCTGGTGGAGGATAATGACATATCCGTCGGTTGTGACGGCCAGCGTCGAAATGCCGATGTGGTCGCTCATGACCGATTTTTCGAGCCGGCGTACCGGGTAGTTGGCGATGTTCGCGGGAGGGGTCATGCCCCAACCGCTTTGGTGGGAGAGTTTTTTCGCATAGATTACGTTCGTCAGGTAGGAGTTGTAGTAACAGCCTTTGCATACCCGGACGTACCATTCTCCGCCGCTTTCCCCGAATTCGGATGCCATGCACAGTTTGCGCTCGTTGTAAAAACTGCCGTTCCTGTTCTTCATTTCGTGCCACTTGCCGTTGAGGAACGGCAGCAGGATGTCCCGGTAATTCTTTATGTATTTCAATACCCGCTTTTCCTTGTCGGTGCATAGTATCGCATGGATGGGGCGGTCTGCTTGCAATAAGCGGTCTATGTTGTCGCTGTGCCGCAATACGGTGCCCGGGAAGGCGATCGGGGCGGCGGTATAAATCTCATCCAACTCGTCGGCTGCCTCCGGAGTCTTGTGCCGGTAGATGTCTTGGAGGTTGTAATACTCCGTCTTATGCGTGTAGGCGTAGAAATCCTTTACGAAACAGATCGTCTGCCAGATAAGGGTCGTAAAGACCAGGAACAGGAAAAGGAACAGGTTGCCGGTTTGCATCAGCGTTTGGTAGTCGATGGCCGAATAGAGCAAAATGGCGAGGTCTATGACGATCGCGACGATATTGATGTAGCCGATTCGCTGGCCGTAATGGATAAAGTCCAGCCGGTTCCTGATTTTGACTTTGGCCGAAGTCCATATTTTGTCCATGCCGCCGGTGTTTTGTGTCGTAAAAATAACAATAAATTCCGATTTTACCGGTGTTGCCGGTCGGTTCCTGCCTTTGGAATAAAGAAAGCGGCCTTACGAGCCGCTTTCTTTATTCCAATTTTCCGGGTCAGAACAGGTATTTCTCGTTCCTGACCTTGTTCACCAGGCGCGAGATGTCCTCCCAGGCCTCTTCGCCGAAGGTAGTCCCGACGACTTCGATGACTTTGCCCGCCGTGATGGCGCCGATCGTGCCGCACTGGCGCAGCGAGAGGTTCTCGCAAAGCCCTGCGAGGAACCCCGCGGCGTAGAAATCCCCGGCGCCCGTCGTGTCGACGCGTTTTGCCGCAGCCAGGATGCCGACATGCACCACTTCGTCGCCGTGCTTGATCATGGCGCCCTTGATGCCGATCTTCACCACGGCCAGTTCGCACATCTCCGAGATGCATTGCAGGGCGTTCAGCGGCTCCGCCTCGCAGGCGAAGGTCTTGGCTTCGTCCTCGTTGGCGAAAACGATGTCGACATAGTCCCTGACGAGGTTACGCAGGAATTCGAGGTTTTCGGCCACGATGTTGAAACTGGCCAGGTCGATGGCGACCTTCAGTCCGCACTCCTTGGCCGTGCGGGCAGCCTTGCGGATCAGGTCGTGGTCTTGGACGATGTAACCTTCGATATAGAGGCAGTCGTACCCGTCGAAGATCGCCGGGTCGATCTCCGCGGCGGTCAGTTCGAGTGCCGCGCCGAGGTAGGTGACCATTGTCCGCTCGCCGTCGGGCGAGATGAGCGACACGCACTTGCCCGAACGTTTCGAGCCACGGAAGATTACGGGTTCCACGCCCAGGTTTTCGAGTGCCTGGACGAAGAAGTCGCCCGTCGTATCCTGTCCGACCTTGCCGATGAACCCGACCTGGCAGCCCAGTTTGGCCATGGCGCGGATGGTGTTGCCGGCCGAACCGCCGAGCGAGAGCGAGTAGGGCAGTCCTGCCACGGATTTCGAGATTTCGGTCTGCAGTTTGGTATCCACGAGGCTCATCGAGCCTTTGGCGAGTTTGAAGCGACCCAGCACGGAGTCTGATTCCAGGTTGACCAGCATGTCCGTCAGGGCATTGCCGATTCCGATAACACGTTTCATTCGGTAAGTTCGGGGTTGTCTGTTGTGAAATTATATGGAGAGTATCTTTACCAGATCGAGCGAATTGCGGTCGATGCCCTTGTTGTGCATGGTCGCCTTGGCGAAGGGGACGTAGGCGATCTTGCCGTTCTGGATGCCGATCATCACGTTGCGCTGTTCGTCGAGGAACGCCTCGATGGCTGCTTCGCCCATCCGCGAGGCGAGGATGCGGTCTACGGCCGTCGGTGACCCGCCGCGCTGGATATGCCCCAGGATCGTGACGCGGGCGTCGTACTGCGGGAACTCCTTCTTGACACGTTCGGCCAGTGCCGTGGCGCCGCCCGTCTTGGGGTTCTCTGCCACGATGACGATCGCCGAGTTCTTGCTCTTGCGGAAGCCGTGGTTGATGAGTTCGGCCAGCTGGTCGACCTCGGTGTCCATTTCGGGGATGATAGCCGCTTCGGAACCCGTGGCGATGGCGCTGTTCAGCGCCAGGTAACCCGCCGTATGTCCCATGACCTCGACGAAGAAGAGTCGCTCGTGGCTCGATGCCGTATCGCGCAGTTTGTCGACCGCCTCCACGATCGTGTTCAGCGCCGTGTCGTAGCCGATCGTCGAGTCCGTACCCCCGAGGTCGTTGTCGATCGTCCCGGGAAGCCCGACGATGGGCACGTTGTACTCCTGCGCGAAAATCCCTGCGCCTGTCAGCGAGCCGTCGCCGCCGATGACCACCAGCGCGTTGATGCCGGCTGCGACCATGTTGTCGTAAGCCGCCTTACGTCCTTCGGCCGTGGTGAACTCCTGGCTGCGCGCCGTTTTGAGGATTGTGCCGCCCAGTTGGATGATGTTGCTCACGCTCTGGGACTTGAACTCTACGATCTCGTTATATACGAGACCTTTGTATCCGCGCATGATACCCTTTACCGTAAAGCCGTTATAGATTGCGCTGCGGGTTACCGCACGTATTGCCGCATTCATGCCGGGGGCGTCGCCTCCCGATGTGAGAATGCCGATGCATTTGCTGCCAGCCATAGTTTTTCGTTTAAACACAAAATCCCTCAAAGGTAGTAATTATTTTAAATTTTTCAAAAAAACGAGGGCGCTACCCGTGGGTGCGCCCTGCGTTCCGAAAAAACTTTTTATTTTACCTAACGCCTGTGGCCTTATTCGGTCTGCTGCTCCTGCGCAGCAGTGTCTGCGTCCGCCTCTGCGGCTGCCTGCGTGCTCTGTCCGGCCTCTTCTGCCGAAGCCTTGCGGCTTTTCCCAACCTTCACCCGTTTGCCGTCGGCCTTTACTTCCAGCCCGGCCTTGTCTTTGTCGATCGTAATGTCGATCGATTTGTTCGGGATGCTGATGTGCAGCGTCTTGTGGCCGTCTTCGATGACGTTCTGGCTTTCGTACTCCTTGAGCAGCTTTTGTACCGTCGTCGTGTCGTTGTCGATCACCACTTCGGTGTTGAGCACCTGTTCGATCACGTTACGCTTGGCGCGGAACCGGTCGCCCACATCCTCGCGGATGGCAATGCAGGCGCATGCGATGAAACTTGCGAGCCACAGCAGGAAGATGACCAGCACGGTCGTGCCTCCGGGCTTGCGCGAAGCGATGAGGCACATCAGTACATAAATGAGCAGTATGACGGGAATCAGTACAATAAATATGCCGAGAATAGGTACCCACAGCGTCATGCCCAGCGGGAAGAAAGGCGAGAGTATGCCTCCGCCGCCCACGACCAGGGCGAACAGCCCGATAATCAGGGCGCAGGCCCCCATGATAAGCCCGAATACGAGCAGCCCCGCGAAAAGCTTGAGCAGGATCAGCACCACCTTGCCGAAGACCGAGACGGCCTCCGCCACGATCGGCTTGGCCCTGACGTCGGGATCGCAGCCCGCGGTGGCTTCGGTGGTCTCGCGGATCGACTGTGCGGTGATTTTTTCGCCGTTCATTTCGAGCTTCTGGCGTGCCGTGCGTGCCGCCGGTACGGCGAACCACATGATAACGTAGCAGATGACGAAGATGCCGAACAGGTTGCCCATCATCGATCCCGTCCAGTCCATGAACGGAATCCAGTGCAGGAAGCTCAGCAGGATCGGCAGGAACATGCCCAGCCGGATCCATACGGGATCGACGTCGAAGTACTTGCCGATGCCGGCGCATACGCCGCCCAGCTTGGCGTTCTCCGTGTCGCGGTAGAGGCGGCGCGGGATACGCGGCTCTTCGGGGGCTTTTTTGTCCGAACTCTCCTCGGAGATGTCCTCGACCGAGCCCATCTGGTGGATGATATTCAGGATCAGGGGTTTCTCGACCACGCGGGTGTTGTCCTGCGTTGTGAGGATCAGCTCGGCTATGCGGGCTTCGATGTCGGCGACGATCTCGGCTCCGTCGGGCGTATCCTTGTAGGTCTTTTTCAGACTGTCGAGATAGTTCTCCAGCTCCTGGTAGGCATCGGCGTCCATCGTGAACGCTACGCCCGATATGCTGCATTTTTTAACCTCTTTCATAGTTGTGCCGTTGGGGGATTATTTCCTGCTTACGCTGCCGCCGCTCGATTTGCTGATGCTGGTCTGGCAGTCGCCCGTGTAACGGATCGAACTGCCGCTCGAAGCCTCGGCGCGGAGTTTGTCCGTGCAGTTGACCGTAGCTTTGGCAGCGCTCGAGGTGTCGACGCTGCAGTCGGCGACCGTGAATTCGGCGGCCGAAAGTTTTGCGGCCGAGCTCATGTCGATGCTGCATTTGTCGGCGGAGCCCTTCAGGGTGATCTTCGAAGCGCTCGATGCCCCTACCGTGCAGGAGCCGGTTTCGATGGCGGCGTCGATGTTCGAGGCGCTCGATGCGGCCACTGTGCAGGAGGTCGATTTCACGGCCGCGTCGATTCTGGCGGCACTCGATGCGTCGATCGAGAATTTGTCGGCCGTCAGCGTGACGTCGCTCGTGATTCGTGCGGCGCTCGATGCGTCGAGTGCGCGGATGCGCCCGTTGGCTGGGACGGTGACGGTCACGTCGGCGTTCGATACGTTGTTGACCGACTTGTCGATGGTCGCCGTCAGGCGTCCGCCCTTGGCCTCCACCACTACGTATTCCATAATGTTGTCGTCGGCTTCGATCGTGATTTTGCCGGTCGCCTTGCCGGTGATGACGACCTTCACGGCGCGTGCCGCATCCACACGGTCGAAATCCGGGGCGTCGATGGTGCGCGTGACGATGTTGCCGCTGCCTTTGATGCCCTTGCCGAAGAGTACCGACGGGGCTGCGATGCAGACGAAATATGTGGTGGCGGTGATCATGGTGCCCAGCAGGACTGCGATCAAAAGTATTCTTTTCATGGTTGTAATTATTTAAGGGTTGATTTTTTATTTTCCGTGGCGAATGACCTGTATCTGGCCTACGAGTTCGTCCCAGGCTTCGTCGAGCGTTTTAAGATATTCACGCCCCTTGTCGGTCAGCGTGTAGTATTTGCGGGGCGGCCCCTGCGGGGATTCTTCCCAACGGTAAGTCAGGAGCCCCGAATTTTTCTGCCGTGTGAGGATCGGGTACAGCGTACCCTCGACCACGATCATCTCGGCCTCTTTGAGTTCGGCGATGATCTTCGGAGCATACGAATCTTCGCGGGAAAGGATGGCGAGGATGCAATACTCCAGGATTCCCTTGCGCATCTGCGCTTTTACGTTGTCTTCAGCCATAATGCTTTATTCGGTTAATCGCTTCGGAGCCTTCGGTACGATCAGCCAGAGGATGATGTATACCCAGAGCGAAAGCCCGCCGAAGAGTATGAGGATGAGAGTTGCGATGCGTATGAGCGACGGGTCGAGCCCGAAGAAGTCGGCCAGTCCGCCGCAGACGCCAGCGATGATGCCGTCGCGTACCCGGTACAGTTTTTTTGTTTTGTCCGTTGCCATGGTTTTATCGGTTTTTACGGTTAATATTGAATTTCGGGGCGGGTTGTTCGGGGATGATGATCCAGAGGATGATGTAAGCCCAGATCGAAAGCCCGCCGAAGATTATCAGGAACAGCATGAGGAGCCGCATGACCGTAGCATCTACATGGAAGAAGTCGGCCAGCCCTCCGCAGATGCCGGCGATCGAGCGGTCGGTGCGCGAGCGGTAGAGCTTGCGGGTTTCCGGCTCGGCTTCCTCGTCCTCCTGCCGGGCGGTGTTGCCGCGGCGCTCGCCGAAGTCCGAGGGTGCCCCCATTCGATGCATCGCCGTGCGCACCGTGTCGAGGGTGATGACGCGCATCGGAGAGGAGACGATCTCGCGGAATATCTCGGCAATGCGTACCTCGATGTCGCCCATGGTTTCGGTGTCGTATTCGGGCAGGCGGCTGCGTATGTCGTCAAGATAACTCCTGAGTACACGGTAAGCATCTTCGTCGAGGGTGAAAGCCTGCGAGCCGATATTTACGTTTACTGTCTCTTTCATAGTCGTAGAGGTATTTTAGGGTTAATATTTCCGGTTTACTACTACTTTGGTATTGCAAATATAATACATATTTTAGTATTATGCAATACAAAGTACTAAATTTCTTCAAAAAATCTGCATTTTTTTGCCATACCTATATTATAGGAGCTCCGGCATGGGATCGGAAAGGCTTCTATTGAGGAAAAAATTACGATATTTACCGATCCGGTGTTGCGTTTTGCCCGGCTGCTTCGTCTTACAAATACAATGAAGGAATTCGAATTCACCCGTTACGTTGTGCCGCTCCGCGACCGTATGTTCCGTTATGCACAAAGCCTGCTGCTTTGCGCCGACGAGGCCGAGGACGTGACGCACGACCTGCTGGAGCGGTTGTGGACGGAGCGGGGGCGGCTCGACGGTTGCCGTGACATCGCTTCCTTCGTGATGGCAGCCGTGCGCAACCGTTGTTACGATTGCCTGCGCCGGCGGCGGGCGGACGGGCGCCGCAACAATGCTGTGGCAGGATGGGCGGAGCGTGCGACGACGGGGGATGCCGAAGGGTGGGAAGCGCGTGACCTGGTGCGCCGTGCGATGGCGGAGTTGCCCGGGCGGCAGCGCGAGGTGTTGTACCTGAAGGACATCGAGGGTTATCCGACCCGTGAGATTGCCGGCATGGTGGCTTGCGACGAAGCCCAGGTGCGCGTGATCCTCTCCCGCGCCCGCAATGCACTGAGGGGAATACTGAAAAAAATGATGGACGATGAAAGAGCGGAAAGAACGGATTGAGAAGTTGTTGGAGCGCTATTTCGAGGCGCGGACGACCGATGCCGAAGAGCAGGAACTGAAGGCTTATTTCCGGGAGGGGGAAACGGATCCCGGTTTGCGCTATGCCCGGGCGATGTTCTGCGGCATGGACGGACTTGCCGGGGAATGCCTGCCCGAGCGGGTGCAGGCCTTCGGGCATAGACCCGGCAGGAAGCGGAGGTTCCTGCGCCTGTGCGGGATCGCGGCAGCGGCCGTCGTGGCGCTCGGCCTTTTTCTGTGCGTGGAGTACATGCGCCGCCCCTATTGTTACATCGACGGGCAAGCGGTCTACGACAAGGACGTCGCCATGCGGACGACGGTCTATTTGCAGGGTTTTTCCGAGTTCGCCGACCCTGAGCATCTGGTCGAAGAATTGATTGTGAACGATTAAAATGATATGTCATGAAGAAACTGTTTGTTTTTGCGGGGGTATTGCTCCTGGCCTTTTCACCCGTTGCGGCGCAGAACGCCGACTCGGTTCGTTTCCGCCGTGCCGACGGGAAACCCGTGACCATCGAAACCGTCGACCGCGACTCGCTGGGTATCGACACGCTGCGGCGTATCGACACGGTCGACAACGGCCTGGTGACCCTGCGCGACGGGGGACGCGACGGCAGCATGGTGCTCGAAGTCGCCGGCTTCGGCCTCCGGCTGGGGCATACCCCGATGCAGAAGATGGAGGTGAAATCGCCCCGGGTTTGGCTCAACCTGCTCAGCGATATGGAGTTCGGTTTCACGCAGTTGACCGGGGTCGATTACTCCGGCTATGCCCCCGGTGAGGCGGGGTTCCTCGACCAGCGACTCGGCCCGTCGTTTCATTTCAGTTTTTCGGTCATGCAGATATGCCTGTCGCTGAACCGGAGCCGGACGCTCAGCCTCGGCCTCGGCCTGCAATACACGCTCGACAACATTCGCCTTGCCGATTCGGGAATCACCCTTGGCAACATCGGCGGACGCCTCGTGCCGGTAGCTCTGGACGAACCGGCCGACAAGTCGAAGGCGGTCACCTCCTCGCTCGGTATTCCCGTGCGGTTGATCTACGAGCCTGTGAAACGCCTCCGGATCACGGCCGTCGCCTATTCCGATTTCATGCTGGGGGCGGATGCCATCTATAAAAAACCGAAGGAGAAGCACAGTTTGTCCGGATTCCGGGCATACCAGTTCGGCCTGGGTGCGTCGGTCGCATACCGCGGGTTCGGCCTTTATGCCCGTTACGGTATCACGCCGCTGTTCAAGCACGATGCCGGCCCCGACTGCCATACGGTCTCGTTCGGGTTTGCCTATTCGCTCTCGCTGTAAAACCTGAAACGGAATGGCTATGAAAAGATTATTATTGGCACTTATTCTGCTTTTGCCTTGGCTGGTATCGGCGCAGACCGAAGGTGAACTCCGTGTGCAGCGGGGAGGAACCTGCGAACGGCCCGTTATGGCGATGAACCGCGATTCACTGGGGCTCGATACGTTGCGGAGGATCGATACGGTGGGCAACGACCTGATGGCACTGCGCGGAGCAGACCGCGAGGGCAATGTCATACTCGAGGTGGCCGGGTTCGGGATTACACTGGGGCGTGCCCCGGAACCGGAGTACGCCGATGTGGTGACCCGGTCGGGGCGTGTGAAACTCTATCTGTTCAACTGTGGTGAATTCGGGTTCTCGCAACTGGTTGGGGTCGATTACGACGGTTATGCCCCCGAAGAGAAGGGTTTTCTCGACCAGAAGCTGGGGAGTTCGATCCATGTCGCAGCCTCGGTTTTACAGGTGCAGGTTGCTCTGAACCGCAACCGTACACTCTATTTTGCCACAGATTTGAATTTTGCCGTGGATAATTACCGGCTTTCCGATGCGCAAATCCGCCTTGGGTACGAACATGGACGCCTCCTGCCCGTGGCGCTGGACGAACCGGCCGACAAATCGAAGTTCGTCACTTCGTCGCTCGGTATTCCTCTGAGGCTTATTTACAAGCCTTTCAGGAATTTTCAGGTGTCGGCCATCGCGTATTCCGACTTCGGGATCGAGCTGACTTCACTGCATAAAAAGCCGAAGGTGCAGTACGAGCTTTCGGGATTGCGGACATATCAGTTCGGTGTGGGCGGTTCGGTTTCCTATAGCGGTGTCGGTGTTTTCGTCCGTTACGGTGTGACGCCCCTTTTCAAGAAGGGGGGCGGCCCCGAGTGCCATACGCTGAGTTTCGGCATTTCGCTGCTCATGTAATTATAATCACGGAATCCATGAAACGATTGTTATTGATATTTGCCCTTTGCCTCTTCCTGCCGCGGTCTGTATCGGCGCAGAGCAGCTCCGTGGACAATTTCTTCCGGCGGTACGATGCCTCCGAAGGATTTACCAGCGTGCTGCTGGAGCAGAAGATGATGCAGATGATGAGCCGTCAGGCCGCGCAAAGGGGGGATAAAGGACTTGCCGTATTACTGAAGGACATTGAGTATATCCGTATCATTGCTCTCAAAGGCGGGGACAGCGGGATGCTGGTGCGCGATGCCGAGGCCGCCGTCGCCGCCGACCGGAAATTCCAGCCCGTCACCTCCGGTACGGAGGACGGGCAGACCACGAAGTTCTATATCCGGGAAACGGCCCTGTCGGTCAAGTCAGAGCTGGTGATGATTACCTACGGTGCGAAGGAAACCGTTGTGGTGAACATCTACGGCGAGTTCGACCTCAAGCAGGTGGCGCGGCTTTCGTCGATCCGCCCGCAATAAAGGCTGGGGCTTCGCCGGCTCCGTTTTACTCCCCGCCCGGATCGTTCCGGTGCCCTTCTTCGTCATAGATCGGCCTGTCGCCCTCTTCGGTCTCCCGGACGGCACCCGGGATCCTGTCCGCCAGCGGGATCTCGGTTTCCACGAGATTTTCGTCGATCAGGGTTTCGTCGCGTTCGTCGCCTGCGAACCCGTTGTTTTCGGTGGAGATGACGGTGCGGTCGGTCGGAAATTCTACAATTCTTTCCATGGCATTGCGGTTTTCTATTTTATCCGTCGCCGCAAAAATGATACCGCCTGTTTCCCCGCGCCCTGCATTGGAGCGAGACGACGGCCGGGGATGGCCGGGGCGCATATTGAGAACCGGAAGCGGAGTTTGCATAACGATACAATAAAAAAGGGGAGGGACTGCATTGTCCCTCCCCTTTGTCTGCCCGGCATTTCCGCATAGCGGGGAAAGCCGGGTGCATATGATCGCTTAGTCCTCGAATTTTGCCGAGAGGAATTCGCGGTTCAGACGTGCGATGTGCGCGATGGAGATCGACTTGGGGCACTCGGCCTGGCAGGCACCCGTGTTGGTACAGTTGCCGAAGCCCAGTTCGTCCATCTTGGCGACCATCGCCTTGGCGCGGCGTGCACCCTCCACGCGGCCCTGCGGCAGCTTGGCGAGCGACGATACGCGGGCAGCGACGAAGAGCATGGCCGAACCGTTCTTGCAGGTCGCGGCACAGGCTCCGCAGCCTACGCATGCTGCGGCATCCATCGACTCGTCGGCATCGGGCTTCGGAATCGGAATGGCGTTGCCGTCGGGCACCGAGTTGGTGCGTACCGAAATGAAACCTCCCGCCTGCAGGATCTGGTCGTACGACGAACGGTTCACCACGAGGTCTTTGATGACGGGGAACGCCGCCGAGCGCCAGGGCTCGATGGTGATGGTCGCACCGTCCTTGAACTTGCGCATGTAGATCTGGCAGGTCGTGACCGCCTGGCTCGGGCCGTGGGCATGGCCGTCGATGTGCAGCGAGCACATGCCGCAGATACCTTCGCGGCAGTCGTGGTCGAATGCCACGGGCTCCTTGCCCTCGTGGATCAGGTTGTTATTCAGGATGTCGAGCATCTCGAGGAACGAGGTGTCGGCCGAGATGTTTTCGACTTTGTAAGTTTCGAAACCACCCTTTGCTTTAGCGTCCTTTTGACGCCATATCTTTAATGTAAAATTCATAATTTCAATTTGTTATTAAAGTGTTACAACGTCAAACGGTTAGTCTTTGTAGTTGCGCTGTGCGGGGTGTACGAATTCGAAGTTCAGCGGTTCTTTCGTCAGCTCGGGGGCTGCGTCCTCGCCCTTGTACTCCCATACGGCGGCATATACGAAGTGCTCGTCGTCGCGCTTGGCCTCGCCTTCCTCGGTCTGGTGCTCCGTGCGGAAGTGGCCGCCGCACGACTCCTCGCGGTTGAGTGCGTCGCGGGCCATCAGCTCGCCCAGTTCCAGGAAATCGGCCAGGCGGAGCGCCTTTTCCAACTCGACGTTGAAGTCGTTTTCCTTGCCTACGACCTTCACGTCCTTCCAGAACTCCTTGCGCAGAGCCTGGATCTCGGTGATCGCTTTTTCGAGCGACTCCTTGGTGCGGGCCATGCCGACGTTCTCCCACATGATGTGGCCGAGTTTCTTGTGAATATCGTCCACCGATTGCTTGCCGCCTATCGAGAGCAGTTTGGCGATCTTCTCCTTGACTTCCTTCTCAGCCTGGTCGAAGGCCTTGGTGTCGGTCTTCACCTTCGGAGCCTGGATCTTGTGCGAGAGGTAGTCGCCAATGGTGTAGGGCAGTACGAAATAACCGTCGGCCAGACCCTGCATCAGCGCCGAGGCGCCGAGGCGGTTGGCACCGTGGTCGGAGAAGTTGGCCTCGCCGATGGCATACAGGCCGGGGATGGTGGTCATCAGGTTGTAGTCGACCCAGATGCCGCCCATGGTATAGTGCACGGCCGGGAAGATCTGCATCGGCTGCTCGTAGGGGCTCACGTCGGTGATCTCCTCGTACATGTCGAACAGGTTGCCGTAGCGCTGCTTGATGATGTCCTTGCCCAGACGCTCGATGGCGGTCTTGAAGTCGAGGAATACGGCCAGCCCCGTTTCGTTCACGCCGAAGCCTGCGTCGCAGCGCTCCTTGGCGGCACGCGAAGCCACGTCGCGCGGCACGAGGTTACCGAAGGCCGGGTAACGGCGCTCCAGGTAGTAGTCGCGGTCTTCTTCGGCGATGTCCGACGGTTTCTTGGCCCCCGAGCGGATGGCCTTCACGTCTTCGAGTTTCTTGGGAACCCAGATACGGCCGTCGTTACGCAGCGACTCCGACATGAGCGTCAGCTTCGACTGCTGGTCGCCGTGTACGGGGATGCAGGTCGGGTGGATTTGCGTGAAGCAGGGGTTGGCGAAGCCGGCGCCCTTGCGGTAGCACTGGAATGCGGCCGAACCGTTCGATGCCATGGCGTTGGTCGAAAGGAAGAATACGTTGCCGTATCCGCCTGTGGCGATCACTACGGCGTGTGCACCGTGGCGCTCGATCTCACCGGTGACGAGGTTGCGGGCGATGATACCCTTTGCCTCGCCGTCCTCGATGACGATGTCGAGCATTTCATGGCGCGGATAGCTTTTCACCGTGCCGGCTGCGATCTCCTTGTTGAGTACCGAATAAGCGCCCAGCAGGAGCTGCTGGCCCGTCTGGCCGCGGGCATAGAACGTGCGCGATACCTGTGCGCCGCCGAACGAGCGGTTGGCCAGCAGGCCGCCGTATTCGCGTGCGAAAGGTACGCCCTGGGCCACGCACTGGTCGATGATGAGGTTGGAAACCTCCGCCAGGCGGTATACGTTGGCTTCGCGTGCACGGTAGTCGCCGCCCTTGATCGTATCGTAGAACAGGCGGTATACCGAGTCGTTGTCGTTCTGGTAGTTCTTCGCAGCGTTGATACCGCCCTGTGCGGCGATCGAGTGCGCGCGGCGGGGCGAATCCTGGATGCAGAATACCTTTACGTTATATCCGAGTTCACCGAGCGAAGCGGCGGCGGAAGCACCGCCCAGACCGGTTCCGACGATGATGATGTCGAGCTTGCGCTTGTTTGCGGGGCTTACGACCTTGATAGCTGCCTTGTGGTTGCTCCATTTTTCTTCGAGGGCGCCGGCAGGGATTTTAGCATCTAATTTTAAAGCCATATCTGTTGTGTGTTTATTGTTCTGGATAATCGGTTAGCAGGCGCCTGCGCAGCAGGGGCAGATGCTCTTGATGAAGTAAACCACCACGACGGCGGCAAAGCCGAGGAAGATGATCGTCGCTACGATATTGGCGATGCATTTCAGGCGGGGATACCACGTGTCGTTGGCCCAGCCCACGGTCTGGAACATCGACCATACGCCGTGCGTGAGGTGGAACCAGAGGGCGAAGAACCACACGAGGTAGATCACCACGTAATACCACTGCGAGAAGGTGTAGGCGATCAGCGAAGCGCCGTCGGCAGCGCCGAAGCCCAGCGAGTTCTCGTGGCCGCCCATGATTTCGACGAGCTGCATTTTAGCCCAGAAGTTGAACAGGTGGAGGGCCAGGCCGCCCAGGATGATGAAGCCCAGCACGAGCATGTTTTTCGAAGCCCATTTCACACCCGGCTCCACGACCGTTACGGCGTAACGCTGCGAGCCGCGGGCCTTGCGGTTTTCGAGCGTCAGGATGACGGCGTAGATGAAGTGGATGACCACGCCTGCCGCCAGTACGAGGGTGCCTGCCAATGCATACCAGTTGGCCCCCAGCAGTGCGCAGATCATGTTGTAAGCCTCGGGCGAGATGATCGCCACAATGTTCATGGACATGTGGAAGAGGATAAAGAGCACGAGGAAGCACCCCGTTACGCTCATCACCAACTTCTTGCCGAGCGAGGAATTAGATAAAAAACAGCTCATAATGATTTAAATTTGTTTATATTTGTTAAAGTTTTGTGTTCCCGGACGCAAAGATAGCCATTGTTTGCAGAATAACAATAGAAACGGCCGGGAATTTTATGCCGAAAAGGAGGGTTTTATGACTAAAAAAGAGCTGCGTGCAGCGATGAAAAAACAGAACCTGTCCCTCTCCCCCGAAGAACGTGCGGCGGCATCCGGGCGGATCTTCCGCCGGGTAGCGGAATCGGGGCCTTTCGGGACAGCGCGGTGCGTGGCGTTTTTCTGTGCCCTGCCCGACGAACCCGCGACGGAGGAGGCGCTTGCCCGGTGGGGCTCCGCCAGGCGGATCGTCGTCCCCCGGGTCGGGGGCGACGCGATGCGGTTCTTCGATTACGTACCCGGGGCACTCCGTGCGGGGGCCTTCGGGATCGCCGAACCGGACGGGGACGCAATGCCGTGCGAACCGTCCGAAATAGATTTGATCGTCGTTCCTGGAACGGCATTTACGCAAGCCGGTGCCCGCATGGGCCGCGGCCGCGGGTTTTATGACAAATACCTCTCGCAGCCCGGGTTCCGGGGCGTGAAGGTCGGGGTCTGCTACGCCCACCAGCTGGTCGGGGCACTGCCCGTCGAACCGCACGACGTATTTATGGATTATGTAATTACAAACGGATGAATGCCATGCAGACAGGAGAATTTGTCGCCGCTTTCCGCGAGGCTTTCGGCCCGGTGCCGGAGCTGCCCCTGCTGTTTCGCTATACGGACGAACCGCTGCGCCCCGCCGCAAAGGCGGGCGGGTGTTTTTTCAAGGCGTTGGCCGAGGCGCGTGACGGGCGGCCCGTGGGGCTCAACGCCTCGAATATCGGTTGCGGGGGCGGCAAGTTCTATACGGGTTTCAGCCCCATGCCGGAATTCGTCCCGCAGTTCGTCTCGCTCAAGGAGCGTTATAAGCAGACGCCCGAAATGGTGCTGGACTTCATCGCTGCGCTCGACCTGCGGCCGGGGCCGAAGGCGTGGCTCGAGTTCGTGCGTGTGGATGCGGCGGGGACGTTCGACGGGGCGGAAGGCGTGCTATTCTTCGCTACGCCAGACGTCTTGGCGGGGCTCGTGACATGGGCCGGGTTCGACAACGACGCCCCGGATGCCGTTGCGGCGCCGTTCGGCTCGGGATGCAGTACCGTGGTGTCGCAGGCCGTGCGGGAAAACCGTAACGGCGGCCGCAGGTGTTTCCTGGGGCTGTTCGATCCTTCGGTGCGCCCGTGGGTCGGTGCGGACGAATTGTGTTTCGTTATTCCGATGTCGCGTTTTGCCGGGATGTGCGGCACGATGCGTGCAAGCTGTCTGTTCGGAACCCATGCGTGGGATAAAGTCCGGGAGCGGATAAACAAGATGAATTTATGAAAAAAAGAAGGGCTGCGCTGGTGCTTGCGGGCGGCGGCGCGCGTGGTGTTGCCCATATCGGGGCGATCGAGGAGTTGGAGAGTCAGGGATTCGAGGTGCATGCTGTGGCCGGCACTTCGATGGGGGCGTTGGTCGGGGGCATGTATGCCTCGGGGCATCTCGAACCCTTCAAGGAGTGGATGTATACGCTCGACAAGTATAAGGTTTTCGGGCTGGTCGATTTTGCGCTGAGCACCGAGGGACTCGTCAAGGGCGACCGCGTGATGCGGGCCATGAAGGAGCTGGTGCCCGACGTGAAGATCGAGAAGATGCCGCTGCCGTTCGCCGCGGTTGCCGCCGACCTGCTGACGGGGCGCGAAGTCGTGCTCGACAGGGGAGGCTTGTACGATGCCATCCGGGCGTCTATCTCCATCCCGTCGGTATTCCGTCCCGTACGCCGGGGGAACCAGGTGCTGGTCGACGGCGGTACGGTCAATCCGCTGCCGTTGAACCGGGTGCGCCGTGAACCGGGCGACGTCCTGGTCGCCGTGGATGTGAGCGCCCCGTTCTCGGAGGAGATGGCCGTCCGCAACAAGGCTTCGCTGAACTATTATAAGGTGATTACCGCATCGTCGGAGATCATGCAGCAGCATATCGCACGCCTGATGTGCAAGCTTTACAAGCCCGACCTGCTGATAGAGATGCCTGCCGACCGTTTCGGGATTTTTGAATTCTACCGCGCCCGGGAAATTGTCGAGGCCGGCCGCATGGCGACGCGTGCCGCACTGGAGCGTAGCCTCGTCGAAGCGGGATAGACTGGGGGCGAGGAAAATCGGATGGGCTATGGCATGATTTTTGTTTAAAGGGATAAAAAGATTGCGACGGCCCGTGATTTTGAAGAATTCAAAAGTAGTGACGCAACTTCACACAGATTTGAGGGGCCGTCGCAATATTTAAACGCAAAATCATCCGGGGCAGGAAAATGGGATCGTCCCCTGAGAAATGCTTTCGTAATCTCTACATTGCAAAGATAAATAAAGTTTCCGATAAACCAATGCCATTGCCCGATTATGGTATGGGTGCGCCTAAAATATGGAAAGGGAGGGTGCGTTTGTTGCCGCAGGCTGTCTTTTTTGCGTACTCCAAGTGTCTTTATGCCCGGTTCGGCAGAATTTTCGGGCGTCCTGATAAGAAAAACCCGGCCTGAAAAGGCCGGGTTTCCCGTTCGTTCGTTTACCGCCGATCCTTGTCGTACACATAGGCCGCGATACGGTGGCTGCGTCTGCCGATCGGTACTCCGATGCCCAGCGTGACGTTCATCACGCTCTGCTTGATAGGGATGAACTGGGGCGTATGCTTGGCCGTGACGATGTCCGTGGCAAGGTAGAAATTGATCCAGCTGGGGTTCAGGTTCAGCGCCAGTCCCACGGCGCCGCCGCGGTTGTCGATCACCGAATAGCTGCCCGTGACGGTAAACCAGCGGATCGGGTGGAAATTGACCGACCCGGTGATGTTGTGCAGGGTCTTGTATTCCCACACGCGGGCCGTATACAACAGGCCGATGCCGATCTTATGGCGCCATACCTCGTATTCGAGGCCGGCGTTGATCGAGGCACGCAGCATGCGCGATACGCTCTTGGCCGCGCCCTTGTGGAACTCCAGTACGTCGATGTCGAAGTCGGGCGACTCGGTGCCGTCCTCGGTGACCGTCACACCCGTGAAGGAGAGCTCCTTCGCCGAATAACCCGTTACGTTCTTGTTCTTGCTCCAGCCGATGAAGCCCAGGTCGTTCACCGCCAGCGATGCCTGCAGGTTGGGCAGGATGTCGTACGTGGCTCCGAAGTCGACCGCGAAGCCGTAGCCGGCGGGCGAGGTGGGCTTGAGGCTGATGTCGTCCATCTTGTAGACCTCTTCGCCGTGGTCGTTGAGTTCGGTCTTGACGTCGAGCCCTGCGGCCGTGATGTCCAGCCCGCCCGCGGCGTTGATCAGCCAGCGTTCCTCGTTGTGCGATACGTTGAATTGCGTGAAATACATCCGCGCACGTGCCACGCCCATCAGGAATTTTGCCCGCACACCGATGTATAACTTGTCGTCGAGCAGCGGAAAAGAGTAGTTGAAACCCGCTTCGAGATAGCTGTCGGCCGTGATGCCGATGTCGCTGATGTCGCCGCTATTGCCGCGTTTCAGGAAGTCGAAGAGCGAGTAGGGCAGGGTGGCGTCGGTCGTGACGCGGGCGTTGAGGTCGAACGACCAGAAATTCTTGTGGTTGCGGGTGAAGGCGCCGAACCCGATGAGGTTTACGCGCGTGTCGAGACCCAGGAGGTTGTCGGCTTTGAGTCCCGAAAGGGCGTCGGCCGTCGATACGGAGCTGTCGAGCAGTGTGACGAGTTTTCCGTTGCGCGGATAGAGTATTTTGTCGATCGAGAGGTTGCCGCTCACGTTGATGTCCAGTCCGCCCAGCCCGGGGATGTTGACATAGCCGCGTAAGGGGGCGAAAGCCGGGTTGAACTGGCTGCGGAGGGTAGACCCCTCCATGAAATAGGCCGTCGGGTTCTGTGCCGCGGCGCCGGATGCCAGCAGCAGCGTGAATAGGAATGCGTATATTTTTTTCATGTTCTGTGCCGGATTAGAGGTTGAGCTTCAGGCCGCCGCGCTTGATCAGGCGCAGGGTGATGACGATTTGCTGATCGGACGTGAAATCGTAGCCCGGATAGTATTTCTCCAGCGAGACGGGGAGGATGATCTCGGCACCCTCGATGATCTGCCGCAGGTCGCTTTCGAAAAGTTGCGTCTCCCTGATCTCGTTCGTTTTGCCGGGTTCGACCGTTACGTCGAACCGGACGTTCGTAGGCGAGAAATAGGGCACGAGCCGCAGGCTCACGGGCAGGGCGCTCGTGATGCTGCCGTAGAGGTGCAGCGTGTTTTTGGGGTTGGGGGTGCCTTCACTGTCGAGGTTCTCGCAGAGCATGTCCACCACGTCGCCGCCGATGTCGATCTTACCGATGTCGTAGGTTACATCCTGGACTTTGAGCTCTGTCAGGTAGCTGCCGGCCAGGGATTTGACCTCGCCCGAAAGCCGGTCGTGCAGCATCGGCATATTGCGGAACGCCTCGATGAAGACCGGTTTGAAATCTGCCGGATCCGTATTCGGGGGGAGCAGGGGCAGGAAGGTCGAGAGGTATTTTTCCGCCAGCAGGTCGGCGACGGCGGTGATCTTGGCATCGTCGTCCATCATCTGGTCGATCAGTGCATCGAGCAGCGGCGTGATTGTCTCCGGGGTGTTCTGGAGTTCCCGCAGGTCGACGTATGCGGCGTTTCCGGGCAGGGGCGAGGGAAGCCAGATGTCCGCTTCGTCGAAGAGCGTTTTGATGTCCGCACCTCCTTCGTTCAGTTCACTCATACTTACGTATACCGTGGCCAGCGGCAGCCGGTATTCCGAGTCCTCGTCGCCGATGGTGACATCGTCCGTGTTCACGTTCGACAGGTCGTAAGCGTTGTCGATACAGGACGATGCGAGTGCTGCGGCGAAGAGAAAAGGTAAAAATTTTCTCATAGGGTTTGGGTTTGTTTTCAATGTGCCGCAAATATATGCCGTTCCGACGAATAAAACAAAAAATCGGACGTTTTAGTTTATGCGTGTGTCAAATGCGGCCATCTCTGCGTGCGCCGGAAGCATGCCGGAGGAGATGGCGCGTTTTGTGAAATAATTGCTACATTTGCACTGCGATTATCGCTATGGCGGGAACCGAAAAAAACAATCTCAGAGAGCAGGTGGCGATGCTGCCGCAGTCGCCGGGCGTCTACCAGTTCGTAGACCGCTCGGGGACGATCATCTACGTCGGTAAGGCCAAGAGCCTGCGCAAGCGGGTTTCATCCTATTTCGTGCAGAGCAAGGAGCACAGCCCCAAGGTTCGCGTGCTGGTGAAGCAGATCGCCGAGATCCGCCATATCGTCGTGGACAGCGAAACCGACGCCCTGTTGCTGGAAAACTCGCTCATCAAGACCCTCCAGCCGCGGTACAATATCCTGCTCAAAGACGATAAGACCTATCCCTGGATCGTGGTGCGCCGCGAGCATTTCCCGCGCGTGCAGTCGACGCGGCAACTGAACCGCGACGGGTCGCAGTACTTCGGCCCCTACGGATCGGTGGTGATGCAGCACAGCGTGCTGGATTTCATCCGCGAGGTGGTTCCCTTGCGTACCTGCAAGCTCAACCTCGCCCCCGAGCAGATCGCCAAGGGGAAATATACGGTCTGCCTGCAATACCACCTGGGCAACTGCAAAGGCCCCTGCATCGGGGCGCAGGGCGAAGGGGAATACGGCCGGCTCGTCGACATGGTCGTCGCGGTGCTCAAGGGCGACCTGCGCCCCGTGCGTAGCTACCTCGAACAGGAGATGCAGCGCGCTGCCGGGGAATTGAAATTCGAATTGGCGCAGCGCTACAAGCAGCGCCTCGATGCGCTGGACAACTATGCGGGCAAGTCGGTGATCGTCAGTGCGAAGATCGTCGACGTGGATGTTTTTTCGCTGCTTCCGGACGACGATGTGGCCTATTGCAATTTCGTGCGTATCCGCCACGGGTCGGTCGTGGGCGTTTATACCGTGAAACTCAAGACGGGTGTCGGGGGCGACGAACGCGACATGCTGACGCTGGCCATCCAGCATGTCGTCGAGCATATTGCCGGGACGCTGGCCCGTGAGGTCATCGTACCGTTCCTGCCTTCGACGACGCTGCTGTTCGACGGTGTGACCTTCACGGTGCCCAAGCGCGGCGAAAAGCTCGAACTGCTCGAATTCTCGCAGAAGAGCGCCCGTATCTATCGCGCCGAGCAGCTCAAGAACCTGGAAATCAAGAATCCCGAACGATATACCGAGCGGTTGATGAATGCCCTGCAAAAGGAATTGCGCCTCGACCGCCAGCCGCGGCACATCGAATGCTTCGACAACTCCAATCTGCAGGGGGCCCATCCGGTAGCCTCGTGCGTGGTGTTCCGCGACGGAAAACCCGCGCGCAAGGACTACCGCCATTTCAACATCAAGACCGTGGAGGGCCCCGACGATTACGCTTCGATGCGCGAGGTCGTCTTCCGGCGTTACAGCCGCCTGCAGGAGGAGGGGGCCGAGCTGCCCGATCTCATTATTGCTGACGGCGGGAAGGGGCAGATGGGCGTCATTCACGAGGTGCTGGAGTATCTCGGGCTGGACATACCTGTCGCCGGGCTGGCTAAGAACGACCGCCACCGCACCTCCGAGTTGCTCTGCGGATTCCCGCCTGTCCTGGTCGGCATCCGTCCCACTTCGCCCCTTTTCCACTTTCTGGCGCACATCCAGGAAGAGGTGCACCGTTTCGCCGTCTCATTCCACCGTCAGAAACGCAGTAAGGCCTTTATCCATAGCGAACTGGAACAGATCGAAGGCATCGGTGACAAGACCGTCCGTACGCTGCTGCAACATTTCCGCACCGTGGCCAAGGTCAAGGCGGCACCGTTCGAGGAGTTGACAGCGCTGGTCGGCCCCGCCAAGGCGAAAAAAATCAAGGCTTTCTTTGAAAAATAACCGGATTTTTTGAAAATTGCGAAGAATCGACTATCTTTGCCCTCCCGATTCTACGGAAGAGGCTTGCCCGGATGGCGGAATCGGTAGACGCGTTGGTCTCAAACACCAATGACAGCAATGTCGTGCCGGTTCGACCCCGGCTCCGGGTACTTTTTTAATACGCCCATGATTTAATAATCAAATCATGGGCGTTTTTTATTTGCCATGAATTGGGCATTGACCCTTTCTCTGTTTGCTGTAAAGATTTTCTATTTTTTCAAAATACAAAATCAGCAAAATCTGTCTGCGGAAACCGGAGTATTGCGTTGTTATGGCAGACAACGTGCTACTAATCTCTATTATTCCGGTTCCCGCGAACAGATTGTAAACGAACGGCGGCGGGATTCAAATGCAGAAATGTTTGCAATGGTTCACCGCGACCAAAAGGCCCGCCGCCGCAGAGTTATCTTTTTTTACCCCACTTGGGGCGTATGTCGAGGAAAATCTCGAAATTCAAGCGTGGCATGGGACGAGCCAGCACCGAAAGATACTCCTCGTTAAACAGGTTTTTGACCGCGATCTTCACGGAAAAATCAGCCCAGGGTACGGCGAAAAGTTTTTCGACCGACATGTCGCTCATAAGATACGGAGGTACATATCCCGAGATCGTGTAGTCGTTGCTCGACATGGTGAAGCGTTCGCTATACCAACACCATTTGTAGAGCAGCCGCCAGCTTTTCCATGCCAGCCGCGCCGTTACCGACGCCGAGAACTCCGGTACATAGACCAGTTGTTTGCCGATGGACTCGTCGCCCTTGCTCATCGGCTCGCTCTCGTTGATCGAGGGCGTCCACGAAAAATTGCCGTCGGCACCGACTTGCCAGTCACGGTTCCAGGTTCGGTCGAAGCCCGCCTTCAATTCCACTCCGTAGGCATGTACTTTTTTGAGGTTCTTCGGCGTCCAGAAATCCTGCTTGCCTCCCAGCGGTATCCACAGAATCCAGTCGTCGATGTAGGAATCGAACCACGTCGCCTCGCCGTGAACCGCGTACCGACCCTCTTTGGCGAAGGCAAACGATACGCCGCCGTCGTAGGTGAAGCCGTGTTCGGGCTGCAGGTCGGGATTGCCGCCCGGCTGGAAGTAAAGGTCATTGAGCGTGGGGAAACGGTAGTTGCGCGAAATGGATGCCTTGGCCCGGACGTTTCCGGCTTTCGAGAGCATGTAATCGGCATAGAATGCCGGAATGAGCGGCGTCCAATCCTTGCCGTACATATCCTCTCGCAACGCCAGCGAGAGGCCCAGCCGTTCGGTAGGCGTCCACTTGGCAGTCATATAAGCAGATAGTTCCGTGCGGGCTTTGTCGTAACCGACCACCGCCTTGTCGCCCTGCTGGGTGATGATGTTGCGATCCTGATTTTTCGCGAAATGCTGGTGCAGGGCAATGTCGGCCGAGAAAAGCCATTTTTTGCCGACGTAAAATTCGCTGTTGCCCGATGCGAAAAGCGTGTTTACCTTGCTGCGCGAAGTAATCATGTAGGCCCATTCGCCGTTACCTTTGTCACGGGCGTAATCGTAGCCGAGCCATGTGTGGATGTAACCGGCTTTTGCTCCGACCTTGTATGTAGGACGCAGATGATCCCACGAGAGTACGCTGCGCAGGGTGCGTTCGCGCTGCTGGTGCAGAATATCCTTCGGATCGCCGTAATCGACGGTCGTTTGTGAAAGGCCGCGCTTGGAGGTGAGAAACCAGGCGTTCAGCCCGAAACGGTCGCCCTTGCCGGTATTGTAATAGACCTCCTGCAAGGCGTGAAAGTCATGAAAATCGCCGTCACGGTGGGTTTCGATGGGGTGGTAGGTGTCGATAATATTTTTATCGTCGTCGTAGACATTTTCGTTCTTGTCGCGGTTGCGGTACTTGAATTCGTTGGGCGACGAGGAGTAGACCACGCGCGTCGAGGTCTGCCAATGGTCGTCGCCGTAGGTCAGCCGCAGAAATTCGTCCGTCGTCCAGAACGAGCCGATTCCCTGTGTATACTGCATTTTGAATCCGTGTGTATCGGCGGGTTTGGTCGCCAGTGTGATCGCCCCGCCCAGACCGCCGCCCACGACGTTGAGCGACGAGGTGCCGTGCAGCAGCGTCGCGTCGTCCACGAAATAGGACGGGATCATCGAAAAATCGGTCATGCCCAGCATCGGGGAGTTGATACGCATGCCGTTCCACATCACCTGCGTGTGCGATGCCGCCGTACCGCGAAATGCCACGGTAGAAAGCGTGGCCCGGCCGTACTGTTTGATGAAGATTGCCGTATTGAACGTCAGCACGTCGGCCATCGACAGGGCGATGTTCTCGTGCAGGACGAGGGTGTCCAGTTGTGTTTTTTGTACGCCGATCTCTTTCATCGGACGAATTCCTGTAACACCGACCTCACGAATGGGCATCACCAGCGAGGGGTTGTTGTTCCACCAGCCGTTGCCGGCCGGTTTTTCTTGTGCAGTGATTGTTGCGGCGAGGCACAAACCGATAAACAGAAGTATTGGTTTCTTCATATTGCGTATCGGTTTAATACCAACAAAAAGCCCCCGGAATAATTCCCACCCGGAATTCGTCGAGCAACTCTCCTTCGGGCGAATAGCGGTAGACGATCCCCTTCTGTTGGTAGTCGATGGCGTCGGCCACGTATACTTCCGACGTGTTGGGGTCGATGGACAGGCCGTAGAATTTCGTCTGCTTGTATTTGAGGAACGGCCGCACGGGGACGTGATCGGCCACCACCGGCATCCGCCAGATATCGTTGTTGATGAAGTAGAGCGTGTCGCGTCCGCCGTTGAGCTGCACCTCCGAGGGCCAGTCGCCGAATTTGAATTTGAACTGTTTTTCGATCCTGAAAGTTGCGGCGTCGATACGGTAGAGCGAGGGGGCCTCGTGCCCGTAGGGACTGCCCTCATAACCGCCGTCGGTGATCGTCCACATCTTGTCGTACTTATCCATCACCAGCGACGTGGGCTGGATGCCGACGACCAGCTCGTCGACCACCTTGTCCGTTTCGGTGTCGATCTTCAGCAGCCGGTTCTGATAAGACCAGCAGTTCACGTAGACGTATTTGCCGTATTGCACCATCTGTTCGGTCGAACCGGTTTCCATCGTCATACCCGGGCAGTCGATGTATCCCGTAATCTCGAACCGTTTGGGATTGACGATGAAAATGCGGTTGTCCCAGATCTGTGTGACATAGGCTTTTTCGTCCGACAAAAAATGGATATAGCGCGGGGAGGTGAGGTTCGTGATGCGCCCGACTTCTTTGAAGGTCACGGGGTCGATGGCAAAGATCACATGCGAATTATTCACGACGATCCAGCCCAAGCCGCCGTACATCGTCATCGACTGTGCCACGTCGCCCAGCTTCTGATCGTTGGCGCGGAAGAACACCTCGTTGTCGATCTTACGGGTTTGCGTGTCGTAGAACGAGAGCGTGGCATTGCCGTATTGGAAATTCCCCTCGTTGGTGATGAACAGCCCGTGTCCCACCTCGGGGCGGACTGCGATCTCCCGACCGAGATCGTAGTCCCACTTCATACAGCCGGTGAGAACCGAACAACAGCCTGCGACGATGAATATAAAGCGGTTCATCCTACGGCTTGACATACTCCCCGGCGGTTATTTGCTCCCAGGTCGGATTATAACCGTTGCCCGAGACATTCCACTTGTCGGCCGAAAGTGACGGCAGCGCATTTTTCAGCCCGGAGAAATCGGTCATCTTGCCCCAGTATTTGATATCTACCGAACCGATTTCAGTGACGCCCGCGAAATCGGCCATGCCTGTCAGCTTCATTTGGCTGGCCGCACCGGAGTAGGTTCCGCCCCAGAATTTGAATACCCCGATCTTGCGCAGCAAGGGTAATTCGAGATCGCCTTCATCCACATACTGCATATAGCTCGTGTCCCACTTGTCCGTCACCTCGGTAAGTTTCGGGGCGCTGAGTTTTTTGAGGTACGAACAACTGCTCATCTGGAAAGTTCCGACTTGCTCCAGATCGGGAAATGAAACAGTTGTCTGGCCGTTGGCTTTGCCGCCCGACTGCGAATAGGTACCGATGGATTTAATGCCGGGGAAGGTAATCAGGTCGTTCTGCGTATAATTGGAAACGCTGAGTTTTCCCGAGATGGTTTCAGCGCCTTCGAGTGCGGTGAAGTCGCACGCTCTCGAACCGCCGTTCAGCGACAGATCGCCCAGCGCATTTTTCCGAACCCTGACCTTCGCCAGTTTGTAACAGGCGATCAGTTCGACCTTCGGGAGCGACTCCACGCCCGACAGGTCGAGCGACGGCAGCAGGTTCAACTGGTAAAAATAGATGTTTTCGCAGGCCGTGAGCCGGGGGATGGAGAGTGTTTCGATCAGAGAAAGGTAGCGCAGGCAGAACTGTCCTCCGATGGTTTCGAGCGCGGGCAGTTCGAGCCGGTCGCTTGAAAATTTCGTGTCGATCTTAAAATCCGCACGTACCTTTTCGAGCGACGAGAGGTCGATGCTGGAAAGCATGGCTGCAGAGCTACTGTCCGAGAGCGAGAACGAGGCCAGCGAAGGAACTTTCGGCATTGCGAATGTGGTCGCTGCCGTCAGGTAGTTCCAGGTAAATGCACCGCCCAGATGCACCAGTTCCGGCATATTGAGTACTTTGAGCTGTGTCAGGTAAGTCAGCGTGCAGTTGCCGCCGATGGAGGCGATCTTCGGGAGTTCCAATAACTGCAATTCGCTGAGATACTGGAGCGACAGCGAACCCGTTACTTTTTCGAGCGACGAGAGTCCGAGTGCGGCCAGGGCCTTGTTGCCGGTCGAGGCATTTGTGCCGGAGAGGATCGTCAGATCGCCCGTACACTCCTTCAGCGCCGGAACATTGAAAACGGAGAGTTTGGCTGCATTGATATAGACCGTCCCCGTCGATACGAGTTTCGGCAGGTCGAGTTTGGCGACCGTATTGCCGTTTACCGAGAGCTGTCCGAGCGATTCGAGGGCGGGCAGTACCACGTCGAAATCCTGGGCGGTCGTAAGCGGCGTGGTGGCCGTTCCCAACACCAGACCGCCTGCCGAACGCAGGTTTTCGAGCCCGGAGAGTTTTTCCCCGGCGAATGAGTTGCCTACGACGATGTTGTAGCGCACGTCGGTCAGTCCGGCTAACGGCGCAAGGTCGGTCACGGGATCGTCGCAGGCCGAAAAATCGCCGATCGTGAGGTTTCCCTCGATCACCGTCGCACCCGTTGCGGCGAACGCTTCGACATCGGCCTGTGTCGGCAGTGCGACGCTGCCGGCCGTAACGTCGTTACGCTTGACCGAGTAGGCGTAGTCGCGCAGGGTCTGGTTATAGGCCATGACGCGGAAACGGTGTTCGTTGTCCCAGTCGGTGATCCTCGCCGGATCGGGGTACAGGATCGCCTGCTCGCAAAGTTCGTAGTCAGCAGTAGCACCTTCGAGCGACACATTGCGGGGAATGGAAACCACGATTTCGTCGCCGACGAGTGCGGCGCGGTATACCGTTCCGTCCTTGGCGGTGAGCGCGAACGAAGTGATGTGGTTGTCGATGCCGGCAAAGGGCTGGTTCTCCTCTTTGTCGTTGCAGCCGCAGAACGCGAAAACCGCTGCGGCCAGAATCAGTATTTTTCTCATCGTATTATTTCTTTTTGGTCATGTTGTAATCGAATACGCCGAACACTTCGGTCGAAATTTCGCCCAGCCAGCCGCTTTTTGCCTGAATGCCGGTCTGTACCTTGACAAAGTCGATGTATTTGAGGCCGGCGGGCTTGCCGTCGAAAGTGACGGCGTCGGAAATCCGGAAATGGTTGGCGTTGACGCCCGCTCCGGAGTTCGGATCGTCGGTCAGACGGTCGATCGGGCTGAAGTTGTCCGCGTAGCCCCAGTCGTAAGCCGGATTGACCCAGTAGGAACCGTTGCCCGACTGGTCGTAATTGTTGGCCTTGAGGCAAGTGCCGCGCAGCGTGTAGCTGTCAGCCTCGACCCATGCCGGATAATAGTAGTCCTGCGTATGGAATTGCGAAAGGTAATCGACGGAACCGCTCGCACCCTTGTTGTCCGTCCACTGCACCTCCATGCCGGCAGCGCGTGGACGGTAATAGGTCACGGCATAATCCTGTGTCGTTTCAGGCTTACCGTATTCGGAGCCTTTCAGTTCGTACCATGTGTCGTTCGGCAGTCCGTCGCCGTTTTCGTCCTGCATGACCCATACGATGCCCGGTTCGGATGAACCGTCGAACGAGTTGCCCGAAACGCCGATGTTGTAGCCGCCGTCATTTTCAATGCTGTGGTCGAAGCCGACTACCAGATAGCCGCCGAAAGCTCCCAGCGACACATAGGTGTTGAGTTTCATCTGGGACTCGGCATAGGCGCACGCTGCGTCCATCGTCGTCACGTCATAACGTTCGTTGACGAATTGTCCGGGAGCGGCAAGGAACTCGTAGACCTTGTTCCAATCCTTGCTGCTTGCCGGAGATCCGGCACGGTAGTATCGGCCTTCTGCGGGGCAGACATTGACGGTCAATTCCTGAGGAACCGTCAGATATGAGTTTTTCATTTCGACTTTGACCGTGTACGTTCCTTCGGCCGATTCGGAGAAAATATATACCGGATCGGAGGACTGTTGCACCTGTTTGCCGTTTACCGACCAGGTATAACTGGCATCGAACGCATTGGTAATGTCGAAAGGCATCAGACGGATGCGGCGGCCGGCGGATAGGTTGAAGACCGTCTGATCGAATGTCCAGCCGAACGGCATTTCGTCGATCGTGCAGACTTTTACCCCGAATTCCTTGCTGTCCTCGCCGTCCTCATTGCGGGTGGCGAATTCGAGCGTATAATCTCCGGCTTCGGACGTGTCGAATGTAAATTCCTTTTCGGAGGAAACTTCTTTGCCGTTCACGCTCCATGTGCAGGTCGTGGGGATCGAGGTGTCGATTACGGAGGGTTTCAGCGTCAGAGGACTGCCGACCAGAATCGTATACCCTTTTTCGGGAACCGGCAGGCTGATTGTCGGGATTTCCAGTTCTACCACATCCACACGCAGCTCCTCGGAGGCCGTGCCGTAGCGATTCGACACTTGGAGGAGCACGAACAACTCGCCTACGGTTTGTTCGCACACCGTAAGGGCGGGTTGCGTGCCGACGACTTTTCCGTCGATTTTCCACACATAGAGTGCCTTGTCCGCGTTTTCATAAGTGGGGCTGATCGTCAGTTCCCGGCCTGATTTGATGGTGTAAACCGCATTCTCGCTGTCGAGCGTGATACGGGGGGCCGTCTGCGAATCGACCTCGATCACATCGTCTTTGTTGCAGGACGACAACACGAACAACGCAGCAAATAAACAGGATAACAGTTTTTTCATCTCTTTATGCTTTATTTGTTAATATACGCTTCGGAGAAACGGTAGACGAAATCGATCCCGGCCGGGCTGGCACCTTTCTGCGTGGGATAGTAAAAATGGTTGATTTCCGAGGCGGAAGTTCCGCTCACGTCATAGGTGTAGATATTCGAATCGACGTAGCTCGACTTGCCGACCCACAACACATTGGTTGTCGGATGCTGCCCCATAATGCCGTAAATCGTTTCATTTCCAGATAGATATTTGTAATCGACGGTCTGCGTCTGGTAATTGTACCGCGTTGCGCTCGTGGCGTTGAAAGCATCGGTATCCACAAAATAGAGATAAGGATCGGTGAAACTGGCGCACATGCCGATAGCCGGAGACCATGTTGCGATCGGGAATCGAACACCTCCGGAAAGTTCTTTTTCCGAAACGACCGTGCCAGAGTGATCGATGCCAACGATCATCGGATCGGAGGTCAGGGTTCCCATATTCGGGCTCGTGCCGGAATAGGTTCCGGCAAGGGCGAAATAGATATTGCCGTCGACACCTTTGACGATGCCTTTTACTTGCCGGCCCTCATAGGTCAGCCGCTTTTCCACCGTTCCGCTTTCGGCATTGATGATAACGACGCTGTGTCCGCATCCCGCATAAATCTTACCCCGTGAATAGACCATGCGGGTTTTGATCGCGCCCACCGAAGTAAAGGCTCCGAACGTGCCTTCGAGGGTCGCGCCGATTTGCACCGAATTTTCACCGAGGGTCAGGGCGACTATGCCCGAAGTGCTTTCCATACTTGAATCGGAATATTGAATATAGGCTTTCGTTGCACTTACAACGACCAGATGCTGAGGCCATGTGTCTTTGTCTTCGGGGGTTTTAAATACCAGCGGGTCGGCGAATTCCATGCGCATCGTCCGGGCATCGCACACAACGAAACGGCCTGCGCCGCCCATGCGGTCGCCGTTCTGGGTTAACAGGTAGATTTTTCCGTTGGCCATGAACATATCCTGTACGACGTTGCCGATCTCCAATCCGCCGTTGGCCTGCTCGAATACCTCCCGATACTCCTTGCCGGCCTTGTCGTAGTAGACCAGCATACCGTTTACTGAAGTCATATTGCCTTCGCAGACCACGAACGTACCGTCCTTGTCCGTGTAGTCCACCGAAGCGCACACGTCGGCCGAGGCAAAGACCGTATTCCCTTTTTTATCGATCCCGATCAGCGTGATGATGCCACCTGAGTAAGCTGCATCCGAAGCCGCCGGAGCCTGCACGGTTACGCTATTTTTCGCAAGGTTCAGCGACGCCTTCCACCCTTCGGGAATATTCATGAAGTCGGCGGTTTCCACATCCGTCGTATTCAGCGTCAGCGTCTTTTTCTTGCCGAAGTCGAATACGAAGTACGAACGGCCGTCGTCGGGCTGTACAAAACAGAATGAGGACACCGAAGTTTTTGGAATGACGATTTCCGTGCCGTCGGTCAGAGTGAACGTTACGGCATCGTCGCCGTCGCTGACCGATTTGAAGAACGAATCCCCGTCTTTTCCGTTGCTTCCCGTCGCTTTTACGTCGTTGCCGGCCGCATCTTTGATGCGCGCTCCGTCCACAATCCAGTAACCGTCGGCATCGACGGCCATTTCGGGTTTCGAACCATCTTTGCCAGCTACCGGGATTTTGTGGCCGTCCGCATCGGTCAGCCAGTTGCCCTTGCCGCCGATCGTCCAGTAGTAGCCTCCCTCGAAGAGGTCGATACCGACCTCCGGGGCATTCGTACCGTTCTTGCCGTCGGCAATCGAAACGGAGGTGTTGTCGTTGAACGTGATGGTGTATCCGGTGTCCGTCTGGGTCACATCGGAGATCGTCTTGCTTTGGCGCAGGGCATCCACAAGCGTTTGCAGCGCCGAAACCTCTTTGTTGAGTTCCGCGAGTTGGGTCTTGATCCCGTCGATCTCCTTCCACAGATCGTCGTCGTCGTACGAGCAGCTCCATGTCGCAGCACCGAACAGGGTTATTGCCAAAAGGGTAAATAGTTGTTTCATGCTTTTCAGATTTTAATTATTAATCGGTTTGATTTCCGGGGGATAAAAAACGCCTGCCGACAGGCGACGGCCTGCGGCAAGCGTAGAGGATGAACAGGAGATCCGGACGGGGCGCGGATTAGCCTCTCCCGTTGTATAACCCTGTCTGTTATGAATTATTCCCATTGTCATTCGAATCACGCGGGTGATTGCACGACAGGAAACTGCTGAAAATCAAATCGGGGAGGGAGTGCGTTGCGATAACGACGACCGTACCATTCGATTCCAACCCGAAACCCGCGGGTGCAAATCAATCGTTAAGGCAGGTCTTCTGACTCGTCCCGTTTATCGCGCCTTCCCAGTCTAAACCAGTGGCAAAGAGTACGATAAACAACTTCTCCCGAAGGAGGGGACTTACAGCAGCGAGTACTGTTCCGGATTTTCACCGGATTCCCTTTTCATCCTGTCCGGCATACCGGGCAGGAACCATAACGGCGTAAAGGTAATTATTTTTTTTGATTGTTATACAAATCACAAAAAAAAATCGCCCGGCCTCGCAATCGGGAGGGCGTAGAATTTCCGTATCGGTAGGGATCTGCCCGGGTAAAATGCGTTACTCCTGTGCGCGGCTTCCAGCAGAGATCGGTTTTGTGCAAAAATAACGCTTCCCGAATAACTGCCAGCCGTATTTCCGCAATTTGTCTATCCCGTAAATTTATCGATATACGAATAATTTGCACGTACTTGCATCTCCCGGAGGCATTTCGTATTTTTGCATGTCCTGCAAAAGGGACGAACCCGCTATGAAAGGATTTTTGTTGCCCGGCGTGCTGGCCGGCGGAGTGGTTTCTGGCGGAGTGCAGCAAAAAGTATCGACAAACAGCGAAGTTATGAAAACAAATACATCTACGATCCGCCTGATCTACCCGCAATGGCAGGGTGGCAATGTCGCGGCGATGGTGCCCGAGGTAAAGGATCCCGACGATGCCGCACGGGGATATTACCTCGGGGCGCAGCTGCTCGACTTCCTGGCTCCCTGCGGCGGGCAGGAAACGCTCACCGTTCCCGTCTCCACCCAGATCGGGGAACGCAGGGTGACGGACGGTGTACTCGACCGCAACGTCATTCTCCGGCAGACGAAAGCCGCGCTGGAGATGCTGCGGGCGAGCGATCCCGGCAGGATCGTGACCCTGGGCGGGGATTGCTCCGTGAGCGTGGTGCCGTTCACCTACCTTGCCGCGAAATACGGCGGCGACGTGGCGATGGTATGGATCGACGCCCATCCCGACATCACGCTTCCGGGCGATCCCTATCCCGGCTACCATGCCATGGCCGTGACGGCCTGCATGGGGCACGGCGATGCGAAGATCGTGGCGGAACTGCCCGCCGCATTCGACCCGTCGAAAATCCTGTTCGTAGGGTTGCGCAACTGGGAGCGGGGCGAGATCAAGGCCCGCCAGCATCAGTACGGGATAAAGCATCTCACCCCCGAAGAGGTGGCTGCGGACAGCGATGCGCTCCGGGCCTGGCTGAAATCGTGCGGGGCGTCGAAGGTGGTGGTTCATTTCGATATGGACGTGCTCGACCCGGCGGAGATCGTTGCGGCGGTCGGCACCGATCCCGACGGGATGAAAATAGAGGCGGTCATCCGCGTGATAAACGATATTGCGGCTGAAAAGGAGCTGGTGGGCCTTACGGTCGCCGAGCCGATGCCCCGTACGGCGATCCGGCTCAGGGATATGCTGGGCAGGTTGCCGTTGCTGGAATAGCCGCCTTATGTGATACGCCGTCGAATCCCCGGGAGTTTCCTTCCCGGGGATTTTTCAAATCTTCGTCCTGCTGCACATCGCGCCTTTCCCCGGTTTACAGCCCCGTCCCGTTCGCAACGAGAATATAGGCGTTGAGGTAGGTGGCGAAAAGGATCCAGCAGAGGTAAGGGACGAAGAGCCATGCGGCAGCGGCGCGTACGTTTGCACTGCGGACGAGATAGAGAATCACCAGGACGTCGAGCACCACGATGTCCGCCATGCCCAGCAGGGGGCTGCGGCAGACGAAGAAGAGTATGCTCCACAGGAAATTGCACCCTAACTGGAGGAACCATAGCCTCACCGCACTTTTACGGGCGGGGGCTTCGGAGGTCAGTACCAGCCCGCCCGAGATACCCATGCAGAGATAGATGATGCTCCATGCGATCGGAAAAACCGCATTGGGCGGTGTCAGCGTCGGTTTGTCGAGCAGCGGATACCATTCCTCGATCGCGTCTTGCTGCAACCATCCGGCAAGTCCCCCGAGAACGAAACACAGCGCTGTCGGGAGAATATAGGCCCATATCTTTTTCATGGCGTTATTGTTTTGTTCCGAATTTACAAAAAAAATGCCCGATGCTCCGTTTCCCGGCATCGAAATCGCATTCCAGCTATGCGCAGTTGCTTTGTTTGTCCCACGTTGCGATACGGCAGTCGCCCGGTGCCTTGACATTCCCGTCGAGGATGACCTCCCCGTAGCTTTCGGCCGTGACCGAACCGCTGCGGGGGTTCTTCACGCTGCGGACGGGGCCGTCTATGGCGGCCTGCAATGTCGAGTATTCGAACGCCAGGTCGCAGTCGTCGGCCATCGTACAGTTTTCCAGTACGAGATCCGTGGCGTAACACAGAGGCTGGGTGCCCGATATTTTGCAGTTGACCAGCCGCAGCCGCTTCGAGTGCCAGCCCAGGTACTCGCCGTTGATCTCGGAGTCGTAGACCGTCACGTCCTCGGTGTTCCAGAAAGCGTCCTTCGAGTTGATGACGGCGTTGCGGATCACCACGTTGCGGCAGTATTGGAACGAATAGTTGCCCCGTTGCGCGTAATCCTCTATGCGGATGTTTTCGCCGTGCATGAAGATATAATCGCCCTTGTCGACCCGCACGTTGCGCAGCCGCACGTTGCGGCAGTGCCAGAGCGTTTCCTGCGCAAAAGGCAACCGTACGTTCTCCAGCCGGATGCCGTCCATCTCGCGGAACATCTTGGGGGCTTTGACTAGCGTGTCGCTCATCGTAAGGTTGCGCGAATACCACAGCGCCGCGCGTGCGCCCTCGGTGAAGAGGCAGTTCCGGACGACGAACCCGTCGACGTGCCAGAACGGGTATTTGCCTTCGAAACGGCAATCGACGGCTTCGATGTCCGAGCACTCCTTGAGTGCCGATTCGCCGGCCTGTATGGTTACGTGCTCCATGCGCAGGCCGTGCGAGGCGAACAGCGGGCGTTCGCCTCCGTAGGTGGCGTTTTTTATCTGCATCGTTCTTGTTTTTTAGTTTGAATTTACATGGCCGTATATCCGCCGTCGACGGTTATTGCCTGGCCCGTAATGTAGCTCGCTCCGGGGCTGCAAAGCCATACGACGACTGCTTCTTCCGCTCCGTCATGTCGGATTTTGTTCGCTATTGTTTTCCGGTGTTTCCCGTCGTTGTCTTTCGATGCGGACGCTAAGCGAGCCGGGGATGCTGAGGGCTTCGATTCCGTTGCCGTCGATGCGCCCGATTCGGATCAGGTCGTTGCTCCTCGACCCGTTTTTGTAGAATATGGCCACATTGCCCCACGGGACATAGATCGTGATGTCGCCCGGTGCAGGGGTGCAGCCGCGTGCGACCTTGGAGGTCGTTAGCGCCGGCGAGGGATAAAATATTTTCTCGGCGTTGCTGTAATCCGACAACGTCACCTCCAGCGGCAGGCGCGAAAGGAAATCCCGTGCGGCGGCATTGTCCTCCATCGTGGCGGTAATCGTGCGGCTGCCGACCGTGATGCCGATTTTCAGCGATGTTTCGCCCGGGTCGCCGCCCTCGTTTCCGCCGGGCGTCTCCGGTTGACCGGGGTGCCCTCCGGAAGGGGCGGGGTCGTCGCCCGATTCCCCGCATGCCGCCGGCAGTACCAGCGATAGCAGCATGAGGGGCAGTAACAATAATTTTTTCATAGTCGTTCTTTATTGGTTTTACAGGTTGGTCGATCCCGGGTACGCGGGCGCCGGACAGGTGCGGCATCCCGGTGTGCTTCCGGGACTGTTGCCCGCGCAGCGGGATTATTTCAGCGCAGCCCTGAAGAATGTTTCCAGTTTCCCGAACGGGATCAGGCCTGTCCGGTCGTAGAGGTCGACATGCCCTGCATCCGGCACGAGGTAAAGCTCTTTCGGCTCGGCAGCCAGGCGGTAGGCGTTCTCGCTGAACTCCCGCGAATGGGCATTCTCACCTGCGATGAAGAGCAGCGGCCGCGGCGAGATGGTCTCGATGTCGGCGAAGGGGTAGAAGTTCATGAATTTCACGTTGCTGGTCAGTGTGGGGTGCGTAGTCGTGCGCGGCGTGGCCCCGTCTGGGGTGAACTCCCCGCGCGGCGTACGGTAAAATTCGTAGAATTCGCGCTCGATCGGCGTGGATTCGGCCGTCAGTTCGTGTACTGTGCCGCCGGTGTAAAGGGGTTCCCCGCCCAGGAATTCGGCATAACGCTGTTCGGCAGCCTGGGCGATGATCCGTTTGCGCTCTCCGGGCGACAGGGCGTGTTTCAGCCCGTTGCGGCTGGCTGCCCCCATGTCGTACATGCTGACCGTTGCGATGGCTTTCAGGCGGGGGTCGATCTTCGCAGCGCTGATGGCGAAGCTGCCGCTGCCGCAGATCCCGACAACGCCGATACGTTCCCGGTCGACAAAGGGGCGGGTGCCGAGGAAATCCACCGCCGCGCTGAAGTCCTCCGAATAGACATCCGGCAGGACGGCATTGCGCGGTTCTCCGTCGCTTTCACCCCAGAAGGAGAGGTCGAGTGCCAGCGTGACGAACCCGCATTCGGCCAGTTTCGTGGCGTACAGACCGGCGCTCTGTTCCTTGACTGCGCCCATCGGGTGCCCGACGATGACGGCGGGGTATTTTCGCCCTTCCTCCAGCTCCTTGGGCAGGAAGAGCCGGGCGCCTACTTTCATTTTGTATTGGTTGGAAAAGGATACTTTCTCGGTGTTTACCGAATTGCTTTTGTAGAAATTGTCTGCATCGCCCTGTGCGACGGATGTGTTCGTGCCGAGTATCATAAGTATGGCTGTTGTCAGAATTAATGGTCGTTTCATGATCGTGTCGTTTTTTCGGGTTATTTATAGGCGGCTCGGTAGATGGCTGTGCATTCGTCGATGCTCAGCCTGTGCCGGTCTGATTCGAACAGTCCGGGCATTGTGTCGAATGCGTTGAACGTCATTTGCTGTAACTCTCCGGGGGTGATGCCGTAGTCGGACATCCTCAGGTCGGCGACGCCGCATGCCTGTTGCAAGCGGGTGAGCGCCGTGATGAAATCCCCGGGCTGTGCGGCCTGCTCCATCCCCATTGCACGGGCCATCCGTACGAAACGCTCGTTGCAGACGTGCCGGTCGATGAAGAACGAGAAGTAAGCCCTGCTGAGCATGATCAGCCCGGCGCCGTGGGGCAGATCCTGGTGGTAGGCCGACATGGCGTGTTCCATCGAGTGCTGGCTGGTCGTGGCGCTCAGGCACATCACCACGCCGGAAAGGGTGTTGCCGAAGGCCACGCGGGTCCGAGCTTCGAGATCGTCGCCATTGGCCACGGCGCGCGGCAGGTTGCGGGCGATATGCTCGATGGCGGTCAGTGCGTACATGTCGCTTGCGAGGTTGGCGAATTTCGAAATGTAACTCTCCACGCTGTGGAACAATGCGTCGAACCCCTGGTATGCCGTGAATTTCGGCGGCACGGTGAGCATCAGCTTCGGATCGACTACGGCCAGTACGGGGAATGCGGCTTCGACGCCGATCTTTTCATGGGTTTGTTCGTTGGTTACGACGCCCCACGGATCGACTTCCGACCCGGTTCCTGCCGTCGTGGTTATTGCGATGACCGGCAGCGGTGCGTGTTCGGCCTGCTGTTCTTTGCCCGTCCCGCCGAATACGTAGTCCCACAGGTCGCCGTCGTTGGATGCCATCAGGGCTATGGCCTTCGCGGCGTCCATGACGCTGCCGCCTCCCAATGCGACGATCATGTCGCACCCGTGCTCCCGTGCCGCTGCCGCTCCGGCCATGACGGTGGATTTCAAGGGGTTCGCCTCGATCCGGTCGAACACCACGCTTTCGACCCCTGCCAGCCGGAGCTGTTCCTCCGTGGCGGCCAGATAGCCGTTTTCCCGGGTCGACTTGCCGTTCGAAATTGCCAGCAGCGCCTTTTTCCCGGGCATCTGCTGGCTGTGCAGGTTTTTCAGTTCGTCTGCCCCGAAAAGGATGCGGGTCGGGATCCGCATGTTGAAATTCATTTTTGTTTTCATGGCTCTATTGTGTTTGATGTTTTTCTACACTGCAAAACTACATCCCGCGGGGCATTCGTTTTGTATACGTATTACGGATATATTTACCCTGATTACTGGTTTGGTTGTCTATGAAATATGCTGATGTACAGTAATATACCCCTATTACGGATAATATTACCCCAATTACTGTTTCGGCGGCCCGGCGTGTGGGCCGAATCTGCAAAAACACTATCTTTGTAACAGGTAAAGAAAAAAGCCATGGAAGAAATCCTGAAAATCGACACTGTCGACCAGTATAACAAACTCTTCGGGTTCGAGACCCGCCACCCGCAGGTCGGCGTCGTTTCGTTCGATACGGCCGAGAGCCAGGGAAACTACCGGATGACGATGGGGTTCTATTCGGTATTCCTCAAGGAGACTGCGGGATGCCGGATCGACTACGGCAAGACGAGTTATGATTTTGACGACCAGACGGTCATCTGCATCGCTCCGGGGCAGACGGTGGGGTATACCGACGTGGAGGGTGTTCCCAAGAAATCGGTCGGGCTGCTGTTTCATCCCGATTTTATCCGCGGTACGTCGCTGGGGCAGAAGATTAAGAAATATACGTTTTTTTCCTATGAGTCCAACGAAGCCTTGCACCTGTCGGAGGAAGAACGTATGATTGTCCTCGACTGCCTGGAAAAAATCCGCATGGAACTGCTCCACGCCATCGACAAGCATACCAAAGGGCTTATTGCGACCAATATAGAACTGCTGCTCGACTATTGTATGCGTTTTTACGAGCGCCAGTTCGTCACGCGCGAGGACATGAATCTCGATGTCCTGGCACGTTTCGAGCGGTTGCTCGACGATTACCTTACCCAAGGCGCCGCTGCGAAGGAAGGGTTGCCTTCGGTACGCTATTTTGCAAGCAAAATATGCCTGTCGCCCAATTATTTCGGCGATCTGGTGAAGAAGGAGACCGGGAAATCGGCCCAGGAGTATATCCAGCTGAAGATGATCGACGCGGCCAAGGAGGGGCTTCTCGACCCGAACAAAACCATCGGGCAGGTGGCCTATGAACTGGGATTCCAGTATCCGCAGCATTTCGTACGCTTCTTTAAACGCCATGTCGGCTACACCCCCAGGGAATATCGGTTGCAGAGCTGATCGGGGCTGAAACAGGTGTGCCTGCGAAATTTTCCCCTGTTTTTTCCGATTTTCCGGAACATTGTCTTATATTCGCAAAAAATGATTGCATAAGACCGATGGGAACTGTTGCATGCGGGCAAATATTCAAGGGTGCCTCCCGCTCTTTCACTTACCGCCACGAAAGGCTGTGGTACCGGGACGAATTCCCATACCACCAGCATCCCGAATACGAGATTACGGTGGTTTTCAGCGGGAACGGCCAGCGGGTGACCAACGACTTCACGGAACCCTTCCGCGAGGGGGAAGTCGTCGTGTTGCCGCCCTATTTTCCGCATGGCTGGGTCTATGACAAGGCATTGTGCGCCCCGGACGGGATGATCGAAAACGGTTCGCTGCAATTCGGCGAGGAGTTTCTGGTGCAGTTGTCGCAGCTCTCGCCCGAGTTCCAGCCCGTCGTACGGTTTTATAAGGAGTTGCGCCAGGCGGTCGGGCTCACTGGCGAAACGGCGGTCAGGGTGCGTAAATTACTGGCGGGTCTTGAGCGCAGCTCAGACCCCGAACGGTTCGTGACGTTATTGCAGTTGCTTTTCCTGATCGCGCAGGACGGGCATTGCCGCCCCATCGGGCCCGGGAAATTCCGCGGGGCAAAAATCCATAAGAACAAGCAGCGCCTGCAGGCCGTTTACAAGTATATCGTCGAGAATTACCACCGTAAGATAACCCTCGAGGAAATCGCGTCCTATGCCTCGATGAACAAGACGGCCTTCTGCCTGTTTTTCAAGAAGGCGACCGGCGAGTCGTTTGTCGCCTACCTGAATGTCTTTCGGTTGCAGATGGCCTGTACGATGCTGACCCGCTCTTCTAAGAACATTTCCGAAATCTGCTATGCAGTGGGTTTTACGGACATTCCCTATTTCAACCGGGCATTCAAGCAGCGTTACGGCGTTTCACCGACGCAGTACCGGGCTTCGATGCGGAATGCACCTCAGGCGGAGGGGCAGGGCGGCTGATCCGGCAGGGTGTCCCCGTCTAACGATTACGACCGGGTAATTCCCGGCCGTAATCCGTATGCCGGCGAAAGCCGGCAAATCGTGTGTCGTTGCCCGCTATGCCCGGACGATCTTTATACTCAGCTCATAGAGCAGGTAAAGCGGCAGGAAGACGATCATCAGCGTGAACGGGTCGCCCGTCGGGGTGATGACCGCAGAGAGCACCAGCAGGACGACTACGGCATGTTTCCGGTATTTCCGGAAGAATGTCTTTGTCACGAGGCCCAGTTTCGAAAGCAGCCATGCCAGCAGCGGCAACTCGAAGACGATGCCCATTACGAAAATGAGCATCAGGAAATTACCCATGTAGGAAGTCAGCGAGATCTGGTTCGTGATAAGCGGACTCAACTGATACTCGGTCAGAAACCGGAACGTGAAGGGGAAGACCAGGAAGTAACCGACCGCACATCCGAGGAAGAACATGAATGTCCCGAATGCGAATGCCAACCCGACGCTCTTCTTTTCGTTGTCGAACAGGGCAGGTTGTACGAACCGCCATATTTCGAACGTCAGGTAGGGGAATATCAGTACCAGCGCGAACCAGAACGAAGTGCTGATATGCGTCAGGAACTGCGAGGCTACGTTGATGTTGATGAGTTCTACCGAGAAGTGGTCGTTGCTGAAATCGGGGAGCAGCGGGTTGCCGCCTCCCAGTTTCGACAGCCATCTGTAAAGCGGGAAATCGGACGTGGTGGGAGCCAGTACGAAATTGTCGAACAGATAGGGCATGAGGCAGAAACAGACGACAACGAACACGAATAAGACGGCGATTACGCGAACCAGCGACCAGCGCAGGTCTTCGAGGTGCGCCCAGAACGTCATTTCCTTTTCTTCCATGGGATAGTAGGGTTTATTGCTTATTTTCCGGAAGGTATCTTTCAGCGAAGAAATATCCGGCCATCCGTCTGACGGCCGGATATCGTCTTCATGCTTCCGGAGGGATTATTTGCTGTACGAAGCCTTCACGAAAGGTGCCTCGAGCAGGTAATCCAGGCTCAGTTTGACACTCTTCTCCACATCGTAGCTGTATTGCTCGACCTCGACGATGATGTTTTCCACACCGGCGGTCTTGGCATTCTCGAAGATGGCATCGAACCCGACCATACCGCTCTGGCCGATTTCGCGGCGATCCTTGATATGGAGCATCTTGAAGCGGCCGGGGTATTTGTGGAAATAGTCGACGGGGCTTGCCTTCCCCATCACGGCCCAGTATACGTCCAGTTCGATGAACAGGTTTTCAGGGTCGGTGTTTTCGATCATGTAGTCCAGCATGACAGCCTTGTCCTCGATCTTCTGGAATTCGTGGGCGTGGTTGTGGTAGCCGTATTTGATTCCGGCTTCCCGGCACTTCTTCCCGATCGCGTTGAGGTAGTCGCAGTAGGTCTGCATCTCCTTCAGCGTCTTGGGGACGGGAAGGTACGGGGTCACGATGTACTCCATGCCTGCGGCCTTGTGGGCTGCGATGCACTGATCCCACCATTTCATCGACTCGGAGAAGTCGCCCGAAGCCAGTTCCTCGTCGGAGAGGCCTTTGCCGCAGTGCGAAGAGAGCACCTTCATGCCTACGGCCTCCACGTCGCGCCTGAACTCCTCGGGGGTGTTGCCGTAGAATTTACCGTCGTTGTAACTGGCGGCCTCGATGCTGGTGTAACCCATGTCGGCGAGTGCCTTCAGGACGGGTTTGTAGTCGTGCTGGTTTCTTCCGAAACTCCCGATCAGATCCCTGACCGAGTAGAGCTGGATACCGATATCCTTCTTTGCGTCCTTCTTCGCTTTGGCAAATGCCCCGCAGGGAGCAATTGCCGAAGCGAGCAGGATGCAAACCGCTGTAAACAGTTTACGTTTCATACGTTACCGTTGTTAACGGAATTAGTCGAGCACCTTGATGCGGATGTTGCGGAACCATACATCGTCGCCGTGATCCTGGAAGCCGATGTAACCTTCGCGCTGTGCACCGCCGCAGTTGTTCAGCAGTTCGAATGCCAGGGGCCACTTCTCGGGGCTGAACTTGCTCTTTTCGAGCATCTCCGTCCACTGGGGAGTCCAGAGGTGGTACTCGAGCACGTTCTGGTCGTTCTGGCCGTGTACCACGGTGCCTTTGTAAACCATGATCTTCGCCTTGTTCCACTCGCCATAGGGCTTGGCGTTCTGGGGAACGGCCGGGATCATGTCGTAAAGCGAAGCCGACTTGCGGTTGCCGTCGACGCCCAGTTTGGCATCGGGGTGGTTCTCATTGTCGAGTACCTGGTACTCGGGGCAGGAGATGTAGATGGGCTCCATCCGCTGTTTGCCGTCCTTGGTCGTGGCTACCTCCTGGCCGAGGTAGAAGATACCCGAGTTGCTGCCTTTGGCAACTTTCCACTCCACTTCGAGCTCGAAGTTCTTGAACTTGTGCGTGAAGATCAGGTCGCCGCCGTCGCCGTCCTGGGCTTCACCGCCGCCCGAACCGTTGAATTTGATCGCGCCGTTGTCGATCGTCCATTTCGAGGGCACGTGGTCTTTGCCGTAGCCGCGCCAGCCGTTGAACGTCTTGCCGTCGAAGATCACGTAGTAGCCGTCCTTGTCCTGCGGGAAGCCGGAGAGGTCTATTGTCGCATTGTTGATGACCGTGTATTCGGGTACGGCCTTGGTTTCTGCCGCTGCCGTGTCGGCTGCCGCTTTGCCTTTGGCACCCGGGCCGCCGCATGCCGCCATCGTTGCGGCTGCTGCGATGCATGTCGAGAATAAAATGACTTTTTTCATATTCTTTCCGTTGTTTTAATTTGAATTGATAATCTTGTCCGTAGATTAACGCGGCATGTCGGGCAGTTTCCAACCGTCGCGGTAGGTGTGCTTGATGAGCTCCTGTGCGAATTGCTGTGCGTTGACCGGATCCGTCCAGGTCTTGTCGAAGGTCGGGTGACCGTCCTTGATGTGGAACCCGTCCTTGATGACGGCACTGATCGTGGCGTCATCGGGGATGTTCGTGAAACGCATGTTCGGGCCGTCCCAGAGCAACTCGCGGTTCAGGTTCTGCAGGCGGACTGCCAGCACGCCCATAACCACCATTTCATTGAACGGGCCGGCTTCGCTGAAGTCCGATGCGCTCGGCACGCGGTCGTCGGCATCCTCCTTGCAGGCACGTACCCAGTCCATCTGGTGCGACTCCTTGATCTCGCGCAGTACCTTCGGTGCGTTGGGCACGCGACCCGAAACCAGGTAGGGGTTCACGCCGTAGCAGCCGCAGATCAGCGTATCCTTCGTACCGTAGAAAATAACGCCGCCGCCGGCCATGTTCAGGTCTTTGCCTGCGGGCAGCCCTTCGGGGCGCGCCGGTTTCAGGCCGCCGTCGTACCAGTATACCTCTACCTCGGGCATGGCTACCTTCGGCATGTTGTCGCGTGCCGGGAAGACGAACTTCACCGTCTGCGCCATCGGTGCGGATTCGTTGAGCAGCAGCGTCGAGCTACCCTGAACCTTGGTCGGATAGCCGAGCTTCAGGCCCTTGAATACCGGGTGAAGGATGTGGCAGGCCATATCGCCCAGTGCGCCGGTACCGAAATCCCACCAGCCGCGGAAGTTCCACGGGGTGTAGATCGCGTTGTAGGGACGGTAGGGAGCCGGGCCGATGAAAGAGTCCCAGTTCAACGTCTTGGGGATGCGCTGGTCGTCCTCGGGACGTGCGAGCCCCTGCGGCCAGATAGGACGGTCGGTGAAGGTCTCCACTTTGCGGACTTCGCCGATTTCTCCGTTCCAGATCCATTCGCAGACCTTGCGCACACCCTCGTCCGACGCACCCTGGTTACCCATCTGGGTGGCTACTTTATATTTGTCGGCGAGCTTGGTCAGCAGACGCGATTCGTATACGGTATGCGTCAGGGGCTTCTCGACGTAGACGTGCTTGCCGGCCGTCATCGCATCGGCTGCGATGATCGCGTGCGTGTGGTCGGCCGTAGCCACCATCACGGCGTCTGCCGACTTGAGCATTTCGTCGAACATCTTGCGGTAGTCGTTGTACTTCTTGGCAGCCGGGTAGCGCTTGAACACGTGGTCGGCATATTTCCAGTCGACGTCGCACAGGCCGATGATGTTCTGGCTTTCGAGGCCGCGGAGCACCGACGAGCCGCGGCCGCCGATACCGACACCCAAGATGTTGAGTTTGTCGCTCGGAGCCGTGTGCCCGAACTTCTTACCTAAAACCGTACCCGGAACGACCGCTAAGCCGATCGCGGCAGCAGCTCCTTTTTTCAGGAACTTTCTCCTTGACATTTCGCTTGACATTGTTTCTTGATTTAAGTTAGTTGTTTTTGAGGGACTATTTATTTTCGTTGTTGGATTTTTCCGTACCCGAGTTTTCGATGTCGTTCTCGATGTTGTTCATGCCTTCCTTGAAGCTGCGCACACCCTTGCCGAGACCTTTCATCAGTTCCGGGATTTTTTTGCCGCCGAAGAGCAGCAGTACGATCAGGGCTATGACGATGATTTCGCCTGCACCCAGGTTGCCGATAAACAGTAAGTGGTTCATACCGATTGTTTTTAAGGTTTATAAAGTTTGTTTTAGTATCAGATTGCGGCTTATGCGCGCTTCCTCAGCAATCCGTAGCCATTTGACATCGTGCGGCGGCGTTCGCGGATCTCCTGCAGCGTTTCCAGATTTCCGATTGCCGGCAGGTCGTGCTGCCGCGAATCCTGGAGAAACCGCCATGCGTATTCCGATGCCGTGGCGGCGTCGCGGAACGAGGGGAGCGACGGATTGCGTTTCCCGCTTTCGATCGACTCGGCGAACAGTTTGCACAGCACGTCGATGTTTTTGCCTCCGTAGGGCTGTATGAGCCGGTGCGTCTGTGTCACTCCGTGCAGTTCGACGATCGCCGTCTTGAAATCGTGCGTCATGCGCGCGATGCCTTTCGTGCCGATGATGTCGATGTATGAATTATGTGTCTGTTTTTCGGCCAGTTGTCCGTATACATGTCCCTGGGTAATGTCGAATACGATGCCGTTCTCGAACGTGCCGTGGCACTGGAGCCACCACGGATCCTTGTAATCCCACATGCGGATGGCCTGTGCGTTCCAGGTCTTGAATTCCGATTCGGCATACCAGCGTGCGATGTCCACGTAGTGCATGCCGCAGTCATGGAACGACGGGCCCTCGAATTCGTGTCCTTCGCCCGGGGCCAGCCCCGGTGTCATGTGGCATACGCGGATGATCGCCAGTTCGCCGATTTCGCCCTGTGCGATAAAATCCTTGATGGTGTTGTGGTACCACGAATTGCGCAGGTAAAGGTTCACCGTCGAGAAGATTTTGGCCTTCTCGGCCAGCGCGACCGTCTGCCACTCCTTTTCCACCGTGTCGGCGATCGGTTTCTCGGCTATGACGTGCTTCCCGCTCGCAATGGCTTTCTGAATCTGCTCCGGGCGGGAATCCGCCAGGGCGAACAGCCCGACCGCCTGAATCTCGGGGTCGTTGAATATGATTTGTTCGTCGGATATTACTTTCGACCGGGGGGAGAGCCGCTGGGCCAGTTCCCGTGATGCGGGAGATACGTCACAGATGTAAACGATATCCCACTTACCGCTTTTTTGCATCTCTTCGAGGTAAAAACCTCCCATTCTGCCAAAACCGATCAGACCGACTTTAATTGGATTCATTTCGTATAAAATAGGTTTAAGTAGGTGTTTACAATCCGATGCAATCCGGCTGCCCGCTGCGGGAGAGGGTGGCTGGACGCTGTGTTTACAAAATTAATCCTATTATATACCATATTTATAGGTTGGGGCGGAAATTGTAGAACCTGTAAAGTATTATATGTTTGTAAATAAATATTTTATCAGAAAAATATACAAAAAAAATGTAGTTGCCGTGGAATCGGTCACGGCCTGTTTTCGGGCGGCACACCGATTCGCATGACCATTTTTTCGAAGTCCTCGCGCGATATTGCGGCCTTGTTCCGGGCTTTGGTGCGGTAGTTATATACGGTGCTCAGCGAGCATCGCAGGAACGAGGCGATCTTGACGCTGTCGGTGATGCCCAGCCGCAGCAGGGCGTAAATCCGGAGTTCCTTGTTCAGCAGGTCTTCCGATTTGAGCACGATCCGTTCGTCCTCGACCAGCAGGGCGTTGAAATCGGCGACGAACGTCGGATAGAGGTTCAGGAATATGGCGTCGAAATTCTTATACAGTTCATCCAGTTCGTTCTCCATCATCGACGTGGATTTCAACTGTTTGTATAACTCGTCGATCTGTCGGTTCTGCGCCAGTTTGTTCAGCGATTTTCGGTAGTCCTCCAGTTTGTCGATATACATCGAACAGAGGTCGAAGAACCTAGCTATGTACTGTTCCTTGATGATGTTCGAATCGGTGAGCTGCGTGTTTTTCTCATGCAGTTCGTCGTTGAGCTGCATCAGGCGCCCGTTCGTCCGCGACAGCTCCTCCTTGATGCGGTACAGCTTGTGTATCTGCTGATAAACGTAGATGAACAGCAGCACGAGGAACAGCGACAGGACGCTGATCAGGATCAGGTAGTGCTGCAACTTGGATTTGGACTTGGCCTCCTTGGCCTGGTAGATCGAGTTGATGATCGAATAGAACTTCGACATCTGGGTCGTGCGGAACTGCACGTTGCTGAATACCGCATCTTCGATGGCCGCCTGCGTGTACTTGAAAGCCCGTGAAAGGTCGCCCTGGTCGTAATACATCAGAGCCAGCGTGTGGAACGAGGCGTTCTCCTTCACCGCACTCTTCGCATCGGCGATCGCGGAGAGCATGAAATATTTCTTTCCAGCCTCCGGGTCTTTGTTCAGCCGGTAGAAATAACCGTAGGCATAGGCCGTCTCCGCGTAGAGCGGCGTGTCCTTGCCGACCTCTTCCAGCAACTCGTCGAGGATCGCCCTGGCTTCGTCCATCTTGCCGTTTCCCATAAGTTTGTAGCTCAGGTGTATCCTGTACCGGAACGATCCTGGGTCGGAAACCATCATCAGCGAGTCCCGGTAGATATTCATTTCGTGCAGGTGGCTGCGCTGGCTGCTCAGCGTGGCGTAGTGCTGGAAATAGCGGTTGTTGGCCTCGTAGTAGACGGGAAGCAGGTCGCGCGGGAGTTCGGACGATCGGATGGAGCGGAGTATCTGGTTCGCCTCGACGCACATGCCCGAAAAAGAGTAGAGCTGGGCGAGGTACATGTTCGACAGGTAGGTCAGCCTTTTGTTGTCCAGCTGCCTGGCGATTTCGAGGTTCCGTTCGACGTAGCGGATGGCCGAATCCAGCTTGTATTTCCTGAATTCTTCGTACAGCTTCGTATTGATCTCGTATTCCTGTTCCGGGGTCAGGTTGCTTACGCCCAGCAGGTTCCTCAGCCTGCTGATCCGCTCTTCCTTTTCGGCTTCGAAAATATGTTTGTTCTCGATTACGTAGTCCAGATATTCCGAGAGGGATTGCGTCTCGTCCTGCCGGCACGACGCTAATGCCAGCAAGCCGGAGAGCAGCAGGAGTAACCTTATCGGACGTATGGAATTTCGTAGTTTCATGGCCTCTTCGTATGCAGCCTTCCGTAGCAAAAACGGCAGGTTGCGGGCTGCCGTAAAAAAATGATATTTTATGCTACGAAGTTAAGGCTATTTATAGGATAAATATTGTTTCTTTTTATGTATTTATTGTCTGATATTCGTATTTTTTAGGGTGTCTTTGGCGATTGCTGCGCTTCGGGAGCCGAGGATATTCCGGAGGCTTCTTTTCTGGGACATAATGCCGGATTTGTGAATCAGGCATCTGTAATCCGTTGTGTCATTGTCTGAAACATTTTTTTATGGACTTCCAAATATGGTAACATGCCACAGGTGTTTCCCTCTTCCGCTTCCATTGCAGGCATCTGGCTGTGGGACACGGTATTGTCCGGGATTTTCCGCCGATGGGGCCGGCCCGTAACAACGATCCGATATTACGGAAACGTTTTTTACACCGGCAAAGTGTGTCCCCGCGGACTGATTTGTGCGAAAGCTGTTTCGCCCCTCCCCTCTCTTTCGGACGGGAATGGCGCAAAAACGATAAATTTTGCTACCTTTGTCGCTTGTATGAAGGCATCGCTCAAAAAGACTTATGCTTCGCTCGGCGCCGACGGCCTGGTAGCTTTGTGGCTCGGCGTGTGGTGGGTGTGCAACCTCCTGCAGGCCGGGTTTTCCGAACTGGCCAACGACGAAGCGTATTACCATATGTTCGCTGAAAACCTCGCATGGGGATATTTCGACCATCCGCCGATGACCGCCTTGCTGGTCTGGCTCGGCGAGCACCTTTTCGGGGGCGAACTGGGCGTGCGGTTTTTCTTTACGGTGCTGCAACCGCTCTACCTTTATATACTATGGCGGATAATCCGCCCCGCGGATGCCGACCGGCGCGACGCGGCGCTTTTTGTCGTCCTCTCGGCCGCGACGCTGATGTTGCAGCTCTACGGCTTCATCGCCGTGCCCGACGGCCCGCTGATGATGACCACCGCGCTGTTCCTGCTGACATTCAAGTGGTTCTCCGAGAACCGGCGTTGTGCATGGCTCTGGATGGGGGTTGCCATGGCGCTGATGGCTTACAGCAAATACCACGGGGCGCTGGTCGTACTCTTCGCGCTTGCGGCGACCCCCCCCCGTCTGTTCCTGCGTCCGACCCTATATCTCAGCGGCGCGGTAGCGCTGTTGCTGCTCGTGCCGCATTTCGTGTGGCAGTACGAGCACGACTGGGCCTCGCTGGCCTATCATCTGGCGGGGCGTAATTCGGTGTTCCGGCCCAATTATGTCGCCGAATACCTGCTCAACCTGCTGGTGGTCTTCAATCCCTTCTTCGTGCCGTTGTACGTGAAGGCCTGGATCGCCGTGAAGCCGCAAAACGCCGTCGAACGTGCGCTGAAGTTTATCCCCGTGGCGTTCATCGTTTTTTTCCTGCTCTCGACATTTCGCGGTTACGTGCAACCCCAATGGGTGATCGTCGCCGTTTTCGGCCTGATCTATACGCTTTTCACCTATGCCCGCCGGCATTCCCGCACGCGGCGTTACCTGATGTGCGCCGGGCTGGCGACCGTTTTGCTGGTCGGTCTGGTACGTCTCGAAATGATCTTCAATCCGCTGGGCCTGCGTTTCGAGGTCTTCGACAATCCTGCGAGCTACGGCCGGATCGCCGGGATCGCCGACGACCGCCCCGTCGTTTTCCGCCATGGCTATGCCGTCGCGGCCAAATACGCCTTCTATACCGGGGGCGAGGCCTACTGCCAGCCCAATATCCGCTACCGGACGCACCAGTGGCAGTTCCGCGACGACGATACGCGCTTCGCGGGACACGAGGTGCTGGTAGAGACGCCTTACGACGGGGCGGATACCACGGGCCGCGTCCGGAGCGTCGTATTGCCCAACGGCAAACGCTTCACGTGGTTCGTCGACCCGCATTTCCATCCGACGCGCCTGGTGGATATTGCCTTTACGGGGCTGCCCGAACAGGTCGTTCCGGGCGATACGCTGCGTTTGACGCTGCGCATCTCGAACCCCTATCCCTATGCGATTGGGGTCTGCGGGGATCGGTCGCTCGTGATGCTCTGGAAGCACGGTCGCTTCCGCGTCGAGGAATTCGATACGGGGGAGCATTTCAATATCCCGGCCGGGGATACCATCACGCGCGAGGTGCGGTTCGTCGTCCCGGAGCAACTCTCCGGCGCCGGTTTCGATGCCGGTTTCGCCCTGCGCCGCGATGGGTATACGAATTGGTTTAACGGGAAACCTCTCCGCACGGAAGTCGTCGCACCATGATCCAGCAGTTCATCAAATTCTGTGTCGTCGGAGGTTCGGGGGTCTTCATTGATTTCGGGATCACTTACCTTTGCAAGGAGTGGCTGCGCCTGAACAAGTACCTGGCCAATTCGCTGGGGTTCCTCTGTGCGTCGACCTCGAACTATGTCCTGAACCGCATCTGGACGTTCCATAATGAAAACCCCGACATTGCCGGGCAATACCTCCGTTTCCTCGGTATCGCAGCCGTCGGGCTCGTGATCAACAACCTCACGATCTATCTGCTGCACGAACGCTGGAAACTGAATTTCTACCTGGCTAAATTATTTGCCATCGGGGTGGTCACCTTCTGGAATTTCTTCATGAACTATTTCTTTACGTTCTGATTTCCGGGGTGCTCGGATTCCGCTGTAAAGTACGTATGCATAAATGCCAGCCTTCCGGGAGGCTGGCGTCCGTATTCCTGCCGGATGGCCGTCACTGGTTTTTCGTGCTCCTGATCGAACGAAACGGAAGTCCCAGTACGCCGAAGAATGCTTCGCGGAAGATGCCGCCGCTCATTTTCGAGGTGCCCTCGCGGCGTTCGACGAAGATGATCGACACCTCCTTGAGTTTGAGTCCCAGCCGCCATGCCGAGTATTTCATCTCGATCTGGAACCCGTATCCCTTCATCTTCACGGCGTCGAGGTCGATCGTCTCCAGCGCGTGGCGCGAGTAGCAGACGAACCCCGCCGTTGCGTCGCGCAGGGGCATGCGGGTCACGATGCGTACGTACATCGAGGCAAAGTAGGACATCAGCAGGCGCGACATCGGCCAGTTCACGACGTTCACGCCCTGCACGTAACGCGAACCTACCACTACGTCGTTCCCTTCGGCCGCAGCCTGGTACAGCCGTAGCAGATCGTCGGGATTGTGCGAGAAGTCGCAGTCCATTTCGCAGATGTAGTCGAACCCGTTGTCCAGTCCCCAGCGGAACCCCGTCAGATAGGCCGTGCCCAGCCCCTGCTTGCCGCTGCGTTCCAGCAGGTGCAGCGTCGCGGGGAATTCCTGCTGGCGCTCTTTGACGATTGCTGCGGTGCCGTCGGGCGAACCGTCGTCGATGACGAGCATTTCGAAAGTCTCGGGCAGCGAGAAGACCTTGTCGATCATCGCCGAAATATTCTCTTTCTCGTTGTATGTCGGGATAATTACCAGTTTGCGCATAGGGGCTCGTTTTGGAATTTCTTACACAAAGGTAACATTATTTTGCAAATCTGTGCCGTGCGCCCTGTTTTTCTGCCGGGCGCCGTCGCCGGGCTGCCGTTTTACCGTCTGTCGGTTGTTTTGGGGCCTGTCCAGGCCGTTTTTCCGCCTGCCCGGCCGTTTCGGTGCCGGGGCGCGGGTTCACGGCGGCCCGTGAAGTTGCCTGTTTGCGCCGTTTCATGGCGCGGATCGCCTGTTTGTCCGTGTCGCTCACGCGCAACGATTCGACGATTTTTTGCAGCGATTTGTTGAATGTCCAGTCGTCGAGCGAGCAGCTGCCGAGCCACTCGTGTGTCCGCTGCGGGAATTTTATGTAGCAGACCGACACCGCCCATGCCACGGCCATACGGGCGTAGTAGGCTTCGTGGCGGACGCCGTCGAGCAGTTGCAGCAGTGCCTCGAGGTGCTCCCCGTCGACGAAATTCCCCAGCCCCGTCACCACGGCGAAACGCACGTCGTATTCGGCTTCGGATCGGAAATAGGGCTGTATGAATTCCCACATCGGCTGCCGTTCGGCCGCCTTCAGGCGCCAGCAGAAACAGTCGCAGACCGCCCAGTTGTTGATTTTGGGCACGAAGCGCGCCACATGCTCCAGCTTCTCGGCCGGCGTGCAGCGGGCGCAGCCGATCACCAGCCCCTGCAACATCCGCTCCTCGAAATAGAAATCCTCGGCTTCGGCCAGGTATGTGCGCCAGTCGCCTGCGGCGATCTGGCGGGCTATCTTGCGCAGTACCGGCAGGCGTATGCCCAATACGTTTTCCACGCCCGGCATCAGTGCCGCGGTGAATTTCATGTATTTCGGCTCCTGGAGTTCGAGCAGTTGGTCGCGGAGGGTCATCGTTTCCGGGATTCGGGGCTATGCCGCCACGGGCAGGGCGGGTCGCCGTGTGCGGTTATTGTTTTTTCGTGACGGTGCGGTAGCAGCCGATGCCGCTCACCTCGGTCGATACCTCGCCGATCAGGGGCGCTTTGGCATTCACCCCTGTCTGCACCATGATGAAGTCGACCTGTGCGAGGTTGGCCGGGGCGCCATCGGCCGTTACGGCGTCGCTGATCCGCAGGCGGTTGGTCATGCCGGTGCGGTCGGAGGCCGAATAGTTGTCGGCGTAACCCCATGCAAAAGGCTCCATCGTCCATTTTTCCCCGGCTTTTCCGATATTGTCCGGCAGCCGTGTCCCTTCGAATGTGAATTGCTCCCCGAGCCATTCGGGGTAGTAGGCCTGCGTGTGTTCTTTCACACGGTCGATCGTGCCGCTGCCGCCCGTGTTGTCACTCCAGGCTACCGGGGCGTCCGCCTCCGCGGGGCGGGTATAGGTGATCTTGTAGCCGCGGATCGTTTCGGCGTTGTCGTATTCGCTGCCCCGCAGTTCGTACCACGTATCGTTGGGCGCTCCGTCCCCGTTGGCGTCCTGCGACACCCACACGATGCCCGGTTCGGACGACGTGTCGAACTGGTTGCCTTTGACGTAGAGGTCGTATCCGCCCGTGTTGGGCACGGGTTCCGCGAAGGCCGCCACGATGCGGCCTCCCCAGCCGCCGAGCGAAACCCAGTTGTTCGAGGCGAGGCGGTCGGCGGCATAGCGCAGGGCGTCTGCCTCCGATGCCACATGGTCGAACCCGGCCATCGTGCCGTTGATGAACTGGCCCGGTGCCGGGGTGTATTCGAGGATCGTGGCGACGGGCTCCTGGATCTGCGTGGTCGTGGTCTCTTCGCCGGAATTGCAGGCGGCGAAAAGAAGCGCCGCGAGCGGGAATGCATATTTATTCATGTTTTCCATAATTTTTACGGTTTCGGCCGGGATTCGGCCCGGGTATTCCCCGGGCTTGCCGGCGCCCGGGCTCCTGCCCCCCCCCCCCTTCCCGGGCGTTTTCTCCGCGCCGGAGGGGGGCCGTCCGCAACTGCACCGGTCGCCCGGCGTACGATCCGCCGCAGGGTGGCACGGGGCCGCGTCGGGGTGTCGGTTTGCCTGCCTGTCCCGAACGGGACAAAAATACTCTTTTTTCGGCATATGGCAGCCGGGATACGGGCAAAAAGCCGGGGTTTCGAAAAAAAGATTAACTTTGTGAAAAATATCCGGGAAGTATGGCGGTCGAAATAGAGTGTGTGACAGAGGTATCCGATGAACTCGCCGAGGCGTTCGCAAGGCTCATGCCTCAGCTTTCGCCCCGGCTGGGGGCACTCTCCCGCGAGGCTATGGAACGTGTTGTGTGCAGCGATGGCGCGGCGCTGTTCGCCGCCCGGCTGGATGGCCGGATCGCCGGGGTGCTGACGCTGGTGTGGTACGACGTACCTTCGGGCCGGAAGGCATGGGTCGAGGATGTGGTGGTCGATGCCGCAGCCCGCGGCTGCGGTGCCGGTGAGGCGCTCGTGAAGGCTGGCACGGAGCATGCCGCCCGCATCGGTGCTGCGAAGGTGATGCTCACTTCGAACCCTGCGCGCGAAGCTGCCCGGGCCCTTTACCGTAAAATCGGATTCGAAGAGGCGGGAACTACGGTTTTCGTCTTTAAAACAGATAGGAAATGAAAAAAATCGTGAAGATTGTGGCCATTGTCGTGGCCGTTGTTCTGGTGGCGGCTTTTGTCGCCCCGATGTTGCTGAGGGGGAAGATCGCCCAGATCGTGAAGCGCGAAGCCAATGAGATGCTCGACGCACGGGTCGATTTCGAAAAACTCGACATCAGCCTGCTGCGCCATTTCCCGCGCGCGTCGCTCGACCTGAAAGGGCTGACCGTCGTGGGCGCGGGGCCGTTCGAAGGCGATACGATCGTTGCCGCGAACCGCATATCGGTCGTCGTGAACCCGATGTCGCTGTTCGGCGACGACGGGTTCGAAGTGACGAAGGTCATCCTCGCCGAGCCTGCGCTGCACGCGCATAAACTCGCCGACGGCAAGGTCAACTGGGACATCGTGAAGGCTTCGGGGGAGGAACCCGCTGCCGGGGAAGGGGCTTCGGAGGAGGGTTCTTCGTCGTTCAGCCTCTCGATTCGCGATTTCAGGATCAGCGACGCGACGATCCGCTATGAAGACGATTCGACGGGCATGCGTTTTTCGACGGCACCCCTCTCCCTTCGCCTGCGGGGCGACATGTCGGCCGACCAGACCGACCTCGACCTGCGGCTTACGGCCGGTGCCGTGCGGCTGGTTTCGGGCGGAATTCCGCTGCTGAGCGACGCCGAGGCGGAGCTCGACGCCGTGATCGCGGCCGACCTGAAGAACAACCGTTTTACCTTCTCCCGGAACCGTCTGCGCCTCAATGCGATCGAGCTTACGCTCGACGGCTGGGCCGAAATGAAGGACGATGCCGTGGCTATGGATATTACGGCCGGATGCGACAAGGTGCAGTTCAAGGACGTGCTTTCGCTTGTCCCGGCATTCTATACCCGCGATTTCCGCAACCTGTCCGCCTCCGGCGAACTTTCGATGGCGCTGTGGGCCCGTGGCGAGATGCGCGGGGCGGCGCTCCCGGCCTTCGAACTCAAGTCTGAGGTGCGCAACGGCAGTTTCCAGTATTCGTCTTTGCCCAAGGCGGTCGACGGAATCAATATCGCCGCACGGATAGCCAACCCCGGCGGCGTCATGGACAAGACCGAGGTAGACCTTTCGAAATTCACGCTCCGCATGGCGGGTAACACGCTTTCGGCATCGCTCTATGCGACGAACCTCGCCAGCGATCCGGTATTCCGCGCTGCGGCCGACGGACGGGTAGACCTGGGGGCGGTGAAAGAGGTTTACCCGCTCGGTGAGGATGTAGCCCTGAGCGGACTGATTAGCGCCGACGTGAAGGTTTCGGGGCGCATGTCCGATGTCGAGAAGGCCCGTTACGGGCAGATCGGCGCCTCGGGGACGTTCGTCGTCGAGAAACTCGGCCTCTCCATGCCCGGCCTGCCCGCGGTGCATATCCGCCGTGCCGCGGCTACGATCACCCCGGCGTCGATGACGCTGGGCGAGTTCGGCGTGACCGTGGGTAAGAGCGACCTTGCGGCCAACGGCCAGCTTACGGGGTATATCGGCTACCTGCTGCGGGGCGACAAGCTCTCCGGGCGCCTTTACGTGAAATCCGACCTGCTCGACCTGAACGAGATCATGAACGCCATGCCGGCCGACGAAGAAACCGCCGGCGGGGAAGCTGCTGCCCAGGCGCCCGCCGAGTCCCCTGCTCCCGCGCAGGCGCTCGAAGTCCCGCGCAACCTCGACCTTTCGCTCAATACCGAGTTGCAGAAGGTGTTGTTCCAGAAGATGACCATCGGCGGCATCACCGGCGAAATGCGCATGGCGGACGGAACTTTGTCGCTCAGCCGCCTGCGTATGCAGCTCTTCGGAGGTACGGCTACCGCATCGGGCAGCTACTCGACGGCCTCCGATCCGCAGCGCCCGGCGCTGCAACTCTCGTTGGGGCTTTCGGGGGCATCGTTCTCCAAGACCTTCGACGAGTTGGAGATGGTGCAGAAACTCGTCCCGGTCTTTGCCAAGACGGGCGGCGACTATTCGCTCTCGCTCGATATGTCCGCGACGCTCGATGCGCAGATGTCGCCCGACCTGCAGTCGGTCAACGCCACGGGCGAGATCAAGTCGGCCAATATCCGCATCCAGAACATTGAGGCGTTCGATGCACTGGCCAAGGCGCTCAACAACGACAACCTGCGTAAGATCGAGGCCAAGGACGTGGCTATCCGCTTCGCCATCCGCGACGGACGTATCGCTACGGAGCCTTTCGACCTGAAGATGGGCGACATCAGGATCAACATGTCGGGTTCGACGGGGCTCGACCAGACCATCGACTATACGGCCAGGGTAGCCCTCCCGGCCGGTTCGACGGGCGGTATCCTGCAATCGGTCAACGTCGGTATCGGCGGCACGTTCACCTCGCCCAAGATCACGCTCGGTGTGAAGGAGGCCGCCGAACAGGCCGTGAAGAACGTCGTCGACCAGCAGATCCAGAAGCTCACGGGCAGTGAGTCGCTCGGCGAGGAGATCCGCAAACAGGCCGACAACCTCCGGGCCGAGGCCGCGAAGGCGGGTGAGAAACTCGTCGAGGCCGCCCAGGCGCAACGGACGAAGCTTATCGACGGTGCGAAGGAGAAAGGTGCGCTGGCCAAGCTGGCTGCCGAGAAGGCCGGGGATAAACTGGTCGAGGAAGCCCGCAAACAGGCCGACAAACTTGCGGCCGAGGCCGATAAACAGATCGAAAAACTCACGGCGAAGCAGGAATAAACGATGCTTGTCATTTTTGCCGTCATCATCGGAGGAATCATTGCGGGGCGCCTGCTGTCGAGCTGGCGCCTCGTATTCGTCTCCCGTATGATTACCGTGATTATCTGGCTCCTGCTGTTCCTGCTGGGACTGGAAGTCGGTTCCGACCCTGCCGTCGTGGGTGGTATGGCGACCCTCGGACGCACGGCCTTCGTCATCTTCGCATGCTCGGTCGCGGGCAGTATCTGCATGTCGTGGCTGTTGTGGCGCTGCGTCCGGCGGGGAACCGCATCCCGGCCTCCCGCAGAAGGGATGCCGGAACAGGCCGGGGCTGTCGCTGCGGGGATCGAGGCGCCGCAACCGCGCGTTACGACCTCTGCCGGTACGGGAATGCCCGGGCCGGCCGTTGCAGTGGAGTGTCCCGGACAGAACGCCGGGCGTGTTGCGGGGGAGCACGTCGTAAGCGGGGCGGACGCGGCGCTTTCGATGTGGGGCGCCTTGCGGGGGAGTCTGGTGATCGTCGCCTTTTTCGTCGCAGGATGTCTGGCGGGGCTCTCCTCCGCCTTGCCGTTCGACGTGGCGGGGTCGCGCCTCAGCACCTATGTGCTCTATGCCCTGATGTTTTGCGTGGGGATCACCCTCGGCAACGATACGACCCTCGCGGGACGTGTCCGGCGGCTCGATCCGCGGCTGGCGCTGCTGCCCGTGATGACGGCCGTCGGTACGCTGGCCGGCGCTGCCTTGTCGACACTGCTCCTGCCGCCGCTTACGGCCGGGGACACGATGGCCGTCGGCGCTGGGTTCGGCTACTACTCGCTTTCGAGTATCTTCATCGCCGATTTCCGGGGTGCGGAGCTGGGAACCGTGGCATTGCTCTGCAATGTCATGCGCGAGCTGTTTACGCTGTTGGCCGCGCCCCTCGTCGCCCGGTGGTTCGGGCCGCTGGCCGCCGTCTCGATCGGCGGCGCCACGACTTTCGATACCACCCTGCCGATCATCACGCAGTCCGCAGGAAAACCCTATGCCGTGGTGTCGGTCTTCCACGGCTGCGTGCTCGATTTCAGCGTCCCGTTCCTGGTGACGTTCTTCTGTACGATGTAAATTTTGCGATTTAAATTCGGATACGGATGCCCTTCCGGGATGCTTTTGCCGCTGCTACGGCAAGAAGTCCCCGCCACTGCGGGGATTCAGCGCGGGACGGCAACAAACGCGGCGTTCCGCCGCGGGGTGTTTCGGGGTTATCTTTTTATGTAGGTCTGCAACGCCGCGACGTATTCGGCGAAGGCATCGCGTCCGGTGTCCGTGATGCGACAGACCGTGCAGGGCATCTTCCCGCGGAAGGTCTTTTCGATTTCGATATAATCCGCCTTCGCCAGCTTGTCCAGTTGTACCGAAAGGTTGCCCGCCGTGGCTCCTGTCTGCTGTCGGATAAAGACGAAGTCGGCGCTCTCGACCCCGATGAGGATCGACATTACGGCCAGTCTCAGTTCCGAATGCAACAGGGGATTCAGTTCTTTGAACATTGCTTGCGGGTTATGTGGCGGAGGATAAAACCGGGTAGCAGTACGAGCAATATGCCATGGGCGGAGAGTTCGAGCATCCATGTTCCGCCTTGGGCGTCGAACGGCATGCGGAACGTATAGTTGAACGCCATGATGAGCTCGAAGACCGAGAGCATGAGCAACGCTGCGAACGACCCCGATTGCTGGGAACCTTTGCCCCGGTAGAATTCGGCGGTGATGGCCAGTGCCGTGCCGAGCAGCAGTTGCATGACGCCTACGGGGTTTATCGTGTTTCCGGGGATGGTTACGGCATAGACGATCGCGGCGGCCGAGATCATCGCCGGCATGCCCCATATCAGGATCAGCAGGTCGTCGAACCCCGTGCGGACGAGGGCCTTCCGCCGCGAATTGCGAACCGTCCAAATATAGCCGCAGACCAGCGGAACCAGCCCGCTCCACAGCACGCGCACGTCGCCTGTCCAGCGGTAAAGCCCGTATTCGGCCAGTGCCGTGAGGCTGAGCAGCGCTCCCCAGCAGATGAACAATTCGCCCCGTACGTAATTCATGCGGCGCATATTGCGGTCGAAGACGCGAGCGATGATGTCCAGCGCTTCCGTTTCGGATATTTTCTGCTTGTCCATTGCGTTATCCGTTCGTATGGTTCGACTTGTAGTTGAGGATATGTCCCGGGATAATCATCATCACGACGAATCCGACGGCGAAGAGGGTCGGCATCCAGTAACCGCTCACGATGAGCGAAACGGGAGCGAGGACGATAGCCGCCGTACCGCCGGCGGTGGCCGGGCGGAACCGGATGATCAGCCCCGTGATCGTGGTTCCCATGCCCATCGTCAGCAGGATGATGAACAGGATCGGCAGCCGTATCTGGCTGAAAAGCGAGAGCATGCTGACGAACCACGCCGTGAGGCCCATCACCAGCCATACGTTGTTGATGACGCGGTCGACGAACGTGCTGACTTTGCCTTCGGTATGCTTGTCGCGTGTCAGCCACATCAGCAATGCGCCCAGTACGGGGAGCAGCATCCACAGGATGTTCCATTTCGGATTCTGGAAATAATACACCGCACCCATGACCAAGAGCGTCGTGAAGACGGTCACGTAACCCCAGACCAGGAACGGCCGTCCCGAGTTGCGCAGCATACGGTTGCGGGTGTTGTCGATCATGCGGCTGATGAGCGCGATGCTCTCGGCGGCATTCAGTTGCTTGTCTTCCATAGCGATGTGTTTTTGCGTCCGTTTCATGTCGTTTCAGTTGTCTCCGTTTGTTATCCGCCTTTCGTCCGCATCGCACCTTACCTGCCTTCTGAGCGCGTAGCCGGCACCCGTGAGCCCGATGAGAACCGCTGCGGCGAATTGCAGCAGGTTGTAGTCGGGGTCGGCATTGAGCCAAGAGTCCCGGGTAATACCGAAGCCGATCGGTATTACGGCGCATGATGCGTAATACATGTACTTGTTGCGGATTACCTGCCCCGAGATGAAGAGTCCGGCGCCGATCAGCAGCAGCGCAGGGAAGAGCGGGTCGACCGCCCACGGGTCGTACCCGCAAATCAGGATCGCCGACAGGACGACCAGTGAGGCTATGCAGCTCCATATCTGTTCCAGCAGCCGGTCGGTGTAGCTTTTGACCTGCGGGGCGCGGAACCTGTTATGCCACCAGGTCACGGCGCCCCCTGTTGCCGCGGCTGGCAGCCACAACCATAGCCAGGCGCGGCAGTCGGTGGTTTTCAGCAGGACGAAGATCACGATGGCGGTCGCGGCCAGCAGGTATCCCCACAGGAGGAACAGGTTGCTGCTGCCGAATGAGAGCCGTTGGCGGGTGCCGCGGATCATCTGCTGGATGAGTTCGATGCGCTGGTCTGCGTCGAGGTTTTTTTCTTCCATGGCGGATGGTGGGTTACGGGGGATAAAGTTACGAATTATTTTTTATTGTTCCGTGCTTTTCACGAGGCGCTTGCGCTGGGTTTCCGCTGCACTTTCGACGGTGCGGGCGCGGAATTTTTTGCCGGTGCGGAAATTCCAGGCCGCGCCGACTTTCCACAAGCGCCCCGACCAGGCTTGCCCTGTGTCGATCGTGCGCCGCATGCCGTCGGTCAGGGAGGCGAACTCCCAGTCGCAGCCGGTGATGTTCGACAGGGTGCAGAAAAGCGTCAGGCGTTTGCCGAAGAGCTGTTTTTTGACGGTCGCCGAGAGCGTGTGGCGCGGCCCGACCTCGCTGTTGCCCGAGTAGAGGCGGCTTTGGGCACGGTAGACGGCTTCGGCGAAGAACCCGGCCGGCAGCGTGAACGAGCAGGTGGCGTCGGCGAACATCAGGTAGTGCGTCGCAGGGCTGTCGGTGCTGTTGAGCCGGATGCGCTGCATCACCCCGACGGCATTGACCGAGAGGTTCCACCAGCGGGTGATTTTCGCCGGGACGCTCGCCGCCACGAACCAGTGGTTCTCTGTGTAATGGTTTTCGGGACGGATATACACGGCGTCCGGGGCGGTTGCGTCCCTGTGTGCGATTTCGCGAATCAGGTCGTGGTGCAGGTTGCCGCCCACGGTGAGCGTGTAACGGTATTTCCATACGGCCGTGAGCGAAAAACGGTGTATGTAGGTCGGCCGCAGCGAGGGGTTGCCCGATTGCCAGCTGTAATCCGATATGCGGATCCGTGCGGGGTTCAGCGCCGGGAATGCCGGGCGTTCGATGTTGCGGCTCCACTGCGCCACGAGCAGCCATGTGCGCAGGGCGTTGAGCGCGCGGCTGACCGAAACGTTTGGGAACAACCCGAAATAGGAGCGGCCGAAGGCCTGCGATGCGACGGAGGTGTATTCACCGCGCAGCCCGGCCGAAAGCTCCCACCGCCCGGCGCTGTACTCCAGCGAGGCATAGGCCGCGCCGATCTGCTCGGTGTAGTGCTGGTCGTAGCTGTATTCGGGCAGTGCGAGCCATGTGCCCTGCGTCTGTGCTGCGTAGCGGCTTTTGTCCGCCATGTCGTTGCGGGTGTAGCGCAGCCCCGCGCGCAGTGTCAGGCCGTGCGGCAGTTTGCGCGTAAGCCCGGCGTCGGCCGTCAGGATGTCGTATACGGAACCCGTGGCGGATTCGTAGAGCGAGTCGCGCAGGGTTCCGGGTGCGCAGGTCGTCGTGTGGTAGCTGTTGTCGCCGTCGGAGGTGTAACGCGTGTAGTCGGCGATCAGTTTGAACTGCGAACCCAGCGTGTCGATCTTCCAGATGTAATTGGCGGTTGCGGTCAGGGTATTCCCATCCATGTGCTGGCGGTAGCGGCTGTCGCTCTGGGTTTGTCCGAGTGTGGTGCGCGATAGTGTCGGCATGTGGGTGCTGCGTTCCGTGTATTCGATGTCGAAACCTGCGGTGTGTTTCGGCGTCGGGTCGAAGACCGCGGAGAAATGCCCGCGCCCGTAGTTTGTGCGGCTCTTCGAATCGCTCCTGCCGGCGAAGGGCAGCGGCTGCCCGGCCTGTTCGCGGGTCTCCGTGAAGCGGCTTTCGGCAACCGGAGTGAAGCTTCCCGACCCCGATGCGGTGAGTGTCCAGCGCCCTGTGCGGATGCCGATACGCCCCGAAGGGGTATAGCCCGCTATCCGGTTGCTTTGCACCGTGGAGAATTGCAGGTTGCCGTCCATGCCGCCGTCGCGGCGCCGCCGGAGCGTGATGAGGATCGCCCCGCCGCGCGTGTCGGCTGCGAACTCGGTGCCGGCCAGCGGCATGACCTCGATGCGGGCGATGTCGGCTGCGGTCAGGCTGCGCAGGTAGGTGGTGGTCTCCTCCGCCGAACCTTTCAGCTCGCGGCCGTCCACGTAGACTTTCGTCCCGCCGGCGCCGTTGATCGAGATGCCGTTGTCACCCAGCCATACGCCCGGCGCCCGCGCCAGCAGTTCGGTGCCGTCCTGTCCCGCGAGTGCGGGCGTATTCCCGATGCTGACCACGAACCTGTCGGCCTGCCGTGTCACCGTCTCGGCGGTCACCGTCACCTCGCTGATTCCGAGAGGTGCAAGGGGCAAATCCCCGAGGTCGGTATCCGCTGCGGCGACGCATACCTCCTGTTCGAAGGGCCGGTAGGCGACGTGTCGCAGTACGAGCGTGTAACGGCCCGTATCCGCCGTGAGCACGAAGCCCCCTGCGTCGTCGGTCGTCGTGCCCGCTGCCTGGCGTCCGTCGCGCAGCAGGACTGTCGTGGCGTAGCCGACCGGGCTCTCGCCCTCCAGGACGCGCCCCCGGAGGGTGTGTTGAGCTGCGGCCGGGATCGTCGCGGCGAGCAGCAGTGCGGTGAGCTGCGGGCGGTACATGCGCCTATTCGTTTTCGGTGGCAGGATAGTAGAGCTTCAGCGTGGCCGTGTTGTGCTCGGCGGGAAGCTTGCATTTTCGGGTGGCGTAGCCTTCGGCGGGGCCGCGCTCGCCCATCTTCATTTTGTAATCGCCGTCTTCGTCGTGGAAAAGCGAAAGCTCGGCCGCATCGGCTTCGATGCCTTCGAGCGTCACGACGACTTTGCCGGCCTTTGCGGCCGCCATGCCGTAGACGGGCTGTTCCTGCCCGGCGACCTTGGCCATGACGAGGATGTTGCCCTTGTCGTTGCGAATGTCCGATACGGTGACTTCGAGCGTCTTGGCCGAGACGGCCGTGGAGGCCAGCATGAAGCTGGCGGCCAGTAACAGGTGTAAGGTTTTCATAACCGGGATTTTTATGGGTTTAACGGTAATCTTTGTCCTTGTCGCAGCCCGTCAGGTACCAGACCAGCGAGAGGATCAGGTTCAGCCCCCAGCCGGCCATGACCCATACCACCCACCAGTAGTGGGGCGAGGTGTACCAATTGACGAAGGTGAGGAACGCGCATACCGCGACGTAGGTGGTGATGCGGCGGGCGAACCAGCGGCCGAAAAGGCGGCGTTTGTCGGTGGTGTTTTCCAGAAGTTCCATAGGTTTGCGGTGTGAAATGACTCTCTTGGCTTATAAATCTGTTGTAAATATAAAGTAGTTTATAAAACAAACCAAATTTCCGGACGGGAATTTTCGAAAAAATTCGATACCTATATTAACAGCCGGGTAGTTTTTATGCGCGCGGGGTATTCCCGGTTGCCGGAAAAAATGTAAATTTGCGGGAAATAAATTGATACCGCACCGATATGAAGAAACTCATTTTGTCCCTTATTTGCCTTGCCGCCGCATGGGGTGCCGCGGCCAAGGTCGAACTGCCCGAGATCATCGGCAGCGACATGGTGCTCCAGCAAAATGCCCAATGCCGCCTCTGGGGCTGGGCCGATCCCCGTGCCACGGTGCGGATCGAGACCTCGTGGGGTGCCGAATGCACCGTGCGAAGCGATGCCGACGGCCGTTGGTCTGCGCGGGTGGACACCCCGGCCGGCAGTTATGAGCCGCAGCAGGTAACGATCGCAAGCGGCGAGCGGATCGTACTCGACAACGTACTGATCGGCGAAGTCTGGTTCGCCGGCGGGCAGAGCAATATGGAGATGCCGCTCCGCGGGTTCAATAACTGTCCCATCGCCGGGGCCAACGAGATCATAGCCCGTGCGGGGAGTATGCGCGACAGGCTCCGCTACGTGAAAATACCCCTCACGGCGGCCTATACGCCCCAGGATCGGGTTCCGGGGAAATGGAGGCCATGTACGGTGGAGACCGCGCCCGATTTCACCGCCACGGGTTATTTCTTTGCCGAACTGCTCGCCGACGTGCTGCACGTACCCGTCGGCATCGTCGACTGCACGTGGGGCGGGACGCGCGTCGAGGGTTGGACGAACCGCGAGATACTGGAAACCTATCCCGATATCGACCTGACGGAAAAAGGCATCGAGGCTACGACCGACTGGCTGCGCCCGATGGTGATGTACAATGCCATGTTGCACCCGGTTGCGGGGTATACCGTCCGTGGCTTCCTGTGGTATCAGGGTGAATCGAACGTAAACCAGTATAAGGACTATGCCGTCCGCCTTTCCAACATGGTCGGGCTGTGGCGTTCGCTCTGGAAGCAGGGCGATATCCCGTTCTATTACGTCGAAGTCGCCCCCTTCGCCTATGGCAGCGGCAACGGCCCCTATCTGCGCGAAGCGCAGTGGGAAGCACGGGAACTCATCCCCAACAGCGGCTTGATCTGCACGAACGACCTGGTGGAACCCTACGAGGCAACCAATATCCACCCCAAGAATAAACGGGAGGTAGGGCACCGGCTGGCCTACATGGCACTCAACAAGACCTACGGTTTTTCAGACATCGCCTGCGAAAGCCCGCGGTTCAGGTCGATCGGGATCCGCGACGGAAAGGCTTACGTTGCCTTGTCCCATACCGAAGAGGGGTTCAGCCGTATGGAGGATATCCGCGGGTTCGAGGTGTGCGGCCCCGACCGGGTATTCCATCCGGCCGATGTGGAGGTCGACAGGCGGGAGCTGTTGCTGGTCGTCTCGTCGAAAGAGGTTGCCAGTCCGGTTGCCGTGCGGTACGGGTTCCGCGACTTCATGCCCGGCAACCTGGCCAACATCCGGGGGCTGCCGGTCGTGCCGTTCCGCACGGACGATTTTTGAATGCCGTGATACCGTAACAGGAAACCCGCCTCCCGGCGGGTTTCCTGTTTATTTGGCCGGTATTTCTTTCAGTACCACGTCCACCCATTCGGGATGGCGGCGGATATATTGGGCGATGAAGGGGCACTGGGGGATCATTTGTAGTTTCTTGGCGCGCAGATCCTCCAGTACGTCGTGCACCAGCTCGGCGCCGATGCCCTGCCCTTCGTATTTTTCAGGGACTTCGGTGTGTGTCAGGATAATGAATCCCTGGGTTTTGATGTATTCGATGATGGCGATGTCGTCGCCCAGGTCGAATTCATAGCGCTTTTCGTCGGCATTGTCGACCAGCGTGTGTTTTTTTCTTTCCATAACCTTGCGTTTTAGATAGTGGCTTTACCTCTTCAAATATAGTTCCTAATCGGGAAAAATGTTATTTTTGCATCCGAAAGATGGAGCCTGTTTCCGACATACTGCTATCCTGGTTCGCCCGCGAAGGCCGTGACTTGCCCTGGCGTCGCACGCGTGACCCTTACCGGATATGGCTTTCGGAGGTTATCCTGCAACAGACGCGCGTGGCGCAGGGATTGGAGTACTACCTGCGCTTTACGGAGCGGTTCCCCGACATCGCCGCACTGGCAACTACGCCCGAGGACGAGGTGCTCAAACTGTGGCAGGGGTTGGGCTATTACAGCCGTGCCCGTAACCTCCATGCTGCCGCGAGGCAGGTCATGTCTCGGTTTGGCGGGGTATTCCCTGTCACCTACGAAGGCGTGCGCGCGCTGCCCGGCGTGGGCGACTATACTGCGGCGGCCGTCTGCTCGATCGTTTACGACGCCCCGTGTGCGGTGCTCGACGGGAATGTATACCGGGTGCTGGCACGGCTTTTCGATATCGGCATCCCGATAGATACGACGGCCGGGAAGAGGACGTTCGCCGAGTTGGCGCAGTTGCAGCTGGATACTTCCCGCCCGGGACTTTACAACCAGGCGATCATGGATTTCGGGGCCCTGCAATGTACCCCCGCGCAGCCCCGGTGCGGGGATTGCCCCTTGGCTGGGCGGTGCCTCGCCCTGGCTGCGGGCACGGTGGGCGTGCGTCCCGTAAAACAGGGGCGTGCGAAGGTGCGCGACCGTTGGTTCAACTACCTGCACGTGACCTGCGGCGGGCAGACGCTGCTGCACCGTCGCGGCGGAGGCGATATCTGGCAGGGGTTGTATGAATTTCCGCTTATCGAAACGGACAAGGCTGCGGATTTCGCGGAGCTGGCTGCAACGGCGGCGTTCCGCGAATTGCTCGGCAACGGCAGGTGGCACCTGCGGCGCAGTGTCACGATGCCCGGGCACCAGCTTTCGCACCAGCTTTTGCATGCGGTTTTCCACCGCATCGAATGCGACGCCATGCCTGCTTTCCCGTCCGTGGAAACCGCCGCGCTTGGCGGCTATGCCCTGCCGCGGCTGATCGACCGTTACCTGACCAAATACCAGATGTAAGCGATGTAAATCGCCAGGAAGATAGCGCCTTCCCACCGGTCGAGCTTTTTGCTGCGGAACGTGAAGGCTGCCATGAACAGCAGCAGCGAACTCAGCACGACCACGAGGATGTCCGTCAGCGTGATCCCGCCCATCGTCAGGGGGTGGATCGTGGCGCTGATGCCCAGGATCAGCAGGATGTTGGCGATGTTCGATCCGATGACGTTGCCGAGTGCCATTTCTGCTTTGCCTTTGAGCAGCGATACCACCGACGAAGCCAGTTCCGGCAGCGACGTGCCGCCCGCCACGAGCGTGATGGCGATGACCGATTCGCTGATTCCGAGCGTGCGGGCGATCGCCGTAGCGCTTTTCAGAAACATCTCGCCGCCGAAGACCAGTCCCGCGAGCCCTCCTGCGATCATTACCCCCGCCAGCCACAAGGCTATCGGTTTCTTTGTGCCTTCGGCGTGTTGCGCCCCGTTTTTCAGGGCAGCTCCGGATACGGGGACATTCATTCCGGTTGTCGCACCGGGTATGCTGCGCTGGCGTTTGGTTGTGCGGATCATGTACCACATCAGCCCGATGTAGAGCGCGAGCATGACGATGCCGTCCGGGCGGCCGATCCTGTCCGTTGCCCCGGCGCATACCAGGCGGTCGGAAGTGACCGCCAGCAGCACGAGCGACGCGGCCATGCCGAACGGGATGTCGCGCCGGATGTTTTCCTTAGTAAGCACGAGCGGCCGGATCAGCGCGCAGATTCCCAGGATTACGAAGACGTTGAAGATGTTCGAGCCGACGACGTTGCCGATCGCCACGTCGCTGTTGCCCGCCGCAGCCGAGAGCACCGAGACCACCAGTTCGGGCATCGAGGTGCCGACGGCGACGATCGTCAGGCCGATGATGAATTCCGGGACGCGGAAACGCTGGGCTACCGCCGCAGAGCCGTCCGTCAGGAAATTTGCGCCGCCGAGGATCAGCCCCAGGCCGACGAGTAATAACAGGATGTCCATTGTTTTATCCGAGCATTATGAGACTTACGGCCATCAGTGCCATGCCGGCCACCACGCCGTAGATCGAGATGTGCGCTTCGCCGTATTCACGGGCCGCTGGCAGCAGTTCGTCGATCGAAATGAATACCATGATTCCCGCCACGCCTGCGAGGATGCAGCCCATCAGTGTCGGCGTCATGAAGGGCATCAGCACAAGGTAGGCCAGCACCGCCCCGACGGGTTCCGCGAGCCCCGACAACAACGAGAGTTTGAAGGCTTTTTTGCGGTCGCCCGTGGCGTAGTAAACCGGGATCGAGACGGCAATGCCTTCGGGGATGTTATGGATGGCGATCGCCGCGGCGATGGCAACGCCCAGGGCCATGTTGTCCACGGCCGAGGTAAACGTGGCGATACCTTCCGGAAAATTGTGTATGCCGATTGCCAGTGCGGTCATTACGCCCATGCGCATGAGCTTCGGGTTGCGGGGCTGCTTGTCCATCTCCTCGACCATGTGTGCCTCGTGGGGGTTTTCGAACGAGGGGACGAGCCGGTCGATGATGCCGATGAGCAGTATCCCGGCGAAGAAGCTGGCGACGGTGACGATGATCCCCGTCTGTGCGCCCCATTCGTCCGAGAGGGTGGTGTGCGCCTGCTGGAACAGCTCGACGAACGATACGTAGATCATCACGCCGCCCGACAGGCCCAGCGAGAACGACAGCAGCCGCTTGTTGGTGCGGCGGGCAAAGAAAGCGATGGCGCTGCCGATGCCGGTGGCCAGTCCGGCGCCCAGCGTCAGCAGCAGGGGTATGAGGATATTGTGTTCCATAGGGTTTACCGTTCGTTTATCTGGCTCTATCGCCGCGATGATGGTGCAAACGGGCGGGAAGAGCGCAAACTCCCAATTGTCCGGGTGCGGTTTATCTTCTGCAAAGATAGTGCTTTTCCGGTGAACACCGTAAAAAACCGGGCTCTTTCGGAGCCCGGTTTTTCTGATAGGAGTATAACCTCCGCCTATTCGGAGTGCTGTTTCCGACAGGCATTTGTGCGCCCCAGCGCTGATATGCCGGTGCGGCGGTGCGGTGCTGCCGGTCTGGCGGACGGCATGCCGCGTCCGGTTATTTGCTGTGCGCTTCGCGGATCAGCGCGCCCAGCACTTCGATGCTGTCGGCCGTGATGTGCGGCTGCGGGTCGGCCTTGTCCGCCACGTCGAGCGTCGTTTCGCCCGAGAGCACCAGCACGCCCATGGCCTTGGCATTGTGCGCCATCGCCACGTCGGTGTAGATGCGGTCGCCGACCATCGCGATCTGGTCGGGTTGCAGGCCGTGGCGCGAGAGTATGCCCGAGAGCATGTTGGGATCGGGTTTGCCGAGCGTGATGTCGGGCCGCCGTCCCGTGGCATGTTCGATGCAAGCGCAAATGGAACCGCAGTCGACCAGTACCGTCGGCTGGTCGGTGGGGCATACCCGGTCGGGGTTGGTAGCGATGTAGGGCACGCCCTGCGACACCCACCATGCGGCGCGGCACAGGCGGTCATACTGCAGCGTCATGTCGAACGCCGCGACCACCACGTCCGGCACGTCGTCCGCCGAATCCGCGGCCGATTCGAAACCTGCTGCCTCGAATTCCGAGATCATGCTCGGCGTGCCGAGCAGGAAAAGCCGTTTGGCCGCAGGGTAGTGCTCGCGGATGTAGTCGATCGTCGCAAGGGCGGTGGTGTACATTTCCTCGCGTGTGGCGTGTATGCCCAGCACGTCGAGCTTGTGCAGGTAGTCGGCGATCGACTTCGACGGATTGTTGGTCAGGAACGAATAGCCGATGCCCATCTCCTTGAGCCCCGCGAGGAACGGCTTGGTGTAGGGAAAGAGCGACATGCCCATGTAGATCGTGCCGTCCATGTCGAGTGCCACGTGCCGGATGCGGCGCAGGCGTTCCATCAGCTCGTCGTGCGTGTAGACCGAGCGGTATTTTTCGAATGCAGCCATTTGTTTACTTGCGGTTGAGATCGAGGTTCTGGAATAAGTAGGGGTAGTCGGTTTCGATGACGTCGCAACCCGTCGGGATTTCGAGCTCGTAGCCCTGTATTTTCTGCGCGTCGGTGGCCCTGCGGTCGTGCGTCGGGGCGAGCGAGATCATGCACATCACTCCGTTGCGGTGCAGGTTGTCGTAAAGCTCCTGCTGGTCGGGCAGCATCATCGTGCCGACGTAGGCCATCACCTGCGACCAGGGAATCCGCTCCCCGACATACTCGTTGAACTCCTTCATGTTCTTGCACCAGCACGAGAACATCGCCTGCGGGTCGCGGTCGAGATACGTGCGCGCCTGTTTGGCGTTGCGCACGGTATACATCACGTTGGCCGGTGCCAGGCGGTTGATGAATTGCGACATCACTTCGAGCGGGACGTCCTTGATGTCGAGGTTGAGGATCGTCTTGCCCTGGCTCCAGGCGATGCACTCCTCGAGGGTGGGGATCTTGTAGGTCGTGACGTTACCTTCGCGATCCTTGAGGAAGAACTGCTGCAACTCCGCGTAGGTGTAGTCCGAAACCTTGCCCGTGCCGGTCGTGGTACGGTCGATCGTGGCGTCGTGCATCAGCACGATCACGCTGTCTTTGGTCATGCGCGGGTCGATCTCGAAGAACGAGGGCATCATCGTGAGCGTCTTTTCGAACGACTCGATGCAGTTTTCGGGGAATCCCGTCACCATGCCGCCGCGGTGGCCGCTGATGACGACCGGCCGCTCGGGCGAATAGCGGAACCACTCGTGCAGCTGTGCGCGGTCTTTGATGTCGATGTAGTAGGGCCCTTCGGCCTTTTGCCCGCCCGGGGCGCATCCGAGCAGCAGGGCGGCGGTGGCGAAGGCGGTCAGTAGTCTGGATGTTTTCATAGTGTGTTTTATTGGTTCTCTGCGGTTTGTTCCAAGAGCAAAGGCGCCCGGAAGCGCCTTTGTCCCTGTTCTGTTTCCTTTCAGGCGGTTACTTGTCGATCCGGTGGCGTTTGATGACCTCGCCGCCCGTGTTCACGACGTCGATGTCGATTCCCCTGCGGTCGGCCTTCACCACGAGCTTGTCCCGGTTCGAATTTACGAGGATCGGGAAGTTCGTGCCCCGGCTCCCGTCGTCTATCCACTGGTAGCGGTGGTAGTGCCCGCATAGCATGATGTCGACCGAAGCTTCGTTGAGGATCGGTACGAACAATCTGCGGATCTCCTGTTCGCCGTGCCAGCTGCTTTTCCCGCCCGGGATCATGTGCAGCACGACGATGTGCAGGGGTGCCGCGCGGTATTCCTCGCTTTCGACCACGCCCTTCAGCCAGCGGGCTTCCTGTTCGCGGTAGGCGTCGGTGGTCGACAACCCGTAATAGCGGATGTCGCTGTCGGGTTTGTCCTCGCCGCAGTCCAGCACGACGAAATAGGCCGGCCCCTGCCGGAACGTGTAGTATACCTCGCCCGTGGAGGTCGGGAAGTAGTCGAGGAAACTCGGGGAGAAAGAGCCGCGGTTCTCGTGGTTGCCGCGCGTGGCGAAGATCGGGATTCCCGCGGGCGTCAGCAATTCGGCGGCCGAATTGAGATACCCCTCGAAAAGCTGCTTCTCCGACTCCATCGAAGTGAGCATGTCGCCGTTGAAGCAGACGAAATCGGGTTTGGCCTTTTCGGCACCTTCCAGCAGCAACCGGAAGATCGAATCCTGGGCGTGAATGTCGTTCACAACCCAGAATTCGGTTTGATCCTTCTTTTCGTCGAGCGTAGTGGCCGTATAGGGCTTGTGTTTGAGGATGTCGCTCCCGTAACCTTCGCCCAGGACTACCCGCTTGTTGCCTTCGTCGCAGAGCACGCCCTGCTGCATGATGCGGTAACGGTAGGTCGTCCCCGGAGCCAGCCCCTCCACGCGTACGCGGTGCAGGCGGCCTATGCGGCGTTTGCCGATGTGCGAATCGTAATATTTCGGCCGCTCGGCGGCGTAGAAATGCGATCCGTCGTCAGGAGCGACTTCGACCCACGATGCGGCATTGATGGTCGTCGTCCACACGACGGTGAAACCGTCGTCGGTGACCTGTTGCAGGTAGGGCCCGTGGGCAATGCGTACCGAGGGCTGTCCGATGGCAATGCCCCAGGCCGATAGGGCGACGAGTATCGAGATCAGTCGTTTCATTTTGTTTTTGCTTTTGAATCGCAATTCACAAAGTTACGAATTTTTCCGTAATAACCTACTCGCCGACCGGGAAATCCTCGGCAAGGCCCGTGGTGAATTTCGTTTGCGTGAAGGTCGTGCCGAACCGATCTGTGGCACGCACTTCGACCGACGCTGTCGGTGACTGAAGCGTGTAGTAGTACAGGTGGCGGACGTTGCGCTGGTAGTAGCTCGTGGGTTTCTTATTGCTGTCCAGTTCGGCCTTGCCTACTACGCCGATGTGGTAACCCAGTGCCCAGGCATCCCAGGACTTGTCCTTTTCATTGCCTGTGTAGTCGAAATGCGTCATTTCCCCTGTTTTTATGCCATTCTCGTATACTTCGATTTTCCAGTCCTTGTCGGCGTTCCAGACATTGGCTACGATCTGGTCGTCGCCCTTGTAATAGAACTGGTAGTTTTTCGAGTAATCACGCATGAAGATGTCGTTGGCGCGGTAGAGCCGTATCTGCTGCTGGGCATCGAGCCCCGTGCCCTTGTATACCCAGTCGGTAATCGTGGCGCCCTTGATGTTGTAGATGGCGTAGCCGTTGGGCGTGCCGTCGACGTTGATCGTGGAGTTCCACCATGCGCCGCAGGCCGCGCCATGCACGTGTTCGTAGTGGCTGTCGTAGACGTTGTTCTCGGCGTAGTGCGTGTGCCCCGACATGACGTGCACCTCGGCGAACGGCTTGAGCAGTTCGAATACCGCTTGTACGTTCTGGTTGCCGCTGGCGCGCATGGGAATGTGTACGCAGAGGATCACCATTTTGTCTTTCGAAACATAACTCAGATCCTGTCGGAGCCATTCGACCTGGTCGTCGCGGAATCCGAGCGAATAATCCTTGTGGCTCGGGAAAATGATGTTGTCCATGGCGATGATGTGCACGTTGCCGCGGTCGAACGAATAGTTCACGGGGCCGAAGATGTATTCGAAATTCCGCTGTGCGGCGATGTCGTGTGCGACGGTGTAGTTATCCTTGCTGACGGCGATCACCTTGTTATCGTGGTTGCCCATCACCTGGAAGAGCGGCAGCCCGACCTTGTCCGTCTGCATGGCCTTTTTCATCAGCGGGAATACGTCGTTCGTGTAGTCCGTATTCTCGGTGTTCCACCCTATGTCGCCCAGCGTGATGCCGTACGAGGGCAGCGCCGAGGCTGCGACCTGTGCGGCGATGTCGGGCACCGTCTCGTTGTTGAAACGTGCGATGTTGGTCGTGTTCTGGCACTGGGGGTCGGCCACGCAGAAGAGGTTGAACTCGTTTTCGGCACCTCCGGCCAGCGGGGTCAGCGTGAAGTCGTAGCGCTTGCGCCCTTCGGTCAGTTTCTGCCAGAAGCAGGGCAGCCCTTCGGACACGGGTACCTCGTATGCCGCGGGGATCGAAAGGTACACATGATAGGAGAATTCCCCGGCCGTAAGCTGGTATACGCCGTTCTCGTCGGTGGCTGTGCAGGTGTATCCGTCGCTTACGACGATTCCCTGAAGTCGGTTCCCCTGGTTGTCGGTCACCACGCCGTAGATGTCGGTCAGCGGATCTATGGGGGTCTTTACCGGGCGGTCGTCGTCATTCGAACACCCGGAAAAGATCAGGGCAGTGAGCGCGGCGATGATAAATATGTATCGTTTCATTGTATGCTGAATTAAGGTTTGTGTCGGGATGCGCGCCCCGGGAAAATATCGCTCCGGGGCACGTTTCCTCCCTGTTTATCTCCAGTAATAGTTTTGTCCCAGGTCGGGGTTGATGTTCAGTGCCGTCTTGGGGATGGGGCGCAGGTAGCGCTTTTCCTCGAAGTTGCGGCCCACGGTATAGAGCAGGCGTCCGGTCGTGCCGTTCTCCAGCGAGTATTTGCTGTTGTCGAGTATGATGTACGTTACACCGGGTTCGTTGCCGGCTTCGCCCGAAGTCACGCAGACGTCGTTGATGCCGTCGCCGTTGAGGTCGTAGGAAGTGTCCATGGCCGGGATGTAGATGCCGTACCACTGCTTGTTCAGCAGTTCGCCCGCATGCCAGCGCATCAGGTCGTCGTAACGGAACCCTTCCAGCAGCAACTCGATGGCACGCTCGCGGCGGATTTCGAGCAGGTCGCTGTCGCTCAGCCCGTAGTACTGTTGCAGATAGGGGTCTGCCGACGTCGGGCGCTTGCCGTCGACGCCTGCGCGCTCACGCAGCGGCTTGATGGTCTTGTTCCAGATGTCGTCGCTGAATTCGCCCAGTTCGGCCTTCGCCTCGGCGTAGTTGAGCAGCACCTCGGCGTAACGCATGATGGGCAGCGAGTTGTAGGAAACCGATGCCGACTCGTATGCCTTGTCGTCGATGTTGAACTTGATGACCTGGTAGCCGGTCAGCGTCACCGTGAAATCGGGGGGTGTTGCGGTCGAGATGCCGCCCACCAGCTTCGTGTAGCCCGGCGTGATGATGCTCTGCGAGAGCCGGTAGTCGCGGTTTTCGACTTCGGTCGTGAACTCCTCGCCGGTGGCCGTGTGGCGCGAGCCGTCCAGGTTGAGGTAGGTCTTCACGAAATCCTGGTCGAGCGACCAGCGCTGTCCGTAGCTGCCCGACGTGTAACGCCACGTAAGGTCGTGGAACGTGGTCATGCCGACGCTCATCTGGCGAGCCCAGATCACTTCGGTCGTGTTGACGGCCTCCTGTGTGAAGAGCTCCCGGTACTGGGTCTTGACCTTGGCAGGGTTGTTCACGATGCTGTATACGCCGGCTGCCATCAGTTCCTCGCAGGCCTCGGCGCATTCGCGCAGGAATTTCGCCGAAGCCTGCTTGTCTTCCCATGCCTTGCCCGTCGACGGGTCTACCGAATGGTATTTGCGGTAGGTACCTTCGAACAGGCACACGCGGGCCTTGTAAGCCAGGGCGATGTACCGGTTGATGCGGGCGCAGTTGATCCAGTCCGACGACGTGTAGCAGTGCTCGCAGGCGAAGTTCAGGTCTTCGAGCACGCGCTCCATGACGTATTCGCGGCTGTCGCGCGGTTTGTAGAGCGCCACCATGTCTTCGGGGTCGATCGGTTCGTCGTACCAGGGTACGGCACCGAAGGTCTTGACCTTCTCGAAATACTGCCATGCGCGCCAGAAACGGGCTGTGCCTTCGTAGTGGTTGTAGGTAGCTTCGGAGAGCCCCTTCGCCTCGCGCATGTGCACCAGGAAATAGTTGATGTTGTAGATCGGCGTCCAGTTACTGATCGACCAGCCGCTCTGCAGGTCGGGTGTCCACGAAGCGTTGGTCAGGAACGTGAACGACTTTTCGGTAGCCATGATGTCCGAGTATCCGTCGCCGTAACCCAGGTCTGCTGCGCTGGGGGTGTATTTCTGGATGAACCCGTTGATATAGGTCAGCAGAGAGCCTTCGTCCGTGAAATAATCCCCGGATCCGACCTTGGCGTCGGGATCCCTGTTAAGGAAATCCTCGCAGGACGTGAGCAGGAAACAGGCCGAAAGCAGAATGTATGTTATCTTTTTCATTGTCGTCCGTAATTTAGAAAGTTATGCTCAAACCGATCGTGTACGATTTCATGACGGGATAACCGTCGCCGTCGCCGAAGTTGTCGCTACCGAACTTGTTGGTTCCGTAGTCCGCATCGCCGGCGTAGATACCTTCCGGGTCGTAGTTCTTCGCGTACTTCTTGAGCGGTGAGAAGGTCAGGAGGTTCTCGCCCGACACATAGATCTTGAGTGCCTGGAGGCCGATCTTGTTGACCAGCTCCTTGGGGAAGTTGTAGTCGATGGTGAGGTTCTTCAGGCGGATGTACGAAGCGTCCTGCACGTAGCGCGTGTTGGGCTGCGCGAGGATCAGGCCCGAGTCGCTGGCCGAATAGCCGACCAGGCGCGGCCAGTAGGCGCCGCGGTTGGTCGGTGACCAGCGGTCGCTGTTATGCCACGGGAGTGCCATGCTGTACGGGCGGCCGTACTGTCCCCAGAAATAACCCGACTCCTTGGCCGGATACCAGTCGCGTTTGCCGACGCCCTGCCACATCATGCTGATGCCGATGCCGTTCCAGCGCACGCCGCCCTGGATGCTGTAACTGTAGCGGGGCGTGGTGTTGCCGATCTTCACCAGGTCGCCGTGGTCGTAGATCGTGTTGTTGCCGTTGTTGACGTATCCGTCGCCGTTCAGGTCGAGGTAGCGCGGGTCGCCGGCCTGCCAGGTCGCCGAACGGTTGGTGAACTTCGAATAGTTGGCCCATGTCTGCGCCTCTTCGTCGCTCTGGAACAGCCCGTCGCACTTGTAGCCCCACATTTCGCCGAGGGTCATCCCCTCGTAATAGTTGATCGAGTAGTTGGTCGGGAGCGTGCCAGTTTTGGCCGTATAGCGGGTGATCTTGCTGGTGTTGTCCCATACGGCGACTTTAATATTGTAGCTCAGGGTCTTGCCCGCAACCTTGTGGCTGTCGCGCCACGACAGGCTGGCCTCCCACCCGTCGGTGCGCATGTCGGCGTAGTTACCCTTGGGGGCGCTGTTGCCGAATACGGCGGGCAGCTCTTCGCCCACCACATACATGTCGGTTGTCTTCTTGCGGTAGATGTCGGCCGAGAAGTTCAGGCGGCCGTTGAATGCCTCGAAATCCAGGCCGAGGTCATAGGTCGTGGCCTTTTCCCATGTCAGGCTCTTGGGAATCGGGGAGGGTGCCTGCGTGTAGTTGAACACCGAACCGTTGTTCAGCAGGCTCGACTGTGCGATCGACATCGTGGAGAGGTAGGCGTAGGCATCGCTGATGAGGCCGTTGCCCGCTGAACCGACCGATGCGCGGATCTTCAGGTTGTCGAGCCAGTTGGCGTTTTTCATGAAGTTCTCTTCCGAGATGCGCCATCCCACCGAACCCGAGGGGAAGAATCCCCAACGCTGGTTGGACGGGAACTTGGAGTTACCGTCGTAACGGCCGCTGGCTTCGAGCAGGTATTTTCCTTTGTACGAGTAGCTTACGCGGTAGAATGCGCCGACCAGTCCCCAGTCGTAGCTGCCGTTGTCCTTCAGGGTCATCGCTTCGCCTTCCAGCAGGCTGAAGTTGGGCTTGCCGGGGATGATGATGCCCTCGCGGCTCATCAGGTTGCTCTTGTAGGTATAATCTTCGATGTTCCAACCGCCCATGATACTTAGCGAGTGGGTGTCGCCCAAGCGGGGCGTGTAGGTCAGCGTGGCGCTCGAAGCGACTTTCTGGCGGTTGTAGGAGCGCTCTTCGTAGAGCGAGCCCGAGGGGCGTTCGCCCGAACTGTCGGGCCCCGTGTAGTAGGTGTAGCTGTTCACGGCCTGCCGGCGGTCGGTCTGGTTGAAATAGAAGCTCACGTCGGCGGCGGCGACCAGCACGTCCTTCAACAGGTCGATCGTGACCGCCGTGCGGTTGTTCATGTCGAACTTGCGGTCTTTACGCCACGAGTTGCCCTCGACGAAGCCTGCCCAGCCCGTGTATACGGCCGCTTCCGTCCACGTGCCGTCGGGATTGGTGACCAGGGCTACGGGGTAAGCCTGGTGGTTGAGCATGCGCGATACCGTCATCGGCGTTGTGGAGATGCCCGTGTGGCTCGTCGGCTGGTGCGAATAGCGGTACATGAAGTCGGTGGTGTTCTCCACGCGCAGCCACGGCTTTACGTTGACGATGCCTTTGGCTTTGACGTTGAACTGCTGGTATTTCTCGTCGCCGGCGTTGTAGATGCCGTCCTGCTCGAACATACGGCCCGAGACGTAGTACGATGCCACGTCACCGCCTCCTGTCACGCTGATGTTGTGCTGGTGTCCGGTCGTATAGTCCTTGTAGAATACGTCGTACCAGTTGGTGTTGCCGAAGTATTCGTAGACGTTGCGGTTGTTGACGCGCCATTTCTCATACGAGGGGTCGCTGTTGCGGCGTGCCAGTTCGTTGTACCAGGTGCGCGAGAATTTGAATACGTTGTTGATGTTCGAGGGATCCTTGCCGAATGCGTTGACATAGGATTCCAGGAACGAGGTGGTATAATCGTAGCCGTTGGTGACCATCTGGGGCTTGGTGGCGCGCTTGTAGAAGGTGAAGGTACCGTTGTAAGTCACCTTGGCACTGCCTTTCTGCGGCTTCTTGGTGGTAAGGAGGATCACGCCGAAGGTACCGCGGGCACCGTATACGGCGGTCGACGAGGCGTCCTTGAGCACCGTGATCGACTCGATGTCGTCCGGGTTTACGGTCGACATGTCGGTTTCGACGCCGTCGACCATCACCAGGGCCGAACCGCCCGAACCGATCGAGTTCTCCGCGCCGCGGATGCGCACCGTCGCGCCGCGGTTGGGCTTACCGTCGGAAAAGGTCATCGTAAGGCCGGGGATGGCGCCCTGCAACGAGCGCGAAATGCTCATCGACGAACCCATGCGCTCTTCGAGGCCCTTTGTCGAAAGGGTTTCGACGGCACCTACGATGTCGCGGCGCTTCTGTACGCCGTAGCCGACGACGACGACCTCTTCGAGGCTGGTGTTGTCTTCGCTCATGGTGACGTCGATGGTGGATTGGTTGTTGACGTGGATTGTCTGGGGTTTGTAGCCCACATAGCTGAAATTCAGGCTCTCTGAATTGTCAGCATTGATCGTGTATGTACCGTTGGCATCGGTAGTCGTGCCTTTCGTGGTACCGGGGACGGTGACGGTGACACCTATGAGTGGATTTCCCGTGTCGTCTTTAACGATACCCGAGACGGCCTTCCCCCCCCCTTGTGCCGAGGCCGGGAGCGCAAATGTCACATATAAAAGAATAACCGTCAGGAGCCTGATGTACGAGCGTATTTTGCCCAGTACGTCAAGTCCGGTCAGCGTGTAACATTGTTTCATTTTACATCAGTTTAAGTTATCAATCGGTTCGTTGCCGGATCCCATACCTATTATTATATAAGGCCGGGTTTTTCCGGGGATTTCGGCTGGTTGCAAGTCATTCCCGATATAACTTCTGCTGGAGAGTGTGAAAAAAAGTAGTTAGGTTTTCGCGTGTGTCAGGTTTGTGTGTTTTAATTATTTAATAAATAAGGTTCTTCTAATTTTGCTTTCAAATATATGTTTTTATTTTCTTTCATGCAACTATTTGGTTTGAAAACTTTGCAAAAAGAATAGTAAAAATTATGTAGGTTTGGGGTGTTTTTATATTTATATATTGTAAATACCTTAAAATCAATTATTAGTGTTTGTATTTTGTTAGTCTTGATTCGTGTTGCCTTATTATTGTCTTTTGTGTGGCAAAGCTCGTTTATTGATGTTTCATGCGTGTTAAAAACTATTTAAATAATCACTAAAGGAAACAATTTGTGTTGCAATAGTGTTTTTAAGGTGCGAAAATTTGCAAAAAAGAAAAAATGTGCTTATGTTTGTCCTGCAAGTTGTTCCGACATATCTCTTGAGAGTAAGGACGCGCCCCGAGGCGTATCCGCTTTGCTATTTTCGGTAATAGTTATTACTCTAATCAAAATGTTATGAAACTTATGAAAAATTGGATAAAGACGATGCTCTTCGTGTCGGCCCTCTGTCTGGCGGCTTGCTCCGACGATCCGGATGTGGCTCCGCTCAAACGGGATACCGATGCCGTCGAGCTGACGTACAATTCAGGCGCCACGACCCAGATCTCGGTACGCTATGCCGGTTCGTGGTCGGCGCGTGTCGAGTGTACGGACGGAAGCGGGGCTCCGGTGAACAACTGGTTCTCCGTCTCTCCGGACAATGGTGTCGGTAACGGACGCGATTACCAGTGGGTGACCGTTACGGCCGAGCGTAATCCCGGCGACAAACGTACGGGATACATTTATCTGAAACCGGCCAACGGTGAGGAGATCAAGATCGAGGTCGCACAGGCCGACGGTCATTTCTCGGTGAACGACCCCGTGATTTCGGGGACGCTCAAGTCCAATACGGAATCCGCCGCAATGCTCGAAATCGCCTATGACAAGGCTTTCGGCGAAGAGATGGTGGAAATCGAAGCCACGCTCGACGGCCTTGCCGCCGAGGGGCTCGGCATCAGCAGCCCCTATCAGTCTGTGATCGAGCACGAAGGTAGCGGTACGATTTCGGTGCCTATCACCGGTGTGCCCGTGACGCTGGGTGAGGTGGTGTGCCATGTGACTTTCAAACTCGACGGGGTCGTGAAATTCCAGGGCGATGTTTCGGGGAACGTAAGTTCGTCGAACGAAGTGTTCGGCATGGGCTTCGACCTGTTCAAATGGGGCGGCGATTACCCGAACAACAAGAAGGGCCCCGGCCCGAACGGAAAGGACGGCGCCGGCAAGGAGTTCGATGGCACGGAGCCTGCGGAACCCGATGTGATTTCGGCGGGATCCGACGGTACGAGCGACGTTTTCAACACGATGGGCGAGACCTACCGCATCAACCGCGGCGTTGAAAAGTGGTCGGGCTTGCGTGTATATGAGCACCCGGGTTATGTGAAGCTGGGGGTTACGGCCAATGGCGGCTGGATCATGACGCCGGAGCTCGAAAGCCTTTCGGCGGCACCCGAGACCGTGTCGGTTTCGATCGACTTCCTGCGTTTCGATAACGAAACGGGTACCTACATCGTTTCTGCCGAGGGTGCCGGAGTCGTAACCAACGGCGAAGTGAACAATACCGTGCTCCCGGCACAGACTTCGGCTGCCGGCCGCAAATGGAAGACGCTGACCTTTACCGTTCAGGACGCTACCAACAAGACGCGCATCAAGATCGAGGCGCAGACCTATAACGAAAAGGGGTACCGTATCAATATCGACAATATCGTCGTTATGGCTGCCGACAAGACGGAGGTGACCGAGAAACTGCCGGCCCCCGAGCTTGAAAAGATTACCTATACGCCCGCCAAGACTTCCGTCGCATTTGCGTGGGAAGGCGTGAAGGGGGCGACCTCCTATGAAGCTTCCGTGGCGCAGCAAACGCGTCCCGACTTCAGGAAAACCGTCGAGACGGAGGATTCGAACTGCGAGTTCGCCGATCTGGAACCCGGCCTTTATATCTTTACCGTCAGGGCGCTTTACGCCGGGAATGCGGAATTCAATTCCGACCCGACGCAGAAGGTCGTGGGGACTTTGGGCTTTGCGGCTGAAAAATTAGCGACGCCAACAGAATTGGCGGCTGCCGACGTGACCTCCTCGGGGGCCAAGATCAGCTGGGCCGAAGTGAACGGCGCCGCCAATTACCGGGTCGTGGTCAAAACGACGTTCGATGGGCAGGAGGTTGCCTCGACGATCGTCGGCGCCACCAGCTATACGGCTGCCGGGCTCAAGGCCGGTACGGATTATACGGTTTCGGTTCAGGCGCTCGTCGGCGACGGCTCCGTGGCGAATGAATTCGATTCGGACGAGGCGACGACTCAGTTCGTAACTACCGATCCAGTGCCGATGATTGCTCCCACTGCGCGGATTTACGCGAAGACACACGGCCTTGCCGTGCTGGAGTGGGAACTGTCCGCCGCAGCGTTGGAGCAGCAGCCCGTAGGGTCGACCGATACCTATGATTTCCGGGTGAAGGATGCCGGCGGGAATGTGATCCGGTCGATCGAGAACTTCTCGAAATTCAATTTTACGAAGTATAAATATTACCGGCTCGTGTGGGGCGGGCTGACGCCCGGGGCGACCTATACGCTGGAGCTCCGCCGCAAGTCGACGGCGAATAAGGAGGCGCTTCTCGATTCCGAGTGGGCTTCGGCTACCGTTACGACCGACGCGGCTCCCGACAAGTCCGGATACCTCCTCTATAAGGACTTCGAGAATCTTCCCGGAGGCGGTCAGCCGTTCTATGGTGCCTACGGCTTCAGCCTGGGTAGCACGACCGATTTTTCCGATCCGGATAAGATATTGATTACGACGGGCGATGCGAACTCCATCTATTGCCAGGGCGTGAAGGACAACGACTCCTATTTCAGTGCATACCTGCCCGAGTGGGATCGTGCGGATTGGAAGGCTAACAGTTTCAATGTCGGGCTTGCCGCCGGATATATGAAATTCGGTGGCGGCAAGAATCCCGCATGGCTGACTTTGCCGAAACTTTCCTCGTTGTCCGGTGCTACGGAGATCGAGCTGGAATTCGATGCGTGCCCCTATTATGAGCCCAGTACGAAGGGGGATATGATGGCGCCCTCGAACACCGATATTACCGAGTATTTCGGGGTGACGGTGACCGGAGCGACGATCGTGAGCGTAACGGGCGAGACCTCGACCGATGCTGTTATCAGTGACGGCGGTGCCACGGTGACTTTACGTAACGTGCTTGTGGATAAAATGATCGAGGAGGGACTGAAGGATACGTACCGCTATACGAATCACAAAGTGAAGATCACCGGCGTTACGGCCGATACGCGCATTAAAATCTATTCGGCTCTTGATAAAGATGGTGAAAACCATCGTATGTGGCTGGATAATCTGAAAGTTAAGAAGGTTAATTAGTTTTGGTGGATATGGTGAACCGGGGGCTGCGGGTGTCTGCAGTCCCTGGTTTTTATCGACATTGGAGATTAAAAAGAAAAGAAAAAGATAGCTATTTGTTGGTATTTTGTTTTCTTATATTGCATAATAAAGTAAAATATGTTAACTTTGAGGCATGAAAGGGAAAATTCTTGCGTCTTTATTTTGCTTTAGGATGGCTTATCCCCTTTTCCGGATGGTAATAAATTAATTTCGTACTATGAATAAAGTAGAAAGTGCCCTGTCGCGCACGACCGACACCAAGGCGTTGGTGATCGGAACCGATACCCTTCCGCAGGTTGCGGAAATGTTCAGAAAACTTTTCCCGGATAAGCGGGCGCTTGTTGTGGCCGATGCCAATACATGGCGCGTGGCCGGCGATGACGTGCATAAGATACTGGCCGGAGCGGGTGTCGCGCAGGATGAACCATATGTCTTTACCGACCCGAAGCTCTATGCCGAATGGGCGTATGTCGGGGAGCTGGATACCGTGCTTGCCGAGACCGATGCCGTGCCCGTAGCCGTCGGTTCGGGGGTGATCAACGACCTGACGAAACTCTGTTCCAGCCATAACGGACGCCGTTACATGGTCGTGGGTACGGCCGCTTCGATGGACGGTTATACGGCCTACGGGGCTTCGATCACCAAGGACGGCAACAAGCAGACTTTCGATTGCCCGGCGCCGCTGGGGATGGTGCTCGACCCGAACATCGCTGCGGCTGCGCCTGCGAAGCTCTCCGCCTCGGGCTATGCCGACCTGATTGCCAAGATCCCGGCCGGTGCCGACTGGATGCTGGCCGACGCCGTGGGGTCGGAGTTGATGGACGACTTCGCATTCTCGGTGGTGCAGGACGGCCTGAAAGAGGCGCTCTGCGACCCGGCGGGCGTACATGCGGGGAATGTCGTCAAAGTGGAACAGCTGGCCGAAGGGTTGCTGCTGAGCGGTTTTGCGATGCAGGCAACCCAGTCGAGCCGACCCGCGTCGGGAGCCGAACACCAGTTCAGCCACCTGTGGGACATGGAACACCTCAAATACAACGGGGCATCCGTTTCGCACGGGTTCAAGGTGGGCATAGGTACGCTTGCGTCGACGGCATTCCTCGAAATGCTGCTCGAAGCTCCGGTCGGGGAACTCGACGTCGAAAAGTGCGTCGCAGCCTGGAAATCATGGGAGGAGACCGAGGCGGACATTCGCCGGATCTTCGATAACGACCCCGAATTCGTGGCCCGCGGGTTGGTGGAGACCAAGGGTAAATACGTCGATAAGGAGGGGTTGTGCAGGCAGTTGCAGCGCCTGAAGAAAGCATGGCCCGAGCTGAGCGTGCGTATCCGCCGGCAGATCATCCCGTTCGGGGAAGTCCGCCGCCGCCTCGAGCTGGTCGGTGCGCCCTACGAACCCGAGCAGATCGGCGTCTCACGTGCCAGGTTCCGGGCAAGTTTCGAAAAAATACCTTACATGCGCAGTCGTTTCACGGTCATCGACGTCGCTTTCCGTTGCGGTTGGATGGAACAATGGCTCGATAAACTTTTCGGGAAAGGCGGAATTTGGGAAATAAAGTAGTATATTTGCAAACTGAAACTACTAAACTTTCATTCCGAAATGACTCCTGAACAAACCAAACGCTTCAAGTATTGGCAGACGCGTACCATCATCGCCACGATGGTGGGTTATGCGCTCTTTTACTTCGTGCGTAAAAACTTCTCGCTGGCGATGCCCGGCCTGGAGGCCGACCTGGGGATCTCGAAAACCAGCCTGGGTATTTTCCTGACCCTGAACGGTGTGGTCTACGGGCTTTCGCGTTTCGTGAACGGTATCCTGGCCGACCGCATGAACGCCCGCTGGTACATGGCCATCGGGCTCGCGCTCTGTGCGCTGGCCAACTTCGCCTTCGGATTCGGCGAGGATGTCTCCTACTGGATCACGGGGCAGCACGACGGTTCGCAGTTCACCAATACGATGATCCTCTTCATGGGGATCATGTGGGTGATAAACGGCATGTTGCAGGGGACGGGATTCCCTCCCTGTGCGCGTCTGCTGACCCACTGGATTCCGCCTACGGAGCTGGCGACCAAGATGTCTGTGTGGAATACCTCGCATTCGATCGGTGCGGGCCTCGTGGTGATCCTCTGCGGTTACATCATGGGTACCGTGGGCATGAACATGACGGCCGACCCCGACGCCGTGGCGACGATCGCCGCCAATCTGGGCGTTGCGCCCGACGATGCTGCCGGGATGGAGCGCGTCATGGCTTCGGCGACGCATGTTGGGGCCTGGAAATGGTGTTTCTGGGTGCCTTCGGCCATCGCATTCGCCGGGGCGATCGGATTGGTCGTCTTCCTGCGCGATACGCCCTCTTCGGTCGGGCTTCCCGAACTGGAAGGCACCGAGGTGAAGGAGGTGAAAAAGGAGACGAAGAGTGCCGAGCACCGCGCTTTCCTGATGAAGCATGTGTTCAGGAACCCGCTGATCTGGATCCTGGGCTTCGCCAATTTCTTCGTATATATCGTCCGTTTCTCGGTGCTCGACTGGGGGCCTTCGCTGCTGAGCCAGTCGAAGGGTGTCAGCATGTCGCATGCCGGGTGGCTCGTGGCGATGTTCGAAATCGCCGGTATCGTCGGCATGTTGTTCGCCGGCTGGGCTACGGACAAATGGCTCAGGGGCCGTGCGCACCGTACCTGCGTGTTCTGTATGGCCGGCGCTGCGCTGTTCGTGTTCCTGTTCTGGCAGCTGCCCGCCGATGCTCCCGTGTGGTTGCTTTTCCTCACGCTGTGTGCCGCCGGGTTCTGCATCTACGGCCCGCAGGCGCTGATCGGCATCGCAGCCGCGAACCAGGCCACGAAAAAGGCCGCTGCGACGGCCAACGGGCTTACCGGCCTGTTCGGTTATGCCAGCACGGTCGTTTCGGGCGTGGGGCTGGGCTTCGTGGCGCAGCATTACGGTTGGAACTGGGCTTATGTCGGTATTATCGGCGTAGCCATCGTCGGTATGCTGGTCTTCCTGATGATGTGGGGGGCGCGTGCCGACGGTTACGATGCCGAACCGGAACGGAATTAAACAGTATGTTCCTATTTTAGATGATGATACGGGTCTTGCGATCCGGGAGTGTCCGAACCGGAGCGCGGTTTCGGACACTTTTTTTGATAAAAGCGAAAAAATAACTATATTTGCTCCAATAACTGCTAAAAAGACAGAGAGATATGCTGAGCATTGCCGAACGACACAAATATATCCTCGACAAACTGAACAAATATGGTTTCGTGCGCATCACCGACGTGGCGAACGAGCTGGGGGTTACGAAGGTAACGATCCGCAAGGATGTGAAAATCCTGGAGAGCAAAGGGCTGCTTTACAAGGTACACGGCAGCGCCCGTCCCGCCAATCCCCATGTCGCCGACCTCGACGTGCATGTCAAGGACAATATCAACCGCGATGCCAAGCGCCTCATCGCGCAGCGCGCCGTGGAGTTGTTGGATGATAACGATTCGATCATCATCGCATCGGGGTCTACGATCTATTCTTTCGCCGAGGAGATCAAGATGCGCCAGTGGCACCATCTGAACATCGTCACGCCGTTCCTGCGGCTGGGCGTGCTGCTCAACGAGGCGGAGAATGTCAATGTCGTGCAGCTGGGCGGTACGGTGCACAAGAAGTCGCTTTCGGTGCTGGGCGAGGAGGCCTCGCGGTCGCTGGACGACTGCATCTGCTCGAAACTCTTTTTCGGGGTGGACGGCATCGACCTCGAACACGGCATCACCACCTCGACGCTCGACGAGGCGAAACTCACGCGCAAGATGATGAAGGCCTCGTCGCAGAATATCGTGCTGGCCGACTCGTCGAAATTCGGGCAGCGCGGCTTCGGACGCATCTGTGCGTTGGAGGATATCGACGTGATCATCACGGACGACGGGATTCCTGAACAGATGGTCACCATCGTCGAAGAGGCGGGCGTCGACCTGATTATCGTCAGATAACGCTACCCGGGGAGGGAAGCTTATTCCGGATTACAGAGCCGTTACGGGGCGGTTGGCGTTTCCGGCGGCGGGGATCGGTGTGGATTATTTGTTGAAAATTTTCCGGCTAAATTTTGCATGCCCGGCAAAAAAGCCCTACCTTTGTGCACAATTATAGTGATCCCGAGAACCTATGAATTGTAAACCCAGCATATTGTCGGCGCAGGCTTCCTGGCAGCAAGACTATTGGTCGGGCGACGTATTTCCTCCGGTTTTCGGCGATTTTGTTTTATTAGGGTAACTGTTTCAGTTGCCCTATTTTTTTACGCTTACGCAGATGAAAACACTTTATACCAATGCCGTAGTTTATGACGGCGGTCGTTTTGCGGCCGGGGAGTTTGCCGTCGACGGGGGGTGTGTCGTGCCCGCCGGGGGCGTTGCCGACCGGGTCGTAGACCTCGGAGGGCGCCACGTGGTGCCGGGGCTTGTCGACGTGCATGTCCACTTGCGCGAACCGGGGTTTTCGCAGAAGGAGACCATTGCGACGGGTACGGCGGCCGCGGCCCGCGGAGGCTATACGACGGTATGTTCGATGCCGAACCTGAACCCTGCGCCCGACACTCCGCAGACGCTCCGTGCGCAGACCGACATCATCCGCCGCGATGCCGTCGTGCGCGTAGTTCCCTACGGCTGCATTACGATAGGGCAGCGCGGCTGCGGCCGGCTGGTCGATTTTGCGGCGCTGGCGCCCGAGGTCGTCGGCTTTTCGGACGATGGCCGCGGCGTGCAGTCGGACGGCCTGATGGAAGAGGCGATGCGCCGCGCTGCACAGGTGGGGAAGCCGGTCGTGGCGCACTGCGAGGTCGACGACCTGCTGCGGGGCGGCTATATCCATGACGGGGAGTACTGCCGTGCGCACGGGCATAAGGGCATCTGTTCGGAAAGCGAGTGGCGGCAGGTGGAACGTGACATCGCGCTCGCGGAAAAGACCGGCTGCCAGTACCATGTCTGCCATGTGTCGACCCGTGAGAGCGTCGAACTGGTACGCCGCGCCAAGGCCAGGGGCCTGCGCGTGAGTTGCGAGACGGCCCCGCACTACCTGCTGCTCTGCGACGAGGATCTGCAGGAGGACGGACGCTTCAAGATGAACCCGCCGCTGCGCAGCCGCGCTGACCGCGATGCCCTGCTTGCGGGGATCACGGACGGCACGATCGAGGTGATCGCCACGGATCATGCGCCCCATACCGCCGCGGAGAAGTCGCGCGGCTTGGCCGCAAGCGCCATGGGGGTCGTGGGGTTGGAGTGTGCTTTCCCCCTGTTATATAAATATATGGTGTTGCCGGGCATTATCACGCTCGAAAAGCTGATCGCGCTGATGGCTGTTAATCCCCGCCGGATATTCGGCCTGGGCGGCGGGCTGCATGTCGGCGACCAGGCCGACTTTACGGTGCTGGATCTCGATGCACGGTACAGGGTCGACCCTGCGACGTTCCTTTCGATGGGCCGGGCGACCCCGTTTGCGGGCTGGGAAGTACAGGGCCGTGCGGCGATGACCGTCGTGGGCGGCAGGGAAGTGTTTAGAGACGAAACGATGAAAACCAATAGATAAGAATGAAACCATTTACGAAGAAAATTGTGCTGGAAAACGGCCGGGAGTTCTACGGTTACGGCTTCGGTGCCGACCGAGAGGCTATCAACGAGATCGTCTTCAATACCTCGATGGTGGGGTACCAGGAGATCATGTCGGATCCCTCCTACACGGATCAGATGGTCGTGATGACCTATCCGCTCATCGGAAACTACGGTATGGCCGATGAGGATTACGAAACGAAGAACCCGACCATCGGCGGTATGATCGTGCGCGAGTATAACGACTCGCCGTCGAATTTCCGGTATACGAAAACCCTGAACGAGGTGTTCGAGGAGTACGGCATCCCGGCGATCTGGGGCGTAGATACCCGCACGCTGACGCGCATTATCCGCAACGAGGGCAGCCAGAAGGTCATCGTCACCGATGCCGCCACGCCCCGTGAGGAAGCGATGCGCAAGCTCGCCGAGTATCGCCTGCCGCACGATATGGTTTCACGTGTGAGCTGCAAGAAACGCTGGATGTCGCGCGTTCCCAACCACAAGTACGACGTGGTGGCCGTCGACTGCGGCATCAAGCACAATATCATTCGCCAGCTTAACCGCGTGGGCTGCAATGTGACCATCGTGCCCTACGACTCGACGGTCGAGGAGATCATGGCCTTCCATCCCGACGGCATCGTGCTGTCGAACGGCCCAGGCAACCCCGAGGATGTGACGCCGGTGATCGGGCTGGTCAGGCAACTGCGCGGCAAACTGCCGATTTTCGGCATCTGCATGGGGCACCAGCTCATATCGCTGGCCTATGGCGCCAAGACCGTGAAGATGAAATTCGGCCACCGCGGCGGGAACCACCCCGTGAAAAATCTGGAGACGGGACGGATCGAGATCACGAGCCAGAACCACAGCTATGCCGTGGACATCGACTCGCTGGCCGCCACCGGCCTCAGGCTGACGCACGTAAACCTGCTCGACGGCACGGCCGAAGGCGTGGAGTGCGCCGAGGACGGCGTCTTTTCGATGCAGTACCACCCCGAGAGTGCCTCGGGCCCGCAGGATAGCAGCTATTTGTTCAAGAAGTTTACCAAAATAATGGAGGAGCGTAAAAATGCCTAAGAGAAGAGATATAAACAAGGTAATGGTCATCGGTTCCGGCCCGATCGTCATCGGCCAGGCCGCGGAATTCGACTATGCGGGTACGCAGGCGTGCCTCGCACTCAAGGAGGAGGGATACGAGGTAATCCTGGTGAATTCCAACCCTGCGACGATCATGACCGATACGCATATCGCAGACAAGGTCTACATGGAACCCCTGACGCTCGAATACGTGGCCAAGATCATCCGTTTCGAGCGTCCCGACGCCATCGTGCCGGGGCTGGGCGGACAGACGGGCCTGAACCTTGCGGTGCAACTTGCCAAGAAGGGTATCCTGAAAGAGTGCCAGGTCGAGATCCTGGGCACCTCGTTCGAGTCGATCGAACGCGCCGAAGACCGCGAACTTTTCAAGGAGCTGTGCGAGTCGCTGGGCGAACCGGTGATCGAATCTAAAATCGCCATGTCGGTCGAGGAGGCCGTGGAGGTCGCCGCCCAGATCGGCTATCCCGTCGTGCTGCGTCCCGCCTATACGCTGGGCGGTACGGGCGGCGGATTCGTCGACAACGAGGAGCAGCTGCGCGAAATGATGCGCCACGCCCTGTTCCTTTCGCCCGTGCACCAGGTGCTCGTCGAGAAGAGCATCAAGGGCTACAAGGAGATCGAGTTCGAGGTGATGCGCGACCACAACGACACGGCCATCAGCATCTGCTGCATGGAGAATATCGATCCCGTGGGCGTGCATACGGGCGACTCGATCGTCGTGGCGCCGTGCCAGACGCTTACCAACAAGGAGTTCCAGATGCTGCGCGATTCGGCGCTGAAGATTATCCGCGAGCTGAAAATCGAAGGCGGTTGCAACGTGCAGTTCGCACTCGACCCCCTGTCGTTCAAATACTACCTGATCGAGGTGAACCCCCGCGTGTCGCGCTCGTCGGCCCTGGCGTCGAAGGCCAGCGGCTATCCGATCGCGCGTGTGACGGCCAAGGTCGCCGTAGGACTTACGCTCGACGAGATCATGCTGGCCAATACGCCCGCCAGCTTCGAGCCGACGCTCGATTACGTGGTCACCAAAGTCGCCCGCTTCCCGTTCGACAAGTTCAGCGATGCGTCGAACAAACTGGGTACGCAGATGAAGGCCACGGGCGAGGTGATGTCCATCGGCCGCACGATGGAGGAAAGCCTCCTGAAGGCGATGCGCTCGCTCGAAACGGGTGTCTGCCATATCTACCACAAGAAATTCGACGACTGGTCGGACGCGCAGCTGCTGGAATACATCAAGGACGCTACGGACGACCGCCTCTATGCCATCGCGCAGTTGATCCGCAACGGCATCGACCTGGTGCTGATCTACGACAATACGAAGATCGACATGTTCTTCCTCGAAAAGTTCAAGAACATCGTCGAATTCGAACGCGAGGTGAAAGCGCACCCGATGGATGTCGAAACCCTGCGCGATGCCAAGCGCATGGGATTCAGCGACAAGTTCATCGGCCAGTTGTGGGGCATCTCGCAGCAGGACGTATACCGGCTGCGCGAAAAGAACGGCCTCTTCCCCGTCTACAAGATGATCGACACCTGTGCCAGCGAATTCAGCTCCTATGTGCCCTATTTCTACTCGACTTACGAGGACGAGAACGAGTCGGTTGTGAGCGATAAGGAGAAGATCGTGGTGCTCGGCTCGGGCCCGATCCGTATCGGCCAGGGCGTTGAGTTCGACTACTCGACCGTGCATGCCATCTGGTCGATCCGCGAGGCCGGTTACGAGGCGATTATCATCAACAACAACCCCGAAACCGTGTCGACGGACTACACTACCAGCGACAAGCTCTATTTCGAACCGCTGATGGTCGAGGACGTGATGAACGTCATCCACCTCGAAAAACCGAAGGCGATCGTCGTGTCGCTCGGCGGACAGACGGCCATCAACCTGGCCGAGCCGCTGGCGCAGTTGGGCGTGCCCATTATCGGTACCGATACGCAGGCGATCAGGAACGCCGAAGACCGCGGTTGCTTCGAAAAGATCATGGAAGAGTTGCGCATCCCGCAGCCCGAGGCCGAGGCCGTCACCGACATCGAGACCGGCGTGAAGGCCGCCGCCCGCATCGGCTACCCGGTGCTGGTGCGTCCGAGCTATGTGCTCGGAGGCCGTGCCATGCAGATCGTTTCGAACGAGGAGCGCCTGCGCCACTACCTGCAGACGGCCGTCGAGGTCAACGAGGATTCGCCGGTGCTGGTCGACCGCTATATCATGGGCAAGGAGCTGGAGGTGGACGCCATCTGTGACGGCAAGGACGTCTTCATCCCCGGCATCATGGAACATGTGGAGCGCACGGGCATCCATTCGGGCGATTCGATCAGCGTCTATCCGACCTTCAGCGTCAGCCAGAAGGCCAAGGATAAGATCATCGACTATACGGTCAAACTCGGCCTGAGGATCGGCATCGTCGGCCTCTATAACATCCAGTTCATCCTCGACGAAAACGACGAGGTCTATGTCATCGAGGTCAACCCGCGTTCGTCGCGTACCGTGCCGTTCCTTTCCAAGTCGACGGGCGTGCCCATGGCGCACATCGCCACGCAGGTCATCCTGGGCAAGACGCTCCGCGAGCTGGGCATCACCGAAGTCTACGGCAAGGAGAAGAAACGCTGGTACGTCAAGGCCCCGGCTTTCTCGTTCGCCAAGATCCGCGGTATGGATTCGTACCTGTCGCCCGAGATGAAGTCCACGGGCGAGGCGATCGGCTACGATGACAAACTCACCCGCGCGCTTTACAAGGCGTTGCAGGCCACGGGCATGAACGTCTCCAACTACGGTACGATCTTCGTCACGATCGCCGACCACGACAAGGAGCAGGCGCTGCCCCTCGTGCGGCGTTTCTACGACCTGGGCTTCAACATCGAGGCCACGACCGGGACGGCCGAGTTCCTGCGCAACCACGGCATCCGTACCCGTACGCGCCGCAAGCTGAGCGAAGGCAGTTCGGAGATCATCGACTCGCTGCGCCAGGGACATGTGAGCTACGTCATCAACACCATCGACGTCAACCAGCATAACACGCGCCTCGACGGATACGAGATCCGCCGCACGGCCGTCGAGAACAACGTGACGGTATTTACGGCGCTCGAAACGGTGAAGGTGCTGCTGGACGTGCTGGAAGAGATTACGTTCGGGGTTTCGACCATCGACGCGAAGTGATTTCGGGTTTTATGCCGCACCTGCGGCACATCGGGACAGAAAAGCATGTATAAAAAAGGCATCTATAAAATCCTTGCCAACGAACCGCTGACGGCGACCGTATGGCGCATGGTGCTCGGGGGGGATACGCAGTGGATCACCGCCCCCGGGCAGTTCGTCGACATCGCCCTCGAAGGCCGTTACCTGCGCCGTCCGATCTCGGTCTGCGACTACGACGCCACGACGCTCACGCTCATCTACAAGGTGGTGGGCGAGGGAACCGCACAGATGAGCCGTATGGCCGCGGGCGGGGAGCTCGACCTGCTGACGGGGCTCGGCAACGGGTTCGACGTGCACAATGCCGCACAGCGTCCCCTGCTGGTGGGCGGCGGCGTAGGTGTGCCCCCGCTCTACAACCTGGCCAAAGTGCTGCTTGCGGCAGGCAAACGGGTCGGTGTGGTGCTCGGGTTCAATACGGCGGACGAGGTTTTCTATGCCGACGAATTCCGGGCGCTGGGCTGCGACGTCGATCTGGCTACGGCCGACGGTTCGGCGGGTGTCAGGGGTTTCGTCACGACGGCCATCGCCGAGTGCCGCCCCGAGTTCGACTATTTCTATGCCTGCGGGCCGCTGCCGATGCTGCGGGCATTGTGCGACGCCGTGCAGCAGGACGGGCAGCTCTCGTTCGAAGAGCGCATGGGCTGCGGTTTCGGGGCCTGCATGGGCTGTTCGTGCAAAACCAAATACGGCAACAAGCGCATTTGCAAGGAGGGGCCCGTATTAACGAAAGGGGAGGTCATATGGTAAACAAGCAGTTCATCGCACAAAACCGGCCCGCGGAAAAACCCGCCGCGGATATGTCCGTCAGCCTGAGCGGCCTGAGACTGGATAACCCGGTCGTGCCGGCCAGCGGTACATTTGGGTACGGCAACGAGTTCCGGGATTTTTACGACATCAACATCCTCGGGTCGTTTTCGTTCAAGGGCACCACGCGCGATGCGCGCTTCGGGAACCCCACGCCCCGCATCGCCGAATGTACGGCGGGCATGATCAACGCCGTGGGGTTGCAGAACCCGGGCATCGACGCCGTGATCGCCGAGGAGCTGCCGCGCCTGAAGACTTTTTTCCATAAACCCGTGATCGCCAATATCAGCGGCTTTTCGATCGAGGAGTACGCCTATTGCTGCGAGCGGATCGACCGCGAGCCGCAGGTCGGCATCATCGAGGTCAATGTCTCGTGCCCCAACGTGCGGCACGGCGGCATGTCGTTCGGCACGTCGCCCGAGTGTGCCGCCGAGGTGACGCGCGCCGTGAAGGCCGTGACGACCAAACCCGTTTACATCAAGCTGTCGCCCAACGTCACGGACATCGTTTCGATCGCCCGGGCGTGCGAGGAGGCGGGCGCCGACGGCATCTGCCTGATAAATACCCTGCTGGGGATGCGGATCGACGTCAGGAAGCGCAAGGCGGTCATCGCCAATACGATGGGAGGCTTTTCGGGTGCCGCAGTCTTCCCCGTGGCCGTGCGGATGGTCTACCAGGTCGCCAAGGCCTGCAAAATACCCGTCATGGGGTGCGGCGGCGTGACGACGGCCCGCGACGTGATCGAGATGATGATGGCCGGCGCTACGGCCGTACAGGTCGGCGCCGCGAACCTGGCGAACCCCTATGCCTCGAAGGAGATCGTCGAGGCGCTGCCTGCCGAGATGCAACGGCTCGGGATCGGGCGGCTGAGCGACATAATCGGAATTGTAGAATGAACGTAAAACCGTACGATATGCAACATGACGTAATTATCGCCTGCGACTTCAAGTCTGCGGAAGATACCTTCGAATTCCTCGACCTGTTCAGGGGCGAGGCACGCAAACCTTTCCTCAAGATCGGCATGGAGCTGTTCTATGCCGAAGGGCCGGAAATCGTGCGTGAGATCAAGCGCCGGGGGCACAAGATTTTCCTCGACCTCAAGCTGCACGACATTCCCAATACGGTGAAGAAAGCGATGGCCGTACTGTCGCGGCTGGATGTGGATATGTGCAACGTCCATGCGGCGGGTACCATCGAGATGATGAAATATGCCCTCGAGGGGCTCACGCGCGAGGACGGTACGCGCCCCCTGCTGATCGCCGTGACACAGCTCACCTCGACCAGCGAGGAGCGTATGCAACAGGAGCTGCTGATCGCATCTTCGATCGGCGACACGATCGTGAAATACGCGCAGAATACCAAGGCCGCAGGGCTTGACGGCGTGGTATGCTCGCCGCTCGAAGCAGGCATGGTACACCAAGCCTGCGGAAAAGAGTTCCTCACAATCACGCCCGGCGTGCGTTTTGCAGACGGTGACGTGGCGGATCAGGTGCGTGTCACCACGCCTGCCCGTGCGCGGGAGATCGGCTCCGACTTCATCGTCGTGGGACGCCCGATCACCGCCGCGGCCGACCCCGTGGCTGCCTATCGCCGTTGTGTGGACGAATTCTGCGGATAATCCGCGAAGTTACTTTTAAACGAGTATAGTTATGAAACCGGTAAAACTTTTCTACCTGAAAAACTGCCCCTTCTGCAAGAAGGCGTTGCGTTACATCGAAGAGGCCAGGGCGGCGCACCCCGAGCTGGCTGCCGTCGGGATCGAGATGATCGAGGAGTCGGAACAGCCCGAGCTGGCCGACACGTTCGACTATTACTACGTGCCGACATTCTATGTCGGCGGCGTGAAGGTGCACGAAGGCGGGGTTTATCCCGAGGAGGTGGAGAAGATTTTACGCTCGGCACTGGAATAACCCTCCGGTCGGGAGACCCGATCCGGGGATCCGATTCATACGAACCTGCCCGATGAAGACCTTGCTGCGAATGTCGCTGGCGGCTGCGGCCGTACTTTGCCTGCTGTCGGCCGGGGCACAAACCCCGGCAGGGGACGCTGTGTCCGATTTCGACTATGCCGTCGATGTCGTGGAACGCGCCTATGCCGGCTATCCGGACAAGACCGCGGGCCGCGAAGCGAAGTACGCCGCACTGAAAGGGCGGCTGCAAAGCGAGATTTCCGGCGACCGTGACGTCTATGATGCCATTGCCGAATACCTCGGCTGGTTCGACGATTCGCACCTCCAAACACCCGGTGCCGAAGCCTACCGGGCTAAGTCGCTGCGCCGCGATACGGACTATGCCGGGCGGATGAAGCGTTACGATCCGCAGTTCATGCACTGCCGCGTGGACGAAGATACGTATTTGATCCGATTCCCGTCGTGCGACCTGACCGATGCCGAAATCGCCGGAGTGCGGGCCGCTGTCGCGGCTTACCGCGCCTCGGGCTGTGAGAACCTTGTCGTCGACATCCGCGGCAATATGGGCGGGAGCGACAATGCCTATGAACCCCTGCTCAAACTGCTTTACGACCACGAAGGTACGGAGGATGCCATGGAGTACCGCGTATCGGATATAGCCATCGCCCACGTCCGGGAGTTTGTCGGGAATACGGAGCGGGGACGCAGGAAGGTTGCGCGTATGGAGCGAACCCCGGCCGGGGAATTTCTCGAAGAGGGCAAAACCTACCGTATCCGTTACGATTCGGTGTCGCTGGTGCCCCGGCGCGCCGCGCTGATCGTCGACGGACGGGTGGCTTCGTCGGGCGAGCAGTTGGTACTCGAAGTACGGGCTTCGAGCCGTCGTACGACCGTCTACGGACAGGACAACACGCTGGGGTGCCTCGACTATTCGAACTGCGAGATACTTTATTTCCCTCGGGACACGGCGCGTTGGATGATCGTGCCCGTCACCCGTTCCAAACGGATTCCCGCAGGGCGCGGCATCGACCGGGAGGGGATCGCTCCCGACGTGCGCATCCCGCTGCCGCTGCCCCGGACGCTCACCGACAACGTTGACCCGTGGGTCGAGTGGGTGGCCGGAGATTTGAAAAAAACCGAAAAAAATGCAAAATAATCATGGAGAAATCAATTGCTAAAGACCTGCTCTCGATCGGCGCGGTATTCCTGCGTCCCGAGCAGCCGTTTACCTGGGCCAGCGGTATCAAGAGCCCGATCTATTGCGACAACCGCCTGACGCTGACGGCGCCTGTCGTGCGCGGACATGTCGAGGCCGGGCTTGCCGGGATAGTCCGCACCAAATTCCCCGGTGCCGAGGTGCTGATGGGCACTTCGACCGCCGGCATCGCCCATGCGGCCATCACGGCGACGATCCTCGACCTGCCGATGGGGTACGTGCGCAGCGGTTCGAAAGACCACGGCCGCGGCAACCGGATCGAAGGCAAACTGGAGAAGGGGCAGAAGGTCGTCGTGATCGAAGACCTGATCTCGACCGGCGGTTCCTGCATCGAGGTGGTGAACGCCCTGCGCGAAGCCGGTGCCGAGGTGCTGGGTGTGGCTTCGATCTTCACCTACGGCATGAAGAAGGGGCTGGAGCGCCTGAAAGAGGCCGATGTGGTCAATTACAGCCTTTCGAACCTCGATGCGCTGGTGGAGGTCGCCGCCGAAGAGGGGTATATCGAGCCCGGGGATAAGGCCCGGCTGCTGAAATTTCGCGACAACCCCTCGGACGAAAGCTGGATGGACAAATAGTTCGCTGCGGCCGCGTATTCCCGGCCGGGCCTTTCCTGCCGTGCGGGGATATGCCCGCACGCAGCCGGGGTGGAACCGCGGGACATACCGGCGCCGATACGGACTACGCAACCCGAAACCGAAAACAGAGAAGAAAAATATGCGACATTTAATCGATCCGACCGACCTGACGGTTGCCGAAACCGAACAGATCGTTGCGCTGGCGGAGGACATCATCGCCAACCGTGCCAAATACAGCGAGGCGTGCAAGGGAAAGAAGCTGGCGACGCTCTTCTACGAGCCCTCGACCCGTACGCGCCTGAGTTTCACCTCGGCCATGATGGAGCTGGGCGGCAGCGTCATCGGTTTCTCGGACGCCAACTCGTCGTCCGTGTCCAAGGGCGAGACCGTGGCCGATACCGTACGTGTGATCCGCTGCTTCGCGGACATCATCGCCATGCGCCACTTCAAGGAGGGGGCGCCGCTCGTGGCCTCGCAGTATGCCGGGGTACCGGTCATCAATGCCGGTGACGGCAGCCACAGCCACCCGACGCAGACGCTGACCGACCTGCTGACGATCAAGCGCGAAAAGGGGCGTTTCGACAACATGACGATCGGCTTCTGCGGCGACCTCAAGTTCGGCCGCACCGTCCATTCGCTCATCAAGGCGCTGTCGCGCTACTCGGGCATCAAGGTCATCCTGATCGCCCCGCAGGAGCTGCGCCTTCCCGACTACATGCTGGCCGAGATGAGCGAGAACTCGAAACTGGAGTTCCGCGAGGTGGAGACCATGGAGGAGGTGATGCCCGAACTGGACGTCCTCTACATGACGCGCGTACAGAAGGAGCGCTTCCTCGATGAGGAGGAGTTCGACCGCGTGAAGAACAGCTTCGTGCTCAACCCCGAGAAACTCGGGACGGCCAAGAAGGATATGATCATCCTGCATCCGCTGCCGCGCGTGAACGAGATCACGCGTGCCGTGGACAACGATTCCCGCGCGGCCTATTTCCGGCAGGTCGAGAACGGTAAGTTCGTGCGTATGGCACTGATCCTGACCCTGCTCCGCTGGGCTGACCGGAACAAACCGTTCGAACGGACTCCGGTTTTCAACGGCGAGTATGTGGTCAACGAGATGGAGTGTTCCAACCGCCGTTGCATCTCCGCGACGGAGGATGTCGACCAATTGTTCTACCGCACGGCCGACGGCACCTGCCGCTGCGCCTACTGCGAGGCCAAAGCCAGGTAACGGGCTGGCAATTCGGGCTGAAAGCTCCCTTTGAGGAGCTTTTTTTATGTCCGGTGCGGAAAAAACGGTTTTTTGTCAGGGATTTCCCGCGCTGGGGTGTTATTATATAAATGGCAGGGATTTATGGAATAAATTCTGTTGCGTTGCCCTACCCGGAGTTTGGCGCTGGCGGGTATGGCCGTTTATTTTTTGCGTTTTTAGGGCGCGGATATTGCACACTTTCCTTATATTTGTTTAAATGAATGAGTGTATGGAGTTGCAATCCGAGACGATTCTGGATCTGAAGGCGTTCAACCGCCTGTTCGGGGAGTACCAACAACGGTTTATCCGTTTCGCGGGCACTTATGTCTCCGATGCAGCCACGGCCGAGGATATCGTCATGGAGAGCTTTATGGCCGCCTGGGAAAAACGCGACATGCTTTCCGCCTCCGCCTTCCCTCCCTACGCGCTCACGATCGTCAAGAACAAATGCCTGAACCATCTGCGTTCGCAGGGCGTCCGCCTGCGTGCCGCCGAGGATATCCACTCCCACGGTGCGCGCATGCTCCGAACCCGCATCTCGACCCTCGAAGCCTGCAACCCCGAGGAACTGTTCAGCGAGGAGGCGCGGCGGCTGGTGAACGAGACGCTGGACAGACTTCCGGAAAAGACCCGCGCGATCTTTATCCGCAGCCGCTTCGACGGCAAAAGCTATAAGGAGATCGCCGCCGAAATGGGCGTTACGGTCAAGAGCGTCGAGTTCGAAGTCTCGAAGGCGATGAAAATCCTGCGTGTGGTGCTCAAAGATTACCTGGCTTATTTTATTTTCTGGTTTTATATCAATTGATAATCATTCGTTTAACTTGCTTCACCCGGGCTTTCCCTGAAAAAAGTGCGATTTTTTTCAGGGATTTCCCCGGCTGGGGTGTTATCTCTATGTCATGGAAAAAGAATTACTACACCGGTTTTTTGACGGGCGCGCGTCCGTAGAAGAGGAAAAACAAGTCCTCGACTGGATCGACCGTGATCCGGCCAACCGCAGGGAACTGCTTGCCGAGCGCCGTTTGTTCGATTCGATGCTGATGCTGGCCGACCCCGGACGCACGACACGCAAGCCGAAGGTTTTGACCCTGCCGCGCTGGACACGCGAAGTCCTCAAATACGCTGCGGTCATCCTGGTCGTTGCGGGAGCGGGGGGCATCTACGTCTCGCGGATGTATGACAAGTTCCTGTTGACGGGCAATACGATCACCGTCCCGGCAGGCCAGCATATCGACGTGCAGCTGCCCGACGGCACGAAAGTCTGCATGAACGCGCTTTCCGAACTGCATTACCCGACCTTCTTCATCGGGCGCGAGCGTAAGGTGCAGCTCAAGGGCGAAGCGTTTTTCGATGTGTCGCATGACCGGAAGCATCCTTTCGTCGTCGAGACCTATGCCTGCGACGTGGAGGTGCTGGGTACGAAATTCAACGTCAAGGCCCGCTCGGAAGACGGGGAGTTCGTCGCCTCGCTCGTCGAGGGTAAGGTGCGCGTGACGGATCGCTTCAATTCGAACAACCAGGTCGAGCTGCATCCGCGCGAACAGGTGACGCACCTCAACGGACGGCTGATCCTGGGGCGGATACCCGAACACGAAGGGTTCCTGTGGCGCGAGGGGCTGATTGCCTTCCGCGACGCTTCGTTCGGGGATTTGCTCGATGAGTTCGAGAAATATTACGGCGTGAAGATCGAGGTGCGGCGCCAGGATATGCCGACCAACCTTTTCACCGGGAAGATCCGTATCTCCGAGGGTATCGACCATGCCCTGTGGGTTTTGCAGCAGAGCGCCGATTTCCAGTATACGCGCAACGAATTGAAAGACATGATTTATATACACTGACCAACCTAACCTGATTGTAGTACCTAAGCCCAGATTTATGTGAAAAATTGCCCCAGACCTTAGACGAATGATGAGGCGTGCTCCGGACAGCGCCTTTTAACAACCCCTCCCCCGACCAGGGCAGGAGATCCGGAAAAACCAATAACCTAATTAACTGACCAACGTATGAAAATGAAAAACCAAGCGAGAGTTAGGTTTCTCTTGCCTGTTTTGACACTTGTATGCTGCCTTTTCGCGGGCACGGCAAGTGCGCAGTCCGTACCGGTAACCCTCCGGGTTTCGGACGCTCCCCTTGAGCAGGTGCTCAGTGCAATCGAAAAGCAAACCACCTACCTGTTCGTGTACGACAAGAATGTGGACGTGGCGCGCCGCGTGTCGATCGATGTGAAGGATACGCCGCTGAACAATGTGCTCAATACGCTTTTCCAATCCTCCGATATCGCTTATGCCGTCGAGAATACGTCGATCGTACTCTCGCAGAAAGCTCCGGCCGCACAGCCCGGCCAGCCTGTCACCGTGACGGGCAAGGTCGTCGATGCTTCCGGTATGCCGGTGATCGGCGCTGCGGTCATTATCAAAGGGACTACGATCGGTACGAGTACCGGCGTGGACGGCGATTTCTCGCTGCAAGTTCCCCCCCCCCTCGGCTGATGCTGTATTAGAAATCAATTATTTAGGCTACGAACCGATCGCACAGGCCGTAGGCAGCCGCACCAACATCACCTTTACGCTCCGGGAGTCGGCGGTGGATGTGGACGCGGTCGTGGTTACGGCCCTCGGTATCAAACGCTCGGAAAAGGCGCTGTCGTACAACGTGCAGCAGGTCAATTCCGAAGACATCGTAGCCAACAAGGACGTCAACTTCATCAATTCGCTCAGCGGCAAGGTCGCCGGTGTGACGATCAACTCGTCGTCGGGCGGCGTCGGCAGTGCCTCGAAGGTCGTCATGCGCGGTCAGAAATCGATCTCGCAGTCTTCGAACGCCCTCTACGTGATCGACGGCGTGCCGATGTTCACGACGGCCCGCGACGGCGGCACGGAGTTCGCCTCGCAGGGTACGACCGATCCCATTGCCGACATCAACCCCGAGGACATCGAGTCGATGTCGGTGCTGAACGGTGCGGCCGCGGCTGCGCTCTACGGTTCGGATGCCGCCAACGGTGCCATCGTCGTCACGACCAAGCGCGGCAAGGCGGGCTACACTTCGGTGACCGTTTCGAGCAGCACGGAGGTGATGTCCCCGTTCATCCTTCCCGATTTCCAGAACCGTTACGGTACGGGCGACCTCAATTCGACCGAGAGTTCTTTCGTCCGCAGTTGGGGCAACCGCCTGAACAGTTCCAACTACATGGGCTACAATCCCCGCGACGACTATTTTCAGACCGGCGTAACGGGTACCGAGAGCGTGTCGCTCTCGACAGGTACCGAAAAGAACCAGACCTATTTCTCGGCCGCGGCGGTCAATTCGCGCGGTATCGTCCCCAACAACGGTTACGACCGATACAACTTCACGTTCCGCAATACCACCTCGTTCCTCAACGACAAACTGAAACTCGACGTGGGTGCCAGCTATGTGATGCAGAAAGACCGCAACATGACCAACCAGGGTACCTACAACAACCCGCTGGTCGGCGCTTATATCTTTCCGCGCGGCAATGACTGGGGCGATATCGAGATGTACGAGCGTTACGATCCCGCCCGCCGTCTCTATACGCAGTACTGGCCCGTGGGCGATGCCGGCATGACGATGCAGAACCCCTATTGGATCAACTACCGCAACCTGCGCGAAAACAACAAAGACCGTTACATGCTGAACGCTGCACTCTCGTACGACGTGCTCGACTGGCTCAATGTTTCCGGCCGTCTCCGCATCGACAACAGCAACAACGACTATACGGAAAAATTCTATGCTTCGACCTTCACGCAGTTGACCGAGGGTTCGAAAAACGGCCTCTACGGCATCACGAAGACCAAGGACAAGCAGGTCTACGGCGACGTGCTGGTCAATATCAACAAGACTTTTGGCGAGGACTGGTCGCTGCAAGCCAATGCCGGTGCTTCGATCTCGGACATGCGCTACGACGCCATGAAGGTGCGCGGCCCGATTCCCGACGGTGAGATCACCGACGAAAAACCTCTGCTGGCCAACGTGTTCAGCGTGCAGAACCTGAGCAACACCTCCAAGACCAAGCGGCTGCAGGAAGGGTGGCGCGAGCAGACCCAGTCGATCTTCGCCTCGGTTGAGATCGGCTTTAAGAACACCTACTTCCTCACGCTGACCGGCCGTAACGACTGGCCTTCGCAGCTGGCCGGCGAGCATTCGGTGAAGAGCTCGTTTTTCTATCCCTCGGTCGGTGCTTCGGTCGTGCTGTCGCAGCTCATCCCCGAGATGCCGAAGAACCTCTCCTACGTCAAACTCCGTGCGTCGTACGCATCGGTGGGTGTGGCTTTCGAGCGTTACCTCGCCAACCCGCGTTACAGCTGGAACGAGAGCGGCCTGAACTGGAGCACCCAGACCCGGTTCCCGATTTACAACCTCAAGCCCGAGCGCACCAAGTCGTTCGAGGTCGGTCTGACGATGCGCTTCCTGCGCCACTTCAACCTCGACTTCACTTACTATAACACCAAGACGCAGGATCAGACCTTCGAGCCGAATATCTCGACCGGTTCGGGTTCCTCCAAACTGACCATTCAGTCGGGTAACGTCCGCAACCGCGGTTTCGAGGTCGCACTGGGTTACAGCAATACGTGGGGCAAATTCTCGTGGGATTCGAACTACACGCTGTCGGCGAACAAGAACAAGATTCTTTCGCTTGCCGACGATGTGGTCAACCCCGAGACCGGCGAGCACTTCTCGGTCGATCAGCTCGATATGGGAGGTCTTGCCGATGCCCGCTTCATCCTTCGTGAGGGCGGTACGCTGGGCGACTTCTATTCGCGCATCGACCTCAAACGCGACAGCAACGGCGCCGTCTATATCAACGAGAAGGGCGAGATCGCTTCCGAGTCGATCACCGACGTCAACAGCTACATCAAGCTGGGTAGCGTGCTTCCCGATGCCAACATGGCATGGCGCAACGACTTCCGCTGGCGTAACTTCAACTTCGGCTTCATGGTTTCGGCCCGCCTGGGCGGCGTGGTATTCTCGCGTACGCAGGCCATGCTCGACTACTACGGTGTTTCCGAGGTTTCGGCCGTAGCGCGCGATGCCGGCGGCGTGATGATCAACGGCGGCGACCTGGTGGATGCCAACAAATGGTACACGGCCATCGGCAGCGGTAACTCCGTTCCGCAGTACTATACCTATTCTGCCACCAACGTGCGCCTGCAGGAGGCTTCGATCGGCTATACGATCCCGAAGAAAAAGCTGGGCGACATCTGCGAAATTACCTTGTCGCTCGTGGGGCGCAACCTGTGGATGATCTACAACAAGGCTCCCTACGATCCCGAGACCGTTGCGACGGTGAACAGCTACTACCAGGGCATCGACTATTTCATGTCGCCTTCGACGCGTAATATCGGGTTCAACCTCAGACTTAAATTCTAATCTGCACGATGACTATGAAATTCAATATATTAAAACCGGCTTTGGCTGCGTTGGTACTTGTCGGTACGGCCTGCACCGCCAACTACCTCGATATAAATACCAATCCTTACGAGCCCTCCGAGGACGACATGCAGACCGACGGCTATATCATCGGCTCGGCGCTGACCTCGCTCGCGAGCACCGTCGTATCGACCGACGTCAATACGGCGCAGTTTACCGATGTGCTGCTGGGCGGCCCCATGGGTGGGTATTATTCCACGACGGGTGGCTTTACCCGTACGATCATGAATTACAATCCGACGGACGACTGGACGAACGTTTTCATGTATAGCGACAGGACGATCCCGGTGCTTTACTCGAACCTGCGCGAGTTGAAGAAGGTGACCGACGACCCCATCGTACTGGCGATCGCCGACATCATCAAGGTAGCGGCCATGCACCGCGTGACCGACACCTACGGCCCGATCCCCTATTCGATGATCGGCGAGAACGGCCAGATTCAGGTGCCGTACGATTCGCAGGAGAAGGTTTACGACAAGTTTTTCGAAGAGCTGGATGCCGCGATCAAGGTGCTTACCGAGCACCGCACGGATGCTATTTCCGCAAAAGCCGACTATATCTACGGCGGCAGCGCCGAGAAGTGGTGCAAGCTCGCCAATTCGCTCAAACTGCGCCTGGCGATGCGTATCGTCTATGCGAACGAGGCTAAAGCCCGCGAGATGGCCGAATCGGCCGTGAACAGCGAGGTGGGCGTCATCACGTCGAATGCCGACAACGCCAGGCTGACGTCGTTCGGTGCCGACGGCAACCCCATTTACGTGGCAGTCAACTACAACAAGCCCGCAGACTGCATGACGGGCGGCGATACGCATGCCGCAGCCGACATCATCTGCTACATGAACGGTTATTCAGACCCCCGCCGCGAGAAATATTTCACGCAGTCGGAGTGGCCCGGTCAAACCTATGTCGGCATCCGCCGCGGAATCGTGATTCCGCCTCTGGCATCCGTTGGCCGCAAGTACTCCGGCGTCAATATCTCGATCTCCTCGCCCGTCACGTGGATGAATGCTGCCGAGGTGGCTTTCCTGAAGGCCGAGGCGAAGGGTGTCTTCGGGTTCAACATGGGCTCCGGCGAGGCCAAGGACTTCTATGACGAAGGCATCCGCCTCTCGTTCGAGGAGTGGGGTGTGTCGGGTGCCGACACTTACCTGGCCAATACCACGGGCAAACCGCAGCTCTATGCCGATCCTGCCAATTCGAATTCTTATTCGCAGGAGTTGTCCGACATTACCATTGCCTGGGATGCGGGTGCTTCGCTTGCCCAGATGCAGGAGCGCATCATCACGCAGAAGTGGATCGCCAACTGGCAGCTGGGCAACGAGGCATGGGCCGACTACCGCCGCACGGGTTATCCCCGTCTGATGCCTGCCACCGAGGATGGAAACAAGAGCCTCGGGGTCGTCGATTCCGAACTCGGGGCGCGCCGTATGCCTTATCCGGCAGACGAATACACGACCAACAACGTGAACGTCAACAATGCGGTTTCGTCGCTTCTGAAGGGTACCGACAACATGGCGACCCGTATGTGGTGGGATTGCAACCCCGCGATCAAATAATAACCAACCCGAACGCTAAACGATTATGAAACGAAATATCAAGAAATTTCTGTTCCCGGCCGTAGCCGTTGCAGTCCTCTCTTTTGCGGCGTGCAGCGACTGGACGGAGACCGAAAGCCTCGACATCAACTATCCTACGCTTGAGGAGCAGAATCCCGAGCTCTACAAGCAGTACCTGAAGGCGCTCCGGGATTACAAGGCGGGCGAGCACAAGGTCGTCCTCGTCTCGATGGACAATACCACCTCGGCTCCGGCCCAGCGCAACGAGCACCTGACGACGATGCCCGACAGCGTGGACATCATCTGCCTGATGAATCCCGACAACCTGCATCCGACCCTGGCCGGTGAATTCGCCAAGGTACGCGAGAAGGGCACCCGGGTGATCTACAACATCGACTATAATGCGATCGAGAAACTCTGGGAGAAAGTCCTCGCGGATGAGGAGGCCAACAAACCCGAAGAACCCACGAATCCCAGCACCCCCGAGGCGACCCAGGACGAAGGCGGCGAAGGTGGCGGCGAGGGCGAACCGACCCCCGAGGAGGAGCTGGAGCTCCGTTTCCTGGAGTTCTGCAGGCAGCAGACCGTCAGTCAGCTGAACCTGTGTGCCAAATATGGTTACGACGGTGTCCAGGTGAACTATACCGGCCGTGCCCCGCAGGCTATGCAGGAAGAGGAAAAAGCGCAGTATGCCGCACGCCAGGAGGCGTTCTTCTCGAACGTGAAGACCTGGAACGAGGCCAACTCCGGCAAAGTGCTGGTCTTCCAGGGCAATCCGCAGAACCTCATCGACAAGTCCGTCCTGGGCGAATGCGATTATATCGTCATCCCCGCGCTGACCGCAACTTCGGCCGACAAGATGTCGTTCGCCGTGCTGATGGCCGCCGTGGAAGATGTCCCGACCGACCGGTTCGTCATCGGCGTGACGACCCCGTCGCTCACCGACCTGAGCGATGAGAGCGGTTATTTCTCCGGCTACGAGGCCGACGGCAAGACACGTGTGCGTGCCACCAAGGGTGCTGCCCAGTGGGTCGTAAGCCCGGCGTCGGGCTATGAGAAACTGGGTATCTCCATCGCCAACGCGCAGAACGACTATTTCAACCTGACTTTGGTTTATAAAAACATCCGGGAGGCGGTCGACATCCTGAATCCCGCACCTAAAAACTAATGCGACCTATGAAACTCAACAAGTTAAATATTGCTGTCGCGGCTCTTGCCGCCGTCGCTCTGGCAGGCTGCAAGAACGAGGATCTGTCCAGGCAGCATTACGACAATAAACTTTTCATCTCGGCGACGAATTTCACCGACGAGATGCTTATCAAGGCTGCGAATTCCTCCTATGAGCGCGAAATCACGGCCGGTATCGCCAAGCCCGTCGGGCAGGACATTTCGATCGAGTTCGCCGCGGCTCCCGAACTGTTCGACCACTACCGCCAGGCCTTCTACGACGAGGACGTGAAACTGCTTTCCGAGGAGTTCTACCAGTTCGATGAGACGAAGACCAGGATACAGGCCGGAAGCGTGGCGAGCGTTCCCGTGACGATCAGGTTCGTCGACGTGAACCTGCTGGACAAGAACGAGCGCTATGTACTGCCCGTGACGATCCGTTCGGTGTCGGGTATCGACGTGTTGCCGAGTGCCCGCAGTGTTTACTATATCTTCAAGGGTGCCGCGCTGATCAACGTCGTGGCCGGTATTACCGAGAACCGTGCTTGGCCCGACTGGAAGGATGCCTCGCCCGTAACCAACATGCGTACCTTCACGCTCGAGGCGCTGATCAACGGCAATGCGTTCAAGAACCAGATCTCCACGATCATGGGTATCGAGGGTAAGTTCCTGGTGCGTATCGGCGATTCGGGCGTGGATCCCAACCAGATTCAGATCGCTTCGTCGAGGAACCTGACCAATTCGGATCTCAAGCTCGATGCCGGCCGCTGGTACCATGTGGCCGTGACATTCGAGTCGGGAAGCGTGAAGGTATACCTCGACGGTGTGGAGAAGTGCAGCGGCAACGTCGGTACCTCGTCCGTGAATTTCGGCGTGAAGCATTCCGACGAGTCGGACGGCAAGCCCCGTTGCTTCTGGATCGGCTATTCGTATGCCAGCGACCGTTATTTCGACGGCCAGATCTCGGAAGTGCGTATCTGGAACAAGGCGCTGACCCCCGAGGAGATCAATGCCCCCGACCATTTCTACCAGGTGGCCGCGGCTTCCGACGGACTGGTGGCCTACTGGAAATTCGACGAGGGAGCCGGCAAGACCATCAAAGACCAGACCTCCTACGGGAACGATCTTACCGTCGAGAAGGAGTTGAAGTGGGTGAATGTATCGCTTCCCGAGCTGGGTAAATAATCTGCTAACCTTTAACCTGAAACGATTATGAACACCAAGAAATATCTGAAATACAGCTTCCTTCCGCTTGTGCTGATGTTGGGTGGCCTGGCATTCACGGCCTGCACCGACGACATCGAGGGCGGCAAGCCTGTCGACGAAGGGGCATACGACGCCGTGAAGCGCGTCGACGGCATGTTGCTCGACGTGACGTCGAACAAGAACGAGTCGGTGATCGAACTGCGCTCGGACAAATACCAGACCGAGGTCTTCTTCCGCCTTACGAAAGCGCCCCAGAAGGGTGTCGACGTGAAGATCGAGGTAGATCCCGCTTATCTGGAAACTTATAATGCCGAGCACGGGACGGAGTTCCAGCTCTTCCCCGCGGCCGATGTCACCATCGAACGCGAGGGCAAGCTGCTGCTGGCCCCGGACGAGATCCGTTCGGTCGGGGTGGGCATCACCCTGGCAGCAGCCAGCGAATTGCAGGAAGGGGTGACCTATCTGCTCCCGCTCAGGGCGACCTCCTCGACCGAGGGCATCACACTCTCGGAAAAGGCGCAGCATGCGGTCTATCTGGTGAAAGACCTGCGTGCCCAGGGCGACGCTTACAAGGGCCCCGACGCCGTGAGGAACGTGTGCTATTTCGAGGTCAACGACACCAATCCGCTCAATGCGCTGGAATTCGTGCTCAAGGACAGCGGCAAGCTCTTCTTCGACGATATCATCCTCTTCTCGGCCAATATCAATTACAATGCGGAGACGGGACGGGTCTATGTGCTCAATAATCCCAACGTGCAGTTCCTGCTGGACAACAACGAACAGTTCCTGCAGCCGCTGCGCAAGCGGGGCATGAAGGTGATCCTCGGTATCCTGGGCAACCACGATGCCGCCGGCGTGGCACAGCTGTCCGATATGGGCTGCCGCGAGTTTGCCAAGGAGCTGGCCGCTTATTGCAATGCCTACAACCTCGACGGCGTCGGTTTCGACGACGAGTATTCGAACTCTCCCGACCTGAGCAATCCCTGGTTTGCGCCGTGGTCGTCGGCTGCCGCCTCCCGGCTGCTCTATGAAACCAAGAAAGCCATGCCCGATAAAACCGTCATGGTTTACTATCTGGGCGGTATCAATAGCCGGATGCCTTCTGTCGACGGGGTCGAGCCGGGCATGTTCGTCGACTATGCCGTCGCCGATTACGGGGGAACCGCAGCGCCGATGCAGGGCATGACCGTCAAGCAGTGCTCCGGCATGTCGATCGAGTTGAACCGGGGCAGCGGGGATTCGAGCGAGGGCACAGCCCGCTCGAAGAAGGAGGCCGGATACGGCTATTACATGTTCTTCGCACTGGGGCATACCAATTCGTTGGTAAGCGATTTCAGCGACTATCGGTTCCAGGTGAGCCGTTGCCAGTCTGTTGCCCGGGGCCTCTATGACGAGGAACTGCTGATGCCCGAGTATTATTACAAAAAGAACGACGCAACGCGTTATAAACTGCCTTAATCCGATTGTGTGCTGTACTCCCCGCAGCACGCCGCTGCGGGGAGTGCAGTTCGACTGAGAACCTAAAACAACGTAGATTTTATGAAAAAGATATTTATAGCGTTTGTAGCGGTGGCCTGTGCGCTCAGCGCCTGTTCCGACGACGATACGGCGGACGACCTTTCCCGGGCCACGATATCCATTACCCCCGATGCCATCCCCGCCGGGCCTGACGGGACGACGACGCAGGTGACCGTAACCAGTTCGGGAGACTGGCGGCTCGCAGGTGTCTGCGACTGGGTGCATCCTTCGGCCGAAGCCGGGAAGAGCGGCGATGTGGTAACCTTCACGATCGATCCGAATACAAGCGAAGAGAGCCGTGAAGCGGCCTTCAAGTTCTTTACGGGATCGGCTGTCGCTCCCCTGAAAATCGTTTCGGAAGCGGGCTATTCGCTGACCCTTCTTTCCGAGGAGAATATGACCGTCGAAGCATTGAGCACCGATATCCAGGTCAAACTGCATACGAACATTCCGGAATTGGCCGTCGCGTTTTCCGACGGCGGCGGGGATTGGGTCACGTATGTCGGGCGCAACGACGTTTTCGGCAACACGGTCTTGAAGTTTACCGTTGCCAAGAACCCGGATTACGATGACCGTTCGACCGTGGTCACGGTCTCGGGCATGGGGCAGTCGGTCGATATTCCGCTGACCCAGAACCGGATATATGCAATCAATATCGAGGATACGGCATTTGAGTTTGACCTTGCGGAGCGTTCTTTCTCCGTTGATGTGAATGCCAATGTAGATTACAAAGTAATGATTAGCGACGATTGGATCACGCAGGTGCCCGAAACCCGTGGGCTGGAAACGAAGACGCTTACATTCCATCTCGGAGCGGCAACTACCAGTCGCGGAGGTAAGATTACGATTGAGGGTGCTGGCATTACCAAAGAGTTGTCCGTTATCCAGAAAGATCCGAATGCGACACTGATTTCGTTTGTCGATAAGGATTTTGTAAAGTGGCTGCAACAACAGGGCTGGATCGTCGCATTGGGGTCTACTTCCGGAATCATTACGGAGAAAGGGTTGGCCGCCACCGAGTTGTCATATAACCCCAGCTACTATGGTACCCAATGGACATCGCTGGAGGGGATCGAAAACTTCACGAACCTGGAAAAGATCAATGTCATGAGTAATGATCTAAGTGAAATAGACCTTTCCGGTTTGACAAAGGTAAAAGAATTGAATTGCACCAAGAATTATGGGTTGGCCTTGATTAATCTTGGAGACAATCCGATCGAATCGTTGTCGCCGCTGGGAACCGATTATGCGGATGTCGAGAAGTTTACGATGATCGGTAACAAGTTGCTATCGCTGGATCTGACAGTAGCCTCCTACTATGTTTGGTATGACGGGATAACCTCGATCGACGTGTCGGGTTGTCCGGCACTCCAGACTCTTAAATGCGATCGTGGGGAGAAGGTGAAGTCGCTCTATCTCAAGAAAGGGCAGGATATTCCGCACCTGACCAAGAATGCCGCGACGGAGATCGTATATGTAGATTGATTTCTCTGCAGGATTCGATTCTGACGACCGTGCAGTCGCGAGCCGCAAGACCCGCCGGCTGCACGGTCTTCTTTCCCGGGGAATTAAATTGCCGGCCGCTTTAGTAATCCTGCGCCCGAAATTGTATTACTTTACGGATGCAAAGATGATAACCGCCCGGAATACCGATCGCGTGCGGAAAGATTTTATTATCTTTGTGCATCCCTAACCTAAAACCGGAGAAGACCCGATGATTTCGACAGTTAAAAAAACTTCGCCGCTGGCCTGGGTGCCTACGGTCTATTTTGCGATGGGGCTTCCGTTCGTCGTGCTGAACATGGTCTCGGCCGTCATGTTCAAGGATATGGGGATTTCCGACGCCCGGATCGCGTTCTGGACGTCGCTGATCATGTGGCCGTGGACGATCAAATTCCTGTGGAGCCCCTTCCTGGAAATTTTCCGCACCAAAAAATTCTTCGTCGTCACGACGCAGCTCCTGAGCGGCGTGTTGTTCGGCCTTGCTGCGCTGGCGCTGCATATGCCCCATTTCTTCGCCGTCACGGTGGGGGTCTTCGCGGTGGTGGCCTTCAGCGGCGCCACGCACGACATCGCGGCCGACGGCGTTTACATGTCGGAGCTCTCGACCGAGGATCAGGCGCGGTATATCGGCTGGCAGGGGGCGTTCTACAACCTTGCGAAACTGGTCGCCACGGGCGGCCTGGTCTGGTTCGCGGGCTGGCTCAGCAAGCGTTTCAGCGATTCCGGGGCGGCGACCTTCGATGCCTATGTGCAGTCGTGGACGGTGGTGCTGGCGATCCTTTGCGGCCTGCTCGTCCTGCTGGGTATTTACCACAGCCGCGAGTTGCCGTCGGGCGGAAGTGCGGCTGACGGACATTCGCTGCGGGAAGGGCTGCGCAGCCTGAAGGAGGTGATCGCGGCGTTCTTCACGAAAAAGCATATCTGGTATTACATCGCCTTCATCGTCTTCTACCGCCTGGGCGAGGGCTTCGTGATGAAGATCGTGCCGTTGTTCCTCAAGGCGGATACCGCGGCCGGAGGGCTGGGGCTTACCAACCAGCAGATCGGGTTGTACTACGGCACGTTCGGCGCCGGGGCATTCCTTTTGGGATCGCTGCTCGCGGGCTACTATATCGCCCACCGCGGACTGAGGCGCTCGCTCTTCACGCTGTGCTGCATTTTCAACCTTCCGTTCGCGGTCTATGCGCTGCTGGCATGGTTCCAGCCGCAGTCGATGTGGCTCGTGGGCGGCGGCATCGTCGTGGAGTATTTCGGCTACGGGTTCGGGTTCGTGGGGCTTACGCTCTTCATGATGCAGCAGGTGGCCCCGGGTCGGCACCAGATGGCGCACTACGCTTTCGCCTCGGGCATCATGAACCTTTCGGTGATGCTCACCGGCGCCGTTTCGGGTTACCTGAGCGACTGGAAGGGCTACGGCGTCTTCTTCATCGTGGTCATGCTGGCGACGATCCCCGCCTTTGTGATGACCTGGTTCGTACCGTTCACCTATGATGATAAACCAACAACCAAATAACATGAGCAATCTGAAAATAATGGGCCCGGCACTGCCGGATATGCCGTGGGAAGAGCGTCCCGCGGGGAGCAAGGAGGTTATGTGGCGCTATTCTGCCAACCCGATCATTGGGCGCGACGCGCTTTCGACCTCCAACTCGGTCTTCAATTCGGCGGTCGTGCCGTTTAAGAAGGGCAAGTACAACTATGCGGGTGTTTTCCGCTGCGACGACACGAACCGCCGCATGCGCATCCACGCGGGCTTCTCGGTGGACGGCATCGACTGGGACATCCGCGAGGAGGACTTCAACCTGGTGGGCGGCGACGCCGAGATCTCGGAGTGGGCCTACGGCTACGACCCGCGTGTGGCTCAGATCGGGGACAAATATTACGTGACGTGGTGCAACGGTTACCACGGCCCGACGATCGGCGTGGCGTGGACGGAGGATTTCGAGACGTTCCACCAGCTGGAAAACGCCTTCATCCCGTTCAACCGCAACGGCGTGCTGTTCCCCCGCAAGATCGGCGGGAAATTCGCGATGCTTTCGCGTCCGAGCGACAACGGGCATACGGCGTTCGGCGACATTTTCTATTCCGAGTCGCCCGACATGGAGTTCTGGGGACGCCACCGCCACGTGATGTCGCCCGCGGCGTTCGAGGTTTCGGCCTGGCAGTGCATGAAGATCGGCGCGGGGCCCGTGCCCATCGAGACCAGCGAAGGGTGGCTGTTGTTCTACCACGGGGTGCTCCGTTCGTGCAACGGCTACGTCTATGCGTTCGGCTCGGCATTGCTCGACCTGGATGAGCCGTGGAAAGTCACGGCGCGCAGCGGCCCGTACCTGATCTCCCCGCGTGAGACGTACGAGTGCACGGGCGACGTGCCGAACGTGACGTTCCCCTGCGCGGCGCTGCACGACCCCGCGACGGGGCGCGTTGCGGTCTACTACGGGTGTGCGGACACGGTTACGGGATTGGCTTTCGGATATATCCCTGAAATCATCGAATTTACGAAAAAACACTCGATCCTGTGATGCCGCTGCGACGAACGCTCTTAACTGCTGCGCTCGCCGCAGCCGTTTTCTCGACACCGCTGCGTGCGCAGGAGCCTGCCGATTGGGTCGACCCGTTCATCGGGACGACCAATTTCGGGACGACCAACCCCGGCGCCGTATGCCCCAACGGGATGATGTCGGTCGTGCCGTTCAATGTGATGGGCTCCGACGAGAACCTCTACGATAAGGACGCCCGGTGGTGGTCGGCGCCCTATGAGTACCGCAACAAGTTCTTCACGGGCTTTGCACACGTCACCCTGAGCGGCGTAGGATGCCCCGAGCTGGGCTCGCTGCTGGTAATGCCGACGGCGGGTGCGCTGGACGTCGATTACCGCAACTACGGCAGCGCATATACCGGCCAGACGGCCTCGCCGGGCTACTATTCGAACCTGCTGACCAAGTACGGTATCCGCACCGAGGTGACGGCCACGCCGCGCACGTCGGCCGAGCGCTATACCTTTCCGGAGGGTACGGGACATATTCTGTTAAACCTGGGCGAAGGGCTTACCAACGAGTCGGGAGCCTGGGTGCGCCGCGTGAACGACACCGAGGTCGAGGGCATGAAACTGCTGGGCACGTTCTGCTACAACCCGCAGGCGGTGTTCCCGGTCTATTTCGTGATGCGCGTCTCGAAACGCCCCGCGGCTACCGGCTTCTGGAAGAAGCAACCCCCGAAACAGGGCGTCGAAGCCGAATGGGACAAGGATGCCGGCAACTACAAGCTCTATACGCAATACGGCAAGGACATTGCCGGCGACGACGTCGGCGTGTGGTTCTCCTACGACATGCAGCCGGGCGAGCAGGTCGAGGTGCGCATGGGCGTTTCGTTCGTGTCGGCCGAGAACGCCCGCCTGAACCTCGAAGCCGAGCAGCAGGGGCGCTCGTTCGACGACATTCGCGCGGCCGCACGCCGCACGTGGAACGACGACTTGGGGCGCATCCGCGTCGAGGGCGGTACCGAAGCGCAGAAGAAGGTCTTCTATACGGGGCTTTACCATGCGCTGATCCACCCCAACGTGCTGAGCGACGTCAACGGCGAATACCCCGCGATGGAGAGCGCCGAGATCCGCACGGCCGAGGGCAACCGCTATACGGTCTTCTCGCTGTGGGATACTTACCGCAACCTGCACCAGCTGCTGACGCTGGTCTACCCCGAACGCCAACTGGAGATGGTGCGCTCGATGGTCGGCATGTACCGGGAGTGGGGCTGGCTCCCCAAGTGGGAACTTTACGGCCGTGAAACCTTCACCATGGAGGGCGACCCGTCGATCCCCGTGATCGTCGATACCTGGATGAAGGGGCTGCGCGATTTCGATATGGACGCCGCCTACGAGGCGATGCGCAAGTCGGCCACGACGCCGGGCGCGCGGAACAGGATGCGCCCCGACATCGACCCCTACATCGAAAAAGGCTATGTGCCGCTGGGCTTCTACGCCCGCGACCTTTCGGGTGACAACTCCGTGTCGCACGCCCTGGAATACTATATCGCCGACCACGCGCTGTCGCTGCTGGCCGACTCGCTCGGCAAAAAAGACGACGCGGCGCTGTTCCGCGCCCGCTCGCTCGGCTATAAGAACTATTACAGCACCGAGTCGGGCACGTTCCGTCCGATTACCAAGGAGGGTAAGTTCCTCACGCCCTTCGACCCGCGCCAGGGCGAGAATTTCGAACCCGTCCCCGGCTTCCACGAAGGTTCGGCCTGGAACTATACGTTCTACGTCCCGCACGACGTGGCCGGACTGGCCCGGCTGATGGGCGGCAGGCGCCGATTCATCGACAAGCTGCAGATGGTCTTCGACCAGGGGCTGTACGACCCGGCGAACGAACCCGACATCGCCTATCCTTACCTGTTCAGCTATTTCCGGGGCGAGGAGTGGCGTACGCAGCGCGAGGTGCGGCGTTTGCTGGACAGGTACTTTACGACAGCCCCCGACGGCATCCCCGGCAACGACGACACGGGCACCATGTCGGCGTGGGCGGTCTTCTCGATGATGGGCCTCTACCCGGACTGCCCGGGGGAGCCTTACTATACGCTTACATCGCCTGTTTTCGACAAGGTGACCGTTACGCTCGACCCGAAATACTATCCGGCCGGGGAGCTCGTTATAGAAACGGAACGCTCCGGAGCCGGCGACGTCTACATCGGCTCGATGACCCTCGGCGGCAGACCGCTGAAGAAATACCGCATTTCGCATGGCGAACTGGTGGGCGGCGGTCGGCTGGTTTTCGGATTGCAACCCGAACGCAAATAAAAACAACATATGTCCCTATGAATTTAAAATCTCTCTCAGCTCTCGGCGCAGGCCTGCTTTTGGCGGCCTGCTCGCAGGCACCCCGTACGGATTCGCTGACGCAGTATGTCGACATGCGTATCGGCACGGGCGGCCACGGCCATGTATTCATGGGCGCCAACGTCCCGTACGGCGCCGTACAGCTCGGCCCCACGAGCATCCCGCAGTCGTGGGACTGGACGTCGGGCTACCACATTTCCGACACGACGGTCATCGGTTTCAGCCACACCCACCTGAACGGCACCGGTATCGGCGACCTGTTCGATGTCACGGTGATGCCCGTCGTGGGGCAGGTGACCTATGCCCGCGGCACGGAGGACGACCCGCAGTCGGGCATGTGGTCGTATTTCAGCCACGCCAATGAAAAGGCCCGCCCGGGCTATTACGCCACGCGGCTCGACCGCTACGGCATCGACGTGGAGCTGACCGCCACCAAGCGCGTCGGCCTGCACAAATATACCTTCCCGGCATCGGTCGATGCCGCCGTGGTCTTCGACCTCGAGAACGGCGGTTGCTGGGATGCCCCGACCGAAACCTTCATCGAGCGTGCCGACGACCATACGATCAGCGGCTACCGCTACTCGACGGGCTGGGCGAAAGACCAGCGGGTCTATTTCACGGCCGAATTCTCCAAACCCTTCAAGTCGCTGGCCATTTACGAGGGCGGCGAGGGCGGCGGCCTGCGCGAAGGCGACAGCTTCAGGGCGGAGCGCCTTTACGGCCGGGTCGGTTTCGACACTTCGGCCGGAGAGACGATCTATGTCAAGGTCGCCATTTCGCCCGTGAGCATCGAGAATGCACGCCTGAACATGCAGGCCGAGCTTCCCGGCTGGGACTTCGAAGCGACGGCCGCAGCCGCCGACCAGGCATGGGATGCCGAGTTGCAGAAGGTGCGCATCGAGACTTCGGACGACGCCGCACGCCGCATTTTCTATACGGCGCTTTACCACACGATGGTCGCCCCGTCCGAATTCTGTGACGTGAACGGCGACTACCGCGGTTCCGACGGCAAGATCTACCGCGCCGCGCCGTTCGTGAACTATACGACTTTCTCGCTGTGGGACACCTATCGCGCCGCCCAGCCCCTCATGACGATCCTCCACCCCGAGAAGATGCCCGACATCGCCAATACGATGCTCCATATCTACCGGCAGCAGGGCAAGCTTCCCGTATGGCACCTGATGGGTAACGAAACCGACTGCATGGTCGGCAATCCCGGTATCCCGGCCCTGGCCGACGCCGTGCTCAAAGGCTACGGCGGCTTCGACAGGGAGCAGGCCTACGAGGCGCTCAAGCAGTCGGCGATGCTCGGCGAGCGGGGTATGGATCTGCGCATGAAATACGGCTATATCCCCTGCGACCTCTTCAACGAGGCGGTGGCTTACGACATGGAGTACGCCCTCGCCGACTGGGCCGTGGCACAGGTCGCCAAAGAGCTGGGCAAGACCGCGGATTACGACTATTTCCTCGAACGAAGCAAATCCTACCGCCATTTCTTCGATCCGCAGACCCGCTTCATGCGCGGCCTCGATTCGAAAGGCCGGTTCCGCACGCCTTTTAATCCGTTCCGCTCGACACACCGCGCCGACGACTACTGCGAGGGCAACGCATGGCAGTACACCTGGCTCGTGCCGCACGACGTCGAGGGGCTGATCGGCTGTTTCGGCGGCAAGGAAGCCTTCACCGGGAAACTCGACTCGCTCTTCGTCGTCAGCTCCGTGCTCGAGGGAGCCGCCTCGCCCGACATCTCGGGCCTGATCGGTCAGTACGCCCACGGCAACGAACCCAGCCACCACGTCGTCTACCTCTACACGATGATCGGTCAGCCGTGGAAGACCGCCGACAAGGTGCGCGAGATACTGACGACGCTCTACCACGACCGGCCCGACGGGCTTTCGGGCAACGAGGACGTGGGGCAGATGTCGGCATGGTACGTCCTCTCGTCGCTGGGTTTCTACCAGGTCGAACCCGCCGGGGGCCGCTATTTCTTCGGCTCGCCGCTCTTCGACAAGGCTGAAGTGCGTGTCCGCGACGGCGTGCTGACCGTCACGGCGCATAACAATTCCGCCGCGAACAAATACATCCAGGCGGTGAAGCTCAACGGCAAGCCGTATACGAAACCCTATATTGCCTTCGACGACATCGCCGCGGGCGGTGTGCTCGAATTCGAGATGGGTGCCGAACCCGCAGTGTGGTATGAACTCTAAACATCGGAAGGCCATGAAAAAAGGATATATCGCATTTGCCGCCCTCTGCGCCGCCGCACTCGCTTCGTGCACATGTCCTTCGGCCGGGGAGCAGCGCCTCCGTCCTTCGGAGTACGTTTCGGCGCTGGTCGGTACGCAGTCGGATTTTTCGCTCTCGACGGGCAATACCTATCCGGCCATCGCCTTGCCGTGGGGCATGAATTTCTGGACGCCCCAGACCGGCAAGATGGGCGACGGCTGGGCATATGCCTACGGGGCGCACCAAGTGCGGGGGTTCAAGCAGACCCACCAGCCTTCGCCGTGGATCAACGATTACGGCCAGTTCTCGCTCATGCCCGTGCGCGGGGAGGACAAATTCGACGAGGAGTCGCGCGCCAGCTGGTTTTCGCACCAGTCCGAAGTGGCCAAACCCTATTACTATAAGACTTACCTCGCCGACCACGACATCCGCGTGGAGATCACGCCGACCGAACGCGCCGCGATGATGCGCTTCACCTTCCCCGACTCGAAGGAGTCGGGTGTAGTGATCGACGCCTTCGACCGCGGTTCGCAGGTCGGGATGGTCGACGACCGTACGATCGTCGGTTATACCACGCGCAACAGCGGCGGTGTGCCGGAGAATTTCCGCAACTGGTTCGTCGTGCGCTTCGATACGCCGTTCAGCGCCATCGAGCTGACCGATGCCCCGGACGGATACAAACCCGGCAGCAACCTGCTCTATCCCGAAGGGCAGAAGTCCGTCACGGGCGAACATGCCGTGGCCAAGGTGCATTTCGCAACCCGCCGCGGCCAGCAGATATGCGCCAGCGTGGCGTCGTCGTTCATTTCTCCCGAGCAGGCGTTGCAGAACCTCCGGGAGCTGGGCAGCGACGATTTCGAAACGGTGAAGTCCAAGGCGCAGGCGCGCTGGGACGATGTGCTGGGACGCATCGAGGTCGAGGGCGGTACGGACGACCAGTACCGTACGTTCTATTCGTGCCTCTACCGCTCGGTGCTCTTCCCGCGTAAGTTCTACGAGGTGACCGACCAGGGCGAGGTCGTGCATTACAGCCCCTACAACGGCGAGGTGCTCCCCGGCTACATGTATACCGACACCGGGTTCTGGGACACCTTCCGCAGCCTCTTCCCGCTGCTGAACCTCGTTTACCCGTCCGTGAACGCCGAAATCCAGCAGGGACTCGCCAACGCCGCCCGTGAGAGCGGTTTCCTGCCCGAATGGGCGTCGCCCGGGCACCGCGGCTGCATGGTGGGCAACAATTCCGCTTCGGTCGTGGCCGATGCCGTGGTGAAGGGCACGAACGACAAAGACCTCGGGGTGCTCTACGATGCGATGGTGTACGCCACGGAGCACGTGCACCCGACCGTTGCGTCGACCGGACGCTGGGGGCACGAGTACTACAACGAGCTGGGATATATTCCTTACGACGTGAACATTCCCGAGAACGTGGCACGTACGCTCGAATACGCCTACGACGACTGGTGTATTCTGCAGGTGGCGAAGAAACTGAACCGTCCCCAGGCCGAACTGGACAAGTGGGCGGCGCGTGCCCGGAACTACCGCAATGTCTTCGACCCCGAGACCCGCCTGATGCGCGGCCGCCTCAGGGACGGCAAGTTCCAGGCGCCGTTCAGCCCCTACAAGTGGGGCGACGCCTTCACCGAGGGTAACTCGTGGCATTATACGTGGTCGGTATTCCACGACGTCGAGGGGCTCGTCGACCTGATGGGCGGCCGGGAGCAGTTCGTCCAGATGCTCGACTCGGTATTCGTCGTGCCGCCGATCTACGACGACAGCTACTACGGATTCCGCATCCACGAGATCACCGAGATGCAGGTGGCCGACATGGGCAACTACGCCCACGGCAACCAGCCTGCGCAGCACATGATCTACCTCTATAATTATGCGGGTGCCCCGTGGAAAGCCCAGTACTGGGCGCGCGAGGTGATGGATCGCCTCTACTCGGCCCGCCCCGACGGCTATTGCGGCGACGAGGACAACGGCCAGACTTCGGCCTGGTATGTCTTTTCCGCCCTGGGGTTCTATCCCGTCTGCCCGGCTTCGGACGAATACGTCGTCGGTTCGCCGCTGTTCCGCAAGGCCGTCGTGAACCTCGAAAACGGGAATAAGATCGTGCTCGAAGCGCCGGACAACAGCCCCGAGAACCGTTATATCGGAGCCGTGCAGTTCGACGGGAAATCCTATACGCATAATTTCCTGCGCCATTCCGACCTCGTGAAGGGTGCCGGCGTCCGCTTCTCGATGCGTCCCGAACCCGATTACACGCGGGGTACGGAGCCCGGGGATGCCCCTTACTCGTTCAGCCGCGAATAACACGGACGGGTTGAACCGATGTCAATCCGCCGCGGCCGGTTCCGGCTGCGGCGGATTTTTTGTTTTTGCCGGAATCCCGAAATGTCGATAATTTGTCAATAGAATATGCCCGGGGATTTTGTAAATCGGCTGAAAAGCGCTATTTTTGTAGCGTTGTTTTGACAATTGTTAGGTTAATCCGAACACCTCCCCATGACATCTACCGACAGAATCGACCAACGCGAACGTAAGAAACAGCAGGGCCAGGCCGCTGCGTTCTATTCGTCGTCGTGCCGACAGCAGGATCGGAGTACGCAGATGCAAGGGCAGCAGGTGTCCGGGAGCGGAATACGCAGATAGATACCAGACCGCCATGACATACGTGTCGTGGCGGTCTGTCTTTTTTTCAAACTTAAAACCAAAGGTATGAAGGTCGGTGTTATTATGGGCTCGGTGAGCGATTATGAGGTGATGGCCGATGCCGTCGCCATGCTCGGACAATTCGGGGTCGATTTCGAAAAGCGCGTGGTGAGCGCCCACCGTACCCCTGACCTGCTGTGCGAATATGCCAAGACGGCCAAAAGCCGTGGTATCGGGGTGATTATCGCCGGTGCGGGCGGTGCCGCGCACCTGCCGGGCATGGTGGCCTCGATGACCACGCTCCCCGTGGTGGGCGTCCCCGTGAAGTCGCGGGCCCTGAACGGGCTGGATTCGCTGCTTTCGATCGTGCAGATGCCTGCGGGCGTTCCGGTGGCGACGACGGCCATCAACGGGGCGAAGAACGCGGCGCTGATAGCCGTGTCGATCCTCGCACTGCAGGATGCGGAGCTGGCTGCCCGGCTCGAAGCGTTCCGTGCGAAACAGACCGCCGACGTACTGGCGGCAGAACTTTAATCCGGCAGGGGAGGCGGCTATGGCAGAGACGGCGAAAACGATCGGTATCATCGGCGGCGGTCAGCTGGGGCTGATGATCGTCGAGCAGGCGCACCTGCTCGGGGCGCGCACGCTGTGCCTCGACCCTGCGCCCGACGCCCCCGCGTTCGCGCTGAGCGACGGGCACATCGTGGCGGCGTATGACGATGCCGCGGCGCTCGAAGAGCTTTGCCGCCGCAGCGATGTGGTGACCTACGAATTCGAAAACGTCCCGGGCAGCGTGCTGATCCCGCTGGAAAAGAAATACAACATCCCGCAGGGTTTCCGCCCGCTCTACGATTCGCAGGATCGCCTGCGCGAGAAGGACAATGCCCGCGCCAACGGGCTGCGGACGCCCCTGTACGCCGCCGTGGACGACGAGGCGTCGCTGCGTGCCGCCTTGGCCGAGATCGGATTCCCGGCGGTGCTCAAGACCCGTACGCTGGGATACGACGGCCACGGGCAATTGGTGTTGAAGGACGAGGCCGACGTGCCGCGTGCGCTGCCGATGCTCTCCGTACCCTGCATCCTGGAGGCGTTCGTGCCGTTCGATTTCGAAGCCAGCATCGTGATGGTCTCGAACGGGGAGCGCGTCATCCATTTCCCCATCGGGCGGAACGTCCACCGCGACGGCATCCTCGACCTGTGCTTCGTCCCCGCCGAGGGGATGGACGACGGCCTGCGCAGCCGCATGGCTGCGGCCGGCGAGCGGTTCATGAAATCCTGCCGCTACCGCGGGATCCTCGCCATCGAGTTCTTCATCCGCGACGGGGAGTTCTATTTCAACGAAATGGCGCCGCGGCCCCACAATTCGGGGCACTATACCATCGAGGGGTGCACGACCAACCAGTTCCGCGAGCTGGTGCGCTTCCTGCTGGGCGAACCGTTGCAGGAGCCGCAGCTCGTGGCGCCGACCGTGATGAAGAATATCCTGGGGCAGGATCTCGAAGCGGCCGAGAGAATCGCCGCCGAAAACCGCCCGGGTGTCCATGTCCACCTTTACGGCAAGACCGAGAGCCGTCCGAAGCGCAAGATGGGGCATATCACCTTCGTCGGGATGGACGCCGGGGAATACGGTGCCGCGTGGGCCGACAGATTCGTAAAATAAGTGCAAACGAAATAACATGGAAAACTACCGGATTTTTGTTGAGAAACATCCCCGTTTCCGGGTCGAGGCCGACAGCCTGCGCCGGGAGCTGAACACCAATCTGAACCTGGACATCCGCAGTCTGCAGTTGCTCAACGTCTACGACCTGTTCGGGTTCAGCCGAGAGCTGCTCGAAAAGAGCCGTTACAGCGTCTTCGGCGAAGTGGTAACCGACAGCGTGACCGATTCGTGCGACCTGGCGGGACGGAAATACATCGCCGTGGAGTACCTCCCCGGCCAGTTCGACCAACGTGCCGCGTCGGCCGTCGACTGCGTGCGGCTGATCGACCCGTCGGCCCAGGTGCGCATCCGCTCGTCGAAGCTGTTGCTGTTCGACGATGCCGTTTCCGACGAAGACCTGGCGCGCATCCGCCATTACTATATCAACGCGGTCGAGTCGCGTGAGAAGAATCTGGACGTGCTGACCGACATGGAACAGGCCGAGGTGAAGCCCGTCGCCGTGCTGGAAGGCTTCACCAAGATGACCGACGCCGAACTGGAACCCTGCTGCAAGCGGTACGGGCTGGCGATGAATGCCGACGACCTGCGCGAGGTGGTGAAATATTTCCGTGCCGAGGGGCGCGATCCCTATGAGACCGAGCTGCGCATCCTCGACACCTATTGGAGCGACCATTGCCGCCATACGACCTTCACCACCGAGCTGGAGGGCATCACGGTCGAGGAATCGTTCGTAAAGGACGAGATCGAGGATTCGCTGGCCCTCTACCTGCGCATCCGCCGCGAACTGGGGCGCGAGCACAAGAGCATCTGCCTGATGGACATGGCGACCATCGGCGCCCGCTACCTGCGCAAGAAAGGGCTGCTGGACGACCTGGAAGTGAGCGACGAGAACAACGCCTGCTCGGTATACGTCGATGTCGATGTCGACGGGGCGACCGAGAAGTGGCTCCTGCAATTCAAGAACGAAACCCATAACCACCCGACCGAGATCGAGCCGTTCGGCGGCGCTTCGACCTGTCTGGGCGGCGCTATCCGCGACCCGTTGTCGGGGCGCAGCTACGTCTACCAGGCCATGCGTGTAACGGGTGCCGGCAATATCTACCAGAAGGTGTCCGATACGCTCGAAGGCAAGCTCCCGCAGAGCGTCATTTCGAAGAAGGCCGCCGCGGGCTACTCCAGTTACGGCAATCAGATCGGGCTGGCAACGACCCATGTGCGCGAGATTTACCACGACGACTATGTGGCCAAGCGCCTCGAAGTCGGTGCCGTGGTCGGTGCCGTGAAGGCTGAAAACGTCCGCCGCGAAAAACCCGTCCCGGGCGACAAGATTGTCATGCTGGGTGGCCGCACGGGGCGTGACGGTATCGGCGGCGCCACGGGTTCGTCGAAAGAGCACAATACTAAGTCGCTCGAAACCTGCGGCAGCGAGGTGCAGAAGGGCAATGCCCCCGAGGAGCGCAAACTCGAACGCCTGTTCCGCCGCCCCGAGGTGACGCGGCTCATCAAGAAATCGAACGACTTCGGCGCCGGCGGCGTCAGCGTCGCCATCGGCGAGCTGGCCGACGGGCTGGATATTTATCTCGACCGCGTGAAGACCAAGTACAGCGGCCTGAATTCCACGGAACTGGCGATCAGCGAGTCGCAGGAGCGCATGGCCGTAGTCGTCGAGGCGAAAGACGTCGCCCGGTTCATGGAATACTGCCGCGAGGAGAATATCGAGGCGGTCGAGGTGGCCGACGTGACGGATACGGCCCGTATGCGGATGTTCAACAAAGGGCGCAAAGTCGTAGACCTCGCGCGTGAATTCATCGACAGCGCCGGGGCGAAGCACTATGCCGAAGCCATGATCGGTGAGGTGGAGAACCGCGATCCCTTTGCCCGTGAGGTCGTGGGCGCGACGTTTGCCGAACGCTTCGAGGAGAACCTGCGCGACAACAATGTCGTCTCGCAGCGCGGCCTGATCGAAATGTTCGATTCGACGATCGGCCGTTCCACCGTGCTGATGCCGTTCGGCGGCCGCACGCAGGGCAGCGAAACGCAGGTGTCGGTGCAGAAACTCCCGACCGACGGTTACACCGACACGGCCAGCATCATGGCCTTCGGCTACAATCCCTACCTGGCCTCGTGGAGCCCTTACCACGGTGCTGCGTATGCCGTCGTCGAAGCTGCTGCCAAGGTCGTGGCTGCGGGCGCGCGTTATGACAGGATGCGTTACTCATACCAGGAATATTTCGAACGCATGACCCGCGATCCCCGCTCGTGGGGCAAGCCGCTGGGTGCCCTGCTCGGTGCGCTGAAGATGCAGGTCGAACTGGGCCTGCCCTCGATCGGCGGCAAGGACTCGATGTCGGGCACGTTCCAGCATATCAACGTCCCGCCCATGCTGATGGCCTTCGGCATCACGACGGTGAATGCCGGGACGGTCATTTCGACCGATTTCAAGAAGGCCGGCAACCGTATCTACCTGGTGCGCCATACGCCCAGGGAGAACCATATGCCCGACACGGCGCAGCTGAAGGACAACTTCGGCTTTGTCAGCGAAAATATCGAACGCGGCAATATCCTCGCCGCATGGTCGGTGGGCTTCGGAGGTGTCGCCGAAGGTCTTGCCAAGATGGCTTTCGGCAACCGCATCGGCGCCGAGGTGGAGATGGACGAGGCGGAACTCTTCGGATACGCCTATGGTTCGATCCTTGTCGAGAGCGCCGTCGAACTGACCCATCCTGCGGCCGGGCTGCTGGGTATGACCGCAGCCGAAGGGGCGTTGACCGTCAACGGCGTGAAAATGCCGCTCGACGCCCTCTACAAGGCCAATACCGAGAAATTCGCGGCCGTTTACCCCGACAAGGGGGAGAACCATGCCGGGGTGATGACCTCGGAGCCCGCACCCCGGACTTTCGCCTATCGGGGCGAAGCCGTCGAACATCCGCTGGTCTATATCCCCGTGTTCCCGGGCACCAACTGCGACTACGACACGGCCAAGGCATTCCGCAAGGCCGGGGCCGAGGTCGAAATGAGCGTGTTGTGCAACCTCGGGGGCGACGACATCCTGCGTTCGATCCGCGAAATGAAGGAACATATCCGCCGCGCCCATATCTTCGTACTGAGCGGCGGCTTCTCGTCGGGCGACGAACCCGACGGCAGCGCCAAGTTCATCGTCAACGTGCTCAACAATAAGGATATCCGCGATGAAATCCATGCGTTGCTCGACCGCGGCGGGCTGATCCTCGGCATCTGCAACGGTTTTCAGGCGCTCGTCAAATCCGGCCTGCTGCCTTACGGCCGCCTGGGCATGGTGACCAAGGATTCGCCGACGCTGTTCCGCAACGACATCAACCGCCATATTTCGCAGATCGTCTCGACGCGCGTCTCGACGCTCAACTCCCCGTGGCTCGCGGGCTTTGGCCTGGGCGACATCCACTCGATCGCCGTCAGCCACGGCGAAGGCAAGTTCGTCGTGAGCGAAGAACTGGCCGGGGAGCTGTTCGCCAACGGGCAGGTGGCCTTCCAGTATGTCGATCCCGAAGGGCGTGCGACGGCCGAGGCGCCGTACAACCCCAACGGTTCGTCGTATGCCATCGAGGGCCTGGTGTCGCGTGACGGCCAGATCCTCGGCAAGATGGGGCATACGGAGCGTTACGAGAAAAACCTTTTCAAAAATATTGCAGGCGAGAAGGAGCAGTCGCTGTTCCGCAATGCCGTCGACTATTTCCGCAAAAATTAGTACAATATAAAACTTAAACTCACAAACACCATGAAACAGCTCGAAATGCTCTACGAAGGCAAGGCAAAACAGGTTTTCCGCACCGACGATCCCGACAAGATCATCATCCACTACAAGGATGCGGCAACGGCTTTCAACAACATCAAGAAAGCCACGATCGAAAACAAGGGCGTGCTGAACAACGCCATCTCGACCCTGATTTTCAAGGAGCTTCAGAAGTCGGGTGTCAAGACCCACTATATCGAGACGATCAACGACCGCGACCAGGTGTGCCGCCGGGTGACGATCATCCCGCTGGAGGTGATCGTGCGCAATGTCATCGCCGGTTCGATGGCCCAGCGCCTCGGTATCGAGGAGGGTACGCAGCCGTCGAACGTCATCTACGACATCTGCTACAAGAAGGACGAGCTGGGCGACCCGCTGATCAACGACCACCACGCCGTGGCATTGGGTGCCGTGACCTACGAGGAACTCGAACTGATCTACGCCATGACCTCGCGTATCAACGAGATCCTGCGCAACCTTTTCGCCAAGATGAACATCAAACTCGTGGACTTCAAGATCGAGTTCGGCCGTACGTCGGACGGGGAGATCGTGCTCGCCGACGAGGTGTCGCCCGACACCTGCCGCCTGTGGGACATGACGACCAACGAGAAACTCGACAAAGACCGTTTCCGTCGTGACCTGGGCAAGGTGCGCGAGGCTTACGAGGAGATTTTGGCACGTTTGCAGAAAATCGTCGGGTAATGGTGATGGGGCAGATTAGCGACCGCGAGTTGCATGAGGAGTGCGGGGTGTTCGGCGTCTTCGGAGTCAAGGACGCAGCGTCGCTGACCTACTATGGCCTGCATGCCTTGCAGCACCGCGGACAGGAGGGTGCCGGTATCGTGACCGTCGACCGGGACGCGACGTTCCGCCGCATCAAGGGCGGCGGCCTGGTGACCGAGGTGTTCGGCGAGGGAAACCTCTCGACGCTCAAGGGCGACATGGCCATCGGGCATGTGCGCTATACCACCGCCGGCGGTGGTGGCATCGAGAACGTGCAACCGTTCCTTTTCCGCCACAACACGGGCGATTTCGCGCTGGCGCACAACGGCAATATCGTCAATTCGGCGCTGCTGCGTATTTACCTCGAGAACAAGGGGAGCCTGTTCCAGTCGACCTCGGACAGCGAAATCCTGGCGCACCTGATCAAGAAGGAGACCAAGTATCACGACCGTCCGCGCATCTATTCGATCATCGACGCGCTGAACATGATCGAGGGGGCTTTTGCATTCCTGATCATGACCGCCAATCGCATCTATGCCTGCCGTGACAAATACGGCCTGCGGCCGCTGTCGATCGGCCGGCTGGGCGACGGTTATGTCGTGTCGAGCGAAACCTGTGCCTTCGACGTGCTGGGTGCGGAGTTCGTCCGCGACGTCGAGCCGGGCGAGATCGTCACGATCGACAGCGAGGGCATCCGGAGCCGCGATTTCTCGCAGTATAAGCGTTGCGAGATGTGCTCGATGGAGTATATCTACTTTGCACGTCCCGACAGTGACATCGAAGGGTGCAACGTCCATGCCTACCGCAAGGAGTCGGGGCGCCTGCTCTTCGGCGAGGCGCCTGCCGAGGCGGACATCGTGGTCGGGGTTCCCGACTCGAGCCTCAGCGCCGCGATGGGCTATGCCGAGGCGAGCGGCCTGCCGTATGAAATGGGGCTTATCAAGAACAAGTACATCGGCCGTACGTTCATCCAGCCTTCGCAGGAGCTGCGCGAGAAAGGGGTGCGCATGAAGCTCTCGGCCGTGCGGACGATCGTCAAGGGCAAGCGCGTGGTGCTGGTCGACGATTCGATCGTGCGCGGTACGACCTCGCGCCGCATCGTCACGATGCTCAAGGAGGCGGGGGCCACCGAGGTGCACGTGCGCATTGCCAGTCCCCCGATGACGCACCCCTGCTTCTACGGGGTGGATACCTCGACCCGCGACGAGCTGATCTCGGCGCGCAAGGAGGTGGACGGTGTCCGCGAGGAGATATGCGCCGATTCGCTGGCGTTCCTGTCGCCCGGGGCGCTGCTCAGGGCGGGGAACCGCAAGGATTTGTGCATGGCCTGCTTCACGGGGCACTATCCCACGGCGTTGTACCAGTCGGTCGATGAGGTGAACAAAGACGTAAAATGTTAAGGACTACTTTAAAAGGAAGATTATAATGGCACAGAGTTATGAGAAGGCCGGTGTGAACCTCGAGGCTGGATACGAAGTGGTGCGGCGCATCAAGAAACACGTGGCATCGACCTCGCGCCTGGGCGTGATGGGCAATATCGGTGCATTCGGAGGCATGTTCGACCTCTCGGCGCTGAACGTGAAGGAGCCGGTGCTGGTGAGCGGTACCGACGGCGTGGGCACGAAGCTCAAGCTGGCGTTCGAGATGGACAAGCACGACACGATCGGCGTCGATGCCGTGGCCATGTGCGTCAACGACGTGCTGGCGCAGGGTGCCGAGCCCTTGGTGTTCCTCGACTATGTCGCCGTAGGCCATAACGAACCCCAGAAGATCGAAGCCATCGTGAGTGGCGTTGCCGACGGCTGCCGCCAGGCGGGTTGTGCGCTGGTCGGCGGCGAGACGGCCGAAATGCCGGGCATGTACTCCGAGGGCGAGTACGACATCGCCGGTTTCACGGTCGGCGTGGTCGAGAAATCGAAGCTCATCGACGGATCGAAGGTCAGGGCCGGCGATGTGCTGGTGGGCATCGCCTCGAGCGGCGTGCACTCCAACGGCTTCAGCCTCGTGCGTAAGATTCTTGCGGATAACTGCCTGGATCTGCACAAGGTCTATCCCGAGTTGTCGAACAAACTGCTGGGCGAAGTGCTGCTCACCCCGACGAAGATCTACGTGAAGCAGGTGCTCGAAGTGATCCGCAGCTGCGACGTACACGGCATCAGCCATATCACGGGCGGAGGGTTCGACGAAAATATCCCCCGCATTCTGCACGAAGGGCAGGGGCTCGAGATCGAGGAGGGCACTTGGGAGATTCTGCCCGTGTTCCGCTTCCTCGAGAAATACGGCAAGGTGGCCCACCGCGAGATGTTCAACATCTTCAACATGGGTATCGGCATGGTCATCGCCCTCGATGCGTCGCAGGCAGAGAAAGCCATCGCCATCCTTGCGGAGCAGGGCGAGAAGGCGGCCGTCATCGGACGTGTCACGGACACCGAGGGTGTCGTAATCCGCTAAGGCCGTGCGACGCCTTGCGGTCTTTGCCAGCGGCAGCGGCACGAACTTCGAGGCTATCGCCACGGCCTGCGAGCGGGGAGAGATCCCGGCCCGGGTGGTGCTGATGGTCTGCGACAAACCCGGCGCCGGGGTTGTGCAGCGGGCTGCGGGGCACGGGGTCGAGGCATTCGTATTCGCCCCGAAAGAGTATGCCTCGAAGGCCGACTACGAGCGCGAGATCGTGCGGCGGCTCGACCAAGCCGGCGTGGAGCTGGTCTGCTTGGCGGGGTACATGCGCATCGTCGGCGACGTGCTGCTGGGGGCTTACGGCGGACGGATCGTCAACATCCACCCTTCGCTGCTGCCGGCATTCCGCGGGGCGCATGCCATCGAACAGGCGCTGGAATACGGCGTCAAGGTCTTCGGTGTGACGATCCACTATGTCGATGCGACGCTCGACGGCGGGAAGATCATCTCCCAGCGGGCGTTCGGATACGACGGAGACGACATCGCCGAGCTGGAAGCCCGGATTCATGCGGTGGAATATCCGCTTTATATAGAAACGATTAATAAATTATTAAAGGAATAATAACGATATGCGTGCATTAATCAGTGTCAGCGACAAAACGGGTGTTGTTGATTTCGCCAAGGGCCTGCGTGCCCTGGGCTGGGAGGTGATCGCCACGGGCGGCACGATGAAACTGCTCTCCGACAGCGGGGTCGAGGTTATCAACATCAGCGACGTGACGGGCTTTCCCGAGATCTGCGACGGCCGCGTCAAGACCCTGCACCCCAACGTGCACGGCGGCCTGCTGGCGCGACGCGACGATCCCGAACACCTGAAAGCCCTGAAAGATAACAATATCGAATTTATCGACATGGTCTGTGTGAACCTCTACCCGTTCCGCCAGACCATTGCCAAACCCGATGTGAAGATGGAGGACGCCATCGAGAACATCGACATCGGCGGCCCTTCGATGCTGCGTTCTGCGGCCAAGAACTGGGCCGACGTCACGGTGGTCTGCGACCCTGCGGACTATGAGCAGGTGCTCGGTGAAATCCGTGCCGGCGGCAATACGGAAAAGGCTACGCGCCTGAAACTTTCGGCCAAAGCATACACCCATACGGCTGAGTACGATGCGATGATCGCGGCCTATATGCGTGCACAGGCCGGGCTTAACGAGAAGCTGTTCCTTGAATTCGACCTCGTGCAGTCGCTGCGCTACGGGGAGAACCCCCACCAGTCGGCCAAGTTCTACCGTGAGGAGAAAGAGGTGCCTTATTCGCTGGCTTTTGCCCGTCAGCTCAACGGCAAGGAGTTGTCGTACAACAATATCCAGGATGCCAATGCCGCGCTGTGTATCGTCCGCGAGTTCGATGAGCCGTTCTGCGTGGGGCTCAAACATATGAATCCCTGCGGTGCTGCCGTCGGCAAGGATGTCGTGGATGCCTGGACGAAGGCTTATGAGGCCGACAAGGTGTCGATCTTCGGGGGGATCGTCGCCACGAACCGCACCGTAACGCGCGAGGCGGCCGAGTTGATGAAACCGATCTTCCTCGAGATCATCATGGCGCCGAAATTCGACGAAGGGGCGCTCGAAGTGCTCTGCACGAAGAAAAACCTGCGGCTGCTGGAGGTCGATATGCAGCAGGGCGACGCCGATTCCAAGCAATATGTCAGCGTCAACGGCGGCCTGCTGGTGCAGGATCTCGACGTGGCGACGAAAACCGTCACGGCCGATATGTGCGTGACGAAGGCAAAACCCGCCGCGGCACAGATGGCCGACCTGAATTTCGGCTGGCATATCGTCAAGCACGTCAAGTCGAACGCCATCGTCGCCGTCAGGGACGGCCGTACGTTGGGCGTGGGCGCCGGGCAGATGAACCGCATCGGCTCGGCCGAGATCGCCCTCCGGCAGGCGCATGCCGCCGGCGTCACCGAAGGGCTGGTGCTGGCTTCGGACGGCTTCTTCCCCTTCGACGACTGCGTGACGCTGGCTGCCGAATACGGCGTGACGGCCATCGTGCAGCCGGGCGGTTCGGTACGTGACGAGGACTCGATCCGGAAGGCCGACGAGAAGGGCATCGCCATGGTATTCACGGGCGAGCGCCATTTCAAACATTGATTTTCGATTATCGCGGCACCTTTCGCCTCACCGTGCCCGCTTCGGGCGGGAAACAGGATGCTGTGCCCCGCCCGAAGCGGACTTCGCCAAGGTGAAATCCGCTTCCGTGGCGATCGGAAATCGGACGGTATAAATAAAAACTTTTGCCGCTGCGACAAGCCTCTCCCGAGGGAGGGGCTTGGGGAGAGTGCCGGACTTGTGAGCGGCGGTAGGCCGTGCATACATCGTCCGGCGGCATAACGGCGGTGAAAACTATTAATTCGTATTCGTATGAAAGTTTTGGTTATTGGCGGCGGTGGCCGTGAACATGCAATTGTGGATGCGCTGTCGCGCTCGCCCCAGGTGGAGAAGATATTTTGCGCCCCCGGCAATGCGGGTATTACGGCGCAGGCCGAGTGCGTGGCTATCCGCGAGACGGAGGTGGAGCGGCTGCGCGATTTTGCGGCGCAGAACGGCATCGGTCTTACGGTCGTCGGCCCCGAGGTGGCGTTGGCGGCGGGTGTGGTCGATGTGTTCAAGGCCGCCGGGCTGCGGGCTTTCGGCCCTACGAAGGCTGCCGCGCGTATCGAGTCGAGCAAGGAGTTCGCCAAAGACCTGATGGCCAAATACGCCATTCCGACGGCCGGTTACCGGGCCTTCACCGATTATGCCGCGGCGATGGACTATGTCGCTTCGCGTCCGCTGCCTGCTGTGCTGAAATACGACGGGCTGGCCGCGGGCAAGGGCGTGGTGATCGCCGAGACGATGGAGGAGGCCGATGCCGCCCTGAAGGACATGTTGCTCGACGACAAATTCGGCGCGGGCAAGGTCGTCGTCGAGGATTTCCTCACGGGGCCTGAATTTTCGTTCATGTGCTTCGTCTCCGGGCATAAGGTATGGCCGATGGTGCTGGCGCAGGATCACAAGCGGGCATTCGACGGCGACAAGGGGCCCAATACGGGCGGTATGGGCGCATATTCGCCCCTGCCGTTCATTACGGCCGAGGATGAACGCTATGCGCTCGAGAAGGTGTTGCAACCGACCGCCGACGCGATGGTCGCCGAGGGCTGCCCGTTCGAAGGCGTGCTTTACGGAGGCCTGATGAAGACCCCGCAAGGGATCAAGGTCATCGAATTCAACGCCCGTTTCGGCGACCCCGAAACCGAGGTCGTGCTGCCGCGCCTGAAAAGCGACATCGTGGATATCTTCTGCGCTGTGGCCGACGGCGGCGATACGCAGCTCGTATGGCACGATTTCGCCACGCTCGGCATCGTGCTCGCATCGAAAGGCTATCCCGGAGCCTATGAAAAGGGCTGCGAGATCAAGGGGCTCGACCGGGTGGAAGGCGCCCTTTACCACATGGGGACGAAGGCCGACGGCAGCCGCATCCTCACCTCGGGCGGCCGCGTGCTGTTCGTCGTGGGCAAAGGAGCCACGCTCGCCGAGGCACGCGCCAATGCGCTGCGGGATGTCGCACGCATCGGATGCGACAACCTCTTCCACCGCACCGACATCGGACATTGGGCATTTGAAAATTAGTTATATATAAGGTATGGTTATCAGCGGAAAAGAACTCTCAGCAAAACTCAAGGCCGAAATGGCCGCCGAAGTGGCTACTTTCGGCGCGAAATACGGACGCGTGCCGCATCTGGTCGTAATCCTCGTGGGCGAAGACCCGGGCAGCGTCTCCTATGTGACGGGCAAGGCTAAGGCCTCGGCCGAAGTCGGCATCCGCAATACGACGATCCGCAAGCCGGAGTCGGTCTGCGAGGCCGAGTTGCTCGGCATCATCGCCGACCTGAATGCCGACGAAGGCGTCGACGGAATCCTGGTGCAGCTGCCCCTGCCCAAGCATATCGACGCGGACAAGGTGATCGCCGCGATCGACAAGGAGAAGGATGTCGACGGCTTCCATCCCCTCAATGTGGCGGCTTTGTGGCAGAAACAGCCCTGTACGCTGCCCTGTACGCCGAAAGGTATCCTCAAGATGCTGCGGGCTGCGGGCGTGGAGATCGCCGGCAAGGAGGCCGTGGTGATCGGCCGCAGCAATATCGTCGGGCTTCCCGTCTCGAAATTGCTGTTGGATGCCAATGCCACCGTGACCATGGCGCACAGCCGTACGCGTAACCTGGGCGAGGTGACGCGCCGCGCCGACATCCTGGTCGTGGCGATCGGCCGCCCGAAGTTCGTAACGGCGGATATGGTGCGTGACGGGGCCGTGGTGATCGACGTGGGTGTCAACCGCGATCCCGAAACCGGCAAGCTGTGCGGTGACGTCGATTTCGCCGCCATCGAGCCCAAGGCGTCGGTCATCACCCCTGTTCCCGGCGGCGTGGGGCCGATGACGATCTGCTGCCTGATGGAGAATACGATCGAGTGCTTCCTGCGGCGTATCGCGCGGAAATAGCCCCGAATCGCCTGCCCCGGACGTTGTTCGCCTCCGGTGCCCTCCCCCGCAAAACCCGAAGTGAAAACTTCGGGTTTTTTAGTGCCTTGCCTTTTCCCGGCCTTCGCCGTTGGGGGAGGGCGGCGGTTTTTCTGCGGCCTGCTTCGAGCAATGCATGTCCGGCATTTTGCCGGGTTAGGGCTCCTCTGATGTCGATTTTCAGGATGCTTGTATACAGATACGCCCATGGACTATATATGAAAGCTCGAATAGGTATACAAAAATGCTTTTTGTGTAGGCTTATTCGGTTCATATGGTGCAATGATGCGGTTTTTATTTAACTTTGAATATCATTAATGAACGAAATTGTGTGATGAAGTGTGAACAATTTGGTGTAATGTGAATAATTACGTTCTGTAAGAGAGGATAATTGGGGCTGTCGGTTGAATTCGTTTGAGCGGGTTGCAGGCCGTCCAAAAAATGTATAACAATTTAATAAACTATCTAAATGAAACTTTTTTACTATGCGGCAGCTGCTGCAGCCATGGCTTCGGCCGTTTTCTGTTCTTGCGATAAACAGGACGAAGTTACCCCCCCCCAGCCTGAAATCGCGCCTGTACAGTTCGTAGGTGTGACGGCACTCGATGTCGTTACGCGTGCCGAGGCGAAACCGTATGCAGCCGATTTCAATGTTTTTATTCCCGGCGTTACTGCTGCAACGAAACTGGTGAAATTTAATGCCGATGCATGGACTGTCGATGGCGATCCCATCTTGGTGGATCGCACGGGCGGTACGCTGGTGGCATGGGCGCCTTCGGCTCTGGCGGTGACTACTTCTGCCAGTGGTGCCGAATATACGCTGACGGCGCAAAAGGATGCGGCCGCACAGGATTTGATCTACCAGCCCCAGCCTGTCAATGCTGCCAATGCGGGAGCTGTTGCCGTCGAGATGAAGCACGCCTATTCCAAACTCTCTTTCCTGGCAACGGCCGGCAATGGATACACGGGTGCTGCCAATCTTACTCAGGTGCAGATTACCGGTGGAATCTATGCGACCGGCACGCTCGATATGGTAGCCGGCACGGTGGATCCGGCCGGCACGGCGACGGGGGCGCTTACCCTGGCCGCCGGCGAAAAGGCGCTTGTCGTGCCTATGGCCGCTAAGCCTACCCTTGCCGTGACCTGCACGATCGACGGCGAAGAATTCACAACAAGCATTACGGCTGATACCATGCCGTCGCTGCTGGCTGGCGTGGAATACGAAATTACGTTGACGGTCATCGGCCAGGAGGCTGTCATCTCTTCGGTGAAGGAGGTTCCCTGGACTACGACCGAAGTGAACGGCGGAACCATATACTGACGACTTTAAGTGACGATATGCAAAACGGAAAGCCGCAGACTGTAAAGTCTGCGGCTTTCTTGTCGTGGGTGCGATATCGCACCTTGCGTTGCGGCGCAGCAGGGCGGTACTACCTCTTGGCGTAAGAGCAGTGCAGTGCCTCGGGCAGCGGAGCCCCGGGGGCTCGCCGCCAGACCATGGCCCTGTCTTTCGAGGCGTCGCCCGTCCCGAAATCGAAGCCGTCTTGCGATGAGAATGTCACCGGGACGGCGCCTTCGAAGCCGTATTTTGCATAGAACCCGTGCAGCCACTCCTCGCTCGGGATCAGGAAGGCCGCCTCGTCGCCCTGCTCGCCGATGAGCCGCATCGCTTCGCGTATCAGCTTGCCGGCCAGTCCCCTGCGGCGGAATTCGGGCGCTGTCGCTACGCCGTAGATGTAGGTCGACCGTCCCAGCTCGCTCTCGAACGGCAGCATGTGGAGCATGGCCGCCGTACGCCCTTCGCATTCGGCCGTCAGCATCCTGCGGCGGCTGTAATAGCGCATCAGGAACGAGTCGACGAATTGTTCGTCGTCGCCGAATGCCGCCGTCCAAAGTTCCTTGCAGGCGATTTCGTCCGGGTGCAGGTGGATGGCCGCATATTTGTGCTGGATGACGGCGGGGTGGTAGGAGAGCTTCGACTGGCGCAACCCGTCGATCCCGAGGTCTTCCTCGCGGTTTATCATCGTGAAACGCGCGGGAAGGTGCTGTGCGAAGAGTTTGTTGATGATCGTGAAGGCGCCGTCGTAGTCGGTGTCCGCCTTCTCGACATGCGTGTCGAACGTATGGTCGTTGACCGCCGAACCGTATGTGAACGCGATCAGTTTGTCGCCTACGTAGATACAGCCGCCGATCATTTCCAGTTCTTCGAAATGTTCGAAAGCCCGCTGCATGGCCCGCTGTTCGGCGCACAGTTCCGAGGTGTGCCCTTCGTGGGCCCGGCGCCATTCGCGTTCGAGCTGCATGCACTCCCCGAACCGCTCGCGCGTGAGTTGCTCGTACCGGAAATCGGGGTATTCCGCCATGAAACGGTTGATGTGGTTGCGTTTGGGCTGGTACCTGCGTCCCGTGAGGTTGCGCAGGTCGTCGGCGTTGTAAACGTAATCTTCCATCCCGCGGTCGGATTCGAACGCGAACAGCCCGGCGTGCATGTTGCGAACCATCTCGCGCCCCTCGTCCGTAAGCCCGATGATGCGCAGCCGCTGTCCGTGCGCATGGGCATCTTCGCGCAGGGCGGGGATGATCCGGGCGAAATCCCCTTCGCCGACGGGTTGCATGTACCCGATCTTCTCCCCGCCCCCGATCTGGAAGCGGATCACCAGGAAGCCGTCGATCACGGCCCAGGCACTGTGGTACATCGCCTGCCAGCAGTACATGTTGGCGAATGCGAGGTCGCAGTTGTAGATGCCCGAAGGCATGGTATAGCGCTCGATGGTCTGTTTATCCTCGAGGCGCACGGGTTTGAATTCAATCATGGACGATGTAACTCTTTTTTTCTGCGTGGGAATAGTATTGCTGGACAAGGGCGCGGAAATCCTGCAGGAGGGAGTCCCCTGCGCCCGACGCTTCCGGTTTGTCCTGCGCGTCGTCGAAGCGGATCGTGCCGTCGTTCGTCACGGCCTGGAACGCCCCGTCCCAGCTCACCGACCACTGCTGTCGCTGCGGTTCGTTCAGCACGTCGCGGCCGAATGCGAAATAGGACTCCGTATTGCCCAGCAGCCCTAGGAGCGTGGGCATGATGTCGAGCTGCTGCACGACCTCTCCGACCTGGCCCCGCAAGGCGCCGTCGGGGGTATACATGAAGCCGATGATATGGTAGTTGCCCGGATAGCTGCGGGTTTCGGCGGCGAATTTTTCGGAGGACACATGGTCGGCTACGAATACGAATATCGTGCGGCGGAACCATTCTTCGCTTCCGAAGCGCTCGAAGAAGAGCCGGAAGGCATTGTCGACATAGGCTACTCCCTTGTGCAGTTTCGTGTAACCGGCCGGGAGTTTGTCCTCGTATTGTGCCGGGACGACGAACGGGTGGTGCGACGAGAGGGTGAACAGCGTGGCGAAGAAAGGCTCCGGTGTCCGGGAGAGCTCCTCGCCGGTGAATTGCAGGAACGGTTCGTCCCAAATGCCCCAGTAACCGTCGAAATCACCCTTGCCGTGCCTGTCTTCGTAGTCTTCGCGGCTGACGAGCCGTTCGACGCCTGCCGAGCGGGCGTATGCCCCGAATCCCATCGAGCCGTGTTCCGACCCGCAGAAGAATGCCGTCGAATACCCCCTCCCGCGGAGTATGGCCGGCAACTGCCGGCTTTCACCGAGCGATTGCGGCATCAGTACGAACGGCGTCCGGAACGAAGGGATGCTGCCCAGCACCGAGGGCATGGCCTGTATCGAGCGCGTGCCGTTGGCATACATGCGTTTGAAACAGAGGCCGCCGCGCATCAGCGAGTCGAGGAACGGCGTGAAGCCCTTGGTTTCCCGACCGGCATAAACCTCCGGCATCAGATAGGCCGAATGCTCGGCCGACATGCTCTCCATGATGAAGACCATGACGTTGCGCCCTGCCAGGTTCACCGCCGCACTGTCTGCGGGCTGGTGCACGGGCGTGAAATGCTGCGGCAGCTCTTCGGGGGTGAAATATTTTTTGTAATTGATGCTTCCCGCGTTGCCGATCGTCCGCAGGATGCAGAACGGGTTGCTCAGGATGAGGTTCGCCTTGCCGCTGTCGTCGGTATAGAGGGTGGCGTTCGAAAGGGTGATCGGCCGTGTCATGCGGGTCATGCCGCCGCGCATGCCTGCGATCGAGAGCCCTGCGCCTGTGGCGAAGATCACCGTGCTTCCGACATAGTAGGCCCAGCCGCGGCTCAGCAGGCTCTCCTCGCGCACCTTGCGGCCGTAACCCCATGCCAGCAGCGCCACGAGGGCTGCGGCGACGAGTACCAGGTACCAGTTTTCGGCCATGAACTTACCGACGAGTTGTACCGAATTGCTGTTGTCGGCGAAGAATACCTCGTCGGCCGTGAAGCGTTTCTGCGTGTAACGGAAATAGACGCAGTCGGACATGTTGACCGCCACGACCAGCACGGCATTCACCGCCACGTAGTACCAGTACATCAGTTTGCGGTACCAGCCGCGTTCGCGCACATGCAGGGGCAGCAACGCCAGCAGGATGAATACCCCGTTGGCATAGATGACCGATACCGTGTCGAATTTGAGTGAGCCGGCGAGCAGCTGCCACAACTCACCCCGGCCGATCGTCCCCAGCAACTGTGCGTTGTAGAGATAAAAGACCACGCGGCAGAGCATCAGTACCGCATAGAGCAGTACGATGCGCCGCAGTAACAGGGCCAGCGGGGTATGGAGCAGGCGTTTCATGAATTAACCGTTGTCCGTATGATTCGGTGACGACAGGGCGTCTGGGTTATTCGCAGGCCTTGAGCGACATGTCGAGCGACTTGATCTGGTGCGTCAGGGCACCGACCGAGATGAAGTCGACGCCGCATTCGGCGTAGTCGCGCATCGTCGAGAGCGTGATGCCGCCGCTCGATTCGGTCTCGCAGCGGCCTGCGACTTTCTGCACGGCCTCGCGGGTCATTGCGGGCGTGAAATTGTCGAACATGATGCGGTCGACGCCGCCCGCGGCGAACACCTCGTCGATGTCCTCCAGCGAACGTACTTCGCACTCGATGGGAATATCCTTGCCCTTGGCCCGGAGGTACTCGCGGGCGCCGTGGATGGCTTTGCGGATGCCGCCCGCGAAGTCGATGTGGTTGTCCTTCAGCAGGATCATGTCGAAAAGTCCCATGCGGTGGTTCTCGCCGCCGCCGATCTTCACGGCCATCTTGTCCAGCACGCGCATGCCGGGCGTGGTCTTGCGCGTGTCGAGCACCCGGGTATGCAGCCCTGCGAGGCGGTCGACGTAAACGGCGGTCTGCGTAGCCACGCCGCTCATGCGCTGCATGATGTTGAGGATGATGCGTTCGGCCTGCAGCAGCGAGCGCAGGCGTCCCGAGACGTAGAACGCCACGTCGCCGGGCTTCACGCGGTCGCCGTCGCTGAGTACCTGCTCGAATTCCATCTCCGGGTCGAGACGGTGGAATACGACCTGCGCGATCTCGATGCCGGCGATGATTCCCTCCTGCTTGCACAGCAGGCGCATGCGGCCGTGTTCGTCGGAGGGGATGCACGAGAGCGACGTGTGGTCGCCGTCGCCGATGTCCTCCTTGATGCAGAGCTCGATGAGCTCGTCTACGAATGGTTTGTATTCTGCCTTCATATCGTTACGTTTTTCGGTGCAAAGTTACAAAAGAATCGTTCCCTTGTACACGGCCTTGTGGTCGAGTGTCTCGTCGCCCACGGGAATCTTCGCGTTGCGGCAGGTGAAGATCACCTCCAGGACGCCGTTGGCGAGCCTGCCGGTGAACATCGGGATTGCGAATCCCTTGCCGGTTTGCGGGTCGTAATACGGTTTGCCGCCGATGTAGGGGATGATCGGATCGGCCGTGCTCGTTAGTTCGTAGATGCCGTCGCCGTCCGAGTCCTCGTATTTCAGTTCGGGGATAACGATATTGAGTGACATCGGCATGGACTGCGCGAAACGCACGTTGTACATCGTGAGCTTGAATAGGCCGCTGTTGTCTTCCGTAAGTTCGAAACTTATGTTGTTTGTCACAAAGGGTGTCGCCGACGGGGTCTGGTTGCTGGTAATGGTGAGCGTGCCCCCGAAAGTGGCTGTCTGCCGGTTATCGTTGTCGTCTTCGGTGTTGCATGCCGCACAGGCCGCGAGGGCGAGCAGGATAAGGAGTTTTTTCATTGTTTTATTGTCGTTATAGGTTAATATTCAGTGTTATGCCGAATGTCCTGGGACGTCCGCGCTGTACGAATTCGTTGCCGATGGACTTGAAATAAAATACGTTGTAACCCGCGTCCGCGAGGTTGCGCCCCCATATGTCGACCGAATAGTGTTTCTGTTCGAAACGCAGGGAGGCTTCGACCAGCGCATAAAATGGCTGCGAGAGCGAATTCTCCTCGTTCCACCAGATGCGCCCCGCGCAGCGGACACCGGCCTGCAGGACGATATTTCCGAGCCACTGCACCCCCGTGGGGATCGTCCACGCCCCATTTGCGGACAGCGTATGCTGCGGCGCGTAGGGCAGGTAGTTGCCCTTGTAATCGGTTTTCCCGTCGTTATAACGGACGAATTTGGCATTTGTGTATCCATAGGCCGCATTGATGTCGAGGTTCTGCCACGGCGATACCTGCAGCGACAACTCGCCGCCGAAGCTGCGCGTGCGTCCGGCATTGGTCATCATGCGCCCGGTAGTCGTCCCCTCGGGGAAGATCGTGAGCTGCTGGTCGCGGCAGTCGATGTAGAAGAGTGCGAAATCGCCCCGCACGGCGCCTTCCATGCACGAAAAGTGCCCGCCCAATTCGTAGTTCCAACTGTATTCGGGTTCGTAGCTCACGACTTTATCCGCGTCGTAGACCGTCCCGAACCCCATTTCGTTCATCATCTTCTGCTGGAGTACGTCGGAGAACATCTGCGTGTTGAACCCGCCGGCCTTGTACCCTTTGGCCACCGAAACGTAGAGGTTGTGGATCTCGTCGAAGGCATAGAGCACCGAAAATTTCGGCAGTACTTCGGTGAAATTCCGCTTGAGCGTATTGCGGATGTCGATCGACAGGGGGTAGTGCCCCGTCGTGCCGCTCACGCGGTTGGTCGCCGTGTAGCCGGTCTGCGTGGAGCTGCGGTAGCGCAGGCGGGTGTGTTCGTAGTCGAAGCGCAGGCCCGCGGTGAAGCGCCAGCGCCCGGCCGTGTAGTTCGATTCGTGATAGAGCGCCCCGCCTGCCGAGGGGTTGCGGAAGCGGCTGCCCAGCAGCAGCTCGTCGTTGTCCCATGCGTCGTAGGTGTATTGCGGGTCGTGTTCGTTGGCGTTCTTGAGGATCAGCTCCTCGATGCCGGTCTGCTTGAAATGCACCGGGGCGTTCATCGTGCCGTGGCGGTAGAATCCGAATGCGCCCAGCAGCCAGCGGTACGCCCCCTGCTCGTGCGAGCGGAATACGATGTCCTCGGTGAGGGCGTGTTCCGTACGCGCCTGTTTGAGCGTGAAATACGAAAGGGGCAGGAAATCCTGGTCGAGGATCATCTCGTCGTCGGAATACTGGTAGCTGGTGATCGAGGCCACCGAGAAACTGCCGGCGTCGTAGCGTACCGTGAGCCCGTCGCTGAGGGTCGTGCGGCGGTAGGAGCACGGGTCGTTGTAGCGGATCTCGCCCGGGCGGATGACCGTCTGCCCGTTGTGCACGATCTCCTCGCCGACGTAGGCATAGGGATACCCGCCCTGCTCGAGCACCGAGAACGACAGCGTATTGTCGATCCGCAGCCCCGCACGGTTGCGCCACTGCGCCTTCCAGCGTCCGCCGCCCATCCGCTCCCAGTCGCATTTCTCGCCTGTTGCGAGGTTCTCGAAGAATCCGCCCGTATGCGTATAATAGCCCGTTACGGCCATGCCCAGGTCGGGGTTTATCCTGTAATAGGACGAAGCCCTGAACCGGTAGCTGTCGCCGCTGCCGTATTCGGCGCTCAGGCGGATACCCTCGTACGCGAGCGGCGAGAGCGTGTATACGTTGATGACCCCGCCCATCGTGTTGCGTCCGTAGAGCGTCGACTGCGGCCCCCGCAGCACTTCGATGCGCTCGGCGTCGGCCAGTTCCATGTCGTAATTGTCCTTGTTCAGCACCGGAACGTTGTCGATGTTGAGCCCCATGACCGGCTGGTCGATCCGTGCCCCGAGCCCGCGGACGTAGATCGACGAGGTCATGCGCGACCCGTAGTCGGGGACGTAGAAGTTGGGGACGTTCTGCGAGAGGTTTTTCAGGGCGTCGACATGCCCCCGTTCGATGGCGCGGCTGCCGACGATGGCTGCCGCCACGGGCTGCGAGCGCAGCACCATGCCCTGTTTGATGGCCGTTACCTGTACCTTGTCCACCACGATCACCGTGTCGACGCCCGCGGGGTCGGCCTCGCCCGCGTCTGTGGTCGCTTCGGCTGTCGAATTGTCTTCGGTCGCCGGGTATTTCCCGAACGTGGCCTGCCCTGCGTTTCCTGCTTGTCCCCCGATTCCCGCGGAGCCTCCGTTTACGGCCTGTCCTGCGGTTGTCGCCTGCTCTGCCGCCCCGGCCTGTACTTCCGTTTCCGCCTGTCCTTGGGCAGCCGCACGTACCGCCGCGGTTTCCGCTGCCGGGAGTGGCGCAGACGAATGCCTCCCCGCGGCAGCCGACAGGAGCGGCAGCAGCAGGAGTGCTATGAACAGTTGTTTGCGGTGCACGATAAGACGTTTAATTCAACTGCAAAGTAACGGAATTATTTCGGAAGCTGCAATCCTAATTTGTGAGGAGGCGCTCAGAGTTCGTCGCCCGCGACATATCCGGCCGTCATGGCGTAGATTGCCAGCCCGGCCACCGAGCGAATGCCCAGCTTTTCCATGATGTTGCGGCGGTGGGAGATGACCGTCGTCAGCCCGATTTGCAGGCGGTCGGCGATCTCCTTGTTCATATAGCCCCGGGCGATGAGGGCCAGTACCTCGGCTTCGCGTCCCGAGAGCTGTGCGATTGCGGGGTGAGCGGCGCCTGCGATGTCGTGCTCGTGGTGGTGCGCCCCGTGGTGCATACGCAGGATATCGCGTACGACGGTCTCTTCGCTGGTGCAGACGTCGATTCTGTGCATGTCCGCATAGGCCGGCTGCGGCTGCCCGTTGCAAAGCAGGATCGTCTTGTGGCGCAGCGGGCGGAAATACGAACTGTGCGTGACGAACAGCTGTGCCGCGACGAAGAAGTGGAAGAACCGTTCCGGGGTTGCCTGCGCGAATGTTTCGAAATCGCCGAAAAGCTCCACGTCGGCCATCGGGATGATCTTTTCCAGGATGGCTTTCAGCCCGACGCCCATCAGGACGTTGGGGGCTACGACGGCTATGGCGGGGCGCTGCTGCATCGTTCTATTCGTGGTGGTAGGGTTCGTTGTTGAGGATGGTGAAGGCCCGGTATATCTGTTCGGCGAAGATCGCCCGCACGATCTGGTGCGAGAAGGTCATGCGCGAGAGCGACAGTTTCGCATCGGCGCGCCTGTAAACCTCGTCCGAGAATCCGTAGGGGCCGCCGATCACCAGTACCAGGCGTTTCACGCCGCTGTTCATCCGTTTCTGAAGCCAGTAGGCGAATTCCACCGAGCGCATCTCCTCGCCCCGCTCGTCGAGCAGTACGACGTAGTCGCCGTCCGTTGTCTGGCGCAGGATGGCCTCGCCTTCGGCCGTACGCTGTTGTTTTACCGTGAGGTTCCTGGTGTTTCGGACGTCGGGCAGGGCCGTGACCGCGAACTTGCAGTAAAAATTCACACGCCGGGCGTACATCTCGACCAGCGCTGCGATCTCCTTCGAATCGGTTTTACCTATGACGATCAGTTCGACGGTCATTGCCTACAAATCCGAATTCCACTCGCCGTCGGCATCCGCACAGATCACCGGGCGCGACTTCTCCACCGACTTGAGCCACTCATAGGCTTTGTACATGTTGTATCCGTTGCCCGATTCGCCGCCCAGCGCGAATGCGATGACGCACGAATGGTTGCGCGAACGGTAGTACATCGCCTTCACGCGTTCGAGGTATTCGTCCGCCAGCGACGGGTCGTTCGACGGCGTGCCGCCGACCTTCCGGTCGTCACGCTTTTCGGGTGCGTTGATGTTGGCGCAGTCGATGACGTAAAGCCCCAGCTCGTCGCACAGGTCATAGAACCACCCCGGCTGCGGATAGTCGGGGCATATCGTATTATTGCCCTTGGCCTTGAGCGCTTTCAGCTCCGCGAGGGTCGTCTTGCGGTCGGCAGCGGCGTTGTACCCGGCCTTGACCAGTTTCAGCTCCTTGTCGAAGCGCGTGAGGCGCCCGTCGACGAGCTCCGTCTTGCCGAAGCCGATCTTCAGCGGCATGTATTCGCGGTAAGCCCCGTCGCGGCGCGTGAAGAGCATCACCTTGTAGAGCGGCGGGTTCTTGGCGCCCGGCTCCCACTTGTTGGCGTTGGTGCCGTAGATGAAGGGCGTGAAGCGCACGGTGTCGGTCGAACGTCCGGGAATCGTGACCTCCTGCATGTTGAACTCGAGCAGCTTGCCCTGCGGCGAGTAGATGTCGTAGCCTACGGTCACGGGTTCGTCGTAGTTGAAACCGTTCTGCGCGACGATCGCCAGCTCCAGCACGCCGAATTTGCGTGTCGAGTCGGGCACGAGCGCGATCTCGAAATCGCGGATCGAACGTTTGGTCTGCGTGTAAAGGTAACAGTTCTCGAAAGCCTTGCGCGAGGCGGGGACGGCGTTGATCCGGTCGGCGGCACTGCGGCGCAGCGTCAGCGCGATGGCGTTCTTGCCTTCGCGGATGTAGGGCGTCAATGCGAATTCGGCGGGCGTCGAAGGGTCTTCGACTTCGGCCACCTTGCTGTCGTTGACCGTGAGGGTGTAGGCCGTGCCTATGTTTTCCAGATGCAGGTAGACGACCCCGTCCGTCCACACGTAGGGTATTTCGACCACCTGCCCGACGGCAACCGCGTCGCCCGATGCGGCGAACGGTTCGGGCGTGTAGGCCATATATGCGTCGGCGCCCGCTAAGTTGCGGGCATCGGCGTCATGGCGCTTGTCGTAGGGAATGACCTCCGTGCGGTAAATGCGGCCCCCTTCGACAGGGCGGAGCGCTACCGGGGTTTCGGGCTCGGGGATCAGCAGGTCGTATGCCTCCTGCGCCCGGGTGCCTGCGGCGCAGAGGATGGCCGCCGTCAGCAGTATCGTACGTTTCATGCGTGTGTTCTTAATATAGGTTAGGCAAAGGTACTTTTTTTTTGCCAAATCGCAAATAATGGATATCTTTGTAAGTTCGAAAAAGAGCCGTTAAAGGCATAGATAAAATTGATCATATGAAAACGCAGAGAATCGTAGAAATTCTGAAGTCGGGCGTCGTGGACACCGACATTGTCGTCAAGGGATGGGTGCGCACCAAGCGCGGGAACAAGAATGTGGCGTTCATCGCCCTGAACGACGGATCGTGCGTTGCGAACATACAGGTGGTCGTCGATCTTTCGAAATTCGGCGAAGAAGAGCTCAAACCCATCACTACGGGTGCCTGCATCCGCGTCGACGGACGGCTCGTGGAGTCGCTCGGGTCGGGGCAGCGGGTCGAGGTGCAGGCCGCGAAGATCGAGGTGTACGGCACGGCCGACCCCGAAACCTATCCCCTCCAGAAGAAGGGGCACTCGCTGGAGTTCCTGCGCGAAATCGCCTACCTGCGTCCGCGAACCAATACCTTCGGTGCCGTGTTGCGCATCCGCCACGCCATGGCGTATGCCATCCACGAGTATTTCAACAAACAGGGCTTCTATTATTTCCATACGCCGCTCATCACGGCTTCGGACTGCGAGGGCGCGGGCGCCATGTTCCAGGTGACGACCCTCGACCTGAACGATGTCCCCAAGACCGATGAGGGCAAGGTCGACTATGCGCAGGATTTCTTCGGCAAGTCGTGCAACCTGACCGTCTCGGGCCAGCTCGAAGGCGAACTGGGGGCCCTGTCGCTGGGACGTATCTATACGTTCGGCCCCACGTTCCGCGCCGAGAACTCGAACACCCCGCGCCATGCGTCGGAGTTCTGGATGATCGAGCCCGAGGCTGCCTTCTACGAACTGGAAGACAACATGGAACTGGCCGAGGATTTCCTCAAGTACCTGATCCGGTATGCGCTGGATAACTGTGCCGAAGACCTCGAGTTCATGAACAAGATGTGGGACAAGGGTTTGCTGGAACGTCTGAACTTCGTGCTGCACAACGATTTCAAGCGCCTCGACTACACCGAGGGCGTCGAGATACTGAAGGCTTCGGGCCGCAAGTTCGAATTCCCCTGCGACTGGGGGTGCGACCTGCAGTCCGAGCACGAGCGTTACCTCGTGGAGGAGCATTTCAAGCGCCCGGTCATCCTGATCAACTACCCCAAGGATATCAAGGCCTTCTACATGAAGCAGAACGACGACGGCAAGACGGTACGCGCTATGGACGTATTATTCCCCGGAATCGGCGAAATCATCGGCGGTTCGGAGCGCGAGGCCGATTATGGCAAGCTTCATGCAAGGGTGCAGGAGCTCGGTATGAACGAAAAGGAACTCTGGTGGTATTTGGATACCCGCCGCTGGGGTTCGGCCCCGCACTCCGGCTTCGGCCTGGGCTTCGACCGGTTGCTGCTTTTCGTGACGGGCATGACCAATATCCGTGACGTGCAGCCTTTCCCGCGCACGCCGAAGAACGCCGAGTTTTAAAACCACCTGGGAAGGCTGTTTCGTACCGGCTGCATAACCCGAACTCGAGCATTTTCCTGTCCGGGCTGTGCGGCGCAAGTCCCGAAATCCCGCTTTTCCATACGATTTTCCGGCTGCGGCCGTTTGTGTTGTATACTAACCCCCAAGAAGAAACCAAATTCGGAATCTCTAATTCTTAATTTGGAAAAAGTATGGCTATTAATCAGAAACAGGTACTGTCGCTTCAGCAGAAGCTCTCGCCCCAGCAGATTCAGATGATCAAGTTGCTGGAGCTGCCCACCGTGCAGCTCGAACAGCGTATCAAACAGGAGATCGAAGACAATATCGTGCTGGAGGAAGAGGATCGTGCTGCCGAGGACGAGGAACAGCCCCAGCAGATTTCGGTCGACGAGTATTTGCGTGAAGACGACACCCCTTCCTATAAAAGCCGTATCAATAACTACTCGAAGGACGACAAGCAGCGCCCGGTCTTCCTGACCGAGGGACGGTCGTTGCAGGAGTACCTGATCGAGCAGCTGGGGTTCCGCAACCTTTCCGAGCGCGAGATGAAACTGGCCGTATACCTGGTCGGGAGCATCGACGAGGACGGTTACCTGCGCCGCGACCTGGAGTCCGTGGCCGACGACATCGCCTTCACGGTCGGGATCGAGACCTCGGCCGAGGAGCTGGAGAAACTGCTCGGCATCATCCATGAACTGGAACCCGCCGGCATAGGCGCCCGCAATCTCCAGGAGTGCCTGTTGCTGCAAATGGCGCAGATCCCTGTCAATTCGCGGCCCCGCCGGCTGGCGCGCAAGATACTGACTGCCTATTTCGACGAGTTTGTCAAGAAGCATTACGAAAAACTGATGTCGCGCCTGCAGGTTTCCGAGGACGATTTCCGCGAGGCCATCGCCGAGATCAGGCACCTGTCGCCCAAGCCCGGCAACCTCTATGCCGAGGGCGGAACCGACACGACGCCCTACATCATCCCCGACTTCATCCTCGACTATCAGGACGGGCATTTCCAGCTGTCGCTCAATTCGTATAACGTCCCCGAGGTGCGCGTCAACCGCCGCTATATGGACATGATCCGCGAAATGGTCGGTGCCGACGGCCTTGTCCGCGAGAAGGACAAGGAGGCGATCCAGTTCGTGAAGAACAAGATCGACTCGGCCAAATGGTTCATCTCGGCCATCAAACAGCGCCACGATACGCTTATGCGTACGATGCAGACCATTCTGGACTACCAGCAGGAATATTTCAAGGACGGCGACAAGTCGAAACTGCGGCCGATGATCCTCAAGGACATCGCCGACCGCACGGGGCTGGATGTGTCGACCATCTCGCGCGTGGTGAACAGCAAGTACGTGCAGACGCAGTTCGGCATCATACTTCTGAAGTCGCTCTTCTCGGAGGCGATGCAGACCGACAGCGGCGAGGAGGTGTCGAGTTACGAGATCAAGAATATCCTGCAGGAGTGTATCGACGACGAGGACAAGCGCCATCCGCTGACGGACGAGACGCTGATGGACATCCTCAACGGCAAGGGTTACCGCATCGCCCGGCGCACGGTGGCCAAATACCGCGAGATGCTGGGTATTCCCGTCGCCCGGCTCCGCAAACAGATATAGCGAAGTTTTGACCCGGCGGCTTCGCGTACGCCCTTTTACCGGACGGCCGTGCTGCCGGAAATATGCCTTCCCGCCGGATGGACAATTGCCGGACAGCTGCGGGGCGGGAGGCCGTGATAAATTTGAATGATGTATAAGAAACTTTCGAACGGAATATCGTGGGTGCTGCACCCGTTCCTGCTGCCCCTCTACCTGATCGTCGTGCTGCTGACGCTCACCGTTTTCGCGCATTATCCCGCCAATGTGAAGTTCTACCTGCTGTGGGTTGTCGTGCTCTATGCGATGATCATCCCCCTGCTGGCGTTGGGCGTGCTGCGCTCATTGGGACGCATTTCCGACTTTAAGGTGGACAACCGGCGCGAGCGGCTGCTGCCGCTGCTGGTCGGGGCCGTCTGCTACGTGCTTTGCGCCATCACCATCGCCAAGATCCCGTCGGCGATCTTCCTGCGCAAGTTCATGATCGCTGCGGCGTGCTGCGAAGTGCTCTGCTTCGTCGTGTCGTTCTACTGGAAGATCAGCCTGCACCTTACGGCCATGGGCGCTGCCGTGGCGCTGCTGGTGGTGATGAACGTTGCGGGCGTAGGCAACATGATGGTGCCGCTGATGGTCGCCATTCTCTGTGCGGGTGCACTGGCCTCCGCACGCCTTTACCTCGGCTGCCATAACGGACAACAGGTGCTTGCGGGTTTCTGCGGCGGCTTTGCCGTCGCGACGCTGGCTGTGCTGTTCCTGTAATCCGTTTTCGGGCCGGATATGCTTCCGGTGCGGGTCTCCGCACGAATCCCTCCTCGGCACGATACCCTTCGCGCACGGACAATAAAAAATCCCGGGCTTCTCGATTGAAAGCCCGGGATTTCCCATACTTAATACTTGGCTGCCGGTTATACGCAACCCTGCGCCAGCATGGCGTTGGCGACCTTCATGAAGCCTCCGATGTTGGCTCCGACTACGTAGTTGATGTAGCCGTCGGGCTGGGTGCCGTACTGCACGCATACCGAGTGGATGTTCACCATGATCGAGCGGAGTTTTGCGTCGACCTCTTCGGGCGACCAGGTGATACGCATCGAGTTTTGCGTCATTTCGAGCCCCGAGGTCGCAACGCCGCCGGCATTGGCAGCCTTGCCCGGGGCGAAGAGCAGCTTGTGCTGCTGGAAGATGCGGATGGCATCGGGGGTCGAGGGCATGTTCGCCCCTTCGGCTACGCAGATGCAGCCGTTGTCCACGAGCGCCTGCGCCTGGTCTCCGTTCAGCTCGTTCTGCGTGGCGCACGGCATGGCGATGTCGCACTTCACGCCCCACGGGCGCTCGCCGGGGTAGTACTTGGCCGACGGATAGCGGTCGGCGTACTCCTTGATACGTCCGCGGAAGATATTTTTCAATTCCATTACATATTCCAGTTTTGCCTCGTCGATGCCTTCGGGGTCGTGGATGTAACCCGACGAATCGGAGAGCGTCACGACCTTCGCACCGAGTTGCGTCGCCTTCTGGCAGGCATACTGTGCCACGTTGCCCGATCCCGAGATGCAGACGGTCTTGCCTTTGAACGACTCCTTGCGCGTGGCGAGCATCTCCTGTGCGAAGTAGCAGGTGCCGTAGCCCGTCGCTTCGGGGCGCAGCGGGCTGCCGCCCCAGTCGCGTCCCTTGCCGGTGAGCGTTCCCGTAAATTCGTCGCGCAGGCGCTTGTACTGTCCGAACATGAAGCCTATCTCACGGCCGCCGACGCCGATGTCGCCTGCCGGGACGTCGGTGTCCTGTCCGATGTGGCGCTGCAATTCGGTCATGAACGACTGGCAGAACTTCATCACCTCGTTGTCTGAGCGGCCCTTGGGGTTGAAATCCGAACCGCCCTTGCCGCCGCCCATCGGCAGCGTTGTGAGGCTGTTCTTGAAGGTCTGTTCGAAGGCGAGGAACTTCAGAATCGACAGGTTGACCGAAGGGTGGAAGCGGATGCCGCCCTTGTAGGGGCCGATGGCGCTGTTCATCTGCACGCGGTAGCCGCGGTTGATCTCGATCTCGCCTTTGTCATTGAGCCAGGGCACACGGAAAATGATGACGCGCTCGGGTTCCGCGATGCGTTCCAGAACTTTCATTTTCTGCAATACGGGGCTCGCCACGATGTGGGGAGCCAGCGATTCGGCGACCTCGCGGACGGCCTGGTGGAATTCCGGCTCATTGGGATTGCGGAGGATTAGTTGCGCCATGAAATCTTCGACGTACTGATGTGCTTGCTCGTTCATAGTCAATCTGTGTTTAAGGGTTTGTGGAATCTGTTCGGTGGTAAAAATAATGTATCTGTTCGAGTTTTGCAAGTTCTTTAAGAAATTGCTAAAATATTTTACTTATGCCGTTTGCGACTTCTGCACCCCATCTGCTTACTGTCCGGGGGAGTGCGGGGAGCGATCGGTAAATATCCGTAATAAAAAATGACAGATCCGCCGTGAATCTGTCATTTTGAAAAAAATATGAATTTTTTTCAACTATTTCGCATTTTCTCCCGTTTCCTTGCTGAATTCGAATCCGATGTATACGTTCTTGTACTGTTCGAGCAGGGCGACGATAGTCTCCATCGACGAGATTTTGCTGCCGTAGGATTTGATGATCTCGATGAGCTTGCTGACCGGGAAGACCAGTATCATTTTCGTCCCGCTGAGGGATACGTGTCCCGGAACCTCGCCCAAGTCGAGCTTTTCCTTGCCGAGTTTCTCCTTGGCGAATTTCATCGCGGCCACATGGGTCGAAGGGTCGAACGTATAGGTGCCCGACAATTTGTAATTGCCCATTTGGGTACTGAATGCGCCGTCTTTGCCGAATGTGACCGAACCTGCGCCGGACTTGATGCCCACCGTTTGGTAGACCTTGTCGAGCTGGCTTTTGACGGTACCTTCGAGCGCCGATCCCCCGAGCTGGCTCAGCAGGTCGTTGCCTTCGAATTTTACGCCCGGAGCGGAGTAGTTCCATGTCCCGACCAGCGCATATTGGGTCAGTTTGCCGTCTGTCGCCTTGTCTGCGGCCTCCGTCGCGGCCTTTTTCAGTGCTTCCTGCCAGTCCTGTGCCGACGCGGTGCCGCCTGCGAGCAGCAGTGACGCGGCGATGGACAAAAGGGTTTTCTTCATTTTTATTTATTCGTATTTACGGTTTACAGTGTTTCGAGTTCCTTGAGCCATACGGCTGCCGAGGCGTCCGAAGGCATACGCCAGTCGCCCCGGGGCGACAGAGCCACCGAACCGACCTTCGGGCCGTCGGGCATTGCCGAGCGCTTGAACTGCTGCGAGAAGAAGCGGCGGAAGAATACCTCCAGCCATTTCCGGATCGTAGCGTGGTCGTAGCTGCCGCGGAATGCCTGTTCGGCCAGGAACAGGATCTTTGCCGGGCGGTAACCTCCGCGGATGAAGTTGTAGAGGAAGAAATCGTGCAGTTCGTAAGGGCCTACCAGGTCTTCGGTCTTCTGGCTGATCCTGCCGTCCTTGTCCGCCGGCAGCAATTCCGGGCTGACCGGCGTGTCGATGATGTCGAGCAGCGTGGCGCGGGCCCCCGCATCCGATTCGGTGTCGGCCACCCATTTTACCAGATGGCGCACCAGCGTCTTGGGCACCGAGGCGTTCACGCCGTACATCGACATCTGGTCGCCGTTGTAAGTCGCCCATCCCAGGGCCAGTTCGCTCAGGTCGCCCGTGCCGACTACCAGCCCGCCCTCCATGTTGGCGACGTCCATCAGTATCTGCGTGCGTTCGCGTGCCTGGCTGTTCTCGTAGGCCGCCGAGCGGTCTTCGGGGTCGAGCCCGATGTCCCTGAAGTGTTGCAGGCAGGCGTCGCGGATCGGGATTTCGCGCACGGTGACGCCCAGGCTGCGCATCAGTTCCAGCGCATTGTTGTAAGTGCGATCCGTGGTGCCGAACCCGGGCATCGTGATGCCGATGATTCCCGTGCGGTCGAGTTGCAGCTTGTCGAACGTGCGTACCGCCACGAGCAGCGCCAGCGTCGAGTCGAGCCCGCCCGAGATGCCGACCACGGCCTTCTCGCAGCGCGTGTGTACCAGCCGCTTGGCCAGCCCGTGCGACTGTATCTGGAAGATCTCCTCGCAGCGCTGGCTGCGGTGCGCTTCGTCCTGCGGCACGAACGGCATCGGGTCGATTTCGCGGTCGAGCGCCGCCGCGCGCAGCCCTTCGGGGATTTCCATTTCGATCACGGTGTTCTCCGCCGCGCCTTCATTCACGCGGAACGAGGTGTTCCTGAGGCGTTCGAATTCCAGCCGCTCGATGTCGAGGTCGGCCACCACCAACTGCTCTTCGAGCACGAAACGCTTCGCTTCGCGCAGGATCTTTCCGTTTTCGGCGATGATGCCGTTCCCGGCGAATACCAGGTCAGTCGATGATTCGCCGAAGCCGGCCGAGCAGTAGACATAACCCCCTATCGTGCGTGCCGACTGTTGCGCTACGAGCTGCCGCAGGTAGGCGTGCTTGCCGACGGCCTCGGGCGATGCCGAGAGGTTGAAGATCACCTTCGCGCCGCTGAGTGCCATGTGCGACGAGGGCGGCACTGCCGTCCAGAGGTCTTCGCACAGCTCCACGCCGAACTCCGTGCCGTTGACCTCGAACGTGAGGCCTGCGCCGAAATCCGCAGCCTGCCCCGCGACGGGGATCGTCTCTTCGGAGATGCCTGCGCCCGATGCGAACCAGCGGTTCTCGTAGAATTCCGTATAGTCGGGGATATAGGTTTTGGGGACGACGCCCAGTATGCGCCCCTGCGTGAAGACCACGGCGCAGTTGTAGAGCGTCTGAGCGTGGCGCAGCGGTGCCCCCGCGATCATCGTCAGCGGCAGCTTGCGCGTGTCGCGTACCAGTCTTGCTAACGCCTCGTCGGCCGCGTCGAGCAGTGCGGGTTGCAGCAGCAGGTCGCCGCAGGTGTAGGCCGTCAGGGCCAACTCGGGGAACGCGACGATCTCCACGCCCCGCTGTGCCGCTTCGTCGGCCATAGCGGCCATGCGCTCCGCATTGAAATCGCAGTCGCCGACCCGTACGTGCGGCACGGCTGCCGCCACTTTCAGAAAACCGAAGCTATCCATATATACGTTATGTTATTCCGCCCACAACTGCGCCAGGTTCAGGATCACCTGCACTGCCTTGTGCATAGTGGTGAGCGAGCAATATTCGAATTTGCCGTGGAAGTTCATGCCCCCCGTGAAGAGGTTGGGGCAGGGCAGCCCCATGAACGACAGGCGTGCGCCGTCCGTACCGCCGCGTATGGGGCGTACGATCGGGTTCACGCCGGCCATTTCCATGGCCCTGAGCGCCTTGTCGATCACCTGCGGGTGCGGCTCGACCATCTTGCGCATGTTGAAATACTGGTCTTTGAGCGTCAGGGTCAGCACCCCGTCGCCGTATTTCTTCTTCAAAAGGTCGACGCAGGCCCACATGAATACCTTTTTCTGCTCGAATTTCTCCGCATCGTGGTCGCGGATGATATAGCTGACCGAGGCTTTCTCGACCGTGCCGTTCAGCCCTACGCAGTGGTAGAACCCTTCGTATCCTTCGGTGTACTGCGGACGTTCGGCGGCCGGCAGCAGCCCTTGCAGTTCGCACGCCACGTCGAGCGCATTGACCATCTTGTTCTTGGCGTATCCCGGGTGGACGTTGCGCCCCTGGATGTCGATTTTGGCGCTCGCGGCGTTGAAGTTCTCGTACTCCAGCTCACCCTCCATACCGCCGTCTACCGTGTAGGCGAAGTCGGCGCCGAAGGCCCTGACGTCGAAGAAATCGACCCCGCGGCCCACCTCCTCGTCGGGCGTGAAGCCGATGCGGATTTTGCCGTGTTTCACCTCCGGGTGTGCGAGCAGGTACTCGGCGGCGGTCATGATTTCCGCCACGCCCGCCTTGTCGTCGGCACCCAGCAGCGTCGTGCCGTCGGTATGGATCAGCGTGTGCCCCTTGAAGAACTCCAGCTCGGGGAAATCCGCGACCCGCATCGTCAGCTGGCCGTTCAGTGCGATGTCGCAGCCGTCGTACTCCTCGATGACGCGGGGTTTGACGTCCTTGCCGCTCATGTCGGGCGAGGTGTCCACATGGGCGATGAACCCGATCACCGGGGCATTCTCGCAACCCGGCGTCGCAGGGACGGTGCCCATCACGTAACCGTACTGATCCATCGAGACCTCGGTCATGCCCAATGCCTCCATTTCGTCGCGCAGGGCGGTCAGCAGTACTTTCTGTTTTTCGGTCGAAGGGAACGTCGTGCTCTCCTCCGACGACTGGGTGTCGTAGGAGACGTATTTCAGGAATCTTTCTTTTAAATCCATGACAATATCTGTTTATGGTTTATTCCTCTTTTTTTGCCCGGAGCGTGTGCCATGCGAAATAGCCGATCAGTACGAGGTACATCGCCAGCCCCGTCCACTCGGCGGCGTTCGAGTCCGCCCAGCCGCTCAGGAACCAGTCCACCTCGGCGAACTTGAGCAGGGCGCTCACCACGCCCATCAGCGCGCCGCCGGCGATGAAGCCCGAGGCGATGAGCGTTCCGCGGTCGAAACGCGCCTTGTTGAGCCCCTCGTCCTTCGAACGGTTCGATACGAACCATGCCACCAGGCCGCCCACGACCAGCGGTGCGTTCAGCTCCATCGGGATGAACATGCCCAGCGCGAATGCGAGGGCCGGAACACCGATCGAGGTCAGCACCAGCGCCAGTGCCGCGCCGCAGAAGTAGAGCATCCACGGGGTCTGCCCGCCCGTCATCAGGGGCTGAATTACCGCTGCCATGGCGTTGGCCTGCGGGGCTACGAGGGCGCCTTCGCCCACGAACCCGTACGATTTGTTGAGGATGATCATCACGCCCGCCACGGTCGCCGCAGCAACGAACGTGCCGAGGAATTTCCAGGCCTCCTGCTTGCGGGGCGTCGTGCCGAGCCAGTAACCGATCTTCAGGTCGGTGATGAACCCTCCGGCCATCGAGAGCGCCGTGCAGACCACGCCGCCGATGATCAGCGCCGCCGTCATGCCCGTCGTGCCGTTCAGCCCGACGCTCACCAATACCAGCGACGAGAGGATCAGCGTCATCAGCGTCATGCCCGACACGGGGTTCGTGCCGACAATGGCGATGGCGTTGGCCGCCACGGTCGTGAAGAGGAACGCGATGACGAAGACGATCAGGATGGCCGTGACGGATTGTATCCAGCCGTCCAGCAGGCCGAAGTGGAAGAATACGAAGACCGAGATGAGCGTGGCGATCAGGATCGTGAGGATCCGCTTCATCGTCAAGTCGCGCTGCGTGCGTTCTACCGCAGCCGGGGCGGTTTTGTTGCCCCCCCCCAGTTCCGATACGGCCAGCCCTACGGCCTGGCGGATGATCTTCGACTGCTTGACGATGCCGATGATGCCCGCCATGGCGATGCCTCCGATGCCGAGCGGTTTGCCGATGAAGGCGAAGAGGTTTTCTGCCGTGAAGATGCTGGCGGGGTCGGCGAGGATGTCGGCGCGCGTCACGCCCAGCAGCGAGGCCATGGCCGCCGGGTCGATCGTGTCGGCCAGCGACCCGACGAGCGGTACGACGAGGAACCACACCAGGCACGAACCCGCCGTGATGATCATGGCGTATTTCAATCCGATGATGTAGCCCAGGCCCAATACGGCGGCCGACGTGTTGAGCGAGAATACCACCTTGAACTTGTCGGCTGCCACCTGTCCCCACGCGCAGATGCGCGTCGATACCGACTCCGTCCACATGCCGAACGTGCCTACCGCGAAGTCGTAGAGGCCGCCTATGAGACCTGCCACGGCCAGCAGTTTGGCCTGGTTGCCGCCCTTCTCGCCCGAGATCAGCACCTCGGTCGTGGCCGTAGCCTCGGGGAAGGGGTATTTCCCGTGCATCTCCTTGACGAAATATTTGCGGAACGGGATCAGCAGCACGATTCCCAGCAGCCCGCCGAAGAGCGACGAGAGGAACACCTGGTAAAATGCCGCGTCGAGCCCGAGGATGTAGAGCGCCGGGAGGGTGAAGATGGCACCCGCGACGATCACGCCCGACGAAGCGCCGATCGACTGGATGATGACGTTCTGTCCCAGCATGTTCCTCTTACCCATCACGTTGCCCATGCCGACGGCGATGATGGCGATCGGGATCGCCGCTTCGAATACCTGTCCGACCTTCAGGCCGAGGAAGGCCGCGGCGGCCGAGAAGACGATGGCCATGACGATACCCATCGTGACCGAGTAGGGCGTCACCTCCCTGGGCGACGATGAGGCGGGCATGATGGGCGTGTACTCTTCGCCCGGTTTGAGTTCCCGGTAAGCGTTCTCGGGCAATGACGTAAGTTGTTTTTCCTGTTCCATTTATTGAGATTCTTTGATGTACTTCTCCAGGTCTTTGAGAATGTAGTAGCGGTTCAGCGACGCCGGGGCTTTCTTTGCGTCGAGATAACTGTATATCGCGCCGACGGCAGCCGCGAGGCGCAGCCGTTCCGCGTGCTGCTCCGATGCGGCAACCATGTCGAAGAGCAGTTCGGCGAACTTGTCCAGTTCCTGGTCGCCGAACCCGTATTCGTCCGTAAGCCGGCCGATGAAATCCGGCTCATCCAGCAACGTGTCGATGTCGATGTCCAGTTTCTCGGCCAGCTCCGTCTTGGCCGTCGTCCGTATCTGCTCCGGGGAGGCCGATTGTCTCATCAGCCCGATTTTGGCCATCAGGGCGGCGATCAGCTCCCCGATCCTGTTGATCTCCCGTAAGATATAATCTTCCATGTCCTTAGCGGTTGTCGCCGCTGCCCGAGATGATGTGGCGTTGCATGCGCGAGCGGAGTTTGTCGACGTTCATCTGCGCCACGTCGTCCAGTTCGTACCCCAGGTCGCGGGCGAGCGTCGCGCAGTACCACAATACGTCGCCGATCTCCTTGACGATCTCCAGCCGCTTTTCGTCCGAGAACTCCTCGTGGGCGTCGCGGATGACCTTTTTGACCTTGTCGGCCACTTCGCCCGCCTCGCCCGTAAGCCCGAGCGTGGGGTAGATGATGCGACGATTTTCGGGATAGATTGCCGTTTCGAGTGCGTGCTGCTGGTATTCGTTGAGTGTCATGGTTTTGATTTTGAGCGTGAATATTGGGTGGTACCGAGGGCAAAAATAGCAAAATAATTTAAAAATACGCATAAAAAAGCCCCTGTTCCTATGGAACAAGGGGCAAAGGATTTTTTGAGGGGGGGGGCTGTGCGGGCATTCCGTTGCCGGACATTGCCGAGTGCCGCATGCCGGCTGGCAGTGGAGGCCGGGCGGTCTGCTGTCGTCCGCGGCCGTGCCGGGGTACGGGTTCAGCGCCGGCGCCGGCTGTGCGGGCCCCCGGCATGATTGCCGTCCGCACGGCATTTCCCGTTATTTCAGCCTGCGGAGTTTGCGGTCTGCGTCGGTAGCTTCGCGTATGGAGATTGCAAAGCCGCCGCCGCGCGCCATCTCCACGTCGAGTTCCGTGCGTTGTCCAACCTTCCCGGTGCGGATGACATACGCCTGCGGATTGGTCTGGTAATCGGCATCGGGGGCATCGGCGTAGAGCGTCGCCACATACTCCTTGCCGGGGGCGAGGTAGTCGAACGGGAGCGTCACCGTACGGCGGTTCTCGTCCGTCACGCCGCCCACGAACCACTCGCCCGTGCCTTTGGCCTTGCGCGCCACGACGATGTAGTCGCCCGGCTCGGCCAGCAGGTAGCGGCTCTCGTCCCAATCGATGGCCACGTCCTTGATGAATTGGAACGCGTCCATGTATTTTTCATAGTGTTCGGGCAGGTCTGCCGCCATCTGCAGCGGCGAGTACATCGTCACGTACAACGCCAGCTGGTTGGCGAGCGTCGCGTTGACGTGCGAGTGGTTGCCGGGGTTGACCTCCGCGACGTCCATCACGAAGATGCCGGGTGTGTAGTCCATCGGGCCGCCCTGCAGGCGCGTGAAGGGCAGGATCGTCACATGGTGGGGCTTCGAGCCGCCGAACGCCTGGTACTCCGTGCCGCGTGCCGACTCGTTGCCGATCAGGTTGGGGTAGGTGCGGCAGAGGCCCGTCGGGCGCACCGCCTCGTGGGCGTTGACCATGATCTTGTGGTCGGCGGCCCGGCGGACGGCATAGAGGTAGTGGTTGTTCATCCACTGCCCGTAATGGTGCTCTCCGCGGGGCAGGATGTCGCCCACGTATCCGCTCTTGACCGAGTTGTACCCGTATTTGTTCATCAGGCGGTAGGCCGCTTCCATGTGGCGTTCGTAGTTGCGCACCGAAGCCGACGTTTCGTGGTGCATCATCAGCCGGATGCCTTTCCCGTGCGCATATTCGTTCAGCGCGGCGATGTCGAAATCGGGGTAGGGGGTCATGAAATCGAAGACGTAATCCTTCGTGTGCCCGAACCAGTCCTCCCAGCCGACGTTCCAGCCTTCGACGAGCAGCTGGTCGAACCCGTGTGCCGCCGCGAAGTCGATGTACCGCTTCACGTTCTCGTTGTTGGCGCCGTGGCGGCCGCTGGGCCTGCATCGGGCGTAATCCGTCACGCCGAGCTGTACCGACGGCACGTCGCGCGTATAGGCCCAGTCGCTCTTGCCGGTGATCATTTCCCACCATACGCCCATGTATTTCACGGGCTTGATCCACGAGGTGTCGTCATAGGCGCACGGCTCGTTGAGGTTCAGGATCAAATGCGAGGCGAGGATGTCGCGGGCGTCGTCCGAGACCGTCACCGTGCGCCACGGGGTATGGCAGGGCGCCTGCATGTAGCCTTTCCACCCCTGTGCGTCGGGCGTAAGGTGCGAGGTGAAGATGAAATTCCGGTCGTCCAGGTCGAGGTGCATGCACGCATAGTCGACCAGCGCCGCTTCGTGGATGTTGATGTAGAGCCCGTCGTCGCTCTTCATCTGCAGGGCCGTCTGTACGCCCGTGGGCGAGAAGGGCGTCTGCGACGAGTTGGGCGTGATGGCGCCGGGCATCAGCTCCCGTATCTGCGAGAGCTTCGACTCCGTGTAGTCGTACTCCTGCGTGTCGTAGTCGCCCGGGATCCAGAACGCCGTGTGGTCGCCCGTCATGGCGAACTGTGTTTTCTCCTCGCCGATGACGAAATAGGTCAGCGACTCCTGTTCGGGGAATTCGTAGCGGAATCCGAGCCCGTCGTCGTAGAGCCGGAAGCGGATCGTCATGTCGCGGCCTGTCGCGGCCTGCCGCAGCGTGACGGCCATTTCGTTATAGCGGTCGCGGATCTCGGCCTGCTCGCCCCATACGGGACGCCATGTCTGGTCGGACTCGCTGCGGGCCACCTGCCCGAGGGTGAACCCGTCGTAGAGCGATACCGGGCGCCCCGGTTCGCCCTTGCGGATTTCAGCTCCGAATTCCAGCTTCGGGGCTTCGCCGCGCAGTTCGAGCCCCATGCCGCTGGGCAGGATCACGGGGCGCTCCTTGTAATCGAGCGTATAGGTGGGGCGGCCTCCATCCGCCAGGCTGAATTCCAGGCGGAGGCGGCCGTCGGGCGAGAGGAGCGTCTCCTGTGCCGTGCAGGCTGCACCGGCCAGCAGCGCGGAGATATATAAAAATATTTTCTTCATGGTTCGGTCTTGTTATTTACGTTTGAATTCTACGATCAGCGCCTGCCGCGGGCCGACCGTGGTGGCATCGTCCACCTCCGTGGCTTCGCCCGTCAGGACGTTGCGCCCGTCGCTTAGCCCCGAGGCGATCTCGGCATAGTGCGACCACGGCACCTGTTTCTTGCCCCGCGAGTTGTTGATGAAGACGAATACCGCGTCGGTGTCGTCATAACGGAAATAGGCGTAGGTGTTGTCGCGCGAGAGGAAGTGCATCGTGCGGCCGTTGTGGATCACGGGCTTCGACTTGCGCCATTGGAAGAGCCGCTGCGTGTAGTCGAAGAGCCCCGCCTGTACCGCATCGCGCTGCGCGGGGTCGAACAGGTTCACCGCGTCGCCCTCCCAGCCGCCGGGGAAATCCACGCGCAGCCCGCCGTGTCCCTGCGAGAGGTCTTTCGAGGTGAACATCATCTCGTCGCCCGAGAATATCTGCGGGATGCCGCGCATCGTGGCCAGCATCGCCATCGAGAGTTTCAGCCAGTCGGGGTTTCTGCGTACGATGTCGCCGATGCGGTCGGTGTCGTGGTTGGCGACGAAGATCATCATTTTCGACAGGTCATGGTAGACGAAATCGTGCGACAGGCAGTCGTAGACGCGCGTCATGCCCTCGCCCCAGCGGAGCGAGTCGGTGGGCAGCGCCCGGCAGATGGCCTCCTGCAGCGGGAAATCCATGATCGACGGCAGGTGTGAGTCGAAGCCGTCCTTGTTGGGATTGCCGCCCTGCCAGTATGCCAGTTGCGGGATCGACGACGTCCAGCATTCGCCCACGATGTTGAAATCAGGGTATTCCCTGCGTACGGCCGCGCACCACTCGCTCATCGGCACCTTCTCGTTGTAGGGGTAGGTGTCGACGCGGAACCCGTCCAGGCCGGCATACTCGATCCACCACACGGCCCATTGCTTGAAATATTGCAGCACGTAGGGATTGTCGAGGTTCATGTCGGGCATCGACGGCACGAACCAGCCGCTCTCCTGCAGGTCGAGGTCGTAGCGCGAAGCGTTGGGATCCATGTTCGTCGAGAAGCAGACGTTCGTCCCGGTGTATTCGGGGAACTGGTGTATCCAGTCCCTGAAAGGTAGGTCTTTCATCCACCAGTGGCCCGTGCCGCAGTGGTTGGTGACGATGTCCATAATCACCTTCAGCCCGTGCTCGTGGGCTTTGCCGACGAACTCCCGATACAGTTCGTTCGAGCCGAACCGGGGGTCTATGCGGTAGTAGTCGCCGCAGGCGTAGCCGTGGTACGAACCTTCGGGTTCGTCGTCCAGCAGCAGCGGCGTGGGCCATACGGCCGTGGCGCCCAGCCCTGCGATGTAATCCAGGTGGTCGATCATCCCCTGCAGGTCGCCCCCGTGGCGGCCGAAGAAGGCGCTGCGGTCGGCGCGCTCCCGCGTGTGGGGCGTCGAGTCGTTCGACGCATCGCCGTTGGCGAAGCGGTCGGGCATCAGGAGGTAGATCATGTCGGCCGTGGTGAAACTCTTGCGTGCGGCCGAGCCTTCGGCGCGTGCCGCGATCTCATAGGGAACCTTGAACTGCCGTTCCCCCTGCGAGAATACGAGGTAGTAGGTGCCCGGCTCCGCGTCGGGTTTCACCTCCACGTCCACGAATAGGTAATTGGGACTGTCGGCCTTGTGGCGGGCCTTCACCCCGACGCCCTGTCCGCCTTCGATGCGGACGTCGTATGCCGCGATGCCGGCCCCGTTGACGAGCAACTGGAGCGGGGTCTGCATTCCCGTCCACCACGAGAGGGGTTCGACGCGGGTAACCTCGCCCGAGGCGTCTGCCACCGAGGCGGGGTCGAATGCGGACTGTCCTGTCCCTGTGCAGGAGAGCAGTCCGGCTGCTGCGAGTGTCATGAAAAATCGGTTCAAAATATCGTCGTTTGTAAAGTTAGCAAAAAATCGGTTTCCAGCGATTCCCGTTTCGCCCGGGGCATCCTTGTGCTTCTCATGCGCATCCCCGTGCTTCTCGGATGGTTTACTGTCTATTCCCGTCGGGTGCTATCGGGTTCCCGGCGCTGTTTCCGCGCATCCCCGGCGCATGTCCGCAACTTTTATCTCCTGTCTTGTGCGAAGACCAGCCACTGCCATGCGGGAAGCACGGTGCGGGTGCCGCCCGTGTATTCCTTCCCGGTGAAGAACTCGCGGCGCGAGCCCTCGAACGGCAGGTCAAATGCGACCTCCTCCGCACTGAGGTTCGCAGCGACTGTCACCTCGTTGCCGCCGGCCGTACGGGAAAACAGCATCAGGCCGTCGGGTGTTCGTTCGCCGAGCGGGTATGCGGCCTGCCCGCCGCGTTCCCCGGCCGCGAGCGCCGGGTTCTCGTGGCGCAGCCGGATCAGGGCGGCGTAGAAATCCGTAAATCCGTTGCGTTCCCACGCGGGGACGGGGTCTTTCTCGAAGAACTCGAAGCGGTGGTCGAACCCCATCTCCTGTCCGGTATAGACGAGCGGCTGCCCGTTGGGCAGCGTGAAGGTCAGCAACGCCATCACGCGTGCCGCGTCGCCCATGCGCTCGAATTCCGTCCCGGCCCACGAGTTTTCGTCGTGGTTCGAGGTGAACATCAGGCGGAACGCCTCGCGCGGCATGGCAGCGGCATCCCTGGCGACGTAGGCACGCAGGTCTGCGGCGCTTTTCCGTCCCTGTGCGATGTCGTTCAGCAGGTGGTGCAGCTCCCACGCATACGAGGCGTCGAACGCCCCGTCGTGCAATGCGGGGGCTTCGCCCTCGGCGAGCAGGTAGATGCCGGGGTACTCCTTCCGCAGTGCGGGCAGCGTCTGCTGCCAGAAGTCGATGGGTACCTCGCACGCCATGTCGCAGCGGAATCCGTCGATGCCGCGGTCGAGCCAGAAACGCATGGCGGCCGCCATTGCGGCACGCATGTCCGCGTTGCCGTAGTCGAGCTTGGCGATGTCCGTCCAGTCGTACTGCACGATGGTGTTGCCCAGCGAGTCACGTACATACCAGTCGGCCGGGCGCTCCTCGATCCAGCGGGCATCGGGCGAGGTGTGGTTGGCCACCCAGTCCAGGATCACGCGCAGCCCGAGTCTGTGGGCTTCGGCCAGGAACCGGTCGAAATCCTCCAGCGTGCCGAATTCGGGGTTGACGGCTTCGTAGTCGGAGATGGCGTAGTACGAGCCGAGGGTTCCCTTGCGCTCCTTGATGCCGATGGGGTAGACGGGCATCAGCCAGACGACGTCCACGCCCAGTTCTCTGAGCCGGGGCAGGTGGCGTGCGGCCGCCGCCAGCGTCCCTTCGGGGGTGTACTGGCGCACGTTCATTTCGTAGACGACCGAGTTGTAACTCCAGTCGGGGTGGGCGGCCGGTTGCTGCGGCCGTGTGCCGCAGGCAACCAGTACCATTGCGAGAAGTAATGCGGGCAACCGTTTCATGGCGAGTCGTTTAGAGCGCGAACACTACCGACGACCAGGCACCCATGAGCAGTTTCGACGAAGCGTCGCCGCGCTGGAGCTTCACTTCACCTGAGACGCCTACAGCCTTGTCCGGTTGGTCGGTAAGGGTCAGTATCTGTGTCTCCTGGCCGAAGTTGTGCACGACGAGCATCCGTTCGCCGTCCAGTTCGCGGTACCAGGCCGCGATGGATTGCTGCGAGGTGTTGCCGTCGTTGTAGACCGGGTGTTTGACCATCTTGCCCTGCGCCAGCACGGGATAGGTGTTGCGCAGCCGGGCGAACGTGCGGTAGAGGTTGAGCAGCGAACCGTCGTCGTCGGCCTGCGCCTCGACCGAGATTGCTGCGGTCAGCATCTGCATGTCGATCTTGCCCGAGAGGCTTCCCGAAGCCAGTTCGTTGCCCGCCTTGTCCCACAGGATCGGGGTGCGGACACATTCGTCGCCGTTGGATTTGGTGCCCCAGTACCCGAGCTCTTCGCCCTGGTAAATGTAGGGTGCGCCCTGCGCCGTGAGCAGTACGGCGGCCGCCACCTTCATCTTTTCGACGGACTGCCCCAGGTCGGAGCCCGTGCGATCCTCGTCGTGGTTCGAAAGTTTCGTGGCTTCGATGTAATCGCTGCGGTACTGTGCGTAGAGGGGCTGCACGTCGAGGATGTCCTTGACGAAATAGCATCCGATGCCGTTTTGCAGCGCCCATTTGAGCTTGTACCAGAACGTGAATTCGAACAGTGCCGGCAGCCCCCGGTAATAGGGTGCCGCCTTGTCCGCTTCGTCGAGCATCTCGCCCACCATGTAGAAATCGCCCTCTCCGCCGGCGGCCTTGTAGCTCTCGTTCATGCGGTCGTAGAATTTCTTGAGGAACGTGGGGTTCTCGTCGTTGTAGGCGTTGTGGTAGATGTGCTTCACGGCATCGAGGCGGAATCCGTCCACGCCCATGCGTACCCACTTGTCAGCCGCTTCGGCGACGGCCTTGAACGCCCCGGACTGCTCGGCCTCGGCGGCTTTACCGTAGTTGAGGTCGGCGAATGCCGCCGTCCAGAAGTGCGAATGGTACATCGTCGGCAGCGAGAACTGTACGTTGGCCGGGTCGGCCGAGCGGTTCGACATCAGGGTGAAGGGTTCCCCGAACCGGATGATCGTCCGGTTGTCCGGGGCGCCGTATTTGGTGCCTGCGGCCCACGACGTGGTCGAGGTGCGGACGAGGAATCCCCAGTCGGAGTCGAAGTCGAGCGTCAGTTCGTAACTGTTGCCGCCCCTGGCGTAGAAGCGTTTGCTCGTGCCGTTGCCGAAATAGAGGTATTTGTCGTCCGCGCCGCCCTGCGTGTTGTCCGCGTCCGCGGCGTCGGTTGTTTCGGTAACGGTCACCGTCGGGCTGTCGGCGTTTGTCCAGTCGAGTACGAACTTGAAGCGTCCCGCGGCACCCGCCCCCGTGTCGGTCGAGAACCATTGCCCGGCATCGTAGCCTGCGGCGCCCTCGGTGGCGATCTGGTCGATCCGTCCGGCTGCGATGTCGGCCTGCGGGTCTTCGGAGAAGATATAGCGGTCACGGTAAGGGCTCCCTTCGGACGCGGCGGCCGATTTGAACCACGGGTGGTCTTTGCCTGTATGGTTGAGCACGTAATCCAGGTAGACCCGGATGCCGCGGGCACGGGCCGCGTCGATGAATGCCCTCAGGTCGGCGTCCGTCCCGAAGGCGGGGTTGACCGCCTCGTAGTCGAGCACGTCGTAACCGTGGTACGAAGCCGCCGGATGGATCGGCGAGAGCCATACGGCCGAGGCGCCGAGTGCGTCGATGTAGTCGAGCCGCCGGGTCAGCCCCCGTAGGTCGCCCACCTTGTCGCCGTTGCCGTCGGCGAAGCTGTATACCAGCAGCTGGTAGCTTATGTCGGCGCGTTTGCGGTTGTCCCACGCATCGGGCTGGGCGACGACCTGCTCGCCCTCGAAATCCTGGGAGGCATCACCGCCCTGTGTCACGGTGACGACGACCGGATCGCAACCCGGGGCGGTGAAGGTCAGCGTCGCGGAGCGTTTCGACGACTCGTTTGCGGTCGCCGTGACCGCGAACGACGTGGAGGTTTTGCCCGATGTGAGGGCCGGGGTGCACCATGCGGTATTGTCGCTCTGCGTCAGCGACCACGCGCCCGCATCGGTGCGCAGGTCGAGCAGCCGGCTGCCGCCCGCGGCTTCGAATTCTATCTCCGTGGGGGTCACGGAGAGCATACTGCCGCCGGTATCGCCGGTCTTGTCGTCGCTGCACGACACGGATACGGAAAGTACGAGTGCTAGCAGCAGGAAAAGAAATTTTTTCATAGCGGAATCTCGGTTAAAGTTCGTTTCGGGGCCTGCCGCCCGGTCAGGGACGGCAGGCCAGAAACGGGACGGCAGCCTGTGCGCCGTCCCGTGAAAGGGTGGCCGTTATTCGGCCTCTGCCGGGGTTTTCCCCTCGGACATGATGTATATCTGCGAATTCGCGAGGTCGAAATAGATGTCGTAGGTGCCGTCGAGCTGGACTTTCATGTTCTGCGAACCGCCGCTGGAGATGATGGCGACCGCCTTGTTGATGTCGACCGCACCGCCCGACGCCGTGCCGTAGTTCTTGGAGTCGTCCCAGGCATTGTTGAAGCGGATCTTGAACTCGCTGGCGGTGGTCAGGGCTACGCCTTTGCGAACGAGGTAGGCGCCCTCCTCGCTCATCGAGAAATCGCCCAGGTCACCCCATCCGGTGATGTTGCCGACCAGTCCCCATGTGTCGGCGACCAGCTCGGGCTTGGCGCCTGCGGCCATCACGTAGGCGCGTCCTGCCTCGGGCAGCAGCCAGTAGTCGTAGGTGCCGGCTTCGGCGATCACGGCATTGACCTTGTCGGCCGAAACCTTGAAGGCCGAGCCGATCGTGCAGGTGTAGGGGTTGCTGCCGGCGAATGCGGCGTCGGCCCCGATCCACTGCGACTCGTCGCCGCTCTTGAAGAGGAATTCCGAGTTGGCGGCTACCTCGATTCCTGCGGCCTTGTAGGCCACGATGTTCGAGCTGGCGCTCTCCATGGCCGTCGGGCCCCAGTCGGGGGTTGCGACGGTCTGGCCGTGGATGTACCAGTCGGCCGTTTCCGGCCCCGGGTCGGGTTCTTCGCCGCCGCCCGCGCCGTAGTCGCCGGCATTGAGTTCGTAGGTGATCTCCGCAGAGTTGTTCAGGGTGGCGTATACGCGGTAATTGCCCGCCGTGGCCTTGATGTTGTCGCCGTTCTGCGAAAGGTGTCCGTCCGCCCCGCCGAAGTTTATCGTCCAGTCGTTGTCCGCACGGAATTTGAATTCCCCGGCGCTCAGTGTGACGTCGACCCAGAAACGCTGTTTTTGGGTGTCGAAATTCATCTCCGTGTCGGTGTCCCAGCCGCCCGGGGTGGCATCGCCGATAATGCCCATCGAGTTGAACGACAGCTTGTTGCTTAACGTCAATGTCGAACGGTCGAATACGAGGCGGTAGAAGCGCTTGGAATAGGCCATGATGTTTCCGGAGCCGCCGCTGGAGATTAGCGAGATGGAGGCTGCTTCGGGATCGGGGGCCGGGGCATCGCCGTCGGTGCCCCAGTTGCACGTGTCGTCCCAGCCTGCGATGCCGGTGAGCTTGAAGCCGTTGGCGGCCTTTTCGCCGAAGTCCACGATGGCTTCGTAGGTGATCTCGTCGCCCGAGAAGCTGAACAGGAACTGAGAGTTACCGTGGTTCCAGCCGCAGTAATCGCCGATCACCCAGACCGTCGGGTAGGTGCGCTCGGCCGTGGTCACGGTCATGCGGACGGTGACGGGGGCGGAGTAGAATTTTTCGAAGTCGGTGCCGATCGTGGCGCTGATGTAGAAATCCACGTCTGTAGGTTCGCCCGAGGGAACCCCCAGGCCGCCGTCTTCCACGGACAGCGCAAGGATGTTGTTGAGGCTTTCATAGGTCTGTTCCGACGAGGTGCCGTTCATACCCGTGAAGAGCACCAGTTTCGCACCGTCGTTGTACGAGGCTTCGATCGAGTAGTTGATCTGGGTGCGGACGCCGAAGTCGGCGGCGTCCCAGGTGAAGGTCTGCGTCGAGCCCATGTTGTCGGGCGTAATGACGATCTCCCCGGGCAGCGCATGCAGCACGGGCGCCACGACCTTGTCGGGGTCGTAGGCCTTTACCTCGTCGAGCTTTTGGCAGGCGGAGAGGAGTCCCGTCGCAGCCGCCAGCATCATCGCATATCGTGTAATTTTCATAGTCGTACGATTTTTAGGGTTGGTTATTTATCGGTTGCGTTTCCGTAGCCGGGATTCTGGTGCAGTTCGGGGTTGGAAGCGAGCTCCGACGAAGGGATGGCAAAGATTTTCATGTAATCATCGAACCCCTGTCCGGTGAAGGTGCCGCCCTTGTATGTCCAGAGGAACGACGGGGTGGTGAACTTGCCGTAGCGGATCAGGTCGGTGCGGCGGTGCCCCTCCCACATCAGCTCGCGGGCACGCTCCTCGAGTAGGTAGTCGGCCGTGACCGACGAGGGGGCCGATACCCCGGCACGGTTGCTCAGCTCCTGGAGTTTCGGCAGCGCGGTGTTGGCCTGTCCCAGGTTCATGCAGGCCTCGGCGTAGATCAGGTAGATCTCGCCCAGGCGGATCATCGGGAAGTCGATGTCGCTGTATGCCTTCGATGCAGCCGTGGCAAGGAATTCGTCGTTGGTCATGTTGTGGGGGATATTGTTGAACTTGAGGCAAGTCCACCCGTTGAGGAAGACATAGAGCGCATCGTTCATCGACTCCTGGCGGCCTTTGATGTAGAACATTCCGCCGCGTTTGTCACTGACCGTATATTCGCCCGTGGTGTAGTCCGCGTTGCGGGCGTTGAAATATTTCTGCACGTATTCGTAGGGTACGCGGATGCCGGCCCAGCCGTTGTTCACGCCGTTGATCTTCTGTTCGGCCGTCACGTCGGTGGCGGCGATGGCTGCCAGCGTCAGGTACGACGTGCCGCCGTAGGACTGCGTCTGCTCGGCGTCGTATGCCACGCCGAAGATGATCTCCTTCAGGGCGTCGGCGTTCTCGCCGTTGTCGCCGCGGAAGAGGTCGGAATACTCCGGGCAGAGCGAGTAGCCCATGCCGAAGATCGCTTCGCAGGCGGATTTGGCCTCCGTCCACATCGGGGTGCCGGCATAAACCTCGGCATTGAGGTACATGCGGGCCAGCAGGCCGTTGACCGCACCCTTGTCGGCACGCGGGTAGTTCGAGCGTGCGGCAGGCATCGCGCTTTCGTCCGAAGCCAGGTCGGTCAGCTCCGAGATGCAGTAGTCGAAGACATCCTTGCGCGAGGCCTGTTTGGGGTTCACACCGCCGCCGAAGGGCGAGGTCTCGGTCGTGAACGGCACGTCGCCGAACACGTCGAGGGCGATCCAGTAGAAATAGGCGCGCAGGAAACGGGCCTCGGCGCGGAAGCTCTGGATCCTGGCGGCCAGTTCGCTGCTCACGCCGCGGTCGGAGAGTTTGTCCGAGGCGGTCTGGCGCAGGTACTCGTTCACGTAGGCGATGCCCTGCAACGTACGTACGTAGACGGCGTAGGTCGCGTCGTTGTCGGCGTCGGACCACGTGTCGGTATTCATGGCGCGTACCCAGGCGTCGTTCTCCCAGGCGCATTTGCAGGCGTCGGCCGTAACCTCCTGGATCGTCCAGAATGCGCGGATGAGCTCCGAGGCGCCGCCGTCGCTGACCTGCAGGTCGGTGGTGTCGTTCGAGACGAAATTGAAATAGAGTTTGGTGAGCCCGGCCAGGTAGCCGTTCTCGTCTTTCCCGTAGACGGTCTCCGAGGTCGAGTCGGACGGGTTGAGGGGCAGGGTGTCGAGATCCCCGATGCACGAAGTGAGCAGCATCGTTGCGCCTGCCGCCGCCAAGGCGAAATGTTTTATGTCGATTTTCATGGTTCGTTCGTTTTTAGAAGTTTACATTCAGACGCAGCGAATAGGTGCGCGGGCGCGGCCAGATCGAGCCGTCGATGCCGTTGACACCCGGTATTTCGGGGTCTACGCCGCTGTAATCGGTGATGACGAATACGTTCTGCACGCCGAAGGCGACGCGCATCGAACCCTTCCAGTTGCCGATCTTGTTGAACGTGTAGCCGAGGTTGATGTCGTCCATGCGGAAGAACGAGGCGTTTTCGAGGAACATGTCCGAATACCACTGCTCGCCGCTGTTGGCCTTCGTAAAGCCGGTCTTCTTGACCAGCCGTGCGAAGTTGGGCAGGTTGCCGGCGTTGATGTCGATGTTGGACGTCGAGTTGGCCGAGGCGAAGTCGTTGAAGACCCAGTTGCCCGCCGAACCGTGGCCGTTGAAGCCGAAGTCCCAGTTCTTGTAGCTCAGCTTGAGGCTGATGCCGTAGAAGAAGTCGGGGTTGGGGCTCTTGTCGGTCACGTAACGGTCGGCCTGTGTGATCTTGCCGTCCTTGTCACGGTCGACCAGCGCGTTCTGGATCGGATTGCCGTCCTGGTCGTATACCTGCTGGAAACAGTAGAAAGTGTAGGGCGCATAGCCTACCTTGTGGATCTGGAGCAGGTTACCCGTGCCCTTGGTGATGCTTCCCGTCTGGATGTTGTAGTCGGGGTCGTCGGTGTTGTTGAGCTTGGTGAACTCGGTGTGTTGGAACGTGCCGTTGAAGCCGACCGTGAGGTTCCAGTCCTTGGTCTGCACGGGGATGAAATTCAGGTTGAATTCCACGCCCTTGTTCTCCATCGAGCCAATGTTGGTGAGCACCGTGTTGCCGAAGTTCGAGCCCATGGGGGTGATGACGCTGTTCAGAAGGTCGTCCGTCTGGCGCAGGTACCAGTCGACGCTACCGTTGATGCGGCCGCCGAGGAACCCGAAGTCGAGTCCGACGTTGTAGGTCGTCGTGGTCTCCCATTTGATGTTGGGGTCGTAGGCGCCCGGCGTGAGGTAGAACATGTGGCCGGCGCTGCCCATGTAGTAGGTCTTGTAGACGTCGGTCGACATGTAGTAACGCGCCAGGTAGGGGTAGTTGGAACCGATCTCCTGCTGGCCGGTCTGTCCGACGCCGACGCGCAGCTTGAGGGCCGAGACGGCACGCGAATCCTTCAGGAAATTCTCCTCGGCGATGTTCCACGCAAAGGCGCCCGAAGGGAAGAGGCCCCAGCGGGTATCCTTCGAGAAACGCGAAGAGGCGTCGTCGCGCAGCGTGAAGGTGAAGAGGTATTTCGAGGCGATCGAATAGTTCAGGCGTCCGTAGAACGAGAGCAGGTAGTTCTCCTGGCGGTTGAACGGGTAGCGCGAATCCTCGCCCTTCTGCTCGTGCGTCTCGTTGAAATAGGATACCGAGTGGTCGGAGCTGTAGAAATGCTGCCACGAATAACCGGCCATCACGTCGAGGTGGTGGATGCCCCACTCCTTGTTGAAGTTGGCGTAGAATTCGAGCAGCTGGTTGCGGCGGAAGTTCGTCGTCCACGAATACTGTCCCCAGCCGCGGGCCTCGGTGTCGGTGTATGCCTGGAACGAGCCGGGGTTCACGCCGTCGTAGGTCTTGGCGCTCGATACGTCGAGGCCGAGGTTGAGGTTGAAACGCAGCGCTTCGAAGCCGTGAACCTTATAGTCGATCTGGGCGTTGCCGATGAAACGCTTGGCACGCGCCGTATTGTCGCGGTCGTAGAGCTGCGAGAGCGGGCCCGCACCCAGCAGGGTGTTGGGCGTGAAGTCCTCGCCGCGGCCCGATCCGTAGTTCCAGTATCCGTTGGTGGTCGTGTAGTCGATCGAGCCGTCGTCGTTGCGGAAGTAGGGGTCGATCGTGGGGTTGAAGAAGGCAGCCGAACCCACCACGCCGCCCGAAGCGTAGCGCTGCGACGTGACGACGCCCTTGGCGTTGAGGTTGACCGTGAGGTGCTTGTCGAAGAAGTTGGGCGAGAGGCTCAGGTCGAGCGTCCCGCGTTCGTATTTCGACGTTTCGAGCGTACCCTGCTGGTTGGTGTAGCCCACCGATGCACGGTAGGGCATGCGGTCGTTGATGTTGCCGATCAGGCTGACGTTGTGGTCATGCGAAATGGCGGTGCGGAAGACCAGATCCTGCCAGTTGGTGTTCTTGTCGCCGAGCATCGACTGTACCTTGTCGCCCGTGGTCGTACCTGCGGGATACACCTGGTCGATGTAGGTGCGGAACTCGCCGGGGGACATCACGGGCAGCTCGTCGGAGTTGGTCTGGACGCTCACGCTGCCGCTGTACGATACGCGGGGCGTGTTGCCGCGCCCCTTCTTGGTGGTGACGAGGATGACGCCGTTCGAAGCACGCGAACCGTAGATGGCCGCCGCCGAAGCGTCCTTGAGCACGGTGAAGGATTCGATGTCGTTGGGGTTGATCGTCTCCAGCGGGTTGGCCATACCCTTGCCGCCGTCGACTGCGATGGGTACCCCGTCGATCACGATCAGCGGGTCGTTCGAGGCGTTGAGCGAAGCCGCACCGCGCACGCGGATGGTGGCGCTCGATCCGGGGCCGCCGTCGCCGGGGATGATGTGTACGCCCGGAACCTTGCCCTTGAGCATGTCCTGCGTGGAGACCACGGCTCCGCGGTTGAACTCTTCGGCCTTGATTGCCACGACCGAACCGGTCATGTCGTTCTTCTTGACCGAACCGTAGCCGATCACCACCACGTCGTCGATGCCCATGGCATCCTCTTCGAGCGTGAGGTGTGCCAGCAGCGACGAACTGGCCACCAGGCTGACGGTCTTGTAACCGACATAGCTGACTTCGATGACCGATTCGGGGCCGGCGGCGCGGATGGCATAGTCGCCGTCGATGCCCGTCGAGACGCCGTTGGTCGTGCCCTTTTCGACGACGGTAGCGCCCAGGATCGGCATTCCGGACTTGTCGACAACTACGCCTTTAACCTCATAACCAGCGTTTTGCGCCAGCGTGAGGGGGGGGGTAAATTGACATATGAGCAAGATACCCGCACACATAGTTAAAAATCGTTTCATAAGAATTTTGGTTAGTTTATAAGTTGATTTTATGGATTGTAGGTCATTGGGCCTTGTGTTCTTTGACCAGGAAGACCGACACGGCGGCCAGCAGCATGAAGACCCCGGCGAGCGCCAGCATGTCGGCCGCGTCGGAGGCGAAGCAGTACTTGACGATGGCACCGCCGGTCAGTCCGATGACGATCTGGGGGACGGTGATCGTGAAATTGAAGATACCCATGTATACGCCCATGCGGCGTGGCTCGACTGCGCGCGACAGGATGGCGTAGGGCATGGCGAGGATGCCCGCCCAGGCGATGCCGATCCCCACCATCGGGAGCATCAGCGCGTACTGGTCGTGCAGCAGGCACAACCCCGCTAAGCCCAGCGCCCCGGCGAGCAGGCAGGCCGCGTAGACGGGTTTGTTGCCGTAGCGCGCGGCGACGCGCCCGAGGAACAGGGCGGCGATGCAGGCGGGGATGGGGTAGGTGCCGTTGAGCACGCCGACCCATGTCTGCGTGGCGCCGGCCGAGAGCACTTCGCCCGTGGCATGGTCGGTGACTACACCCGTGATGGCGGGTTTGAGGTAAGTCCACATCAGGAAGAGCGCCGCCCACGAGAAGAACTGCGTGACGCCCAGCCGCACCATCACGCCGGGGACGTTGCGCATGAGGCCGACGAAGCTCACCGGTTTGGCGTCCTCCTCGGAGAGGTTGTTGTAGCGGGCGAACTCCCCGGGCGGATATTCCCGTGTCTTGAACGAGGTGACGAGCACCGTGAGCAGCAGGATCGCGCCCCCGGCATAGTAGGAGTAGGCGATGTGCGGCGAAACATGCCCCGGAGCGGCCTCGTCCGACACGCCGAGCCATGTCATGACGAGCGGCAGGATAGCGCCGACGACCGCACCGAGGTTTATCAGGAAGGTTTGTACCACGTAGCCCTGTGTCTTCTGCGAATCGTCGAGCATGTCGGCCACCAGCGCCCGGAAGGGCTGCATCGTGACGTTGAACGACAAATCCATGAACAGCAGGATGAAAGCCCCCATGGCGAGCGGGGCGAAGGCGAGCAGTTTGGGGCAGTTGGGCATGAGCACCAGCGCCAGCGCCGAGATCAGCGACCCGCCCAGGATGTAGGGGATGCGGCGGCCCCAGCGCGTCCAGGTGCCGTCGGAAAAAAGCCCCACGATGGGCTGGACGATCATGCCGGCCAGCGGTGCCGCCAGCCAGAAGTAGCTCAGGTGGCTGACATCTGCCCCCAGCGATTCGAAGATGCTCGACGTGTTGGAATTCTGGAGCGAATATCCGATCTGCACGCCGAGGAAGCCGAAGCTGAGGTTCCAAATCTGCCAAAATGAGAGTTTAGGCTTGGTCATTTCGGTTTTTCGGTTGGTTTTCAGGTTATACAAATTTTAATAAAAAAATCCGGACGGCGAACCGCAGGGCGACGAACGGAAGGTTCAGCCGGATGAACGGGCGGATTTTTGCGACGAACGGTAGCCCGCGGGGGACGATTTGGAATTTCCGCGGAAAAACACTACCTTTATTCATAAATAAACAAAACCCGTATATACTTTAATACAGCCTCAGTCAGCCTATATGCGATCGCTCAAAGTGTCCGGAATTATCCACCTGTTCGCCGTGCTCCATGCCGTGGTCGCCCTTTCATGCCATCTGGCGGGGATCAACGACGAGTTGGTGCTGACGCTGCTGACGATCGTGCTGATCGTGCTGATCTGCCTAAAACGGGGCCTGAACGTGGAGTTCACCGCTGCCAGCGTGATCGTCGTCAACGTGATCGGCTACCTACTGGGTACGGGCGGTGCGCAGCTGATCGAGCTGTTATTGCACGCCCCGCCCGTGGTGCATGCCGTCTCGACCTTCATAACCACCGAGATTCTGGGCTGGAGCATCGTGTGGTTCACCAAGTTGTTCCGCCGCGGCGACGACACGGCGAGCCGCTCCTCGGCCTGGACGCCCCGCATCGGGTTGCTGCTGCTGGCCGTGGGGGTGATTTTCGTGCTGAGGCTGGCCTATGTCGAGCTCTTCTCATCGCCTTCCTTCTCCACAGACCGCCTTTACCACATGGCCGACTTGCTGGCTTCGAACTCCGCGGCACTGATTATCCTGCTGTGCGTCAATATCATCTATGTCCGGCATACGCGCAGGCGTGAAACCCGGCACGGTCTGATCGCCGAAATCGCGGCGTTCCTCCTGTTCGTGCTGTTCACGTCGGCCTGCGTGGCGCTCATTACGGGGTTGCACCTGCCGTTCGCCTTCGACCGCTCGTTCTCCGCACGGGAGTTCCTGCAACTGTGGATCGTCACCCTGCTGGTCGAGGTGACCCTCTATTCGGTCGTATTTATGGTCGATTACGCCCTAGTCGCGCGTGCCGTGCTGCGTGCCGAGCGCGGCAAGGCGCACCAGGCGCAGTTCCGTTACATGAAACTCAAACAGCAGGTCAACCCCCATTTCCTGTTCAACTCGCTCAATATCCTCGACTGCCTGGTCTGCGAGCAGCGCACGGAGCAGGCCAGCGCCTACATCCATAAACTGGCGGGCATCTACCGTTACATGCTCCAGAACGAGGAGGAGACGCTCGTGCGCCTGCGCGAGGAGATGGCTTTCGTGGGGATGTACGTCGACCTGTTGCAGGTGCGTTTCCCCGAGGGGTTTCGCGTGGAGACCGACATTCCGGACGAGGCCATGAACCGCCATGTCCTGCCCTGCTCGGTGCAGCTGCTGATCGAAAACGCCATCAAGCATAACTCGGTGGGGGCCGACCGGCCGCTGGTGATCCGCATCGTCGCCGGGGCCGGAGCCGTGACGGTGTCGAACAACCTTCAGCTGAAGGTATCCGGCACTACCTCGACCCGTGTGGGGCTGAACTACATCCGCCAGCAATACCTCGACCTGTCGGGCATCCCGATCGGGATACGCCGTACCGATACCGAATATTGTGTCACCTTACCGTTGCTGTAATATGAACGTACTGATCGTAGAAGACGAAATGATGGCCCAGGCAAACCTGGCGCGAGCGCTGACCCAGCATTTTCCCGACGTACGGATCGTCGGGACGACCGGCTCGGTCAGGGAGACGGTGCTCTGGCTGCGCACGCCGGGGAACAGTGCCGATGTGATTTTCATGGACGTGGAGCTCTCCGACGGGGATTGCTTCGAGATATTCCGCCAGGCGGACGTGACGGCGCGGGTCATCATGACCACCGCATATGACAATTACGCCGTGCGGGCGTTCGAGGTCAACAGCATCGACTATCTGCTCAAACCGATCGACCCCGCAGCGCTGCGGCGTGCCGTGGAGCGTTGCCGGGTGCGGAGCGGGGGCATCGACCCCGACGTATTGCTGAACGCGATCCGCGGCCCGCGCGAATACAAACAGCGTTATGTCGTGCGTTTCAACGACCGGATCGTTCCGGTACAAACCACCGACATCGCCTATTTCTACTCGGAAGAGAAAAACACCTACCTTGTCACGAGCGATAACAACCGCTATGTTGTGGATCAGTCGCTCGACGTCCTTTCGGACGAACTGGATCCCGGGCGGTTTTTCCGCATATCGCGCAGTTGCATCATCGCCATGCCGGCGATCGTCAGCATCGTGAAATATCTGGGCAACCGGCTGAAGATCACGGCACGTCCGCGTCCTGAGTTCGAGATGGTGGTGAGCCGGTCGCGGGTCGACGACTTCCTGAAGTGGTTGGAGGGGAATGGCTGAGCCTTCGTCGCGGCTGCATGATAAAAAGGGGTACCCATCGGAGTACCCCTTTTTTGTAGCCGGGAGCGGCGGTGCCGCAGTACGCCCGTCAGCGGCGCCCGCTGCAGGCGATCATGTCGTGCAGCGATTCGTTGAAGGTCTCCTTGCGGAGCAACTCCTCGAGCGGGAGGTGCATCCGGTAGCGCCAGTGGTAGCGGGGGATGGACGGGACGTTGATGCGTTCCTTGGCCGGGTCGGGGTAGCGCAGCTCCCCGTCGGTCGAAAGCCAGTCCTGTAACGGCAGGATGGTGAGCATCGCCGGGGAATTGAGGTGCATGTCGAGGATGCGCCGGCATATCCACGGCTCGCAGAAATAGGGGACGTCGCCCCCGATGCCGAGAGCTTCGTGGTAGAAGCGCGCCGTGAGTTCGCGGTCTTCCTCCCACCAGGCCCGCAGCGGGTTCATGTCGTGCGTCGAAGTGGTGCAGACCGAGAAATAGGGGTAGTGCGCCGGGTCGGCGAAGAGTTCCCCCGGCGTCTTGGGCATGCGCTGGATTTCGAGCGAGAGGATTTGCAGTTCGTGCATCGTTTCGGGGACGCTGTCGGGGATCATCCCCAGGTCTTCGCCGCAGGTCAGCATCTCGGTCGCCGAGAGGAGTACCGGGAGCTTGCGCAGGGCGGATTCCTGCCAGAAACGGTTGTGCCGGTGGTAGAAGAAGTCGGTATAGAGCCGGTCGAAGGTCGCGCGGCGCTCTCCGTCGAGCCGGCGGTAGGCATGTGTCGAGTGGGGGGCGATGCGGGGGTGGAAATAGCCCTTGCGGCGCGGGTCTTCGATGAAGAGCACGTCGTCGAGCAATGCCATAAGCCCTTCCCGCAGCCGGGTCTGGTGTTCGTCGTCGCCCGGGAAGCGGGCTGCGACCTTGCGCTGGGTGGCATAGGCGGGCAGTAACCGCCCCTCCTTCATGCAGGTGGCGCGAACTTCGCCGGCCAGGTCGCCGAACAGTTCCCCGAGCGTGTGCTCGTCGGGCGCCGGGGTGGTGTAGCGTCCGCCCTGCGTGTCGAAGCCCATGCCGCGCAGTTCATCTGCGGAATAGGGCAGGGCGGGGTTGAAATAGCCCAGCAACCCGTGTACGGCATGCGTGGGAATCTCCCAGATGCGGAAGAACCCGAGGATGTGGTCGATGCGGAAGGCGTCGAAGTATTCGGCCATCTTGGCCATGCGTGCCCGCCACCAGGCGTAGCCGTCGCGTGCCATACGTTCCCAGTTGTAAGTCGGGAATCCCCAGTTCTGGCCGACGGCCGAGAATGCGTCGGGCGGGGCCCCGGCCTGCGAGTCCATGTGGAACAGGTGCGGGTAGAGCCATGCGTCGACGCTCGTGCGGCTGATGCCGATGGGCAGGTCGCCCTTGAGGACGATGCCGTGGTCGTGGGCGTAGGCGCAGACCTCGGACAGTTGCGTATGCAGGTGGTATTGGACATAGCAGTGGAATGCGATGTCGCGGCTGTGGCTGCGGCAATAGGCGTCGACGGCTTTGCGGTCATAGCGGGCGAAACCGCCCCAGCGGGTGAAGTCGGGCGTGCCCGTTTCGTCGCGCAGCGTGCAGAAGGCGGCATAGGGGATGAGCCAGTGTCTGTTGGCGGCGATGAAGTCCTTGTAGTCGCGGCGTGCTGCAGTGCGGGTTCCGTGGCGTTCGAACGCCCGGCGGAGCAGCCGCAGTTTGTGCCGGTTGACCCGTTCGTAGTCTATTTCGGAGAGGGCGTTCAGTTCGTTGCGCAGGGTGCGGTACTCGTCGTCCTCCACGACGCCCGCGGCCGGCAGCCGGATGAACTGCGGGTGCAGGGCGAAGGTCGAATTGGCGTTGTAGGGGTAGGAGTCTTCCCATGTGCCGGTCATGGTGGTATCGTTGATCGGCAGTACCTGGATGACGCGCTGCCCGGTGGCGGCCGCCCAGTCGATGAGACGTTTCAGGTCGTAGAACTCGCCGACGCCGAAATCCTCTTCCGTACGGAGCGAGAAGACCGGGATCGCCGTCCCGGCGCCCCGCCACCTGCGCTCGGGGAACCGCGGGTACGCCGCGGCGTCGAGGGCGTGTTCGCCGGCGCCGGGCAGCTCGCCCCAGGTGCGGTTGGCACCCTCCTCCCACAGGATGGGGGTGAGGGTCTTGCGGTCGGCGATCAGGAATTTGTATTCGAACCGGTGTGCGGTATGCAGCGTGAGTTCCCATTCCGGGAAGCGGCTGTCGTCCATCGGGACGATCCGTTTCCAGTCGCCCAGTTCACGGCCGCTGCCGGCGACGGCGAGCGTTTCGTCCGGCCGCAGGGTGGGCAGCACGACGCGCAGCGTGATGTTGCCGGCCGCTTTCTTCGGATTGCCGGTTTTCCCGCGGCCGAAGATGCCCCGGGTGAATGCCGAGGAGTAGAACGGCGTGTCGGAGGGCATCTCCTGCCAGCGGTCGCGGATGCGCAGCGTGCGCACCCCCTCCCGGGACGGGAGCCGCAGCGTGTGCGGCCGCCATTCGCTGCGGATGCATGTGCCGTCGCGTTCGATTTCATAGCGGTATTCGGTATCTTCACTCTGGGTATAGCGTTCGATGGCGCCTGTCCAGACGCCTCCGTCGGCGTATTGCAGCGCAATGCGCCGTTTGCCGATCCGCATGACGAGCTGTTCGCCCCAGCGGGTACGGTATTCGATGCTGATCAGGAGTTTCATGGTTCGGTATGTCGTTTGGTTCGGAATCGGTTTATACAAAATTAAAAAAATAATCCGGTTTTGTCTTTCCGGCAGGGAAAAATCAGAGCCCCCGGATGAATTGCGTAACGACGGCCACGAGGTCGGGGTCGATCGGTAGCGTGCTGTCGCCGTAGGCTCCCGTCTGGTCGATGCGCATGCGTCCCGTGCATTTTTTGAGCGGGTGGGTCATCCCTGCGATGATTGCCTTCCGGGCCCGGGGCTGTGCCTTTGCCAGCGCCTCGGCATTGTCGGGCGGCACCTGCAGGTCGTTGTCCCCGCCCACGACGAGTATCGGAACCCGCACCTTGCGGATCTCCTCGCGCGGGTCGTAGCGCAGGCTGGAGATCCAGAATGTCTGTACCGAAGGGTGGAACAGCGCTTCGAGCTGCGGCGGGCAGGATTCGACCCGTTCGCCCCGTTTGAGGGCGGCGGTGATCGCGTTGGCCTGCAAGAGCAGATCCATGTTGTCGGGCAGGAGTTGTGAGGCCAATTGCAACTGGAGTATCTCGTCGAGCGGGTAGCCGGCGCCGGCCAGCGAAACGACGGCGGCGACTTTCGGGGTTTGCTGCGCCGCGCAGAAGGCGATCAGCGCCCCTTCGCTGTGGCCGATCAGTACGACGCGGCGGAAACCCTCGCCGGCGAGGTAGTCGGCCCATGCCGCGGCGTCGCCGATGAAATCCCCCAGTACGGCGTCGGCCATTTTTTCCGGTTCCGTGAACCGGCTCGCACCGATGCCGCGTTTGTCGTAGCGCAGCGAGGCGATGCCTGCCTTTTCGAGCGCCTGCGCCAGGTAAAGATAATTGTTGACGCTCCCGTTACGCGGGATGGGGCCCGAACCGGCGATGATGACAGCCACGGTTTCCGCACCTGCATCGGGGGTGAGCAGTGTGCCGTAAAGCGTTCCGAAATCGCGTTCGAGCGAGACGTTCCTTTCGCCTGCGGCGGTATGCGCGAAGGCCAGCAGGAGGATGGCTGTCAGCAGGTGTTTCATGGCTTATGGATTTCAGGTTGTTCTCAGTCGGTGTTTTTTTGCCTGTGCGGCGTGCCCTTCCGGTTCGTTTACCGGCGTTTTGTTCCTGCGTATCGTGCCTGTACCGGGTTGGTGCCCGGCGGGTCGTGGCGGCGGGGCTACAGCTCCCCGACCGCTTTTTCCAGTCCGATGCCGCGCGAACCCTTGATAAGCACCAGCGTGTTGTCCACGGGGTGTGCGCGGAGCGACGCGATGAGGTGTTCCCGGTCGGCGAAGAGCGTGATTTGGGCGGGTTGCGGCTCCATGCCGGCATGGGCCCTGGCGAATTCCGTGCCGACGAGCATCACCTCCGTCTGCGGAGCCTGTGCTGCGAGGCGGATGACAGCGGCGTGCTCCTCCGCCGACCAGGCGCCCAGTTCGAGCATGTCGCCCAGGATCAGCAGGCGGCGGGTGCGTGTGCCGGGCGGCTCGGCAAGGAAATTCGCGACCGATGCCCGCATGCTCGACGGGTTGGCGTTGTAACAGTCCACGATGAGCGTGTTGCGCCCCGTCTCGGTGCGCTGCGAGCGGTTGTTGTCGGGGACATAGCTGCCGACAGCATGGCGGATACGCTCGTCGGCGACGTCGAAATAACGTCCGACGGCCACGGCTGCGGCGATGTTGAACCGGTTGTAATGCCCTTCGAGATGGTTTTCGAGGCCCTCGGCCAGTGTGACGCTGTAATATTCCACGGCCAGCCCGTCGCGTTCGGCGGCCATGTTCGTCAGCGTCTCGTCCTCGCGGGGCACGAAGGCGCGGCCGCCGTTCGCGGCCAGGTAGTCGAACAGTTCGCCCTTGCCGCGGCGCACCCCCTCCGGGCCGCCGAAGCCTTCGAGGTGTGCACGGCCGATGTTGGTCAGGATGCCGTAGTTGGGCTCGGCGATCGAGGCCAGCAGGGCGATCTCGCCGCAGGCGCTGGCTCCCATTTCGACCACGCCGAACTGCGTGTCGCGGGTCATGGCGAGCAGCGTGAGCGGCACGCCGATGTGGTTGTTGAGGTTGCCGCGCGTGGCGTAGACCTCGAAGCGTTCGGCCAGCACGCGGCTCACCAGTTCCTTGGTCGTGGTCTTGCCGTTGCTGCCCGATATGGCGAGTATCGGGATCGCCAGCCGGCGGCGGTGTTCGCGTGCCAGCTCCTGCAACGCCCCGAGCGTGTCGCCGACCAGCACCATACGCTCGTCGGTGACGGCTGCCGGGTCGTCCACGACGGCATAGGCCGCGCCTTTGTCCAGCGCCTCCGCCGCGAAGTGGTTGCCGTCGAACGTCGCGCCGCGCAGGGCAAAAAAGATGGAATCAGCCCCGATGTTGCGCGTGTCTGTGGAGATGTGCGGGTGTTCCCGGAAAATATCGTATAGTTCGGACATGTCAGTTCGCGTGTTTGGGTGTCCCCGAGGGCATGGGGTAGGGCCCCGGCTCTGCGGGTTGCCCGAAGCGGGGGTTGCCCGCGGCGTCGAAGTCGAAGCGTTGCAGGCGCACGTCGCGCCCCCAGTTGTGTACCGTATCTTTTTTCGAGTGGTAATAGATCCAGTGTTCGCGCCCGTCGGGCGAGGTGGTGAAACTGGCGTGGCCGACGCCGTGTATGTGGTCGTTGCCGGTGAAGACGGGGCCGCTCTTGATCCATGATGCGGGATCCAGCGGATCGCTGTCGGGGGTGCGCAGGCGCAGTTGCCCGAGCTTGTAGTGGCGCGACCACGAGCCGCGCGTGGAGTAGACGATGAACAGGTCGTCGCCGTGCCGCAATGCTGACGGGCCTTCCTGCAGGGAGATGTGGTCGCCCTGTTCCCACGGCTGGTCGGGCCGCGACAGCAGGATGCGCGGCCCGATCCGGGTCGGCGATTCCATGCGGGCGATGTAGAGCAGCTGGTCGGTGGCGTCGGTATCGCGCTGGCGCTCCCAGCCGGACCATACGGCATAGAGCTCTCCCCGGTGTTCGAAGATCGTCATGTCGATGGCCCAGATGTTGTCCGTCTTGCCGTCGGGGTTGTCGCCCGTATAGAGCATGCCGCAGTCGCGGTAGTCGCCCAGCGGCGTGTCGCACTCCAGCACGCCTGTGCGCTGCCCCGTGAAGGGGCTGCCGGGGACGGGTGCCGCGGCGTAGTAGATGTACCATTTGCCGCGGAGGCGGTGCAGCTCGGGTGCCCAGATGTTGAAGCTGTTCCACGCCCCGCTGTCGGCGGGCTGCCAGACAACACGCTCGCGTTCGAAACGCGTCATGTCGTCCGATTCGGTCACGGCGATGCCGCGTCCTGATTTGAAGCAGGTGTAATAGCGCCCGTCGTATTTGGTGATCCACGGGTCGGCGCCGTCGCGCAGCGGGTTGGTGAAGGTGGCCTGCGGCGCGGAGCACGAGAGCATCCCCGCCACTAAAAAAAAGCCCGCAGCGAATCGTCGCAGCAAGGCTGTGGTATGGAACGGCATGCGTTTCATAGGTGTCAGATATGTTTGTCCCCGTTATGGAACTTTACTTCGTCGATGAATTTCTTGATGTTCTGTTCTTCGGCGCGGGGGCATATCATCAATACGTCGTCGGTGTCCACGACGATGTATTCCTTCAGGCCGCTGATGACCGCTACCTTGCCCTTGGGCAGCGAGACGATGCTGCTGCGCGTGTCGTAGACATAGCACCCCTCTTCGGGGACGGCGTTGGCGTAGCGGTCTTTGCGGGCGTGCTGGTAGACCGAGCCCCATGTGCCGACGTCGCTCCACCCGAAGTCGCCGCAGCGGACATAGACGTTGTCGGCCTTTTCCATGATGCCGTAGTCGATCGAGATGGCGCGGCACTCCGAGAAGACGATCTCCACGGTGGTCTTCTCGGCATCGGTGCCCAGCGCCTTCATCACGCCGCTGAACATGGCATGGTGCTCGGGCAGGTATTTGCGGAAGGCCTCGACGATGGCCTGCACCTTCCAGATGAAGATACCCGAATTCCAGTAGAACTCGCCGGTCTGGAGGAAGGTCTGCGCCAGCTCGAGATCGGGCTTTTCGGTGAAGCACTTGACTTTGCTGATGGTGTGGTCGTCCGAAACCTGGATGTAGCCGTAACCCGTATCGGGGCGTGTGGGTTTGATGCCCACGGTCAGCAGTGCGTCGTGCCGGTCGGCGAATTCGAGGCACTCGCCGATGATCGTGCGGAAATCGTCCTCGTTGAGGATCAGGTGATCCGACGGCGTGACGATCATTTCGGCGTCGGGGTTCTCCCTGAGCAGCGTATAGGCCGCATAGGCGATGCAGGGGGCCGTATTGCGGCCGATCGGCTCGCAGAGCACCTGTTTCTCCCCGATTTCGGGGATGTGCTGCAATACCAGATCCTTGTATTTGTGGTTCGTCACGACGAGGAAATTCCCGGCGGGGACGATTTTTGCAAAGCGCTCGTAGGTGTGGCGGATAAACGATTTCCCGGTTCCGAGGATGTCGAGGAACTGTTTTGGCATCGACTGCCGGCTCTTGGGCCAGAAACGCGATCCGATGCCGCCGGCCATGATGACACAATATTTATTGCTTGCCATAAGTTATAATATGGAATTAAGTGAGACAAAGATAAAAATATTTTGTAACTTTGCCGCCTATTGCAGGAATAATATTTTTGTACTCCCGATGAAGATAAGACTGTTCACCATACCCAACCTGCTGACCCTTGCGAGCCTGCTTTGCGGCTCGTTCGCGGTGGTTTCGGCACTGGTTTACGGCGATCTGGCGCTGGCTTTCTGGCTCACGATCGCCGCCGGTGTTTTCGACTATTCCGACGGTTTCGTGGCCCGGCTGCTCAAATGCCCTTCCGCCATCGGCGTACAACTGGACTCGTTGTCCGACATGGTCTCGTTCGGCTTCGCCCCGTCGGCCGTGCTTTTCGTCTTGTGGAACAATTCCCTGCCTGCGGATGCCGAGGCATGGCTGCGCTACGGCGGCAGTGCACTTTGTTTCGCGGTGGCGGCCTTCTCGGCGCTGCGGCTGGCGAAATTCAATATCGACGAGACGCAGCATACCGAGTTCTGCGGCCTTCCGACTCCTGCCAATGCGCTGTTTTTCGTTGCGCTGGGCTGGATGGACGCCAAGACGGGTTTCAACCAAGGGGGCTGGGTGCTGCTGATGGTGCCGGCCATGTCGTGGCTGCTTATTTCGCCTGTTCGGATGTTCGCCTTCAAGTTTCAGAGTTTTGCTTTTAAAGGCAACGAGATCCGTTATATCTTTATTGCCCTGGCTGTTGTTCTGTTGGTCGCCTTGGGTATCCCGGCTGTCCCCATTGTCATTCTGCTCTACATCGCCATATCGGCCGTGGGATGGGGTATGTCGCTAAAGAAGCCTGGCTCAGCGGCTTGCCCTGAGAAATAGTTGTATATTTAAAATTTTTTAATTATATTTGCCCCGGATTTACGTTCCATGTCGAGGTTGACGAATAGAATATTGCTGGCAGCTTTGCTCGGTCTGTTCCTTACAGCGCCCGGCATCGTACGTTCGCAGGGTTTCAACGCCAGGACGCTGCAGCGTGCCCAGCAGCGCGGGGAGACGGGGAACCTTTACGGTACAAACCCTTACGAGCAGACCGGCGAGGAGGGAGAGGAGGGCCAGGACGGCCAGCCGCAGGATACGACCAAGAAGGAACGCCGGATCCGCAAGCCGCTCGAATCGTATTTTTTCAGCGATTCGATCCGCGCCCTGAACAATTTTCGCTGGAGCGTCAAGCGCGACTACAACCGCGTGGAGATAAGCCCGCTCGACACGACGCTCACCGACTGGCGGATCGACTACCCCTTCTTCCGCGAAGAGGTGGGCGACATCGCGCAGGGCGCCCTCGGGCAGACATCGCTGCCGATGAACTATTTCCGGCGGCCGCAGTTCTTTGATTTCAGTTTTGCGAGCCCCTACTATGCGTATACGTACGACATGGAGAACGTTCCGTTCTACAATACGAAGAAGCCCATCATCCGCATGACGTACCTCGAGTCGGGGCAGAAGCGTTTCCGGGAGGAGAACTTCAATATCATGCACGCGCAGAATATTTCGCCCACGACCGGGTTCAACGTCGACTACAAGGCACGGGGAACGCGCGGACAATATGTCTGGTCACGGACGAAGAACCACAACCTGTCGGTCGCCTTCAGCCATACGGGCAAGCGCTATTCGGTGCATGCGGCCTATTACAACAACCACATCGAGCAGCAGGAGAACGGCGGCGTGGTCGGGACGTGGGCCATCGCCGATACGACGTTCCAGATGCCTTCGGGCGTGCCCATGAAGCTGTCGGATGCCGAGGCGCAGAACACCTACCGCAACAATGCCTTCTTCATCACGCAGTCCTATGCCCTGCCGTTGCAGCGCGTGACGGAGAATGACTTTTCGCTCGCCGACCTGTCGGCGGTCTATATCGGCCATTCGTTCCAGTACAGTTCGTGGAGCAAGGTCTATTCGGACAAATATGCGCGGTATATCGACGAAAGGGCGCACCGGGACGAGCAGGGCAATTTCGTGCCCGATACGCTGGACTACTACCAGAACTGGTATATCAACCCCGACCAGACGCGCGACTCGATCTACGAGCGGGTGATTTCGAACCGCTTCTTCGTGCAGGCGCAGCCCTGGGATCGTAACGGCGTGGTAGGCACGATTGATGCAGGCATCGGTATCGACATGCATACCTACTCGCAATTCGAAATGAGGGATTACCAGACGGGAAAGTATACGAAGGTCAACAAGACCAGCTATTTCGCATACGGTTCCGTCGGAGGAAAGATAAAGAAATATGTCGACTGGGACGCGAACCTCAAGTTCTACCCGTCGGGATACAGAGGCGGAGACCTCACCATCGGCGCCCACCTGGCGCTGACGGGATATCTCCGCGGACACCCCCTGATTCTCGAAGGCCGGTTCACGATGGATCGGCGTTCGCCCAACTACTGGCAGGAGAATCTGTTCTCGAACCACTACGTGTGGTCCACTCCTTTGAATAAGGAGAATGAAACTCGGTTCGAGGTGAAGTTTTCAGTCCCCGATTATGCGTTTGAAGCGGGGGCATGGCAGGGCGTCGTCGGCAACAAGATCTTTTACGACAAGGAGAGCCAGATCGCCCAAAGCAGTGACAACGTAAGCCTCACGAGTGTGTACGCTCGCAAAGATTTCCGCTTAGGCGGACTTCATTTGGACAACAGGGTATTGTTGCAGTGGAGTACGAATCAAGAAGTTGCACCCGTTCCGCTTTTGAGCGCGTTCCTTTCGTATTATTACGAGTTCTGGGTCGTGCGCAACGTATTACGCCTTCAGATCGGTTTGGACGGACGCTATAACACGCGTTATTATGCGCCCAGTTACAACCCTGCGCTGTCGGCCTATTACAACCAACGGGACGTCGAAGTAGGCAATTACCCCTACATGGACGCCTTCGTCATGGGAAAGTGGAAGAGAATGCGGATATTCCTCAAATATCAGCATGTGAACAAGGGACTGTTCGGAAACGGGGAGTATTTCTCCGCGGCGGGTTACCCGCTCAATCCGGGCATGTTTAAAATCGGTATCTCATGGGGTTTCTATGATTAGCGTATTGTTCTGCGCGGTATGAACTGCCCGCAAAACAACATTTTATGTTAAAAAAGACAGTTTTAACTTTTGCGTTCTTAACAATCCTGACGACTTTTTACGGCTTTAACGCCCAGTTCAGCACACCCGTGACGGACGACATGCTGCTGAACGACGATGCGGCCGATTTCGGCAATTCGCTGCTCGGTGAGGGCGACTATGTGATCTCGGCTTATGACAATGTCATTCGCAACATCAGCGAAAAAGAGGGCCACGACTGGCGCCTGATGAGCGCCATCGCCTACCATGAATCGCGGTTCACGCCCGACATCACCTCGCGCAGCGGGGCCCGCGGGCTGATGCAGATCATGCCCTCGGTGGCACGCCAGTTCGACGTCCCGACCGAGCAGGTCTCCAATCCCGAGACCAACATATGGTTGGCCAACAAGCTGATGTCGAAGATTATGAACACGCTCCGTTTCCCCGAGGGGACTCCCGAGAAGGATCGGATGAGCATCATCCTGGCCTCGTACAACAGCGGGATCGGCCATGTGAACGATGCGAGGCGCCTGGCACGGCTCAACGGCGAGGATCCCAATTCGTGGGAGGTCGTGGCCCGCTACCTGCAACTCAAGGCGCAGCCCGAGTATTACGAGAGCGAGGCGGTCAAGTGCGGACGTTTCACCGGCAGCCGGCAGACGCTGGCCTACGTGAACGACGTGATAGGACGCTATGACAAATACTGCCGGATTGCTCGGAGATAACTCCGGCAGGAATTGAAAAGTCTGAATCTACAGCAAAAAGGCTGAACCCAGGGGTTCAGCCTTTTCTCTTTATATCTTCTGAGTTGCCGGCGGACTTGTCCGGCGCCGGGTCAATAGACCCACTGGAAATCGTCGACGTACATTACATTCGTCGTGCAGCCCACCATGTAATCGCCGTAGGCACTCGTGGAGCAGGAGATGATGATGCTGTACTTGCCGGTGGGGCGTCCCGCAGCCGGGTCGTAGAAGTTGAGCGGCAGGGTGGCCTCTACCATTTGCTCGCCTTCGGTCGACTTGTCGACGAACAGCGACCCGTAGGCGATGAGTTTCCCTTCTGCGGTCTGGGTGGTTTCCGCCGGATCCCAAATGCCCGTGGGGTCTTTGGTGCCCGAAGCGACCCGGTGCCGGGCGTTCCAGTCGATGATGGCGACGAAAATGCGGGCTTTGTCCGGGTCGCCTATGCCGACCGGGGCCCCGGAATGTTTGCTTGCGTCGATCGTGCCCAGTGTCGCGTGGTATTTCACCTTCATGCCCGAAGGGCGCGCCGTCCAGTTGTAGGGCTGTCCGAATTCTACTACGCCCGTCCACGGGCCGTCTTTGTAGAAGATGCCGGACATCAGGTTGCCGGCTGCGATGTTGACGAGGGGAGGGGCTGCCGCGGCCAGTTTCGCGCAATAGCTGCCGCCCATTCCGTTGAAAGTCCCCTGCCTACAGAGCTTATCCGCAAATGTGTTGTTACCGCTGGCCCAGAACTCCGCATTCGTATTTTCGCTCGTGAAGCACGACAAGCCCGGGTTTTCCATGTTCCCGTCGGGAATCGTGTCGCCCGCGGGTGCCGTGTATTCGGCGGTTTCGGTCTGCTGCCCGCCGACGAGAAGCCGGAATTCATACGTTTGCCCGGCGTAGACGCCCTTGGTCGTGACGAGGCGTTTTACGGGGATGCCCGCATCGTTGGTGAGGCTTGTCCATTCGGGTGCGATCGAGCTCGTAAAGATGCCGCTTTCGTCCTGTGCGCCCTTCTGCGTCGTCTGCCAGTCGGCGGTACCCTTCAGACGGTACTGGATTTCGGCGGTGGCGTAATCTTCGGGCGTAACCATCGTGGTTACGACGGCCGTGTTGTTCCAGAGGTCGATCTCGCGGACACCGATCTTCACGTTGGTGGGCTGGACATGGAGCATCCACCGCTCCGTGCGGCCGTGGCAGGTGACGTCGACCAGACGAACCGTTTCGAAGCCCGTGGCGGAAAGTTCCTCGGCCGTGGGCGAGTAGGCGGTGATGTCGGCAGGCCCCAGCTTGAGGCTGGTGACCGTGACGGCCTTCAGGTCGGTGCCTTCGGCGACATAGGCCGTGGCCGTACGCGCCTGCGTGTCGATCAGTGTCGATCCGATCTGCCCGGCGACGGTGAACGACCGGGCTATGGGCTGCTCGGCCACGATCGTCCACTCGTAGTCCTGGTAGAGCGAGAGCGTGACATAGAGCGGCGCCCGCAGGTCGAACTCCCCGCTCAGCGGCTGCGAAGTCCTGATCTGGCTGATGAATTTCTCTTTGTCGGTCATCATCGGGTTGGATGTGGCGACGTCGAATTCCGCCTTGTCGATGGTGACCTTGCGGATATCGGTCTTCTCGTCCAGCGTGAGCGTCACGGTACGGTTCACGAGGCTGATGCCGGCCACCGTGAACCCCTCGCCCTCGATGCTGCGGATGTTGAGCTCGATGGTGGGGTACGGTATGTCGTTCTCGATGCACGACGCTGCCAGCAGGAGCGCCGCCGCCGAAAAGAGTATGCGTAGGTATTTCATAGTTTACTGCTTTTTCTTGTCCCACAAATGTATCGTCATACCGAAGTTGATGGCCGCGATATTGAGCCGGAAACGCATGTTCGAAGCCTTGCGCGAACCGATCTTGTTGCCGTCGGCATCCTTCTGGGTGATGCTCGTATACTGTATGCCGCCCAGCCCGAACGAAATCGTCGCACAGACGTTGGGGAAGATGTATACGGCAGCTCCCGGGTTGAACGCCAGCTTTACCTGCGTTTTGTCGTTGTAGGTGCGGTTGGGTGCGCCTCCTTCGTTATGATCCGGGTCGTATGCGAAGCTCGAATGTCCCGTCGAGAGCGCCAGCTCGAACTCGGCGAAGAGCCCGAAGCGTCCTTTGGGGTCGAGCCCCGCATAAGAACGGTGGAAAATGCCGAATGAGTATTCGTCGCTCGAAAGATCGACGTAGGGGAGCTGCCCCGAGAGGTCGTTGCCCTCGCCCGCATCGAAATAGGTGTTGTCGAGCGTGCCGCCCATGTGGCTGTATCCGAAACGGATGCCGATACAGTTGTTATCGCGGTAGAAATAACCGACGAAGGGTTTTACCGTTGCGATCGTGGCATCCGCATCGATGTTGTCGAAGATGAGCATGAGGTCGGTGTCGTCGCTCGAAACCGTACCGTAGGAGGCCGTAAGACCCATCATCACTTCTCCCTTGTAGGCGAATTTGAGTTTGTTGATCTCGCGGTCGATGCGGCGGCGCGTGGGCAGGAAACGCTCCACCTGGGGGCGCTTGTGCTTTTCGGCCGGCATGGCTGCGGGCATCGTCGCCGGGGAGGCCGCCAGGGCACCGAGGGTACCCGCTGCGGCTGCGGTGTCCGTTTCTGCGGCGAGTCCCGAAGTTGTTTCCGCCGTGGCTTCGGTGCCCGTTCCGGGGGTGTCCGAAGTTTCCGGGGGCACGGTGTCCTCGTTGCCGGAGGGGGTTTCTTCGACTGCGGCCGTAGCGGCCCGCTGCACCGCGGGGAGGGCTTGTCCCGTCTCCGCTGCGGCGCCGAGCGTGATGAATACCGATAAAATGGAAAGTATGATTCGTTTCATGTGCGTGCCGTGTTTAGAGATAGAATGCCATGCCGAGCCCTATCGAGAAGATATTGACTTTGAAGTTCATCATGCTGGCGTCGCGCTTGCCGACCGTCACCTGGTTGTGTACCTGTTTGGTGTGGCTGTAACTGATGCCCATCACGCCGACGTTGACCTCGACGGCCATGTTGTTCGTGGCGAAGGCGATGATACCCGGCGAGATACCCAGCGAGAAGGTATAGCCCGTCTGGTAGGTGCCCTTCACCGGGGAGTCCTTGGCAAAGCGTGCCTGTGTGCCGCCGCCCGAGAGCTGCATCTCGTTGAAGAGCGCGAAACGCTTGTTGCGGCCCAGCGGGATGTACTGGCGCCAGATCATGGCCACCGAATAGCTCTGTTGCAGCGAATAGCAGTCGTTCAGCTCGAAGTTCAGGTCGGAATCCTCGCCGCCCAAGTTGAGGTCGGCCTTGTCCAGCTTGAGCAGCGAGCGCGAATAGATGAAACGGCCTCCGAGCGCCATGTTGTCGCGGAAGGCATAGGCGATCATCGGGCTGACCTTGAACGTGTAGCCCTTCGATTCGATGCCCTCGACGACCAGGAACCTGTACGTATCGTTCGAGTGGGTCGAGTAGGAGGCCGTTCCTCCGAAGATCCATTGCCCGCGCGGGACGAAGAGGTTGTGTTTGTCTGTAAGGCCGCGCTGGCGCCGCATTTCGTTGACGGTCTGAGGATGCTCCTCGTGCAGCATACAGCTCGTGCTGTCGGCCTGCGGGGCGAGGGACGCCGCGGCGTTCGTCTGTTGTGCACGGCTCTCCGGCGCCGTGCCTGCCAGGAGCAGGAGTGCCAGGAGCGTACTGGTGGTTATCTTGCGCATTGTCGTGCGTTTACGTTTAATCGTTAATATACCCATTCGAAATCGTCGACGTACATCACGTTGGTGGTGCAGGCATCCATGTAATCCCCGTATGCACTGGTGGAACAGGATACGACGATATTGTACTTCCCATCGGGAGCGGCGGCCGTGTCCTGGTAATAGTTTATCGGCAATATAACTTCTACCATTTCATCGCCCTGGGTCGTTTCTTCGATGAATTTGGAGGCATACCCGATGATGGGGCCGTTGGCCGCTTCGGTTTGTGTCTCCGGATCCCAGGTGCCCGTCGGGGCTTTTGTCCCGGCAAATACTTTCTGTTGGGCCGTCCAGTCCACGATGCAGACGAATATCCGGGCCTTGTCCATTTCGCCGACGGGAATTTTCCCGCCGTGGAGATTGTAGTTGACTTCCCCGATCGTAGCGTGGTATTTGAACCTGACGGCTCTCGGGCGGGCGTTGTAAGCGAACTTTTTGCCGAAAGAGACGTTGCCGCCCATCCCGCCGAGAACCTGGATGGCGAAGTCTCCCGTGAATAGGTTGCCCGGTGCGGGAACCTTGGCCAGCGTATTATATGTCGCGGACAATTTGGCACAGTATGTCCCGACGCGTCCCGGCATGGCCTCGTCACGGGTACAGAGTTCCTTGGCGAACGGGTTGTAGCCGCTGCCCCAGAAGGTATAGTTGGTGCCGGAGCCCGGGAATTGCTGGGCGCTTCTCCACGATTCCAGGCTTCCGTCGGTCATGGGAGCGCCCTCGTCGGCCGTGAACCGGCCGCTGAGTTCCTTCGAGCCGACCGTCGCTTTGTAGTCGTACGTATTGCCTGCCGATATGCCGGTGCCCTTTTTGAGACGCGAATAGGGCAGTACCGTGGCCGGAGTGCTCCAGTCCGCCGTGGTTTTCTCTTCCCACTGGGGCGCATAGGTCGCCGTGATGAAATCGTTGCCCTGCGATGTCCCTGCCATCGGCTGCCACTCGCCGCCGCTGCTGCGCAGGCCGAATTGCACGGTGGTGCCGGGCGTGAAAGAAACCACGCGCAGCGTGACCGTATTGGCCCACAGGTCGTAGTCGTCCGCCGTTACGGGAACCAGCCCCTCCAGGCGGTAGGTCGTAGCGACCTCCGAGGAACCGCCGTTGGCGTCCTCGATGCGGAGCGTCACTTTCTGGTCGCCGGCCTGGCACGAAGCGAAGAACGCATCGGAGAGCGTCAGCCGGACGTTGTATTTGTCGACCGGTTCGAGGGAGATGCCCTCGGTCGTGCCGTTGAGCGCGTCGTAGCTCTTGTCGCCTACCGAAACCGTGAACCGGGTCAGTTCCGAGAAGGCCAGGATCCGGTATTTCTTCTCCCCGGAAACGTATTTCTGGATTTCGGCGATGTCGAACCCTTCGCTGATGACGGCCGGATCGGGGCTGAAGATGATTTCGTCGTCCTTGTCGTCGGTACCGGGGTCGACGCTGATCAGCACACAGTCGATATAACCGGGCAGATCGGGCGAATATTTGAACGTGAGGGTATACTTGCCGCCGGCTTTGACATTGGGGATGTAATCTTCCATTTCCACGTTCTTACCCTCGACATGCGTTCCGCGGAAGAGCCAGGCCAACGACGTCATGCCTGCGGGCAGGGTGTAATAACCCGTCCCTTCGGCCGTGAACCTGAGCGCCGGGACGCTGCCCGCTTCGGCGGCTTGCTCGTCGACCTTTTCCCCGCCGGCGATCCATACGGAATAGCCGGGGGCGAGGTTCTGGAGGATCGAATCGTCGAATTTCACCTCTACGACGGTGTTCACGATTTGGCAGACGACCGCAACGTTTGTGGTTTCGCCGGGTTTGACGGTGAACGTCTCCTCGCCCTTGTATAACCGTTTCGTGAAATCGGCGGGGGCTTCCTCTCCGGCTTCGACCGCTACGCGGTAGGTGCCGGCCAACAGTTCCAACCGTTCGGGACAGGCCTCTTTCGAGGTGTATTTGCGCAGCAGGCCGCCCTCGTCGTTGTAGATGTAGACGGTCTGGTGCTGCAACGGGTCGTATTCGCCGGTGTCGGCTGTCTGCCGGGTCGAGACCGTCATCGCCATGACGCCCGTGCGATTGTCGCTGCCCGCGGCGGAGTCGTCTTTCGAGCAGGCCGCGCCGAGGAGCACCGCGAGCAGTACGGCAAAATATGAGATATATCGTTTCATTATCGGTCGGCTTTAGTGGACGATGAGTTTGACAGTCTTGTGTGTCAGTACATTATCGTTGTCCGTCACGTCGAGGACGAAATTATGCTCGCCCGGGATTTCCAGCAGTATCTCGACGAATTTGGTGATCGAGAAGGTCACCGACGTTCGGTTCTTTACCTGCTCGTTGATCGGGAACCCGAATTCGCCGTGCAGGACTTCGACCAGTTCGTCGGGGATGTCGCAGATGTCGAATTTCTCCGGCAGGTTGATCACCGGCAGCAGCGGCCTCAGCGTTTCGGAGTCGATCGTCACGAAGAACGACTTGATGCCTTTGTCGGCCTCGATGTCGATGTCGATCACCATGTCCTTCTGCACTTCGTATTGCTGGTCGATGTCGTAGCCGCGCCACGTGATCCGGGGGCCCGTCTGCCCCGAGCTTTTATCGACTACGAGCGTCAGTACGGCTTCGGACGAGACGCCTTTTGCATCGGTCATCGTGAAGGCGAAGGTGTGCGTACCGTCGAATTCATAGAGCGCCCTGATCTGCCCTGCGATGTTGAAACTCTTGGCCGTCTGTCCTTTGAGCTCGCTGCCTACGGGGTAGCCGAAGCCCTTGAGGATAATCCCTGCCGCCGAAGATGCGTCGAGGGCGCAGAGGTCGAATGTTTGGGGCAACTGGATGGCGGACATCGACGCCAGGAACTGGCTGTTGGTGGAGCCGACGGTCACTTGCAGCGATTCGATGCCGTTGGGCGAGGAGAGGTCGAATGCGAACGGTTCGATGCAGTTCCCTTCCGCGTCGAACATGGCGTCGGTCAGCGTGAAGGGCTGCGTCATGTCGTGCCCGGGCCAGGTGAGCGCCGGGGCGTTGGGGTCTTCGAGGAGCTCTTCCCCGAGGTTTTCCGTACCGTCGACGACGAACTTGTTGTCCTGGAGGATGCTGTTGTCGACTTTGACCGAGAAGAGGATGTTGCCCTTGTCGGCGTAGCCGATTACGACCGAAACCTTGCGCCACTGCCCGGCCTTGACCCCGGTGATCTGCTTGCTGAATTTAGCGGGGACACCGGTGTCGGCGAAGGTGCCGTCGAATGCGAAGTTCAGGGTGTTTTCCAGGGCCAGCGGTTTGAAATAGGCCGCCCGGGTCTCGGTTTTGGAGAAATCCAGGCTGGTATCGCCCAGCGATACGGTGGCCTTGCTGGTGTCGGCAAGCATGTCGGCCAGCTCGGGCGAATATTCCACCGAGACCTTGATGTTCTGCAGGGTGCAGACCACCTCTTCGGGCGAGGTCGTCTGTGCCTTGGTGATCGTAAAGTCGCTCGTCGCACCGTAGACGGGGTGTTCCCAGTCCGCGCCGGGCATCGTGTCTTCCGAACGGACTTCCATGCGGTAGACGCCCACCTTCAGTTCCATCGGCGTCTTGAGCTGCTCCTTGAGCTCGGCATAGGTCATTTCGAGTACCTGCGCGTTGTCGGCGTCGAGGATCTCCACGATAAAGCTGTCCACGTCGGGAGCCGTGGCGCGCGTCCCGGATGCGGTGCGTGCGGCCTGCGTCTCATCCGACGTGTCGTCGGGACGGATTTCGGTTTCGTCGTAGACGACCGTCATCGAGAGGTTGCCGATCGACAGATAGCCGGTCATCCCGGCGGGCTCGGGGTTCGGATCCTCCTTGTACGGGGGCTCTTCGTTTACACAGCCGGTTGCGAAGAGTGCCGCAACCGCTAACATCGTGAGAAATTTGGTAAATGTTTTCATATCTTTCCCTGTTTTTATTTCTTTTCGGTATCGTCGATGGCTCCCTCGTTGACCTCGCAGTCGAGCGTCCGGGTATCAGTGTAACTGTCGCCGAGTGTGATGGTCAGCGTGGCGCTGCCCGCGTTTTTTGCATCGTAGGTGATGATGTGGCAGGTGCGCGGCGTCGTGGCGTCGAGCGTCTGGGCGGAGAAAGTCACTTCGGGGCCTTCCCCCGTGCCCGTCGGGCTCTGGCGGCGTGCCGTGCCGGTCACCGTGAGCCGCGTGCCGCCCTTGACGAACACCGGTTCGTCGGCAGGGTCGCTGCCGGGCGTGAAGGCGAATTCATTGCCCGAGGCCGTCGTCACGGTGAACCTGGCGTCGTGGAAATAGGCGAGGAACTGCTCCGTGGCGCGGATTACCACCTGCGAATTGGCCACCGTGGCGGTCAGGTCTGCATTTACCGTGCGCCGGGGCAGCACTTCGATCTTTTGTTCGGCATAATAGTAAGGTTTGCCGGCTCCTTCCGCATCGGGGTCGCCGTGGGCGATCGCGACGGTGTAGGCGCCCATCCGGAAGACGGTTTGGCTCTGCTCGAACTCGGTGAGCGTATCCCATTTCTGCGTGCCCGTTTCGCCCGTTACCGTGAGCGAGAAAGCCCCGGCTGCGGGCGCTTCGGGCGTGCCTGAAGCCTCGGCCGAAGCCGTGTCGATCGACGTGTCGGCCGTGCAATTGATGGCCAGGGTGCCGTACCCCGTCTCGTCCGTCTTGTTTTCCGTGGAGCATCCGGCGGCCAGCAGGCACGCCGATGCCAATAGATATATAAGTTGTTTTTTCATAGCAGTCCGGATCGTTCGGTAAAAGATGTTGTCGGGATTGTCGGTTGCTTCGTGCGCTGCCGGGAGGACGGCGGAATGTGCCCCAGCACCGCCGGTCGGATTACCGGTATGTGAAATCTCCCGAGGCGTTTGCATGAGGCCGGATGTCCGGGATTTTATGCGCATGGGTACGAGTTTTTTATTGGCAATGTGCAAAAATAGCCATGCGGCGCGTATCTTGGAAATAAATTCAACGAACGTGCGGTTTTTCATCACGAACACCCTGTCCGGCGAGCATGCCCGTATCTCGTTTTCGCCTTTCACAACACTCGATGCACCCGATGGCCGGCTGTGTCGCTTGTCCGTCGGTTGCGCGACGGCCTGCCGTGGCAGTCCCTCCCCGCAAGAAAAAACCTCCCTGCAATCGCAGGGAGGTCGGGGATAAAGGCCTCTGGCCTTCCGGATATTCCGGCGGGTTAGTATACCCACTGGAAATCTTTGACTGAAAGGGTATTTACGGTTCCATTCAGATAGTCGCCATAACGGCTTGTTGAACAGGATATGATAATCGTGTATTTCCCATTCGGTGCCGGGGCATTTTTGTCATAGTAAGTAAGAGGAATGCTCAATAATTGATCCGCACTCTTATCCTCTTCGAGATAGACAACGCCGTATGCAATTAACCCTGTTTTTTCGGTTTCACTCAATCCGTCCAGTGTTTCAGGGTTCCATACTCCGCTCGGTGATGCATTGTTTCCTGATGTTACATTGTGCCTTGCATCCCAATTGACAATGCATACCATAATGCTTGCCTGGTCATGTCCTGACGTAAGTTCATTGGCATGACTCCACTTTGTATAAAAGTCGGAACCGAAAGAGGTTTTGTATGTCAATTCGAGTGCGGTAGGTCGGGCTGTGTAGGTGTATGGCTGCCCGAACCCGACTGTCCCGTAAGAACTCGCGCCTAAAACTCCAGATTTGGTGAATGTAAATGTCCCTGTAAACAAGTTGCCAGGAGCCAGAACCTTTATGATATTCGCGATGTTCACTCCCGAGGCCGTCATTACCGTATAGGGAGTAGCGAAAGAGCAGAGAGTTTTAGTTCCATTGGTCATTATATTATTGCCGCTTCCCCAGAATGTTGCATTCGTATTATCTGTAGTGTAGCATGAGCTTCCCGCAAGGGTCGGTATTGTGTCTCCTGACTTTTTTGGGAATTCTCCCGATATTACCTGCTGGGTATTTTGGGCATCCGTGTATATAAGTTGGTATTCATAGTCGTTTCCGGCAAAAACACCTGTCGTATTGTCAACCGTATAGGTCATCTTGCCCGATGCATTGGCTGTTTCCTCAGACCATACAGGTTCAATCGTCCAAATGCCATTTCCACTGTCCGAAGCATCTTTCCAATCCGTTGTGCCTTTTATGCGGTACTGCACTTTGACGTTGGTCGCATCCGACGGGACATCGGTCACAGTAAACGTCGCCGTATTAGTCCATAAGTCAGCGTCGTTATTGTATGTAATAGGTGTCGGAATTTGGAACGTCAGTTTTTGTACGGTTTTCTGCCCGGCCAAATCTGTAACTTGGACTTCAAAGATATGCGTACTGCCAGGTGCAGCGCCTAATTTTACCAGTGGGACAAGGTTGGTAATATTAAAAATTGTAGATTTTTTGTATTGAATCTCTGATGTGCAGGCCAGCCCAAGATCTTTGAATTCGATTGCTCCTAAAATAGACGTTTCGTTGAAAAGGTCAAGGGTCGTGATGCCCATATCATTGTTGAGATAATCGGACGTTATATTTACCGAAAGGCCGGCAATTCCTCCCGGGACATTGATTGTTACGGCCGCAGAATAATTGAGGCTCATTCCACTTTCATCGGTGGTAATGTAATGCACTTGGTCGATTGTTTTCCCGTCTTCCTCCGGCCATACGAGCGACGGGGCGTCGATGGGGGCGAACTGCAGGTCGGAGACCGCTTTCGTATAGAGCGTTCCGGCTTTGAAGGCTTCGGTGCGGTTGACCGTGACCGTAGCCATCTGGTTGTCGGAGCCGATTACGTCGAGCGTCAGCGTGGGGTAGAGGTCGGCCGGGACGTTGAAGAAGGCTTCGACCTTGTCGGCGCTCGCCCCATCGGGCGTGTATTGCAGTGCGATGACGTTCGACTGGTCGGTTGTGCTGAGGGTGACAGCCGTTTCGGCACCTCCGTTCTCGAGGGCGAAATCGAGGCTCGAGGCCGAAAGCTTTTGGGTTTCCCCGCCGGCGGTCAGCAGCAGGTATTTCACCTTGTCGGCCTGCGTGGCGATGGAGAAATCGAGGATCGACGTGAGGCGGTGCAGCGTGAAAGCGACGGGGTTGCCGTCCACTTTGCCCGCCTCGTCGGCTGCGCCGTATGCCTGGGGAGTAGCGACCAGCGCGTCGTAGGCGCTGTTGAAATCGTTGCCCGTCTGCGTACGCAGGTTCCCGAACGGGAGGTTGGCCGTGGTACCTGTGACCTGCGCGTGGGGGAAGAACGCATAGTAATTGCCGCCGCCCGCTACGAAATCGTTGAGCGAACCTTCGAATGCGGCCGAGGCGGTGTTGTAGTTGAACTTAGCGGCTGTGGCGGGTGCCGTGCCGCCGGTTTTGACCGGCAGGATGCCCAGGGCGTCGCCGGCTTCCCATTCGGCCGTGAAGACGCTTTCGCCGACATTGATGTTGGCGCGGGTGCCGTCGTTTTCGGCGACATTGGCATAGACTTTAATAAGCGAACCGTTGCTGGTTTCCGGAGTGGCATTCGCCTCGTCGAACTTGTTGCAGCCGGCCAGCAATACGAGGGCGGCTGCACAGAAGAGCGGTTTAAGAATTTTTTTCATGGCGCTGCGGTGTTAGGCTTCGTCGGATTCGCTCATGAAGCTGTCGTCATAGGACATCGGACTAACAGGCCCGCTTGGATTTGATGTGGCAAACCCCTTTTCAGTCGTAATCTCGATTACTTCGATGGTAGGGACAGAGTACTTCCCCCCCCCTTGTTTGGCTAATTCAATTCCCATGATATGCAATAGTTTAAAGTTACGTAACAAAAGTAGATTCGCGTAGCCGTAAATGAAAATAAATTCAATGAACCGGAGGATTTTTCCAATGAATCAGCCGATTTGAGGGATGGCGGCCGGACTGAAATGATAAGATGAAAAACGTAAAAGTATGTACGGTGGACAAAAAAGGCCATCCGGGAAATCCGGATGGCCTTGTGACGAGGGTGCCCCTGTCTGTTATTTCACGTATTTGTCGAGCCAGCCGAAGAATTCGCGGTTCCAGACGAGCGAGTTCTGGGGTCTGAAGACCTGGTGCGCCTCGTTTTCGAATTCCACCAGCCGCGCCGGGATGCCGCGCACGCGGGCTGCCGTGAAGGCTTCGAGCGACTGCGTGTAGGGGATGCGGAAATCGTACTCGCCCGTGAAGATCAGAATCGGCGTGTCCCATTTGCTGACGAATTTGTGCGGCGAATTGGCGTAGGAGCGCTGTGCGACCTGGTTCGACCGATCCCAGTAGGGGCCTCCGTAGTCGTTGTTGATGAAGAACAGTTCTTCGGTCTCGCCGTACATCGACTCGAAGTTGAAGATGCCGCAGTGGGCGATGAACGCCTTGAAACGCTTTTCGTGGCAGCCGGCCAGGAAGAATACCGAGTAACCGCCGTACGATGCCCCGACGCAGCCCATGCGGGTTTCGTCGGCCCACGGCTCCCCGGCCACGTCGTCGATGGCCGAGAGGTAGTCGCGGATGTTCTGCCCCGCGTAGTCGCCCGATATCTGGTCGAGCCACTCCTGCCCGAACGAGGGCAGGCCGCGGCGGTTGGGCGCCACGACGACGTAGCCCTGCGCGGCCATCAGCTGGAAATTCCAGCGGTAGCTCCAGAACTGCGACACGACGCTTTGCGGGCCGCCCTGGCAGTAAAGCAGGATGGGGTACTTCTTGTCCGGGTCGAAATCGGGCGGCAGGATCACCCACGTCAGCATCTGCTTGCCGTCGGTGGTCTTCACCCAGCGTTTCTGCACCTCGCCCATCCTGATGTTGTCGTAAACCGGTTTGTTGATGGCCGAAAGCTGCGTCAGCGTGCCGTCGGCGGGGTCGACGCCGAAGAACTCGGTGGCCATCGAGATCGTGCACATTTCGGCGACGATCCTATCGCCGGCCATCGAGAAGGCGTTGATGTCGTGGTCGCCGCGGGTTACCACCTCTACCTCGCCTACGGAGGGTGAGATGCGGCAGATCTGGTGTGTCGCCTCGATCGGTGCGATGAACCAGATGCGGTCGTTGCCCTCCCAGACGACGTTCATGGCGTTGTAGTCGAAATCCTCCGTCAGATCCTGCATCTCGCCCGTCCGGCAGTCGTAGAGGAACAGGCGTGCCTTGTCCGACTCGTTGCCTGCGCGGCGCTGTGAAAGGAAGGCGATTTTCGTGTCATCGGGCGACCATACGGGGTATTTGTCGTAACCGGCCATGACGGCCTTGTCGCTTGCGACGGGCTCCCCGGTATTGACATTGACCGGCTTGCAGATGTTCTGCGTCACGCCGCTTTCGAGCACATAGACGAAGATGTCCGAGTCGGTCGAAACGGCGTATTCTGTGCCGGTGAGCGGCTTGCAGGTATAGGCCAGCATCGTTCCGGCGTTGTTCCAGGCGATTTCGGCCATGTCGAAATAGGGCGCCAGCGGGGCGTCCCACTGTGCATCGGGCATGATGTCCGTGCCTCCCGTCACGAGGCCCTTGCCCAGTTCGCCGATGAAGATATGGCGGTAGGAGCCTTCGTCCCAGTAGTCCCAGTGGCGGGCCATCAGGTCGTCGTAGATGCGGGCCTTCGACTTGTCCATGTCCTTGTATACGTCCGACGATTTGCGCCGCGCCGTCTGCACGGCCTGTACCCACCAGATGTGCTTTTCATCGGGGCTGACACCGAATCCTTCGACGTCGGGGACACCCTCGCCCCCGCCGCTGCCCGTAACCTGGGTCGCGTCGCCGCCAGCGGCGTTCATCCGCCACACCTGCATCGAGCCGCTGCGATCCGACAGGAAATAGATTTTCCGCCCGTCGGCACTCCACTTGGGATCGGCGTTGTTCGACGCCGTGTCGGTAAGGCGCGTCACGGCGCCCGATGCCATATCCTGCACCCAGATGGTCGTCACGCCGCGGTTTTGGGCCATGTTGTAGTCGGTTTGCGCATAGAGGAGCGTCTTGCCGTCGGGCGAGAGCGACGAGGAGCCTGCACGGCTCATTTTCCACATCACCTCGGGGGTGAGCCTGCCTGCGGCGATTTCGTCGGCCGTCAGGGCGTTGTCGATCGTAAGCGGTTGCGGGCGCCTGTCGTCGCATGCGCCCAGTCCCACAGCTGCAATAGCCATAAAAAGGAGTAATTTTTTCATTTTGGTCGGGGTTTCTTCTATATTATTCGTATTTTCGCGTTCAAATCGAGCCAGCATGGACTATACCGTATATTTTGCAGATAAAGCCGTGGTTTTCACTGCGAAGACCCCTGGCGAGGGATGGTATGCCGTGACGCCCGCACCGGACGGCGGCATATCACGAGCGAAGGTAACGAAAATTCTCGAATCGTACAACAAGGCGGCTGTCGTCACGCCCGATCCCGGGGCGGCGTTCGGGGCCTTTGCCGCGGAGTTCGCGCTTATAGAGGCGGCGGGCGGCGTGGTGGTCAACGATTGCGGCCAATGGCTGATGATCCGCCGCAACGGCCGCTGGGACTTGCCCAAGGGGCACCTCGAATGCGGCGAGCGGATCGAGGAGTGCGCGGCCCGCGAGATCGAGGAGGAGACGGGTGTCCGCGCCGGGGTGGTGCGACCCCTGTGCGATACGCTGCATGCCTATTATTTCCCCAAGACCGAACGCTGGGAGCTGAAACGCACCCACTGGTACGAGCTGCATACGGCATCCTGTGCCCGGCTTGTGCCTCAGGCCGAAGAGGGGATTGAGCAGGTGGTGTGGTGTACGCCCGCGGAGGTCACCCGCAACCTGCGGGATGCTTTCCCGACGATCCGCTGCGTGGTGGCGGCGATGGGAAAGTAGCGCGGCGGCGATCATAGGGGTTGGGGTGACGCCGGGTCGTTCCGGCCGTCTTTTCTGGCCGGCGTAACCGGTGTGTTTCCCCGCCCTCCCCCGTGGCTTTCTCTTCGGAGCCTTCCCCTGACCTTCCCCAGATCTTTTCCCTGATACTTATCCGGCGATGCCCGGCGGAGCCCGTACCGGTTCCCGTCAGGCGAACAGGTCGTTGAGCGATTCGCTCATGCTCGGATGGGTGTAGATCGAATTGCTCAGGTCGTGTGCCGTGACGCCGTGCTTCATGGCTGTGGCGACGGTGTTGATGACTTCGCCCGATTCGGCTCCGAAGAGCGTGCACCCCAGTATCTCGTCGGTCTTGGCGTCGATGACGGCTTTGAGCACACCCTCCGTCGAACCCAGTATCCGCGAACGCGGGAATGCCGCGACGGCGATCCTGTTGACGCGGATGTCGCGCCCGGCCTTGCGTGCCTCCTCTTCGTGCATGCCCACATGCGAGAGCGTCGGTTCGATGAAGACCGAATAGGGAACGGGGCCCCGGTTGGCCGTGGTGCGGGCTCCGTCGCCCAGCAGCACGTCGCGTATGATCCGGAAGTCGTCCAGCGAAACATAGGTGAATTGCAGCCCGCCCGTCACGTCGCCTGCGGCGAAGACACGGGGAGCCGTCGTGCGCAGGTGTGCGTCGACCCTGACGGCACCCCGGTCGTCGGTTTCGATCCCGGCGGCCTCGAGGTTCAGCCCTGCGGTGGCGGGGCGGCGTCCCGTGGCGAGCAGCACGGCGTCCCCGTCGATTTCGTATTTTCCGCCTGTCTGTGTGTCGGCCACGGCGACCCTGACGCCCCCGGCGGTGTCGCTCACCGATTCGACCCGCGCGCCTATGCGGAATTCGATGCCCTTTTTTTCCAGCGCCTCCCGTACGGCGGCCGCAATGTCGCGGTCTTCGCGCGGGATCAGCTCCGCAAACCCTTCGAGCACGGTGACTTTCGATCCGAATGAGGCGTACATCGAGGCGAATTCCAGCCCGATGTATCCGCCGCCCACGATTACCAGGTGCTGCGGCAGCTCTTCGAGCTCCATGATCGAGGTGCTGGTATAGACCCGCCTGCTCTGCGCGATGCCTTCGATGGGCGGGATTACCGTCTCGGCGCCGGTGTTGATGACGATGTATTTGCCGCCGATCTGCTGCGTCCCTTGGGTGGTTTTCACGGCGACGGTTTCCGGGGAGGCGAAACTGCCTTCGCCCGTGTAGACGTCGATACGGGCGTTGTCGGCCAGCTTGTGGTAATTCTTGTCCCGCAACAGGTCGACCAGCGCCGTTTTCGAGGCGACGGACTCCCTGTAATAGTCCCGCCGCTGCCCGAAGGTCAGCGGGTGCCCTGCGGCTGCGAGCCCGGCACTGTGGATCAGGGCTTTGGTCGGTATGCAGCCGATGTTGATACAGGTTCCCCCGTACATTTTGTCCGAGCGTTCGACCATCGCGACGCTCCAATCGTGTGCGGCCAGTTCGGCGGCGAGGGTCTTGCCCGCTTTGCCGAAGCCGATGATGACGGCATCATATTGTTTCATAACTTTCCCTGTTTTAAGTTTCCCGGTGGCATGTGGCCTTCTCCGGCTCATTGTTCCCGTAATGCAAATATCGGGGTTTTATGCCGTCGGGGAAATGGCCGCACTGCCGGATGTGTTGGCAATAATTCCCGTTCGCGGGTTGCGGGGCGTTATTCGCCCGCAGGGGACTCGAACCGCAGCCGTGCGGTGTCCTTGTATTTGCGGGAAATTTCGATTTCCTGTCCGCCGACGTTGACCCGGAGGGGTGGTATTCGCCGACGTTGCTGGCCGGCGGTTTCAAGGTGTTTTTTATCTCGGTCATGTACGGAATGCTGATTTACGGGGCGTCGCTGGTTATCCGGATGCTCCAGAAACCGAAAATCTGAAGCGGGAGCGCCGGCCCTTAGAGGCCGGCGCTCCCGCTTGTCGTTTGGCTGTCATTCCGGTTTTTTCAGCAGCCGTTCCTGCACCGCATAGGCTTCGGCGATCAGTTCGGGCGGATAGTCGTACAGTTCCAGGATGCGGATTGCGTTGCGGGTCGTCAGCGGCCCCGTGTGCAGCTGGTAGTCGAAGACCAGCCGCCCGTCGACCACCTCTTCGCGGAAGTGGTGCAGTTCGTAGCCGTCGCTGTCGAGCAACTCCGCCAGCTCGATGTCGTGCGTCGATACCAGCACGATGTGCGGGCCGCGGTTGAGGTGCGCGAGGACGGCTTTCCCGGCGGCGATACGTTCGGTGGTGTTCGTCCCTTTGAACAACTCGTCGAGGGCGAACAGGCAGGGGACGGAATCCTGTGAAGCTTCGAGGAAGCGTTTGACGGTCAGCACCTCCTGCAGGTAGTAGCTCGTGCCTTCGGCGATGTCGTCCGAAATGCGGATCGAGCTCAGCAGCCGCATGTACGGGGCCGTATAGGAGCCGGCGAAGCATATGTCGAGGGTCTCGGCCGTCAGGGCGTTGAGCACCAGCGTGCGGATGAAGGTCGTCTTGCCCGACATGTTGGAGCCGGTGAGCAGCAGCCCCGTGCCGTCGAGGACGAGCGTATTGGGCACGCAGCCGTCGATGAGCGGATGTACGACCTGCTCGGCCTTCAGGTATTTTCCGTCGACGAACTGCGGGCGGCAGGTCTGGGTTTCGCTGCGCAGGCGTGCGACGGAGATTGCGGCATCGGTCTCCCCGATGAAGCGGAACATGCCGTGGATCGCATCGCGCCGGGCCGTGATGCTGCCGATAAAGCGCTGGAAGAGGATCACCTCGATATTGAAGGCGACTTTGGCCAGCTCGATGAAAAGCCATGCGATGGCGGCCAGCTCGTTTGCGGAGTCGCCCTGCGTCCCGACCACGCGGCTGCGGCGTTCGACCTCGGCGACCTGCCGGATTTGTCCGGTGGCCTCCTCCGTGCCGGGCACCTCTTCGACAGCCAGTTCCCGGGCTGTGCGCAATGCCAGCGAAAGTTGTTTTACGGCCGAGCCGTAGAGCGAGACATTGAGCTTGTTGCTGTAATGGATATAGAGGTTCACGGCGAAGATAGCCATGAACAGCAGCAGCGACAGCGGGTAGAACGGGGCGGCGAGCAGCGTCGCCACGGCGAGCAGGGTGAGCGGGTATACCCAGGCGAAATAACGGACTTTGGCCGGTGTGTCGAAAATCAGGTTTTGCAGCCCGTAGGCATCCTCGTCGGTGAGCCGGGAGAGGGATTCGGTGCAGCTGGCCGCAAGTTCCCCGTTGCGGGAGAAACAGTCCGTGCTGCGGCCGAAAGCCTCGGCATCCTCCTGTCCCCGGAGCGTGCGTATGCGGGCATAAAGGCATTGCTGCCCGACTTTCGAGGTCGTGCGGTCGATGCGCTCGAATACGGCGTTGAGGTCGAGGTCGGCCGTGGTTTCGGCGTCGATCGTATGGCTGGCGTCCTCCGCCGGGCAGTTGTAGAAATAGCGGCTGATCAGGTTGAAGTCGCACGGCGGGCGCTCTCCGGCGGGAAGCGCCGAAGGCCGGAAAAGGGCTGATAGATAGCTTGTCGGTTTCATAATCGCGTGCGTTTATTAGGTTTTTCGTGTGCGCGTCGCGCCGACGAATGCTTGCGTGATCCTTGCCTGAGCCTGCGGTACGGCGTCATACCGCCTTTGGCTGCGTGTTCCCAGGCCTGTGCCGCAAACATCCCTCCTCCGCCCGGAATCATCGCCCCGGGGCATCGTGTCTGCGGAGCCGTGCCCGATTTGCAGGGGCTGTGCCGGACTTTGTTTGCCGTCCGTTCAGACCTGCGGGGCGGCGTTCATCGCCCGGGCGATCCCCTCGGCGATCTGATCCAGCGCCCCCTGCAGCTTGTTGCCGATCATCATCTTCATCATCATGTTCAGGTCGATGCGCAGCACCAGCCGCAGGCGGGTGTCCGCGGCGGAGACTTCCTGCAACTGGATCCAGAATGCGAAATCCATCGGTACGCCCCCGTCGTCGCCGACGACCTTGACGTATTTGCCCGGCTCGCGCTCCTCCATGCGGAGTTTCACGGTGAAGCCTTTGGCCTTGAACGAACAACTGTCCTCGGTAGCCTGCCACTCCTCGACCTTGTCGGCAAGGGCGGGCGTGAGGTTGTCGAAACGGCTGATGACCGCGTAAATCTGTTCCGCGGGACGCAAAACCTGTTGTTGCTTGGAGATATATTCTTGCATTGCGTGTGTAAAACTTGTATGAAATGTGTTTCAGAAATCGGATGCGGTTTCGGGCGCTGCAAAGATAGCGTTTTTTTGCATGACGCGCAAAACCGGCGCTATTCCGGCCGGGGAAAGAAGGCCGCCCGGTAGCGGGCGATGTCCAGGTCGTCGGCGATCTTGCGGGCGAAGAGGTACGGAACTTCCGCCGCCGTGTCCCGTGCCTGCAGCAGCCGGGGCAGGTCGTTGGTGCCGAATGTTTCCGGATGGGGCGCCCCTTCTCCGACCCATCGGGTGAAGACGAGGGGACGGCGCGTATTCGCACCGGCGAATTCGGAAATGCCCATCAGGGTCTGGAAAAAGATCTCGTCGCCGCAGTGCGAGTGTCTGAATGCGCGGATATAATCGGGGTGGGTGCGCAGATAATCGAACACAAAATCCCGGAAGCGGTCGGTGACGACGATCCAGTTGGAACCCTTTTCGAGCGGCGGCAATGTCCTGAAATAGGGGTTGTCCCCGGGGCGCAGCCGTTTGTAGAGCCTTTTGCGGAAATAGCCCGGCAGACGCCCGATCCAATCGTTCCTGTCGGGGTAGTGGCACCACTGCATCTTCTGCGTCAGCTCGGTGATGTGCAGTTCGGGCTGCATGTCCGCGAACTGCCGCGGGTAGCACGCTTCGAGGAAATCGTGTATCTGCCCGCAGGGGCGTAACGGCAGGGTGTCGCCCGAGAGAATGGCGATGTAGCGGTAGTCGCCGTTACAGGTGGCCCGGAGCAGTTTGAGCATGCAGTCGATCTGGCCGTACTCGCCCCAGTAGACCTTGCTGCGCGGGTGGATGAAACGTGCCAGGGGACGCAGCGGCGCAAAATCCCTGATGTCGGATTTCGCATCGACATGGATGAAAATATCCGCTTCGGGGTGCTGCAACTGCCGGCACAACTCCTGCAGGACAGGGGTGTATTTATGGCATTCGATGCAGAATGCGATGCGGAAACCGTCTGCCATGGTCGTAGTGTCGCGGGGCGTTTTGGCCGGGCTTCAGTCGATTTCGAACGTGCGTGCCGTGTCGCTGTCGACGGTGATGCGCACCGTCATCACGTTCTCGGGCAGGAGCTGCTCGATCTTTTCTGGCCATTCGACCAGACAGAGGTCGCCCGAGAAAAAATACTCTTCGTAACCGAAATCATAGGCTTCGCGGATGTCGTTGATCCGGTAGAAATCGAAATGATGGATACGGCGGTTGCCCTTGCCCTTGTACTGGTTCACGATGGCGAACGTAGGACTGGTTACGGTGTCCGTGGCGCCCAGTTGGGCTGCGATCTCGCGGATCAGCGTGGTTTTGCCCGCGCCCATTTCTCCGCGCAGTGCGACTACCGTGCGGCGGCCGAGTGCTTCGATGACCGCCTCGGCGACGTCCGGCAGTTCGTCCTGCGAGGTGATGTGGATCGTTTTCATATTACTGCTTGGGTTTTAAGACGATATAAGGCACGATCATTTCTTCCATCGAGATGCCGCCGTGCTGGAACGTGTTGCGGTAATAGCGGATGTGGCGGTTCGCATCGTTGTTGTAGACCAGGAAATCCGAATTGTAGGCGAAGATATAGCTCGACGTGAGGTTGCTCGACGGCAGCTGTACGTCCTCGGGTTTCAGTATCTCGTAGACGTCGCGCGAGTTGTAGGCCAGGTTGCGCCCCGTCTTGTAGCGCAGGTTGGCCGAGGTCTCGCGGTCGCCCGTCACCTTGACGGGGTTGTCCACGCGGATGGTGCCGTGGTCGGAGGTGATCACGACCGTGTGCCCCCGCTCCGAGAGGAGCTTGAGGATGGTGTAGAGGTCGGAGTGCTCGAACCACGAGCGCGTCAGCGACCGGAATGCCGCGTCGTCCTCGGTCAGCTCGCGGATGATGTCGGTCTCGGTACGGGCGTGCGAGAGGATGTCGAGGAAGTTGTAGATGATCACCGAGAAATCGGCGTCGTACACTTTTTGTATATTGTCGACCAGCCTGCGGCCCTGTTCGGGGCGCACGAGCTTGTCGAACGAGAATTTCCAGTTTTTCCCGTTCTGGGCCATCAGCCGTTTGAGGAACTCCTCCTCGTACTGGTTCTTGCCGCCTTCCTCGTTGTCGTTGAGCCATTTGTTGGGCATCAGCTTGTCGATGGCCAGCGGCATCAGGCCGGCGAAGACGGCGTTGCGGGCGTATTGCGTCGCCGTGGGGAGGATGGCGCAGTAGAAATCGTCGAGCGCCACGTCGTAGTAGCCCCGCAACAGCGAGGAGATCGACCGCCACTGGTCGTAGCGGAAGTTGTCGATCAGCAGCAGCGTGGTCTTCGGGTTCTCGTCCGCCACCGGAAAGATGTTGGTGCGCATGAGCGTGTGTGACATCACGGGGGTGTCGTCCGAGCGCTTGTTGATCCAGTTGTAGTAGTTACGGCGTACGAACTTGCAGAATTCCTGGTTCGCCTCGGTCTTCTGGTAGGTGAGCACCTCCTTGATGCCCTGGTCGGTGGATTCCGAAAGCTCGACCTCCCAGTTGGTGAGCTTGCGGTAGAGCGAGCACCAGTCCGAAAAGGTCTCGGCCATCTGCAGCGACGAGGAGATACGCCCGAATTCCGACCGGTAGTCGGCCGTGGTCTGCTCGGTGACGAGCTGCTGCTGGTGCACGTTCTTCTTGATCGAGAGCAGCACCTGATTGGGGTTGACGGGTTTGATGAGGTAGTCGGCGATCTTCGAGCCGACGGCCTTGTCCATGATGTTCTCCTCCTCGCTCTTGGTCACCATGATGACGGGCGTCGTGGGGCGCACCTCCTTGATCTTGGGGAGGGTCTCGAGCCCCGTCATGCCGGGCATCATCTCGTCGAGGATTATCAGGTCGTAGGCGCCTTCGGCCGCCATGTCGATCGCGTCGTAGCCGTTGTTGCAGGTGTCGACTTCGTAGCCTTTCTGTTTGAGGAACAGGACGTGGGGCTTCAAGAGTTCGACCTCGTCGTCCACCCAGAGTATTTTGACCATACGGTTATCGGATTTTAGTTCGCAAAATTAGTTATTTTATTATCAAACGCAAAAACCGGGCGTTTATTGGGTCGGCGGGATATTATCCGCGGTTCCGGGGCGTAAATCGCCTCCGGGACGGCTTGCAGCGGCGTGCCGGAGAGCCCTTCCCCGGGAATCGGTGCTCGAACCCGGGCGGGGCGAGGATGCCGTCCCCTCCGCTGCTCGTGTGGAGGGCTGCATGCCGGATGCCGGCGGGCGCGGGCGGGCAGCCGCACCGGCATCCGGGAGGGGGTTGGCCGTGCCGGGACTCTTCGGGCGCAATGATGCCCGGAAAAGGCTCCTCCCGTTTCGGCGGGTTTGTGGCTAATGTATTGATTATGAGCGATTATTCCGCGCGGCTCGCTCCGGTGTGCCGTCCGGATATAATTGCCTGGCACATAATATTTTAATTTTCCGCCGAGTTTTGCCCGATATTTGTTATCCTCTTGTTCTAGTGGCTGGTAGGGGACTGCCGGAAAAATAATGAAAAAAAGTTGCGGTTTATTGGCTAAAATGTAAATAAAGCGTATATTTGCAGTCCGAATGTCTTCACACGAACTTAATAATTTAATACTATATAAACTATGACAAAGGCAGATATCGTAAGCGAAATCGCTAAGAGCACCGGCGTTGAGAAGGTGCAGGTTCAGGCAATCGTCGAAGCTTTCATGGATAGCATCAAGACCTCTCTGACCAACAAGAACAACGTGTATCTCCGCGGCTTCGGCAGTTTCATCGTGAAGAAACGTGCAAAGAAAGTCGCACGCAATATCTCGAAGAACACGACCATCACCATTCCGGAACATAACATCCCCGCTTTCAAGCCCGCCAAGAGCTTCGCTGCGAAGGTGAAATAATTCAATAAATAAAGAACCTCTAAAATTTAAGGACTATGCCAAACGGAAAGAAGCATAAGCGTCACAAGATGGCTACCCACAAGCGTAAAAAACGTCTGCGCAAGAACCGCCACAAGAAAAAGTAGGGTAGCACCTTAGTGCTAACGATAGATAAAGCTAAAGGAACCCCGGGTTCTTTTAGCTTTACCTATTTTCTGCGGTTTTTTGCGGCCGGGGCCCGTATCCCCGGGGGGAATGCAGATCCCCGGATAGCCGTTTGCGGACGTCAGGCCCTCTTGCAACGCAGGTTATGAGGCTGCCGCAGAGGCATTGCGACGCAGTGCCGCCGAAAAAACAGGGTATTGTCTTACCCGCCATGTTGCCGGCCGATGTGTCCGGACAATATTTTCCTTTGGAGTTCGCCGCCACTTCAGACCAAAATGCGGCCTAACCGGTTTCAGTATTCCGCAACCCCGTTTCCGGGGTGCGACACACGATATAGATGAACAGAGAATTAATCGTTAACGTCAACCCGACAGAAATCTCCATTGCGCTGTGTGAGGACAAGGTGCTTGTCGAACTCAACAAGGAGCAGTGCCAGACGGGTTTTTCCGTAGGGGATATCTACCTCGGGAAAGTACGCAAGATAATGCCCGGGCTCAATGCAGCCTTCGTAAACATCGGGCACGAAAAGGACGCTTTTATCCACTACCTCGACCTGGGAAGCCAGTTTCCCTCGTTGCAGAAGCTGGTCGCTTCGCAGCAGCCCGGCAAGCGGGGAATGCGCGTCGAGGGCATGAAGCTCGAACCGCCCGTCGAAAAGACGGGCAAGATCGGCGACTATCTTCAGGTCGGGCAAAACATCATGGTGCAGATCGCCAAGGAGGCCATTTCGACCAAGGGGCCCCGCCTGACCTCCGACATTTCGCTGGCCGGCCGCAACGTCGTGCTGGTGCCCTTTTCGTCCAAGGTGTTCCTTTCGCAGAAGATCCGCTCGGCGGACGAGAAGAAACGCCTGAAGCGCATCGCGGCTGCGGTGCTCCCCAAGAATTTCGGGGTTATCATCCGCACGGCGGCCATGGAGGCCAAGGACGAGGACATCGAGCACGACATCCAGTCGCAGATCGACCGCTGGCGCAAGACCTGCGCCGCGATCAAGAAGAGTACGCCGCCCGCGCAGCTGATGAGCGAGATGAACCGTGCCAATACGATCATCCGCGATTCGCTCAACGGCTCGTTTTCGCAGATCGCCGTCGACGACGAGGCGATGTACAACGACATTCGCAATTACATCCGCTTGATCGAGCCCGAGAAGGAGAAGATCGTCAAGCTTTACCGGGGCAACGTCCCCATCTTCGACAACTTCGACATCTCGAAGCAGATCAAGTCGCTCTTCGCCAAGTACGTCTCGCTGCGCCGCGGCGCCTACCTGATCATCGAGCATACCGAGGCGATGAACGTCATCGACGTCAATTCGGGCAACCGCACCAAGGCCGAGGACAACCAGGAGCAGACCGCCATGGACGTCAATCTGGCGGCTGCGAAGGAGATCGCCCGCCAGCTGCGCCTGCGCGATCTGGGGGGCATCGTCATCATCGACTTCATCGACCTGCACAAGGCGCAGAACAAACAGGCGCTCTTCGACGAGATGGTCAAGCTGATGTCCACCGACAAGGCCAAGCATACGGTGCTGCCGCTCACCAAGTTCGGGCTGATGCAGATCACCCGCCAGCGGGTGCGTCCCGTGGCCGTGGAGGAGGTGTCGGACGTCTGCCCGACCTGCAACGGCACGGGCAAGATCGAGCCTACGGTACTGCTGGACAAGAAGATCGAGAACCAGATATCGTTCCTCACGCAAGACCGGGGACACAAGTATATCAAGCTGGTGGTCAGCCCCTATGTGGCTGCTTTCCTGCGGAAGGGCATCTGGTCGCTGCGCCGCCGCTGGGAGTGGAAATACAAACTCCGCCTGCATGTCGTCGAAGACCAGAGCCTCGGCATCGTCGAGGTGCATTACCACGACGACAAGGATAACGACCTGATTAACAAGTAACACTATGACTGCCAGCGAGCAGCTGGCGCAGTTCGCCGCCGGGTCGAAGGCCCTGCCGAAGTTGTGCCGCGAATATAAGAAGGAGCGCGCAACCGTCCACCTGAAAGAGCTGGTCGGCGGTGCTCTTTCGTTTTATGCGGCGGCGGCAGTGGCGAAAACGGGAGGCGTGCATATCTTCGTGGCCGAAGACCGGGATGCCGCGGCCTACCTGCTGAACGATTTTTACAATCTGCTGGACGAGAAGCAGGTCTATTTCTTCCCGTCGTCCTACAAGCGTTCGGCGGCCTACGGCGCCGAGGATGCCCAGGGCGTGGTGCAGCGCACCACGGCGATGAACGCCGTGCGGGGCTTTACGAAGGGATACCTGGTGGTCTGCACCTATCCCGAAGCGCTGGCCGAACGGGTCGTCGACGCCGCGACGTTGCAGCGCGACACGATTGCCGTGAAGCTCGGCGACAAGATTTCGATCGCCGTGCTGGAAGATGCCCTTGCGGATGCGAACTTCACGCGTGTCGATTTCGTCTACGAACCGGGGCAGTACTCCGTGCGCGGAGGTATCGTCGATGTCTTTTCCTATTCGGAAAGCAAGCCTTACCGGATCGACTTTTTCGGCGACGAGGTCGACTCGATCCGCCGTTTCAATATTTCGAGCCAGCTTTCGGCCGACAAGCTCGACCGGGTGGAAATCGTCCCCAACCTCAATGCCGGCGAGGCACCCCGGGTGTCGTTCGTGCAGTTCGCGGGTTCTTCGGCAACCTGCTGGTTCTACGATGCCGACTACGTGCTGCGCCGTGTCAACGACCTGCGCCGCAAGGTGCTCGCGGACATGGAGGAGCCCGGGCAGATCGACCGCCTGCTGACCAGCCGCAACGTGCTGTTGCGCGACATGGCCGGCAACAGCGTGGTGGCGCTGCGCGACAACCTGCCGGAACGCCCCGCCACGGCGGCCGTGGTGTTCGACACGGCCCCGCAGCCCAAGTTCAATAAGAATTTCGAGATGCTGGCCGACGACATGATCCGCAATTCGCTGCGGGGCTATGCGACCTACATCCTCTCGGAGAACAAGGTGCAGGTCGAACGCCTCGAAAACATCTTCCACCAGATAGGGCGCGGGCAGGCCGCCGTGCGGTCGCTCTCCGTTACGTTGCACGAGGGGTTCGTGGACAACGACCTGAAACTGTGCCTCTATACCGACCACCAGATTTTCGACCGTTACCAGCGCTACCGCATCAACGGCGAGATCCGGCGCGACGAGCAGATGACCGTCGCCGAACTGAACCAGCTCCGCCCGGGTGACTATGTGGTGCATATCGACCACGGCGTGGGGCGTTTCGACGGGCTGGTGAAGATCAACGAGAACGGCAAGGTGCACGAGGCTATCAAGCTGGTATACAAGGACGGCGACGTGTTGTTCGTAAACGTCCATTCGCTCCACCGCATTTCGCGTTACAAGTCCGGCGACGGCGAGCCTCCGAAGGTCTATAAACTCGGCAACGGGGCATGGCAGAAACTCAAGAACGCCGCCAAGAAGGCCGTCAAGGATATCTCGCGCGAGCTGATCGCCCTCTATGCCAAGCGCAAGGCCAGCAAAGGGTTCGCATTCACACCCGACAGTTACCTGCAGCACGAGCTGGAGGCGTCGTTCCAGTGGGAGGACACCCCCGACCAGCAGACGACTGTCGCGGCCGTCAAGAAGGACATGGAGTCCGACCAGCCGATGGACAGGCTGGTCTGCGGCGACGTGGGCTTCGGCAAGACCGAGGTGGCGATCCGCGCGGCGTTCAAGGCTGCCGTGGACGGCAAGCAGGTAGCGGTGCTGGTGCCGACGACGATCCTCGCCCTGCAACACTACCGCTCCTTTTCGGAGCGCCTGCGCGATTTCCCCGTGCGGGTCGAGTATCTCAACCGCACCAAGACCGCCAAGGAGGCGGGGCAGATACGTGCCGACCTCGAATCGGGGCGTATCGACATCCTGATCGGCACCCATAAAATACTGGGCAAGCAGATCAAATTCCGTGACCTGGGGCTGCTGATCATCGACGAGGAACAGAAGTTCGGCGTCGCGGCCAAGGAGAAACTCACGCAGATGGCCGTCAACGTCGATACGCTGACCCTGACGGCGACGCCGATCCCGCGCACGCTGCAATTTTCGCTCATGGGCTCGCGCGACCTGTCGGTCATCTCGACCCCGCCGCCTAACCGCCAGCCGATCGTCACCGAGTCGCATGTCTTCTCCGAGGAGATCATCCGCGATGCCGTCGAGGCCGAGCTCGCACGCGGCGGCCAGGTTTATTTCGTCCATAACCGCGTCGAAGACCTGATGTCCATCCAAGGGCTTATCACGCGCGTATGCCCCAAGGCCCGCGTGGCCGTCGGACACGGCAAGATGCCGGCCGAGAAGCTCGAGAAGCTGATCATGGATTTTATATACGGGGAGTTCGACGTGCTCGTTTCGACCACGATCATCGAGAACGGCATCGACATCCCCAATGCCAATACGATCATTGTCGACAATGCCCAGAATTTCGGCCTGAGCGACCTGCACCAGTTGCGCGGGCGCGTGGGGCGCAGCAACCAGAAAGCCTACTGCTACCTGCTCTCGCCGCCCGAGGAGATGCTGTCGTCCGATGCGCGGCGCCGCCTGCGGGCGATCGAGGAGTTCTCCGACCTGGGGTCGGGGTTCAACATTGCGATGCAGGATCTCGACATCCGCGGCGCGGGCAACCTGCTGGGTGCCGAGCAGAGCGGGTTTATCGCCGACATCGGTTTCGAGACCTACCAGAAGATCATGAACGAGGCGATCGCCGAGCTGCGGGCCGAAGGCTTGCAGGTGGCGGGTCTGGGTGCCGCCGAGCAGGATGTCGTGGAGCAGATGCATTATGTGGATGACGCGCACATCGAAATAGAGGTCGAGGCCGGGCTGCCCGATGCCTACGTGGCACAGCAGGCCGAACGCCTGAAGCTCTACCGCGAGCTCGACTCGACCAAGGACGAAGCCGCGTTGCAGGCCTTCGAGAGCCGCCTGGCAGACCGTTTCGGCCCCCTGCCGCGCGAAGCGCAGGAACTGCTCAACGTCGTGCGCCTGCGCTGGGAGGCGATCCGCCTCGGCATCGAGCGGGTGAAGGTCAAGAACGGGCTGATGATCCTCCACTTCGTCGGCGAGCAGAACTCGCCCTATTACAAAAGCGATACCTTTATGGAGTTGCTCCGCAAGGTCACGCAAAATCCCGCCAGATTTGTGCTCAAACAGCACAATAATCGTCTGGCGATGACCGTTAGGAATGTCAAAGACATTGAGGACGGGTATAAAACACTGCAACAGCTTTGAATTTAGTCGTAGATTTCGGGAACACCCTGGTAAAACTCGCGGTTTTCGACAAGGGGGAGCTTGTCGCGCAGCGCTGCATGGAGCGGTTGCACCCGTCGGTGCTCGAAGAACTGCTCTCCGAATGGCCCGTGCGCCGCGCCGTGGTGGCGTCGACGCGCGGCGAGGTCGATGACGTGGCGGCGATGCTCCGCCGGCGGGTGGATTATCTGCTGGAGTTCACCTCCCAGACCTCCGTGCCCATCGGCAACGCGTACCTTACGCCCGAGACGCTGGGGCGCGACAGGCTGGCCGCAGCCGTCGGTGCGACGGTGCTCTATCCGGGTGAGAACGTGCTGATCGTCGATTTCGGTACGGCGGTGACCATAGACCTGGTGACGGCCGACAATACGTTCCGGGGCGGCTGCATCTCCCCGGGCGTGACGATGCGTTTCAGGGCGCTGCATGACTATACGGCCAAGCTGCCGCTGTGTGCCGCGACCGGGGGCGAAGGGCTCTCGGGGCTTACGACCGAAGAGGCCATCGAACTGGGCGTGATGAACGGGATCGCCTTCGAAATAGAAGGTTACGTCACCCGCATGCGGGAGAAAATCGACGGCTTGCGCGTAATTTTTACCGGTGGGGATGCAAAATTCTTTGTTAAACGAATTAAAAATACGATATTTGCAAATTGTAATCTGGTCTTTTGCGGATTGAATAGAATTTTAGAGCACAATGCAAGTGAAGAACACCTTGATTAAGCTGGTTGTCGCGGCAGCCGTGATGCTTCCTTATGCCGTATCGGCCCAGACAAGCAGTATTAACGCATTCTCTCCCTATACGATGTACGGCATCGGCGAGATCAATACGCCCGGTACGACGCAGATGCGCTCGATGGGCGGCGTCGGGGTGGCCATGGGCACTCCGGGCAAAATCAATCTGCTCAACCCTGCAGCGTACAGCACCATCCCGCAAAAGAGTTTCCTCTTCAGTTTCGGCCTCGAGGGACAGAATTACTACAATTCGCAGAAGGTGGACAATGTGTCCAAAAACACGGCCTATAATACGTTCAATTTCCACGATATCGCGTTCCAGATGCCGGTCGCCAAGAAACTCGGCCTCGGGTTCAGCCTCACGCCGTACAGTTCGGTGGGCTACCGTACCAAGTATACGCAGGATTTCGACCCGAACGATCCGGTTTGGGGCAATGTGGGACGCGTGCAGTACGTCTATCAGGGCGAAGGCGACGTGACGGAGGTCAAGGTCGGCCTGGGCTGGGAGATTTTCAAGAATTTCTCGTTGGGTGTCGCGGCGCAGTATTACTGGGGCGACATCGACCGCAGCTTCGTGATGACCCCGACGCCGATCACGGGCGACGGAACCTTCTCGTCGACGGTCGGCAGCGACAATTACAGCATTTCGAGCATCAAAGGACAGGTCGGTGTCCTCTGGAAGGCTATCATGAACCAGAAACGCATGCTGACGTTCGGTGCTACGTACGATTTCGGCGGCAACCTGAATCCCGATGTGACCTCGCGCATTTATATCGGCGACCTGTACAACTCCACCGTGAAGGGCGATACGACCCACCTGGCGCTTGCTTTGCCGCGTCAGCTTTCGGTGGGGGCTTATTATATGACCTCGAAATGGACGCTTGGGCTTGACTACGTCTATCAGAACTGGACCGGCGGCAATAAGGCGACCGAAATGACCGGGGTCAGCGGCCCGGACAAATCTGCATACGAAGTGGCCTATACCAATACGAGCATGGTGAAAGTGGGCGTGGAGTATACGCCGAACTATTACGACGTGCGCAGGTTCATGAAACGCTGGGCCTACCGGGCGGGTTTCCGTTACGGAACCTACAACCAGACCTACGACGGCAATAAAATCGGAGAATACGCCGTTACGTTGGGTGTAGGGGTGCCTGTGAAGTTCCTCGGCAGTTCGACCATCGACGTGGGCGTGGAATACGGACGTCGCGGCTATAACCTTTCCGAGCGTCTGGGACTGGTGCGGCAGCAGTATTTCAAATTCTCGGTCGGATTCTCGCTCTTTGCGGGTGCCGAGAACGGGGAATACTGGTTCCGCAGGCCGAAATACGATTAGTTTTTGAGCCGGAAAATTGCACGTCCGAGGAATTAGTAGTAACTTGCGACCCCGACACGGAGGTAGTTTAACTGACGAAAACAATTATAAGTATAAGAAATACAAAAATTAATCTCTGACCGATGAAAAACGTAAAATTTCTGCTTTCTGCCGCTTTGGTGTTTTTGGCTTCGGCGGCTTTGGCTCAGGATTTCAGTGCCCCGCAATATGCGAAATGGGGCGCTACTCCCGAAGAGCGTGAACAGAACATTCTGAACAGTAATTTCCTGAAAGAATCGTGCGACAACCGTGACTACGATGCCGCTGCACACTACCTCAAGGGGCTTATCGACAAGATACCCGATGCTGCGGAGTCGATCTACCAGCGCGGTGCCGTCGTGTATAAGAACAAGATCAACCGTGCCAAGAGCGTGGCGGAGAAGAACATGTTCATCGACTCGCTGATGCTGATGTACGATATGCGTGCCCAGTATTTCGGCGATAACGTCAAGCCCGGCAAGACGGCCTTTATCCTCGACCAGAAGGCGCGCGAGTTCCTGCGCTACAAACCCAACGACCGCAAGGGCATCCGCGAGGCATTCCGCGCGGCAATCGCGCAGGGCGGTGACAGCACCGACCCCGAGACCGTGGTGGCTTATTTCTCGAACCTCTGCGAGGATTACAAGAATACTGACGAGGTGATGCCCGATGAGATCATCGCCGAGTACGACCGCCTGACCCCGTTCTTCGAGAAGAACCCCGAGGCCGGCGATTACAAGTCGCAGTTCGACGCGGCTTTCGGCCTGAGCGGCGCGGCCAGCTGCGATAACCTCGAAAAACTGTTCCGCGGCAAGCTGGAGGCTGCTCCCGACGATGAGGCGTTGCTGGCGCAGGCCGTAGCCCTGATGTCGCGTGCCAAGTGCGACGGCGATTTCTATTTCTCGATTGCCGAGAAATACTATACGGTGAAACCTTCGTCGGAAACCGCGATGTTCCTTGCGCAGGCGTTCCAGAGCAAGGGCGACTATACCAAGGCCATGAAATACCTCAACGAGGCGCTTGCCGTCGAGACGGATCCCGCTGAGCGTCAGCTGCTGCTGGTGCGCATGGCGCTGGTAGGTTTGGTTTCCAACGACATCCAGGGCGCCGCATCGGCTGCCCGTCAGGCCCGCGATCTGAACCCCGAGGACGGTGTGCCGTATTTCGTACTGGCTCAGTGCTACGGCATTTCGGCAGCTCATTGTGAAGGTTTCGCCGGGCCGGCTACCTTCTGGGCAGCTTACGACACGATGGCCAAGGCCGTCGAGCTGCTGCCGAGCGATTCGGAATACCGCGAACCTGCCAAAACCTCGATGAACGCATTCCGCAGCCGTTTCCCGACTTCGGAGGAGTGCTTCTTCAACGAGTTGCAGGAAGGCGCACGCTATACCGTCAACTGCGGTACGGCTGCCGGTGTGTCGACTACTGTGCGTCCCCGCTAATTGATGGACAGATTTATCGCAAGATACGTGATGGTAGCACTCTCCGTTGTGGGGAGTGCTATCTTGCTATTCTCTTGCGAGCGTGAAGAAGAACCCGAATCGGAGTCCCGGATAGAGATGATGATGACCGAATACAGCGAAAACCTGTCGGTTGTCATGTCGCAGAACGGCCGCCGTTCGTATCATTTCAAAACCCCGCTGCTCGAAGGTTATTCGCTGGCGCGCGAGCCTTACCGCGAGTTCCCCAAGGGTGTGGAGATGACGACCTATAAGAACGATTCGCTCTCGTCGGTCGATGCCGTGCTGACGGCCAACTATGCGATCCATTACGAGACCCGCGACCTGTGGGAGGCGCGGGGAAATGTCGTGGTAGAGAAATCGGACGGCAAGAAACTCTATACGCAACAGTTGTTCTGGAACGCGCGAACCAAGAAAATCTATTCGAACGTCGATTCGAAAATCGTGCAGAACGACGGCCGCGACGTGTTCATCGGCGAAGGTTTCGAGTCGGACGAGGAGTTTAAGGACTGGCGCTTCCGCCGTATGAAGGGGCGCATGGAGGTCGAGGTCAAACCTAACGAATCGGACTCTACGGCGGTGGCCGAACCTGCCGGCCGGACTTCGGATTCGCCCCGCCCTGCGACAGACCACCCTGCGACAGACCGGCCTGCCGCTCCGGTTGCGGCGCGGCCCGCGGCACCGCTTTCCGAGGAGCCGCCTTTGGCTGCACCAGCTGTCCGCCCCGACGGGGAGGAGGAGCTCCGCCCGGCCGAACCGATCGGTGAGATACAGCCGCTGCGGCGTGCCGTACATGCGGACGAAGCGGGGGAGTAACCCAAAATAAACAGGACGATGCTTACTTCGGTCATACTGATTGTCTTAATGCTGTTATTGTCGGCATTCTTTTCGGGCATGGAGATCGCTTTCACGAGCAAGAACCGCCTGAAACTGGAGATCGACCGCAAACAGAGCCGCATGTTCGACCATATCGCGGAGATTTTTTCCCGCCACCCCGGGCAGTATATCACCACGATACTGGTGGGCAACAACATTGCCCTGGTCATCTATTCGCTTTACATGTCGTTGCTGCTGCGCGGCATCTTCTATGCGCTGGGGTGGGAAAGCATCGCCCGTAACGGTTCGGTCGCCATCGAAACGGCCGTGTCGACCGTCATCATCATCTTTGCTGCGGAGTTCCTTCCCAAGTCGATCTTCCGCAACAACCCCAACTTCTATTACCGCGCCCTGGCGCCGGTGATCTATTTCTTTTACCTGCTGCTCTATCCGATCGCCCGCCTCACGACGCTCATATCGCATGGTATCCTGCGCCTGGCGGGGCGCCGTGTCGAGGAGCGGGCCGTGTCGCACAGCTTCGGCCGCGACGATCTCGCGGCACTGCTCGATACCAATACGTCGGAACCGCGTCCCGAGCCGGACAACGAGTTCAAACTTTTCCAGAATGCGCTGGATTTCGCCGACCTGCGGGTTCGCGACTGCATGGTGCCGCGTGTGGATGTCGAGGCGGTGGATATCGACGACACGTCGATCGGGCAGCTCACGGCGCGGTTCGTCGATTCGAAATATTCGCGTATTTTCGTCTGGCGCAAGAGCATCGACAACATCGTCGGTTATGTCAATTCGAAGAGCCTGTTCACGCGTCCGGCCAATATCGCCGACGTGATGATGCAGGTCAATTTCGTGCCCGAGACCATGCCGCTGCAGCTGATGTTGCAGAATTTCATCAAGCACCGCAGCAACATCGCCGTGGTGATCGACGAGTTCGGCGGGACGGCGGGCGTCATTTCGCTCGAGGACGTGCTCGAACAGATTTTCGGCGAGATCGAGGACGAACACGACATACCCGATCTTACCGAAAAGCAGGTCGGCCAGGACGAGTATGTCCTCTCCTGCCGGCTGGAGGTGAAATACCTCAATGAAAAATACGGGCTGGGGATCGAAGAAAGCAAGGAATACGATACGCTGGCGGGCTTCATCATCTTCAATTACGACGGGATCCCGACCGCTGGGGAAACGGTTTTCATCGGCGGCCTGCAGTTGCGCATACTGCGTACGACGCGTTCGCGTATCGAGCTGGCGAGGGTCAAGAAATTGTAGGAATTTTTATATTATAATAAAGGCCTTTTCCGAATAAATTTTACTACCTTTGACTGCTAATTCGAAACAAACGAATAATTAACGATTTATATGGCAAGTTTAAACACTCTTCGCACCAAGTTCGGCATCGTGCTGTCGATTGTCATCGCAGGCGCCCTCTTGGCTTTCATTCTCTCCCTGAAGACCGAAATGGGCTTCTCGGGTAACGACCCCCGGGTCGGTGTCATCAACGGTAAAAAAATCAACTATTCGGAGTACTACAACCAGTACGAGCAGATCAAGGCGCAGAGCGGCGCCCAGGAAAGCGACGAACAGCAGTCCGCCATGCTCGCCAATGCTGCATGGCAGGCCCTGATCGGCAAGTATGTGCTGGAACCCGGTTTCGACAAGATGGGGCTGCGCGTTACGGAGCCCGAGCGTCTGTCGATGGTCAGCGGCCAGCATCCGTCGCAGGCGTTCTACAACGCCTTCGCCGATCCCCGCACGGGTGAGTACAACGTGGCTGCCGTCGGACAGTTCCTCGCGCAGGCCGAAACGAATGCGCAGGCACAGCAGGCGTGGGCGCAGCTCAACGAGCAGGCCCGCATGGAGCGTGAGATCGCCAAGTACCTCGGCCTGATCAAGGGCGGTGTATATGTCAATGCACTCGAAGTCGCGAACGGTGTGAATGCGGCCAACAATACCTATTCCGGGAAATGGGCCGGCAAGAAATATTCGGCTGTCCCCGATTCGCTGATCCAGGTGAAGTCCGGCGACATCAAGGCATACTACAACAGCCATAAGGATATGTTCAAGCAGACTCCCTCGCGTACGCTGTCGTATGTCGTGTTCGAGGTTACCCCCACGGACGACGATATGCTCGCTCTCGAAAAGAGCGTTGCCGAGGTGGGCGCACAGTTCGCCGCTACGGAGGAGCTGAAGTCGTTCGTACGTGCCAACCGCAACGGCAAGATCGCCGATACCTATGTTTCGGCGGCTCAGCTTTCGGAGGACGAGGCCAAGGCACTGCTGGCGGGTGAGACTTACGGCCCCGTGCTGAAGAACAACCAGTGGACGATGGCCCGTGTGCTGGATTCGAAAATGGTGCCCGATACGCTGGGAATCCGCCATATCGTGCTGCCCTATACGCAGGAGGCGCTGGCCGACAGCCTGCTGACGGTAATCAAGGGCGGTGCCGATTTCGCACAGCTCGCCTCGCAATATTCGGTATACGAAGCTACGGCAGCCAACGGCGGCGAAGTGGGCGTGGTGCCCTTCTCGGCTTTCACGGGCGAATTCGTTGCCGCGCTGGCCAATGCCAAGCGGGGGGACGTGGTGAAGGTCGCTTCGGGCGATGCCATCCAGCTGATGCAGGTGTACCGTGCCAACAAACCTTCGAAGCACATGCAGGTGGCGACGATCACCTATCCCGTCGAGGCTTCGGCTGCGACGCGCCGCAATGCCCACAACCTGGCCGGCACTTTCTCGGTGAATGCCAAGGGCTCGGTCGAGGCGTTCAACAACGCCGCTTCGGAAGCTGCCGTTACTCCCCGTGTCGCCTCGCTGGCGCAGGGCGAGCGTACGATCCGCGGCCTGGAGGATTCGCGTGAGGTTGCCCGCTGGGCTTACGGTGCCAAGACGGGCGATCTTTCGGAAATCTTCACCGTCGGCAACGACTATGTGGTCGCTACGCTGACCGAGATCGATGACAATGAGTATACCCCGGTCGATAAGGTGGCTGCGCAGGTTCGCGCCCAGGTTCTCCGGGACAAGAAATACGATTATATCACCAAGCAGATCGCCGGTACGACGCTCGACGAGCAGGCTGCCAGCCTCGGTTCCGAGGTCGCCGATTTCGACGGCGTGACTTTCGGTGCCTTCTACGTGAACGGCCCGGGCGTCGAGCCCCGTCTGGTAGGCGCCATCGCTTCGACGACCGAGAAAGGCGTCCTTTCGGCTCCGGTGAAGGGCATGTCGGGGGTTTATGTCTTCCAGGTGGATGACATCCAGACTTCGGACAAGCAGACTGCCGAGGGCGAGAAGGTGCGTGCGCAGGCCATGGCCGAGAGCATGGCACAGCAATTCTCGGTGCAGGCCATCCAGCAGATGGCCAACATCCAGGATCTGCGCGGCGAATATTTCTAAGCCTCGGATAAAAAATACGATATAGTTTTGAACGCCGGAATATTCCGGCGTTCTTTTTGTTATTTTTGCGTATATTTAGAAGTCGTATCAAAACATATCGCATACAATTATGAATAATTTTGTTTATCACAATCCGACGAAACTGGTTTTCGGCAAAGGGCAGATCGCTCAGCTCGCAAAGCTGATTCCTGCCGGCAAGAAGATTATGATTACCTTCGGCGGCGGCAGCGTGCGCCGCAACGGCATTTACGACCAGGTCGTCAAGGCCCTCGAAGGCCGTGACTGGGTCGAATTCTGGGGCATCGAGCCCAACCCGTCGGTCGAGACCGTCCGCGAGGCCATCGCATTGGGGCGTGAGCACGGCTCGGAGTTCCTGCTGGCCGTGGGCGGCGGGTCGGTCATCGACGGTACGAAGCTGATCGCTGCGGGGCTGCTTTATGACGGCGACCCGTGGGAGATCGTCCTGAAAGGGCAAGCGGATAAAACCGTTCCCCTCGGGACGGTGCTCACGATGTCGGCGACGGGATCGGAAATGAACAACGGCTCGGTGATCTCGTGCCAGGAAACGAAGGAGAAATTCCCGTTCAACGGCGACTATCCGCTCTTTTCGATCCTCGATCCCGAGGCATTGTTCTCTTTGCCGCAGAAGCAGATCGCCTACGGCCTGGCCGACACCTACGTGCATGTGCTGGAGCAGTATATGACCACGCCCGGGCAGTCGCGCCTGATGGATCGTTGGGCCGAAGGCATTCTGCATACCGTGATCGAGATCGCACCCCGGATTCGTGAGAACCAGCACGATTATGCCGTGATGTCGGAGTATATGCTTGCGGCGACCCTGGCGCTGAACGACATGATCCGCATGGGAGTGGCGCAGGACTGGGCGACGCATATGATCGGGCATGAGCTGACCGCACTGCACGGGCTGACGCACGGTGCGACGCTCGCCATTGTGATCAACGGTACGTTGCGCGTGCTGCGCGAGCAGAAGCGCGGCAAACTCCTGCAATACGGCGAGCGTATCTGGGGTATCACCGGCGGTTCCGACGAGGAGCGTATCGAGCGGACGATTGCGGCCAACGAGGAGTTCTTCCGTTCCCTGGGGCTTTCGACGCATCTTTCGCAGGAGGGTATCGGCGAGGCTACGATCACCGAAATCGAACGCCGCTTCAACGCTGCGGGCAGCAGGTTCGGCGAGGCGCACAATGTCGACGGGGCGATGGCGCGCAGGATTCTAGAAGCCTGCCTGTAACTTGTCCCCGAGACCGTCTGTATCCATGAAAAAATCCCCGCCGAAATGTCTCGGCGGGGATTACCGTATTCTGTCGAACCGTTATTCGGCGAGCAGGATTTCGAGAATCTTGATGGCGGCCGTGGCGATCGGGGTGCCGGGGCCGAAGATGGCGGCGGCGCCGTCGCGGTACAGTTCGTCGTAATCCTGATGGGGGATTACGCCGCCGACGATCACGATGATGTCCTCGCGGCCGAGCTTCTTGAGCTCTGCGATGATCTGCGGCACAAGGGTCAGGTGGCCTGCGGCGAGCGACGAAACGCCCACTACATGCACGTCGTTCTCGACAGCCTGTTTAGCGGCCTCCTCCGGGGTCTGGAACAGCGGCCCCATGTCGACGTCGAAACCGATGTCGGCATAACCCGTGGCTACTACCTTGGCACCGCGGTCGTGGCCGTCCTGGCCGAGCTTCGCGATCATGACACGCGGCTGGCGGCCTTCCTTCTTGGCGAATTCGGCGCACAGCTCCTTGGCACGCTCGAACTGTTTGTCGTTTTTCACTTCTGAACTATATACTCCTGATATTGAACGAATGACGGCTTTGTAGCGGCCTACGACAACCTCGCAGGCGTCGGAAATCTCGCCCAGCGAAGCGCGTACCTTGGCGGCTTCGACGGCCAGCTCCAGCAAGTTGCCCTGCTTGGTCTTCACGCACTCGGTGATCGCTGCGAGGGCCTTCTTCACGGCATCCTCGTCGCGCGAAGCGCGCAGCTCCTTCAGACGCTTGATCTGGCTTTCGCGCACGGCGGTGTTGTCCACGGCCAGGATGTCGATCGGAGCCTCTTTCTCCAGGCGGTATTCGTTGATGCCGATGATCTTCTCCTCGCCGGAGTCGATACGCGCCTGCTTGCGGGCCGAAGCCTCCTCGATGCGCATCTTCGGAATCCCGGTCTCGATAGCCTTGGCCATACCGCCCAGTTTCTCGACCTCCTGGATACGCTCCCATGCCTTGTGGGCGATCTCGTTGGTGAGCGACTCCACGTAGTAGGAGCCTGCCCACGGGTCGACCTCGCGGCAGATATTGGTTTCCTCCTGGATGTAGATCTGCGTATTACGGGCGATACGTGCCGAGAAATCGGTCGGCAGGGCGATAGCCTCGTCCAAAGCGTTGGTGTGCAGCGACTGGGTGTGTCCCAGGGCGGCGCCCATGGCCTCGATGGCGGTACGCGCCACGTTGTTGAACGGATCCTGCTCCGTGAGCGACCAGCCCGAGGTCTGCGAGTGGGTACGCAGCGCCAGCGACTTGGGGTTCTTGGGCTCGAACTGCTTGACGATCTTGGCCCACAGCATACGTGCCGCGCGCATCTTGGCGATCTCCATGAAGTGGTTCATGCCGATTGCCCAGAAGAACGACAGGCGGGGGGCGAAGGCGTCCACCGACATGCCTGCGTTGATACCTGCGCGCAGGTACTCCAGTCCGTCGGCCAGCGTGTAGGCCAGCTCGATGTCGGCCGTGGCGCCTGCCTCCTGCATGTGGTACCCCGAGATCGAGATCGAGTTGAACTTGGGCATGTTCTTCGAGGTGTACTCGAAGATGTCGGCAATGATGCGCATCGAGAACTCGGGAGGATAAATATAGGTGTTACGCACCATGAACTCCTTAAGGATGTCGTTCTGGATCGTACCGGCCAGCTGGTCGAGTGTGCAGCCCTGCTCCAGACCCGTCACGATGTAGAATGCCAGGATGGGCAGCACGGCGCCGTTCATGGTCATCGACACCGACATCTTGTCGAGCGGAATGCCGTTGAACAGTACCTTCATGTCCTCGACCGAGCAGATCGACACGCCGGCTTTGCCCACGTCGCCCACCACGCGCGGGTGGTCGGCGTCGTAGCCGCGGTGCGTAGCAAGGTCGAATGCCACCGACAGACCCTTCTGCCCGGCGGCCAGGTTGCGGCGGTAGAATGCGTTGGACTCCTCGGCGGTCGAGAAACCCGCATACTGGCGGATCGTCCACGGGCGCATCACGTACATCGTTGAGTAGGGGCCGCGCAGGAACGGGGCGATACCTGCCGCATAGTTCAGGTGCTCCATGCCTTCGAGGTCTTGGGCCGTATAGGCGCCCTTGACGGGAATACCCTCGGCCGTCAGCCACGGCTCGACCTGTCCGCAGCCTTTCGAGGCGCAGCAACTTTTCTGCTGGCCTGCGTCGTATGTCAGTTCTGAAAATTTAGCTCTCATGATTAGATTCCCATCTCTTTAAGGTAGAACTTAAGTGTTTCCAAGACGTTGGACTTCACGTTTATAAAGTTCGTGATGCCCTGCGCTTCCAGTTCGGGTGCGCAGGCCGGTGCCCCGGCAACCACCAGGATCGCCTTGCCGCCGAGCAGCTCCTTGACTTTCGGGGCTGCCTCCGCATAGTCGTCGTCGCTTGCGCAGACCACGACGATCTGCGCCTTGGATTCGAGTGCGGCCTTCGCGCCCTCTTCGATCGACTTGAAATAAGTGTTGTCGATCACCTTGATGCCGGCGCATGCGAAGAAATTGCACGAGAACTGCGAGCGGGCGCGGGCCATGCCCAGGTTGCCGCACGTCAGCATGAATGCCTTGGGCTCCTTGCCGCTGCGATCCACCTGCAGGCGCATCTCTTCGAACGCCATGGCGCCGCGGTAGGGGACGAGTACATTGCCCTCGGCCTGCTTGCGCGTAACGGACTCGGCGGTGATCTCCTTGCCGGCGACCTCCGTAAAGTTGGGATATTGGTTGGCGCCGAGCAGCGTCTGGCGGCGCGTAGCGATGTTCTTGTCCTTGGCTGCGGCCGACGCTTTGATACGCTCGACGATCAGGCCGGCCTTGTAAGCCTCGGTGTAGCCTCCCTTCTCCTCGATTTCGAGGAAAAGCTTCCAGGCTTCGGCTGCGATCGACTGCGTGAGGTTCTCGACATAGTACGAGCCGCCTGCCGGGTCGACGACCTGGTCGAAATGCGACTCGTTCTTGAGCAGCAGCTCGACGTTGCGGGCGATGCGCTTCGAGAACTCGGTCGGGTTTTCGAACGAGGCGTCGAACGGCATCACCTCCAGCGAATGTACGCCGGCGATCGTGGCCGACATGGCCTCGGTCGTGCCGCGCAGCATGTTCACGTAGGGGTCGTAGACGGTCTGGTTCCAGCGCGAGGTCTCGGCGTGTATCTGCATCTTGCAGGCGCAGTTCTTCGCCGGGCCGTAGCCCTTGACGATGTTGGCCCACAGCATGCGTGCTGCGCGGAATTTGGCGATCTCCATGAAATAGTTGGAGCTTACCGAGAACGAGAAGCGCAGTTTGCGTGCGGCCGCGTCGACGTCCAGCCCTGCGTCCGTCAGGCGTACGAGGTAGTCGTGGCCTGCCGAAAGGGTGAATGCCAGCTCTTCGACGATGGTCGAACCCGAGTTGCCGAAGGTCTGTCCCGCAACGGTTACGATGCGCACGTGCTTGTACTCCTTGGTCTTGTGGATCAGCTCGACGATGCGGGCGATGCACTTTTCACCGTTGGGCGAGCAGAAATCGCCTTTCGACGAAAGCCCTTTTACCAGCGGGTCGATGCAGAATGCGATGCGGACATCCTCCTTGGCGATGCCCTCCTTTTCGACTTTCGCCAGGACGAGCTCGGCGACATTGGCCATTTTCTCTCCGCAGAAGGTGATCTCGACAGCCGGAATACAGATGTCCTTGAGCAGCATGTCGAGGTCTGCCGCCGAAAAATCCGCCGACGCGATGCAGAAGCCGAGCGAGTCGACACCTGCGTTGAGGATTTTCAGTGCCTCGGCGTTTGCCTCCTTGGGGCATACGACGCTCACGGTCTGGTGTACGCGCCAGCGGTTGTGCGCGTGCGTACCGCGTACGTAAGGGAACTCGCCTGCCTGCGAGCCCAGGAACTTGATGCCCTCGAGGTTCTCGGCGCGGTAGTAGGGCCGGACGTTGAAACCTTCGCCCGTTTTCCATACCAGCTTGCGCTCGTAATCAGCACCTTTCAGGTCGGCCGTAATCACCTCCTCCCACTTCTCGGTCGGAACCGGCGGGAATTCGGTGAACAGCTTTTCACTTTTGGTATTTGCCATAACTATTTAGAGATTAGTATAAGTGTAGTTTCAAAATTGCACGTAAAGGTACAAAATTATTAGTGATTGAAACAAGAAATTGTTAATAAAATAACACTATATAATTTCTTTTTATAATATAGGTGATTTCGTTTGCTTTCGGCAACCGCCGGAAGAAGTTTTTTAGTTGTGGTGAAATAGTTTAATATTGTTCTTAATAGCCATGGAAATTACGAAAAACTAAAAATGTGAAAATTCGGGGATATGACGAAAATTTAAGGGTGTTTTTCGGAAAATTGCATTGAAATTCGGCGTTTTTATGGAAAAATGCATGTGATTTTTCGGAAAATGCTGAAAAAATAGGGCGTTTTTCGAAAAAATGCCGATTTTGTGAAAACAACGTAACTGAAAAAATATTACATTTGCAAGCGAGATCGATACATACGGCGGCAGGGGTGAAGCCGCGGGTTAGTCAGGTTGGGCGGAGTATGCCGCGAGGCAGTTGCCCTCCGGAATTTTAGGTTAGGTTTTAGTTCAGCAATTATTCGGCTTCCGCCCCTGCGCGTATGTTTTTAATGGAATGCTAATCCAATTCAATTACATCTATGTCATCATTGCTCAGATTCAAGATGGTCGATGCGGCCATAAACCACACCGCCGTCGAGGTGAAGGCTCCCGAAGGACGTCCTTCGGACTATTTCGGGAAACGGGTATTCGGGCGCGCAGCCATGCGCAAGTATTTGAACAAGGCTACTTACGACGCCCTTGTCGATACGATGGAGAACGGTACGCCCCTCACGCGGGAGGTTGCCGACGGTATCGCGGCAGGCATGCGCCAGTGGGCGCTGGAGCACGGTGCCGACCACTATACCCATTGGTTCCAGCCCCTGACGGGAGGTACGGCCGAGAAGCACGATGCGTTTGCCGACCCGGACGGCTTGGGCGGGGTTCTGGAGGAGTTCTCCGGCAAACTGCTCGTCCAGCAGGAGCCCGATGCGTCGTCGTTCCCCAACGGAGGCATCCGCAATACGTTCGAGGCTCGCGGTTATTCGGCCTGGGATCCGACCTCGCCGGCCTTCATCGTCGACACGACGCTCTGTATCCCGACCGTCTTCATCGCCTATACGGGCGAGGCGCTCGATTACAAGGTGCCGCTGCTGCGCTCGATCTCGGCGGTGAACAAGGCCGCGACCGAGGTGTGCCACTATTTCGACAAAAACGTGCAGCGGGTCATCTCGTATCTGGGCTGGGAGCAGGAGTATTTCCTCGTGGACGAAAGCCTCTGGGCCGTACGTCCCGACCTGATGCTCACCGGGCGTACGCTGATGGGGCATGAATCGGCCAAGAACCAGCAGTTGGAAGACCACTATTTCGGTGCGATCCCGACCCGTGTGATGGCATTCATGAAAGACCTCGAATACGAGTGCCTGAAACTGGGCATCCCCGTCAAAACCCGCCACAACGAGGTGGCGCCCAACCAGTTCGAACTGGCGCCGGTCTACGAGGAGGCCAATCTTGCCAACGACCACAACCAACTGCTGATGACCGTGATGGACAAGATCGCCCGCCGTCACAAGTTCCGGGTGCTGTTGCACGAAAAGCCCTTCAAGGGGATCAACGGTTCGGGCAAACACAACAACTGGTCGCTGGGGACGGATACGGGCGTGAACCTGCTGGGGCCTGGCAAGACCGCTTCGGAGAACCTGCAGTTCATCACCTTCCTGGTGAATGCCATTTCGGCCGTACACAAGCACAACGGCCTGCTCAAGGCGGCGATCATGAGCGCCACGAACGCACACCGCCTGGGAGCTAACGAGGCGCCCCCGGCAATCATCTCGACCTTCCTCGGGACGCAGGTGTCGGCCGTGCTGGACAAACTGGCGGCCAGCAAGGGCGACGACGCGATCCGCTTCGATGCCAAGAACGTGTTCAAGATGAGCGGGATTTCGCATATCCCGACGCTGCTGCTCGACAATACCGACCGTAACCGCACCTCGCCGTTCGCGTTTACGGGCAACCGGTTCGAGTTCCGCGCCGTAGGTTCTTCGGACAACTGTGCCGAGGCGATGATCGTGCTCAATGCGGCGATGGCGCACGAACTGGCCGAGTTCAAGCAGAACGTCGATGCCAAGATCGAGGCCGGCATGAAGAAAGAGAAGGCCATCTACGAGGTGCTCAAACAGATGATCAAGGCCTGCAAGGCCATCCGTTTCGACGGCAACGGCTATTCCGACGAGTGGAAGGCCGAGGCGCGCAAACGCGGCCTGGACTGCGAAACCTCGACGCCGCTGATCTTCGACCGTTACCTCGACAAGCAGACGCTCCGGATGTTCGGCGACACGGGCGTCTTCTCGAAGGTCGAGCTCGAAGCCCGCACCGAGGTGAAGTGGGAGACCTACACCAAGAAAATCCAGATCGAGGGGCGCGTGCTGGGCGATCTGGCGATGAACCATATCGTGCCGATTGCTTCGAAGTACGAGGCATTGCTGCTCGACAAGGTCTACAAGATGTCGCAGATCCCGGGGCTGAACGCTTCGGCCGACATCGAACTCATCAAGAAGATCCAGTACCATACGGCCGAAATACAGCGGCTCACGGCCGGGATGGTCGACGCCCGCAAGGTGGCCAACAGGATCGAGGATCAGCGCGAGAAGGCGATCGCCTACCATGATACCGTAGCCGCATGTTTCGACGAGATCCGCCGCCACATCGACAAGCTGGAGGAGATCGTCGACGACCAGATGTGGCCGCTGCCCAAATACCGCGAGCTGCTTTTCCTGCGCTGATCGCCTCCTTATATAATTGTGTAATGATCCGGGTTTGCCGCTCGGATTATTTTTCGTTATCTTTGTTTTCCGAAGCTGTGAAAAGGGAATGGGGTGGATTAGGGTTCGGAGCCGATTTGGCGGCAGCAAATTTTCCGAAAAGGCGCTGCGCCAGACGGGAAGGAGTGCAGGTTTGAGGAGCAAACCGGCAATGCATTTGCATTGGGACATTGCTATTCCGAATTTTATTGCTTTCTTGCATGATGAACATGTAACCCACTTGTGAATGAAGCGAAAAATAGGCACAGTATTATTGACGGTATGCGTCACCGCAGCAGCATATGCCCAAAGCCCGCCGTCGGCAACAGATCGGACGCGGAATGCAAAAACAGCGGCGCGTATCGAACGTCATCGCCTCGCCTCGAAAGAGAATAATCTCTTTGTGACGGGCGCGTCGGGAATCACGGCGCATAATCAGGTGACTGTCGGCGTGAAGGTGGAGTACAGCCGCCAATTGAAAGGAAATTTTTATTGGGGCGTGGATTTTTCGGCCCGGTGGCATCTGGGGAGTTTGATGAGCTACGATTGGAGCGGCCACGGATCTGACCCTTACCGCAATACGGTTGCGCAGGATATTTATAAACTGGATGCAATGGCCTATTATCGGCTGCCGGTGGTGAAAAGCAGGCTTTTTCTGCGTTTCGGAGCCGGAGTTGGGGCGGGATACCACCGGATACTAAAGCATGTAGACAACGATCTTGACAAGGATAGGGTATTGCCTTTCTTCAATGTCGAATGTGCGTGGATTCTGCGGGTGACGAAGGGGTTTGAACTGAAATTTTCGCCGACGATCCTGTTTGTGCCTTCGGAATTCTCGGTGTCGCCCGTCGAACTCGGTGCGCCGACCGATGTGACGCCCTGGCTTACGGATGCCGGGTTTTCGCTGACGTGCGGCTGGCGGTTCTGATGTATTAGGAAGTAACAATATAGTATGAAAATCATTGCAGACAGCGGATCGACCAAATGCACGTGGCTCGTGACCGACGGCGTGCATACCTCGGAATACCGGACGCGGGGAATCAATGCCGTGCAGCACTCCCCGGAGCAAATACGCGAAGCGCTTGCCGAACTGCCGCCGTGCGGCCCCGTCGAGGCCGTCTATTTCTACGGCGCAGGGTGCGGGGGCACCTTCCCCGAAGCGACGGAGAAGATGGTGCGGGAACTCCGCGCGCATTTCGGCACGGGGCGGATCGAGGCCGAGACCGACCTGCTGGGGGCTGCCCGGGCGTTGTTCGGCCGCGGCGAAGGCGTGGCCTGCATCCTCGGCACGGGCTCCAATTCGTGCTGGTGCCGGGGCGGCGAAATCGTGGAAAACGTCCCGCCGCTGGGGTATGTCCTCGGCGACGAGGGCAGCGGTGCGGCGCTGGGACGCAACCTGGTGAACGGTATTTTCAAAGGGCATATCCCCCTGCGGGAGGAGTTCCTCGCGGCGCATGGGCTGACCTATGAGGAGATCATCCTCCGGGTCTACCGCGAGCCGTATGCCAACCGTTTCCTGGCGTCGTTCGCGCCGTTCGTACATGCGTACCTGGATTGCCCCGAGGTGCGGGCTATGGTGGCGGAAACCTTCGCCGATTTCGCCCAACGCAACCTGAGCCGCTATCCCGTGCATCTGACGGTCGCCTGCATCGGCGGCGTTGCCGCCGCATTCGAGGGGCTGCTGCGCGAGGTGCTCGCACATGGGGGTTACCGGGTCGGCCTGATCGCCGCATCACCTGCCGAAGGACTTATCAAATACCATTATGGAAAATAGAATAACCGAACAGGCTTCGGCCTACGATAATTTACAGCGGATGTCGGTGCACGACATCCTGACGGGCATCAACCGCGAAGACGCACGCGTCCACGAGGCCGTGGCCAAGACCATCCCCGTGATGGAACGGCTCGTGGAGCGGGTCGTCGAACGCATGGAGCGCGGCGGGAGGATGTTTTACATCGGGGCCGGTACGAGCGGGAGGCTGGGTGTGACGGACGCCTCGGAGCTTCCCCCGACCTATGGCGTGCCCTTCGACAGGGTCATCGGCCTGATCGCCGGCGGCGACGGTGCACTGCGGCGTGCCGTGGAGAATGCCGAGGACGATACCGCAGGGGCTTGGCGCGACATGGCGCCCTACCATCCCACGGCGGACGATGTCCTGGTCGGGATCGCCGCGTCGGGTACCACTCCCTATGTGGTCGGCGGCCTGCGCATGGCGCGGGAGCACGGCCTGTTGACCGCCTCCATTACCTGCAATCCGTCGTCGCCCGTGGCGGCTGAGGCGGAATATGCGCTCGAGGCGGTTGTGGGGCCGGAGTTCGTGACGGGGTCGACCCGCATGAAGGCGGGCACGGCACAGAAGCTGATGCTCAACATGCTGTCGACGGCCGTGATGATCCGCCTGGGGCGTGTCGAGGGCAACCGCATGGTCAACATGCAGTTGACGAACGACAAACTCGTGGGGCGCGGCACGCGCATGGTGGCCGAGGCTTCGGGGCTTTCCGAGGCGCAGGCACGGGCGTTGCTGCTGCAATACGGGTCGGTGAAAAAAGCGTTGGAGCATGCACCGAAGCCTGAGTGACTATATCTCGCTGCTGGAGCGCGAGGGTGAACTCGTCCGCATAGCGGCTCCGGTGTCGCCGATGGAGGAGATCGCCGAGATAACCGACCGGGTTTCGAAAACGCCCGGCGGCGGCAAGGCGTTGTTGTTCGAAAATACCGGCACGGAGTTTCCCGTGCTGACCAACATGTTCGGTTCCGCGCGCCGCATGGCGCTGGCGCTGGGCGTCGGGTCGCTCGGCGAACTCTCGGAACGGGTCGACGGATTGCTGCGGCAGGCCATGGCGCCGCGCCCGTCGTTCGCGGACAAGTTGCGGGCGTTGCCGCTGCTGGCCGGGATGTCCCGCTGGTTCCCGCGTACGGTGTCGGGGCGGGGCGAATGCCAGCAGGTCGTACGGACGGGTGCTGAGGCGTCGCTCGCGGCGCTTCCGATCCTGAAGTGCTGGCCGGCCGACGGCGGGCGTTTCGTAACCCTGCCGATGGTGAACACGGTCGATCCCCAGACGGGCGTGCGCAACGTCGGCATGTACCGTATGCAGCTCTTCGACGACCGTACGACGGGCATGCACTGGCATATCCACAAGACGGGGGCCCGGCATTACGATGCCTGGAAACGCTCGGGGCGGCGGATGCCCGTGTCGGTGGCGTTGGGCGGCGATCCGGCCTATACCTATGCCGCGACGGCGCCGATGCCCGACAACATGGACGAATACCTGCTGGCCGGGTTCCTGCGCCGCCGTCCCGTGAAACTCGTGAAGTGCGTCACCAACGATATTTATGTCCCGGCCGACTGCGATTTCGTGATCGAGGGTTATGTCGACCCTGCCGAGGAAAAGGCTGTCGAAGGCCCCTTCGGCGACCATACGGGGTTCTATTCGCTCGAAGACCGTTATCCGCTTTTCCACGTCACGGCCCTCACGCGGCGGCGGGATGCGGTATACCCGGCCACGGTCGTGGGGATTCCCCCGCAGGAGGACGCCTGTATCGCGCAGGCTACGGAGCGGATATTCCTGGCGCCGATACGCATGGCCCTGCAACCCGAAGTCCGCGACATGACGATGCCCGAGGCCGGAACGGCGCATAACATCGCCGTCGTTTCGATCGACAGCCGCTATGCCGGACAGGCCGTGAAGGTCGCCCAGGCGCTGTGGGGCGCCGGGCAGATGATGTTCAACAAATACATGTTCGTCGTCCCGGCCGCGACCGACGTGCGCGATACGGATGCATTGGCGCGGCTCGTGCGCAACCTCGACCCGCTGCGCGACATAGTCCGCAGCGAGGGGATTCTCGATGTCCTCGACCACGCGACGGCAACGCCGGGCTTCGGCGGAAAAATTGCATTGAATGCTACGGCCCACGGTGCCGGGGGCGGGTGCGCGAATCCGCAGGAGCCTGCAACGCGTGTGCCTGCCGATCCCCCACGGGGTGTCGAGGGCGTGCGTCCCGCAGCGGATGACGCAATATCCGGGGCTTGTGACGGGCAGGCGGACGGCGGGCAGCCCCTCCCTCCGGCCGGCTACCGCTCCGACCTGCTCGAAAAATGGGGCGTGGCGGTCGCATTCGCCGCACCGGACGCCGAAGTGCCGGTTCCGCCGGGGGTGAAATACCTCGCCGTGTTCGACCCGGCGGCATCGGAACTCACGGCTGCCGAACTTTTGTGGCTCGCTGCGGCCAATACCGATCCGCGGCGTGATGTGCGGACGGAAGGTGCAGCGTTGGTGATCGATGCCCGGAGCAAACGCCCCGGGGCGGGGGAGAACCCCGGCCGTTTCCCGAACGTCGTGACCGCGTCGGAAGCGACTGTCGCTTTGGTCGACCGCCGCTGGCCGGAATATGGCTTGGGGGCGTTTGTCGGTTCGCCGTCGCGGCGTTACCGCCGCCTGCTGCTCTCCGACGGGGCGCAGTGGCGTTGAGGGGGGGCTGACGGGTACCGTAGCCCATTTCGTGCCGCCGGGGTTGTTTTCAGGGCATCCTGCCGGGGGATGACCGGTGATAAATAGTTTCTGCATATGGCAAAATTTTTTTCAGACCGTGAAATCCGCGCCGTGGCGGTATTCCTGCCGCTGGCGGGATTGCTTATAGGCGGCATCGTGCTCCTGCGCCCGAAGGCCGATCCCGAAGCGGCTTTTGTGGCCGGGATGGAGATGGAAGGACGGGCCGATTCGGTCGACCTGCGGCCGTTCGACCCCAATACCGTGGACTACGACGGACTTCGGCGGCTGGGCTTGTCGAAGCACGAAGCCGTGAGCCTGCTGAAATACCGTGCCGCGGGGAAGATCTTCCGCATCCCGGAGGATGTGACGCTTTGCTACGGCATCAGCGATTCGCTCTACCGCCGCCTGGCTCCCTATATCCGTATCGGGCGCAAATACGCCATCGCGCCCCGGCAGTATCGCACGGGGCGTGTCGTGCCCGAACCCATGCCGCCCACGCGCTTTCGCATCGACACCGTGGGGGCGCGTTACCTGCGGGCCATCGGGGCGTTGTCCAAGCGGCAGGCCGAGGCCTTCATCCGCTGGCGCGACCTGAGCGGGATCTACGACATGGAGGAGTTGCGCGCCTGCTATGTCGTGAGCGATTCGGTGGCTGCGGCGCTCGAACCCTATATTATCTTTCCCGAGCGCGGAGCTGCGCCGGTCGACGAACCCGTGGAGATCAATACGGCCGATTCCGCGACGCTGCGTGGCGTGGTGGGGATCGGAGCGCGGACGGTGGTGTCGATCATGAACTACCGCGCGAGGCTCGGCGGATTTGTCCGTCTGGAGCAACTCGCAGAGGTTCCGGGAGTCACGGAACGCAATTATGAGAAAATTTTGAAACAAATTTGCTGCGATAGTTGTGAAATTCGGAAAATTGATATTAACTTTGCAACCCCGAAAGTCCTTAGGCAGCATCCGTATATTCCGCCGCAGAAGCTTCGGAAATTACTTAAAACAAGACAGTTGAAAGGAGGTTGGAGTACCGCTGAGGAATTGGTTGAAGACAACATATTGACCCGCGAAGAGGCAGCACGGCTGGCTCCTTACCTGCGGTTCGGTACCCGAAGCGGGGCTGACGATACGGACAACGACACGATATGGGGCGAGGTATCAGGTGATGCGAACCCCGGAGGAATTTAAGTAAACGACGATATTAAAAAAACAAAAAAAAGAATACTACTATGATTATCATGCCGGTAAAAGAGGGCGAAAACATCGAACGCGCCCTGAAGAAGTTCAAACGTAAATACGAGCGCACGGGCGTCCTGAAGGAACTCCGCCGCCGCCAATATTTCACCAAGCCTTCGATCGCCAAGCGCGAGGCGATGCAGCACGCTGTTTACGTAGAGCACATGTACCGCGACGAGGATTAATCCCCGTTGGTACCCGTATCCATATGCCCCGGCTGAAATAGCCGGGGCTTTTTGTTTTCCTCTTCATTTCCCGACCTTTCTTTTCCACCCCTCTGACCTTGCCGAGCACTTCCACGCTTGCCGGTCTGTATAATCATCTTTTCCAATCTCTCCCTGCCTTTTCCCGGCTCCTCTCTCTTCTTCCCCTGCTTTTTTCCGCTCCTTTCCCTGCCTGTATTTCTGCTGCATTTTGAGTGAAACTAAAAAATATAGTTGAAAAACTATTTAAAATAGTTGTGGGTGAAGTTTTTTTAGTTACCTTTGTTCCCGTAAGCCCTGTCGGCCGATCGGAGCAGGGCGGATAACAGAAACCAAAACCGGTATGATGGAAAAACTGACACGCAGGGAAGAGGAACTGATGCGCTGCTTCTGGGAGCACGGCCCGCTTTTCGTACGCGAGCTCGTGGCGCTCGCCACCGAACCCAAGCCCCATTTCAATACGCTTTCGACCATGGTGCGCGCCCTCGAAGCCAAGGGGTATGTCGCCCACAATACCTTCGGGAGTACCTACCAGTATTATCCGGTGGTGACCGAGGAGGAATTTTCGCGCCGCACGCTGGGCGGGGTCATCCGCAAATATTTCGAGAACTCCTACCTCGGGGCCGTTTCCGCCTTGGTCGAGGAGGAAAAAATCTCGGTCGACGAACTGCGCGAGCTGATCGACCGTATCGAAACCCAAAACCGTCGTTAGCCATGTACACACTGATGCTGTACAGCCTGAAGGTCGGCGCCTGCCTGGCGGTGTTCTACCTTTTCTTCAAATTGCTGCTGAGCCGTGAGACCTTCCACCGCCTGAACCGGATCGTGGTGCTGGCGGCGATGGTGTTGTCGTTCGTGTTGCCGCTGTGTGTCATTACGGTCTATCGCGAACTCCCGGCCATGCCGGAACTCCCGGTGACGGAGGATGCGGGCTACGCCCCGTCCGCGGAGCCGGAATCCCAACCTTTCCCGTGGGATAAGGCGGCGACGGCCGCTTTCCTTGCGGGAGCCGCCGCTGCGTTGTTATGGACGCTCGGGTCGGTATGCGGCGTATTGCACATGATCCGCCGGGGGCACAGGGAGCGATTGCGCGACGGTTCCGTGCTCGTACGCACCGACCAGCCGGTCGTACCGTTCAGCTGGTACCGGTATATCGTGATGTCGGAAAAGGATCTGGCCGAGAACGGCGAGGCGATCGTGCTGCATGAGAAGGCTCACCTGAGGCTGCGCCACTCGTTCGACTTGTTGGTGACCGACCTTGCGGGGTGCCTGCAATGGTTCAATCCTGCGATGTGGCTCCTGCGCCGTGAGTTGCGCGCCATCCATGAATACGAAGCCGACGAGGCGGTGCTGGACAGCGGCGTCGACGCCCGGCAATACCAGTTGTTATTAATAAGGAAAGCTGCCGGCGGGAGGTGGTACTCAGTCGCCAACAGCTTTAATCACAGTAAACTTAAAAACCGTATTACCATGATGTTACGTAAAAGATCGTCGCGGTGGGCAGGGGCCAGGGTGCTTTTCCTGCTGCCGTTGACGGGGCTTGCCCTCGGGGCGTTCGCCCGCACCGCCTATGTTTTTCCCGATGACAAAGGTAAAAAAGAAAATGTTTCGATCCGCATCGAAGGGGCGAATTTTTACTCTTCAGACGGAAAATCCGGCAAGCCGCTTTTCGTGGTCGACGGCCTCGAGGTGGCGTCGATAGATACACTGTCGCCTGACCGGATCGCTTCGGTGACGGTACTCAAGGATGCTTCGGCAGAAGCCCTGTACGGCGAGAAAGGCAGGAACGGCGTAGTGGTCGTTTCGACGAAGGATGCCGCCGGCGGTGCGCGGGATTATTCGGTCGACGCCGAGGACGGCTCTGTCAAGGTCGTGGTGCGCGGTTCCGGGAAGATGTCGGATGTCAGGGTGGTCGGCAGTTCTACGGTGCCCGCAGATAAGGCCGGGATCGACGCCGGTGCGAAAACCCGCGGACATGTCGTGTCCGTTACCGGCAGCGACGGGAAGAAGACTGTCGTCAGCCAGAGCCGGGTGACCGTCACTGACGACGGGGGCGTGACCGTCATGAAGACGCAACCGGACGCGGTGCAGGTTGGCGGACTGTCGCCGGGGCAGGCGACCCAGGCCGCGGAAGCCGGGCTCAAAGCCGCAGAGGAAGGGATGAAGGCTGCCCGTGCCGGACTGGAGGCTGCCCGCGAATATATGTCGGGCGAGGAGTGGAAAAAGGCACAGGCCGAACTCGACAGGGCACAGAAGGAGCTCTCTTCGGCACGCAAGCTGTCTGCCGCGCAACTCGCAGCCGTCCGCGAGCAGGAGGAGGCCGTGCGCAAGTATATGGCCAGCGACGAGTGGAAAGAGGCGCAGAAGCAGATACAGGAGGCGCAGGCGCATTTGGCCGACCCCCGGGTACAGGCTGCCCTGGCGAAAGCTGCCGAGGCCGGGTCGACGGCAGCCGGCGTCGAGATCCGTCGCAAGGTCGCCGAACATATGGAGCAGACAGAGGATGCCGGTACGCTGAAGAGCAGTACGATCGTGATCCGCGGATCGGGCAAGTCGCCGTTTGAAAAGGGGGAGGAACCCCTTGTCGTGATCGACGGCAAGGTGTTTAAGGATACCAAGAAACTGGAGGGGCTTGATCCCGGCCGGATTGAGAACATATCCGTACTCAAGGATGCCTCGGCGGTCGAGAAATACGGCAGGAAAGCCCGCAACGGCGTCATCGAGATTACGACCAGGAAAAAATAAGCAGGCCATAAGTATAAAAAGTTCGTGCCCGGGACGGTTCTGCTGCCCCGGGTTTTTTCGTCGGCCATGCGATACGGGCGTGAAACTTGCAGAATTAGGATGGAAAAAGTTATCTTTGCATGTAAAATACAAAACAGAAGCTATGAAACGCCTGCTATTTTTTCTTACGGTCGCAACGCTCGTTTCATGCGGCCGGACATTCGAGCAGCGCACGGCCAAATATGCCGAGGTCGGATCCGTGAACGATAACCGTGCTGCGGTGCTCGATATCAACGAAGGGGTCGGCCGTTGGGGGTATGTCGACGGGACGGGACGGCTGGTCATCGAATGCCGTTATGCCGATGCCCGGAGTTTCGACGACGGACTGGCCGCCGTGCAGGAGCCCGAAGGGCTGTGGGGCTATATAGATACCGCAGGCCGGGCGGTCGTGGCTCCGCAATTTACGGTGGCCGGGGCGTTCGACGACGGCATGGCCTGGGTGCAGGCCGGCGAGCTCTGGGGCCGTATCGACAAAACGGGGAAAACCGTCATTCCCTGCCTTTATTCCGAGATCGGCGAACCCGATGAACGTGGCTGGATGCGTGTTCTGCGCGACGGTAAATGGGGCGTCCTGCGCCAAGACGGCGAGGTGGTAGTCCCCTGTGCCTATAACCTGATCGGCGAGCCGAACGCCTACGGGCTGATCCCCATGACGAGCGACGGCAAACATGGCTTCCTCGGCGCCGACGGGCGCGAAGTGCTGCCTTGTTTCTTCTCCTATATTTCCGATTTCAAGGACGGTTATGCCCGGACGAACTACGGCGGCAGCATGGTGCTGCGCGACGAACCCTACGGCGGCCAGTGGGGACTTATCGACACGCTGGGGCACGAGACGATCCCGTGCCGCTATTACTACCTCGATACCCCGGGCGAGGGGCTCGCGGCGTTCAGGCTGGAGCAGTTCGGCAATTACGGGTATGTCGATGTCAAGGGGAATGTGGCTATTTCGCCCCGTTTCTCCGTGGCGCGGCCCTTCTCGGGCGGGGTGGCCGTGGTGAGCTACAACAATGTCAATTTCGGGCTTGTCGACCGCAACGGCGGTGAAGTCAGCTCGTTCCGCTATAAACGCATCGGCAGGTTCAACGACGGGCTGGCGCCTTTCAATACCGACCTCTACGGCATGAATTTCCAGGGTATGGAGCCCCGTTGCGGCTATATCGACACCGAGGGACGCGAAGTGATACCGGCCAAGTGGGACGATGCCGCCGAGTTCAGCGAGATGCGTGCCGCCGTGATGCGCTTCGGTACCAATGCCGAAGATTTCTACGATGCCCGCTGGGGCTATATCGCCACGAACGGTCAGCTGGTCGTGCCGCTCAAGTACCACGAGGCCTATCCGTTCAGCTGCGGACTGGCGCGTGTCTTCATCAAGGGGCTCGGGTACGGGTATATCGACCGGCAGGGGAACGAAGTCGTTCCCTGCAAGTACCAGGAGGCCGAAGATTTCCACGATTTCAGAGCCAAGGTCAAACAATACGACCGGGTGCTGACGATCGACGAGACGGGACAGATCGTCGAGCAATGACGCTCCCCGGGCGGGGAATGGCGAAAACGGGGGCCGTGGCCTCCGTTTTTTCATGCCTGCGGCTTTCGCTTGCGGGCCTGTTGCGGCGCGTTGCGCTTACTTGAACCCTACGATCTCAGGGCGGGTGGGGCGGTAGCGGTACTGTTCGACGCGCGTGGCGTTCGACAGGCGGAAATATTCGCTCTCGACCAACCCGCGTTTGCCGAAGGCGATTCCCAGGCGGATCTGCACCGTGTTGAATACGAGCCGCTCGTTGCGGAGCCGTACACCCACTCCGAACGAGGTGAAAAAATCGTTTTTGAAAATGTTAGGCGAATAGCCGATCAGTCCGAAGTCTGCGAACCCGAATACCGCGATGCGGAACCCGAGGGGCTGGTAGGGGGTGAAGACCACCGTTTCCGTGTTGAGGATCATGCGGTTGGTTCCGGTGACGTACTCTTTGAGCGCCTGCAACCCGTTGTCGTGGGTGAAGCGGATCATTTCGTCGCTGCCTTCGCCCCGGTTCCAGCCTTGCGTGTAGTTGAACGCCAGGAACTGGCGGATGCGGCTGCGCCGGAACAGAAACAGGTTCGAGAACCACTTCAGGTCTACGTCGACGGCACTGTGGCGCCACATGCCGCTTTTGAGGTCGATGTAGCTTCCCAGCGTGAAGCCGCCCATGATATAGCCCATCCCCCGGAAGCCGCCGGTCTGGTAGGACATGCCGAGGTACATCTCGTCGTTGAACTCGCCCCACGAATAGCCGCTCACCAGCTCGGCTTTGTAACCCGTCGCCAGATACTCGCGGGTACCGAATCCGTAGACCATGTTCGCCGTGTAGAATTTTTCCCGGTAGAGCCCCCCGCCGAAGAGCATGGCGTCGTGGTCGTGCAGCGCGGGGTTGTAGTCGGCCGTGACGGGCGGGCGGCGGCTGAACCGGGCATAGCTGTAACGGCCCGTCAGGAAGACGCTCGATTTGATGGAGCGGATGTAGTGCGACTTGCCGCCCCATACGTCGAGGTTGCGGACTTTCACGAGCAGCGAGGTGTCGAGGTCGACCATGTAGCGTTTCGATTTTATGTCGCTGTACGTGAGGCCGATCTCGTAGTCCGTCGGCCGGATGAACTCCTTGCGCAGCCCGAGGTTCAGTTCCGAGTTGTAGAAGTCGCGGCCGGCCGAGAAGTCGGCCGTGTAGAATGTCCCCAGCACGTTGGGGATTTTGTATTCCACGATGTTGCCGCCGTAGGAGAAATCCCTGCGGCTGAAATTGGTCTTGATTTTCAGGGTGTTGCCCGTGCCGAAAATGTTGGCGTCCGAAAGCCCGACCATGGTGCGCCCTTCGCCGTGTATGCCTGCGTCGATGCTGATCGTCCAACTGTCGCGCGCGCGGATGACCATGTTCACGCGCGTCGAATCGAGCGAGTCGGGTACGACGATCACCTCGGTATCGGAGATGTAGGGGCGCGAACGCAGCAGCTGCTTGTTGCGCACGACCAGCTGGGGATCGAACTTGTCGCCCGGCTTGAACAGCAGGTCGCGCCGGATAACCCGTTCGCGGGTCAGCATGTGGGTTTTGTTGCCTGCGCGCTCGAACCAGTTGCCGCATGAGTCGAACGGCATCATGCGCTCGATGGTGATGTCGCCTACGGTTTTCCCGGCGTAAGGTTCCAGCAGCCTGCTTTCGTCCAATACGCGCCCGTTCATCGTCGTATCGAGTACGGGTTTGACGAAGAGCATCCTGTAAAGCATGCGCGGAACTGCGCGGCGGTTGGTTTTGGATTGTATGCTGTCGTAAAGGCGCTGGTTGCGCTCCGAGGTCGGCGTGTTCAGGCTGTCGGGGGAGAATCCGCCGGGGGAAACCCTGTCCGGCGCCCGCATGCCGGGATTGACCGTGCGGGCGAAACAGACGCTTTGCGCAGCGAGGAGGGTCAGCACGAGTATGCAAATCCGGCGATACATATCGTCAAAGATAACGTATTTTTTGATGAAAAAGTGCGCCTGAACCTGCTAAAATACAGTTTCTGGCCCGCAGGAGTTACCCTTGGCAAAAAACGGGAGGTGCCGGGTGCCGGTCTGCCCTGCCGTTGAGACTGACAATGCACCTGTTAAGGCAGCTGTCATTGCGGCTGTTGTGAAGACTGTCGATCCAGCAGCCGTTGCGGCTGACATAGCGGCTGCCTGTCGGCGGGCATGTGCCGGGACAGACGGCCGGGCCCGAATAAAAAAGACGACCCCGAAAGTCGTCTTTTTTCTGTCATATCCGGATTGCAGGTTTACCTGCGCCCCTCTTTGGCTTCGATGCACTCGGTAGCATGCGGCACTTTCATCAGCCGCTCCTTGGGGATGAGCTTGCCGGTCGTCTTGCAGATGCCGTAGGTCTTATTTTCGATGCGCACGAGGGCCATCTCCAGGTTCCGTATGAATTTCATCTGGTGTGCCGCCAGACGTCCGCTCTCCTCTTTCGAGAGGGTCGCTGCGCCCTCTTCGAGGACTTTGAACGTCGGGGAGGTATCCTCCGTGTCGTTATCGGCCGTGTGGGTGATAGTGGCGCGCAGCAGCTCATAGTCCGCGCGCGCATTCTCAAGCTTTTTCAGGATGAGCTGCTTGAACTCCTCGAGTTCGGCGTCGCTGTATCTGGTTCTTTCGTCTGCCATAGTCGTCTTCTCCTTGTTGGTTTTATGTAAAATTAAACAATTTTTCCGTAAACACCAAATTTTATATCGTTATATACGATATCGTCCGGACGCACCCTTTATATCGTTCTCAGCAAGACGCATTTGCCGTTTCCCGAAGCGGATTTGCCGCCTTAGCCGCCCGTCAGATACGTGTCACGGCTATCCGGATCGGCTCGTCGTCGACATCCGAATCCACGACCACGCCTCCCTCGGGCCGTGCGGCCGCTTTCACCTCGACGGCGAGCGTCTGCGATGCGATATATCCGGCATATTTGGCGATCGCGCCGGCCACGAGCTCCTTCTGTTCGATCTCGACGCGGATCTTGTCCGTCACCTCGAATCCAGAGTCCTTACGGATATTTTGGATGCGGTTTATCAACTCGCGTGCCACGCCTTCCGCCCGGAGCTCTTCCGTCAGCGTAATGTCCAGCGCTACGGTAAGTTTGCCTTCCGATGCCACCAGCCATCCCGGCATGTCCTCCGAGGTGATCTCGAAATCGGCCGGGGTCACGGTGATTTTTTCATCCCCCAGGTCGAGTACGGTCTGGGCCGCGGCTTCGATTTGGGCGATACGCTCCTGCGAGAACTCCGCCGTCATGGCGGCGATCTGCTTCATGTATTTGCCGTAGCGCGGGCCCAGCGTCTTGAAGTTGGGCTTGATGCGCTTGGTGATGATGCCCGTGGTGTCTTCGATCAGTTCGACCTCTTTGACGTTCACCTCGTTCATGATGAGGTTCTTCACGGCCGAGATATGCTGTGCCATGGCCGGGTCGAGCACCGGGATGAGGATCTTGGTGAGCGGCTGGCGCACCTTGATCGACACCTTGCGGCGCAGGGCGAGCACCATCGACGATACGCGCTGTGCCAGGGACATCATCTCTTCCAGGTCGGTGTCGATCAGCTTTTCGTCGGCCTTCGGAAAAGTCGAGAGGTGTACCGACTCGTCCGCGTGGCGGCCGCTGACGGCATTCAGGTCGCGGAAGATGCGGTCGGAGATGAAGGGTGCGAATGGTGCCGCGAGCATCGAAACGGTCTCCAGGCAGGTGTAGAGCGTCTGGTAGGCCGCCAGTTTGTCGTCGTTCATACCACCGCCCCAGAAACGCTTGCGGTTCAGGCGCACGTACCAGTTCGAGAGGTTTTCTCCCACGAACTCCTGGATGGCGCGTGCCGCCGGGGTCGGGTCGTAATCCTCGAGCGAGCGGGTTACTTCCTTGACGAGCGTATTGAGCAACGAAATGATCCAGCGGTCGATCTCCGGGCGTTTTTCGACGGGAACTTCCGGCTCCTTGCCCGTAAATCCGTCCACATTGGCGTAGAGTGCGAAGAACGAGTAGGTGTTATAGAGCGTCCCGAAGAACTTGCGGCGTACTTCGTCCACGCCGTCCCGGTCGAATTTGAGGTTGTCCCACGGCTGCGAGTTGGAGATCATGTACCAGCGCGTGGCGTCGGCCCCGTAGGTTGCGAGAACCTCGAACGGGTCGACGCCGTTGCCCAGGCGCTTCGACATCTTGTTGCCGTTTTTGTCCAGCACCAGCCCGTTCGAAATGATGTTTTTGAAGGCTACCGAGTCGAAGAGCATCGAGGCGATGGCATGCAGCGTGAAGAACCAGCCGCGCGTCTGGTCGACGCCCTCGGCGATGAAATCGGCCGGGTAGACCGACTTGAAATAGTCGCCGCCGTTCTCGAACGGATAGTGCAGTTGTGCGTACGGCATGGCACCCGAGTCGAACCATACGTCGATCAGGTCGCTTTCGCGCTTCATCGGCTCGCCTTTCGACGACACGAGTACGATATTGTCCACATAGGGACGGTGCAGGTCGATATTGCGGGTCGAGTAGTTCTCCTTGGACATGTCGCCGACCTTGAAATTCTTGTAGGGGTTCCCCTTCATGAAGCCCGCGGCGATCGACTTTTCGATCTCATCCATCAGCTCCCTGATCGAACCGATGCACTTCAGTTCCGAATAATCCTCCGTAGCCCATACCGGCAGCGGAGTGCCCCAGAAGCGCGAGCGCGAAAGGTTCCAGTCCACCAGCCCTTCGAGCCATTTGCCGAAACGGCCTGTCCCGGTCGATTCGGGTTTCCATCGGATCGTCTTGTTCAGCTCGATCATCCGCTCGCGCAGCGCCGTGGTGCGGATGAACCACGAATCGAGCGGGTAGTAGAGCACCGGCTTGTCCGTACGCCAGCAGTGGGGGTAGGAGTGGGTATGCTTTTCGATCTTGAACGCCTTGTTCTGGGCTTTCAGCATCACGGCCAGGTCGATGTCGAGCGTCGTCTCGGCGTCGCAGGCGATCTCCGGGTCGTAGGCGTTCTTGACGTAGCGGCCTGCATACTCCTTGTATTTTTCGACGTCGATGTTGTTTTTTACGAATTCCGGGTCGAGGTCTTCGAGTACGAAGAACTTGCCCTGCTTGTCGACCATCGGCTGGTTTTTGCCGGCTTTGTCGACCATGAACAGCGGGGCGATGCCTGCGGCCTTGGCCACACGGTCGTCGTCGGCGCCGAACGTCGGTGCGATGTGCACGATGCCCGTACCGTCCGACGTAGTCACATAGTCGCCTACGATCACACGGAATGCGTCGCCCGTCGGCTTTACCCAGGGGATCAGCTGCTCGTAACGGATCCCCTCCAGTTCGGGCCCCATCCAGCTTTCGCCCGTGATTTGGTAGGTTCCCTCCATCTTCTTGGAGAAGTACGATGCGACGAGGTCTTTAGCGAGGATGACCGTCTGGGGTTCGTCGGTATAGGGGTTGCGGCATTTGACCTTCACGTATTCGATCGCGGGGCCTACGGCCAGCGCGGTGTTCGAAGGCAAGGTCCACGGCGTGGTCGTCCACGCCAGGAAATAGAGCGGCCCTTCGGCGTCGCCGAAGAGCTTTTCGCTTTTCGCGTCGCGGATGATCCTGAACTGCGCCGTGCACGTCGTGTCCTTCACGTCGCGGTAGCAGCCCGGCTGGTTCAGCTCGTGCGTCGAAAGCCCCGTGCCCGCAGCCGGCGAGTAGGGCTGGATCGTATAGCCCTTATAGAGCAGCCCCTTGTCGAAAAGCTGTTTGAGCAGCCACCACAGGGTCTCGATGTATTTGTTGTCGTAGGTGATGTACGGATCGTCCATGTTGACCCAGTACCCCATCTTGCGGGTCAGGTCTTCCCACGCCCCCGTGAATTCCATGACGGCCTCGCGGCAGGTGCGGTTGTACTCCTCGATCGAAATCTTCCTGCCGATGTCTTCCTTGGTGATGCCGAGCTTCTTTTCGACGCCCAGCTCCACGGGAAGCCCGTGCGTGTCCCAGCCCGCCTTGCGGTGCACGAGATACCCTTGCTGTGTCTTGTAGCGGCAAAAGACGTCCTTGATCGTGCGGGCCATGACATGGTGGATGCCGGGCATCCCGTTGGCCGACGGGGGGCCTTCGTAGAATACGAACGCGGGGTGCCCCTCGCGCGTGGTGATGCTCTTGTGGAATGTGTCGCGGGCGTCCCATTCGCCGAGCACGTCGGCGGCTATCTGGGCCAGGTCGAGGCCTTTATACTCATTGAATTTCATGGTATATGTGTTTTTTATTTCGTTCGGGGTCGTACGCCGGCATGGCCGGAAGTGCCGGAAAGATTCCTCTTTTTCCGACAACTTGCAAAGATATAAAAAAGATTTGAAAAGCGTGCAAAATTGCACCTATTCCGTCCGTGGCGGCATCTGCCCGGAGCGGGCTATTTTCCGGCCGGGATTTCGACCCAGAAGCACGACCCCGCGCCGACGGCGGAATCGACGCCGATACGGCCGCCGAGCTGTTCGGCGATGTTCTTGCAGATCGGCAGCCCGAGCCCGGTGCCCTGCGTGAAGGTGTCGACCTTGTAGAACCGGTCGAAAATCTTGGCGCGTTCCTCCTCGGGGATGCCGATGCCCGTATCGCGGACGTAGAACCGTACCCATCCGGGGCGTTGCGAGAACCCGATCGTTATCGAACCTTTTGTCGTGAATTTCACGGCATTGCGTACGAAATTGCCGAGTATCTGGTGCAGTCCCTGCTTGTAATCCTCGAGCTGGAGCCGGGGCAGGCTGTCTTCCAGCCGCAGGACGACCCCTTCGGCGACTTGCAGGCGGAATGTCTCGGCCACCTCGCGGCATAAATCGCGGGCGTCGAATTTCGTACGGACGATCTCTATGCGTCCCGATTCGATCCGGGCCAGGTCGAGTACGTCGGAGATGATTTGCAACAACAGGGTGTTATTTACCAGGATCAGGTCGGCGAATTCTTTGCGCTGGTCGGGATCGGCCTCCGTAGCCATCAGTTCCGAAAAGCCTACGATCGCGTTGAGCGGCGTGCGAATTTCGTGGCTCATGTTGGCCAGGAAGGCCGATTTGAGCTTGTTGGACTCTTCGGCGCGCTCCTTGGCGGCGATCAGCTCCTGTTCGGTCTGCTTGAGTGCCGTGATGTCGTAATTGATCCCCAGCATGTCGATGACCTGTTCGCCGGGGCGGTAGTCCCGGCAGATGAGGTGGGTTTTGATCCATGTTTTCCGTCCGTCGTCGTGCTGCACGCGGCAGATGGCCGTTGCCGACTGCACTTCACCCGCGGAGAAGCGGGTCAGCAGGTCGAGCAGGGGCTTGCGGTCTTCGGGGTGGATGTGGCGGTATTTGCCGATCACGTCGACGATCTGCGCCGAGTCGGCCTCCCCGTAGTTGCGCAGCCATACGTTTTGCGCATAGCCCTCTTTGTTGTAGAGGTTGTAGTTGGCATATCCTACCTGGGCATATTCGGAGATGATGCGGAACAGGGCTTCGAACTCCGAAACCCGGTTCTGGATCTTCCGCAACTCGGTGTTGTCGATATTGATGAGCAGGTAGTGGGTGAGTTCGCCCCGGTCGTCGTACAGGCAGCGTATGCGCCCCGTCCAGTCGAAATGCCCCGGGCGCGTGCTTTCGTAGTAGCCGCCGAGTTTTCCGAATTCGTAACGGGCGGTGAAATCCGCACTTTCGCCGTGCTAGATGCGGATTTTCGTCTCCTCCGGGAAATTAGGGTTGTCGAACAGGTTGAGCCCGCGTATTTTGCCCGGATCTTTCACCCCGAACATCTCCAGGTCGCAGGTGTTGATGTCGATGAGCCGTCCCCGGTCGTTGTAGATCTCGATGCCGACGGGGGCGTTCTGGATGATGTTGCGCAGCAGTTTTTCCTGCTCGTCCAGTGCCTTGTGTGCCGTTATGGCGTCGGTGATGTCGAGGATCAGGATCACAATCTCGCTTCCGTCGTTGGGCGTATTGTACAGGAAACTGCGGCAATGGCGCCTGGTTTTTTTTGCGAACCATTCGTCGGTCTTGTAATTGCCGAGGCGGATGTGCGCGAGTTTGTCGATATGGGCATCGACGGGGTGCCCGGTCTCGCGTGCCGTCTTGCCTATATATGCGTCCGGTTCTATCCCCACGATTTGCTGCGCCGCGCGGTTGACCGAGAGAAAAAGGTAGTCGATGGCGCGTCCGTCGCTGTCGTAAAGCAGCCGGATGCGGAAATATCCGATCGGCAGGTGGTCGAGCAGCACGTCCATATGCTTGTTTTCCTTTACGACCGTGTGGTAGTTGTTTTCGAGCGTCAGGATTTCTGCTTCGCGCCGGTCGTGCACGGGGACGCGCTGCATGTAGCCGAAAAGGTGCGTACCCGTTGCGGGGTCGGTCTGCCGTCCGACGAGCTGGGCGTGGAGCCAGACTTCGCCCTCGGGAAGTTCGATCGGGAACGTCCTGTCGAATTTGCTGTCGACCTTGAGCGCCATGAATTCGTTGTGGATCGGCATCCGGTAGTCTTCGCGAACCAGGTGTGTCAGTTGCCCGATCCGGACTTTGTCGCCGTCGAGCCCCAGCAGCTTGGCAATATATTCGGAGACATGCAGTTCGCCGGCCTGGAAATCCGCTTTCCACCAACCCATGTGGGCGGCGTCCAGCATGAGCATCAGGGATTGGAAATTAGGGGTGTCGGGTGTGAACATGGTGCAATGGGATGTCTGGGGATATTTAGAGCGGGCGGATGATACGTGCAGGGTTGCCTGCTGCGACCGAATCCGCGGGGATATCTCGTGTGACGACCGACCCGGCCCCGACGACCGCCCTGTCGCCGATCGTGACGCCCGGGCATACGATCACTCCGCCGCCCAGCCAGCAGTGGTCGCCGATGACGATGGGCTTGCCTGCTTCGAGGGCCGTCCCGCGTGTCGCGGCGTCGAACGGATGGTGCGCCGTGAGCAGCTGCACTTTGGGGCCTATGAGCGTCCCGCAGCCGATGCGTATCGGTGCCAGGTCGAGGAAAACGCAGTCGAAATTGACGAAGGAACCTTCGCCCATGTGGATGTTGTAGCCGTAGTCGCAGTGGAAAGGTTCGCGGATGAACCCGCGGACGTTGGGGCACAATTCCCCGAGTGTGGTGCGGTAGTCGTCGCCGTGGCCGCAGCATTCGACGTTGAGGCGATGCATCAGGCGCGTGGCACGGTCGCGGTCGGCCGTCAGCTCCGCGTCATGCGGGTCGAACCATTCGCCCGCCAGCATCTTCTCCTTCTCGCCTCTCATCGGTACATGCCGGCATTTTTAGTCGAACGACTGCAATTCGATCAGCTTGGCGTAGATGCCGCCCTTGGCGAGCAGTTCGGTGTGGGTGCCCTGCTCGGCCACGCGGCCGTGGTCGACGACGATGATCTTGTCGGCGTTGTGAATCGTCGACAGGCGGTGGGCGATAACCACCGATGTGCGGCCGACGAGCAGCTTGTTGAGGGCATCCTGCACGAGTTTTTCGCTCTCCGTGTCGAGGGCCGAGGTGGCCTCGTCGAGGATCAGTATCTCGGGGTTTTTCAGCACGGCGCGTGCGATCGAAAGCCGCTGGCGCTGGCCTCCCGAGAGTTTGACGCCCCGGTCGCCGATGTTGGTCTGGTAGCCTTCGGGTGCTTCCTGTATGAAGCAGTCGGCATTGGCGATCCGGGCCGCCTCGACGATCTCGTCGTGCGTGGCCCCGGCCTTGCCCATGGCGATGTTGCCTTCGATGGTGTCGTTGAAAAGCACGGTGTCCTGTGCCACGACGCTCATGTGGGCGCGCAGGCTGTCCTGCGTGTAGTCGCGCACCGAGACCCCGTCGATCAGGATGTCGCCCGCCTTCACGTCGTAGAAACGCGGTATGAGTTCGCTGAGGGTCGACTTGCCTCCGCCCGAAGGGCCTACCAGGGCCACGGTCTCGCCGCGCTTGATCTCGAACGAGATGCCTTCGATCACCTCGCGGCTGCCGTCGTACGAGAAGTGGATGTCCCGGAATTCGATCTTGTCTTTCAGCCCGTCGAGTTCGATCGCCCCGGGCTTGTCCTGGATTTCGCTCTGGGCGTCGATGATCGAGAAGATGCGTTCGCCGGCGGCGATACCCTGGTTGATGTTGGAGAACTGGTCGATGAACGTGCGCACCGGGCGCGTTATCTGCGAGAACATGGCGATGAAGGCGATGAAGCCTTCGGGGCTGAGCGCGTCCTTGAATACGAGCGAACCTCCGAATACCAGGATGACGCCTACGGCCGAGATGCCCAGGAATTCGCTCATCGGCGAAGCCAGCTGCTGGCGGCGGGCCATCGAAAGGGTCAGCCGCGCCAGGTCTTCGCTCAGGTCGTAGAACTTCTGCTTGACGTAGCCCGTGGCATTGTAGCTCTTGATGACCTTGATGCCCGAGAGCGATTCGTCGAGTGTCGAGACCAGTTCGCCCATGCGCTGCTGGCTTGTGCGTGCGGGATGGCGCAGGCGCTTGACGATGCTGCCGATGATCAGTGCCACGACGGGCAGGAAAAGCACCGAGAAGAGTGCCAGCTCCCACGAGATGGCGACCATCATGACCGTATAGCCGATGATGAGGAACGGTTCGCGGAAAGCCACCTGCAAGGTGTTGGTGATGCAGAACTGCACCACGCCGACGTCCGAGGTGATTTTCGAGATGATGTCGCCCTTGCGCTGGTCGCTGAAATAGCCCACGTTCATGTCCACGACTTTGGAGAACATCTCGTTGCGCATGCGCTGCAGGGTGCGCGTGCGCATGTTCTCGACCGTCCATGCGCCCATGTAGCGGAACAGGTTGCTCAGCAGGCTCACGAAGATGGTGACGATGGCCAGCAGCAGCAGGACGTTTTCGGGGTTGTATTCGTTGAACAGGTGCGAATAGGTGAAGTTGAACAGCGCCGTCAGGTATTCCTGGTTGAACGCCAGCGGGGGGAGTTTCTCCACGTATACGAACGTGTAATCCGCATCGAACATCGTCTTGAGGATCGGCATGATCAGCAGGAACGTGAGCGAATTGAACAGTGCGTAGAAGAGCGAGTAGAAGAAATAGGGGATGGCGTATTTGCGGATGGGTCGGGCGAAACCCAGAAGCCTCATGTATATTTTAAACATTACGGGCGGATTATTTGCAGTTTATGTGATAATCGTGACAAAGATAGGAATAATAATGTGAAATTCGGAATTCCCGGCTTAAAAGTGCGAAGTTCCGGGGAGTTTAGAACCGAAAAAAACGAAGGGGCAGACATGCTGTCCGCCCCTTTTCAGGGTTCGTAACCCGTATCTTCCAGTAAATGCGCCTTGTCGTTGGCGGCAGCGACCGCCAGTTGGTCGCAGCGATTGTTCTCCACGGTGTCGGCATGCCCCTTGACCCAGACGAAGCGGACGTTGTGATGCCGGTACACGCGCAGGAAGCGCATCCACAGGTCGGGGTTTTTCTTACCGGCGAACCGCTTTTTCACCCAGCTGAAGAGCCAGCCTTTCGTCACGGCGTCCACGACGTATTTCGAATCGGAGTACACGGTGACGTCCGACCCGTCGAACTTGAGCGCCTCGAGTGCCACGCAGACAGCCATGAGCTCCATGCGGTTGTTGGTCGTCAGGCGGAATCCCTGCGACAGCTCCTTGCGGTGCTGTCCCGAAAGGAGTACCGCGCCGTAGCCTCCCGGCCCGGGGTTCCCGAGCGCCGAGCCGTCGGTATATATGGTGATTGTCGGCAAATCGTGTTGTCGTTAAACCCGGCCCTGCGGTGCGGGTATGGTTCGTCTGCGGCATGGCCGCGGTGGAAAGTACCTGTCCCGAACCCCGCAGGAATTCGGGACAAGGCATGTCCGTCCTTTTTACGAAAGGGCTTCCAGTTGCGCCTTGATGGCCGCGATCTTGGCCTCGGCGTCGGCCTGCTTGGCGCGTTCGTTGGCCACCACCTTCTCGGGGGCCGACTGCATGAAACGCTCGTTCGAGAGCTTTTTCATTACGCTCGCGAGGAACCCTTCCTGGTAGGACAGTTCGTCCGTCAGTTTGCGTCGTTCCGCTTCGGCGTCGATTTTGCCCGCCATCGGCACGAAGTACTGCGTCGTCTTGACGATGAACGCTGCGGCCGCCGGGTCTTTCTCCGTCACCGTCTCGATGGCCGTCAGGTTGGCCATTTTCCGCATCACGGGGGCGTACTCGGCCGGGTAGTTTTCGTCGGCGATCACCTTGAGCGTCAGCGCTTCCTTCTGCGGCAGGTTCTTCTGGTTGCGGACGTTACGCACCGAGGAGATCACCTCCCTGGCCAGCTCGAACCGCGCCAGCAACTGTCCGTCGATTTCGTCTGGCTGGGGCATCGGGGCGACGGTGATCGACTCGCCTTCTTTGCGCGGGGCGAGGTCTTGCCAGATCTCTTCCGTCACGAAGGGCATGAAGGGGTGCAGCACGCGCATCAGGGAGTCGAAGAACGTGCGCGTGGCTTCGAACGTCGGCGCGTCGATCGGCTGCCCGTAGGCGGGTTTCACCATCTCGAGGTACAGGCCGCTGAAATCGTCCCAGAAGAGCTTGTAGGTCGTCTTGAACGCCTCCGAAATGCGGTAGCAACCGAAATCGTCGGCGATCTGGCGCAAAGCGACGCCGAGCGTCTGGCGGAACCATGCGACCGCCAGACGGTTGTTCTCGTCCTGTGCGGCATTGCCGTCCGCCGACCAGCCGTTCACCAGGCGGTAGGCGTTCCATATCTTGTTGCCGAAGTTGCGTCCCTGTTCGCAGAGCGCCTCGTCGAACATCACGTCGTTGCCTGCCGACGAGGAGATGAGCATCGCCATGCGCATACCGTCGGCGCCGTATTTGGCGATCAGGTCGAGCGGGTCGGGCGAGTTGCCCAGCTGCTTGGACATCTTGCGGCCGATCTTGTCGCGGACGATGCCCGTGAAATAGACGTTTCCGAAAGGTTTTTCGCCGCGGTATTCGTAACCCGCCATGATCATGCGCGCCACCCAGAAGAAGATGATGTCGGGGCCCGTCACCAGGTCGTTGGTGGGGTAGTAGTAGCTGATCTCCCTGTTGCCGGGGTTGCGGATGCCGTCGAAGACCGAAATCGGCCACAGCCACGACGAGAACCACGTGTCCAGCACGTCGTCGTCCTGTCTGAGGTCGGACGGCTGCAACGAGGCGTCGCCGGTTTTCGCACGCGCCTTTTCGAGCGCCTCCCCGGCCGTCGGGGCCACCACGAAGCCGCCTTGGGGCAGGTACCAGGCCGGAATGCGCTGGCCCCACCACAGCTGGCGCGAGATGCACCAGTCCTTGATGTTCTCCATCCAGTGGCGGTAGGTGTTCTTGTATTTTTCGGGCACGAAGCGGATCGCGTCCTCCATGACGGCCTTCGTCGCCGGTTCGGCCAATTGCCCCATCGAGAGGAACCACTGCATCGAGAGTTTCGGCTCGATGGCCACGCCCGTGCGCTCCGAATAGCCCACGTTGTTGGTATAATCCTCGGTCTTCTCCAGCAGGCCGGCTTCCGCCAGGTCGCCTTCGATCTTTCTGCGGACGTCGAAACGATCCATGCCGACGTACAGCCCCACTTTGTCGTTGATCGTGCCGTCGTCGTTGAAGATGTCGATCACCTCGAGGTTGTATTTCTCGCCCAGCATGTAATCGTTCACGTCGTGCGCCGGGGTCACTTTCAGCGCGCCCGTACCGAACTCGATATCGACGTATTCGTCGCGGATTACGGGGATTGCGCGGTTCACCAGCGGTACGATGACGCGCGCCCCGGCCGGCAGCCAGCCGTAGCGCGGGTCGTTGGGGTTGACGCACAGCGCCGTGTCGCCCAGGATCGTTTCGGGGCGCGTCGTGGCGACGATGACCGCCTTGTCCGAGCCTTCGACCATGTAGCGCAGGTAGTAGAGCTTGCCGTGCGACTCCTTGAATACCACCTCTTCGTCCGACAGCGCCGTCTGCGCCGCGGGATCCCAGTTGACCATGCGTACGCCGCGGTAGATCTTGCCTTTCTCGTAAAGGTCGCAGAATACCTTGATGACGCTCTCGGTGCGGGGTTCGTCCATCGTGAAGCAGGTGCGCTCCCAGTCGCACGAGGCGCCCAGCTTGCGCAGCTGCCTGAGGATCATGCCGCCGTATTTTTCCTTCCACTCCCAGGCGTATTCGAGGAATTCCTCGCGCGTGAGCGACGACTTCTCGATGCCCTTTTCATGCAGCATCGCCACGACTTTCGCCTCCGTGGCGATCGACGCGTGATCCATGCCAGGCACCCAGCAGGCGTTTTTGCCCGACATGCGGGCACGGCGGATCAGCACGTCCTGCAACGTGTTGTTGAGCATGTGCCCCATGTGGAGCATACCGGTCACGTTGGGCGGCGGGATGACGATCGTATAGGGTTCGCGTCCGTCGGGTTCCGAATGGAACAGCCGGTTGTCGATCCAGTAGTCGTACCATTTCTGTTCGATCTCCTGCGGCGAATATTTATCAGCGATTTGCATAAAGGAAAGGTGTGAATGTTTTGCTTCGTTATTTGGCCTGCAAAGTTATTAACATTCTGTCAAAGATAAAATAAATATCTATAAAAAATCGTTACCTTTGCACCATTATATATTTGTATCTGTAAACTATGAGTAAAAAAGATAAGATAATCGAAACCATCGAAGTCGAAGATGCGAGCCTGCTTCCCGAGCTGCTCGACGGCAAACACCACGTGATTCCGATCGTGACCGGCGGCGACGAGGTTGCCGAGGAGGTCGAAGTGCCGGAGATCATCCCGATCCTTACGCTGCGCAGTTCGGTGCTCTTCCCCGGTGCGATCACCCCGATCACCGTGGGACGCGACAAGAGCATCAGCCTCGTACGTGCCGTGAATGCCGAAGGCGGCATCCTGGGCGCCGTGTTGCAGCGCGAGAGCGACGTCGAAGACCCCGCGCCGGACGACATGTACAAGGTCGGCACCGCAGCGCGCATCATCAAAATCCTCGAAATGCCCAACGGGAACCTCACGGTGATCCTGAACGGCCTGGAGAAGATCGAAATACGCGAATACATAACGACCGAGCCCTATTTCCGGGCCCGGGTGACCGCCCTGCGCGATACGACGCCCGACCTGAAGAGCATCGAGTTCGAGGCCCTCGTGGATTCGATCCGCGACGTGGCGCTCAACATCATCAACGTTTCGCCGTCGATGCCCAAGGAGGCGGCCTTCGCCATCAAGAACATCGACTCCAAGCGCGGCATCATCAATTTCATCTGCTCGAACATGGAGCTTACGGACGAAGACCGCCAGTCGTTGCTGGAGGCCCCCGGCCTGCTGGCCCGAGCCCGCAAGCTGCTCGAAATACTGATCCGCGAACAGCAGCTGGCCGAGCTGAAGAACCAGATACAGGAGCGCGTGAAGCAGGAGATCGACAAGCAGCAGCGCGACTATTACCTGCAGCAGCAGATGCGTACGATCCAGGACGAACTGGGCGACGGCGCCGATGCCGACATCGAGAAGATGCGCGAGGAGGCCAAGAAGAAGAACTGGCCCAAGGAGGTCGGCGAAACCTTCGAGAAAGAGTTGCAGAAGGTCGAGCGGCTGAATCCCGCCGTGGCCGAATATTCGGTGCAGATGACCTACCTGCAACTGCTGCTGGAACTCCCGTGGAACGAGGTAACCAAGGACAATCTCGATCTGAATTGCGCGCGCGAGCAGCTCGACCGCGACCATTTCGGGCTGGAGGAGGTCAAGGAGCGTATCCTCGAACACCTGGCCGTCATCAAGCTCAAGGGCGACCTCAAATCCCCGATACTCTGCCTTTACGGCCCTCCGGGTGTGGGTAAGACCTCGCTGGGCAAGTCGGTGGCGGCGGCGCTGGGCCGCAAGTTCGGGCGTATCTCGCTCGGCGGCCTGCACGACGAGTCGGAAATCCGCGGGCATCGCCGCACCTACATCGGCGCCATGCCGGGACGGATCATCCAGACCATCAAGCGCTGCGGTTCGTCCAACCCGGTCATCATCCTCGACGAGGTGGACAAGGTGACCGTTTCGAACCACGGCGACCCGTCGAGCGCGCTGCTCGAGGTGCTCGACCCGGAGCAGAACACCACCTTCCACGATAACTACATCGACATGGAGTACGACCTGTCGAAAGTGCTGTTCATCGCCACGGCCAACAATATCGCCAACATCGCACCGGCGCTGCGCGACCGCATGGAGATGATCAATATCCCCGGCTACCTGATCGAGGAGAAGGTGCGCATTGCCCTCGACCACCTGCTGCCCAAGCAGCGCGAGGCGCACGGCATCAAGGAGCAGGAGCTCACGATGGCCCCCGAGGTAGTCGAAGGCATCATCGCCGGCTATACCCGCGAGTCGGGTGTCCGCTCGCTCGACAAGTTGCTGGCCAAGATCGCCCGCGCCCGTGCCAAGCAGATCGCCTTCGACGAGGTGTTTGCCCCGGAGGTTTCGGCCCGGGAGGTCGAAAAGATCCTCGGCATGCCCAAGTTCCTCAAGGAGGAGTACGAGGTGGGCGGCATGACAGGCGTTGTGACGGGCCTGGCCTGGACGGAGGTCGGCGGCGACATCCTCTACATCGAGTCGGTGCTGACGCCCGGCAAGGGCAAGGTCAGCCTTACGGGTAACCTGGGCGATGTGATGAAGGAGTCCGCTACGATCGCCCACGAGTGGGTGATGGCGCACAGCAAGGAGCTGGGCATTGACCCCGCACTGTTCGAGAAGAACGACATCAACATCCATGTCCCCGAGGGTGCGATCCCGAAGGACGGCCCTTCGGCCGGCATTACGATGGTGACCTCGATCGTTTCGACCTACACGGGGCGGAAAGTCCGGGATCGCATCGCCATGACGGGCGAGACGACGCTCCGCGGCCGTGTGATGCCGGTGGGCGGCGTCAAGGAGAAGATTCTGGCGGCCAAACGCGCCGGGATCAACGAGCTGATCCTCTCGGAGGAGAACCGCAAGGACATCGCCGAGATCAAGCCCGAATACATCGACGGACTGACCTTCCATTACGTGAAGACCAACGACGAAGTGCTGAAACAGGCGCTCATATAGCGGCCCGAAAGAAGTAAAAGGTGGAAAGTTTTGTTTTTCACCTTTTACTTTTTTAATTTTATGGATCAATTCCTCTGCCGATGAAATTTATCGCAATCATACCGGCGCGGTATGCGTCGACCCGCTTCCCGGCCAAACCGTTGGCCGTGCTGGGCGGGAAACCCGTTATCCGGCGGGTCTACGAGCAGGTGGCGGGCGTACTGGACGATGCCGTGGTCGCCACGGACGACGAGCGGATTTACGATGCCGTAGTGGCGTTCGGCGGCAAGGCCGAGATGACCTCGGCAGACCATAAGAGCGGCACGGATCGCTGCTGGGAAGCCTACCTCAGGCAGGGAAAGCCCTACGACGTGGTCGTCAACGTGCAGGGCGACGAGCCTTTCATCCGGGCGTCGCAGCTCGAAGCCGTGAAGCGCTGCTTCGACGATCCCGCGACGGACATCGCCACGCTCGTGAAACCCTTTGCCGAAGCGGACGGCCTGGCCGCGCTGGAAAACCCCAATTCGCCGAAGGTGGTGCTCGATGCGCAGTCGCGGGCCATCTATTTTTCGCGTTCGGTCATCCCTTACCTGCGCGGCGTCGAACGCTCGCAGTGGCTTGCGCACCATACGTTCTACAAGCACCTCGGCCTCTATGCCTTCCGCACGGAGGTGCTGTGTGCCGTCACGGCGCTGCCGCAGTCCACGCTCGAAAAGGCCGAGTCGCTCGAGCAGCTCCGCTGGCTTGAAAACGGCTACAGGATCGGCGTGGGCATCACCGACGTCGAGACCATCGGCATCGACACGCCCCAAGACCTCGCACGTGCCGAGGAGTTTTTGTCACACCATCCGGAATTTATAAAATGACAGCTATGAAATTCATCGCCGGCCCCTGCGTCATCGAATCCGCCGAGTTGCTCGACACCGTGGCCGAACGCCTCGTGGCGATCAACAAGGCCCTCGGGACGGATATTATCTTCAAGGCCTCGTTCGACAAGGCCAACCGCACCTCGATCTCCTCGTTCCGCGGCCCCGGACTCGAACAGGGGTTGCGTATGCTCGCCGACGTGCGGGCGAAGTGGGGGCTGCGCCTGCTGACCGACATCCACGAGGCGTGGCAGGCCGCACCCGTGGGCGAGGTCGTCGACGTGATCCAGATCCCGGCCTTCCTCTGCCGGCAGACCGACCTGCTCACCGCCGCGGCCAGGACGGGCAAGACCGTGAATATCAAAAAGGCGCAGTTCCTTTCGGGGTTGGACATGCAGTACCCCTATGAGAAGGCGCGCGATGCGGGGGCTTCGGAAATATGGCTCACCGAACGCGGCAATATCTACGGTTACAACAATCTGGTGGTCGATTTCCGCAATATCCCCGACATGCTGCGCATCGCGCAGACCGTGGTGATGGATTGTACCCATTCGGTGCAGCGTCCCGGCGGTGCGGGCGGTACGACGGGAGGCAACCGCGAGTTCGTGCCGGCCATGGCCCGGGCGGCCCGGGCGTTCGGTGCCAACGGCTTCTTCTTCGAAGTGCACCCCTGCCCCGACTGCGCCAGGAGCGACGGCCCCAACATGTTGCAACTCGACGATCTGGAGAATCTCATTAAAACCTTGCTATAATGACCGATACCACCAAAGCGCAGATCCTCGACCTGGCCCGCAAGGCCATCAATACCGAGATGCTGGCGCTCAAGCACATGAAGGAGACCTTGGGTGACAATTTCGCCGATGCCGTGGAGCTGATCCTCGCATGCAGCGGCAAATGCATCGTCACCGGCATGGGCAAGTCGGGGCTCGTCGGGCGCAAGATCGCCGCGACGCTGGCCTCGACCGGAACCCCGAGTTTCTTCCTGCATCCCGGCGAGGCCTTCCACGGCGATCTGGGGATGATCTCGAAGGACGACGTCGTGCTGGCGCTCTCCTATTCGGGCGAGACCGACGAAATCCTGAAGATCGTGCCTTTCATCCACTCCAACGGCAACAAGCTGGTGTCGATGACGGGCAACCCCGAATCGGCGCTGGCGAAGAATTCCGATATCCATCTCGACGTGAGCGTCGAAGAGGAAGCCTGCATCCTGCACCTCGCGCCGACGACCTCGACCACGGCGCAGATCGCCATGGGCGATGCGCTGGCCGTGTCGCTCATGCAGATGCGGGGCTTTACGAGCGTCGATTTCGCACGCCTGCATCCGGGCGGCAGCCTCGGGCGGCGCCTGCTGATGACCGTGGGCAACGTGATGCGTTCGCACGACCTCCCGGTCGTGGCGCCCGACTGCTCGGCGACGGATATGATCCACGCCATCAGCAAGGGCGGGCTGGGGCTCATCATCATCTGCGACGGCGAGAGGATCGAGGGCATCGTGACCGACGGCGACGTGCGCCGTGCGATGGAGCGCCGCCGCGCCGAGTTTTTCAATATCAAGGCCGCCGATATCGCCACGCCCAACCCGAAAACCATCTCCGCGGATAAGAAACTGATCGAGGCCGAGAAGATGATGACCCGTAACAAGGTCACGTCGCTGCTCGTCACCGACGATGCAGGGAAGTTGCAGGGCGTGATCCAGATTTACGACATCAAGTTATAGGGCTTTCGCAACTGCGTCACGCCGCATAGACGGGGACGGTCTGTTCGGAACGGAGCGCCTGCCGTGAAAACAAAGGGGACGGTACCATGCGGTACCGTCCCCGCGTGTCTTGTCTGCCGGTATGTCTCCGCGGTCAGTCCCCCTCTTCGAGCTGGAAAACCTGTTCGACGGGTTTGCCGAAGATCCGGGCGATCTTCAGTGCCAGTACCGTCGAGGGGACGAAGCGCCCGGCCTCGATGGCGTTTACGGTCTGGCGGCTTACGCCGATGGCATCGGCCAACTGCTGCTGGGTCATGCGCACTTCGGCGCGTTCGACCCGGATCCTATTCTTCATCTGCGACCGCGTGTTTCAGGCGCCACAGTTTCCAGCGGAATACCGCGAGGAATATCAGCAGCATGGTGAGCAGGTTGTAGATCATGACGTAGAGGAAACTGAGGTCGTAGGTGCATAGCGCCGTGGCGATAAGCAGGGCATAGTTGACGTAAAGTGCCGTCAGCAGGGCGTTCAGCCGTATGCGGGAGATCATTTCATCCTCGATCCGTTCGCGGGAGCAGGCTACGAATATCCCGCCGATGCAGATGCCCACCAGAGCGATGTTGTTCAGCGCGCGGCCTGTCGTAGTCGAGCAGAGCGTTTCGTAGCAGGCCGTTCCTTGGGCCGGCATCAGATAGGTCGGGTAGCCGTTGAAGCCGTCGATGAGCATCAGTACGCCCAACAGCAACGTCGGGATCAGGATGACCCAGCCGATTTTCTTAAAACTGTGGGGAAGTAGTAATTCCTTTGTCATAACGTGGTTGTTTAAAGGTTTGAGACAGGACAAATGTAAAGTATATTTTACATTTTAGCAAATAAACACGACAAAATTTTTGCGGCATAAAAATTAGAGGGTCTTTTAGACCCTCTAAAAATTTTGTTCGGCGGTATGATTTACCGGGGCGGAATTGCGCAGGGCGGCTCCGTACGTATCCCGAATTCCCGGGCACGCACACCCTGAACCCCGGGAATCGGGTATGGGATGGAGGCTGCATGCGGAATTCCGGATACGGAGGCGTAATCCGGAAGTCGAAATCCAAGATTTGGAATCCCGGAGTCGTAACACGGCTCGGGGAACCCCTGCACCCCTGGTGCTTCTCCTTTCCGGAATCAGTTGCGGATGTGGTGCGGCATCTCGGCGGGAATCTCCATCGAGATTTCTGCCAGTCCGCCCACGACGCCGTCCACGCGCCAGGGTGTCTGGTAGATCATTTTGCGGACGCCGTTTTTCTCGATCGTATAGACATTCGTGCCCCCGTCGGCGAGCAGGCGGCGGATGATTTCGCGCGACCGCTCGCCGTGGCAGTCGAAGAGGTTTTTGCCGACCATGTCGCCGTGCCGTGCGAAGGTCGTGCGCGCCTTGTCGTTCATGTAGAGGATCGTGCCCCCGGTGTCGCATACCGTAACCGCGCAGTCCATGCCGTCGGCCCAGGGGTAGGGATTTTCTGTCGTCATATTGCCGTAGGTTTATCGTCGGGGAAAGCCTCCCTTTTCAACGGGAGGTTCGGAGTGATTATGGGCATTGTAGCGAAGATACGGCGCTAAACCCCGGTTTACTGTTGTATCTTCACCAATTGTTCGCGGTAGGCGTTCAAGATGCGCGATTTGGAAATGAAGCCCAGGTAGCGGTTTTGTTTGTCGACCACGGGCAGCATCCAGGTATGCTTGTCCTCGAATTTCTCCATGACACCCTGTATCGACTCGTGTTCGAGGATTTTGTCCGGGGGCTGGATCATGTAGTCGGAGATCGGGTGCCCGTATTTTTCGTGTTTGAACATGTCCTCGCGCAGGTCGTCCAGCTGGACGACGCCCAGCAGGTGTCCGAAGTTGTCGATCACGGGGAAGATGTTGCGGCGTGCCGTCGAGATGATGTGCACGATGTCGCCCAGTGTGAAATTCTCCTTGATGCGCAGGAAATCGGTCTCCATCAGATCGTCGAGCTTCAGGAAGACGAATACCGACTGGTCTTTGTCGTGCGTGAGCAGTTCGCCCCGCTGGCGCAGTTGCTTGGTGTAGATCGAGTCGGGGTCGAGGTAGTAGTCCACGGCGAACGAGATGCAGGCCGTGATCATCAGCGGGATGAACAGCCCGTAGCCGTTCGAAAGCTCCGCGATGAGGAAGATCGAGGTCAGCGGCGCCTTCATCACGCCCGACATCACGCCGGCCATGCCCACCAGCGTGAACGAGACGACCGAGACGTCCCAGTCGAAAAATGCATTGCACAGCAGGGCGATCGAAGCCCCCGTGAACGCCCCCACGAACAGCGACGGCGCGAAGGTTCCGCCCACGCCGCCTGCGGCGTTGGTCGAGGCCATGGCAATGACCTTGAAGAACATCGTGGCGATGACGAAGAGGATGACCACCCAATCGATCTCCCGGAACCGGTAGAAGAGCGAATTGTCGAACAACTCCTGTGCGCGGCCGTGCATCAGCGACATGAACCCTTCGTAGCCCTCGCCGTAGAGCGGCGGGAAGATGAAGATCAGGATGCCCAGCACGGCGCCGCCGACGAGCCATTTCTTATATTGGCTGTCGATCTTACGGAAGAAGTTGCCCACGCGCAGGTTGGTCGAGGTGAAATACCAGGACATCAGCCCGCAGCATACGCCTAGCAGGATGAAAAGCGGTATCTGCCACAGCTCGAAGGCGTCCTGCGGCTGGAGCGTCACGGCCAGTATGGGGTCGAAGCCGCGCAGCATGAAGGCCATCGTCGTGGCCGTGATCGAGGCGATCAGCAGCGGGATCACCGACCCGGCCGTGATGTCGAGCATCAGGATCTCCAGCACGAAGACCACGCCCGTGATCGGAGCCTTGAAGATGGCCGCCAGCGCCGCACCGGCACCGCAGCAGAGCAGCAGCGTGGTGTGTTTGTAATTGAGGCGCGCCAGCCGCCCGACGTTCGAGCCGATAGCCGCGCCTGTCAGTACGATCGGTGCCTCGGGGCCCACCGAACCGCCGAACCCGATGGTCGTGGCGCCGCCTACGATCGACGTCCAGCAATTGTGCCCCGGGATGCGTGAATTGCGGCTCGACATGGCATAGAGCACGCGTGTTACGCCCTCCGAAATATTGTCGCGCACGATGTATTTTACGAACAGCGTGGCGAGTATGATGCCGATGGCGGGGTAGATCAGGAACAGGACATGCGCACTGTCCACCGGGAACCAGCGTATCAGTCCGCTCTTGATGCCGTGCAGCAGTATTTCGAACAGGTAGGTGCCCAGTCCGGCGAGTATACCGACCACGACAGCCAGCATCATCATGATCTGGCTGTTGCTCAACCGCCGGGTCAGGCGGAGGAACTCGCGGTAGATATGCTCGGTGCGTAACTGCATCCTATTGTTTGCGAGCGAAATGCTCGGCTTGTTCGGCGATGAGCCGTTTGTCGTCGAAATAGTTGATTTTCATGGCGCGCTTCACGTCGTCGAGTGTCTGCGAGGCCATTTGCCGGGCTGCCTCCGAACCGGTGCGGAGAATCTCGTAGACCTCTTCGATGCGGCCTTCGTAGTATTTGCGGCGTTCGCGGAACGGCTCCAGCGTCTCGTTGAGTACGGCGATCAGGAATTTCTTGACCTTCACGTCGCCCAGGCCGCCGCGGCGGTAATGCGCCTTCAGCTCGTCCAGCGACGGGTAGTCGGGCAGATATTTCGGGAAATGCTCGGGGCGGCTGAAGGCATCGAGGTAGGTGAACACCGTGTTGCCCTCCACCTTGCCCGGGTCTTCGACGCGCAGGTGGTCGGGATCGGTATACATTCCCATGACTTTCTTCTTCACCTCGTCGGCGTTGTCCGAGAGGTAGATGCAGTTGCAGAGCGATTTCGACATCTTGGCCTTGCCGTCGGTGCCCGGCAGACGCATGCAGACCGCATTCTCCGGCAGCAGGATCTCGGGCTCGACGAGTGCCGGGCCGTATACCGTGTTGAACTTGTGGACGATCTCGCGGGTCTGTTCGATCATCGGCTCCTGGTCTTCGCCCGCAGGGACGGTCGTGGCCTTGAATGCCGTGATGTCGGCCGCCTGGCTGATGGGGTAGGTGAAGAAGCCCACGGGGATGCCCTGCTTCTGCTGCGTGTCGCCCTCGGCGGCGCCTTCGGCGAAGCCCCGCAGCTGAATCTCGGCCTTCACGGTCGGGTTGCGTTGTAGGCGCTGTACGGTGACCAGGTTCATATAGTAGAACGAGAGCTCGCAGAGCTCCGGGATCTGCGACTGGATGAAAAGGGTAGACCTTTTCGGATCGAGGCCGACCGAAAGGTAGTCGAGCGCCACTTCAATGATGTTCTGGCGCACTTTCTCGGGGTTGTCGGCGTTGTCCGTCAGGGCCTGCGCGTCGGCTATCATGATGAATATGCGTTCGAATTCGCCCGATTCCTGCAGTTCGACGCGGCGGCGCAGGGAACCGACGTAGTGTCCCAAGTGGAGCCGGCCCGTAGGACGGTCGCCGGTAAGAATGATCTTTCCCATAAAACTTTATATATATTTTGTGGACAAACTTACGAAAAACCGCGCGGGTGACCTAATAAAGTTGTCTGTTATAGATTTATTTTATATTTTTGTGTATTGAAATAATCGGCTGCTATGACTATAATTCAACTTGAATACCTCCTGGCGGTGGCGAACTGCGGTAGCTTTTCGCTGGCCGCAGAGCATTGTTTCGTGACCCAGCCGTCGCTGAGCATGCAGGTGAAGGCGCTCGAAGAGGAGCTGGGCGTCGTGCTGCTCGACCGTTCGAAGAAACCCGTGATCCCGACCGAGGCCGGCGAAGTGGTGCTGGATCGCGCCCGGGAAACGCTGCGGGCCTACAACAATATCCGCGAGTCGGTCGCCGAACTGAAGGGCGAAACTTCGGGTAAACTGCGTCTGGGCGTCATCCCGACCATCGCGCCCTACCTGCTGCACAAGTTCATCCCGGATTTCGTGCGTGATTACCCGAAGGTGGAACTGGAAATCTCGGAGATGGTCACTTCGGACATCGTCGAGGCGCTCAAGCGCGACCGGATCGACGCGGCGCTGGTCGCCAGCGGCACGTGTGGTGACGGCATTCTCGAACAGGAGCTTTTCAACGACCGGTTTTTCGCCTATGTTTCGCCCGAAAACCCGTTGTACGAACGGCAGAACATCCGCATCGAGGACATCGACCTGAAAGACCTGGTGATCCTGAGCGCCGGAAACTGTATGCGCGACCAGATCATCGAGCTGTGCCAGGCCAAGCGCGACATGCCGTCGCACTACTCCTTCGAGTCGGGGTCGCTCGATACGCTGATGCGCATCGTCGACTGCACGTCGTGCCTGACGATCATCCCCGAAATGGCCATCGAGTACATCCCCGCGGATCACCACGACCGGCTGAAGATGCTCGCCAAAGGTGCCACGTCGCGTAAGATCGCCGTGGCGGTACGCCGCACGTACGTCAAGAGTTCGATCATCAAGGCCCTGACCGACACGATCATGGCCAATATACCCGAAGTAAAGGGGTAGGCAGATGCCTGTAAACGGCAGGGTGCCCGGCGATACGATTGCCGGGCACCCGCCGTTTACAGGGGAGGGGCTCGGGCATATTAAGAATTAATCCGCCGTAACGGCGCTGTGGCGGATAAAAGTGCGGACTTCTGCGATTGTCGCCCGTCCGGCTGCTTTTTTACGGGGCTTAATTTTCAAATATCATTCTCTTTTCGTACCTTTGCAAGGTTATAGACACCTATTGACTATTTATGGATAAACTGATCGAAACTATCGTTGGTGCGATTGAAGATAAAAAGGGTAAGAATATTGTATCGCTCGACCTTTCGGGGTTCGACGGGGCGATATGTTCCCGTTTCATTGTGTGCAACGCCGATTCCACGACGCAGGTAGGGGCCATCGCCGCGGGCATCGAAGAGAAGGTGCTCGAAGTGCTGGGCGAAAAGGTCTGGCGTATCGAGGGGCAGCAGAATGCCGTGTGGATCGCCATGGACTATGTGGACGTGGTGGTGCACATTTTCCAGACCGAACTGCGCGGGTTTTACCGGCTCGAAGAGTTGTGGGCTGATGCGCCGATGACCAAATATGAATACGAAGAGTAATTTTAAATATGGCAAATCAACGCAAGAACAATAATAAGATGAATATGAACATGTCGCGACCGTCGATGCTGTGGCTCTACGGTCTGATCGGCGCGTTCATTATCGGCTACTACGTCTTCGGGGATGTCAACGACACGCCCGTGCCCAGCGACTGGGCTACCGTCGAACGGATGGTCGAAAAGGGCGAGGTGGAGAAGATCCAGGTCGTCAACCGCGACCAGGCGCAGGTATTCCTGAAAAAAGAAGCGGTCGAGCAGTACCGCAGGGATACGGTAGACAAACGCTTTCGCCGGCTTCCCGAGACGGGTGTGCAGCTCCTCTTCACGATCGGGTCGGTCGACTCGTTCCGTGAAGACCTGAAAGCCGCCGAGCAGCAGTCCGGGCAAGTCGTTCCCGTGGTCTATGAAAACAAGGCCAACGACTGGACGAACGTGCTGATCAACCTGCTGCCGTGGGTGCTGATTATCGGCGTGTGGATTTTCGTCATGCGTTCGATGTCGCGCGGTGCCGGAGGCGGTGCGGGCGGCGGCATCATGAACGTGGGCAAGGCCAAGGCGCAGGTGTTCGACAAGGATAACTCCAAACGCGTCACGTTCAAGGATGTGGCTGGGCTGGAGGAGGCCAAGGTCGAGATCATGGAGATCGTGGATTTCCTCAAGAAGTCCGACAAATATAAGGAACTGGGTGCCAAAATTCCCAAGGGAGCGCTGCTCGTAGGCCCTCCGGGGACGGGTAAGACCCTGCTGGCGAAGGCCGTCGCAGGCGAGGCCAACGTGCCGTTCCTCTCGATTTCGGGTTCCGACTTCGTGGAGATGTTCGTCGGCGTGGGTGCTTCGCGTGTCCGCGACCTGTTCGAACAGGCCAAGCAGAAGGCGCCGTGCATCGTTTTCATCGACGAGATTGACGCCATCGGCCGCGCCCGCGGCAAGAATGCCGGGTTCTCGGGCAACGACGAGCGTGAGAATACGCTTAACCAGCTCCTCACGGAGATGGACGGCTTCCAGACCAATACGGGCGTGATCGTCCTTGCGGCCACGAACCGTGCCGACATCCTCGACAAGGCGCTGATGCGCGCCGGCCGTTTCGACCGCCAGATCGAGGTGGGATTGCCCGACGTCAAGGAACGTGAGGAGATTTTCAACGTCCACCTGCGTCCGCTGAAGCTCGATCCTCAGCTCGACCGGTCGTTCCTGGCCCGCCAGACCCCCGGATTCTCGGGTGCCGACATTGCAAATGTCTGCAACGAAGCCGCGCTGATCGCTGCGCGCCACAACAAGAAATTCATTTCGAAGGAGGACTTCCTGGCAGCCATCGACCGCATCGTGGGCGGCCTCGAACGCAAGAATAAGATCATCACCGACGAGGAAAAGCGTGTGATCGCCTATCACGAGGCGGGCCACGCCACGGTGAGCTGGATACTCGAGAATGCCAGCCCGCTTATCAAGGTGACGATCATCCCGCGCGGCAAGGCGCTCGGCGCAGCCTGGTACCTGCCCGAAGAGCGGCAGATCACCACGCGCGAGCAGATGATGGACGAGCTGGCCGCCACGCTCGGCGGACGTGTTTCGGAGCAGCTGACCTTCGGCGAAATATCGACCGGGGCGCTCAATGACTTGGAACGTGTCACCAAGCAGGCCTATGCCATGGTAGCCTATTATGGCATGAGTGAAAATGTCGGGACGTTGAGCTATTACGATTCCACGGGGCAGAGCGACATGGCGTTCACGAAGCCCTATTCGGAACTGACCGCGCAGCAGATCGACGCCGAGGCCAAACTCGTCATCGGGAAGGCTTACGAGATGGCCGAGAAAGTGCTCCGTGAGCATGCCGACGGCCTGAAAGAGCTGGCCGAACTGTTGTTGGAGCGCGAAGTGGTCTTCACCGAGGACGTGGAGCGTATCTTCGGCCGTCGCAAGAAGGACATCCTGCGTGAGCGGAAGGAGGCCGAGGCCAAAGTCAAGGCTAACGGGGCCGCCGTGAAGGGAGAGCCCGAGGCTTCTGCAGCCCCGGCGGCGAAGCCCGCCCCGGAAGAGGATGCTCCCGCGGTTGTACAGACGGAGACGCCCGAAGCCCCTGCCGACGGCAATACGGCCGCCGCGATTTCCAAGACCGAATAAGACGAACCTAACCCGCATTAACTGATGAATGAAACTATGAAGAACCTCGTGGTACGCACGCTGAGCGGCCTTGTCCTGGCAGCGGTGGTACTGGGGGCGATCGTCTGGTCGCAGTGGAGCTTCGGCGCGTTGCTCGCGGCGCTGCTCGTGGGCGGCATGTACGAGTTCTATACGCTGGCCGGGAAACAAGGCAATGCGCCGCAGAGAGTCGTAGGGCTTGTTGCGGGTGTTGTGCTTTTCGTGCTCAATTTCGCGTTCGTCTCGGACGACATCGAGATTCTCGGCGACGCCCGGCAGGCCTTCGGCTGCGGGCTGGCGTTCCTGTTGCTGCTCCTGCCCGCCATGTTCATCTGCGAACTCTACCGCAGGGGTGAAAACCCGGCCTCCGGGATCGGCACGACGATCATGGGAATCTGCTACGTGGCATTGCCCCTGTCGCTGATGTGCTATATCCCGATCGTCGGCAGCGATACCTGGAACCCGTGGATCATGGTCGCCTATATCTTCATCATCTGGGCCAACGACGTCTTCGCCTACCTGGTGGGGATGTCCGTCGGACGCCACCGCCTTTGCGAACGCCTTTCGCCCAAGAAATCCTGGGAGGGGTTCTTCGGCGGGATCGCCGGTGCCGTCGTCATGGGCATCGTGGCTGCACGGATGCTGGACGGGAATATGTGGGTTTGGGCCGGTCTGGCACTGGTCGCCGCCGTTTCGGGCGTGCTGGGCGACCTGGTGGAGTCGATGTTCAAGCGGGCTGCCGGCGTTAAGGATTCGGGGCGGCTGATCCCCGGCCACGGCGGGGTGCTCGATCGTTTCGACGCCATGCTGCTCTCGGCGCCGTTCGTATTCGTCTATATGCTTTTTGTGATGTAACTGCAAACCTAAAAAAGAGTTATGAGGATAAATAAGGAAGGCTACAAGATTATCTGTATCTCGGGTGCCGTCTGTGTATTTATATTTTGGCTGATCTATCACCTGCTGGTCAGCGATTCGAATATTTCGCTGTTGTGGGTGAGCGCCGTGCTTTTGCTGTTGTTCTGGTTCTTTATCGTCGCGTTTTTCCGGGAACCCCGCCGTGTGCGGATACACGATGCCGACCTGGTTTTCTCTCCCTGCGACGGCCGCGTGGTCGTGACGGAGGTTGTGAAGGAAACCGAATACCTGAACGAGGAGATGTTGCAGATCTCGATCTTCATGTCCGTGACCAATGTCCATATGAACTGGGTGCCGGTCGGGGGCACGGTCGAGTATTTCAAATACCATCCGGGGCGTTTTCTGGTGGCATGGCATCCCAAGTCGTCGACCGAGAACGAACGCACGACGACCGTCGTGAGGATGGCCTCCGGCCGGAAGGTGCTTTTCCGCCAGATTGCGGGCCTGATTGCACGCCGCATCATCTCCTACATGAAAGTCGGTGAGCCCGTGGAGCAGAACAGCGTCTGCGGCTTCATCAAATTCGGCTCGCGCGTCGACGTCCTGGTACCCAAGGACAGCGAACTGCTGGTCGAGATCGGCGATCCGGTCGTGGGTTCGCAGACCCCCATCGCACGCCTGCATAAGATCTAACCCCTCTTTCGAAGGATGAAAACGACTCCCCAGACCTTCCTGAAGTTCATCGCGGGCGCGGCCGTAGCTGCGGCCGTCCTCTTTCTGGTCTGGTATTTCAGTTCGATCGTCGTATACATACTCATATCCGCCGTGCTGGCCGTCGTGGGCAATCCGCTCGTGAAACGCCTCGCGGCGCTGCATATCAAGGGCTGGAAAGTGCCCCGCTGGCTGGCTGCGCTGGTGACGCTGATCGTCATCTGGGTGGTGCTGGCCACGCTGTGCTCGCTGTTCGTGCCGCTTGTGTTCAATAAGATTTACCAGCTGTCGAACCTCGATTTCGCCGCCGTCGTGCAAAGCATCGAGGAGCCGATAGCCCAAGCACAGGGATACCTGCATGAGTTCTTCGCCGTGCCCGAAAGCACGTTCTCCCTCTCGGAGGCGCTCGCATCGGCGCTCAAGCAGATTATCGACATCGAATCGCTCAATTCGGTGTTCTCCTCGATCGTCAACGTGGTGCTCTCGTCGGTTATCGCCATTTTCTCCATTACGTTCATCACCTTCTTTTTCCTCCGGGACGAAGGGTTGTTCTATGCCATGGTGACGGCCATGTTCCCCGAGCGTTACCACGAGAATATCACCCGCGCACTCGATTCCGTCACGCTGCTGCTGGCCCGCTACTTCACGGGTATTCTCTCGGAAAGCCTGATGCTGATGGTCGCCGTGTCGCTCACGATGATGGCCTTCGGCATGAAGGCGGCTGACGCTGCGTTCATCGGCCTTGTGATGGGCGTGATGAACGTGGTGCCCTATGCCGGGCCGCTGATCGGCGGTATCGTTTCCGTCTTCGTGGGTATCGTAACCCCGATCGGGGGGATGACCGTGGGGCATACTGCTTTTATAATCGCAGGTTCGCTGCTGATCCTCAAGGGGATCGACGATTTTGTGGTGCAGCCGACGCTCTATTCCGAGCGTGTCAAGGCCCATCCGCTCGAAATCTTCCTTGTAATCCTCATCGCCGGGTCGATGGCCGGAATCCTCGGCATGCTGCTGGCAATCCCTTCCTATACCGTACTGCGTGTCTTTGCCAAGGAGTTCTTCTCGCAGTTCCGGCTGGTGCGTAAACTGACCGAGAAAATCTGATGGCCGGGGTGACGATAGAGGGCGTAGTGGAACACGGACGCCGGCTCGGGCGCGAGTTGGGATTCCCGACGGCAAACATGGCCGTGCCTGATTCCGTGACGGCCGCGGACGGGGTCTATTATTCCCGCGCGGAGGTGGACGGGACGCTTTACGACGCGATGTCCAACCTGGGCAGCAACCCTTCGGTCGGCGGAGCCGTCCGCCATCTGGAAACCCATATCTTCGGGTTCGGAGGTTCGCTCTACGGCCGTACGCTGCGCGTGGAACTGGTGCGTAAGATCCGTGACGAACGTCGTTTCGCGACGATCGGGGAGCTGCGGGCGCAGATCGCCAGGGACAAGGAATATATATTGGAATTAAAAGATAATACTATGTATTTGGATTTGACAATGCCCTACAAGGTGGCCGACATGTCGCTGGCCGAGTGGGGGCGTAAAGAGATTGAGATCGCCGAGCACGAGATGCCGGGACTGATGGCCGTGCGCCGCAAATACGGCCCGCAGAAGCCGCTGGAAGGCGTGCGCGTGATGGGGTCGCTGCACATGACCATCCAAACTGCCGTGCTCATCGAGACGCTCGTCGAGTTGGGCGCCGACGTGCGCTGGTGCTCGTGCAACATCTTCTCGACGCAGGATCATGCCGCCGCAGCCATCGCCGAGGCCGGGGTTCCCGTTTTCGCCTGGAAAGGCGAAACCCTGCCCGAATACTGGTGGTGCACCGCCATGGCGCTCTCGTTCCCCGGCGGCAAGGGCCCGCAGCTGATCGTGGACGACGGCGGCGATGCCACGCTGCTGATCCACAAAGGGTACAAGGCCGAGAACGATGCTTCGACACTCGACTATGAGCCTTCGTCCTACGAGGAGGAGGTGATACTCGGTACGCTCAGGACGATCCTTGCCGAAGACAAGGACAAATGGCACCGCACGGTGGCCGAGTGGAAGGGTGTGAGCGAGGAGACCACGACGGGCGTACACCGCCTCTACCAGATGCAGGAGGCCGGCGAGCTGCTCGTCCCGGCCATCAATGTCAACGACTCTTGCACCAAGTCGAAGTTCGACAACCTCTACGGCTGCCGCGAGTCGCTGGCCGACGGCATCAAGCGCGCCACGGACGTGATGATCGCCGGCAAGGTGGTCGTGGTCTGCGGCTACGGCGACGTGGGCAAGGGCTGTGCCCGTTCGATGCGTTCGTACGGCGCACGTGTCATCGTGACCGAGATCGACCCGATCTGCGCCCTGCAGGCCGCCATGGAAGGCTTCGAGGTCAAGACCGTCGAGAGCGCACTCCCCGAAGGCAATATTTACGTCACCTGCACGGGCAACTGCGACATCATCACGCTGGAGCACATGGAGAAGATGCGCGACCAGGCGATCGTTTGCAACATCGGCCACTTCGACAATGAAATCCAGATGGCGCGTCTCGAAAAATCGGGGGCCGTCAAGACCAATATCAAGCCGCAGGTCGACAAGTTCACCTTCCCCGACGGACACTCGATCTTCGTGCTGGCCGAAGGCCGTCTGGTGAACCTCGGTTGTGCGACGGGACACCCCTCGTTCGTGATGTCGAACTCCTTTACCAACCAGTGCCTTGCGCAGATGGAGCTGTGGCAGGAGAACCTCGAAGTGGGCGTGTACCGCCTGCCCAAGCACCTCGACGAGGAGGTGGCACGCCTGCATCTGGACAACCTCGGCGTGGAACTCACGCACCTCACCGGGAAACAGGCCGACTATATCGGCGTAAATCCCGACGGCCCTTACAAAGCCGAGCACTACCGCTATTAGCGGCAGGAGGCTGCGTGGGCTTCGGGGCTCTTCCCCGGCGAAACGGGAAGTTTCCTGCGCCCGTCCGGTTTCTGGCCGGGTGGGAAGTCAAGACCTGTTTTATGATTCCACCCCTGTCGGAAAAACCTTCGGCAGGGGTGTTTTCCTTTCCCAGTGGCTTGCGTTCCCGGCGTTTTCCGTTCCCGGCGTTTTCGTTCGCGGCGTTTCCGCTCAGGATGTTTTATTTCCCGCCGGCTTGCCGGACTGCCCGTTTAGTACTTTGGCCGGGAGCGGGCACGAAAAAGCCGCCGGGAGACCGGCGGCTTTCGTTATTGGGAAGCAGGGGTGGTTTAGTACCCGAAAATCTCCTCCTGTGTCACGGTCTGGATCGGGCCGAGGGTCTTGAGGTAGTTCAGATCGAGATCCTGGATGTCGCCCAGAATGCCGTAGACGTATTTGCGTCCTTTCACCCACTTTTCCTGTGCGGCCTTGACGTCGGCGAGCGTCATCTGCTGCGCCTTCTCGAAGATTTGCTTTCCGCGCGGCTCCGTCAGGCCGAGGTCGCGCATGCGGATGTAGCTCCACAGTACGCCGTCCTTCACCGTGCGCTCGGTGCGCAGGCGCGAGATAAGGGCCTCCTTGGCGATGCTGAACGCCTTTTCCGATTCAGGCATGTTGTTGATGATCTCGTCGAATGCCTCGATGGCCTTCTGCATCTTGTCGTTCTGCGTGGCGATGAAGGCCATGTAGTAATAGTCTCCCTTGGCGTTGGTCGGGATGGCGAGGTTGGCCCATGCCGAGTAAGCCAGACCGCGGGCTTCGCGCATCTCCTGAAAGACGATGGTGTTCATGCCCCCGCCGAAATACTCGTTGTAGAGGGTGATCTGCGGGTCGGCTGCGAGGTCGAATTTCTCGCCGCGGTTCGAATACTGCATGTAGTAGAGCTGCTTGGCGTCGTACTGGGCAAGCATGACCTTGTTTTCATCGGTGGGTTGCAGCGTGCTGAACTTTTTTTCCAGCGGCTGGAGGTCGGCTGCCACCTTGTGGTGTGCGGCCAGGGCGGCTTTCACTTCGGCCTCGTCCTGCGGGCCGTAGTAGAGCACCTCGTGCTGCTTGCCCATCAGGTCGCCGATCTTTGCAAGCAGCTGTTCCGAGGTCAGCCCCTGCAATGCCGGGTCGGTGAGCGTGGTGCGGCGGATGAAATCGCTGCCGTAGATCATGTAACGCTGGAGCGCTCCGAAGCAACGGCTCTGGTTGAGCTTGGCGTCGGCGCGGCTCTTTATCATGTCGCCCTTGAGGTTTTGCAGGATCTCCTCGTTGGGCTGCGCCCCGGCGATCAGCCCTTCGACGATCTCCATCGCCTTGCCCATGTTCTCACTCAGGCCCGATACCTCGATCCAGCTCTGGTTGGCTCCGGCGCTCAGGCCGAACGAGCAGGCGATGGCGTACATCTCCGATGCGATCTGCTCGGCGCTCATCTTGTCCGTTCCGAGGTAGCTCAGGTAGTCGAAGGCCAGGTTGAGTGCCGGGTCGTTCTCCGTACCCGTGTTGAATACGTAGATCAGCGTGAAGATGTCGTTGGTTTCGTTCTTCTTATACAGCACGTTGACGCCCTTCTGCGCCTCGAACTGCGACATGTCCTTCTTGTAGTCCACGAATACCGGCTCGATAGGCTCGACCTTCGAGTTCTGTATCTCGGTGAGGAACTCGCTCTGCGAGTCTCGGTTGGTCACGATCGGGGTGATCTTCGGGGCGGCGATCTTCTGCTCGTTGGGATCTTTGCCCTCGCGCTTGTAGACGATGGCGTAACTCTCGGGGCCGAGGTACTTGTTGGCCCAGTCCACGATGTCCTGCTTGGTGATCTTCGACATGCGGTCGATCCGTGCGACTTCGTCTGCCCAGTCGGTTCCGCTGATGAACGAATAGACATAGAGTATCGCGCGGCTGTCGTTCTCCTCGAACGAGCGCATCAGCTGCATTTTGTAGTTGTTGATGGTCGCTTCGATCAGGTTTTCATCGAAGTCCCCGTCCCGCAGTTTTGCTACTTCCGCCAGAAGCAGGTCGCGTACTTCGTCGAGCGACTGCCCGGTCTTGGGGCGTCCGGCTACGAGGAACGAGCTGTAATCGGGTTGCGTCGAGGCGTAGCCGTAAGCCGAGAGCACCTTCTGCTGCTGGTTGAGGTCGAGGTCGATCAGGCCGGCCTGGCCGTTGTAGAGGATCGAACCCACGATGTCGCTGATATCGGTCGACTTGTCGTTCGCGCCAGGCAGGCGCCAGCCCAGCATCACATTGGCGGCTTCCAGCCCGTATACTTCCTTCACGACGGGAGCCGTGATCGGCTGTTCGGGCTCGAAGTGCAGCTTCGGCAGGTTGGGGTTCGGCTGCATGTCGCCGAAATATTTTTCGATCGTAGCGACCATTTCGTCGGGATCGAAATCACCCGATACGCAGACGGCCATGTTGTTGGGCACGTAATAGGTCTTGTGGTAATTCCTGACATTGGTGATCGAGGGATTCTTCAGGTGTTCCTGCGTGCCCAGTACGGTCTGCGTGCCGTAGGGGTGGTGGGGGAAGAGGGCGGCGTCCATGGCCTCCCAGACTTTGCGGCTGTCCTGCGTCAGGGACATGTTCTTCTCCTCGTAAATAGTCTCCAGCTCGGTGTGGAAGCCGCGGATCACGGGGTTCTTAAACCGGTCGGCCTGGATCCTGGCCCAGTTGTCGATCTCGTTCGAAGGGATGTCCTCGACGTATACGGTCATGTCCTGCGACGTAAAAGCATTGGTGCCGTTGGCGCCGATGGCCGACATCAGTTTGTCGTACTCGTTGGGGATGGCGATTTTCGAAGCCTCGTAGCTGATCGAGTCGATGCGGTGGTAGATCGCCGCACGCTCGGCCTCGTCGGTGGTCTTGCGGTAAACTTCGAAGAGGTTTTCGATCTCATCGAGCATCGGTTTCTCGGCTGCGAAGTCCGATGTGCCGAACTGCTGCGTCCCCTTGAACATCAGGTGTTCGAAATAGTGCGCCAGTCCGGTGGTCTCGGCCGGGTCGTTCTTGCCGCCCACGTTCACGGCGATGTAGGTCTGGATGCGCGGCGTCTCCTTGTTGACGCTCATATAGACTTTCAGCCCGTTGTCCAGGGTGTAGATTTTGGTGTTCAACGGATCGCCCTTCACTGTTTCGTACTTGTACTTAGAATTAGAACAAGCCGCGGCCAGCATCGCTGCGATGACTACCGCAAAGAGTAGGAGTTTTTTCATTATCGAAAGGGTTAAAATAGAGTTGCGAACCAGTCCCGTATGGCGGGGTATGTGTCGGCCGTGACGTGTATGAGCATCCCGACGGCAGCCACGACCTTGAGCCCCGTGCCGACGATGAACGAGAGGAAGGAACCGAAACCCACGAGGATCGCCTTCGGGAAGTCCCCGCGGTCATTGAGCAATTCCCCCGCCACGGCGCCGACGAACGGCCCCAGGATGATGCCTATGGGCGGGAAGATGAAAAATCCGGCGAATACGCCGACCGTGGCCCCGATGGCGCCCGCCCGCGAGCCGCCGAATCTGCGGGTCATCCACGCAGGCAGGAAATAATCGGCCACACTGACGGCCACGGTGATGGCCAGCCATATCCATAGGGCCGATGCCGACATATGCGAATAGGAGGTGAAATAGGCGCACAGAAGCCCTGCGTAACTGAGCACCACGCCCGGCAGGGCGGGGACGATACAGCCGATGATGCCGACGATCGTGAACAGGAATGCAAGTACGGAAAGCGCGATGTCCATATATCCGGGATAAAAAAGACCGTTAACATCGACAAATATAAACATTTATAGCAAAAAAATCTCCCTTTAGGGGAGATTTTTTACTTTTCCGGCCTTTCCGGCCGGCGGTTCCGGATGCGTTATCCGATCAGATGGTTGGTAGCCGTGTCGGGGAAGATGACCCAGGGTTTGAACTGCTTGGCATCCTCGAAATCCATCAGCGCATAGGATGCGATGATGATGACGTCGCCCACCTGTACTTTGCGTGCGGCGGCGCCGTTGAGGCAGATACAGCCGCTTGCGCGTTCGCCCTTGATGACATAGGTTTCGAAACGCTCTCCGTTGTTGATGTCCATGATCTGGACTTTCTCGCCCTCGATGATGTTGGCGGCTTCCAACAGCGCCTCGTCGATGGTGATGCTCCCCACGTAATTCAGGTCGGCCTGTGTGACCGTCACGCGGTGGATTTTGGATTTGATGACTTCAATCTGGAATTTCATTATCGGATACGGATGTTGTCGATTAAACGAATATCTCCTGCCTGTACTGCGATGCAGCCCTGGATGCGGGGGGAGTCGTCCCAGGCGGCGACCTCCTGCATCGTCCGTGCGTCGACCGACTGGTAATAGATGACCTTCAGCAACGGGTTGCGTTCCACCTCGGCCGTGACCCACTCCTTGAGTCGTGCGGGAGCCATCTCCTGCGATTGGGTCACTGCGGCGCGCAGCGTGGCGTAGATGTGCGGCGCTGCGGCCCGGTGCGCTGCATCGAGCAGCGTGTTGCGCGACGAGAGGGCCAGCCCGTCTTCGCCGCGGACGATCGCGCATTCGACGATCTCGATGGGGAGTGCCAGCTGGGCCACCATCGACTTGATGACGGCGATCTGCTGGAAATCCTTTTCCCCGAAATAGGCGCGTGCGGGGCGCACGATGTCGAACAGGCGGCTGACGACCTGCGCTACGCCGTTGAAATGGCCGGGGCGCGTGGCGCCCTCCATCACCTTGTCGATCAGTCCGAAATCGAACTGCCGGGTGTCGGGCTGGGGATATATCTCCTCGACCGTGGGCATCAGCACGAAATCCGCCCCGGCCTCTTCCAGCAGGCGGGCATCGGCCTCTGGCGTGCGGGGGTAATGCTTCAGGTCGTTTTTGTCGTTGAACTGCGTGGGGTTTACGAAGACGCTCACCACGACGGTGCCGTTTTCCCGCCGGGCACGCTCCACGAGCGAGCGGTGTCCTGCATGCAGGGCACCCATCGTCGGTACGAAGCCGATTCCCGACTGCTCCGCCTTGTCCAGCTCTGCACGGAGCTCCTTGACACTTTCAAATACTTTCATCCTTTCTTGATGCGAGTTGTGCGGGCAAAGGTAGAAATTCCATCAGACATAACGAAGAAAAAAGTCGGAAAAATAAGCCGTATCTTTTTCTTATGCGCACCATGCCGTTCCGAAATCCCGGTTTTCCGGCCTCGGAGGCGGATGCGGTTCTGTAAAATGCGGCTTTCGTGTGAAAAAGGGTGGCATTCATTGATTTTATTTCCGGATATCGCATAATGCGCCTATATTTACAACCGATGAAACAATGGCGGGGTACCCGCTTCCCGTTCCGGAATGGAAACGGGCGCGGCGGTTCCCTATTCCGGCAATCCAAACTTAAACGCCTCACGGGAGCCGGGGCACAATTTTAAAGTTATGAAGAAATTTATTCTTTGTTTGCTGGCCGTTGCCGCCGGCATGTCAGCATTCGGCCAGGGCCGCGTGATGGGAGTGCGCGCCGGACTGAATGTGACCAGTATCGACCTGAGCGCGGGCAGTAACAGCTTCTCGTTCGACTCGCGTGCGTCGTACAATGTGGGCTTTGCCTACCAACAGCCGTTGCTGCGGACGCTGCCGCTCTACCTGGAAACGGGCCTTTACCTGACGGGACGCGGCGGATCGGTCAATGCCTCCAATTTCGATCTGGGATTCGACGAGGAGTTGTCCGGCAAGGTGAAGTTCAATATGCTCTATTTGCAGGTGCCCGTTGTGGTCAGCTGGCATTTCAATGTCAGGAGCGTTTCGATACAGCCCCTGGCGGGTGTCTTCTATGGGTTCGGTATCCATGGCAAGGCGAAGTTCAAGGGCGAGAAGGCCGACCTGTTCAAGTCCACCGACCTGGGGGATGGCGCCGAGGAGGAAGCGATGTTCAAACGCTCCGACCTGGGCCTGCGCTTCGGTGCCAACGTGACGTTCAAAAAGCATTACAATGTCAGCCTCGGGTATGACCTGGGCCTGCTGAACATCCTGAAGGATGCCGACGAGGTCAAGGCCAAGAACGGCAGCTTCTTCGTTTCGCTGGGTTACAACTTCTGATCCCGGGAACGGGCGGCCGGATGGCGGCCGGAAATAAAAAGCACCGGAAGGCGTCGAACCTTTCCGGTGCTTTTTTGTGCCCGCGCTGTTCGGGTTGTCAGCGGGTCGGCAGCCAGACGCGGTAGCCGCCGTTTCCCCGGTTGCCGAAGGCGTAGTAGGGGATGGCCGTGAAGGTGCTCTTCGCGCCCTTGCCGTCGATGGCCGTTCCCGTGATGACCGGCGTGCCGTCCATCAGGTCGCTGCGGTATCCGAGTTCCATGCTGCCGGCCGTGTCGAGCCTCAGCCGGGCGTAATCCGCGTTGTCCGCCTGCTCGATGCAGTATACCAGCGGCCCGGCCGCGATGGTGGCCATGCCGTCCAGTTCCCGGGCGGCTTTATGTGCCCGGACGAGGCGCGGCGCGACGGGAAGTTCCAGCACGATGCGGTCTGCGGGGTTCCAGACCCGGTCGAGGAGGGCATACCCTTTGTCGAGGCGGATTTCGACCGGGGTGCCGTTCACCGAGAGCACCGGCGCGGCCGGGCTTTCGGATACGTACAACCCGAACGGGTTTTCCTCGCCGCGGGCCCAGCCCGGGATACGTACCTTCACGGTGAAGCGTGCCGCCTTTTCGGGCGTAAGCGTGAGGACGACCTTTCCGTCCACGGGGTATCGGGTCTGCTGCCGGACATGCACCTGCATGTCGCCGAGCGCGATGTCGGCATCGCTGCCGATGAACAGGTTGACATAGACCGTCCTGTCGTCCCGGGCGTAGATGAATTCGGGGGTCGCCGAGACTATCTTGAGGAACATCGGCGGGCAGCAGGGGCAGGGGTGCCATTCCCAGCGTTCGCTGCGGTCGGTGTTGAGAGGGTTCTGGTAGGTATACTGCCTGCCCGAGGCGGCGACGCCAGCCAGCACGTTGTTGTATAGCGCGCGTTCGAATTCATCCATGTATTTCGCGTCGCCCGTGAGCTGGTTCATCGCCTGGCTGAAGAACCCCACACCTACGGCGGCGCAGGTTTCCAGATAGGCGTCGGTGGGCAGGTAGTAGTCGTGGCCGAACTTTTCGTCGAAATGCACTGCCCCGACACCGCCCGTGACGAAGAGTTTTTTTCCGGCCATGTCGTCCCACCAGCGTTTCGCCGTGGCGATGTAGTCCGCATTGCCGTTCTCATAGGCCGCCGCGGCGATGCCCGTCGCCAGCAGGGTGGCCCTCACGGCGTGCCCGACGATGGCGGGCTGGTCGAATACGCGGATCGAGTCCTGCGCGTAATCGCCCCATGCGGGCCGTGCTTCGGGGCCGAATTCCGTGGTGTAGAGCTCCTCGTGGATCCACCGCTCCGCGCTGTCGTTGCCCCACGTGCCCCACAGCGGATAGCCGCAGTGTACGCCGCGGTTGCCGATCCAGAACTCGGCCAGCCGGAGGTAGTCGCCGGCTGCGGACTGCGCCCCGGTTTGCGCGCGCAGGCCGGGGCGGTCGCGGTAGAGCTTGTAGAGTTTTACCAGGGCCTCCTCGGGGCCTGAGTGCGCCGGGACGATATTCTTTTTCGGGGCGGGCCCCATCGTTCGCACCATGTAGTCCGCCATGCGCGTGGCGACTTTCAGCAGCCTGTCGTCCCCCGTGGCTTCGTAATAGTGTACCCCGGCTTCGATGAGCATGCCGGCGTTGTAGACGTCGTGCTGCATGCGCAGGAACCCGCCGTTCGCGCCCCAGCGGTGGTTGTCCTCCGTTAGCTGGGTGTTGGTGCCGACGAACCCGTCCGGATCGCTCTTTTGTGCCGCTTCGATGCGGGCGATGTAGCCGTCTACACGGGCTTTGAGCGCCGGGTCGGGACGTTGTGCCAGCAGGTCGGAGATCCCCCGGATCGTCTCGTACACCAGCCCGTCGTACCAAGGCGTCCCCGCGTGGCGGCCGATATCGCGTGCGCCCGATGCTACGAGGTCGAAATTTTCGAAAGCGTCGACGCCGCACGCGAAATGCGCCGGGTCGTTCCCTTCGAACTTGTCGAGCATGTCGCCGACGGTGACATGTTCCCATTTTTCATAGCGGGGGCTCCAGAAGGCGTCTTCGACCCGGACGCTTCCGGCCTCCAGCGGCCGGATTTTTGCAGTCCCGGAGTCCCGGTTGCACCCTGCGGCCAGGAGCGGCAGGGCCAGAAGTGCGGTTTTGATAGGTTTCATCGATGTGGGTTTATGTTGTTTTTCCGAATTTATCCGGCATAGTGCCTGCCTTGTGGCAAATATAAATAAAAAATCCGTCATACTGGTACGAACTGGTATGTTTTTTTGAAGGCTAATGTCCGCACAACGGGCGCCGCCGGGTGTGGCGGGGAGGTGCGTTTGCCGGCACATATTGTATATGTGTCCATGCGTATATTCGTCCGTATGCGGCTTTTTCGCAAAAAAACCGTATATTTCGGGGAAATTCAAACCCGAACGACATGAAAAATTTATTTACACTGACATCTATGACTGTTACCGCTGTTGCACTGACTTCGTGCTGCGGGGCATCGAAGAGCGAAGCCCCGTGGATCGTCGACCGTTTCGACGACATCAAGGTCATCCGTTACGAAGTCCCCGGTTTCGAGCAGCTTCCGCTTGCGGAGAAGGAACTGGTCTATTACCTGGCCGAGGCTGCCAAGTGCGGCCGGGACATCCTTTTCGACCAGAATTTCAAATACAACCTCGCCGTGCGCCGTACGCTCGAAACGGTTTACGAGAACTACCGGGGCGACCGCTCGGCGGCCGAATGGAAGGCCTTGGAGAAATACCTGAAAAAGGTGTGGTTCGCCAACGGCATTCATCACCACTATTCGAACGACAAGTTCGTCCCCGAGTTCACCGAAGGTTACCTGCTCGACGTGATAGAGACGATCCCCGAGGAGAAGTTCGGCGACCTGAACCCGCTGCGCGGCGAGGTCTGCAAGGCTATCTTCGATCCGGCGCTCTATAAAACGCGCCTGAACCAGACGGCGGGCGAAGACCTGATCGCCACCTCGTCGAACAACTACTACGAGGGCGTGACGCAGGCCGAGGTCGAGAAATTCTACGCCGACATGGTCGACCACAACGACCCGGAACCGATCTCCTACGGCCTGAACTCCAAGCTGGTGAAGGAGAACGGCGTCCTAAAGGAGCGCGTATGGAAGGTCGGCGGCATGTATTCGCCCGCCATCGAGAAGATCGTCTACTGGCTCGAAAAAGCGCAGGCCGTAGCCACCGAACCGCAGAAAAGCAATATCGCAGCGCTGATCGAATATTACAAGACCGGCGACCTGCGCGAGTTCGACCGCTATAATATCGGCTGGGTGAAGGACACCGTGTCGAACGTCGACTTCGTGAATGGCTTTATCGAGGATTACGGCGATCCGCTCGGCCGCAAGGCTTCGTGGGAGGGCATCGTGAATTTCATGGACAAGGAGGCCTGCCACCGTACGGAGGTGATTTCGGATAACGCGCAGTGGTTCGAAGACCATTCGCCCGTTGCTCCCGCCTACCGCAAGGAGAAGGTGAAGGGCGTTTCGGCCAAGGTCATCACGGTGGCGATGCTGGGCGGCGACTGCTATCCCGCCACGCCCATCGGCATCAACCTGCCCAATGCCGACTGGATCCGCAAGGAATACGGGTCGAAGTCGGTCACGATCGACAACATCACTTATGCCTACGACATGGCCGCCCACGGCAACGGCTTCAACGAGGAGTTTGTGCTGCGTGCCGGAGACCGCGAGGTGATGGACAAGTACGGCAAACTGGCCGACGACCTGCATACCGACCTGCACGAATGCCTGGGGCACGGTTCGGGCCAACTGGCACCGGGCGTGAAGGGCAACGAGCTGAAGAGTTACAGCTCGACGCTCGAGGAGACCCGCGCCGACCTCTTCGGCCTCTACTACCTGGGCGACCCGAAGATGGTGGAACTGGGGCTGGTGCCCTCGTTCGACGTGGCGAAGGCCGGCTATGCGAAATATATCCTGAACGGCATGATGACCCAGCTGGCGCGTATCGAGCCGGGCAAAAACGTCGAGGAGTCGCATATGCGCAACCGCAAGCTGATCTGCGAGTGGTGCTATGAGCGCGGCAAGGCCGACAACGTGATCGAAATGATCCGGGAAAACGGCAAAACCTATGTCGTGGTCAACGATTACGAAAAACTGCGCCGACTGTTCGGCGACATGCTCCGCGAGGTGCAGCGCATCAAGTCCGAAGGCGACTACGAGGCCGGCAAGGCGCTTGTCGAGCGGTATGCCGTCCAGGTCGATCCCCAGCTGCACCGGGAGGTGCGCGACCGTTACTATGCACTCGGCATCGAACCTTACGGCGGCTTCGTGAACCCCGAGTTCGAACTTGTCGAAAAGGACGGCAGGGTGGTCGATGTGAAAATTTCCTATCCGGCGAACTACGTCGAGCAGATGCTCGGCTATTCGAAGAATTATTCTTTCCTGCCCAATATCAATTGACGGGCGCAGTCCCGGAAGAGAAAGCCGCCCCGAACAATTCGGGGCGGCTCTTTTTATCGGAAAGTTCCGGCCGGGATTCTGCCGTGCTTCCGCAGAGGGCTTGCCTTGCGGAAGGGGGCTGCAATTTCTCTCAGCGGTTGGTCATCCGCATGTATTCGAATTCGGCCGCCTGGCCTTCCGGCCCCTGGTAATACAATCCCGGGCGTGCTACGCGATCCCATTGCAGCAGGTCTTCGGCACCTACGGGCAGGTTCTCCACTTGTTTCCAGGTGTGTCCGTCGGTGCTGTACCCGAATGCTGCGGGGGCATTCCCCCGTACTTCGATGCGCAGGTAGACCGGCAGATGCGACCCGATCTGCCCGGAGCTGCCCAGTAGCGTTTCCCTGCCGTCCTTGTAGAGCTTCAACAATACCTCGTCGCCCTGCAATCCCCATACGAGGAGGTTCGCTGCATCCCCGTAAACGGTGAGCCCGCTCCATCCTGCGTTGCGGTCGGAGAGTGCCGTTTCGAGCGTATAGTCGGGACTTACGGCCCTCAGGCAGAGCGCCGTGCCGGTTTTCACGCCCTCTTTGGGCCGGCCGCCCAGGTAGAGGCGCCCGTCGGCAAGCTCGATCTCGGGCGTCGCGTAAGGATAGTTCCACGTCCATTCGGGTCGGAGCCGGTCGGCCGTGAAGTCATCCGCGAAATCGAATACGGGCTGTTGTGCCATACCGGCAAAAGGCATCGGCTGCGTCAGGGATGCCGTCTCCCCGCCCGTGAAATGAAGCCACAGGTCATCGCCCAGGACGATCTCCTGCAACATCGGCTGGCGTCCCAGAAAGAAATTCTCACCGGCCAGATAGGCGTGGCAGAGGTAGAACATCCTCCCGTCGGGCGTCGTCGTGACGGTGCCGTGCCCGATGGACTGGACATCGCCGCCGCCGTGCAGGATCGGGTTCCCGGCGTAACGCTCGTAGGGGCCCCGCAGGTTTTTCGAGCGGGCGACCGCCACGGCGTAGTCGCTCCCAGGGCCGCAGCAGCCGTTTATGGAGTAGACGATGTAATAGTAATCGCCGATTTTCAGCCAGTGCTGCCCTTCCATGCCCTGCCGTTTGTCGTCGCGCAGCAGCGTGAAGGGTTCCCCCGCCATGCGCAGCCCGTCGTCCGAGATTTTGCAGGCCAGGAGTTCGATCGGCCTTGGGTCGAGTCCGTAGGCTTTCCACGAGATATACAGCTCGCCGGCATCTTCCAGCACGAATGCGTCGATCGCCTCGGTGCCGTACTCGACGATCGGGCCGTGGTCGGTATAGGGGCCTTCGGGTTTGTCGGCCGTGGCGACGCCGATATACGACGTCCCGTCGGTTTTCCGGCGTGCCGTATAATAAGCGTATGTTTTGCCGTTGCGGTGGAAAAGTTCCGGGGCCCAGAACGAGGATCTCGTCCATGCGGGCTGCTGCTCGAACAGGTGCCCGATCTGCTGCCAGTTGACCAGGTCTTTGGAGCGGAACAGCGGGTAGTAGGGGGCCCATTCCGACGAGGTGCCCGTCGCGTAATAGGTGTTGCCGACCCGGATGACCGTCGGGTCGGCCATGTCGCCCGCAATGACCGGGTTGCGGAACGTAGCCTGCTGGGCGCCGGCGCCCATGAAGGTCAGGAGCGAGGCTAAAAGCAATAGATGTTTCATCTGCATGAAATTTTAGGTGTGAGGGGCAGTTCTGCCGACAAATATACACAAAATTTCGGGTGGGAAATACATCGGAATTACATATGTTTGCCCTTATTCGGATGAGACGGCCTGCGTCCGGGCTCCTCCGGTTACAAACGGCAAGGCGCACCCCGCAGGGTGCGCCTTGCCGTTTCTTCGGGGAGGGACGGGATTATTCCGCAACCTCTTCGAACATGTCTTTGCCGACGCCGCAGACGGGGCAAACCCAGTCTTCGGGAATCTCTTCGAACTGCGTTCCGGGGGCGATGCCTCCGTCGGGATCGCCCACTGCGGGGTCGTATACCCACTCACAAACGGTGCAACGGTACTTTTTCATTTCTTCTGGTTTTTAATGCGTTGTTTGTTATTTTTCGTTTTTACGGGCCGTTCCGGCCTCGGTTGCAAATATAAGATCATTTTCCGGAAATACGCAATCCCCGGGCGTCTTCTGTCGACTTTTTGGCCGGATCCCGATACTATTGCGCCTGCTCTTCCACTTCGTCGTCTTCCGCCGGGCGGTTGCCTCCGGGGGGCATAAGCTCCTCCACGAGGCGGTCGGCATCCGAACACGAGACGTACAGGCGGTCTTCGTAAATGTCGGTGATCTCCACGAAGTTTTTCCACTCCGAGGCGTAGAGTTTTACGCGTTCGAACCGCCTGAGGTCGAGGAAATGTCCGTAATAACCGAAGAACCCGCAGCCCCCGAATACCGGAAAGAACCATTTCATCCGCCGAGGGTCGACCCGGCGAACCGAGGCGATCTCGTCGCGGCGGATTTCGGTGATGTCCAGCAGGCAGCGCACCTCGACCTTTTCGTCGGTGACCACGATCCTGCGGGGGATCGACAGCGACATCAGGGCGATGAGCGCCACGATGAACGAGGTGAACCAGGCCGAGAGGTAGCCCCCTTCGTAGAGGTGGTACAACAACCAGCCCAGCAGTACGAAGACCACCAGATAGACCAGCGTCCAGTAGATCGCCCGGCGGCTGAAACGGTATTTATAGGTTTTCTCCATCCGCGCTTTCCTCCGTCTTTTCGCGCCCGGCCAGCAGAGCTTCGGCGATGACCATATCTTCGGGGGTCGTGATCTTCAGGTTCGTACGCTCGCCTTCGCACAGGAATACGGCCTCGCCGGCCTGTTCCACGACCGATGCGTCGTCCGTAAATTCGGGGCGGTACTCCGCCTCGTAGGCGCGGCGCAGTATGTCGGCGCGGAATACCTGCGGGGTCTGTACGATGCGCAGGCGGCGGCGGTCGGCGATGCGTGAAGCCGTGCCGTCCGTTTCGCGGTACGAATCCACGGCTTCGACGACCGGGATCGCAGTGCCGTATTCGGCGGCTGCGGCCACCGCACGGCGGATCATGCCGTGTGAGGCCAGCGGTCGTACGCCGTCCTGTACGGCGATCAATTCCGGATCGCGCTTCAGGGCTTTCAGCCCGTTTTTCACCGAATGGAACCGTTCGTCGCCTCCCGTCGTAACCGTGTGTGCCGCGATGTCGAAGCGTGCTGCGAAGTCCTTCCAGAAATCGGCGTGCTCCGCGGGCAGCACCACGACGATCTCTGCCCCGGGCAGCGCCCCGGCGAAATTGTTGATCGTATGGGCCAGGACGGGCAGGCCGCCCAGCATCATGAATTGCTTGGGACGCGAACCTCCCATGCGGGTTCCGCCCCCGCCTGCTACGATGATGACTCCTATCTGTTGTTCCATATCAGTTTTTTTCCGAATCCGAGCGTGTTGTCGGTGAATTTCATAAAGTCGGGCGCGATCGCCCACAGGGTCAGTTCTGCCAGTACGGCATAGGGAAACCGTTTGAGGTATGCCCGCCTCGCCGCCTCGTCGGCCCTTTCGGCTTTACCGCACAATTGCAGCCCCTGGACGCGTCCCACGACCTTCGTTTCGAGGACTACCGAGGCTGCGACACACGGGTTGCGAGCCATCTGCTGCGCGTGGCGTGTCGCCATGTCCGACGTGAAGATCAGCAAATTGCGTTCCGCATCGTAGCAGTAAAATGCGTTGCTGCAATAGGGCGCTCCCTCGCCGCTCGTCGCCAGCGTCAGCACATGGTGTTTTTTCAGAAACCGTACGATTCGCGCATCGACGCCGGCTTTATGTTTGGCTTCCTGCGCCCCGGTGCTTTCCGCTGTATCCTCCGGATTTCCGGTTTTTTTCGGTATACCGGACTTTTTCCGGGGCGTTCCTGTCTGTTCCCCGGCATTCCCGGGTGCTTTGCCCGTTTCCCGGATGGCTCCCGGTCTCGTCCTGCTCCCGGGCCTGTTATCGAACGGTTCCTGATCCCGGCTTTCCGGCATGTCGGCCGGCAGATGTCCCTTGTCTGTCGTTGCGGTCATTTTCCCCGTTATTTCGCCGCCACCGGTGCTGCCGGCTGCGGGATGACGAGCGAATCGAGTTGCGTGATGCGCTCCCCCTCCTTCACCTCGCCGTTCAGTTCGGCCACGATACGGTCGCGCACGAATTCGAATGTCGCGCGGTTCTCCTTCGAGATCGGTTCGGCCGGTTCCTGGGGGATTTTCAGCGGATTGATCGGCGTGCCGTTTTTCCAGATGCGGTAGTCGAGGTGGGGGCCGGTCGAGGCGCCCGTCGAACCGACGTAGCCGATCAGCTGCCCCTGCGAAACGCGCGAGCCCTTCGAGATGCCCTTGGCATAGCCGCTCAGGTGCAGGTAACCCGTCATCAGGTTGCCGGCATGTTTGATTTTGAGCGTGTTGCCACCGCCGCCGCCCCAGCCCTTGAAGGTCACTACACCGTCGGCTACGGCATGTACGGGCGTGCCTTTCGGCGCCGCGTAATCGACGCCCGTATGCGGCCGGTATACCTTGTAGATCGGATGCTTGCGCGCATAGGTAAACTTCGAACTGATGCGTGTGTATTTCAGCGGCGCCTTGAGCATCTGCTTGCGCAGGCTTCCGCCGTCGTATTCCCAATACTGGATTTTGCCGCCCTGCCGGAAGGGGATGGCGTAGTACTCCTTGCCGCCCTGGCAGAATTTGGCGCCCCAGATGCGGCCGATGCCGGCCGAAATGCTGTCGTCGATGAAGCGCTCGTCATAGATCACCGTGAAATTGTCACCCTTCTGGATGCCGAAGAAATCGACCGTCCACTGGTAAATGTCCTCCATTTCCGCGGCCAGCGCATAGGGCAGGTGCTCCTCCATGATCGCACCCCACAGCGACGAATTGATCGTGGCGCTCTTCTTGGTGCGGCGCACCGAGAACTCCTTTTCGCCTGTCTGGATGCTGACCGAATCCTCATGGAACCCGAACACCACGTATTGCGACATGTTGCGTTCGTAGACCAGGTAGTCCAGGTGGGGGGCATAGAGCGAATCCTCGTGGATGAAGACGGTGTATTTATGCCCGGCGCGGATGTTGCGCAGCGGGAAAATCTCTTTCGAGGCTTTGTCGAGCCTGTCGACCGTAAGGGCCGAAACGCCGTACCCGTTTAGGATTTTTCCCAGCGTTTCGCCGCTGCCCACCTCGCCCGTTTCGGTGCGGTAGTCGTCGGCATTGATGCCGTAAACGATATTCTGCGGCGCGGCTTCTTCCTTTTCGGCCGCGGCCTGTTGTGTGGTTCTGTTGCATGCCCCGGCGGCTACGAGCAGCAGGGCGCATATCGGTAATTTAAAACTTCTCATAGACGCAAGCAAAGATATGAAAAAAAACGCAGGAATCCCCAATTTTATTATTCCTTTGTCATTCAGGCCCGGGATTTGCTTTTTTTGTTTTGTGTTCCGGAGATTTATTGCTACCTTTGAAAAATTGTATGGATAAACCGACCCGAAATGTTGAAATGCTTGCTTGCTCCTGCGGCTCTCCTCTATAAGGCGGGGGTGACTTTCCGTCACCGTCTCTTCGACTGGGGTATCCTCAAAAGCGAGAAGTTCGACATCCCGGTCATCTGTATCGGCAACATCACCGTCGGCGGTACGGGCAAAACCCCGATGGCCGAGATGGTGATCGCCTATATGTCGCAGATGCATCGCGTCGCCCTGCTGTCGCGCGGGTACGGCCGCCGTACCAAGGGGTATCTGGAAGTGAAGGCCGACTCCCGTTACCGGGATGTGGGCGATGAGCCGCTGCAGATCAAACTCAAATTCCCCGATACGGTGGTGGCCGTGTGCGAGAAGCGCGCCGACGGGATCCGCCGCATTTGTGCCGAGCACCCCGACGTCGACCTCATCGTCATGGACGACGGATTCCAGCACCGCTATGTGGAGCCGAAGGTGAACATCGTGATGATCGACGCCACGCGCCCCGTGCAGCACGACAGGATGTTGCCGCTCGGAACCCTGCGCGACCTGCCCGAAGAACTGCACCGCGCCCACTATTTCGTCGTGACGAAGTGCCCCGAGAAGATGGCGCCCATCGACCGGCGTATCCTGCGCAAGGTGCTCATACAGGTCGCCTACCAGCGGGTCTATTTCACCCGTTTCGAGAGTTTCATGCCGCAGCCGCTCTTCCCGGATGCCGCGCCCGGCGAACCGCTCGTGCAGGGACAGCAGGTGATCGCGCTTTCGGGCATCGGGAGTCCCAAGCCATTCCTCGCGGCGTTGCGGGAAAGCTACGAGGTGGTGGCCGAGATGACGCTCGACGACCATCACGTCTACAAGGTACGCGACCTGAACCGCCTGCGCGAATTGCTGGACAGGTTCCCCGGGGCGGTCATCGTGACTACGGAAAAGGATGCCGTAAAACTGACCAACCGCGCGAAGATCCCCGAAGAGATACAGCGCGGGATATACTATTTACCGATAAATATTTCATTCATAGAGGATTCGGCGACGGATTTTCTGCAAAAACTGGAAGAAGATGTTAGAGGAAATTAAAAAAACAGCGGCTTTTATCGACGCCGCCACGAGTTCTTTCGCCCCGGAGGTGGGCATCATCCTCGGCACGGGCCTGGGCGGTTTCGCCGATAAGATCGACACTGCATTCGCCATCGAATACAAAGATATCCCGGGTTTCCCCGTTTCGACCGTCGAGGGGCACAAGGGGCGTATGATCTTCGGCACGGTCGAGGGCCGCAAGGTCGTGGCCATGCAGGGGCGCTTCCACTACTACGAGGGCTACACGATGCAGCAGGTGACTTTCCCGGTGCGCGTCATGCAGCAGCTGGGCATCAAATACCTCTTCGTGTCGAACGCTTCGGGCGGGATCAATACCTCGTTCCGCGTGGGCGACCTGATGGTCATCACCGACCATATCAACCTGATGCCCAACCCGCTGATCGGCCGTAACATCGCCGAGCTGGGGCCCCGCTTCCCGGACATGCACAACTGTTACGACAAGGCACTGATCGCCAAGGCCACGGCCATCGCCGGGGAGGAGAACATCAAACTCCAGTACGGCGTTTATGTCGGCGGCACGGGCCCGACGTTCGAAACGCAGGCCGAGTACCGTTATTTCAAGAGTATCGGCGGCGATGCGGCCGGTATGTCGACCGTGCCCGAGGTGATCGTGGCGCGCCACATGTCGATCCCGGTCTTCGGCGTCTCGGTCATCACCAACTGCGGCCTTTCGGACGAGGTGGGTGACCACGAGGATGTGCAGCGGCAGGGTAAGAAGGCCGGCATCAAGATGGAAGTGCTCTTCAAACGTATGATAAAACAGCTGTAAGATATGGTAAACAAAGTGATTCTGGTGGGCAACGTGGGTATAGACCCCGAAGTCCGCACCACCGAGAGCGGCGTGAAGGTCGCCCGCATCCGCCTGGCCACGACCGAACGCTTGTTCGACCGTCAGGCCAACGAGGCCAAGGAGCATACCGAGTGGCACACGGTCACGCTGTGGCGCGGCCTTGCCGACGTGGTCGACAAATATGTCCGCAAGGGAACCCAGATCTATGTCGAGGGGCGCCTGCGCACCCGCGAGTGGATGGACAAGGATAATAACAAGCGTTATACGACCGAGATACTGGCCGATGTGATGAACCTGCTGGGACGCCGCAGCGACAACCCGGCCTCGGACGGAGCCCCTTCCGGGTATGGTTCGCAACAGCAAGCCCCGGCTTACGGACAACCTGCCCAGGGGGGATCCCAGCAGCCGGCGGCGCAGCAACCCGCCGCGCCGGCCGTTCCGGCGGACGATCCCGACGACTTGCCGTTCTGAGGGTTTCGGAAAGAATGGGCTGTCTAACCAGTCCCGAAAATCGAAAATCACCCCTGCCAGAGTTTATTCTGACAGGGGTGAAATCGTTAAAATTAGACTTGTTAGACAACCTCTTTCGTGTCATTCGATTATGTGTCGAACCGTGCTTCCTCCCGCCCGTATCACGCGGGTGCGTCGGAAGGTTCCCGGTTTGGTCGGGTAATCTGTCTCGTACTTGTCGCCACGGCCCGGGTCAATGAGACCGGCCGGTGCGGCGATGGCGTCCGGAGCGATAGGTTTTTCACGGTGTGGCGGTCTGTGGCGGAAATGATGCGATGGGCGGCAGGCTGTTTGATTTGCACAACCGTTCGCCGTTAACACGGCCTATTGCCATTAGCGACCTGTTGCCGTTTGACCCGTTGCTGTCTGCACGGCCTGGGGCTGTTTGCGGTCACTCGTTTTTGCGGATGTTGAGCCGCTCCCACAGCCATTCGGGGATCAGTTTCCAGAAAAATACCATGACCGCGTAGCGGCGGTCGATGACCACCCTGCGGCGCCGGCGTTTCAATACCCGCATGATGCGTGCTGCGACCTTTTCGGTCTTCATCAGCATCGGGTAGTGCCCGTCGCCCGCAAGCAACGGGGTGGCGACGAAACCCGGGCGGATGTCCGTAAAGCGGATGCCGAGTTTCTCCATGTGCGCGAGCTGCGCCAGCGCGTCGATATAGGTGTTCTGCATGCGCTTGGTAGCCGAGTAGGCCGGGGCGCTGCCGAGCCCCTTCGTGCCTGCGATCGAACTGATGACGGCCAGGTGCCCGCCTCCGTTGGCCCGGAAATAGCCGAAAGCCGCCGTAACCATGCGCACGAACCCTTCGCCGTTGGTGCGCAGGGTGTCGAGCTCGATCTCCGGCAGCAGGTCGGTGTTCCGCTTGCCGATGCCCGAGCAATGCAGGTAGATGTCCATGCCGCCCAGCTTGTCGATCAGGCGGGCGAGTTGTCCGGGTGCGTCGTCGCGCGTGATGTCCAGCGGTTCGGTCTCAACCTGTTCGGGGGCTGTGGCGCGGAGCGCCTCGAGCGCTTCTTCACGCCTTCCTGCTGCGCCTACGCGCCATCCTTCGCGGATGCACAATTTCGCCACTTCGAGCCCTATGCCTGATGTGGCGCCTACGATGACGATACGTTTCATACCGGTCGGTTTTAGATGATTTACCTTTTAAAGATAAAGGCTTTATTCGGGAAATGCAAATAACTCTCCGTTGCGCATCCGGGAATGAGGAAAGTAAAAAAGAACCGTGATTCGGCTCTTTTCCTGTCGTTTTCCCTTTTTTCTCTTTTCGGGCGCTTCCTTATGCGTGCGGGGTTCAGCAAGCAACAGCCGTTTTTCCGTGTCGGACAGGCACGAGGAGGCACGTCGCAGCAGGAAATGCGTGGTTTGGTGCTCATTCACCGAAACGTAGGCCTGTACGAATTACCAGCCCCGGCCGACCATGTAGTTGAGCGCCTCAATGCTTGCAGGGTGCTGTGCGGAAGGCTCCTGACCCCGCGAGGAGATGAGCCCGCCGGATATGCAGGGCAGGGTGGTGAGCAACAGGGGTATCCGTTTTACAGGCCGGATGTCAGCGTTCGTCGATTTCGCGCTGTATGCATTCGATGCCGACCTTGCGCAGCAGGTCGAGCCCCTCTTCCGAGCGGTACTCCTCGCAGTAAACCACTCGCTTGATACCTGCCTGGATGATGAGTTTCGAACATTCGATGCAGGGCGCCGCGGTGATGTAGAGCGTCGAGCCGTCGCAGTTGTTGGCGCTTTTGGCGACCTTCGTGATGGCGTTCGCTTCGGCATGGAGTACGTAGGGTTTGGTCTTGCCGTTCTCGTCCTCGCAGACATTCTCGAAGCCCGAGGGCGTGCCGTTGTAACCGTCGGAAATGATCATCTTGTCCTTGACGATCAGCGCCCCGACCTTGCGCCGTACGCAGTACGAATTTTCAGCCCAGATGCGGGCCATGCGCAGGTAACGCATGTCCAGCTGGCGTTGTTTTTCCTCGTTGTAACCCATAATCCGTTGTCGCCCTCCGTGCGGGAGGCTTATTGTATGTCGATGAATACCTTTTTGACGGCTTCGAGATACCCGTACCCGAATACGTTGCAAGGCATCAGGTAGCTGGTCTCCGTCCATTCGTTCCAGCTGTTGACCGTAATCAGCGGTGCCCGGTCGGGATGTGCGTCGATGTACTCACGTGCCATGCGGAGCCCCCTGGCAAAATTTTCCGGCGTGTTGTTCTTCACCACGGCGCTGTGCCCCGTGCGGGGACTGTTGTCCCAGCCGACGCTGATATGCGGGTAGTAGGTGAAATCGTACGTGGTGTCGATCCTCGCCCATTCGTCGCGCACCTGCTCCAGGATGGTCAGGTAGTCCTGGTCGACATTGGCGAAATGCGCGAACTGGTAGTGCGTGGTGCCGGTGAATCCCAGCGTCCTGATAAAATCGTTCTCCGGGTTTTCGGTTTTGCCGCCATCGAACCCGCTGTAATTGAGGTTGATCGACCACATGGCAAACTGGAGTTCCAGCCCCGGGAATCCGGCTTTCTTCACCTCCTTCTTGAACCATTTCAGGGCATCGGCCGTCTGCTCCACGCCGCCCAGTCCCGCGATCAGTTGCGGCAGGTCGTAAACCATGAAGACCGGCTTGCCGTCGATCTTGTAGTATTGCGGGTGCTTGAAATACTTTTCGATGTTTCGCCGGCATATTTTTTCGAACTCCTCGCGGTCGACCTTTCCCGTCCAGATCACATTCTGCTCGTGTACGCGCGCCAGGCGCGTATCCCAATGGTTGAGTACGTCGTGGTTGGCCCACATGAGGTAAAACCGCATTTTGTCCACGTTGCCGGCCTTCAGGAACCCGTTGTCGAGCGTGGTCTCCATGAAAGGCCGTCCGTCGTACCAGTACCAGTCGAAAATAAAGACGTTCACGCCGTGACGGGTCGCCTGCTCGATCTCCATCGACATCACCGCCGGGTCGGCTTCGTTGACATAGCCCCACAGCGGTTTGCGATCCCAGTAGTGCCCCGGATTGCGTTGCTGCATGGTCATGACGGTTTCCCATTCCCCGATCCCCATCGGCCAGAAAGGCCGCAGGCGCGGGTCGTCCGATGCATAGGCGGGGTAGACATAGGCCGCCACGTCGTATTGCTTCGGGGCTTTGCCTTGCTGTTGCGCAGCTGCGCGGCCCGCCCCGCAGGCAAGGCAGAATGCCGCGGCTGTTATGCTGTATTTTATCAGGGTTTTCACCGTACGGGCGAACTTGTTTGCAGGTGGTTAAATTCCTTTTCCGTGGCACTGCTTGTATTTCTTGCCGCTTCCGCAGGGGCACGGGTCGTTGCGGCCGACCTTCTTCTCGACATGCAGGGGCATCGGTTTCTGTTTGTCCTGCTGCCCGGCCTGAGCCGCAGCCTGCATGCGCGAGGCCTGCAACTTGTTGACGTCGACTTTGGCACGCTCCTGACGCTCCCGCTGTACGGCCTCGGCGTTCTGGTCGCGCACCGGGATGTAGGCTTTGTTGAGGATGGCCAGCACGTCGCGGTTGACCTTGACGATCATCTTTGAGAACAGCCCGAACGATTCGAACTTGTAGATCAGCAGCGGGTCTTTCTGCTCGTAGGTGGCATTCTGCACGCTCTGGCGCAGGTCGTCCATCTCGCGCAGGTGCTCGCGCCATGCGTCGTCGATCGAGGTGAACATCACCACCTTCGAGAATACCCTGAAGATCTCCGCCCCGTCCGAATTCTTGCATTTCAGCAGGTTTACCGGGACGTTGTAACCCAGGTGGCCGTCGGTGATCGGGAAATAGATGTTCGAATCCAACTGCTCTTTCCGATCCTCGTAGATGCGCTCCATCACGGGGCGTACCGTGTCGGCCACGGATTTCGCGCGGCGTGCATAGGCATCCTTGAGGTCTTTTACGATCAGTTCGGCCAGCTCGGCAGGTTTTGCGGAGCCGTAGGTCGCCTCGTCGAACGAGGGCTCGATGGCGACTTCGCGGATCAGCTCGAACCGGAAATCCTCGAATTCGATGCCGCGGTTGACCTCCACGAAGTTGTCCGCGTAGTCGTACATGATGTTGTTCAGGTCGATTTCGATCCGCTCGCCGTAGAGCGCGTGGCGGCGGCGCGTGTAGATCACCTCGCGCTGCGAGTTCATCACGTCGTCGTACTCCAGCAGGCGTTTGCGGATGCCGAAGTTGTTCTCCTCGACCTTCTTCTGGGCGCGCTCGATGGCCCGCGTCATCATGCCGGCCTGAATCACCTCGCCCTCTTTCAGCCCCATGCGATCCATCATCGAGGCGATGCGGCCCGACCCGAACAGGCGCATCAGGTCGTCTTCGAGCGATACGAAGAACTGCGACGATCCGGGGTCGCCCTGACGTCCGGCACGTCCGCGCAGCTGGCGGTCGACGCGGCGGCTTTCGTGGCGTTCGGTGCCGATGATCGCAAGACCTCCGGCTGCCTTGACCTCGGGCGTCAGCTTGATGTCGGTGCCACGGCCGGCCATGTTGGTGGCGATGGTCACCTGTCCCGAGCGGCCCGCCTCGGCCACGACCTGCGCCTCCAGTTGGTGCTGCTTGGCATTGAGGACGTTATGCTTGATGCCGCGGAGCTTGAGCATGCGGCTCAGCAACTCCGAAATCTCGACCGAGGTGGTGCCCACCAGTACGGGGCGTCCCGCCTCGACCAGCTTCACGATCTCCTCGATCACGGCGTTGTATTTCTCACGCTTGGTCTTGTAAATCAAATCCTGGCGGTCGTCGCGGATCACCGGGCGGTTCGTCGGGATCACCACGACGTCGAGTTTGTAGATGCTCCAGAACTCCGAAGCCTCGGTTTCGGCCGTACCGGTCATACCGGCCAGCTTGTGGTACATGCGGAAATAGTTCTGCAGCGTGATCGTTGCAAAGGTCTGCGTCGCAGCCTCGACCTTCACGTGCTCCTTGGCCTCGATGGCCTGGTGCAGGCCGTCCGAATAGCGGCGCCCGTCGAGGATACGCCCCGTCTGTTCGTCGACGATCTTCACCTTGTTGTCCATCACCACGTATTCGACGTCTTTCTCGAACATGGCGTAGGCTTTCAGCAGCTGGTGGATCGTGTGCACGCGCTCCGACTTGATCGAATAGTCGTTGACCACCTGGTCGCGCTTCTGCGCACGCTCCTCGTCCGAGAGGTTGCTCTTCTCCAGCTCGGCCACCTCGGCGCCGATGTCGGGCAGCACGAAGAACCCGTCCTCGTTGAAATATTTCGACAGCACCTCGTGTCCCTTGTCGGTCAGTTCCACCGAATTGAGTTTTTCGTCGATGACGAAGAACAGGTCGTCGGTGATCTCCGGCATACGGCGGTTGTTGTCCTGCATGTAGGTGTTCTCGGTCTTCTGCATCAGTGCCTTGACGCCCGTTTCCGAGAGGTATTTGATCAGCGGCTTGTACTTGGGCAGGCCCTTGTGGGCACGGTAGAGCTTCACGCCGCCCTCGTCGTTCTTGCCCTCCGAGATAAGCCGGCGTGCCTCGGCCAGCAGGCCCGTCACGAGGTTTTTCTGCAGGTTGTAGAGATGGTCGATGGCCGGGCAGTACTGCTCGAAGAGCTGGTCGTCGCCTTTGGGTACCGGGCCGGAGATGATGAGCGGCGTACGGGCGTCGTCGATCAGCACCGAGTCGACCTCGTCGACGATGGCGAAGTGGTGCTTGCGCTGCACCAGGTCGGCCGGCGACGAGGCCATGTTGTCACGCAGGTAGTCGAAGCCGTATTCGTTGTTCGTACCGAAGGTGATGTCGGCCATGTATGCCTTGCGGCGGGCGTCGGAGTTGGGCTGCGTGTCGTCGATGCAGGCTACCGAAAGCCCGTGGAACTGGTACATCGGGCCCATCCACTCCGAGTCTCGCTTGGCCAGGTAGTTGTTCACCGTGACCAGGTGCACGCCCTTCTTGGCCAGCGCGTTGAGGAATACGGGGAGCGTCGCTACGAGTGTCTTTCCTTCACCCGTCGCCATCTCGGCGATCTTGCCCTTGTGGAGCACCACGCCGCCGAACAGCTGTACGTCGTAATGGATCATGTCCCATTTCAGGTCGTTGCCGCCCGCCATCCAGTGGTTGGCATAGACGGCCTTGTCGCCCTCGATACGGACGAAGTCCTTCTCGGCGGCCAGATCCCGGTCGAAATCGTTGGCCGTGACGACCACCTCGTCGTTCTGTGCGAAGCGGCGTGCCGTATCCTTCATGATGGCGAAGGCTTCGGGCAGTATCTCGTCGAGCTTCTCCTCGATCTTCTCGTCGATGCGTTTGGTCGTCTCGTCGATCTCCTTCGAGATACGCTCCTTCTCCTCCAGCGAGGTTTCGGGCAGTTCAAGTTTGGCCTTCAGTTCCACGATGTCGGCCTCGTCCCGGGCGATGAAATCGGCGATCTGCTTCTTCAGCGCCTCGCTCCGGGCGCGCAGCTCGTCGTTCGAAAGGGCTTCTATCGAAGGGCATACCGCCTTGATCTTCTCGAGGTAAGGCTCGATCTGCTTGCGGTCTTTGTCGGCTTTCGAGCCGAAGAAAAGTTTGATTAAACTTGCAACTATTTCCATATGTGATTTCAGTTATTTCGGGGTTGTGTCCGTAAATCTTACAAAAGTAATGATTTCTTTCAAAACCACAAAATATTGCGGGGAGGAGTCCCCGTTTGCCGCAAAAAAATATATTTGCCCGTAAATTCCTGATTTCCCTGCAAAACCCTTATGGTTGTTAACAATTTGCGTTAACCCCACTAATCTGTCGTTCATGGAGCCTAAACTTCTTCCGGCCCGGTATTCCCTGGCAATCCTCTTCCTCGCCTGTGCGTTTTGTTGTCATGCCCAGTCCCGGGTCATCGAGGTACATCTCGAAAAACAGAAACCGGCCGTAAAGTCAACCATATGGGCATTCCCGCTTGAGGACGATACCGTACCTTTGGCCGAACTCCGTCCCCGGGCGACCGGATTGCCTGACGAGTGGAAGGCTTATTCCGTGACGGACGACTTCCCGCAGGCTCTCTATCAGGGTTTTTGTGCCGGGAAGGTCGATGAGCAGACCTGCATGCGGAAATTCGAGGCATGGCAGCGGGATACGACGGATTATTCTCCGTACCCCGTGCGGATATTTCTGATGGTTGCATTCGGCCGCGACGGTTCGGGGGTGGAACATGTGATGTTCGATACCGACGGCGACTACGATTTTTCGGACGAAACCGATTACCGGCTTGGGGAGCAGCCCCCGCTGGTAAGGATGGCCTACGAACGCGTCGTAAACAAGAAAATCGTGCCGGATATAACCTGGGTGGAGCTTTCGGATCGGTTCGGGGAGCGTAACCTGTTGATGTGGGAGACGACGCAAGGCCGGTTCTCGCTCGACGGTGTGGAGTACGCATGTACGATCGTGCCTGAGGGTTCGTACAACCGGCATTTATGCACAATTAAGATCGCGACCCGGAACGGAAGTGCGGAGTATGACTTGAAAGAATATGCCCGTTTGGGTGATGCGTGGTACCTGCTCGACAGCCTGGCGCCCGACGGACGTTACCTGCGTCTGGAGTGCGTTCCCGATGCCGAAGGCCGGGAAGCCATGCAGGTAGGCTTCCGGCCCTATGCTTTCACGGCCGTCGATATGGCGGGCCGGACGGTGCATTTCCCCGGTGATTTCGCCGGAAAGTATGTACTGCTGGATTTTTGGGCGTTGTCGTGCGGCCCCTGTGTGTATGAAATCCGTAATTATTACCCGGATATTTATGCCCGTTTCAGGAATTGCGGATTCGAGATCGTCGGCGTCGCGGACAATACCGCAGCCGAATTGCGCGGCTTTATGGATAAGTATGCGATGCCGTGGACGGTGATCGCCGACCGTGATAACGGGAAGGTGCGGCGAAACCCTTACGGGATTACTTTTTTCCCGACGCTGTTGCTTCTCGGCCCCGACGGGCGCATTCTCGAAAAAGGCTGGAATTTGCGGGGCGCGGAGCTGGAAAACGTCCTGCGCCGCTATATGCCCGACGCACCCCGGGCGGCGAACGAATGATTCCGGATGATAATTGGCGCGACCGCCTATTTCCGCTTTTTGTGTAACTTATAGTAGAGAACGTACAGGCCTGGCAGGCGGTTTATCAGGAAATGCCGGAAATCCCGGCGGCGGAATTCGAGCGGCATGATGCCTTGCCGGCGGGCTTCCCGGAGCATTTCGCGGGCGTTGCCGAGTTGCCTCACCACGGTCTGTTTGCATGCCAGGCTCATGGTCTTGCCCACATGCAGGCGCATCAGACGGGCGCCTGAGGGGTCTTCCGCCCCGATGCGGGAGGCGAAACAGGTCAGGCTTTTCATTGCGCGTACGAGGTCTAAGCGACTTTGTGGCTTGTAATTGCCCATGAACGAGTCGCTGCGTTGCAGGTAGTTGTAAACCCGGACGGGGAGGTATTGGATCCGCCGTGCGTAATACAATGCGCGGGGTGTGAACTCTTCGTCCTCATGCCAGATCGGGGTCATCCGCAGCGAGTTGGCGTCGAGCATCTCCCGCGAGTAGAGGTAGGCGTATACCATCGGCAGGAACCGGTCGCGTTGCAGGAAATCGACTCCGCGCTGCACGTCGGAGCCGTTGCCTGCGGAAATCCCGTCGCTCCAGAGTGGGACGTCGTTGCCGTTTTCGTCGATTCCCGCTATTTCGAAGCACAGCATGTCGAGCCCTCCGCACTCCATGGTTTCCACCAGGCGCCCGAGGACATTCGGTTCGAGGTAATCGTCTGCGTCGAGATACATGACGTACCTGCCCGCGGCGCGGTCGGTGCCGTAGTTGCGCGTGCGGCTCAGCCCCTCGTTGGGTTTGGTATATACATGTACGTTGGGGTGCCCCTGCGCCGCCTTTTCGGCGGCTGCGAGCGACCCGTCCGTCGACCCGTCGTCGATGACCAGAATTTCGTACTCCTCGGGAGATAAATCCTGCGCAAGGGCCGAGGCAATACATTTCCCGATCAGTTTTTCGAGGTTGTACAACGGGATTATGATGCTGACTTTTTTCATATCACCGGAGTTCGAGCCACAGCAGGCGTTTCCTGATTTTTACGGTCCACGAGGGATAGAAACATTTGCAGGCGAGCTTGTAACGGTAAACCAGCCGTTTGCGCAGCAGTTTCGGATCGTAGGCCCTGCGTTCGGAGTTTGCGCGGTAGAGTCGTTTGAGCAGGCCGCGGTAGGTCGTAAGTTCGTCGCGCCGCAGTGTCCCGACCCGGAGGTTCATCTGCGTGTATATCCGCGATTCCTCGTCGGTGAGCGTCATGCCGAGGGTTGTGCGCAGCAGATCCCGCTGGATAGCTTGCGCGCTGAGGGTTTGCCGGTCTAACTGGCTGGTCGAAAGTTGGTTTTCCCACCTGCGGTAGAACGAGAGGTGTTCCGGGATGTTGGCCATGCGCATGTGCCCGGAAAGTTCCGCCCAGAACAGGTAGTCTTCCGCCATGGTCGCCCGGAACCGGACGCCCGAGCGCAGGAAGGCCCCGCGGCGCATCATGACCCCCGACATTGCGAACGGGCAGCCGAAAAGCATCTGGATCCGGATTCCTTCGTGCGTGATGGGATCCTGGATCTTCTGTTCCCGGGCATCGTCCGGCCCGAACATCGTATAGTAACTGCCGCACAGGTCGATCTGCGGGTGCTGTCCGAAGAATGCTGTCTGGCGGGCGAAACGTTCCGGCGAACAGCGGTCGTCGGCATCCATGAACGTAATGAAACTCCCGCGCGCTGTCTCCAGTCCCCGGTTGCGGGTATAGGCGGCGCCGTGGTTCGCGTCGTTGCGCATCAGGACGATCCGTGCGTCTTGCGCGGCATAACGGCTTGCGATGTCGTACGAGGAGTCCGTCGAGGCGTCGTCGATAACGATCAGCTCGAAATCCCCGACGGTTTGTCCGAGGATGTTGCCGATGCTTTCGCCGACGAATCGCTCTGCGTTGTAGAGTGGCATGATGACGCTTATGAGGGGGGATTGCTTTTCCATCGTTGCCTGTTATTCGGTTGAACTTATGCTTTGCAGGATGCGCCGTCCGACGGGGCATTCCGTACAGCGTTTTGCAGGACAGTATTCCGTGGCGAGTTGCAGCAGCGCCTGCGATTCGAACGCGTTGCGGATCATAACGCCCGTGTTGCGCCAGTTGCGCATGTAACGGTTGTCCTCGGCTGGCAGGCGTTCGAGCAGCGTGAGGGCGCTGTCGCGCAGCGTTTCGCGCCCGGTGACGCTGCCGTAGGCGAATTGCAGGACGGAAACGAGGTTGATGCCGATGATATTGGCCTTGAACGCGCCCAGCCGCTTGGGGTGTTCGTCGCTTGCGATCCCCGGGATGTGGTGCGTGCGCCAGTAGTCCGACGCTTCGATGCAGAACAGCCGCCGGATATCCTCTTCCGTGCGGCATGACATGGCGCGTTCCATTACGAATTCGTCCTGTATGAAGAACTCGGCCGCCTGTGCCAGACGCAGTACGGGATGGTTGGCGGGGCGTATCTCGTCCAGTTCCCAGACCCCGGCATCCAGCGGTTCGATGTCGTATTTGGCCGCCAGGTATTCGAAGTCGCGCGCCAAGTCTAGCGTGTACGCGTCGTGCGGATAGAGCGTCAGCAGCCCCGAAGCCCCGAAGAACATGGCTTCGACGGCCCGCGGCGCCAGCCGTTCGCGCAGGACGACCTTGTAGGGGACGCGGCGTGCCAGCGAGAGATACGCCTCCTGGTTCCGGCGGTCGCCCAGCGTGCGGAAATAGAGCAGGTAGAAGGTCTGGTTCCAGTTCTCGGAAGCCTCTTCCCGCAGGGCGTCGACCATGCGCATCTTGCGTTCCAGCCGGCTGAAGAGCAGTGCCGTGCATATTTCGCTGCGCTGCAGGGAGCCCAGCCCGGCGAGGTACCCGCCGCAGGCGTACGTCCCGGCCCCGGCCTGCAGCCGGTTCAGCATCCGATGCTCCTGTTCCGCGCCCATGTCAGAACATGTTGAGTTCGAGCAGCGCCTCCTCCGACATCATGCTCTTGTCCCATACGGGGTCGAACGTGAGGATGACATTCACCGCCTTTACGCCGTCGACCTTGGCAACCTGCTGGTTGACATCCTCCACGAGCATGTCGGCCATGGGGCAGTTGGGCGCCGTGAGGGTCATGCGGATGTTCGCCACGCCGTCGGGCGTGTAGTCTATTTCGTAGATCAATCCCAGGTCGTAGATGTTAACCGGGATTTCGGGATCGTATATGTTCTTGAGCGTAAGGACTATGTCCTTCTCTACCTTAAGTATGTCTTCGGGTGTCATGGCTGTCTGTTATTTTTCGCTTTTGCTTGCGAACGCGAGCGCATAGAGCCGCATCTGTTTGACCATCGACAACAGGCCGTTCGAGCGCGTGGGCGAGAGGTTGGCGCTCAGGCCGATGGCGTCGATGAAATAGAGGTCGGTGTCGAGGATCTCCTGCGGCGTGCGCCCGTTCAGCACGCGTATCAATAACGCGATGATGCCCTTCGTTATTATGGCGTCACTGTCGGCGGCATAGTAGACCTTGCCGTCCTCCAGGCGTGCGTCTACCCACACGCGCGACTGGCAGCCGTCGATCAGGTATTGTTCCGTGCGGTGCTCGGCTGCGATGGCCGGGAGCGAGTCGCTTAGGCCGATGAGGTAGTCGTATTTGTCGAGCCAGTCGTCGAATACCGAGAACTCCCCGATGATCTCCTCCTGTATCTTGTCCATATCTTTTGCTTTAAATCCTTACAAATCTATTATTTCCGGCAGTACTTCGCCTTCCGATGCCGCAGGCTCGGTGATCTCCAGCATACGTGCCACGGTCGGAGCCACGGCTGTCATGTCCATGCGGCGCTTTATGCGCTGCGGCCCGACGCCGACGCCGTAGAATACCAGCGGAACCTGTGTGTCGTAGCCGTACATCGACCCCGACGACGACCAGCAGCGCTCCTGCTCCTCGATCCAGCCGGGCATCAGGTTCAGGATGACGTCGCCCGAACGGCGGGGGTAGAAGCTGTTCTGCATCTTGCGGGCATAGCCGCTCCCGAAGTAGCTCGTCCGCATGGCCGTCGCCGAGAGGGCGTGCGACACGCCCCGGAACTGCATGGCGAAGATCGCCACCTCGTTCTGCACCTCGGCCAGGTCGAGTCCCCGCTCGTAGATCAGGTTGTGGTTCAGGTAGACGCATTTGTCCTCGTACTCCAGCACCCAGTCGCCCATGCCGTAGCGGACGTTGAGGAAGCCGTTGACGATCACCTCGAACTGGCGGGTGTTGAACCGGTCGCTCTCTTCGTGCCCCGTGTCGAAAGAAGGGCTGGTGCCGTGGTCGGAGGTGAAGACGACGAGCACCTCGCCGTTTCTGACCTGGGCGAAGACGAAGGTCAGGAAATCGGCCAGGTCGCGATCCAGGCGGTAGTACATGTCCTCGACCTCGACCGACTCGGGGCCGTAGGCCTCGCTGATGCGGCGCGGCGTGTCGAGGCAGATGTTCAGCAGGTCGGGCGTCGCGTCGTCGCCGAGTTTGAACTGGGCGATGGCCTGCTTGGCGAAGCCCAGCACGGCGGTGTTGCCCGCCGGGGTGTAGAGCATTTTGTCGTAGTCCGACGTGAGTTTCAGGCGCCCTTCCCCCGGCTCGTCCTTGTCTTTCCTGCTTTTGCCTGTGAGAACGATGTCCCAGTTGCGGGTGTTGAGGTAGCGTCCCTTTTCGTAGAGCGTGCGCCACTCGGGGGTGATGTATGAGAGGTTGTAGCGTTCGCGGTTGCTGCGGGCTACCCATTCGGGTACTTCGGGGGCGTAATAGGGCGACGTTTCCCAGCCGCAGCGCGCCGAATCGAGCCAGAAGGCCTCGCCGCCGTGCCCGGCCATGATGACCGCCGACATCGCCTCGGTGGCAACCGAGACGGCTTTGGCTCCGGGCTCGTGTTGCAGGAGCGCCTCGGCGAGCGTCGGGGCTATCAGGTTGTAGGGCCCCGGGCCCTTGCGCCCGGCGATCAGTTCCACGGCGTCGTTTTCGACGTAGTCGCGCCAGCGGGCGCCGATTACGCCGTGCGTCGAAGGCATGGCGCCCGTGGTGAGCGTGGCGAGCGATACGGGCGTCGTGGTCTGCTGGTAGTCGTAGCGGCTGTCGGCGAAGACCGTGCCCCCGTCCAGCAGGCGCCTGAGCCCGCCTTCGCCGTAGTTGCCGGCATACCGGCCGAGGTCTTCGGCGCGCATCGAGCCTACGACGATGTTGACGACCAGGCGGGGGCGTGCCGCCGCGGCTTCGAATGCCGCCAGGGCGGCTATGGCAAGTAAAATGATCCTGTGCTTCATTGCGTGTGTGTGATTGGCCGCAAATTTACGAATTTATTTCGATACATCTGCGGAAATATTCCTCCTCGGCCTGAAAATCGACCTGCGGCAGTGCTGCGATCTCGCCTATCCTGCGGCGGCAGAACTCCCGGTAGGCCTCGCTGCGGGGGTTGCGGGGACGGTGCGCCGCCGCGACGACGATGTGCCGCACGTCGGGGAGCAGGCGTCGTGCCTCGTCCGAGAGCACTGCGGGGATGAATTTTTCCCAGACGTATTGTATGGCCTGCGCCGAGGGGTGCACCAGGTCGTCGGCGTAGAAACGGTAGTCGCGCAGGTCGTCGTTAAGCACTTCGTAGGCCGGGAAGTAGTGGACGGCGGCGTGCGCCGCGGCCAGCTCTTCGGCCGCCAGGCGGAGCGTGGCCTTGCTCACGGCGTTGCCTTCCAGCCCGTCGCCGAGGTGCCGCACGGGGCTGACCGTGAGGATGACCTCTTTCCCTGCGAGCGGCCCTGCGAGCAGGGCCGAAAATGCCCCGGTGATCTCCGCGACGCCCAGCCTGCGCCGTACGAATTCGGTCGCGGGCTGCCGGTGGCAGTTGGCTACCACCTGCCCGTTGTGTTCGTAGACCCATGCCGTGCCCAGGGTCAGCAATACCCGGTCGGCACGGCGCAGGGCTTCGGCGCCTGCCTTGCGGGCGGCGTTCATCGCAGCCAGCGCCTCGTCGGGCGACGCGGCCGAGAGAGAGCCGTGGAACCCGTAGTGGAACCACAGTTCGCCGTCGAAGTCCAGCTCGGAATGCTGTACGGGCGTCTCGTCCGCATAGCTGCGCAGCGCGGCGGCGATGGAGAGGGGGTTGAACAGGATGCCCGTGGGGTTTGTGACGATGCGGAACCGGGCTTCGGCGAGCCGTCTCGCGATGTGTTCGGCGAAGCAGGAACCGAGGGCCAGGATGCGGTTCCCGTATCCGATTTTCACCCCGAGGGGCGCAATGTCGATTTCGGTGCGGAATTTCATAGGGCAAAAGTACAAATTTTATATCTTTGCCGTATGATCCTGCATGCAAACTGCAAAATAAATCTGGGGCTGGATGTCCTGCGCCGCCGTGAGGACGGCTACCACGAGTTGTCGACCGTGATGTTCCCCGTGCGGGGACTGTACGACGTGGTCGGGGTGACGCGCACGGCCGTGCCCGGCGTGCGGTTCCTCTCCGAAGGGCTGGCGGTGGATTGCACCCCCGGGGAGAACATCTGCGTCAAGGCGTTCCTGCTGATGCGGGAGCGCTACGGCGTGGACGGCGTGGAGATACGCCTCGACAAGCGGGTGCCTTTCGGTGCCGGACTCGGGGGCGGTTCGTCCGACGGCACCGCCGTACTGCTGGCGCTCGACGGGCTTTTCGGCCTGCGGCTCTCGGAGGCGGAGCTGATCGACCTTGCCGCCGGATTGGGTAGCGACACGGCTTTTTTCGTGCGCAATACCCCGCAGCTTTGCACCGGGAGGGGTGAGATCATGGAGCCTTACCCGCTCTGCCTGGCGGGAATGACGCTCGTTATCGTAAAACCCGACGTGGGCGTTTCGACGCGCGAGGCTTACGCAGGGGTACGTCCGCATGTGCCCGAAGTACCCCTCGCGGAGCGCTTGCGGCGGCCTGTGGCGGAGTGGCAGGGTTTGGTGACCAACGATTTCGAACCGCATATCTTCGCGGCGCATCCTGCCATCCGCGAAGCCCGTGACAGCCTGCTTGCGGCCGGAGCGGTCTATGCCTCGATGTCGGGCAGCGGCTCGGCCGTGTTCGGACTTTTCGACGATGCGCAAAAAGCAGGGAGCCTGCGGCTGCAGACCCCCTTTGTCTATATGTTGTAGCGAGGGACAACCCCTTTGTTAGCTTGGTTTTCCGCCCTTTTCCGCATCTCGGTTTTCCTTCATCCCGGGGCCCGTCTGAGCTTGCGCGCGTTTAGCAATTCGCCGCTTTCCCGGGCTACCGCTTTGCCGCATCGCCGCTTCGGGGTGCTCCCCGCAACTTACTTTCCAGGCAAGGTCTTCCCGCCGCCCTGACGACCTGCGGTGTTTCCCGCAGGGGGATTGTCCCCTGCTGCTGCGGTTTTTTCCGTTTCCGGTCTGTTTTCCGGGACATCTTTTTGTGGTTCATCTCTTGTGCCTGCGGTGTCCTCCCCGTCCTTTCCGGAGCTTTTATCCGCTTCGTCCTCATGGAGGAGTCCGTCCAAGAATCCGTTCAGGATGTCGTTCAGCGCGCCTTCTCCCTGCTGCGACCCTTCGACCTGTTCTGTCCTGGCGTCCCTGTTGCGGATATTGAGCTCCTCCTTGAATTTTTTGGGGGCGACCAGATAATAGATGCCCAGCGACAGCGTCAACAAGCCCAGGGCTGCGAAAAATGCATAGACATATTGCAGTCCGTTCGCCAGCAGCGTGCGCAGGACGGCGCCTTTCTTCTTCAGCCCGAACAGTTTCCGGAATACGAATCCCGTATAGATGAAGACGGGCAGCATCTGCATGTAGAAGGAACTGTACCACGGGATGAACAGTTCGGCGGGCAGCGCGAGGATCATCAGCGTGATTTCGAACACCGACAGGAAGATGCCGATGTAGAGGTATTCCACATATTTGAGGTCGGAGCGCCTGCGGAACACGGTTTTCATCGCCAGTGCATAGAACGGCAGCATCAGCAGCATGTTGGCCGCGGGGTGCAGCGTGGCGTAGTCGTAGTAGGAGCAGATAAGCCACCGGAACAGGGGGGAGTCGGCCCGGGCCGTAGGGGTGAACTCCTTGCCCACGAGGGCGAACACGACGGCGTAGAAGGTCGAGAGCATGAGCAGGATCGCCACCGGGTTGAAATATTTGCGGCGGTGCCCCAGGATGAACTCCGAGACCGAAACGTAGGGGTGTATCAGGATCGCCAGCCATGTCATCACGGCGCCCTTGCGCATGTTGATGCCCCGCAGGCCGTACGCTTCGTCGCCGATGAAGGTCGAAGAGACGCTGTCCACCAGCGACGCCCAGGTCAGCCGGTCGGTCGTCGTGCGTTGTCCGCATGCCGGACAGTAGTTGTGGTCGATTTCGTGGCCGCAGTTGCGGCAGAGTTGGTGTTTGGGCATATTCGTTTTGTTATGCTGCTTCCCGGGAGCTGTGCCCCGGGAGGGGTGCCGTGCCGCAACGCTGTCCGCAGTACGGGCAATAAGCCGTACTGACCGTGCGCCCGCAGTCGGGACATACGATTTCCTTTATCCGTCGGGGATGTTTGGGGCCGGTCATTGCCCGACCTGGCATGCGACGGGCGCGGAATAATCCGCGCCCGCAGGTTTTGTCCCTTATTTTGCCGCATCCCCGGCTGCGCCGCAAGGGATCACCATCTTTTCGATGCGGTGTTCGTGGCGTCCGCCTTCGAACTGGGCTGCGAAATATGCGTCGAGCATTGCCACGGCTTCGTCGTTGGTGATAAAACGCGCCGGGAAGACGATGATGTTGGCATTGTTGTGGCGGCGGATGAGCGACGCGATTTCGGGCTCCCAGGCCAGGCCGGCGCGGATGCCCTGATGCTTGTTGAGGGTCATCGTCATCCCTTCGCCCGAGCCGCAGAGGGCGATGCCGCGTTCGAGTTCGCCGTTTTCGATCGCCTCGGCCAGCGGATGCGCGAAGTCGGCATAGTCGACGCTGTCGGGCGAATGCGTGCCGAAATCGAGCACCTCGTAACCCATGGCGTCGAGGTAACCTACCAGAAATTCTTTCATTTCATAGCCTGCGTGGTCGCTGGCAATACCTATTTTATTCATCGTATTTTGGTTTTGTATCGTATACGGTTTCTATTCTACAAATATAAGGAAAAATAACCGTCGCCGTGCTTCCGGCTCCCGAATTTGTGCTATTTTTGCCCCATGAAAATTCTTCTCGTCGTATTGGGATGCATCTCGTGCGTGCTGGGCATCGTCGGCATATTCGTCCCCCTGCTGCCTACCACGCCGTTCCTGTTGCTATCGGCGGCCTTTTGGGTGCGTTCTTCGCCCCGGCTTTACGGTTGGCTGCTCGCACACCCCTGTTTCGGCGAGTATGTACGGAACTTCCGCGAAAATCGCGCCATACCGCTCCGTGCCAAGATCATTTCCCTGACGCTCATGTGGGGGACGATGCTTTACTGCATTTTCGCGCTGCTTACCGCCTGGTGGTGGGCGCAGGCGGCCTTGCTTGCCGTCGCCATTGGCGTGACGTGGCATATCCTTTCGTTCGCCACCCTGAAAAAGGGGGTGCCGGTGCAGGAAGACCCCGAAGGGGAATAACCTCCGCCGCAAGGGGTGGCAACGTCCGGAGGCGGGGCTCCGCGGGGAGAGACCGTTTGCCTGCCATGAAAAAACGACCCGAAAGGGTCGTTTTTGTTTTCAGGACGTTTCTCCGCATTTTAATCCTCTGCAGGCAGCCTGTCCATGTCGAGCATCGAGTAGCAGACGGTGTAATAGCCCTCGGGGCTGTCCGGAGCCGGGATTACCGAAGTCCCGATGCGGAGCCGGTAGACGTATCCCGGTTCGTATTCGAACCCTTCGATGCGGAACGGCCACGGCTGCCATTCGTTCAGTCCGGACTCGGGGAACCGTACGCCCAGGAATCGCTGTCCCCGGTAATTCATCGGCTGCGGGGCGACCTCCATCGTGAAGACCGGGAAGAACTGGTCGGGGATGACCGAGGTCGCCGGGGTTTTCGAAATTTGCTCCAGCAGGGTGTAGCGGATCGAAGAGCCGTCCTGGGGCGGATCGGGCAGTTGTTCGGCTTTTATGCGGAGCCGGTATTCGTAACCCGCCTCGAAATCGAATCCCTCGATGCCCTGATATACGGCACGCCACGACGTGTCGTCGTTGGCCTTGACGAGCAGTACGGGCTGCAACGTACTCGCCCCGTGGGCGATGCCCAGTTGCGAGGCGACCGTCCATTCGCGGATTTCATATTCGTCGTCCTTATCGCAGGCCGTGCATACGCAGGCCGCCAGCAGGAGCGTCAGTATATATCTTTTCATCTCTGTCGTTTTTCCGTTCGTTTCCTTTTTATAAACGGAGAAATTGCCTGATACTGCATGCTATAGGTAAAAAAACGGATGCCGTCCCGTTTTTTTTCGGCCGGATGCCTCAGGCCAGGTATTTTTCCGCGGCGCTGATCAGGAACCCGAACAGCAGGGCGTTGAACAGCACCACCGGAATGGCTTTGCGCTCCTTGCCCGAGAAGGTGAAGAGTACGGGGAGCATCAGCATCAGCGTGACGGCCATGCCGTCCGCCCACCAAGGCAGGTAGGGCAGGTTGCTGTAAAAGACGATGACCGCCGCAAAGAAGTAGATGAAGAATGCCGACAGGCACGAACGCAACGGCAGCCGCTGGAAAATCATCGGGATGATGTCCAGTGTCCCTGCGACGGCGCCGACGGCCAGCGATAAGGTGAAATGATCCATTTTCAGGGTTCGGTTTATGCGTTATGCGGCGGCCGTTTACTTCGAAGCGCGTTTGCGGTCTACCTCGTGCAGCAATATCTTGCGCAGGCGCATGGCGTGGGGCGTAACCTCGACGTATTCGTCCGCCTGGATGTATTCCAATGCCTCTTCGAGCGTAAAGACCTTCGGCGGGGCGATCGAGGTCTTGTCATCCGACCCCGAAGCGCGCATGTTGGTGAGCTGCTTGGCCTTGGTGACATTGACCGTGATGTCGTTCTGGCGCGTGTGCTCGCCGATCACCTGCCCCTCGTAGACCTGATCCATCGGGCTGATGAAGAAGCGTCCGCGATCCTGCAGCTTGTCGATCGAGTAGGCGAAGGCCGTGCCGGTCTCGCCCGAGATGATCGAGCCGTTGGTGCGCATCTCGATTTCGCCGACCCACGGTTCGAAATCCTTCAGGCGGTGCGTCATGATCGCCTCGCCGGCCGTTGCCGTCAGCATGTTCGACCTCAGGCCGATAATGCCGCGCGAGGGGATGTCGAACTCCAGCCGCACGCGGTCGCCGTTCGACGTCATGTTCCTGAGCGTGCCTTTGCGCTTGGTGGCCAGTTCGATCACCGTGCCCGAGCAGGTTTCGGGGCAGTCGACGGTCAGTTCCTCGACCGGTTCGCATTTCTTGCCGTCGATCTCCTTGACGATCACGCGGGGCTGTCCGACCTGCAATTCGTATCCTTCGCGGCGCATGGTCTCGATCAGCACCGAAAGGTGCAGCACGCCGCGGCCGAATACGTTGAAACTGTCGGCCGAAGGGCCGGGCGTCACACGCAGCGCGAGGTTTTTCTCCAGTTCGCGGTCGAGGCGCTCCTTGATGTGGCGCGAGGTGACGTATTTGCCGTCCTTGCCGAAGAAAGGCGAGTTGTTGATCGTGAAGAGCATCGACATGGTCGGTTCGTCGATGGCGATGGGGGGCAGCGGTTCGGGGTTCTCGTAGTCGCAGATCGTGTCGCCGATCTCGAACCCTTCGATGCCCATGATGGCGCAAATCTCGCCGCACGGCACTTCGTCGACCTTCTTTTTGCCGAGACCTTCGAAGACCATCAGGTCTTTGATCCTGGTCTTCTGCATCGTTGCACCGTCGCGCTTGGCCAGCGTGACGTTCTGTCCCGCCCTGAGCGAGCCGCGCGTCACCTTGCCCACGGCGATACGGCCCGTGTAGGAGGAGTATTCGAGCGAGGTGATGAGCATCTGGGGCGTGCCTTCTACCACGGCCGGTTCGGGTATCTCGTCGATGATGGCGTCCAGCAGCGGGACGAGCGAGTCGGTCGGCTCGTTCCATTTGTGCGACATCCAGCCCTGTTTGGCCGAGCCGTAGATAGTCTTGTAGTCGAGCTGCTCCTCGGTGGCGTCGAGCGTGAACATCAGGTCGAAAACCTGTTCGTTGACCACTTCGGGACGGCAGTTGGGCTTGTCGACCTTGTTGATTACCACGATGGGCTTCTTGCCCAGCGCCAGCGCCTTTTGCAGCACGAACCGGGTCTGGGGCATGGTGCCTTCGAAGGCGTCGACCAGCAGCAGTACGCCGTCGCACATGTTCAGCACGCGCTCGACCTCGCCGCCGAAATCGGCGTGGCCCGGGGTGTCGATGATGTTGATTTTATAATCCTTGTAAATTACCGAGACGTTCTTCGAGAGGATCGTGATACCGCGTTCGCGTTCGAGGTCGTTGTTGTCGAGGATCAGCTCGCCGGTTTGCTTGGCGTTGTCGCGCAGGATGTTGCCGGCCAGGATCATCTTGTCTACGAGCGTGGTCTTGCCGTGATCCACGTGTGCAATAATTGCAATATTGCGTAGTTTTTGCATGTGAAAAGAATTTGTGGTGCAAAGGTAACAATTTCTCGGGAAAATATACTAAATTTGTTGGCTTATTAAAAAAGTTTAATTATTATGGAACCCATCTTCAATGTCCGGCAGCAGAGCGAGATTTATATCGGGCCCACGTCCGACATCCTGCCGGGAGTACTGCCCGGGGGGCGCGTGGTCGTCGTGTCCGATGCCACGATAGACCGGCTCTACCATCCGATGCTGGCTCCTTACGATACGGTGCTGATCGGCCTCGGGGAGAGTATCAAGACCCTGCAAACCGTCGAATCGATCTACCGCCGCTTCATCGAACTGGGCGTCGACCGGTCGACTTTCGTGCTGGGGATCGGGGGCGGTATCGTGACCGACGTGGCGGGTTTCGCCGCCGCGACCTACATGCGCGGCCTCGATTTCGGGTTCGTCTCGACGACTCTGCTGGGACAGGTCGACGCCAGCGTGGGCGGCAAGAACGGCGTGAATGTCGACGGCTACAAGAATATGGCGGGGACATTCTCGCAGCCCAGGTTCGTGATCTGCGACCCCGGGATGCTGCGCACGCTCTCCGACCGGGAGTTCCGCGCCGGGCTGGCCGAAGTCGTCAAGGCGGCCATCATCGCCGATGCCGACCTCTTCGCGCGGATCGAAGCCACGACTTTCGACGACCTGCGTTCCGATACCGACCTGCTTACGGATGCCGTCTCGGCGTCGATCCGCGTGAAGGCCGACATTGTCGAACGCGACGAGCGCGAGTCGGGCGACCGCCGCAAGCTCAACCTCGGGCATACGCTGGCGCACGCCATCGAGAAGTGTACCAACCGCCTGAACCACGGCGAGGCCGTGGCGGTGGGCACGGCGCTGATCGCCGATGCCTCGGTGAAGCTCGGCGTACTGACGGCGGAAGACCGCGACCGGATCGCCGGGGTGCTGAAAAAACTGGGGTTCGACCTCACGCCGCCCGTCGATGTGAAGCGGCTGCTCAAAGAGGTGGGCAAGGACAAGAAGAATGAGGACGGCATGCTGCGTATCGTGGTGCCTATAGGCATTGGCGATTGCGACGTGCGGCCGATGAAGATGGATGCTTTTGCAGCGCTGTTTTGAGTCTCTGTTTTGAATCGTCAATACGCGTCTTTGCTGCTTTTTGAGCATGGAATGCAAGGAGGGCGGAGCTGATTTTGAAAACAAGAACCCGAGAAACAATGAAGAAAACAGTAATTCTTTTAGCGCTCTGTTTCCTGGCGGTAAGCTGCCTGAACAGAAAAAGCGACAAACCGACAACGGATACAACGCAGGCTGCTGACAGCGGGACGGCCGAGAAGGACACGTTACCGACGGAGTCAGAACTGGAAGGTTATCCGATAGACTATCATTCGGTTAAAGTCATCGAGACGGTTTATGTTACCGACAGGCGGGGCGTCGATGCCAGGCAGGAACCCGATGAAAATGCAAAGAGCCTGTTACATTACAACTACGGCGACCGCCTGGAGGTCATCGATACTGCGGCCGATTTTTATGGTATCAGGAGTTTAGTCGCACGGAAGTGGCAGGACGAACGGTCTTGGATAGAGGGTTCGAGATGGGAAAAGGTTTTCGTGAAAAAGAGCGCCGCGGGCGGCCTTTCGGAGATAAAACTCATTCCTGACGATTTGAACGTAGTCAGTTGTCTGGATGAGAACAATAATGAAAGTTCAAAAATCCTTGACAGGTATTTGGACGTGGAATTGATCGACAAAGAGACGTTCGACAGCCTGGCCAATAACAGAGTCGATTATTTCGTCGCGGATACGGCGACCTTTCGAAAGGTCGATGGTGTGATTACCCTGAAAGCCGAAGAAAAAGAGGTGCGGCTCGTCGATAGGCCGATCGTTGGCGATGGAGGAAACGAATTCAGCTATTTAGGGCAATATGAAATCCTGAACCAGTATGTGATTTATATACAAGGCAATGAATGGTGGGGATATGATTTCTATGATAAAACCACGGGCGAGGCATCGCTTCCGGGCTGGGATTTCGATGGATTTCCGTACCTCTCGCCCAATCGGAAATATATTATTTGTATTTCGGGCAATCCCTATGACCCCGAATCCAATGCGGAACTGTATGGAATAACGGACGGAGGAAAGATAGAAAGAATTATGACCGCGACTTATATGAACTGGATGCCGGTTGATGCCGGGCATGCAGACATGTTTTGGGCTTCGGACGGCTGTTTCTACCTGAAAGTCATTCACACTCAACTCTTTTACGAGAAAAATCCGGATTGTCAATATTTACGGATAAAGTTGCTGGGCGTATAATGCTTTGAAGAGTCGTTTGATCGTACGCTACTGCGCAAGACGGCATCTGGACGCAGAAAAACCTACTCCTTTTATGACCTGCACCCCGAAAGTTCGACAAAAAACTTTCGGGGTGCATATCATTGGAGATCGTTTTTTTGTTATTCCGACTGATATTGATTGCGGAGTTTTTCCGTGTAGGCGTCCCAATCGGCGATGGGCTGCCGTGCGACGCCCGATTCGATCGCGGCGCGTGCCACGGCAGGCGCTACGGTACATAGCAGCCTCGGGTCGAACGGCTTGGGAATCAGATAGTCGCGGCCGAATTCGAGTTTTTCGAGCGCATAGGCCCGCAGCACCATTGTCGGCACCGGTTCCTGGGCCAGCCCGGCGAGCGCATGTGCCGCGGCGAGTTTCATCGCTTCGTTGATTTTCGTGGCCCGGACATCGAGCGCCCCGCGGAAAATGTAGGGGAAGCCCAGCACGTTGTTGACCTGGTTGGGGTAGTCCGAGCGCCCCGTGGCGAAGATGATGTCCGGACGCGATACGACGGCTTTGTCGTAGGCGATTTCGGGGTCGGGGTTGGCGAGTGCCATGACGATCGGGTCGGTCGACATCGTACGCAGCATTTCGGGCGTCAGCACGTCGGCCGTCGAAACCCCGAGGAAGAGGTCGGCGCCGTGCAGCGCCTCGGCCAGCGTGGTGATGCGGCGCGTGGTGGCGAATTCACGTTTGATTTCGTTGATATCCGTACGGTAAGTCGTGACCACGCCGCGGCTGTCGCAGAAGACCATGTTCTCACGGCGGACGCCTACGGCGATGAACAGCCGTGCGCAGGCGATGGCCGCGGCCCCGGCGCCGTTGACCACCACGCGGAGTTTGTCGAGCGTCTTGCCGGCGATCTTTACGGCATTGAGCATCGCGGCGGTCGAGATGACGGCCGTGCCGTGCTGGTCGTCGTGCATCACGGGAATATCCAGTTCTTCGCTCAGCCTCCGGTCGATTTCGAAGCATTCCGGGGCTTTGATGTCTTCGAGGTTGATGCCCCCGAACGTCGGGGCTATCGCCTTCACCGTGCGGATGAATGCCTCGGGATCGGTTTCGTCGACTTCGATGTCGAAGGCGTCGATGTCGGCGTAAGTTTTGAAGAGCATGCTTTTACCTTCCATGACGGGTTTGCCTGCCAGAGCTCCGATATTGCCCAGTCCCAGGACGGCCGTGCCGTTCGAAATGACTGCTACCAGATTGCCTTTGTTCGTGTAACGGTAAACCTCTTCGGGGTTAGCTTCGATTTCGCGGCACGGAGCTGCGACGCCGGGCGAATAGGCCAGCGACAGGTCGTGCTGCGTGTGATAGGGCTTCGTCGGTACGACCGCGATTTTCCCTGGGCGGCCTTCGCTGTGATAGCGCAGAGCCTCCTGATCCATTTTACCTTTTCTCATTATCCTAACTGTTTTGCTTGTGTCTGCGAGACACAACGTGAAAAAACCTGCAATTATTGCGCCCTTCCGTCCCGGAACGGGCATCGTACGGGGCGGAGTTAAAAATAAACCCGCAGCCCTCCCCCGAACTGGAAGCGGAAGATGCCGAACAGGCTCAGTTCGGCGCCGTCGTCCACGTCCGGCGAGTCGACGATCAGCCATTGCCCGCTGATCCCCGCGCCCAGGCCGATGTGGCGTCCCAGCATGAACTCCACCGAGGCCGATTCATGGATGCCTACGCCGCCCCTGCTGCCCGATGTATCGCCGTAGCTGCGGATGTAGCGGCCGTAGCCGATGCCCGCGCTTTCCCGGAAGAGCCATCTGCGCCCTGCCCGCTGCCGGGCGACGAACTCCGGCGCGATGTAGTGGATGCGGCTCGTGCGCCGGATCCCGTTGCGTTCGGCCGCGAGGAATCCGCCCGAGTAGACGATTCCGGCGCCGAAGCCCCGGCGCGACGTCCAGTTGTACCCGGCACTGATGTCGTAGCCTTCGTTCAGCGAGCCGGAGGAGCTTTCGGCCAGGTAAAGCGTCGAGATGACAGCCGTATACGCCGCGTTGGCAAAGAACGTGTGCTGCGAGCGGTTGCGCGGGGCCAGGTGCTGCGCCCGGAGGGACTGCGCTCTGCCCCGCTGCGCGACCTGCTTCCCGGCCGATGGTGCCGTTTCCCCGGGTACGGCGGCGAACGGGCCGCCCAATGCAGCGCAAGGCGCTTCCTGTACCGCGGGTTCCGCCCCGGGCGTCTCCGCCCTGAGTTGCGTGGCTCTGCCAGAAGCCAGTAACAGTGATGCGGTGCAACAGCACGTGAGCAGGTATGGACGAATGCGGGTCATATTTTAAAAATGTCTGGTTCGGAATCGGGGAGTGCGGCGGTGACGGCTGCCGGCCGGTTCGGGCGGATGCCTCAAAACAGCAGGGTTTCGGGTTTGCCGGGGGGGGTGACCCCCAAGTGCCGGTAGGCCAGTTCGGTGGCTTCACGCCCCCGGGGCGTGCGTTTGAGGAACCCTTCCTTGATGAGGAACGGTTCGTAGACCTCCTCGATTGTGCCGGCGTCTTCGCCGACGGCCGTGGCGATGGTATTCAGCCCGACGGGGCCCCCGCCGAACTTTTCGATGATGGTGCCGAGTATCTTGTTGTCCATCTGGTCGAGGCCGCGCGAGTCGATGTTGAGCGCCGAAAGCCCGATTCTGGTGATTCCCAGATCGATGTGCCCTTCGCCCTTGACCATTGCGAAGTCGCGCACGCGGCGCAGCAGGGCGTTGGCGATGCGGGGCGTGCCGCGCGAGCGCAGGGCCACCTCGTGCGCCGCATCGTCGTCGATCGAGACGTCGAGGATGCGTGCCGAACGCCTGACGATGCCGGCCAGTACCGGGGCGTCGTAATATTCCAGATGGCACTGGATGCCAAAGCGTGCGCGCAGGGGCGATGTGAGCAGCCCGCTGCGGGTCGTGGCGCCGATCAGCGTGAAAGGCGCCAGCTCGATCTGGATCGAACGTGCCGAAGGGCCTTTGTCGAGTACGATGTCGATCTTGTAGTCCTCCATCGCCGAGTAGAGGTACTCCTCGACGATCGGGCTCAGGCGGTGTATCTCGTCGATGAAAAGCACGTCGCCGGGGTTGAGGTTGGTCAGCAGTCCGGCCAGGTCGCCCGGCTTGTCCAGCACGGGACCCGATGTGACGCGCAGCTGCGCGTGCATTTCGTTGGCGATGATGTTGGCAAGGGTCGTCTTGCCCAGTCCCGGGGGGCCGTGCAGCAGTACGTGGTCGAGCGAATCGCCGCGCATGAGCGCCGCCTTGATGAAAATATGGAGGTTGTCGACGATCTTGTCCTGCCCGGAGAAGGTTTCCAACTCCTGCGGACGTATCTTGTTTTCGAATTCGAGATCGCTCTCTGTGTTGCGTACGATTGACATGTTGCAAAGATAACGATTTTGTGCTACTTTGCCGCGGCGGGGCGAAAAAAAATCCGGCCCGCAGGATATGCGGGCCGGGGTCGCTGCCGGAAGCTCCGGCTATTGCTCACGCGGCAGCCCGATCTTTATGTATTTCACCCCGTTCATGCGGGTGTTCACACGCAGGATGATACCTTTCTTGCCTTCGAGATCCTCCTTGAAGGAATCCAGCTTGAACGAGACATAACGGTCGTAGTTGTATCCGCCTTCGTCGCCGTGGGCGTCGCGGCGCAGTTCGAGGTTCAGGTACCCCTCTTCCGTGTATTCAGGAGCGATCTCCGTCACGTTGTTGCGTACCAGCAGGAAGGTGTGTTTCGTGAGGTCACAGGCATTGAACCCGACCCAGACATTGAGGTAATTGCTGTTGAGGAATGCCTCCTTGAAGCTGGTTTTGTCGTCTTCCAGCGCGTCGAGTTCCTCTTGGGTGGTCACGACTTTCGTGCCGCCCGAGTAGATGTCCTGTATGTAATAGAGCGCCATGTTGTAATCGTATCCTTCCACTTTGTTATTCAGCAGGTTGAAATATATGACGACGCGCTGGTCTTCCTCGGCCTTATAGCTGCCTATGCGGCTTTTGTCGCCCGGGTACACCGTCTTGCCATCGTCGAGAACGACATAGAAATCGTTATTTTCGAGCGGCTTTACCGAAGCGAAAGCCGAAAGCCTGGGGTAGTCCCCGTCCGAATCGTTGCAGGAGGTGAAAATGGCCGCAGCCATGGTCACGAGAAGAAATAATCCGAATCTTTTCATATTTATAATTATTTTTGCGTTATCTTCACTAATTAAATGCAGGGCGGGGCGGAATACTGCATGGGCATAAAAATTTTCGGGTGCCGTGCAGTCTTTTGATGGCTACACCGTTTATAAGATGAACGCAAATATGGGAATGGAGGAGCAGATACTGGCCGAGGGGTGCAGAAAAGGGGATAATGCGGCCCGTCGTGAGCTGTATGACCGCTATGCAGGCCGTCTGCTGGCCGTCTGCCTCCGTTATTCGGGCGACCGTTCTACCGCCGAAGACCTGATGCACGATGCGTTCCTGAAGATTTACGGTGCTTTCGACCGTTTTTCCTACCGCGGCCCCGGTTCCCTGCGTGCCTGGATGGAACGGATCACGGTGAACGTGGCGCTCGAATGGCTCCGCAGCCGGAACAAACTGAGCATGACGGTGCTCGACGACGGAAGGCAGTTGCCCGACATCCCGGAGCCCGACCCGTCGGAAGTGGCGCGTATTCCGCGCGACGTGCTGATGGGGTTCGTCAGCGAATTGCCTGACGGTTACCGTACGGTGTTCAACCTCTACTGCATCGAAGGCTATTCGCACCGCGACATCGCGCAGATGCTGGGGATCAACGAAAAAAGTTCCTCGTCGCAGTTATTCCGCGCGCGGGCACTGCTGGCCCGCAGAATAGGGGCCTATATGGAGACACATTAAATTATGAAACAAAATAAAGACTGGACAGACGTAATGCGGAGTGCGCTCCGGGGCACCGAGGTGATACCCCCGGCCGACGGTTGGGCGCGGCTGGAGCGCGAGCTCGGGCCTCACCCGCGTATCTCCGTGTTGCGTAGCCATTGGCCGCGGATTGCTGCCGCTGCCGCCGCTGTGCTGATTTTCCTGGGTGGCGGGGGATACCTGCTGCATGAAAACCGGGATTTAGGGGATAAAGGGTTTGTTATTGCAACGGCGACGGACAGCGGCAGCTCTGCTGCGGACATGGCGCAGGTCGATGGGACACCGGCGGGAGATGGTGAAGGGACGCTCGCGGGGGCGCTCCGCGCAGCCGTTCCGACCGAAGAGGCCGTGCGGGCTGCGGCGCTGCCGGGCGAGGAGCCCGGTGCGGGGACGGCTCCCGGGATTGCACCGGGACGGAATGCCCTTGCCGCCGCCGATATGCGGGGCTTCGAGGACGGCCGTGCAGCGGCTTTGACGTCCGGAGCTGCGCCCGCCGGGGAGGCGGTTGCTGCAAACGCCGTCACCGGTAATTCGGTTGCGGAAAATGCGGTGGCAGGGAGCGAGGCTTCCGGAAAGGCCTCCGCAGCGGCTGCTGCTACCGGGGATGCCGCGGCGGACGGCACGCGGCCGGCCGTGCGTGCGGCAGTCGCCGGACAGGCGTCCGCCACGGACGGGAACCCGGGAGAAGAGGCTGCCGGGCAGGCCGTTCAGCCCCGCAAATACCCGGGCACGTACGATTACCTGGCCGATGGCGTGCAGGAATACAGGCGTCCCCGGCGCAAGACTTCGGTTTCGCTCTTCGCCGCAGGCGGTGTGACCGGATCATCGGGGGCGTCGGGCGGTGTCGGCCCCAATCTGGTGATGTCCGACATATTTGTAGGCGGTACCAACGGCACGATGGCGCAATTGAAATACAATTACGAGGATTATTCGTTCCGCCACCATCAGCCGCTCAGCTTCGGCCTTTCGGTGCGCAAGGAGTTCGCGTACGGGTTGTCGCTCGAAAGCGGTGTGAACTATACGTTGTTATGGTCGGACGTACGTATGCAGTCCGGCCGCGAGGATATCAGCCAGAAGCTCCACTTCATCGGGGTTCCCCTGCGCCTGAACTGGCAGTTCCTCGAAACCGGGCGTTTCTCGATGTACGTGGGCGCAGGCGGTATGCTCGAGAAATGCGTGTCCGCCAAGTTCGGCTCCAAATCCGTCGACGAACCCAAAGTACAGTGGTCGGTGGCCGGGGCCGTCGGGGCACAGTACCGCCTCGGCAATTATGTCGGGCTTTACTTTGAGCCCGAGGTTTCGCACTACTTTACGGAAACCACCCTGCGTACATCGCGCACCGATTCTTCCCTGTCGCTGACCCTCCGTCTCGGAGTGCGCCTTTCATTCTGACATTCAACTGATATATCCTGTTTGCACGTCCCTGGGACGTGAAATACGACTTGGAGAAGTCCGTACCCGAAGCGATACGGACTTTTTTGTGATCTGTCCGAATGTGTTATTTTGTGGCTTAATTATGCTATTTTTTATTGACTAATGAAAATTTGTTCTTATTTTTGTTGAATAAAAGATTGTGAATTGACGCTAACAAAAAAGCACAAGTGCAGCAATCTGTGCACTTGTGCCTTTGTAGTCCCGACGGGACTATAGGTAATATTATCTCATGAAATCATTGGGATTGCATAAAGCAACAAAAATTGGCTGCAATGGTATGTATCGGCATCTTTACGGATGTCATGAAACGACCGAAATATCACCAGATAAAGTATAAGTCGCCAAAAAGTCGCCAAAAATTATTGAAGTAATATATGGTTGTTTATATTTGCATCCGTGCAAATATAACAATTATGGCGACAATTTACTATTCACTCTCTGCCAAGGAGAATACATGCGGTTTACACGAGGTGCTGATTCGGTTTACTCACGGACGCCTTAACCAGCGTGCCAAGACCGGTATTTTCGTGCTGCCTGAATATTGGAGCGCCAAGACACAATCGGTTTCTGTTCCCCGTTTCAGGATGATGTCTCCTGCCCAACAAGAGATCGTCGAACAGGCAAACGAGGCACATTCTAAAATCTCGGCATTGACATCTTTTGTCATGCAATCGTTCATAGAGGCAGGAGCAGGGAAGGTTAGCTTGCCTCCGAGTTGGCTCAGGGATGTTATTACGCCTTATTCTGTAGGATTGTCGCAAGACAAGGATATATGGGCACACTTTGAAAGTTACGTATCCAAGAAGGGGTTTTCTGTGCGCCGTAAGATGGCATTCAATGTTCTTATGAGGGCTCTCAAACGCTACGAGTTGTACAAAAGGATTTTCGACCGCACCTTCACCCTTTCGCTGGGGATGCTAACGCCCGAGGTATTGGATGACTTTGAGGACTTTTATCGCCGGGAGCACGATATATGCGAGGAATATCCGCATATCTATGCTTTGGTGCAGGATTCGAGGATACCACACCAGCGTGGCCACAATACGGTTGTCAGCAAGATGATTCTCTTGCGGGCTTTCCTGAATTGGGCCGCAAACAATGACCTGATCCAAACTAATCCTTTCCGGAAGAAGGAGATAAAACAAGCTGTATATGGTTCCCCGATCTATATCACAATCGCCGAGCGGAACAAGCTATACCATACAAACCTATCCAGGCATCCACGACTGGCGGTACAGCGGGATATATTCGTATTCCAATGTCTCATAGGGTGTCGCGTGGGGGATTTGATAACCTTGAAACGGAGCAACGTAGTAAAAGGTGCTGTTGAGTATATCCCGCGCAAAACGAAGGAAGGCCATCCGGTGACGGTGCGTGTCCCGTTGAACAATCTTGCAAAGGAGATAATCAATAAATACGCATCCCCTGACAATGCAGTACTGCTCCCCTTTATTTCGGAGCAAAAATATAACGAGGCAATTAAAAAATGCTTTCTTGCTGCCGGATTGAAACGCATGGTAAGTGTACTCAACCCCGTCACCAGGGAGCCAGAGCAAAAACCGCTCTACCAAGTTGCGTCATCCCATATGGCGCGCCGTACTTTTATCGGGAATCTGTATAAGCAGGTCAAAGACCCTAACCTTGTGGGCTCTTTGTCGGGGCATACCGAAGGCAGCAAAGCATTTGCCCGCTACCGCGACATAGACGAGGAGATGAAAACCGATCTGGTGAAACTTCTGGAATAATCAAATCGTATTCATCAACTCGCATACGACGGCAGCGAATATGGGTGCGCAGCATTCGCTCACTTCGAGCATCGCCATCCAGTATTGGGTGTCATCTTTTTCCATGTCCATTACATTTACAACAGGTGAATTGGTGCACATCTTCCCATAGCGCCTGGTTTATTTCGCCGGTAAGGTATGCTACCTCTTCCCCGGCCATCGGCAGGCCGAGGGTAAGGGCTATATCATCTACGAGGTGCCGCAGTTCGTGCTCAAAGCTGTTGAGAAATTCCCACGGCGAGGAGTGCATCCCTATTACGATGACACTTTGCCGATGCTCCTTGTTGGAGTAGGTGAATCCCGTATCCATTTCGCACTTCACCATATTCCCCTGTACGCGATGAAGAACCGTATCGGGGCATCCGATATCGGTAAGGGACTTGAGTATTTCGCCCGTATAGTAGCACGTCACGGCATAATATATGCGCAACGTCCAACCATACTTGTGAATACTCAAGTCCCGAATCTTCATTTTTCCTCCCTTTTTCCGTACTTGCGCCAGTTTCGCGCCAGCCTTCTGCGTTGTGCCCGGTTGAAGCGCTTGTTCTCGAATACGTCGTTCACCGCCCCGGCCAGTTCCTGGTACTTGTCGGCAGGCAGGTTACGGACGAGCGTTGCGATATTTTTCATCGATTTCGTCGTTGTCGTTTGTGAATTCGCTGATCTGGGGGTATTCTTCCATGGCTACATCATCTCTTCCCACAGGATGGGTGTTCCCGAGCCGATGGTATCGGCATAGTAACGTGTAAATGGCAAGCCGTCGTAGCCGTCCTCGTCATTGATATAGTCACGTATGAACATCGCCAGGTATTGTGGATTGGGTATCGACGACCCGAAATAGTCCGCCAATGCCATGTTGCAGACGTACACGCAATCATAGCCCTTGTCCTTTTTGAGTTCGATGCCGTACTGCTTGAGCAGCGCATCCACCTTATCCTTAGAATAGGGCTCGATCTTCTTGCCGTTCCTGTCCTTCATGCGGGAAACGGCGAATTCGCACATCTTCTTTGAAAAGTGCCAACCGTAATTTTCGAGATATTCCCGGAACCCTGCCGGGAAGTTTTCATGTGTATCTAACCTGTCCATATTTTTCGATTTAAAAATTGGAGAGGGCACTGCGGCCCCCTCCCTCCGGTTTACCGCCTGCGATACCGCGAATAGGGGCCTGTACCCCTTACGCCACGGCGTTCGCCGTAGGCGTCGTCATACTCATACCCGCCGCGGTCATACTCGCCACGTTCGCCGTAGCCGCCACCTTGTCCGTAGCTGCCACGCTCACCGTATCCGCCACGGCCTTCACGCCGGCCTTCTTCAAAGCCTTCTTCGTAGGCGCGTCGGAGCTCCCGCTCCATCTCCTCTTCGTGGCCGCCGAAGCCGCCACGGCCTTCACCTATGATTCTCCAACCCATAGTTACTTTGTTTTTGCAGGTGGTTCAGACTTGACAAGGCTCCTCAGTTCTTCCGCCGTCGGTATCTGGCTCAGCCGTTCGTTCATGTCAGCGAGCATCTTCCGCAACTCCCTGTTTTCGGCTTCGAGCTCCTTTGAACGCGCAGCTTCGGGGTCGAGCTGCATCAGGATCTCGTCGTAGACCTTCAGGTTGGCTTTGTGCCTGTCGAATGATTCCACGATGTCACGGCTTGCCTGCTGTGCCTCCATGATGGTCGGCTTCAACACTTCCCGTGTCGTCGCTACGGTAAGTCCGTCTTTTGAAACGATGTCCGCTTGCATAGGGACGCCCCAGGGCTCGTTGCCCTCTATCGAGATGTTGATGAATTGCGGCATCGGCGAGAATTGCCCGGGCTTTTGGGGCGGGAAATACGGTGCCGATACGTCTTTTACGTTGGCTGTATAAAACTTAGGCTGTTCCCTGTTGTCGAAAACGTAGACTAAGGAGCCTTTTCTCAAGTTCTGAAACATCTTGGTTAATGATTTGTGAAAGATAGGGGAGAAGGAGCCCTCCTCCCCGTCTTTCGGTTAATTGTTTTTTTAATTCAGACGGCACCGGTCATCAATTGCAAAGTATCGGTCTGCTTGTCATACCATATCTGGTATACCCCTGACCCCGGAATATCCGATACTGTAACATTTGCTCCGTTGTACGTCGTCAGATTCTTATTTTGCCCGTTGGTTTCAAACAGCACGGGAAGTGTTCCCGTTGTGCCGGCAGGGATTTCCTGTACCAACTCAACCAGCACGAGTCCCCGGTACCACGAATTTGCAAATGCGTGGTTGGGAAAGGAAAACACAACCCCTGTGGTCTCCACTGTCACGCCTGTAGTTTTTAGTACCGGTATGCCTCTGCGGTTAACATACTGAAATGGGAATACTGCCATATTTTTGTATTTTAAGTTATTATAACTAATTTTACATCGGGATAGGTTGGAGTCATGACCAACTGATAAGGGCTTGCCAAACGTCCTTCCCTCTTTTTCTCGTTTGGCACCACTAAATTGTTTGGCAATGACAAATCGGGAATTCATAGAGAGTGTTGCTCTCGAAGGAGAAGAATGGCGTATTATTGATGGTACGCTCGGCTATTTCGCGGTATCTGATTATGGTAGGGTTTCATCGCTATCCCATCGCGTGAGCGGAGGTAATAACAATAGTTGGACGACTAAACCTCGCATATTAACTCCTCGCCCAAATCGGGGAGGATATTTGAGAGTTAGACTTACATCCCTACACGGAGTAGATAAGACTGAATTAGTCCATAGGCTTGTTGCTAAAGCGTTCATCCCCAATCCTAATAACTATGCATATGTAGACCATATAGATGGGAACCGGACGAACAATGTGGCACGTAATCTTCGTTGGTGTACTCGTTCAATGAACATGCTTAACCCTGTCACAAGAGAGTGTGCAGCAAAAGCACGAAGAATACCCAACAAGAAAAACAGAAAGCCAATTGTCCAGATTAAAAATGGAATATTGGTTGCAAAATATAAAACAGCATCCGAAGCCCATCAATTACACGGATTTCACATCGGAGGAATATATGAATGCATTCGAAAACCAACTCGCACATTGAAAGGATTTCATTGGCGCTGGCTTTCGGATTGGGAAGCCTCTTATCAGTAAGTCAAAGAACATTTCACCTATCGGCGAATAATAGCATTATCCCCAAAATCCGCCGCTCCCCCCAAAGCCAAACCCTGCACCATATCCGAGACCATATTGTGCGGCAATACACGTAGGCACACCGACAATAGGCGAATAGGGCACGGTAGCCGTTTCGGGCAGCTTGCACTTGATGCTATTCACGTCATTCTGCAAAGCCGCTACAGCGGCGTTCACGGGTGCTACAGCCTGTCCTACAACACCGGCCATGTAGGCGTTTTGGTGTTCGAGGTTGAGCTGCGTGGTCAGCGTGCTGTTCTTTTCGCGCAGGGCATCAATTTTATCCTGCAATGCAGCTGCCTGCATTTGATCCAGTTTGGAAATTATCGCTGTAGTCCCGCTTTGAGAAGTTTCGCGAATTGTGTTTTGTAAATCACAGGTCTGACGTTGTGTTTCATAGGCAACGCTACTGAATCCGCGCTCCATGCCCACATTGACGCCATTGATGGCCTGCTTCATATCGCAGCAGCACGCGGCGATCTGGTTGCCGATTTGGCATCCCATCGACTGTACAGCGTTGATGATCTGCTGGCTTGACATGCCGAGGGTGCCCTGGATGTTGCACAGCGTGTTCTGAATCTGCTGCGTAGAGCAGTTGAGCGACGATGCCAGCTGATTGATGGCTGCGCCGTTCCCTTGGATTGCGTTCATAAGAAGTTCCCGTCCGGCGTCACCGTTGAGCTGCGCAGGAAGGCCATTGGCGTTGTTACCGCCGAAGCCGTTGCCACCAAAGCCGCCCCAGCAGAAGAACAGCAGGATGATCCAGATCCACCAGCACCCGTCACCGCCCCATGCACCACGGTTGTTGTTACCGTTCATGAGTGCCGCTACGAGGTTGGGATCCATGCCCTTGTTGCCCATCATTGACGAGACGAGAGCCGCGATGTCAAGGCCGCCACCCGAGCCGCCTCCATCGAAAATATAAGTTTTATCCGAACCCATTTTTAATAATTATTGAATGATTGCCGCCCCTGTCAAGGCCGGGCGTTCACCTGTTGCAACATTGCAAAGGTGGCTGCGGGCGGCAGGCATATCAATTCATTGGGGCGCAGATGGGAGGCAACTTCTTCGCAATAAGTTCGCACTGTATTTCGAATATAGGGTGGCTGTATCGCTTGCGTTCATCGAACCCGGCGACCATCTTCTCTATGGCCCGGCGGGAGAAGCGCATCATCCGGGCGATGTCGGTGATGTACATGCCGTTTTTATGGCAGAAGTGCACGAGCATGTAACGTGCATCGACCACATCTTGAAATTTATCCTTCGAAAGGATTTGTTCTTTGGCTATTTCAGTTTCAAATGCAACACATTCGAGTATTTGTGCAAAAAGCTCCGATTTACGCATATGCTTTCCCGATTTTTTATTATAAATTTGTTATACCACTATACAAAAAGCCAACACACCGATTCAAGGAATAAGTCCTCAATGTGGTGCGTTGGCACAATCGTATAGTGGTATATGCGGGAAAGCGTTGGGGACTTTTTTATGCCCGTACCCCAAGGCCCGTTATTCGGTTACAACCGATGGGAAGTCATCCCAGTATATGTAAATCAGCTCTTCCATTGCGCGTAGTGTTTTCGTATTTCAAGGTATTCAGGGTTATCTTCATGGGCATATGCTTCCTGTTCGAAAGTTATCCTTCGGTACTTGAAGCCGTGAAATACCCAATCCAATAGGTAGACGATGTAGAAGGGCACATATAACAGTTCTCTCATCTGTGCGGTGTGTATCGCTTCGTGGTTTTTATTTTTATCCGACAACGGGCGGGCGGACTTGCGGGCAAATACGATCCCGAACAGATTGATAGCCTTGTATCCCTTGAAGGGGATGATGTCGTTATAAATTATCTTCATACCTGTCAGAATTGCCATAAAATAATACCTACTCCTACGCCGACCGTAGGCTGGAACCCTTGCGGTGTGTACGCCGCTCCGACCCCGGCCGTCAGGGCGAAGCGGCTGCGCCGGGTGACTACCTGCTGTCGGATAGTCGTGCGGTCGTATGTTTCTATCCAGTCGAGCGTCGGCCGAAGGTTGCCGATCCGGGGCCCGCTGACCTGTGCCCGGTAGGTGCTGTCCGAGTAGGGGCGCGTTTCCATCGCCACCTTCATCTGCACGCTGTCTGCCCCGACTTTCACAACGACGGTCTCCGTCACCGTGTCGGGCGGCGCGAAGAGCAACACCGGCACTGAGATGTCGGCGAAGCGGTACGTGCCGGGCAGCGGTTCCGGCCGCGGGTAGAACACCGTGTCGATGCGCGTAGTTTCTTCGACAACCACCGACGCGGCACCCCGGCGGTACCCCCAGCCGAAGAGCAACGCCCCGGCAGCAAGGGCGGCAAACAGGTAGAGGATCAGGCGTTTCATGCCGTCATGGGGATATATTTGCCCGCACGCATGGTCAACAGCTGCCGCCGCTGGCCACCCTGGCGGTTCTTGTAGCCTATATGCACCCAACGGGGCGTGCCGGCGGCATCCTCGTCCTCCGAGATCATCTGGTCGAAGGCGCGGCCCTTGAGCCACGTACGGCAAAAGCGCTTGAAGTCGGCCAGCCGGCCGTTGTCCGGCACCAGGTCGAACGCGAAGCCGACGCAATGCGCCGAGGTCGCAGAGCCCCCGACGGCTTTGTTGAGCGCGAAGCCGCGGTAACCGGACGAAACCCGGATTGCAGGCGTGCCCCACTGCTCATTGGCGCATTTCACCGCCCACGCCTCCCGCAGCGGGTCGAGCAGCTGCGCGACGGACATTTCGATATTGGAGCGGTGTTCCGCCGTCGGGGTATTGTCCAGGCCCTTTGCACGGGCCGTGGCCGAGCGCGTAAGCTCCGCCATTGTAAAATGCTTCATCAGGCAAAACGTTTAGTGTACAGGATATGCCCGACCCATCCGGCCATAGCACAAACAACCCCCACGAGGATGTAACGCGGGAATACGATTCCGAGCACTACGGCCACGGCCGCAACGATGCTCCATACGATCCATTTCTTTTTCATTTGTCCTTTTGTTTTTGTTTGTAGTTTTCCAAATAGGGAATCTTTTTAATCATCTCGAACGAGAGCACATAGTACAGGAAGTCGATGTATCGGTTCTTCGGGAATATGCGGTTCAGGTTCTTGAGGATGTTGACCCCGTAGAAATATATCAGGGCATATACTGCGAGCGAGATCGCCGACATCGCCCCGTCGTGGTTGTCGATGTTGTCCCCGACGAGCAGTATCATGGCCATCAGTCCCGATATTACCGCAGCCTCGGATATGCACTTGAAAGCCTTGCGGAATATGAATCCTTCGTGCTGCACGAGCACGCCGGCGAACAGGCCCGTGAAAAAGTTCGCGGCGAATATAATCATGCAGGCCGTCAGTATGTCGTGTATCGGGGCTATGGCGTTAAACATGTACACCAGGGCGCCTATCGACACCTGCCATACTTTCTCGCATAACCTTTCTATAAACCTCCACAATTCCTCCATAGGATATATTCTATTGTTCGGTCAGCACGTCTGCCTGCGCCTCGGGCGCCGCTTCCGACTTCTCCAATTCTGCGATCCTCTGTTCAAGCCGTTGCAGCACCGCGGCTAAAGTTTCCCCTTCGGAAACAAGCACGGCTTCGGCTACGGTTACGGGATAGAACGGCTCGCCGTTGGGCTTGTTGGTCATATACATCTTCATTGCTCAAGGTTTTGAAAGTCCATAACCGTTTCTTCGGCGGCCAGCTCTTCGGCACGCCGGGCCCTCAGCTCCGCAAGGGTCTTTTCGTTCGCGTTGTACTCCGCGTTGGCCGCTTCGTACTCCTCATAATCCAGAGGATAGGTAGCCCGGAAGTCAAGGCCGGACTTGATGCATTTGGCCGCCCTGTCGTCGGATTTGGCCATGACCGCCCGTAATTCGAGCTGCCGCGATTCGAGGATGTCGATCTGTCGTTGTGTTTCCATGATTCTGATAGTTATAAGACGCAGACCGGACGGGCGGAAAATTTAAAACATTTGCTTGTATAGCCCACGGTGCCAGCGCCTCCACTGTAAATAAATATGCCTCCCTGCGCCTGCTCGCACGAAGTATGGACATGATAATTATAACCATAGCACATGGTAGCTTTCAAGCGTAAGAGGGTACGGTTTACGGGGTCTTTCTCCACGTCAGCGACGAAACGCACCCTGTCGTGCATCAGCAGGTAGACCTCTTCCGACGACGGCAGCCACCATGCACCCGCCTCCAGTCCCGTCGTCATCCCTTCCACGGTGATGCCGAAGTCGAGAGCGGCCGCAGCGGCTGGGTAGCGGTACTGTGTCTTACCATAAATGTCCTCGAAGGTAAGCCGTCCGATCAGGTTCGTGTTGATCTTGCCATCCTGCAACATCGTCCCGAACGCCGTAGGATATTGTACCATGTGCTCGGCGAACAGGTAGTCCTTGTAGGTGGGATACACGGCAACCAGATCGGGGTTGTCGACTTCGGTGAAAACGCTTTCCTGAATGATTATGTCGCTTCCCGGCTTCTGCCCCGTGGCTTTCTGGCCTCTCTCCGAATAATATTCCGCGAACTGGTCGAGGACACCACCCGCCGCAGTCCCTTTCGCACCATTCTTGCGGCGGATGTAATACTCCGCTTCACCCGTGTCCAGGATTAGGATACTTTGGTAATCCACATCCACGGCGCGGCGCGTCAACGTGCAGCCTGTTGCCGAAATCTTTTTGTGCCCCTCTATCGTAGACCATGCATCACATGTCATGACAACCGCGGAAAGCTCTTCGGAGGCCGAGGCCACCCAGGAGTATGTAGCTTTGAGTTCCGGTTTAGAATTTATAAGTGCGGCAATGTCTGCCAATGTCGAACCCGCAGGGTACGTAAACGAGAATTCGCGGATATAGATGTTCAGCGTGAATTCACCGCCCGCAGCGAGATCGAAACCCGACAATGCAACCTCATAAGAGTATGCCCATCGCTGGCTGCCGACCGTTGCATTTTCGAGCGATACGATCAGCACCCGCTCGCCCTGCCGGGCATAGACCACGGCCACCGGGACAAGCTGCGGCGGCAGCTGCTCTGCAACAAGCGTCGCACCCTTGACGAAGCGGATAGTTCCCGTGGTCTTGTCGAAGACCGCAAGGTCACCAACCCCGGCGGCCGGCTTGTCCACTACGACGTTCACGCCGTCGTAGATGAGCGCCCCGTCGTCCTCGATGTAGGATACCGCCGACTGTGTGTCCTTGCGATTCTTGTCGGCCGTGTAACCCGCCTTGTTGGCGTATTTGTTGACTTGTGACATGTTGTATGTAGTTTAAGCGTTCTTCCAGTCCGACACCGCGCCGTTACCCACGGAGTGGTAGACCGCGTTGTTCTTCGTATCGACATAGAACTGCCCTGCGCGGTCGGGGGCTTTCGTCGGCGCACCCTCGCCCGTGACGACGAGGTTGTTGTCGCCCCACACGCCCAGTTTTTTCACCTGCAACTCCGGGATCAGCACTTTGCCCGAGAGCATTTCCATGAGCAGCCTTTCGAGGTGCGTCACGCGCGCTTCGAGCGTGCAGTCCGAGTGCGCGATAACCGAAATTTCGCTGAACGAAGCATCCGACCACGGCGTGAGCTTGTGCCTGGACAAGAAGTCGGCATCGGTGATCTCCGGCCCCGTGGTATAGTAGGTGTTGCCCAGCAGCGTGACGTCGACCTGCGTGAAGGGAGCGCCGCCCTCCACGTCGGGCATGTAGAGCGCTTTGGTTCCGTCGAGCGACAGCAGGCGGCAGCCGATGATCTCGACGGCCATATTTTTCGCCGCAGCATCGGTGCTTGCGTGGATGGTGGCCGCGCCCGTCGAAGTGCCTACGTGCGTGTCGCTGACGCACTCGCAGCCGTCTAACCGAATGGTCTGGTTGTCGGCAAGGCCCGCGCCGACGGGTGAATGGCACGTACTGAAGAGTTTGCAGTTCCGAATCGTCGTGAAATATCGCTCAGATGCGGCAAAGACCGAATCGACATGTACGCAGTAGCAGGCTTGGTGACCGCCGGCGCTGGCGTCCGTATAACTTTCGTCGTTCAGGCAGTTGACGGTCATGTTGGCGACGGTGCATTCGCCGCCCGCCTCGATGATCTTGGCGCGGTTCACGGAGTTGTTCTCATACGAGACGATGACGCCGTCGCGGCTCTCGCCGATAAGCGATATGCGGTTCGCCCCCTTGTTGATGATCGCATACGGGTAACCCATCGCCACATTCTTCGGAGCCTCGTGATCGTAAAGGCCGTTGCGGATAAACACCGTGACCGCGTTGTTCACGACATCGAAGGCGTCCCTTGCGAAGTCGCACGCCTGCGCAACCGAGAAGAAATGCCCCGTCCCGCCCTCGTCCACGGTGAAGGAGTCCGTGTCGAAGTTTTTCAGCGTGGCGCGGCTCTCGGCGTCGCACCATGCGTCATAGTTGTTGAGCGTGACGATCAAATCCTCGATGGTGACCTTTTGGCCGATATTGGTGGCTGCGGGTATGCTGATACCCACATTCAGCCGTCCCACTACCGACGCCGCCTTGCCGCGGTAGTAGATTTCGTAGGTGCGGTCTGCCTTGAGGACGAACCAGCGGCCCCGCTGGTCGAGATTGTCCGAATAGGTAATGATCCGCAAAGAGCACTCTTTGTCCACGCGCAGCTTCATGCGCACGAAAATAAAGTCCGAAGCTGCGACCGGGATGCGGCTGGTCAGGGAGAAGTTCGACGTCACGCCTGACTGCGTAGGCGTAACGACCATGCTCCGATCCGTGATGTCCGAGCCCGTATTGTTATAATAGCTCTTCGTAAAGTCCTTGAGGATGTAGGCTACGTGGTCTTTGTAGCCTAATTCAGTATTCAATTCTTCCGAAGTCACATATCCGGAATCATTTTCCAGTTCGGACAGTTTCGTGGGAAGCTCCGTGCGGTCGGCCTTGCCCTGGATCATCTCCTGCAATGCCAGTGTCAACTTGTCCCAGGATACGGTGTTGTTGAGCAGGGAGGCGCGGATTTCGGAGCCTTCGACCGTAACCTGTATCTCGGAACCGATAGAGCCGACATATACTTTCACGAAGTCAGAAACCGGGATGGAGGATATGGAGCCGTCGGCATTTACGAACTCGATAGATTGGGTATCCTCGTTGTAATGCAGCCCCATCATCTCGATAGGCAGGTCGATGATGAACTTGGCACCGCCCTTTGTCGTGAAGGTCAGCTCGTAGGTTTTGTCGTTGAACTCCGGCAGTCCTACGCAGGTGTTGAGCAGCTCCCGGATGTCGGGATGCGCCGTGGGGGAGGTGTTGTGCCGCTCGATCTGGCCGCTGACGTCCGGGGTGGGAATTTCTGAGATCGCCTTGTCCGTATAGTTTTTGGCCTCGGTCAGTGTCTGCGCATCCCCGCCGGATATGTTGCTGTTGAGCTCCTCGGACGTGGCGTCAAACACATCGCTGACATTATTCCATAGTTCTGTTGTCTTGGTGTCCGTGTACGACTTTGCTGCAGCCATTGCGCCCGCCGCAGCCTCCGTCAGCTCCTTTTTGGACACCTTGTCGGACAACTCCTTCCTTATCTCCGTGTCGTCGTAGTTGGAGAGCCCGGCCAGCTTCTCCTTCTCCTGGTCGGTGTAGTCGTTCGTCGAAAGCCCTTTCCCTTCTTCCTTGTCGACCTTTTCGGCAAGGGCTTTTGTTGTAGCATCCTGCGACATGGCAATATACTGGCTGTCGCCAGTACTTTGCGCCAAATTCAGCGAAGCCCGCAGGTTCGGGGTGAGATATGACCCGGTTTCGTTTGTTATCCGGAGAATATAACTGTCCTCACTATCCTCCTCGACTTCGATAGAGGGAGAAAACCCTTTGAGCATCTGCAACAGTGCCACAATAATTTCTGCGGGGAGTTCCGTTTCATCGCTTTTCCCCGGCCATAATTCTATAGTCTCGACACCCGGGATTTCAATATCCATTTTCCCGTCAGGAAATTCGTCATCGGGAATATCCATGTCGAGAATGTAGCCCAATGTTCCGCACCCGAGCCTGTGATGATCGAAAAACACTATTGCCGCACCCGGGAGCGTGTCGACGGGCTTGCAATTGATGTAATTTTCTCCATCGAATGACGCTACGTATTTGTCGACTGTATGTGTCGACGGGGTGCTGAATGTAATACGCCACGGATAATCGGGCAGTTTATCCGAGTTGAAGCGGATAATAAGCCTGAAATCACTATGGTAATTTATGTGTGTAACATTCTCCACGTTACAGGTGTTTGGCGTCATTATTCTTTGGCGGGAATCATTACCGATGTGGTGGCATAGCTGTCGTAATCCTTGCCCAAACTCGCAAATTGGTCTCTGTTGTCCAGGTTCTGATGTATCCACCATTCTGCCGCTTCTGCGGTCATGTTCGCATTGGTTATGACCTTACCTTTGTAGCGAAATGCTCCTTGTTTGAGGACATATCCGCCATTATCCGTGTTGTCCTGTTTCATCTTGATTAAAATGTGCGTTATCGCGTCTTTGTACTTGTTCGGGCAGTTTTGGGAAAAACTGCCAGCGAACGATTTCCCGGTTACCATCTCGTAATGAGATTCTATCGTCCGCTTATCCGAAGCGGTGAGAGAGGCGTTTAACCTCTCCCTGTACCATACTTCGGGATTCATCACGAGGCGGGCGACAAAAGCGAATCAAGTGCCGCCTTCGTAGTCTCGTAGTCCGTCGAGAAGAAGAATATTTGCGGGGTTTTGGCGCCTTCTTCGATCATGTCGACAGTCCAGCCTCCCTGCGTGTCGTCACTGTACTTGTCAAGGGTTGCGTTCTGCCCGACGGCGCCCTGCTCCCAGCCTATGACGGCGAATGCCTGCTCGCCATTCGCTCCCTTGTTGTTGTTCTCGTAGATAATGACGTACTTGTTCTGCTTGAGTGCGGATACATTGAGGGCGTTCGTCGGAGAATCCGCCAGCATGACGATGGGGATGGTCTTGTTAAAGGACATACCGATTGTGGCGTTCTGATCCTCGTATGTAAGGCCACTGAAAGGTGTGTTTGAAGGGGCCGAAGCAGTGTATGCCTTCTTTCCGGTTCTGAGGACGAGGGTGCTGATTACGTTTCCCGCAATCTTCGATGCCTTACGGTCGATGTCCTCTTTTTTGATGATGTAAACGATCTTCTCGACACCCTTACCGTAATCGTCGTTACAGTCATTCAGGATGTTCGCGCCAAGGTTCTCGGCGCATGCGTTTTGTTCTGCCATTTTTCAGCCTATTTAGTTTTACAAAAAGTCACTAATAGAGCTTTATGGCCGCCGACAGATATGTTGGATGTACGCGTCATTTCGTTTTGTCGTTTGTTGCTTACCTCACCATAAGCTCTGATGCAAATATGCCTGTGTGCATTTAAATAACAATGGGGCATACTATTTTTTTCTACCCAATTTTGCAAGGTTGGCTGCTACCTTCACCCGTCTCTGTCCGTTGTCAATATCTTTTACGAGGACGATAGGAGACGGGAGGTTGAGCAACACCCGTTCCATCATTTGTTCCATGCCCCTCATTCCGTCTCCGCGTTGGGGTAAATTGGATACCTGGATGGCATTGCCACCACTGGAAACATTCATAGCCGACAATACGGCACCCCAATCATTCACGGCTTGGGCGGTCATAATGGCCTCGCCATTCGATACCCGGGCAACAATGCTATCGGAGGTGCCAGTACCGGGCCCTGTAATAAGACCGCCGGATGCGTATTTAGGAACTTCCGTAGATTTAGTAGAGGATAATGCACTGGCCATCGCTGCGACAATTGCAGCAACGCTTGCTGCGGTCGCTATTATATTTGCCGGGAATGGAAGAGCTGCATTCCCTTCCCATGCTTTTGCAATAGCTACAGATTCAGATAACACTACTTGCATGACAGCCATAGCCTTGGCAAATGCAGCATATTTTTCACTTTCCCCACCAAGTTGTTCGAATACATTGGCAAGATTTCCTGCTGTTTGTGCGGCGAGGCTTAAACTTTTGTGTGTCGTTTCTATCTGAATGTTTGCTACATTTTCCTCCGCTTTTTGAAGATCCATACGTGCTTTAATTCGTATTGCCTGTATTTCTGCGTCGGTCTTGCCTGCAGCCCGATAAACACTTTCCAATTTCTCTATTTGTGCAATTTGCTCTTTGTAGATGTTTACCATCTCCATCGCTGCACCTAAATCATTGTCGATCAGACGGGCTTCGTTGATTCTATTTCTATACTCCAGCTCTTGCTCTTCAAGTTGTTTCCTCAAGTTGTCGGATATTTCACTATCCGTTTTTTGTAATTCTTTATTTAATTCGGCCTCCATCTTAGATACCTCCCTGCTCAAGGCAACTCGCCAGTCAGCCAGTAATTTCGTACGCTTTTTTGCCATTTTACTGTAAAATTCATCAATCCATCTTGCAGATTGTTCGATTGATGTTTCTGACGATTCATCCACCCCTTTCTGAGTATTCTGGAAGGTCAGAAGGTTGTCAGTAGCGACTTTAACAAGCTTGCTGTTTGCTGCATCGAGGTTGTCTATGTATTCTTGGTAACTATTGCTATTGTCACGAACTTCGTTATATAAATCTTCGTTCATTTTCTTTAACTCGGAATCGACCTCCTTACGCAGCGTGTATGCCGCTTTGGCATAACTTTCGAGCATTTTATCGTCGGCGCCCTCTGCTTTAAGTCTGTTATAATCTGCCATTACGCGGGTCAGATTTTGATACGCCTGGATCTGCTCTATGGTATTCTTCTTCTCCAGGTTAGTCACGATTTGGTTTTGCGCGGCTTCTGCTTGCGCTTTTGCCATGATATTTCGGACGAGCATTTCGTAGGTTTCGCTCAGTTCTCCGGCCAATATCTTCTCCTGTGACATGTTCCCGAAGTAGGCAGGATATTGTTTCTGCAACTCTTTTACGGCATTTAGCCTGTCTTTGTAGGCTAATGCCGTATTCTGGGTCGCATTGTAGAGTATTTGTAAGTTCACCACCTCTGCCTGAGCAGCATTTCTACCTTCCAATTGGGCTGCATTTAGTTGCCTTTGCGCATATTCGGTTGCTGTGATAGCTTCTTTGGCCGAGAATAGACTTTTAACCCACGACCCTATCTCCTTGCCATATGCTGTAAGCAATGTGATGATTAAAACGAGAGCTGTTTGCCACGAGACGATAGACGAAATTACTTGTCTAAATACAGGTATTGTCGCCTTTCCTTCGGAGCGTAATGCTTTGTTTGCTGCAGTAGCGCGTTTCAGTTCATCAACGAACATCGGCACGTTGTTGGATACGGCCAAGAAAAACTGCTGCAAAGACACGGTAAGCGACGGCATTTCTCTTGCAAGTTGTTGCACTTGAAAGGTAAGAGGAGAGAATCCTTTAGCAGCACTTGCATAGTTACCGACGTTGTCCCGGAAGTTAAGCAATGCCGTATTTGCCTCGTTAAGCTCCGTTTGTAGTCCAGCTATCTTTTTGGCGAGATCGGTGCCCTTGGCGGCATTGCGCTCCTCGCGGCTCATTTTGTTATATGCTGCCGTTAGCTTGGCGATGCTGCCTCTGAGTTGTTCGATGCTTCCTTCTTGCTTAACTTCCTCTTTGATATTGGCCTGCATTTCTCGGGTATATGCGGCCATTTCTGTGCGCAAGGCTTTGATAATCTGCGTCTGTTTGGCAATGCCTGTGGCATTCCCCTCTTTTTTGAATTCTTGCAGTTTGGTTTTTGCATCATCAATAGCATCGGATGCTGCCACCCACCCCTGCACCAGCTCCGAATACTTGAACTGGATGTTAATAATTTTGTCTATCGTATCTTGCTGTGCCATATGCCTCTATATGGTTAAGTGGTTAATGAAATCTTATGGTTCCTGCGAGACCTCGACATCGTAGGCCGTGGTCTCGCTCGCTTCTATGTTGTGCCACTGCATCGAGATCGTCCCCTTGCGCAAGTCACCCGTCTCGTTCTTCGAGACGGCCAGGGCACGCCCCTCGCCCACCGCCACCGTGCCCGGGATGTCCCCGGTGATGGTGCACCATTCCGGCGCCGAAAGCAGCTCCAGGTCGACGTTGCCCGTATTGCGGAGCGTCCCCAGGTGTGCCGTATATGTCCACGGGGATGGCGGGTCGAGCGTAATGCCCGGCGAGTAGTCGTAGTAGAGCACCACGTCCGTGTCGTAGGTGTACGCCTCCTTACCCGCCGGGACGACGATCTCCTGCGTATGCATGCGCGAGCCCTCGGCCTGCGCAATGATCAGGAGCGTAAAGCCCTGCGTGGTCGCATTGTCGAAAGTCTCGTGCACGCCGCCCGTGAATTGCAGGTTTTCGTCGCTCCCGTCAGGCTTCACGTACTGAATCACCACGACCGCATCCTCCACGGCCGAGCCCTGCTCGTTCCTGACCGCGAAGTCCAGGTGCAGGGAACGCGAGCCCGGGGAGAGCGTGACAGTCTTGCGGATCGTAACGGCCTCCGCACCGGCTTCCACGGGCACCTCCTCCACCGCATCGGCGTAGTCCGCGGCCGTGACGGTGATGCGCGACGTAAAGGCCTTCACCGAGCAGTCCGAATAACCCCCGTAGTCGAGGTGGCTGCTGTTCGTGGTGCGGATCGTATTGGTCTTGCCCGAGCTTTGCAGGTACGTGCAGGCGATCTCGTCGGCGACGACGGGCGAACCCTTCGCATCCCGCACGAGGATGTCGGCACCCACCGTACGCGACGAGCGCAGGGGAACGACCCCGGTGTAGGTGTAGTCCGAGCTGCCCGAAGGGATAGACCCCTGAATCCAGCCATCGTTGTAGCCGGACTTCGAGGCCGTGACCGTGACGCTCGATCCGCTCGTGGGGATGTCGGCGATGGTATCGTCCACCGCCGAGGTATTCGTATATTCGCGCGTCACGGTTTGGCCCGCGGCGTCCTCCGTGGTGACGGTGACCTTATCGGCCGCGAGGGGGTTGCCGTCCGCGTCCTCGATCGACAGGCGCAGAACAAGGTTGCGACTCGTGACGGCGATTGGTTGTAGTTCGAAAGTATTCTGATACAGGTAATCCGAGGTTCCGGCGGGGATGGCCGACTCTTTCATTTGGGATCCGTAGCCGGGAGCACCCACTATTGTCTGAATCATAAAACTTGAGGTCGAGACATCTGGAATGGTATCCGTAATATTCGACCCAGAGGTTTTATAGGTGGCACTGCTGCCGTCTTTCTTCGTATAGCTGATCTCGACCGTCTGGGCATCCACGGCCTTTCCCTCCTGATCCGTGATGGTGATGTCGAGTGTAATATTTCGGCTGGTTATCGGTTGTTCAGAAGTTAACATCAAGGTCTCGTTGATATTGTATTCTGAATTTCCGGCCGGGATGTCCACCTGCTTCTTGCCACTCGTATACCCGGCCTTGGTCGCGGCGAGCCCCAGGGTCATATATTCCGTGGACGCTTCCAGCGTGACATCGACAGCGCCCGTATCGGCCCAGCGTTCCAGCTTGCTGTCGCCCGACGGAAGGATATACGAGGCCGTAACCTCGTCGGCCGCAAGCGGCGCGCCCTGGTCGTCCGTCACCGTGAGGCGGAGTTTCAACGGGCGGCTCGCAGTAGGCTCGGGCTCTGCGGGGGCTTGCTGGACGGTAATCGTCCTTATGATAGCAGGTGCTTCTTTAAGGGATGCGATCAAATTTCCGGAGCGAGAACTTGTTGTGGTGTTCTCCTTGACCCCTATGGAAAGGATTCCGTGTGCGAAAGCAATGTTTTCAAACATCCCTGACTGCGAAGATATTTGAAGCGTGCCATTTGTCTGATAGGTGAATACCGTAACGGTCTTATTGCTGCCTACAGCCCGACTGATGTCCGAAGCCGAACCGTTGATGGTCAGATAATAGTCCGGAATAACAACTTCTTTTATAGCCTGCAACTGGATCAGCTGGCACTCGCATATGCCGTTTTCACCTGTTTCTACCGAATACAGGCCATATGTATGCCCGAATTGACCTATGTATATGGGCTTTGTATAATCAAGGTTATGCAGATCTATGGCTGTTAACTTGGCCTTTACTGTTATCAGACGCAGTTTGTCCACGGCTTTTTGGTACCCGTTGTATTTCTTTGCGACGATCCCGTTCTCACCACCAAAGCGCATATTTTCTCCGAAATATCCGAACCAGTATAACCCCGTGCTCGTATCGTCGATGATAGCTTGCAGGATTCGCGCCGAGGGTTCGTTGTAGTCCACTGTTTTCCCGTCGTCGGATGTAGTATACATAGGAATGCGGGCACACAGCGCATTGGCATCCGATGCAAGTGGGGCATTTTCGGACGCTGAGAATGGAAGCTCCACGAGTTCGTTCTCCTTGTCGATGTTGACATTCTCGATCCGTATTTCCCCGGCGGTGTCCGTGATCACATCGTCGTCGTTGTCATAATCGAGCGTGTTTTTCTGTGCCAGGTCATCGAGCGAAAATATGGAAGATTCCGGACGGCTGACATCATGCCGATCATTAAGGATGACTTTGCGGCTCCAGTCTATTGTGCCTCCGTTTGTGAGTTTGGCGTAAATGTCGTCTACGCTTATGAGTTTGATTGTATCCGGGGCGTCCTTATCCGGGTATGCGAACAGCCCGGCCATAGACATCAGAGCCGAGAGGAAATCTCCCTGCGAAATGTCCGGAAGATTTACCCCGATAGGATATTCGGATGGGAATATCATTTCAATATCGCCCCATAACTTTACAGACCAATTCAAAATAATATCATGCGCTCCATCCGATTGCACATTGTAAAAGTCCTTGAGTTGAATAGATATGTTGCTTATGCTATCGGTGTTTATTTCGTATTCTTTCGGAAAATCTTTTGTGTAAAATGTATATACCGCAGAGGTCATTCCCGAAGTTATTGTTATTGGAGCACTTGATATTTTTAAAATATCCTTACCGCCCCCCTTAACTATAACATGTATTTGTTCTTTTAAACGCCAAGAAGCCCCACTCACCCTGCACGTCACGTTGAAAGTATCTCCTGTCGTATTCGGATTTATACTTAAAAACATATGATTAGCTCCAAGCGTCTGAAATTCTGCCGTCCCATTCATACTGGGATTCGATGGGTCGTATGGCATATATATATTTTTCGGATCGTGGACTATATAATTATTTAAGTTTGATTCAAATGATGTCCGATTCCCTTCTCCATCAGATACGATCCTTGATGCTTCAAAATAATCTACTGCGCCTGAAATGTCGTCGCCGTTTTTTGATACTAAAGGAAGCAATAAAGGATACGTAAGTCCTCCATACAGTCTTTCTTTGCCGTCGATGGTGATGCCATTGTACCGCTCAATAGCCGTAAGTACATCTTGTACTTCGATAGACGGATGCATGTATTCGGAGTTGGCGATACCTTGCCCGAAATCAATGCCGAAGAATCCCATCTGCGGCCTCTCATATCCATACTCCAAGAGTGCCGATGCGCTGTTCCATGGTATCGACCCTATGTTCATGGAATAGAGCGTTTGTGCCAGGTCGCGCAAATTTGCATCGAACAGGGGCTGGAAGTTGTCGACATTTCCCCACGTAAGAACCACACTTATTACGTCCGAAATCTCCGTAATAACGGCGTATCCGGATGTGAACAACGGTACTCCTTCCTGATACAATCTTGCCGGAAGCTTCACATAGGGTGCATCCGTATAGATGTCGGTGCGTTCCGCATAGCCTATGGCCTTGCGGTTCTTCGGCGTCAGCGGTAAGTCTATATTGTACGACCTATTGGACTGTATGATGTCCAGTCCTGAAAATATCGGGCTTTGATATACCAAGGATATATAGTTGTCGCTGGACAGATCGCACAGGATGTCGTTTATGTATAGTTCGTAGTAGGTCATACGTTATAGGTCTTATCGGTAATTTCTACGACTAAATCTTTAAAATAAGCGCCGTTATCTTCGGCTTCTCCTTCCTCTATACTACACCGGCGCCATTGCTCCGTTGCGCTGTCGTAGTAGCTTATGTCGCGCCCGGCGAGGATGGATTTACACAGGTCGTATATATCCTGATCTACAAGGCGACTATGCAGCGTGTATGTCTTTGTGAGTATCTTACTTTGGGCTTCATACGGTTGCAGGTTCTCATTCAGTAGTGAATAGGCATCCTGGATAGATATTTCGTCCCTCGCCGTCTCTATACTCCACCGATATATGTAAGGGATGCCGCCTTTATCCGTCCATTTGACAAGCATCCCATCGGTACACCTATCTATCTCGATGGGAAATTGAAAGGTGTTGGCAAGGTTGGGGTTATAGACGCTTATCTCAACATACGTATCCCCATCCCATCTTACCGTCGATGGATTGAACTCCGCAAACGGTTTCGAGGACATGCCACTGGTGACGATGACCCCATTCTCTGTTTCCACCTCTATTTGCTCTGTCGTGAGCTTGGGGATAAAGATGGATTGGGTTATGTTGAACCCGGGGTATACCACGATTTTCCTGGCGGAAGGGTAGTTGGTTACATCTCCCGCGGCGGCATTCTGTGCCGAGATAGGGATTATTTCTTTTTCACAGGTGCCGATAAGAATAGTATTGAGCGTGTGAGTGGCTGATCCATCGCCAAACTCAACTATGAGCACCACATTGTTTATGAATGTTGCCGAATAGTCCGCGGCCAGCGATTCCAATATTGCCGTCAAGGGGAAAACAACGGATTTTCCTACTCCCGCGACATTTCTGGATAGGACTATTGATGTTGCTCCATATGATATTCGCAGCTTCACTTCTGTGCCGTAGTCCGGATCTATGGCTGTGGCTGTAAATCGCACGAAGGTGGATTTCTCCCGTGTGAAGCATATGTCATTGGGAAAATCTGCGGTGCCTCCTGTACCGGACAATGTATATCGGATCATAGTTCTATTGTTGTTTCGAGCATTTCGTATATGGATGTGTCGATCACTTCCGTAATTCTTTTGTCGATGTTATCCACGGTTTGCGGCAACAGGTCTTTGATAATCTCGGTGCCCCCTCCCGAGCGGTACAAGATGCTGCCTTCCTCCCACAGCTTCTTGGCCGCCCAATATGCGTCGATGCTTTTGAATTCCAATCCATAGCGTGCCTCTTTGTCGCGTGCCCATTGCTTTATGTTCTGATAGAAACTTTCGAAGCTTCCGAATTCTTCTTGTGCATCCTGCGGAGAGTTACCCTCGTCTATATTCTTGATGTTATGCCGCCCCACAAACGAGACCGTGAACCCTCCGGCATTGCTTTCCACTTGCGACGCCATACTATCTGCCGTAGCGCCGGTAGTCTCTTCCGGGACATTCAGGGAGTTCACATTTTTACCGCTGTTTGTGCGTTTTGTTTGCAGATTTATTGTCACCTGCTCTTTAAGGGTGCTGAATTCCTCGTTACAGATGGCAACCAGCTTTTCAGGGCTGAAAAAGTTCTCTATCTTCGATATGTCCATCAGCAAACATTGTATGTAAGGACGAGTTTTGCCTCTACACCCGCGGCCAGGGCATCCAGTTTTTCAACCACTCCTTGCAGGCTTTCAACCTGCACCTCTATCCCATTGCGACGCAGTTTGTCGATGAATGAAAACGCCATTTGCTCCATGTGATCCGCAATGGGGGCTGCTTCGGTCTGTGTATCCGGCTCTGGCTTCCCGAGTGCATCGAGAAAGTAAAGCGTTGTCCTACGACGACGCCTGTTTGTCAGGTTGGTTTCGTATATCGGCTCCTGGAACAGCCGCAGCATTACGGGGTACTCTTTGACGTAATCCAGCAGATAATTCGCCTCTTTGATCCTGGCATATAGGCATGTGTTGACGCCGCACTCTTTGGCAGCATCTTCGAATATTTTACTGAGGCTCTTTCTCATCGTCTGCGACTTTTGGATGGTTTGGGCTTGTTCATCTGAGCGAGTTTGCGTTGTGCCATGTTTTTGTCTCTCTCGGCTTCATATGCAAGGTATACGGTCGACCACCTCAGGTGCCATACATCGCTTGGCTGAATAGCACCCCCTACAAGCTGGCAGTATCCTAAGCATATTGTACTCATGCCCCGGTTCTTGCGTTGTACTTGTGCGTTTGCTTCTTGTGGCGTCAGGGGCATTTCGAGCTTTTTCCACGCCTTTGCTACGCCTTTGAGTTCGTTTTGTATTTCAATGAAATAACGATAAGCGCGAATGAATTGTAGTTCAAGCACCCTTTCTCGGGCAATGCCGTATCCTGCTCCCTCCCAGTCAATGCGTTTTGATCCTTTTCCCTTTGGGCTTATTAAACCCAGCATGACGGCCAGAACCTTTACGAAATACTCGTCGGTGGCCTCGATCCTTTCTATGGCGTTCAATTCACCCATCGTTATACCTGCGACGCTTCGGGCCTCGTGCTTCTTCCATCCGAATATGCGACGTTTTTCCTTAACATACTCAGGCTTGGGTAATGCCACAATAGATTCGTATATTCGTTTATTGCCGATACCGAATAAGGTGCCGTTCTTTATAATTACTTTCCTGATGGTATCGTTGGGTGATATTTTCATAATCCGAACCTGTTTATCTTTTCAAAAATATCCGACGAATAATCCGGCTTTACGTCTGTTTCGCCGCATAGCGAGCCTGCCAGTTGATGACACTCGTCGACCATCTCGTTCCATAAGGGCACAAGTCTGTACCACGGGGAGGCGGCACGACTGTTGTCGGTCATTTTGATTTTCTCGCCAGCCATCGTATTGAAGGCAACATGTTCTCGCAGGTAATAGAAATAGACATACTTAGCGATGGGAGACTGTTTTGTGTCTGTATTTGCTATTTTTGCGGCTATTTCAGGATATTTGTCGATATTCTCTGCCACATATATCCCAAGGAGCATCCGAAGGAATTTAGGCTCATACCTGCGTATGCAACTCTCGACATTCCGTACAATCTCCTGTGCGGCGCCAGTCGGGGTGCATCCGCTTTTGACGTCTATTCCCGCAATATATGTGGGATCCTGTTCGAAGTATGTATAGTCTATAAGCATAAGAAAAAAGGGGAGACGCTTTCCGGCGCCTCCCCGCCTTGTTAGTTGGCAACTTTGGTCTTGTACGTGGCTTTGCCCGATTTCACAAGCGTTTCGGCATGCAAGGGCGACACGTTGTACTCTTTGCCTTTCTCGGGCATATAGATAGACTTGCCTGTGCTTACGATAGTTACCCTCTTGGTGAGGTCGATCTTCTTCATATCTTCCATGTTGTTGTTCGTTTAAGTTAATGACTATGCTGCTGCCTCGGCGGTTTTCTCCAGGGCGGCCTGTACGGTTGCGAAGTCGTCGTAGATGACAGACCCGGCGTCGATGGAGTTCTGGTATGAGTGAAGGCGCATTTCGGCGATCACCGTCACCATGTTGTGGCTGAAATCGTCGCCGTCACGGCCCCATTCCAGTCGCAGCGCGCGGTAGGGACGAACTTTCCAGCGCGAGGAATCCATCAGCAGGAACTTACCTGCGGGAATGTTGGTGGTTTCTACAACGGAGATGTTGCCGATGATCTTGCGCATCTCGTCAGTCAGGTAATGCCCGGCGGTATCTTTCGTTACGTCGAAGATCGCCTTGTCGGTCGGATGAAGGAAGAGAACGTCGGGAGAGAAATGCAGCAGGCGAAGTTGCAGAACGCCAGCGCGCACAACGTCGGCAATGTTGGGCATGGAGATTTTCCCGTTGAGCTCCGTAATGGTATAGCCAGGGGCTTTTGTTGTTACGCCGAGAATCTCGTTCCCGGTGCCGGTTCCTGCGATAACCTTCTCTTCCACGGTCTGCATCAAGTCTTGACGCAGCAGGGTGTTCACCTCCCCGCGGATGAAATCCGCATCTTCGAGGATTTCCGTCGAGAGCTTTGCGCGAACGGCAACCTTCTTTGCCGTAGACGTCTCCTCCTCGTATCCCCAGCTCATAAGGGGCTTGAGAGTTCCTTCGGCAATGAATGCCGAGCCGCCGTCGGGGTCTTTACGGTTGATCCACTTGATTGTCGGGGAACTTGTCGTGCCTTTCTGCAAGCGGGGCAGGATCGCATTCGGCTCGGTAGCCGCTGCTGCAATGCCCGGCACGACTTCGGTGTTGAATGCCGCAATGGGGACAGCGGCCGTCGTGGTCGTCATGGCTGCTGCCTCGGCCTTCATCTCGATCTCGATACTTACCGTGCGGCCGCCCTTTACGGCGTCGATGTTCTCTTTCCCTGAGAAGAATGCCTTGATCTTCTCCTGCGCTTCATTCTCGGATGAAACGGTGGATTTCTGCATGAGGCTGATGGTGCGCCCTTGCTCTTTGATTATCTCCCGGATCTCGTCGATGGATTTTGTTTGATCGAGAGCGTCTACTTTGTCTTCGATAGCCTTCATTTTGGCCTCGAAGTCTGCTTTGCCGATAAGCCCCGACTTGTATTCATCGAGTATTCCTTTCAGCTCTTTCTTGATGTCGTCGTTCATGTGTGAATTGGTTTAGTTAAACAATGTTTTTCTGACTATTTCGATGATTTCAGTGTCATCCGAAGATTTGTTGCCCAGGATGTTTAGGGCGCTTTTGAGGCTGTTGCAAAGTGCTTCAATCCTGTTTCCTCCTGCGTCCGAAAGGTCGCATTTGCGCAGGATGTTGTTGAGCTCTTCTTGATAGGCAATGATGTCCTCTACGCTTTGCAAGCCCTTGACGTCAAGAGCTGGGGTGAAGGGATTACATCCGGCGAACACGGTGCTGTACTCATACTTGAGCTGCAGCTCTGCGATGTCATCTCCCGCAATAGCATCGTTATGGTTCCTGTTGAGAACCCGGTAGCAGTAGGAGTGTTCGACATCTCGTTTCTCGTCTGCGCAATGCTTATAGTACTCGAATATATCATGCCCAGCGGCCTTACCGAGTATGAGTTTGCTCTCGACGAGGGCATATTCATCTGTTTCCCATGCTTTTCGAGGCGTCCCAACAACATGATCCAAGTCTTGTTTGTGGTCGATGCAGTGTTTGATCCGGGACATGTCGGCAAAGGATTTGGTGAACGCCCCTTTGCGCACAATGTCTTCTGCGTGATCCTCTTGGTCGAACTTTGATATGGCGATGACAACAACGCCCTGATCGCGTTTGATGTCGTCTATGCTTCCCTTGAATGATTTTATCTTGTCTTCCATATTAGATTTGATATTTTAATAGTTCGCTTCTACCTTCCTCTGGTGTCATTATTCCTAATTGTATGGCAGCTCCGATGTAATTTACTGCGCTGTTCATGCATTCCGCCTGGTCTTTCTTCGAAGGCTGGAACATTTCCAAATGGTCGAAGAACGGCATGAATCCGAATCCCGTAAAGCCATATATCTTATTAAGCACGCGCATGATGTTTTGTGCCGAAGGAATAATGTCATTCACATAAAACTCAATCTTGGCCTCTCCGAAATTACTGTAGGTGCTGCCTTCTACGTCGAGCAGAATGCTGGGCACCTGATATGTATAAGCGATGTCTTTCTTGCAGTTGCGCTGAATGTCTGTAAGTCCGAGGTCGGAAATAGTGGACGACACAGGCACAAAGGATGCCTTGTATGACGTAATGGCGATCTTGCATTTGTTGCGCATGATCCCGTATTTGTCCAATTGCTCACGGAGCGCTTCCTTGTCCTCTTTGGTGGCCGGCACGATATTATCGACCATCGGATCATCTGACATGAGGGAGAGAATGCCGAGCATACCCCGGTTGACGAGTAATTCGTTTACGGCTTGGTAGGAGGCCAGGAAAGTGTTGACAGGGTACTTGAGGGCGACAAGCCGTGAAGTAGCGCTCCCAATCTTGTTAAGCGCGTAAGTTACGTCGTTTACAACGAACATCTCCTCTTTGGGGATCGTCAGGTTTATCCCGCCCCCAAGGTTTATGGTGTAATCACGGATATCGGAGTTGGGTGCAAACGAAGGTATGGAGGATGGTACCTCGTTTTCCGTAACCATGAGGTTAGGTATTACATACAATTCGAAATCACCCTTAATTCCGACCAAAGGTACCTTCACAATATAAGCCTTGCCGAATATCTGAGAGAAGAACTCGATCATGCAAACGAATTCCGAAAGAGTTTGGTAGGGATTGGGGTGGTTAATCCGCTCGAACTCGCGCGGCTTTTCAATATCTTCCCCTTTGTCGTCTTTCGCCCAATACCGGGCATCCGATATGGCGGATACTTTCTTCGTGATGATAGAAGCCAAAATAGAGCATGACGCGAATGCGCGCGCCTGCCCGTCCGGTGTGGAGGTGTCGATAAACCCATCCTTCGTCCCGAGCAGATTTTGCACGTCCCGCAAGTCTATGTATAGGCTTTGCTGCGGGTCTCCGGTCTTTTCGGAACATTTAGACATCTTTATTTCGTATCCAAGGAGTTTCATGCGGCAATATGATTGCGGAATGCAGTCATCACGACATATCGGGCTGCATCCCAAAGGTGATTATTCTTGTCTACGGGTTTATTTATCGCCAGCCCGTTTATAGAATCCCACACATAGGTATTGGCTTCGTTTTTCATGTTCTTGGTCTTGACGCAGTGGATGCGGAAGTTTTTCATGTAGGATATACCGATGGTTATACTATCCTGGAATTTCTTGGCCTTGACTACATTCAACCCTCGCAGCTGAAGGGAACGCACCATACCTTCTGGGTTCTTGGCGTATTTATCCGCACTGTCTGCTATGGCATATCCTTGTTTACCGAGAATTGGGGCCACGATGTTATACAATACCTCGGGATCGTCTACGGGCGAATAAAAGCGTTCATGCAGATATAAATCACGCCCTCGCACTCCGACATGAATAATAGCCGTCGGGTCATTTGTGAAGCCGAAGTCGATGCCATAGGCTGTATATTCCAAATCGTCCGGAAAACTGTCGATCCAGTCTATGTTGGGGAATATCAATCCTTCCTGCGCCGCACGCTCCCCGAGACCGTATACCTTCCATCTGAATTCGTCGGCGGTTCCTGCCGCGATATTTTCCGGCGTGGGCTCGTAACTTTCGATAGTCCTGCGTACGCTGTCAGGGCAGAAAGGATTGTCTTTGTAGGTTGTTTTGGTGAATATGGTATCCGGCTGCCCTTCAAGCTCAAAAACCCAGTGTTCCGTATACTTAGGGTTCCAGTCGCCGATAATCATGGTTGTACAACGCATCGTGATGTTATTGAACTGCGCCGGCGATATGTCGTCCAACATTTCGTTGAAGTATATGATGTCGCAGTCGTGCCCCTCCTTCACATCCATCTTGTCAAGCCCACGGAACCGGATGATGCTGTCGCCTATGTGGTATTCGGGGAGTATCTTCTCGCTATACATGTTGTCGGGATCATATATCCCGCGGCATTGTAGTTTCTTCTTGAAGTCTCCCAATGCCTTTTCTTTGCAGTCTTGCAAGGTGGAGCGGTAGACATAGATTTTATATGCACCATCACCCGCGGCACAGATGTCATACAGGAAGTCGAAGGTGTCGAAAGTCTTCCCCGAACGGGAGCTCCCCTCGTTGAATATGCGTAGTACGACGCCTTTATTGCGGTACTTGCGGAAGAAGTACAGCATGATCTTGTAGACCTTGCCCCGATATGTGCGTGCATCAAGCTCCATTTTCATTCGTGCTTTGTTTGCCGATGGACTGGATGATAGATGCAGCTTCCGGGTCAAGTATGACTTGCACTGTTTCCCGGGGCTTGTTGATGCTCTCGCCGTTGGTGGTTATATCCTGTTTGTCGGCGAGTTTGAGAACACGTGTAATGACGCCGGAATCGTATATGCCAGCTATTGCGCCCGACAATTGATCGGCTTCAATTTCTTCGCGCACGCGCGCAATGATGTGGAAAAACTCCTCCCTTTTGCCGTAATCAAAAAATGTGTCACGGAGTATTCCCGCATATACACAGAACCCAACAATAGTTTTAGGACGTTGGAGTTCGAGGTCTACAAGGCCATGTTTTGTGGGCACTTGTTTTATGATTGGATTGTTCTTTGTCCAATTGGCATATTCCTCAAACTTGACTTCGAGAGCTTCAGGTGTATATACGCAAGGACGGCCCACTTTGCGGGTGGGCTTGATGGTGTCGTTCGTCTTTGTGTCTTTTACACTCTTTGCCATAAATGAAGGTCTGCCGACGGATGCGCCAACAGACCTTCTGCTACGATAGCAATGTACTTTCGATGTTCGGCCGTTGCCTGCATCCTCACAGGCTTACAATGCAAAGATTTCGACGGATATTTAAATAACAATGGAAAATGATGAAATTTTTTGAAAAAAATATTATTGGGCGGATTGTTCTAAGGGTTTGTGTTCTCTCTATGATGAAACCTTACTTTGGCGGCCTTCATTGTCCTAAAGGTACAAAAAAGTCCCGACTGTGTGGCCGGGGCTGAAAGGTAGGGGAGGGATTACCAGTCTTCTACATCTCCGCCTGTTATCCCATCTTTAATGGCTTTCTCTAATTGATTCTTCATTGCAATCATATACATACAACAAGCACAATACGCTTTTGCTCCAGCTTTCCGGGATAATCCAGCAGCGGCATCAACAAAGGGAAAAACCGCTTCCGGTTTGTAAATGCCCATTGTTGTCGAAACATTCCCTGACATTGCCCCCGCAACACCTCCTCTATTTACTGATTCATATTCTTGGATGGTTGTAATAAGTCGGGCTCGACCGTCTTTAATATCTATCCGAAAAAGAACATAGGCGCTGATTTCATAACTAATTGCAAATCCGACCTGTTCTGCAATGTTTTTCAAATAACCTTTCGCGAGTATAGTCCCCGCATCTTTTTCATTTAATTGAATTACTGATTTTCCTGAATTAAATGTGTGAACGAACCATGAGTTAGTTTGAATATATATCTGATCTTTAGATAACGATGGTGCTTGGATAATGTTAATCATTGATATGTTGCCGTTGTTGTCTATACCGGCAACTTGATCCCTAAAAAATAGTGCCGCGCTTAAATAATCAATATTCCCATCATGGTTACCATCTAAAATATCTAAAATGTCAGCATATTCGTTTTTACTATACGAAACGCTTTCATACGAATTAAGGTTCATCAGCTTATCAAAAGCATGTGATTGTATTTTCTCTCTTTCCGCTATAGACGCTGCTTTTGCCTCTTCATTTAACCTATTTGATTCCAAGTCGTTAATTTGCTGTACGGCCTGACGCCCATATTTTTCTATAAAATCCTTTTTCGGCACGTATGATTTCGTTTCTGGGTCAAAATAAAGTTGTTTCCCTTCATGGATAATAGCCAAACTTGCAACATTATGCGCGGCAATTATTTCTTGCGCCTTTTTAAGGTTATAAGGCTGCTTCGCATTGACATTATAGGTAATACCTAAAGTAATAATTATTAGTAAAAGTTTTTTCATGAGTTTATGAATTTACCCCTATCGAAATGAGTTGGTAAGAAAAGAGTAAAAAATATTTGTGCTATTGAAATAATCCGAAGTTTTTATGTTTTGGTCTGCGGGCGCCCCGGTCATTTTTAAAGGAGACCGTAATCTCCTTTAAATGTGTAGCTCGATTATATGGAGCTTATTTTGGGTGGTTCTATTTTATCATATTGCTTCCGCTCTAATGAAGATGGCATAAGGCTAATTAGAATACCGCTATGCCTCTTTTTTTTGGGCGACATCGCCCTTGCTTTTCGCTCTCTCTTCTCGGTACAGGTCAATTAAAGCCCCGTTTTGCCGAATCAACTCCTCGTTTTGGCGGAGTAGTGAATCTAAGAATCTCTCCATAGTTTTTGGGTTATTTAGTTCAGCTTTCGTTGGCGTGACGTCTTCGCCTCCTTGGCTGACAGGTTGGTCTTCTATGTTGGATATGCCAAAATATTGGAGTATATATCTGGCATTTGCTCTACTCGGCTTGCCTTCTCCTTTCTTCCATTTGCCGATAATTGTTTGTGACAATCCAGTCGCTTTGGCGATTTTATACGGAGTGTCTTGTGTGCTTCGTAGTAATTCTACGGCCTTATCTATCAGTTTATCAGCCATGAAGGGTTTGTGCTTATGATATTCTGTAAATATATAATATTATTTGATTGAAAAATACTCTATTATTTTAGTGAATACTCAAATAGTTTAGTATATTTGCAATGTGAAACCCACAAAGCTGATACAAATATACGATTTAAGATGAAAAACGCAAGCGTGGGGACTGAATATTTGACGATTGTACCTTTTTGAAGGTAATAAAAACGGACAACGCGATGAAAGCAACTTACGACAAATCGAAGATCATGAAGAACGCCTGGTATCTTAAAAAGGTACAGCCGGGCAAGAGTTTCGGGGAGTGCCTGCGCAAGGCTTGGCGCAACGAGAAGTTGGCGATGCTGACCGCGAAGATCGAGAACCGCCCGACGGAGCAGCCGAAGGCCACGGAGTACCGCCCCGAGCTGCTGAAAGTGCCGACAGGTTTCTATGGTGTCCGAGGAATGTACTATGGTGACTAAAGCACGATGCAATATGAACGAAGTAATTCAATCGACTGACCGCTTGACGGCACTACTCGAGGAGCAGGCCGCCTGCATTGAGCGGATCATGGCAATACTGGACAAATAATATGAATATGAATACTGCAAATCAGCGCGCTATAAAGTTGCCGTTCCAAGAATATGTTTCTACACTTGGGAAGACTCGCAAAAGTAAGTTGTGGGCAGAAATTCGGCTTGTGACAGGAAAGGACAAGACAACAATATGGCGCTGGGCGCACGGACGCACCCGTCCTGACAAGTCAGACAGGGATAACATAGCATTCTGTGTATATAAATTCTCTGAAAATAGGTTACCCGGCGACGCATTATTCCCAGAAGATTATCCATACAAAGGTACCCATGCAAAGGTTAAATAACGTAGAGTTTTTTAACTCACCCGAAGGAGAGGTGCAGATCCGCGATGAAAAGGGAGTGCGCACCTACATGGAAGAAGATAAAGAGCTTACGGATGCTTTGTTCTCGGTTATTGAACTGGATTACCCCAAGGCATTCAAGGCGTTGTCGGAGATTTACAACAAGAGCAAAGCGAACGCCCCTTACTTCAAATACAGGTGTGCCCACCGATTCATCCGCTGCAACTTCGGGATGTATGATAAAATACCCGATATGGACGAGTTCGGCCGGTTCAACTTCGAGAATGTTGCTTGTCCGCTGGTGGGGGAGTGCAAATACTATAAAGTAATCTGTAACCCAGAGTTTAATACTAACCTGACAATGCGGGAGAAAGAGATTGTCCGCCTCTATAAAGAGGGATATAAGACTGAACGGATTGCCGAAATACTGTCACTCTCCCAGTTGACGGTCGAAACACACAAACGAAACGCTATGCGTCGCACAGGGTCGACAACGCTTGCCGAACTCGTGATATGGGCTAACAACCACGGACTTTAAACACAAAACATACCCACCATGAAAACACTTTATCTCTGGGTTTCAGACAAAGGCTGGACACCCTTTCAGTACAATGAACTTTCTGAATTATCCTCCGAATTTGAGGCGCGCAATATCAAACTGGGCGACGGGTGCGAACTGGGCAACGGGTGCGAACTGGGCGACGGGTGCAAACTGGGCGACAGGTGCAAACTGGGCGACGGGTGCAAACTGGGCGACGGGTGCAAACTGGGCTACGGGTGCAAACTGGGCTACGGGTGCAAACTGGGCGACGGGTGCGATGTTTCTAAATCGCTATTTATCAGCGCATCTAGTCATACAGTATCCTATTGGGGTGAGGATGTTATTCAAATAGGAGGCAAACGCTGCACCATTTCCGAGTGGCAGAAGCATTTCCGAAAAATTGGCGAGGCCGAAGGCTATAGTCCCGAGCAGATGGAGGAATACAAAGGGTATATAGACCTGATCGCTACCATGCACAAGACGTGGAAGGTCGGTGCCGCAGATTAAGAAGCCCGCGCCGTGGCCGGGAGTTCCGGGTGGAAGAGTTAATAGAGAACTAAACTTATAAACCAAAAATAAAATAGTATGGAAAATTTACTGCAATGCAAAGGTAAGAAATTCAAAGCCAATATCAATGACCTCCCAGCTGAAGGGCGTATTCAGGTAGAGGAAGGGAGTATTTATCTATGCCAAGATGCGAGGAGTGGATCCAGTTGCGAAGACAAATTAGGCTTCAAATACAGTTGGTGTATCGGGGATGGTAGCGAGGTGGCACTCATCAAAAACGGCGTTTCAAATCTTTGTATCCGCCCTTCGACGAAAGAAGAGGCCGAATCTTTCAAGGATTGGCAGGTAGGGGATAAGCTTGTGAGCGGATCAAACATTTGGGAGGTGATTTTCCGTGCTGGAGAATTGGTCGTGTGCAAGATAGAGAACGGCAATGCGACTTTCAATTACACTTGCGACGAGCTTTACACATTAGGTTTTCGCCTTGTTTATGAACCTGATCCTGAATCTGAGATTGTCGAAGTGACGATGGATGAAATCGCCAAGATGAAAGGCATTCCGGTCGAGCAGCTTCACATCAAAAAGGAATAGCATCACGAGGTGTGTAGCTCAAAGGTAGAGCGGTGCAGGGATGCGAAATAGAAGCACAAAGGTTGAAAGACCTCGCATTTTCGGGCGCAGGTTGCAGGTTCGAATCCTGCCGCACTTACAAGATAGCCACCGCATAGGTGAGGGGTTTGATTGCTGGCACTAACCCCGCCGCAAGGCAAAAGCAATTTCTGTGTTCTTTGACACATTGATACACGAGAACCATCCGAGCGGATGTAAAACCCGGCGAGCGACTTGGCGCAGAAGGGCTGGCAACAGATAAATACCAATGAACGAGCGATGACCCGGAGTGACCCGGAGAGCCGTATTGATTATTATGCCTGGTGTGGCTTGACCGCCTATCCAGGCTCTATAGCAGGCCTTGTGCACCGTTCTTTCAGCAGTGGGTTATTTCATTTTAGGCGTGAGGTCTGCATCTTGCCCGCGTGCGCTTTTCGGTGGCGCAGTTTTGAAATGGAGTTTAAAGTTACAGTGCGCGCGGGCTTATTTGCAACACCTTAAAACAATTATACTATGGAGAAGAACACTTTGAGGAAGAGGAGATTTCTATGCTTCGACCTGACGCCCAGGTGGAAAATGTGGAAACGGATCGAAGACCTGGAGATACGGCTTGCTACATGCCTTTGCGAGCGCGATGAAGCGGATGGACGCCTTATTGAGCGGGAACACGAGGTATTGGCGCTCACTCAAGCACGTGATACCCTGTACAAGCGCATCGACGAACTGGAAGGCAGGCTCAGGAAATTCGACCGTACCCGTGGGAAAAGCGGCAAATACATCAAAGGCCATGAAACACGATCCTCAAAATAAATTCTGGCCTATCTCAAGGCCGGCGGCAGGCTGACTGTTCGCAAGGCTGAGAGGCTGTATCACACAACGGAGCTGCGCCGGATCATCAGTCGGCTCCGGAAAATGGGATATTCCATTTGCTCGAACAAACAGAAGGCCGTTACGGAAGACGAGCGGCCGACACAGTTTAACGAGTACTATATGCCACAGGTAGCGGATTCCTGCCAATAATCCGCAAATCGCATTTTAAGTTTGGTATTTGCCATTGGCCTGCTGTGAAGCCCGCGGATGGTGCGCCGCCGAGATCGAAGCCCTGCGCGGTGGCGTGGGCGAGTGGAGATGTCGGCGGTATTTTATGGAGGGTTGGCCGAGTGGTTTAAGGCTCCGGTTTACTAATCCGGCAAGCGGCGACGCTTCGGGAGTTCGAATCTCTCACCCTCCACACGCCTGCAACAGAATGTTGTAGCCGTATCAGCCATGAAAGTGATAGGGAGCTGATGAATATTGAATGCTTGCCTTTGTGATTAAAGTATGAGGCATGAAGCGATGGATGGAGCCTAAGACCCTATCTATTGGGTGTTGATATTCGTATATCGGGGTGTGGTCGGCCTCGGAGTAGCAGTTTGAGACTACATGCAAGTACCTTGGTGACGGGAATAACAGACAAATGGTTCGTCCTTGATATTTACGACCGTCTTTGTCGGATTGTTTTACATCCAGTTATCTGTGTTTAGGATATGTCCGAACAAGGGAACGCATATTATTGAGCTATGGTGTAATGGTTAACACACCGCCCTTTGGAGGCGGTACTCCCGGTTCGAATCCGGGTAGCTCAACGGGGTTCTAACCCTAATGTTGTGAGTTTGATCGGGCGCTTGGGCGTCTGTCACAACGGAAGCTGACAGAGGGTATATCCCTCGACAATCCGAGGCTGCGTGAAGGAAGTAGCAAGGCCGAGGCGGGCTAAGCCCACGAAACGGGAGATAAAGAACGCAAATCGGCGGCGCGAAGCACAGTAACGCCGCCACCGCGGGGGCAGTCAGAAGCCCCCGCTTCTTTTGGATACAATCAAACGACCATGAATAAATATCTTCAAGAGCTCAAAGACAAAGGACTGGTGCCTTTACGGCTCGACAACAACACGGTGCTTTGGGTTACACCCGACAAGGCCAATGAGAAGTACAAAACACGCTACCTCAAGAATGCCGAGAGGTCGCGGAGGATGGCATTGAATTTAGATTAGTTATGAATTACGGATTACCTTATAAGGGTTCTAAGAATAGTATTGCGAAATGGGTTATTTCGAATCTTCCCGCGTCGCATACGTTCGTGGATTTGTTCGCCGGAGGATGTGCGGTAACTCACGCTGCCATATTGTCTGGTAAATTCGGACGTTTCATTGCAAACGATATTACGGAATATCCCCAAGTCTTCCGTGATGCCATCGATGGGAAATACCGGAATGAATGTCGATGGATCAGTCGGGAGGATTTCCTCCGTCTCAAAGATGACGACCCCTACGTGCGTCTTTGCTGGAGCTTTGGGAACGATATGAAGACATATATGTATGCTCCGGAGGTTGAGCGGTTCAAAAAACACATGCACGCGATATTTTCCGCGGGAACGCCCACGAGCGCGCGGTTGGCATGGAAAGGATTTGTCCGGGAATTTGCAAAAGTCCGTGATAAAATAGGAGAGCTGACGCAAAAGGTGCTGAAGTTGTGCGCAGCGTGCGACGTGGCACCTCAATACAATGCGGACGGCACATTGAATACAAAGGCGATACATACAGATGTTTTTCGGGTTAAATCAGCGTATTTGCGAAAATATTTACAGAACGCCCTGAAATTATCCGGTCTTACGCAAAAAGATGTCGACCGACGCCTTGGGAATTATATGGGTAGGCATTATTTTAGCGAATCTCAATGGATGTTGCTATCCTCTGAACAATACGAGAAGTTGCAAGAAATTTTACCGGCGTTAACTATTCCGTGGGCGCCCTTAAACGAAAGTCTGGAAAGTCTGGAAAGACTGCAAAGTCTGCAAAGTCTGGAAAGACTGGAAAGTCTGCAAAGTCTGGAAAGACTGGAAAGACTGCAAAGTCTGGAAAGACTGGAAAGTCTGCAAAGTCTGGAAAGACTGAAACTGTCCCGAAAGGATTACAGCGATGTTGCTATACCGCCGGGCGCGACGGTATACTGCGACCCGCCGTATGCTAACACGTCGGGGTATATCGACGATTTCGACCATGAACGATTTTATAGATGGCTGCGCAGCATGGAATTCCCGGTGTTCGTTTCGGAATATTCCATGCCGGACGACTTTATATGCTTTGCGAGTATTGACAAAGCATGCACCTATTCATCATCAAAAACGATAAAACGCGTAGAAAAGATGTTCGTACACGAGCGGTGGGCGGATGCTGTGAGGCGTCCGGATGATAATGTTCAGGGGCGGCTGTTCTAATCCTCCCTGCGTCGCAATAGTATTACCGCCATAGTAGTATTGTCGGCTGGCGTCCTATCTACGAATAACCCCTAAAAGTAAGAAATTATGGATGACATTACCCGCGTCTGCCGCAAATGCGGGCAGGAAAAGCCGTTGGAAGAGTTTGCGAAGAATAAGGAATGCGTATTAGGTCATAGCCATATTTGCAAACAATGCAAGGCGGAGCAGTCCCGTAAGTGGCACGCAGCCAATTTCGAAAAGGCGCGGGAAAATAACCGTAAGTGGCACGCAGCCAATTTCGAAAAGGCGCGGGAAAAGCACCGTAAGTGGCGCGCCGCTAATCTCGAAAAGTGCCGGGAGTATGACCGCAAGTATTACGCGGCCAATTCCGAAAAGTGTCGGGAGTATGACCGCAAGTATTACGCAGCCAATTCCGAAAAGTGTCGGGAGTATGCCAGAAAGTATTACGCAGCTAATTCCGAAAAGGCGCGGGAAAAGCACCGTAAGTGGCGCGCCGCTAATCTCGAAAAGTACCGGGCGAATGCCAGCAAGTATTACGCAGCTAATCTCGAAATGTACCGGGCGTATGACCGAAAGAAACGCGAGAATCTGACTGACGGGTATTTAATGGATAAACTAAAGCGCTGCAACCTCCCCGTAACCCCCGAAACAATCGACTACAAACGTATTCAACTAAAGTTATACCGAGAAATCAAAAAACAACAAAACGATGAAAGAGATTAAGAACATCCGGGAATTGACGGCCGATTTGGGCCGCGTGTATGCAGAGCTTCGGGCACGAGAGATCGAGATCAAAGAGGCATCGGAGATTGCTAACATTGCGGGTAAGATCATCAACGGCGCAAAGGCTGAAATGATGTACCGAATCGCCCGTAAGGAGAAGCCGTCGATACCTTTTTTCGATGCCGATGGCAAATAATTTTGCAGATTCGAAATGATTTTCTATCTTTGCTGTTGCGACAGAACTACTTTACGTAGTCATTAGAAATATACGAACGTCTTTTGGGCGTGTTCCCGTTGCACTTCTACGCTACGTAGTTGTGGTTCTGTCGCAAGAATTAGGGGGCACGCCCTCTTTTTATACCATACATTAACCTAACTTGTGTTCAACAAATGCGACAGAACAACACAAGTGGTACCCGGGTAAATAACACCCAGACCACACCGCGCGCGAAGAAAAGCCGCACCGCATTCTACCGTTGCCATCTGAAGGCCAACAAACCCCTATTTTCATCTGATAGGGTCGATTACACCAACGTTATCCGCGCCACGTGCGAGGAGCATGCTTTAGGCTGTTTCCTTGCTCAGTTCCGCGTGCTCTATCCCGCGTATGCTGTCGTTGTCGGCACCATACTCGTAAGCCGGGTATTCCCCTCCAAGTCCAACCGTTAAAACAGGCCGCTATGGCACATCTTATCACCTTGTTGGCGTTCATAGCGCCGATTGCCGTGGTATTCGGCTGGGTGCTATCCAATCAGCACCGTACAAGTGAGATTGGAAAATTGCTAACCTCAATATTCGAAAGCCATGAATGAGTTTACGGAAATCACGGTTAAATGCGTGTGGACGACGATAAAGGGGCGCATTTGGCGAGCCCAATACCGCCTGCGGTCAAAGGCTGTCCGGATACAATCCAAGGCCATCTACCGGGCATTGAAGAACGAGAACAAGCCCCGTATTTACCGGGTTGAAATACGATAGCCCATGAACACGCAATATTACACGACAACCACGTCCCCGGTGCTGACGTTCGAAGAGTATCATGATATTCCGAGCGAACATATAACTGGCCAGCGGTCGACATTCTCCCAGAGGGCCAGAACGCTGATGGAGGTAGACCTAAAGTTGATTTATCGGGCTATCCGCGAAGCCATATCAGAAGGATATGCGCGGTGATGAAGACGGCCGGGTCTATTCGGTTGCATACAAAATCTATGACATTCAGGCGAGGCATCACTATATGCCTGTTTATGAACGCCGATACGATGTCTTCGCCGGATGTTTCGAGGAGGTGCAAACCGGGTGTGAAGACAGCATCGAGGTTATTAATGTCACCGATATTGACGGCCGGATATGGCCCGGGCATATGGCCCGGTTGAAAAATTACGCAAAACGAAACAATTTATAACAATGAGGACAATCATTGAAGTTGCCATTGGCAACATTACCATCTTTAGCGCGAAGTACTCACGACGTCTTGCGGATAAAGAAATCCATAAGGTTGTGCGTGAAGGGTGCATAGGCATCGACCGGAGCAAAGCCGTGATAACCATTAAATACGAGTAGGCTTATGAAAGAGTTAATCGCTATCCAGTCGGAATTGAAAGCTCCCAAGGGGCAGTATAACAGTTTCGGGAAATACAAGTATCGGAGCTGCGAGGATATTCTCGAAGCAGTCAAACCGCTACTCAAAGCGCATGAATGCGCGTTGAACCTTTGCGATGACATTGTCAATGTCGGCGATCGCTACTACGTGAAAGCCACGGCGCGCATCACCAACGCCTCCGGAGAATCGGCGACGGCCACCGCTTTTGCCCGTGAAGATTTCGACAAGAAAGGGATGGATGGGGCACAAATCACCGGTACAGCGTCGAGCTACGCTCGCAAATATGCCCTTAACGGGTTGTTTTGCATCGACGATACAAAAGATGCAGACACGGACGAGCGGCGAATCGAGAATACCAACCGGGCAGCTGCGCAAAGTGCAAAAACTGCACAATCCACTGAGACCCCGGCCAACGCTCCGGCACCTGCCCGCAAACGAATTACTATGGAACACCTGGATGACCCTATCACCTGCGATCAGCTGCTGAAATGGATGTACGGGTTCCTCACGACTGACAACTATGCCGCAGATTTTGACGCAGGGGCACGCCTGCTGAAATACCGCGACGCCGATGCCGAAGTCGTGGATCGCTTCTCGGCGCTCTTCGAATCATATCGTCAGGCACGCAAAAATGCAAAGTGATATGGAAGCACAGGTAATGTTGCTGCGGGAATCGACGCCCGCCGCCGAGCTGGCCGCGCGGGCTGTCTCCTCGGTCATGGAGGGTGAGGTAGACCCGATCACGGCTCACATCAATATCAGCCGTATGGAGGCCGCCATCAAGTTATTCAAGGAGAACACCGACGTGCGCGACATCACGCTGCGGGAGCTTGCCAAATACGGCAAGTCGCACCAGTTCGGCGACTGCCGGCTGGAGGAGGCCGAATCGGGCGTGAAGTACGACTACTCTATGTGCGGCGACAGCCGGCTGAACGACATGTACAAGACGCTGGAAGCCCTGAAAGCCGACATCAAGGAGCGCGAGGAGATGCTGAAAAAACTACCGAGTACCGGAATGGCAGACCCTGATACGGGGGAGGTTCTTTTCCCTCCAGCCCGTAGTAGCAAAACGACCATCAAAACCACATTCAAAAAGCAATAAACAATGGCAGAACTGATTAACGTGTCGCTGTGTGTCAGCGACATTCCCAAGGACAAGATTTTTGTTGCCGAAAACGGCAAGAAGTACATCGGCATTTGCGTATCTGAGCTCCGCGAGGTTGACCAGTACGAGAATACGCACTGCGTGTTCATCCGGCAGTCGAAAGAGGAGCGCGAACGCAAGGACAAGCGGACGTATGTAGGCCGGGGTAAGGCGGTGGTGTTCCGTCCCTCGGAACCCACTCCCGACCAGGTTGCAGATTTGCCGGTCGCCGAAGATGTGGATGACCTGCCTTTCTGATGTAGCGCCGTATGGTTTACGATCTGAACACCGACATCGACCGGGAGCGCTTCAAACATCGCGTTAATGCCTTGTATGGCCGACGTGCGCTTGTCGAGTGTTCAGAACGGAAGCCACAGCGCACGGGGAAGCAAAACCGATATCTCCATTGTATTCTTGGCGAATTCGCCATGCAAACCGGGAATCCGATAGGATATGTCAAACAGGAATATTTCAAACGGCTATGCAACCCGGAATTATTTGTGCGCGTCGAATACGACAAGCTGATGCACAAGGAGGTCGAAAGGCTCCGGTCAAGTCGTGACCTTGATACAGGAGAGATGACTACAGCAATAGATCGCTTCCGTAATTGGGCTTCAATGGAGGCGGGCATCAACTTACCAAGCCCCGAGGATAATGAATGGATCTCTTTCATCGAGCGGGAAATGCAACATCAAAAAGTGTGGCTGTAACACGGACATAGAATGAATTACTTAGACCTGATACGAAAATTTTGGCAACTTGATGCAACGTGGCAATTTGGCTGCTGTGAATCGAGGCTTTACTTCTACCTTGTAGAACAAGCGAATCGGTTAGGCTGGCCGGATAACTTCACGCATTCCGACGCACGGACGTCGATCAATGTAGGGGTGTCACCTAAGAGTTTGCGCGCAGCCAAAAATCGTCTTATGCAGGCTGGGTTGATCTCATTCTCCGGCGGCGGAAAAGGTCGTGCCGATAAATGCAAATACACTTTTAGGTGTTCAAATTTACCACCTATAGTCCCACCTAACGGGACACCTAAAGGTACACCTAACGGGACACCTAAAACAGAGGATACTTCTTATATAGAAGATAAACTAAACCAAACATATAATACCCCCTATAATCCCCCTTTGCAGGGGGAAGAGGTTACGGGCATCCCCGAAGAGTTCGTAACTCTTTGGGATGGGTTTAAGGGAAAACGCAAGTCGCTTGCTGACGACTATAATGACTTTTGCAAAAAGACGGATGGTTTGACCGTTGATTATGTTAAATTAGGATACCATGCCCAGCATGCAAAAAACGTGTATTTCCAGACGTGGCTAAACGACTTTTTCCCGAAAAAATCCCGGTGCACGCTTGACACCTCGGCTGTCGAACCTACGTTCCAACCCATTGTGGCGGATTGGCTTGCCTACAAGTCTGAACGCGGACAGACCTATCGACAGCGGGGCTTCGAGAGCTTCTATGCGCGGCTTATGGAACTTTCCGGGGGTAATGCGGATACTGCACGAGGGATTATCGAGCAGTCCAAGGCTAATAACTGGGCGGGGATATTCCCGCTGAAAACGACAAACGACTATGGCAGAAATGCAGACAATCGGGTCGCTCATTGCGACATTACCAGCGACGAGCTCATGCGCCGTTGCGAAGAGCGGGTCAGAGCGCGCCTTGCTCGCACAATGGCGCGGGAAATGGGGACGGACGGCGGCGGTGATGCTTAAGCGTTTTAACCCCGGCGTGCAGCGCTATTGCGCCGCGAATATCGACCGTTGCTTCACGGGGGATGCGCCTTCCCTGCGTCAGGTGCGGAAAGCCTACGGTGGGGATGTGCTCGATTCGTGGTTGGATATTCAGCTAACCGACCTCGTGAACTTCTGCGGCGTGAAAGGCAAGGAGGAGTTTTCTCGTATCACCGACGCAGTGGCTGCAGTCATAGCAGACAACTTCGGTTATCTGAAACTCTCGGAGTTGATGCTCTTTTTCCAGCGTTTCAAGGCGGGGCATTACGGGCATTTCTACGGCACGGTAGATCCGCTTGTCATCACTGAGGCGTTGCAGGTGTTTCTCGAATATCGAGCCGACCGACTGGCACGCATCGAACGCGACCGTCAAAAAACCGAGAAGCTAAAGAGGGAGGAGGAGCGCGCCGAGCGGGAACGCCGGGGCGAGCTGCTGACCGCCGAGGAGTGGAAAGAGATAGGATGGCTTTTTAATCTATGAACGAACTATGACGTACATAGGCATTGATACGGGAGTACATACAGGCTTCGCGGTATGGCATTCGGACACAAAATACCTCGCGGAAGTGAGTACCATGACGATCACCCAGGCAATGGAGCGCGTGAAAATGATCTCCGACATTCGGGGCAAAGATAGTATTCGACTGTTCATCGAAGATGCTCGCCAACGCAAATGGTTTGGCAATACGGGACGAGAGCGCCTGAAGGGAGCCGGAAGCGTTTGTCGAGATGCATCAATTTGGGAGGGTTGGTGCAAGGAGCAAGGCCTGCAATATCGGATGATTGCTCCTAAGAATAATCGTACTAAACTATCCGCAGCACAATTCAAAGCTCTTACGAAGTGACTGGGGAATACCTCGGAGCACTCAAGAGATGCCGCCATTTTAGTATTTGGCAGATAAGTTTTGCAGTCACGCCAGTCCCCTCAGTTAACCTTTAACGAACGATAAAATGAAAGTCATAGTCACCTTTTCGGGTGGGAAAGACAGCTGTATGAGTTATTACGGATTATGCGAATAAAAAACAATCAACTATGGAAAACCAAGTAACGAGCATCCAGCAGTCGAAGCGGCTGATCGAAGTGATTATCCCGCCTTATCCGGGCGCGTACTACTACACCTGCTTCGAGACCGAGGCGTACAACCATGAGGATGATCCGGACTACTTGAAGCGGCGCATACCGTTCTGGGGCTGGATTTCCTGCATACCAAATCGGAAAGTAAAACACAAAAGATAACCAACCATGAAAACACTTTATCTCTGGGTTTCAGACAAAGGCTGGACACCCTTTCAGTACAATGAACTTTCTGAATTATCCTCCGAATTTGAGGCGCGCAATATCAAACTGGGCGACGGGTGCGAACTGGGCAACGGGTGCGAACTGGGCGACGGGTGCAAACTGGGCGACAGGTGCAAACTGGGCGACGGGTGCAAACTGGGCGACGGGTGCAAACTGGGCTACGGGTGCAAACTGGGCTACGGGTGCAAACTGGGCGACGGGTGCGATGTTTCTAAATCGCTATTTATCAGCGCATCTAGTCATACAGTATCCTATTGGGGTGAGGATGTTATTCAAATAGGAGGCAAACGCTGCACCATTTCCGAGTGGCAGAAGCATTTCCGAAAAATTGGCGAGGCCGAAGGCTATAGTCCCGAGCAGATGGAGGAATGCAAAGGGTATATAGACCTGATCGCTGCAATGCACAAGACGTGGGCGTTACACTAAAACATCCTAACCATGAGCAAGGGAATTTATCGACGGGTGCATAAACAACCTTACAGTGATATGCCTGACCACGTTGAGACGATTTTAATGAAACTTACACGCGAGGAACTGAGACTAAGTTACAACGCGGTTTGCAACGCCTATCTGGCCGCTTTCTGCGAAAAGCACGGCTACGATTATGAGCCGGATGCGGGGGTAGGCGACGACCCCGGAGGAATTGCAGAAGTTGGCGATCTATTCGTGAGTATGGCGGATATACTGACGGACATCGACCGGGACGCTCCGGAGGAGGAGTATGTCAAATATTACGACTACTGCCTGCGTGTAGGGTCTATTGCCAACGGCGAACTGCAAACCCCGAACTACGACAGCTGGCTGCGGGGATGCCCGCGGATGGACGAGGAGCAGATAGCTCGGCTGGAGGAATTGCAACGGGATGTGCGCTGCGCAGAGATGAATTTGAAAGTCGAGATCGACAGAATTAACAACCTCAAACAAGAATAGTTATGCGAGAGAGTAAATTCAGAGGCAAGCGTATAGATAACGACAAGTGGGTTTATGGAGACCTGATTCATTGCTACGGCGCAGACGCAGGCCGGATATTTATCAAGACCTTTACAGGATTATATGAAGTTGATCCCACTACCGTCGGCGAGTATATTGGGCTGAAAGACAATAACGGCACGGATGTTTGGGAGGGAGATATAGTAGAATGGGAAAATCTCATGAAAATCAATAGGCGTAGCGTAATTGCCTATCGAGATCGGATGTTCTGTTTTGTAGATGCGAACAATGAACCTGAGGAAATTTGGTGTTGTTCATTTACGAAAATAGGTAATATCCACGACACCCCAGAATTACTTAAAACTGAATAACCATGCAGAAGATAATGTTTAACGACCGCTATGGACTGACGGATGCGGTCATTGACTATATAAAAAACAATACGCGCCGCATCGAGGGAGGTGAACAATTTCAACGGGCTGCGACCTCGGCCGAAGACTTCACCTATGAGGAAGCCACTGGCTGTATCGTAATGTGCTGTCAAGGAATTGAAATTTTTCGCCATAAATGCCGCTACAAGGTCGGCGAGGTCGTGGCCGTGGCGCAAAGTTATTACCATGCGTTTTCGCCAAGATGTGACATTCCTGTATATGGCGCGGATAGAACACCTGGCTGGCGAAACAAACTGTTTGTGCGAGCCGATTTGATGCCCCACCAAATCCGCATCACCGGAATCAAGTGCGAGCAGTTGCAGAGCATTTCGCACGATGACTGTTTTCGCGAGGGCATTATCGAATCGTGGTACGAATCCACAGATACCACCACGTATGGGTTTGTCGACGAGAAAAAGGGAACAGCCGTTGAATTTGACACTCCCCGCAAGGCCTTCGCCGCACTAATCGACAAGGTGTCCGGCCGTGGAACGTGGGATCGGAACCCGTGGGTGGTGGTTTACGAATTTGAATTGGTGAAATGAGCGATTTGACCTGTCAAATAGTCACCCGTAAAATATATGCTTACGTGGCTGAGATATACGGGACGCCCACGTTTTGGGATGACAAGTGGTGTCTTATGGTTTATGTACTTTGGCGGGATAATGGATGCCCAATACGCGAAGGAATGGTATTAAAGTTCGACACTAAAGAAGAGGCGGAACGGGTGAAAATCGGGACGATAGCGAAGAGTAAAACACTTTTCGAATTAGTAAAATAGCAATGAGATGGCTTACTATATTACAGAACCTTTAGGTGGCAGCGATGATGTAGTTGTGTCGGTTTATAAGAATACGGGCGAATATGTTGGGAATATCATTGTTGACAGATATAAATGGAGGATGTCATCCGACGAGGAGACCCGATACAGCATCGGTCAGTTTAAGGCCGAAAATGCCGAGAGTCGCAATCCGAGTTACGACTGCGGTGAGAATGTCGAGCTGTTCAAGGCGTTGGCAGCGATGAACGACGAGAACGACCGCGAGCAGTGGTTTATCGCGGAGGAAGCGAAGGCATGGGTAAACCAAGGGCTGTATGCACCCATTGGGAGCTTCGAAAAATGCTTGCTGGAGCATCGGGTCGGTATCCCCGCCCGTAAGGCCACGGTTGAGGAGATTATCGAACATTTCAAAAAGAGGGAGAAATGATACGAGCAAGATTCTATATCAAATTCAAAGATTGCGGTAACGATTATCGGCCAGTTAAATGGCCGATCAAGTATCCGTATTGGTGTACGGGCGAAAGCGTCGACGCTTTCGTTATTGTCGCCTATGCCGAAAATGTCGAGCAAATAAAGGGGCTATGGCCGGAGGCTTATATGATCGAATGCGATGAAGTGAATGAAATAACCTTCACTACAAGATTCCCAAAACCGAAGTGGTACAATTAATATCAATGTAAGCCATGGTCGAGGAGATCATTAAACATTTTAAAAAATCTTAAAGAATTTTACATGATGAAACCTTTTGACTTGAGAGCCGCCAAAGCAGGGGCGCCGGTGTGCACGAGGGACGGGGAGGAAGTGCGGATTATATGTTTTGATCGTATTTGCACCATATTCCCAATCGTAGGATTACGCAGAAATGTCGACAACGAGGAATATGTTGTAACGTTCACGACTGATGGCCGCAAATTTTTCACGAGTAAGGATGGTGGAGATTTGATGATGCGCGACGACGACTACGCCGAGAAGCTGGCGCGGGGAGAGTACGGGAATCACATCCACGAAGCCACCGAAAAGGTTGATCCAACTATTAAGGAAAACTTAACAGTTGACCGGGAGTACTGGCGGAGGGTGTATGCCGGATATGTATTGGCGGGGTCGTGCGCTAGAGTAAGTCGGCTGTCTGCCGAAGGTGTCAAATTTGCTATCGCCCTCGCCGATGCCCTCCTTGAAGAGCTGGAGAAAACGGAGAAGAAATTATGAAAAAGCAATATAATGAAAGGCCTACAACCATAATAGTTTGGCTGGTCGTAATACTGGCAATAATAGTTATGATCGCCTTTACCTGAATCAAATCGGCAATGTAAAGGGCTCCCTGATCCGGAGCCCTTTGTGTTTGTGGCGCTCTCAAGCCCCACCTTTGACACATCACTCCAAAGGTAGCAACTTATTTCGATAAAAGCAAATGGGGAGGAGGGCGGAAGGGCGGCCAACTATCGCCGACTATACGGTATGGACAAATGAACTGAGCCGGGAAGAACTGAGGATAATTATACACGGTATACGCAATCATCGGATCAACCAAGCGAAGAGGAAGCTCCAGTTTTTGCGGGCGCAGCGCGACAGGCGCCGAGCCACGCGGGGTAAATACAGGGAACCGAATCCGCCTATTTCGTGGCGGAGGTTTAAAACAAAGGAAAGAGATCATATTGACGGACGGCAGCAGGAGTTGCCACTATTTTTATAGAATATGGATAGTTTGCTCATGCAAGTTATGCGGGATCGCCAATCCGACGCGATGCTACTGATTAGCGCTTCAGATTTGCGTACCTTTGCAAATGTGCTCATTCAGGAGACAGGGGATAGCGTTGCTGAAAAAACATTCAGTGCCGTGAAAGCAGCTATGGGTGATAAGATAAAGTATTGTACCCGTGGAGAGGCGTCCGAGATTTTAGGAGTGTCCTATCCGACATTGCATCGGTGGGAGAAAGAAAAGTGTCTAATCCCAGTAAGAATAGGACGAAAAGTGCTATATTTGCGTAATGAAGTGGACGCATTCAAAGCACGAGGACGCACACGAAGTTTGGGAAAATGAAGTGAAAACCTGTATTATATCGCCAAAAATAAGCCAAAAACATGAATAATAAAAATAGCAACCATCAGATTGTCAGATGATTGCTATTTTGAAATTGTAGTCCCGACGGGAATCGAACCCATATCGTAAGAACCGGAATCTTATATTCTATCCATTGAACTACGGGACCGGGAGTGCAAAGATGCAAATTTTTTTTAATTTTTACTAATAAAATGCGAGAAAAGCAGAATAATTGGCAGAGGATCGAAGCCGTAATCAAATGGGCGAACATGTCAACCAACTACTTCGCCCGCCATATCGGGCTTGCACGCGGCGAAAACCTCTACCAGATTAAACGCGGTAACAACGGCATTTCGCTCGACGTGGCCGACCGCATCGTCTCCAAATTCCCGCAGGTGGATAAATTGTGGCTGCTGACGGGGGAGGGGCAGATGTTCGCGGACGGGAAACTGCGCGGCGCCCAGATACCTTTTTATAATGTGGATGTCGAACAGGCCATCGCGCACGTCACCCACCTCGAGGCTGAGAGCAGCCTGGTCATCCCGCAGGCGGGTGAGTGCGACCTTGCCATGTGTTACATGGGACGTGCCATGGGGGACGCCTTGCCGCCGGGTGCGGTGGTCTTGCTGAAGGCCGTCGACCGGGATGCAATTATTCCCGGGGGGGAATATGTGATTGTCAGCCGAAAAATTGTAACTTTGCGGATAGTTCGGCTCGCCGACGGGGAGGACAAACTCCGCCTGGTGGCCGGCGATCGGGAAAATTATGACGACATAATTCTGAATGTCAGTGATATAAGCTCGGTGTATAAAGTTAAAGGCAAATTGATAATAAACAGTTGAGAATATGTTTTCAGGGATCGTGGAACGCATGGCGGAGGTCGTGGACATCCGTACCGACCGTCAGAATAAGGATTTTACGCTGCGCGCGGACTTTTGCCGCGAGTTGAAAATCGACCAGAGTATAGCACATAACGGCGTATGTTTGACAGTTGTGGACATCCGCGATGATACGTATACGGTCACGGCGATGAAGGAGACGCTCGACAGGAGCAACCTCGGCCTGCTGGCTGTGGGCGATCTGGTGAACCTCGAACGCTCGATGAAACCCGATGCGCTGCTCGACGGGCATATCGTCCAGGGGCATGTCGACCAGACGGCCGTATGCACGGCCCGCGAGGACGCCGACGGCAGCTGGTACTATACGTTCGCCTACGAACCGCAGGGCGGTGGGCTCTGTACCGTGGAGAAAGGGTCGGTGACGGTCAATGGCGTGAGCCTGACGGTCTGCGACTCGAAGGAGTCGTCGTTCCGCGTGGCGATCATTCCCTATACGTTCGAGCATACGAACTTCTGCCGCATCGGCGTGGGTTCGGTCGTGAACCTCGAATTCGACATCGTGGGCAAGTACATCGCCCGTCTCATGCAAAATTATACGAAGTAAGCCTTATGGTATACATCAAAACCAAAGAGGGCGCATCGCTGTGGATCGCGCTCCTCGCAACGGCCATTGTGGCCGGGACGATGACGCTGCTCGATGCGGTGTGGTGGGTGACGCTGTGCGTCTGCGGCGCCGTCTTTGTCGTCGTGGCGCTCGTGGCGCTGTTCATCATCCGCAAGTATGTGGCTTACAAGCTCAAACCGATCTATTCCATCGTGCTTTCGCGCGACGTGCATACGCACGAGATTTTCTCCGAGCTGAAGGACAAGCACGTCGAGAATATCGGCGAGGAACTCACGGCGTGGGCGGATACGAACGACAAGGAGATCGCCCGCCTCAAGGAGACTGAGCAGTTCCGCAAACAGTACCTGGGCAACGTGGCGCACGAGCTCAAAACCCCGATCTTCAATATCCAGGGGTATATCTCGACACTGCTCGACGGAGGCCTGGAGGACGAGCTCATCAACCGCAAATACCTCGAGCGGGCCGAGAAGAGCATCGACCGCCTGATCAATATCGTCAACGACCTGGATACCATCTCCAAGCTGGAGAGCAACATGAACCGCCTCGAAATGGAGAAGTTCGACATCGTGGCGCTGACGAAGGAGATCGCCGAGCAGGCTGAGATGGAGGCCGACAAAAAAGGCATCCGGATTTCGATCAAGGGCGCCGACAACCTTCCCTCGCCGTTCTGGGTGCTGGCCGACAAACATTACATCGGCCAGGTCATCGTGAACCTCGTCATCAACTCGATCCGCTACGGGAAGGAGGGCGGTCTGACGCGCGTCCATTTCCGCGACATGCTCGACAAAATACTTGTCGAGGTGGAGGATAACGGATTGGGAATCAGTAAGGAGGATTTGCCCCGCGTCTTCGAGCGATTCTACCGTACCGACAAGGGGCGTTCGCGCGAGCAGGGCGGTACCGGCCTCGGACTGGCGATCGTGAAGCATATCATCGAAGCGCACGGCGAACGCATCAGCGTGCGCAGCGAACCCGGCGTGGGGAGCACCTTCTCGTTCACGCTCAAAAAAGTCAACCTGCAAGAACTGAATAAATGATACGACCGTTAAGCATCGTTTGGAATTTCGACCCGGTGTTCTTCTCCATCGGGTCGCTCGACATCCGCTATTACGGATTGATGTGGGCGCTGGCAATCCTGATCGGCGCCAAGTTTTTCGATAACTTCTGCAAGCGTGAGGGGCTTCCGCCGAAGGTCTCCGAGTCGATTTTTATATATGGTACGCTGGCGACGATCATCGGGGCGCGGCTGGGGCACTGCCTCTTCTACGACCCGATGGAATACCTCAGCAAGCCGTGGACGATCATCACGGGTTTCCGGGACGGCGGCATGGCCAGCCACGGCGCTGCCATCGGCCTCTTGATCGGCCTCTGGCTGTTCTCGCGCAAGAACAAGCTGCCCTATATCTGGTCGCTCGACCGCATCATGATCGCGGTGGGCATCGGCGGTGCCGTCGTCCGGCTGGGCAACCTGTTCAATTCGGAGATCTTCGGCATGGCCACGACCCTGCCGTGGGGCTTCGAATTCGTCCGCTCGGCCAAGTGGGTGAACGAGTTCGCCCCCGCGGCGGTACACCCGACCCAGATTTACGAGGCGCTTTGCTACCTGATCACCTTCGGCATCCTTTGCTGGCTCTATTATGCGAAGGACATCGCGCGGCGCCGTCCGGGCATCCTGTTCGGCATCGGGCTGCTCGGGATTTTCCTGACGCGCTTCTTCATCGAGTTCATCAAGACCGAGCAGGAGGCGTTCGAACAGGGATGGGTGCTCGATATGGGGCAATGGCTGAGCATTCCGTTTATCGTGCTGGGTATTTACATGATTTACCGGGGGCTGTCCGAGCCCGAAGTTACCCCCGCCCCGGTGCCGAAAGCCCCGGCAGCAACTCCAAAAAAGAAGAAACGATGAGCAATTACCCGATGGTCGATGAAGTGAACCGCCTTGTCGGCAACCTGCTTGCCGCCGGCAGCGGGGTGTTCCTGCCCGGCGTAGGGTCGCTCTTTGTCGAGCGGCGCGGTGCCAGGCGGCTTTCCAAACGCTCTGTCCAGCCTCCTTGCCGCGTGGTATCCTTCTCTTCGCAGCAGCAGGGGGTATCGCTTGCCGATGAACTGGCACGTACGCTGCACTGCGACGCTGCCGGAGCTCAGGATGTTTACGACCGCTGGCTTTCCCGCACGCGCGAGGGCGACGTGCTGACCATAGAGGGCGTCGGCGTGCTCAAATTCAAGAATTTTACGCTTGCACCCGCGTTCGACAGGCTGCTAAACCCGCAGGGGCACGAGCCCGTGCGGATCAAGCCTGCCCGCCGGTTGGACTGGGCGCTGTGGGTCGGCATCGCGGCGATCGTGATTGCGGCGGGTTTCGGCGGCGCCGAATTCCTGCGCATCAATTCTTCCGATATTCCGGAACCCGGTGCGGCCGCCGAAGTTGCGCGCACCTTGCCCGCCGCGGATGCGGGGATTCCCGCCGATTCGTCCGCGACGGCCGGTGTGACGGACGACGGGACTGCGACGGCAGTTGCGGGAACGAAGGCTGCGGAAACCGACGTTGCCGGGAGCAGTGCTGCGGGTGCGGCCGGGACGGCGGACAGCGCCGGTGACCGTGCGGATGCAGCTGTAACCCGTGCGGATGCCAAACCTGCCGGACTGCGTCCCGGGTCGGCGGCACGGGTCTCCACGGAGCCTGCATCGCTCGTTTCGGGACACCGGTATGTCGTGTTGGGGGTTTTCAGTACGCCGGAAAATGCGGCCCGTGCCGCCGCGGATGCCGAAGCCAGGGATGCATCGGTACGCTGCGGGGTCTACCGTTTCGGCAATAAATTCATGGTTTCACCTTTCGAGGCGCCCGATGCGGAGGCATGTACGTTGTTCATCCGTAATTATAGCGACCGTTTCCCCGGGCTGTGGACTTACACTGCCCGTTGATGCGTCTTTCCGAGCTGATAATCCGTTTCATCGACTGGTTCTACCGCCGGCCTGTTTCTGCGCTATTGCCGCGCCAGACGTTCCGTTATGCCGTTTGCGGCGGCGCGAACGTGGTTTTCGGCTGGGGATGCTATTTCCTGCTCTATAATTTCGTGCTCGACAAGGAGCTGCTCGACCTCGGTTTCATCGCGGTTTCCCCGCATGTCGCGGCGATGCTGATCGTTTTTCCGCTGACCTTCTTCACGGGGTTCTGGCTGAACCGCCATGTGGCGTTCCGCCGTTCGCCGCTTGCCACGGGGACGCAGCTTTTCCGCTACCTCCTCTCCGTCGCCGGCTCGGTGGTGGTCAATTATCTCTTCCTGAAATTCTTCGTCGAGTTGTGCGGGTTTTGGGCGACGCCTTCGCAAATGATGGCCTCGCTGGGGACGATGGTGTACAGCTACCTGGCCGCCAAGTATTTCACCTTCCGCAACGCCGTCCGCGAATAACCGCGGGGCCGGGCGTGTCAGCCTTTCCGGTTCTCCTCCTTGAGTTTCTGCAGTTCGTACATCCTGTCGCGGAATTTCGCGGCGGCGAGGAAGTCGAGCGATTTGGCCGCACGTTCCATGTCCTCGCGCGCCTTGTCGATCAGCGTGTCGATGTTCTCGCTTGCGACATAGGTCTTCTGTACGTCCGCGGCGGCCATGTAGTGGTCTTCGGCGAGCGGGTAGGCCGCCGCTATCTCCGGGACGTCGGTGCGCGCGGACAGCAGGGTGCTTTGCCCCGTGCCGCTTTTTTGCGCCCGGCGCGGCAGCATGCCGTGCTCCATGTTGTAGCGCACCTGTTTCTCGCGCCGGCGGTTGCTTTGCTCGATGGCGAAGCGCATGGAGTCGGTGCAGGTATCGGCATAGAGGATCACGTTGCCCTGCGAATGGCGTGCGGCACGTCCCGCGATCTGCGTCAGCGACCGCACGTTGCGCAGGAAGCCCTCCTTGTCGGCGTCGAGGATCGCCACCAGCGCCACTTCGGGCAGGTCGAGGCCTTCGCGCAGCAGGTTCACGCCCACCAGCACGTCGAACATTCCGGCCCGCAGGTCTTCCAGAATCTGGATGCGTTCCAGCGTATCCACGTCCGAGTGGATGTAACGGTTGCGTACGCCCACCCGGTCGAAGTATTTCGAAAGTTCCTCGGCCATGCGTTTGGTGATGGTCGTCACGAGCACCTTGTCGTCGTCTTTCACGCGCTTGTCGATCTCCTCCAGCAGGTCGTCGATCTGGTTGGCCGTAACGCGCACCTCGAGCGGCGGGTCGACCAGCCCCGTGGGGCGGATCAGCTGCTCGACGATCACGCCTTCGCTCTTCATCAGTTCGTAGTCGGCGGGCGTGGCGCTCACGTAGATCGACGTGCCCTGCAACTGCTCGAACTCGGCGAAGGTCACCGGACGGTTGTCCTTGGCCGCCGGGAGACGGAATCCGTATTCCACGAGGTTTTCCTTGCGGGCGCGGTCGCCGCCGTACATGGCATGTACCTGCGGTAGCGTGACGTGGCTTTCGTCTACGACGAGCATGTAATCCTTCGGGAAATAGTCGATCAGGCAGAAGGGGCGCGTGCCCTCGGCGCGGCCGTCGAAATAACGCGAGTAGTTTTCGATGCCGGGGCAGTACCCCAGCTCCTTGATCATCTCGACGTCGTATTCCACGCGCTGTTTGATACGCTGCGCCTCCGTCGTGCGTCCGGCACGCTCGAAGAATTCGATCTGCCTGCCCAGATCCAGGTATATCTGTTGTACGGCGCAGTTGATGCGCTCCTTGGTGGTTACGAAGAGGCTCGTGGGGTAGAGCGTCAGGTTGTCGAGCGTGTGGATACGCTGCCCCGTCGCGGGGTCGATGGTCTGGATGGCCTCGACCTCGTTGTCGTAGAACATTACGCGGAAGCACTGGCTGCCGAACTCGCCGAAGGCCGCCATGATGTCCACCGTGTCGCCGTTGACGCGAAACGTCGCCGGTTCCAGGTCGCGTTCGGTGCGGGTGTAGAGCGCTTCGACCAGCTTGTAGAGGAAATGCTTGTAGCTGACGACCTGCCCGACCCGGATGTTGATGGCCGTGGCATGGAAATCCGCCGGGTTGCCTGCGCCGTAGAGGCACGATACGCTCGATACGACGATCACGTCGCGGCGCCCCGACAGCAGCGTGGCTACGGTGCGCAGGCGCAGTTTCTCGATCTCGGCGTTGATCGAAAGGTCTTTTTCGATGAAGGTGTCCGTCGAGGGAAGGTAGGCCTCCGGCTGGTAATAGTCGTAGTAGGAGACGAAATACTCCACGGCGTTCTCCGGGAAGAAATTGCGGAACTCGCCGTAAAGCTGCGCCGCGAGCGTCTTGTTGTGGCTCAGGACGAGCGTCGGGCGGTTCAGCTGCGCGATGACGTTGGCCACGGTGAAGGTCTTTCCCGAGCCTGTCACCCCCAGCAGGGTGTTATGTTTGGAGCCGTGCCGGATTGAGCCGACGAGCTGTGCGATCGCTTCCGGCTGGTCGCCCATCGGGGCGTAATCCGATACCAACTTGAAATCCATGGTGCAAAAGTAGGTAAAAAAAACGGTATGGTGAAATGTCGCCCCGGTTTGGCCAAGGCGGAGCGTCTGTTTTGAAACGTACCGGGGACAGTTAAAATTGTCCCGCCACGCCATATCCCTGGTAATAATGTATAGCTTTGTGCCGATAGATCGTGTGCAACGTATGAAGCTGTTCGAAAGCGAAGGCTGGAAGTCGTTCCGGCTCAATTCCCTGGCCGTGATCCTGGGTGTCGTCATTACGTTCGGGGGCGGGCGGCTTATTACGAACTGCCAGAAACGGCAGGATGCCCGGGAGATTGTCGGGCTGTTCAAGTCCGATGTGCTGCGCCACCTCGATATGTCGGAAGGGGTGATCGCCGATTTTACGACCGAGATGTATGCCATGCGGCAATGTGCCGCCGCATCCGGCCGCGGGGAGTTGGACAAGGTGCACGAAGATACGCTCCGCTGCGCCCTGAGCTTGTTTTTCTCCGTGCACGGGAAAATCAGGAGTGCTGCTTCCGCTGCCAGATGGATGACACGCTCGGTTCCGGGTTCATCACCCGAGGCTTGGTGCCTGCCTGCGGATTGAACGAGGCCATCCGCGCCGAGCTGGAAGACATCAGGACGGTTGGGTACTGATCTTCTCCGCCCGGCAAAAACTTTTTGCACCCCGCTAAGGGTTGGGGAATTATTGCTATCTTTGCAGACATGATCGACAGGGAAACAGTAGACCGCATTTATGCAGCCGCCAATATCGTGGATATTATCGGCGAGTACGTCACGCTCAAGCGCAAGGGCGTGAACTACCAGGCCTGCTGCCCGTTCCACAACGAGAAAACCCCGTCGTTCGTCGTGTCGCCCTCGAAGGGGGTATATAAATGCTTCGGCTGCGGCAAAGGCGGCAATGCCGTCACGTTCCTGATGGAGCACGAGAACATCACCTATCCCGAAGCCCTGAAGATGGTGGCCAAACGCTATGGCATCGAAGTCAAGGAGAAGGAGATGTCCGAGGAAGAGGTGCGCCGCAACGACGACCGCGAGTCGATGTTCGCACTCAACGGCTGGGCGGCCGATTATTTTGCCAACTACCTCCATCACGAGACTGAGGGGATGAGCGTGGGCATGGCTTACTTCCGCCAGAAACGCGGCATGACCGACGCCACGATCAAGAAGTTCGGCCTCGGGTTCTGCCCCGCGCGCGGCGACCGGATGTCGAAGGATGCGCTGGCGGCGGGATATAAAAAGGAGTTCTTGGTCTCTACCGGCCTTTCGCTCGAACGCGAGAGCGACGGTTCGCTCTACGACCGCTTCCGCGACCGGGTGATTTTCCCCGTACATAACATTTCGGGGCGCATCGTCGCTTTCGGCGGCCGTACGCTGCGTACCGACAAGACCGTTGCCAAGTACCAGAATTCGCCCGAGAGCGAGATATACAGCAAGAAACGTGAGCTGTACGGACTCTATTTCGCCAAGAAGGCGATCCAGCAGCTCGACTTCGCCATCATGGTCGAAGGCTATACCGATGTGATTTCGATGCACCAGGCGGGTGTCGAGAACGTCGTTTCGTCGTCCGGGACATCGCTCACGACCGAGCAGATACGCCTGCTGAACCGTTTTACGAAAAATATCACGGTCATTTACGACGGAGACTCGGCGGGTATCCACGCTTCGCTGCGCGGGATCGACATGATCCTCCGGGAGGGGATGAACGTGCGCGTGGTGCTGCTGCCCGAACCCGAGGATCCCGACTCCTTCGCCCGGGCGCACACTGCGGCCGAGGTGCAGGAATATATCCGGGCCAACGAGCAGGATTTCCTGGCCTTCAAAGCAAAATTGCTGTTGGAGGCCGCCCAGGGCGACCCGATCCGGAAGGCGGCGCTGATCGCCGACATGGTGCAGTCGATCGCGCAGATTCCCGATCCGATCCAGCGGTCGGTTTACATCAAGGAGTGCGCGCGGATCATGGACATCGACGAGAACATCCTGATCTCGGAGGTGGCGCGCAAGCGCATGGCGACGACCGGCGACCGCGAGGCTGACGAATTCGTACGCCGCCAGACGGCGTTGCGGAAGGCGGAGGCTCCGCAGCCCGAGGTGGAATTCGTGAAGCAGGTCGAGGCAGGGAGCAGCACCGAGGCGCTCGAACGCGAACTGGTGAAATACCTGCTCAAATACGGCCATTGTTCGTTCGAGTTCAAGGAGGGGCGCACGATGGTGGCGTGCAACGTCGCGGAGGTGATCTTCCTGGAACTGGACAGCGACGGGCTTACGTTTCGCAATCCGCTATACAACAGTATTTTGGCAACTTACCGTGAGCAGTGGAAGATTCTCGGTACGGGGGTGGAAGTCCCGGCGCACTTTTTCCTGAACCATCCCGACCCGGAGGTGTGCAACGCCTCGGTCGACATCCTTACGTCGGACGACAATTACGTGGCCAGCCAGCTGTGGCGGCGCAAGGACATCCATGTCGAGAGCGATGCCGAGATGCTGGCCGTAGGGGTGCCGAAGGCCGTGACGCTCTACAAGTCGAAGGTGATCGAAAGCTATATCAAGGAGTGGCAGGCCAAGCTCGCGGACGAGAGCCTCACGGACGAGCAGGTCGGCGAGGTGATCCAGCGGCTGGCCGGGTTCAACAAGGTGAAAGTGACGATTGCAAAGAAATTGCAGCGGTTGATATTATGACCGCGCCCGGCGGAGTGCCGGGCGGGGATATGCCGGGGTTCGAATTTTAAAAGAAAAAAGGGGCGGGTCTCGGGTCGTACACGTATCACTACGCATACCGTGTGCAAACAGAAAATAAACAGAAAGATGTGTAAAACATATCAAAGATAAAAGAATTAGTTACCTTGACCGATTCCCACCCCTGCGAATAAATAGGCAATTATTGTGCCGATTCCGAATATATGAGTGAACAGAAAAAGATAAATATCCGTAACAAGCGCGCGACGTTCGACTATGAGATTCTGGAAGAGTACGTTGCGGGCATCGTGCTCGTCGGTACCGAGATCAAGTCCATCCGTGCGGGCAAGGCTTCGCTGACCGATTCGTTCTGTTATTTCGACAAGGGTGAGCTGTGGATACGGGGTGTCAACATCGCCGAATACGGGTGGGGCACCTGCAACAACCATGCGCCGCGCCGCGACCGGAAACTGTTGCTCAACCGCCGCGAGCTGGACAAGCTCCAGCGCGCGGGGCAGGACAAGGGCCTCACGATCGTGGGGCTGCGCCTGTTCCTGAACGAGCGGGGGCTGGCGAAAGTCGTGGTCGGGCTTGCCCGGGGCCGGAAGACCTATGACAAGCGCGAATACCTGAAGGAAAACGATGCCAAGCGTGAGATCGACAAGGCGATGAAAAATTACAAACGATGATACGAGCTATTTTCCTCGATGTAGACGGTACGCTGATCAGTTTCAGGACCCATGAAATACCCGCCTCGGCACGCGATGCGCTGGTGCGGGCGCATGCGCGGGGTATCCGGCTCTTTATCGCTACGGGGCGTGCGGCGAACGACCTCGCTCCGCTCGAGGGGATTCCCTACGACGGCGTGGTGTCGCTCAACGGCGCACGGTGTGTGGCTGCCGACGGGCGTGTCGTAAGCCAGCACTTGATTCCGCGGGCCGATTTCGAACGCGCCATGGAACTCTCCTCGCAGATGGGATTCCCGCTGGCGCTGGAACTGGAGCGCGGCGTATTCGTCAACCGAGTGACGCCCGAGGTGGAACGGCTGGCGCATATGGTCGCGCATCCCGTGCCCGAGCAGACCGACCTCCGTGCGCTTTTCGAGCGGAGCGAGTGCTGCCAGATGTGTTTCTATCTGGATACGGAGGCCGAACGGCGCGTCATGGCGCAGTTGCCCGGGCTTGCGGCGAGCCGGTGGTGCCCGATTTTCGCCGACATCAATGTCGCAGGCATCGACAAGGCCACGGGTATGAGGGAATTTATGTCCGCCTGCGGATTACGGGCTTCGGAGGTCGCGGCCTTCGGCGACGGCGGCAACGACGTGGCGATGTTGTCTGCCGCGGGGGTGGGGATTGCCATGGGCAATGCCTGCGACGAGGCGCTGAACGCCGCCGACTACGTGACCGCTACGGTCGACGACGACGGCATTGCCCGGGCGCTGGAGCACCTGGGTATTTTGGACGATTGAGTTTGAATTTATCGAAGATATGAGCTTGATTCTATGTATCGAGACCGGTACGGACGTTTGTTCGGTCGGTATTGCAAAGGACGGGGAGCTGCTTTCGCTGCGCGAGAGCGACGAGGGGCGCGACCATGCCCGCAAGGTCGGCGTGTTCGTCGACGAGCTTTTGCGCGAAACGGGCATTGCGCCCGATGAACTGGATGCCGTGGCCGTGGGCAAGGGCCCCGGCTCCTATACGGGGCTGCGGATCGGCGTTTCGTTCGCCAAGGGGCTGTGCTACGGGGTGCGTAAGCCGCTGGTGGCCGTCGGGTCGCTCGATGCGCTGGCCGAAGTGGCGCTCGAAGACTACGAAGCCGGAATTCTTTCCGTCCCCGACTGGGAACATGCCTGCCTTTGCCCGATGGTCGATGCCCGCCGCATGGAGGTCTATGCGCAGGTATTCGATACAACTGGCAAGCCCCTGAACGAAGTTTCGGCCGAGGTCGTCGACGGGGAGAGCTTTGCGCACTTCCGTTCGCAGGGGAGGCCGTTCGTGATCTTCGGCAGCGGGGCCCGCAAATGCGCCGGGATACTGCCCGACGCCGTGCTTGTCGAGGTAGCCCCTTCCGCACGCGGGCTTGCGCGGCTGGCCCAGCGTGCGCTCGATGCGGGATGCACGGAAGATATCGCCTATTTCGAACCTTTCTACCTGAAGGATTTTGTCGTTACGACGTCGAAGAAAAAGTTGTTCTGACGGCGTTCTTCATGCTGTGGCGTCTGGCATGGCCGTAAGGCCCCGGGCTTTTCGGGGTTGCTGTATGGCGAACCTTCAGAATCGGGGGTTCGGCGGGAGTATACCGGTATGATGGAAGCGGAGTTGATAAAATGCCTGTCGGAGCGGTTTTATTCCGATTTTGCCGACACGGTGGCCCGGCGCGTGCGTGATGCGGGTGCCGTGGGGCTGCTGTATGAGGTGGTGACCTCCCGCTACGAGGGGTTGCCGCGTGCCGTGAGGCACAAGGTGGCTTTCCGGGGTGCGTATGTACTCGAGAAAATCTATTTCGACGCCCCGGATTCGTTCATGCCCTGTGCCGGTAAGTTTTGCGGGACGGATTTCCCGGCCTGCGCCGATCCCAGTGCCCGGCGTCACTTCGCAAAGGTCATGGCCGACCTGCTGGGGCGTTACTCGCCCGGGAGGCGGGATATGGAGCGGATTGCGGAGGCCGCCGCCCGATGGGCGGTCGAGCCGGGGGCGAAGGTCGCCGTGAAGATTTGGGCGGTCGAGGTGCTGAAGCATTGCCGGCGACGTGTCGGCTGGGTTCAGGAGGTGTGGGACGACATCGTGGAGACGATGGCGCACGACGCGACGCCCGGGATCGAAGTGCGGATGCGCAAAAACTGGAGGGAACCCCGCAGGCCGTGAGCCGGATTTTGTGCACGACATGGGAAATCTCCTGCCGGGAAATGTAAAAGCCCGCCGAACATCGGCGGGCTTTTGCATGTTACAGGGGGCTTTGCCCGGCCCATATTTTCCAGGTTTCCATGTTCCTCTGAACTCCGGTGCCCGGTTCCTCTGTTCCCGGTTCCTCTGTTCCCGGTTTCTACCGTTCCCGGATTCCTTTGTTCCGGCGTTCCTCTGTTTCTCGCTTCTCGTGTTCCCGGGCTGGCGCGGCGGGCATTTCGGTTATTCTTTGCCTCCGGCTCCGGGAACCGGATTCCCGCCCCCGGCTTCGGTGGCGGGGATGCCTGGGAGGTCGTCCTCCCCGGCGGATTCGAGCGTGCGCGCGGAGTGCTGTTTCTTGGTTTGCAGGCGTGCCGTCCTGCGCAGCCGTTCCCCGACGCGGATGATGTTATCGTTGCCCGTGCAGAGCCGTTTGTAGGCGTCGTCATAGGCGTCGCGTGCCTTGTCCAGCGCCGTGCCGACCCCTTCGAGCGAACCGGTGAAGGCCACCAGCTGTTCGTAGAGTTTCAGCCCGCATGCGGCGATGTCCCTGGTGTTCTTGTCCTGGTCGTTGTATTTCCACAGGTCGGCGACCAATTTGAGCAGGGCGAAAAGGTTCGTCGGCGACGAGATGATGACCTTCTTGTCGTAGGCGTCCGACCAGATGGCCGCGTCGTTCTGCAATGCGGCGAGGAAGGCCGGTTCGTTGGGGATGAACATGATGACGAAGTCGGGCGAGTTGAGCAGGCGCTGGTACTCCTTGCGTCCCAGTTCGTTGACGTGCTGGCGGACGGAGGCCGTGTGCGCTGCGAGGCAGCGGCGGCGCTCCTCTTCGGTTTCGGCCGAGGTATAGCCTACGAAAGCCGTGAGCGAAACCTTCGAGTCGATGACGATGTCTTTCTTCTCGGGCAGGTGCAGCACGACGTCGGGGCGCAGGTTGTGTCCCTCGGCGTCCTTGATGTTGTATTGCGTTTCGTAGTGGATGCCCTTGATGAGCGCTGAACTGTCCAGGATCGTTTCCAGCAGCATTTCGCCCCAGTCGCCCTGCACTTTCGAATTGCCTTTCAGTGCGTTGGTCAGGTTCGTGGTCTCGGTCGTGATGCGCCGGTTGAGCTCCATCAGGTTTTTCAGCTCGGCCTTCAGTTCGCCGCGCTGTGCCGTCTGCGTGGTGTAGATGTCCTCGACGCGCTTGCGGAATTCGACGATGTTGTCGCGGAAGGGTTTGAGCAGCACGTCGAGCGACTCCTTGTTGGTCTCCTTGAAATGCTTGGACTGCTCGCCCAGTATCTCGGTCGCAAGGTTGCGGAACTGGGCCCGGAAGGTCTCCTCCAGTTTTTCGCGCTCGGCTTTTTCGGCCGCGCGATCCTCGGCGTTCTTCGCGCGCAGCGATGCGATCTCGGCCTCGGACGAGGCGCGGAGTGCCGCCAGTTCCGCTTCGGTACGCGTCCGCTGCTCGGTCAGCGCCTGCACCTGTCCTTCGTAGCGCTGCCGCAACTCTTTTTCCGCGGACAAGGCTTGTTCCGCGGCGGCCAGCCGGGCTTCGGCCGCCGCCAGCCGCGACGTGGCATCGCGCTCGCGGGCTTCGGAGGCTTGGTTGTCAGCGGCAAGCCGCCGGGTGTCCCTGCGCCAGAGTACGAGGAACAGGGCGACGGGCACTGCCAGGCTGCACGTAGCGGCCAATATGAAAAGGGTGGTAGGAGTCATCGTGTGTTTTTGTGTCTGTTTCCATGCAAAAATAGCAATTTATTCCCGGAAAAACACCCCGTACCGGGGCATGTGCGTTAATTTAGCCCCGCAACGCAATTTTTAGTCCCGATGTCGCAGGTTGTTACGTATTTTTTTATAGCTTTGTTTGTTCCAAATACGGATTCAAATAATTTCGAATATGAAAAAAACGTTACGATCCCTGAAGCTGGCCTGCCTCGCTGCAGTGTCCATGCTAGTTGTTTCCTGCGGCGGAAGTGCCGATTACCGCAATTTCCTGCCTGCCGATTCCTTTATGACGATGTCGGTCAATCCCGCTTCGCTTCTGCAGAAGAGCGATGCCGGCGACATCGGGCAGCATCCGCTCTTCATCCGGCTCAAGGCCGAGCTCGACAAAGCCGAGGGCATCACCGCCGAGGAGAAGGAATACCTGCTCGCCCTGCTGAAGAACCCCTGCGAATCGGGTGTCGACCTGAAAAAAGACCTGTTCTTCTTCATGTCGATGGATGGCGCGATGCAGTCCCCGAATGTCCGGGGCGGTATGCTGCTGCCCGTCGGCGACAAGGCGAAACTGGACGCCCTGCTTGCACGCATCGGCGAGAAAAGCGGCATTGCACCCCGGCACGAGGGCGGTGTTTCGGTCATCGCATTGGGCGAGGACAGCTCCGTGAGCGGTTTGTGCGCCTACAACGATGTGGCTGTCATGCTCTATTTCGCGCAGGGGTCGCCGGAAAGCGCAATCGATGCCGTTAAGAAACTCTTTGCCCAGAAGTGCGGCGAGAGCCTGATGGGTGACAAGGTCGTTGCCGACCAGCTCTCCGAGAAGAACGACATCAACATGGTGATGGTCTATTCTGCGCTGGCGTCGATGCTGGACAGCAACCCGATGGTGGGTTCGATGCCGATGATGGATGCCCTCAAGGGTGCCACGCTGGCAAGTTCCGTCAATTTCGAGAAGGGCCGGATCGTTTGCGATACCGCCATGTCGTACAAGGACAAGGAGAGCGAGCAGAAAATGATGGATTTTTACGCCTATGTGAAACCCCAGACGGGAGCCCTGTTGCGCTACGTGCCCCGGAATACGATCGGTGCGATGGCCTACGGCCTCGACGGCGAGAAGATGTATTCGGTGTTCTCCGCAATGCCCGGTTACGGGATGCTGATGGCCAACCCGATGGTCAAGCAGGTGATGGATGCTTTCAGCGGCGACTGCGTGATCTCGTTCTCGGGGATGACAGCCGACGGTCAGTATCCCGTAGCGTCGCTGCTGGCCCAGGTGAAGGATCCCGCCGTGTTGCAGACGATCGTCTCCAACCTCTCCGGTATGCCCATCCAGAAGGCGGGCGAAGGCGAATATACGATCAGCATGGGCGGTGTCACGGTGCTGTTCGGCGTGAAGGGCGATGTGCTTTACTGTACGACCGATGCGGTCGTGAAATCGGCGCTCGACGGTGCGGACATCGAATCGCTGGCTTCGATGAGCAAGATATTCAAGGGCCAGTCGGGAAGCTTCTACGTCGATTTCGAGGGTGTGACCGCGCTGACCGCGCAGCTTGTCGGCGGTAATGTCGACCCGCAGGTCGAGGCCGCGCTCTCCGTGCTGGCCATGTTCGAAGACCTGGAAGCCTATGGTACGATGAAGGGCGGGACTGCCGTAGTCAATATGACGGACAAGGAGCAGAATTCCTTTAAGACTGTCTGCGACAAAATTGGCGAACTGATCCGCCGGTACGTACCGGAGGTCAATTTGTAATAACCTTCGGGGTTTATGGTAAACGGCCGTCCGGGATTCGAACGGCCGTTTACCTTGAAATAAAGAAGGTATGGAATCGATAACTTTGCAACGGGTGCTGCCCTGCGTGTTCGCGGGGAAAGCGGCTCCGCGAGATTCGGGGGTCTGGTTGCAGGAGGTGACCTTCCGCAAGGGGGAGTACTGCCTGCTCGAGGCTGCTTCGGGAACGGGGAAAACTTCGCTGTGCCACTTTCTCTACGGCATCCGGGAGGATTACGCGGGGCGGATACTCTTCGACGGGGCGGATTGCCGCGGCTTTTCCGCCGCGGCGTGGAGCGGCCTGCGCCGCAGGTCGCTGAGTATGCTTTTCCAGGATTTGCGTCTTTTCGGCGAATTGACCGTCGCGGAGAATATCGGCCTGAAAAACGAGCTCACGCATTTCAAGACGCAGGAGCAGATCGGGCGAATGCTCGAGGCTGCGGGTATCGCCGATAAGCGGGATGCCCCGGTCGATAAGCTCTCCTTCGGACAGCAGCAGCGCGTGGCCTTCATCCGCTGCATGTGCCAGCCGTTCGATTTCATCCTGCTCGACGAGCCTGTCAGCCACCTCGATGCCGCTAACGGGGAGTTGCTCAGCGGGATGCTGCTGGAAGAGGCGCAGGCGCAGGGGGCGGGTATCGTCGTTACCTCGGTGGGCAGCCGGCTCGGGCTTCCCTACCATAAAACCCTTACGCTATGACGCTGCTTTGGAAATTGTTGCGCAGCCATCTGAGCGTCGCGCAGACCGTAGGTTTCGCCCTCGCCGGGGTCGTGGGCATGACCATCGTGCTCACCTCGGTGCAGGCTTACCGCGATGTCATGCCGGTCTTCGATGCCCCCGATTCGTTCATGCGGGGCGATTACCTGGTGCTTTCGAAACGGGTCGGCGCGCTCCAGACGATCGGGTTGGGGAGCAGCGACTTTACCCCCGGGGAGCTGGAGGAATTGAAGGGACAGCCTTTCGTCCGGGACGTCGGGGCTTTCACGCCGGCGAACTACCGGGTGAAGGGTACGGTGGGCATGGGCGGCGTGCAGCTCTCGACCTACCTGTTTTTCGAGGCGGTGCCCGACCGTTTTCTCGATGTCGCCTCCGGGAAGTGGAAATACGAACCCGGCGACGGGGATATCCCCATCATCATCCCGCGCAATTACCTGAACCTCTACAATTACGGGTTTGCCAAGTCGCAGGGGCTGCCGCAGATTTCGGAGGGGATATTCCAGCGGGTTTCGCTCGGCATCGAGGTTGCCGGCAACGGGCGCACGGAACAGTTCCGGGGCCGTATCGTCGGGTTGTCGAACCGCCTCAATACGATCCTCGTCCCGGAGTCTTTCATCCGCTGGTCGAACGGGCGGTTCGGCCAGGGCGGGGAGAAACAGGCATCGCGGGTCATCGTCGAGACCGACCGCCCTGTCGATGCCGCGATTTCGGCTTACCTCGACGGCAAGGGCTATGAGGCAGAAGGCGACCGCCGTGACAGTGGGAAGGCTGCCTATTTCCTGCAACTTGCGGCCGGAGGGCTCGGAGGGGTGGGACTGGTGTTCAGCGTGATGTCTTTCTACATTCTGATGCTGAGCATTTTCCTGCTCTTGCAGAAGAACAGCGCGAAACTGGAAAATCTGCTCCTGCTGGGTTATGCACCGGGACGTGTAGCACGGCCGTATTGGTTGCTGACCCTGTGGCTCAACCTGGGCGTCCTCGTCGTGGCAGTGGTTTTGTCATGGCTGGTGCGTATGTGGTATCTGCCCGAACTGGCGGCATTGCAGGAGGGGTACGCCCCGGCCGGGGCCGGCGTTACATGGGTATGCGGCATAGGGCTTGCATTGCTGCTTTCGCTGTTCAACGGCATTGCGATACGCCGGAGGATCGACACCCTGAACCGGAAAAGATCCTGACCGGCAGCTCTTTCGGGACGGAATCCCCGGAAAGACCGTGCGACAGGGAACCGGCATTCGGAATCCCGAACTGCAACCCCGAACCCCAAAACCCGGGTTTGCGGGGACGGAATCCCGCTCCGAAGCGTGGAAAACTGCCGGGAAATGACTATATTTGTCGTAAGTAATATTCGAACCATGAACAGAATCGTAGCACCTTCGATGCTTTCGGCCGATTTCGGCCACCTGGAACGCGACACGCAGATGGTCGACCGCAGTGCGGCCGAGTGGGTACATATCGACGTGATGGACGGCGTGTTCGTCCCCAATATCTCCTTCGGGTTTCCGGTGCTGAAGGCCATCCGCAAGGTGACCGCAAAGTGCCTCGACGTGCACCTGATGATCGTCGAGCCGGAGCGTTACGTAGCGCGTTTCGCCGAGGCGGGCGCCGACATCGTGACCTTCCACTACGAAGCCACGTACGATCCCAGGGGGTGCATAGAAATGATCCGCAAGGCCGGTGCGAAGGCCGGGGTGTCGATCAAGCCGGCGACTTCGGTCGAGGTGCTGCGCGATATCCTCCCGCTGGTCGACCTGGTGCTGGTGATGAGCGTCGAACCCGGTTTCGGCGGGCAGTCGTTCATCCCGGCTTCGACCGGGAAGATCCGGGCTCTGCGGGCCATGGCCCGGGAGTTGGGGTTGCAGACCATCATCGAGGTCGACGGCGGCATCTCGTCGCACAACTCCCGCGAGGTCTACGAGGCAGGGGCCGACGTGCTGGTTGCCGGGAATGCCGTTTTCGGCGCCGAAGACCCGCAGGCCGAGATCGTGCGGATGCTCAACGCCTGACCATTCGGCGCGCCGGATATTTCGGGGCGAAGCGGCCAGGGTTTTCAGGGATTCCGGACGTCTCGTGTTCCGGGTTTTGCCTGGGTGTCGCGCCCGTATTGCATTCCGCAGCGGCTCAGGGGACGATGTGCCGTCGGGTCTCGTCGTCCAGCAGGCGGCGCAGGTCGCGCAGCAGGTCGTCGTCGCGGAAATAGCCGGAGCCGTAGGTCAGGTTGAACGCGTAATCGAAATCGGCGGGATTGGCACCTTGGTTATGCTGGATGATGGTCTCGGCTTTGTCGAGGGCTTTCACCCACCGCGCCTCGGGCGTCTGGCATGCTTCGTATTCCTCCCATATCTTCCGGATTGCCGTTCCGGCCGCGGGCGGGAGCATGCGCGTCAGTTTGTCCATTGCGGCCAGCTCCGCAGCCTCCTTGGTGCCGTCGGCCATCTGCGCCACGGCCGGAATGTCCCCGTCATACGCTTCGCCGAGGTCGTGGACGAGGCACATCAACAATACTCGTTGCATGTCCAGCCGGGGGCGTTCGCCGGTGAGGACGGCGGCCAGCAGGGCCAGCCGCCAAGAGTGTTCGGCCGTGCTTTCGTGTCTCCCGGTCGAGGTGTGCGCCGTGCGCAGGACGTCTTTCAGCCGTTCGGCCTCGCGGATGAACCGCAGGTAGCGTTCCAACTTCTCCATACTATAACAATGTTCGTTTCGGAGTTCAAAGATACGATATGTCGGATTAAATCACTAACTTTGCCGTGATTTTAGACAGACCATGATATCTCTTGACAATCTTACTGTAAGTTACGGGGGCTGGACGCTCTTCGACAACATATCGTTCCTGATAAACCCCAAAGACCGCATCGGCCTCGTCGGCCGGAACGGGGCGGGCAAAACCACGCTGCTGCGCATCATTACGGGCGAGCAGCAACCGACCTCGGGCAGCGTGACCCTGAACGGCGACTGTACGATCGGCTACCTGCCGCAGACCATGCGTGTGGCCGATACGACGACGCTCGTCGAGGAGACCGCCAAGGCGTTCGAGGAGGTGCTGCGCCTCGAGGCCGAGATCGAGCACCTGACGCGCGAGATCGCGGAGCGTACCGACTACGAAAGCGACGGTTATGCGCAGCTGTTGCACCGCCTGAACGATGCGCAGGATCACTACCATATCCTCGGCGGCGAGACCCGCGATGCGGATATCGAAAAGACGCTGCTGGGGCTCGGGTTCAAACGCGAGGATTTCGGACGTCCGACGAGCGAATTCTCGGGCGGCTGGCGCATGCGTATCGAGCTGGCGAAACTGCTGTTGCGCCGTCCCTCGATCTTCCTGCTCGATGAGCCGACGAACCACCTCGACATCGAGTCGATCCAGTGGCTCGAGGATTATCTGAAGAATTACAGCGGCGCCGTGCTGCTGATTTCGCACGACCGCGCTTTCCTCGACAACGTCACCAACCGCACGGTCGAGCTTTCGCTGGGCAAAGCGACCGATTACAAGGTTTCCTATTCGAAATATGTCGTGCTGCGCGCCGAACGCCGGGCACAGCAGATGGCTGCCTATGAAAACCAGCAGCGCATGATCGAAAAGACCGAGGAATTCATCGAGAAGTTCCGCTACAAACCCACCAAGTCGAACCAGGTGCAGTCGCGCATCAAGCAACTCGAACGCCTCGAACGGCTCGAGGTCGAGGAGGAAGACTTGGCGACGCTCAATATCAAGTTCCCGCCCGCACCCCGCTCGGGACAGATCGTGGCCGAGATCAACGAAGCCGGGATGTCGTTCGGGGCGAAGCATGTCTTCAGCGGCGCGAATTTCATCATCGGAAAGGGCGACAAGATCGCCCTCGTCGGCCGTAACGGCGAAGGCAAGACCACGCTGGCGCGTATGCTCGTCGGGCAGCTGACGCCGACCGAAGGTTCGGTGCGGCTCGGTGCCAACGTCAATATCGGCTACTATGCCCAGAACCAGGACGACCTGATGGACGGCGAATTCACCGTCTACGATACGCTCGACCGCGTGGCCGTGGGGGACATCCGTACCCGCCTGCGCGATATCCTCGGGGCGTTCCTGTTCCGCGGCGAGGATATCGACAAAAAGGTCAAGGTGCTTTCGGGCGGCGAGCGGGCACGTCTGGCCATGGCCCGCATGATGCTCGAACCGCGCAACCTGCTGGTACTGGACGAGCCGACCAACCACATGGACATGCGTTCGAAGGACATCCTCAAGAATGCCATCATGAAGTACGACGGCACGGTCGTCATCGTGTCGCACGACCGCGAATTCCTCGACGGCATGGTGCAGAAGGTCTATGAGTTCCGCGACGGCGGGGTGAAGGAGTACCTCGGGGGTATCTACTATTTCCTCGAAAAGCGGAAGCTGGAATCGCTCCAGGAGGTCGAACGCAGGGACACCCCGCAGAAACCCGCCGTGCAGGCAACTCCGAAACCCGAGGCCGCCGTTTCCGGCAAACTCACTTACGAGCAGCGCAAGGAGCAGGAGAAACAGCTGCGCAAGCTGCGCCGGACGGTCGAGGGGATCGAGGCGGAACTTGCCGCAATCGAAAAACAGATCGCCGCCTACGATGCGAAATTCGCTGCGGCGACCGCCTACGACGAAGCCGACTACAAGGCCTACAACGACCTGAAAGCCCGTTACGACCATCAGATGCACGAGTGGGAGAAGGCATCGTACGAACTGGAACTCGTCGAAGAACAGTGATTTCCGGGAAATCCGGCTGAACCTTGTGCCGCCCGCCCCGGGGCAAATGAAAAATAAGCTGCTATGGACAACATTATTTTCGGGATACGTCCCGTGGCCGAAGCCATCGAGGCTGGACGCCAGATCGAGAAACTCTACATCCGCAAAGGTGCCGAAGGGCAGCTGATGACGGAGCTGAAAGACCTCTGCATCCGTCACCGCGTGCGGATGCAGGAGGTGCCTGTCGAAAAGCTCAACCGCCTCACGCGCGGTAACCACCAGGGGGTCGTGGCGCAGATTTCGGCCATCGAATATGTCGGGCTGGCCGACATCCTGGAACGGGTGCCCGAGGACGAGACGCCGCTGGTGGTGATCTTTGACGGGGTGACCGACGTCCGCAATTTCGGCGCCATCGCCCGCTCGGCCGAGTGCGCCGGGGCGCACGGTCTGGTGACGCCGCTGAAGAATTCGGCCCCCGTGAATGCCGAGGCAATCCGCTCGTCGGCCGGGGCGCTGACGACGATCCCGGTCTGCCGCGTGGGGTCGATCCGCAATACGATCAAGCAGCTCCAGACCGAAGGGTTTCAGATCGTCGCCGCGACCGAGAAGAGCCGCAAACTGCTCTACGATGCCGATTTCCGCAAGCCTACGGCCCTGGTGATGGGCGCCGAGGATACGGGCATCTCGAAGGAGGTCCTCAAACTCTGCGACGAACAGCTGGCAATCCCCCTGATCGGGCATATCGAATCGCTGAACGTCTCGGCCGCAGCGGCCGTGATGCTTTTCGAGGTCGTGCGCCAGCGTATCGGACAATAAACGAAAACCATGAAAGCGAAACTCGGACATTACGTGCAGTGGCTTCGGGAGGGGTTCCTGCAAATGCTGCGCCTGCACCCTGTGGAGGCGGGATTGATTGCCCTCGGATGTATCGGCTGCCTCGTCGCCTACGAGACGGACAGCGACGACACCCTGGTCAGGCTGGCGCTCGTGCCGCTGGCCTTCGCTGTTGCGCTGGCCTTCAATAACCTTGCGGGGCTGGGGCCGTGGCGGAAAGTCTACTGGGTATGCTGGGCGCCTTTCGTGCCGTTCGCGCTCTGGGGAGGTCTGGAAGAGTGGCTCGCCAGCGAGCCGTCGTTCATCACCTTCGGCATCCTGGCGCCCTTGGCGCTGCTGCTCTGTCGCCGTGCCGTGTGCAACAAGCGGTTCGTCGACGACATCATGGTGTGGCTGCGTTCGGGCATCCTCGCTGCGCTCTTCGCCAATGTAGCGCTGGGGTTGTTCTCCGCTATCCTCTTCTCCACGACCTATATCTTCGGGCTCGAAGGGAGTTGGATCGAGCATGTCTGGATCTATGCGCTGATCCTTTTCGAGACCTTCGCCGGCCCGGTGCTTTTCCTGATGATGTACGACCGTTGGGCCGGTGCCGAATGCCGCGGCACTCGCATCCTCGACGTATTGCTGAACTATATCGTGACGCCCGCACTGCTGATCTACACCGCCATACTCTGCCTTTACATGGTCAAGATCCTCGTTACGTGGTCTTTGCCCGAGGGCGGGGTGGCCTATCTGGTATTCGGGTTCACACTGCTGGCTATTGCGGTCAAGGCATTGCAGCCGTTGTTGCAGAAACGCATGTACGACTGGTTCTTCGACCGTTTCAGCCTGGTGTCGTTGCCTACGCAGCTGCTGTTCTGGATCGGCGTCCTGCGTCGTACGAACGAATACGGGCTTACCGAACCGCGCGTATACCTGCTTGTCTGCGGCGGGCTGATGACGCTCTGCGTGCTGTTGTTCCTCTCGCGCCGTACCGGGCGCTACCTGTACGTCGGCCTGGCGGGGTTCGTCTGCTTTGCGGCTCTGGCCTACCTGCCTGTGCTCGAACCGCAACGCATAGCGACCGGCTCGCAGGTGCGCCGTGCCGTCCGTGTGGCAAAACAGCTTAACATGCTCGACGGCGAGGGCCGGCTGCAACTGGACGCCTTTGTCCCCGACACCCTGCTGCGCCGGGATTACCGCCGCCTTTACGAGGCGCTCGACTATGTTGCCGACCATGATACGCTGGCCTTCGCTCGGTTCGGGGTGGAGATCGGCAAAGTCCGCGAGGCCGTGCCGGATCTGTTCCGCGATTATGTGGTCTACGGCTACGATTACCGTACCAACGACAACTGGATATCGGTGTACCCGGACGGGGTGCGGCGCATCGACCTTGCCCAAGGGTATCGGGTGCTGTATGCCAACCTTTCGTACAATCGTTACGACCGGAGCCGCAGGCCGTATTACCGGTTCGCGGACGATACGCTGCGGATCGACTTCGGCACGGAACGCTCCGAATTCGTAATTTCCGCACCCGCCCTGTTGCAGCGGCAACTGCGGCGTGCGGGTAAGGGAGATTATCCCCTGCCCTCTGAGCTGGAGAACGCTGCCGATGAACTTCTGACCTATTCGGATGAAGAGTTGTTGATCCTGTTTTCCAGTATGAGCATCGAACGGCGGGATTCTGCGCTTCGCCTCGACGATGTGGATATCTCGGCCATTATGGCCCGTTAGGCATGCTTACGACCGTCGAACATCCCCGGCTGGGTGAGGTCATCCTCTCCCAGTCGCGCCGCGCACGCCGCATTTCGATCAGCGTGCGTGGGACGGGGTGTGTCCGCCTGTCATTCCCTTACGGGGTTTCCGCGCGGCGGGCGATGGAATTTCTCGAACGCAAAGCCGGATGGGTCGAGGCGGCCCGGGCACGGCTTGCGCAGCGGCGTGCCGCACTGCCGCCGCAGTTGCCTCCTGCCGAGGAGAAAGCCCGCATCGAAGAGCTGCGGCGCGCCGCCAAGGCCGACCTGCCCGACCGTATCGGGCGGATCTCCCGCATTACGGGGCTGAAGTACAACAAGCTGACGATCCGTGCCTCGCGTACGAAGTGGGGTAGCTGTACCGGGACGAACAACATTTCGCTGAGCCTTTTCCTGATGGTGCTTCCCGAACACCTGCGCGATTTCGTCATCGTCCACGAGCTGTGCCATACCGTCCACCACGACCATTCCCCGAAGTTCCATGCGTTGGTCGACCGTCTGGTCGGGGGCAATGAAAAAGCCCTTAACCGGGAGTTAAAGGCTTTTTCGATTCGGGGCTGACGCCCCACCCAAACATAACAATCCTATAAAAGGGAACCACCCGCTCCGCGGCGGCCGTCCGGGCTGCCGTGAAGCTTCGCTATTTCCGTTGTTTAACCAAATATTGTTCTTCCCGGTATGTGAAGCTGATGAAGAGGAAGGCCAGTGCGCACGCCGCGAGCAGCATGATGAATCCCCAGTCCCAGCCCAGGTGCTGTACGATCGAACCCATGGCGATGTTGGCGAGGATGGCCGTGCCGAAGAAGTATCCGAAGAATCCGGTCAGTCCGGCGGCTGTCCCGGCGGCCTTCTTGGGTGCGAGGTCGAGGGCCTGTACGCCGATCAGCATCACGGGGCCGTAGATCAGGAATCCGATGGCGATCAGCGATATGTTGTCCAGCAGTACGCTGTCCATGTTTTTCCAGTAGATCACGACGAAGACCGCGACGAGTGCCATGTAGATCATGGTCGTGATGGCCCGGCGTCCTTTGAAGACCTTGTCCGACAACCATCCGCAGATGATCGTGCCGGGGATGGCAGCCCATTCGTATGCCGAGTAGGCCCAGCCCACATCCTTGATGTCATAACCCTTGATGTCCTTCAGGTAGGTCGGCGCCCAGTCCAGTACGCCGTAACGCACCAGATACACGAATGCATTGGCGAAGGCTATATACCAGAGTATCTTGTTGTTGAGTACGTATTTGAAGAAGATTTCCTTCGTCGTAAGCTCCTGTTCCGACTTCTCGCTGTAATTTTTGGGGTAGTCGTTGCGGTATTTCTCGATGGGCGGGAGCCCGGTCGACTGGGGCGTGTCGCGGATCAGCAGGAATGCCAGCATTGCGACCACGATGGCCACCACGGCGGGGAACCAGAACGTACCGATCTGCCACGACCCGAACCACAACAGTCCGTAGGCCGCCATCGGGCCGATCATGCCGCCGCCGACGTTGTGGGCCACGTTCCAGACCGACATCTTCGTGCCGCGTTCGTTCTGCGAGAACCAGTGGGTCATGACGCGTCCGCACGGGGGCCAGCCCATACCCTGGAACCAGCCGATGAGGAACTGCGTGATGAACATCATGATGATCGACGAGATACCAGCCGATGTCCCGAGGAACATCGTCACCAGCGCCGACAACACCAGTCCCAGCGGCAGGAAGACACGGGCGTTGCTGCGGTCGGAAACGCCGCCCATCAGGAACTTCGAAAGCCCGTAGGCAATGGCGTTCGCCGAGAGCGCGATGCCCAGGTCACCCTTGTCGAATCCCATTTCGACAAGGTGGGGCATGGCCAGCGTGAAGTTCTTGCGCACGAGGTAGTAACCGGCATATCCGATGAAGATGCCGATGAATACCTGCAACCGCAGCCGCTTGTACTCTTTGTCTATTTTTTCCGCAGCGACGGGCGGCTTGTGTTTAGGGGGGCGTAGTATTTTCCACATGGTTCAGCGATCAGTTTTGTTCAAAGATATACGTTTTCGCCAAATCCGTGAAATCCTTTATCTGTGTATCGACCCAGGCCTGGTCGTGTCCCAGTTCTTTGGCCATCATCGCGGCTACCTTCGGCGCCGCCGCGATGGCTTCGCGGGCATCGACGAAGAGCAGGCGCACACGGCGCGAAAGCACGTCCTCGACCGTCATGGCCATCTCCTCGCGTACGGCCCACAGCACTTCAGCATAGGTATAGCCGTATTTGGGTGAGAGTTTCTCGCCCAGCTCGGGCTGCTGCTTGATAAGGTCGAGTATCTTGGGCTCGTCGCTGCCGTAGACGTACATGTGATCCGCCAGGTTGGGGTTCTTGCGGTAGCCGTGGATACGCAGTTTCTTGGTCACGCACTTGCGGACGGGCAACTTGGCGACCTCGATCGCCTTGTCCACCGTATCTTCGGCCATCAGACGGTAGGACGTCCATTTGCCGCCCGTGATCGTCACCAGCCCGTTGTCCGAAACGATGATCTTGTGGCTGCGCGAAATTTCCTTGGTGTTTTTGCCCTCCTTTTTGGGCGCCGCCAGCGGACGCTGCCCTGCGAAGACCGAAAGGATGTCCTTGTAGGTCGGTGCGGGATTCATGTAGAGCCCTGCCGTGCCGAGGATGAAGTCGATCTCCTCCTTGAGCGGGCGCGGGTCTTCCTCGGCCTTGGGACGTACGATGTCCGTGGTGCCGACCACGACCTTGTCGTGCCAAGGCACGGCGAACAGCACGCGGCCGTCCGAGGTCTTGGGTACCATGATGGCGTAGTCGCTCTGCAGGAATTTCATGTCGAGCACCAGGTGCACGCCCTGGCTCGGAGTGACCATCTTGCGGTGCGTAGGGCTGTCCATGTGCATGATGTCGTCCACGAAGCACCCTGCGGCGTTCACCACGCTGCGGGCCTTGATTGTGTGTTCTTCGCCCGTGAGGTTGTCCACGAATTTCACGCCGGCGGCACGTCCCGCATCGTCGTGTACGATCCCCGTAACGCTCGCCTGGTTCACGACCGTGCCGCCGTTCTCGATGCATGTCTGTGCGAGGTTGATCGCCATGCGCGAGTCGTCGAACTGCCCGTCGTGGTATACGACGCCGCCCTTGAGTCCCTTTTCGACCGAAGTGGGGATGTATTTCATTACTTTTTTTGCCGAGATGAATTTCGAACGGCCGTAACCGAAACCGAACGAAAGCATGTCGTAGAAGGTCAGACCGCAAAAATAGAGGAAATTATCCCAGTAACTGTAATTCGAGATCACGAATGCCTGGTCTTTGACCAGGTGCGGGGCGTTGGCTTTCATGCGGCCGCGTTCGCGCAGGGCTTCGAGCACCAGCATGACGTCGCCCTTCTGCAGGTAACGTACGCCGCCGTGCACGAGCTTCGTACTGCGGCTCGATGTGCATTTGGCGAAGTCGGTCTTTTCGAGCAGCGCTACGCTCAGCCCGCGGGTCGCTGCGTCGACCGCCACGCCGAGGCCCGTGGCGCCCCCGCCTACCACTACGATATCCCAAACCTTGTCTTTCTCGGATAGTTTTTTGATCTGTGCAAGTCTTTCCATAAATTCATGAATTTCGTTTCGCAACAAAATTACATATGATTTTTTGTATTTCAAAATAAAATATGTTTTATTTCATAATATTTCGTTTCGGAGCACAATATATTGCCGAAAAAAATATTTCTCCGGAAGGTTTCGATCTAATTTCGGATTATTTTCGTATCTTGCATTATAAAACCAAATTTTTAATCGACCTATGAATAAATCCGGCGAAGAGACTATTTTGAGCCTTCCGGAGCGTCATAACCGGATCCTGGCACTGTTGCAGCAGAACGGCTCCATATCCGTCGTGCAGCTGGCCGAGTTGTTCAAGGTTTCGGAGGTCACGATCCGCAAAGACCTCTCTTTCCTCGAACAACAGAAGAAACTCTACCGCACGCACGGCAGTGCGATCCTTATCAGCCCCTATATCAGCGACCGCCACGTCAACGAGAAGGAGAAGAAAAACGTGGCGGAGAAACGGGCCATCGGGGCCAAGGCCGCAAGCCTTGTCGCGCAGGACGATTCGATCATCATCGCGTCGGGCACGACCATGGCCTTCCTCGCGCGCGAAATCAAGCCCGTCGGGCACCTGACGGTCATCACGGCGGCCGTTCCCGTGACATCGATCCTTTCGCAGGACACCAATGTCGACGTGATCCAGTTAGGGGGCATTACCCGCAGCAGTTCGGTGTCGGTCGTGGGGCCCTTTGCCGAACAAATGCTCGGCAACTTCAATTGCAGCAAGCTGTTCGTCGGTGTCGACGGCATCGACCTCGAATTCGGGCTTACGACGACCAACATGCTCGAAGCGGCGCTGAACCGTGTGATGATGAACGCCGCGCAGAAGGTTATCGTACTGGCCGACAGTTCGAAATTCGGACGCCGCGGCTTCAGCAAGATCTGCGACCTGGAGGCTGTCGACCGCATCATTACCGACAATGGCATCCAGCCCCTTTACCTCGACCGGCTGCGCGAGCGCGGCATCGAGGTGATCGTCGTCGATGCATGATATACCTTAAATATAGGGACTCTTTCAGCCCGATTGCGATCAGACTCTTGTGAGGTGCCGGTCAAATAAAGGCGACGGTGATTTTCACCGTCGCCTTTATTATGGTTTACCCCCTCCCTCCAGTTCGAAAGGTAATTCCGTACGTTGCGTTTGCAGCTGGACTTGTGTTTTGCGGAGATGCGAATGCCGGAGGTTTTGAAGGAGAACCCAGTCGGAAGATGCTTGCAAATATTTATTTCTGCCTGCGGTAAAAATCGCCTGCATGTTTAAATTCAAATCCGATCATTCGTTCATTATAGATACTGTCCATTTTGGAGATTGTTATACTGATTTTTATATTGCCGTAATGGGGCGGATTCGTTTCCGAAGGTTTCTTGTCGTAAAAATCATAGTAATCTATTATCGGAAAATCAATGACTTGTGCCGGGGCGCCGCAATATTTTCCAACCGTTTCGACGACTTCTTCTCGTGTGGCTATTTTGCTTGCCAATCCAAAAACAGCGAAGTCGGAAATATTATGCCAGTTATCGGATCGCGGCGTAATACTGATGCTGTTCACAATGCAATCGGTTTCAGGGAGGGCTTGGGCCGTGGGGTTAAATATCTCCGCGTTGATGATTTCTCCCTTTTCGTTTTTTACCGTTGTTGCCCAGTATTCATCTTTGGCAGTGGGAGGGATCATTGCGACGCCTGCACAGCTTTTGTAGTTCCCGGCCTGCATCAAATCTATAAGTTTGCATGGAAATGTGATTTTGCAGCCGTTGAGGACGAATCCCGATTTCCAGAATTCTTCCGGTATGTTTTTTATAGCTTCCATGGTAAGGCGCTTTTTGGGGGATTCAGCGTGGGTTTTCTGTTTTATTTGTGCTTCGATGCCATTGAAGGAGCTGAAAATCAACAACACAAGCATTAAAAGAATTTTTATGTTCATATTTCTGTATTTATGTTCGGGTAGCCCGAATTTTTACAAAGTTACTTGTTTTTACGGAAGTCAGTGTAATATTTAGGTGAATTTCATTGCGCAGCAGCAAGCGCTCAGTGTCTTGGACGGATATGGCCGCCGATAGACGGGCCGTAACAGAAAAGCAGCCCGGAAATCCGGACTGCCTATAATAATCGGACGGCTTGAATTAAACGGCAAGCCATTTATATTGCCGCTGTTATTTCAGCAAGGCCTGCAACCGCTCGGGGTAATCCGTCGTGATGTAGTCCACGCCCAGGTCGATGAAATAGCGCATGTCCTCTTCCTCGTCGACCGTCCATACGTTCACCTCCAGTCCCAGCTTTTTTGCCTGTTCCACCCATTCGGGGTGCTTGCGCAGCACGCGCATCGAGTAGTCGATGCCGGTGAGGCCGAGCCCCTTGATGCTGCGCGGGGAGAGGTCTCCGTTCAGGTAGAAGATACGCCCGTCGGGCAGCAGTTTCCTGAATGCCAGGCAGGCATTGATCGAGAAGGCGATGATGTCGGTGCGGTCGAGCAGGTCGTACTTGCGCAATGCCTTGACGATCTTCTCGGCCGCGAGGTCTTCGCGCCGAAGGTCGGAAAGCGATTTCATTTCCAGCACCAGCCGGGTGTCGGGTTTGGCAGCCACCAGGCGCAGATAGGCGTCCAGCGTCGGGATGTTCTCTCCGTTGGGAAGCACGATCGAGGTGATCTCCTTCAGCGTACCTTTCTCCATGTCGATTTCGGTACCCTTGTATATACGGTCGTGGTTTACGATCAGCTTGTCGTCGGCAGTCAGCCATACGTCCATTTCCGAGCCGAAGGCCCCGACCGAATCGGCTTTGGAGAACGAAGCAAGTGAGTTCTGCGCCGAATTGGGTGCCGTCCAGTAGCCGCGGTGCGCAATCACCTTGGGCTGAGCGAAGGCCGCGGCGGTTCCTGCGAAGAGCAGGGCGGCGGCGAAGATGAGCTTTTTTGTCATATCGTTTGAAATGTTGGTTGAGTGCTTATAAATCGAAACTTCAACAAAGTTAGTAAACATTTCCGGAATAACAAGCCCGGCGGGGCGCAAAAGGTGTTTTTTCAGGACGATGTCATCATACGGGAAGGGTTTGTGATTTTGAAACGAAACACGGAGCGGAACGATATGTACGATTTCCCGGCGAAATATATCGGAGTTTCGGGATTTTTTCCTATCTTCGTATGATGTGGAAATGGAATCCTTAACTTAAAACCAGAATAGACCATGAAAGAAAAAGTCAGCAAAAAGTTCCAGGAGATTTACGGCTCCGGGGCTATCCTGTTCGCTTCGCCGGGGCGTATCAATCTGATCGGGGAGCATACTGATTACAACGGGGGCTTCGTTTTCCCGGGGGCGGTTGACAAAGGAATAGTGGCGGCCATCAAACTCAACGGCACGGACAAGGTGCGGGCCTATGCGCTCGACCTTGGGGAAAGCGCGGAGTTCGGGCTGAACGAAGCCGATAAACCCGCCCAGAGCTGGGCTTGCTATATCTTCGGCGTATGCCGCGAGGTGCAGAAGCGGGGCGGTAAGATCGGCGGTTTCGATACGGTATTCGCGGGCGACGTGCCCCTGGGCGCCGGCATGTCGTCGTCGGCAGCGCTGGAGTCGACCTACGCCTTTGCGCTGAACGACCTCTATTCGCTGGGCATCGACAAATTCGAACTGGCGAAGATCGGCCAGTCCACCGAGCATAACTATTGCGGCGTGAACTGCGGCATCATGGATCAGTTCGCTTCGGTTTTCGGCAAGAAGGGCAACCTGATCCGCCTGGACTGCCGTTCGCTGGAGTATGCCTATTTCCCGTTCGACCCCAAGGGTTACAAACTCGTCCTGCTCGATTCGCGCGTGAAGCACGAGCTGGTGGGTTCGCCCTACAACGACCGCCGGGCTTCGTGCGAGCGGGTGGCGAAGATGCTCGGGCAGGAGTTCCTGCGCGGCGCCACGATGGAGCAGCTCGATGCCATCAAGGATAAGATTTCGGAGGAGGATTACAAGCGTGCCCGCTACGTGATCGGCGAAGAGAAACGCGTGCTCGATGTCTGTGATGCGCTCGAAAAGGGCGACTACGAGACGGTCGGCAAGCGGATGTATGAAACCCATTGGGGCATGTCGAAGGATTACGAAGTGTCGTGCGAGGAACTGGATTTCCTGGCCGAGGTTGCCGAGGAGTGCGGTGTGACGGGTTCGCGCATCATGGGCGGCGGCTTCGGCGGCTGTACGATCAACCTGGTGAAGGACGAACTTTACGACAACTTCATCGCCACGGCGAAAAAGAGGTTCAACGAGAAGTACGGCCATGAACCCAAGGTGTACGAGGTCGTGATTTCTGACGGTTCGCGCCGTCTGGAATAATCGTTATGGAAAAGTTTCGCAGGTTTCTGCATCCCGTGTGGACAGGATTCGTACTTCTTATTGCGGCGTATGTCCTGCGGGGAGTTTTCCTGTGCGCGCGCGATACCTTTTTGTACAATCGGCTGGATCTTTGCGATCCGGCCGATTTTAAAATTTACCACCGTAATACCGAACCGAAGCGTTGGCGTTCCCAGGTGCATACCTATCGGCTGTACGGGACGTTGTATCCTGAAATCCGCAATGCGGATATGCGTGTCGGATACGATGCGTATTCCCGTTATGCCATCGGGGATACGATCCGGGTGTACGCTACCTCTTCGGGCAGGGTAGTGCCTGTCTCTACGGTTGAGAAAATGCGTATTTGGCACATCGGCAGCCGGGGACTGGCTTCGGAGCATCTTCCGGAGCTGTTTGGGCTTATCGGCGGCGGATTAGTTTTGTGGCGTTGTGCTAACCGGCGCAGGTCATAATATTTTTTGCAGGAAAACCTCGTCGTGGAATCCGTCGGCAAGCCGCAGCCACTCTTTCCTGATCCCCGTTTCGGAGAATCCGGCGTGGCGGAAAAGTGCGAGGCTCGCCGCATTTCCGGCTTCGACGCTGCACCATAACTGGTGCAGGTGCAGCATATCGCGGGCATAGCTGCATACGGTCTCCACCGCATCGGCGGCATAGCCTTTGCCCCGTTGTGCCGTATCGTGGATCAGGATGCCGACGCCCGCACGGAGATTCACCGGATCCAGGTCGAACAGGTCGAGCGCCCCGACGGGGAGGCCTTCCGGGGTTTCGATGATAAGCCGCTGCTGGCGGGTTTGGAAAATGTCGAACTGCTGCTCTTCGATGAACCGTTCCAACGTATGGCGGGAAAAAGGCGCCAGCGTACCGCTGACGCCCCATATCTCCGTGTCGTTTTCCCAGGCGTACATCAGTTCGATATCTCCCGGTTCGAGGGCGCGAAGCCGTGTTGTCCGGCCTTCGAGGTTCATCAGATGCCGATGATCTTGTTGCGGATGAGCATTGCCACACCCCATGCGTTTGCGTTCTCGGTCATCTTCGATACGCGGAATTTGGTGTCCTTGTATACGAGGTTGAGCGAGTATTTGTTGGTCGCCGACTTGAGGGGCAGCATGATGTAGTCGCCTGCGGCGGCCATGTTGCCGCCGACGATGACCGTCTCGGGGTTGAACGTGTTGATAAGGAAGGCCACGGCCTTGCCGACTTTTTCGCCGGCCTCCTCGATCAGCTCGATCGAGAGGTTGTCGTCGTTCTTCGCCGCGGCGATGATGTCGTCGATATGGATGCTCTTCTGCTGGTCGTACTTCTCCTTGAGGATCGTATTGACGCCCTTCTCGATCAGGTGGCACATCTTGTCCTCGATGGCGATACCCGAAACCTCGGTTTCGAGGCAGCCTTTCTTGCCGCACGAGCAGATGATCTCGTTGTCGAAAAACGGGATGTGTCCGAACTCACCGGCGAACCCGCTTTTCCCGTAGTAGAGCTGCCCGTCCACGACGATTCCGATTGCCACGCCGCGCCCCATGTGCAGGTAGAGCACGTTGCTCTCGTCCTTCGACTTGCCGCACGTGTATTCCGCATAGCAGCGGGCGCGGGTGTCGTTTTCGAGCAGCACGCGCAGCCCGACGCGCTCTTCGAGCACTTCGCGCAGCGACTGTTCGCTGGAGGTGAAATACTTGTAGCTGCGGCCCGTGTCGGGATTCACGCGTCCCGTCATGCAGACTCCCAGCCCGAGGATTTTGCCCCGGTCGATGCCGCATGTGGCGATGAAGTTCTCTATGTTGGAACAGATGCGTTCGAAACACTGCGGGCGATCCTGCAACTCGAAGGTGTAGTCGTACTCTTCCTTGATGATGTTGTTCTGCAGGTCGGTGATCAGGAATGTCATGTTGTCGCGCCCGACGTTGACACCTGCGAAATAGATCGCCGAATTGGCCAGGCCGAATATGTTCGGCCTGCGTCCGCCCGGGGTTTCCACCTTGCCCAGATCCGTTACGATGTTCTCATCGACCAGTTCCTGCACCAGCTTGGTGATGGTCGGGACACTGATATGCAGCTCTTTGGTCAGTTCCGAGAGCGTACATTCGCCGTTCACCGCCATGTAGGCGATGATGTTGCGCTTGATGATACTGTTCTTGTGCGAAATACCCTTCAGGGCATCGTCTTCGTGTTTGTTGAAAAATTCGGTGAGTGATGTCATCCGTCCTGTCTCATTTTTAACTAAACCTTTGCAAATATAATAAGTATATTTAAAAAACGCAACATGTTTTTAATAAAATTTAATAAATTTTGTTTCAAAACACATTAAAATAAAAGGAACGGACTGATTTTCAGTCCGTTCCTTTTTGTTTTGCGGCTTTTTAGACTATAATGCCGATTTCGATTCTACGACGGCTTCGGGGTTTACCTTCCTGATAAGGCCCTGCAATACGGTGCCGGGGCCGAGCTCGGTGAATTCCGTCACGCCGTCGGCGAGCATGTTCTTTACGATGTATGTCCAGCGTACCGGGGCGGTCAGCTGTGCGATCAGGTTGGCCTTGATCTGTGCGGGATCCGTGTAGGGCTTCGCGTCGACATTCTGGTAGATCGGGCATACGGGCGTCTGGAACGGAGCCTCGCTGATCGCCTTTTCCAGTTCCTGCTTGGCCGGCTCCATCAGCGGCGAGTGGAATGCGCCGCCTACGGGCAGACGCAGGGCGCGGCGCGCACCGGCAGCCTTGGCTTTTTCGCAGGCTGCGTCGACGGCTTCCACGGCACCCGAGATCACGAGCTGGCCGGGGCAGTTGTAATTGGCCGCTACGACGATGCCGTTGACCGATGCGCAGATTTCTTCGACTACGTGGTCTTCCAGGCCGAGGATGGCGGCCATCGTACCGGGCTGTGCCTCGCAGGCGGCCTGCATGGCCATGGCACGCTTCGAGACGAGCTTCAGGCCGTCTTCGAACGAGAGGGCACCGGCCACGACCAGGGCCGAGAACTCACCCAGCGAGTGTCCTGCGGCAGCGTCGGGTTTCACGCCGAGCGCCTTGGCCATGATTACCGAGTGAAGGAATACGGCGGGCTGCGTCACTTTGGTTTGCTTGAGCTCGTCGTCCGTGCCGGCGAACATGATGTCCGTGATACGGAAACCGAGGATATCATTGGCTTTTTCGAAAAGCTCCTTTGCTTCGGGGACGTTGTCGTAAAGGTCTTTGCCCATACCGACCGCCTGTGCACCCTGTCCGGGAAATACGTATGCGTGCTTCATATTTTTGCTGAATTTTTGTTAGCGTCGGCAAAGATAAGAATTTATTTTTTAACTTTGCACCGCAATGGTTCACAAAGGGCCGGGCAAGGCCCCGTGTGATTAAATGGGAATGCCGTGAAATTCGGCAGCAGTTCCCGCTGCTGTAAGTTCCGTCTATTGTCGCACACTCTTTAGCCACTGGCTCCGGCCGGGAAGGCGTTGCGGCTGGAACGAGCCAGAAGACCTGCCTTGCATCTCCCGGTGGGAGGATCCTTATTTTCGGGCTGGCTCTGCGGAGAACGGAGCGCTGCGGACGGAGGCACGGCAGTGCCGGACGTTTGTTGTGAGGACAGGCATATTATATATATGTGCAGTCCGGTTGCGTAAAATGGTGGATTCGATTCCGGGGGTTCGGAACCGGATTTTTTTATTTTATGCACATAAAACAAACGAAAGATGAAAAAACTTCTCCTTTTAGCCTTTGCGGCTTCGGCTTTAGCCGCCTGCTCGGACGACGACAAGATGCCGACCCCCCCCCAGCTCGAAACAATATCTTTCAGTGAGGTGGAACTTGGTGCCGGCGGATACCTGTGGGGTAAAACTCTGGCAACGGATGTAGACGGCTCGTTGGAGTTCGAAGGCGTGATTTACAAAGAAGGAACTGCTTCGTTCCTCTCTTATTTCTCGGATTTCGGCGGTGTCTGGGACACGTGGTGCAAATTCGCGATGTCTGCCTGTCATGACAAAACGACTTTCGGGACGGATAACCAGTTCAGCGTTTATACGACGGCTGATGACGGCCTGAACAAGTTCGCCGTTGCATACGATATGAAAGGTATGGGCCCGGGTTATTCGTTCAGCCCGGCCATCGAGTTTTCGACGGTTATTACTCCCGTGTCGCTTCGTATTGCCAATAATACGTGGACATATCTTTACCTCACCGATACTAAATACAGCGACTTCAGTGTTGCGATTATCGGTTTCAACGGTGAAACCGAAACGGGGACGATTGAGGTGCCGTTGGCATCGGACAACAAGGTCGTAGCTGATTGGAAGAACGTAGGGCTGGATAAATTGGGAGCCGTGACCAAAATTGTTTTCTCTGTTGAGTGCGATGATGTGATGGCGCCGACTTATTTCTGTATTGATGATTTCGCTTATACCGAATAACTATTTTGAGATGAAAAATATTTTTTGGATTATTGCGGCTGCATTTGCCTTTGTAGCCTGCTCGGACGACGACGGCCCGTGCGAGAAACCCTTTGACGGCGAAGTAGTATCATTCGAGGCCTCCGAACATCTGCTCGACGCCATGACCGGCGACGACGTGAAGCTCGGCCCCGTTACGATGTCCCTGATGGGAATGGGGGATTATACCTATGCGAACGCTTTTTGTGCGAAGCAATACGCTGTGGGTACGGATTTCGACGGCATGCTCTTTTCGACGGCAGACCAGAATCTGGTTTTCAACGCCGATTATTCATCGCTATACGACGGGTGGGGCGGTATCGGGCTTTCGCGGATGCCCGACCGGAATGCGGCCGCTCCCTCCAGCAAGCAGCAGTTCTCCGTGTGGGCGGACGGCGGTGCCAACGGTACGGAAACCTATGCCGTATTTTACGATTCCAACTCGCCGACGGAAATGTATCCCGAATACCTGAGTGAGTCGGGTTATCCGACCATCGACCTGGTGGAGCCGCGCATCGTCGCCCACCTATACATCGCCAATTCGACCTGGGTATACAATTATTTCACGGGGGCGGATACCGACAGTTTCCAGGTGAAGATCACGGGGTCGCTCGGCGGTGTGGAAAAGGGGAGCATCACGGAAACTCTCGTCGCCGGGAAATCGAAGCTGAGCGGATGGCGCAAAGTCGACCTGTCGTCGCTGGGTGCGGTGGACAAGCTGGTATTCAAGGCGGTCTGCGACTATCTGGCAGATCCGACCTATTTCTGTGTCGACGAGATCGGGTTGCTGAAACCCGATGCCATGTAATTTGGGCCCGGCTATTTAGAGATTAGTATGGTTCAAACGATTCCCCGTACGGCCTGCCAGCCGTGCGGGGAATTTTTTGCCGCTTCGCCGGTGTCTGATTTCGGCCGGTGTCTGATTTCGGCCGGTGTCTGATTTCGGCCGGGGCGGTTGCCGGACGGGTGTGTGCTGACCGGGTGTTTGTCGGCCGGGCAGTTGCCGGCCGGAACTGTTGCTCGGTGGGCTGTTGCCGGATCGGTGCTTGCTGTCCGGGAGGAATGCCGGGGGCATCCTGCGCAATAACGGCAGCAGGCCGGAACCGCCTTCTGTGCCGAAAAGAATCCCCGCAGGCCGATGCCCGCGGGGATTCGTTATTCAGAGCCAGTCCGGATTCAGATCAGGTTGTCCTTCTCGATATCCTTGAAATAACGGTAGGTGCCGACCTTCAGTTCAGCAGTCGCGGGTTCGTCGCATACGACGATCCCGTGGGGGTGTACCTGCATGGCCGAGATCGTGCAGACGTGCGAGTAAGGGCCTTCCACACACTGTTGCAAGGCGCGGGCTTTCTTATGCCCGAGGGCGAGGATCAGCACCTGCTTAGCATCGAGCACGGTGGCTACGCCTACCGACAAGGCTTGCTTGGGTACCTTGTTCACGTCGTTGTCGAAGAAACGCGAGTTTACGACCAGCGTGTCGTAGGTCAGCGTCTTGACGCGGGTGCGCGAGTTGAGCGATGAGAACGGTTCGTTGAAGGCCAGATGGCCGTCTTCGCCGACACCGCCCAGGAAGAGGTCGATGCCCCCTGCGCGGCGGATTTTCTCCTCGTATTCGTCGCATTCCTTCTGCAGGTCGGGGGCGTTGCCGTTGAGGATGTTGACATTGGCCGGGGTGATGTCCACGTGGTTGAAAAAGGTGTTCCACATGAACGAATGGTAGCTTTCGGGATGCTCTTCCGGGAGCCCGACGTATTCGTCCATGTTGAACGTGACGACATCCTTGAACGATACCTTCCCGGCTTTGTTCAGGGCGATCAGCTCCTTGTACGTCGTCAGCGGGGTCGAACCCGTCGGCAGGCCCAGCACGAACGTGCCTCCGGCAGCCTGCTTCTTGTTGATCTGCCCGACGATGTAATGCGCCGCCCAACGGCCGGCATTTTCCTGTGTGTCTTCGATAATGAGTCGCATATATTTTTCGGTTTATCGGTTTGTCTGTTCATTCTTCATTCGGACGGGCGTCAGAACATCTTGACGAACACCTCGATCGCCTGGTATTCGGCCATGCCGAGCTTGTCGTAAAGCTGCGCCGTGTTCTGCGTACGCTCTTCGGCGCGCTGCCAGAACTCGCGCGGGTCGCTGCCCGGGAAGGGCATGATGTCCTTCTGCGAGAGGTGGCGGTAGATGGCGTGGCGCTTCATGATCAGCTCGTCGGGCGACAGCGGCACCGCCATGTCGACCATGCCCAGATCCCACTCCATCCATGCACCGCGGTAGAGCCACAGGTGGCATTCCTTGAGCCATTCGTCGTCCCTGACTACGTCCAGGGCGCCGAGTACGGCCTCCATGGCCGTGCGGTGTGTCCCGTGCGGGTCGGCCAGGTCGCCTGCGGCATAAATCTGGTGGGGTTTCACCTCGCGCAGCAGCTTGACGATGATGTCGATGTCCTTCTCCGTAAGCTGTCCCTTCTTGATACCGCCCGTTTCGTAGAACGGCAGGTTGAGGAAGTGGGCGTTCGTGTCGGGGTTCAGGCCGAACGAGCGGACGGCGGCGCGTGCCTCGGCGCGGCGGATGGCACCCTTGAGGTCGAGCAGCGGACGCGGTTCGGGTTCGCCCTTCTTCTTGCCGGCGATGATCTTCTCGACCTCGGCGTAGTGGTCTCCGAAGCCCAGTTCGCGGGCCGTGTCGATGTTCTGCAGCACGACGTCGTCGTGTACGGCCACGTTGCCCGAAGTTTCGTAGGCTACGTGTACGTCGTGTCCCTGCTGCACGAGGCGGATAAAGGTACCGCCCATCGAGATGACGTCGTCGTCGGGGTGGGGCGAGAATACCACCACGCGCTTGGGGAACGGTTCCGACGATACAGGGCGTGTCGAATCGTCGGCGTTGGGCTTGCCGCCCGGCCAGCCCGTGATGGTGTGCTGCAGGTCGTTGAACACGTCGATGTTGATCTGGTCGTAGGCGCGTCCCTGTTCGAGCAGCTCGCCCAGCGAGTTTTCGATATAATCCTTGTAGGTGAGTTTCAGGATCGGCTTCTGTACCACGCCGCACAGCCATACTACGGCCTTGCGGGTGAACTTGGGCGTCCATTTGCAGGGGCCTACCAGCCACGGTGTCTGCTCGCGCGTAAGCATCTGCGCGGCATTTTCGTCGATCACCACCTCGATATTGGGGTGCATCTGCAGGTTCGAGGCAGGCACCTGGCTGGTGACTTCGCCTTCGACGACCTTCTGGACGATCTTGGCTTTCTCCTCGCCCCACGCCATCAGGATGATCTTCTCGGCGCGCATGATCGTGTCGATACCCATCGTGATGGCCATCTTCGGCGTGTTTTCCAGGCCGAAGAACGCCCCGGACTGGATTTTGCGCGTGTTGTGGGTCAGCTGAACCAGCCGCGTGCGCGATTTGGCATACGATCCCGGTTCGTTGAAGCCGATCTGCCCGTCCTCGCCGACGCCGATGATCATCAGGTCGATCTTGCGCACCGAGTGGTCGTACGATGCGCAGTATTCGGAAATCCTGGCTTCGGGTACCGTGCCGTCGGGGATGTGGATATTTTCGGGCAGGATGTCGATATGGTTGAGGAAATCCTCGTGGATGCGGAAATTGCGGCTCTGCTGTTCGGTCGAGCGGATCGGGTAGAACTCGTCGAGGCTGAATACCGCCACGTTGCGGAAGCTGACGATCCCCTCCTCGTGGCGTTTGACCAGTTCGCGGTACAGCCCGAGCGGGGTGCGCCCGGTCGTGAGCCCCAGCACGAACGGCTGCGACTCCTCGTAAACCTCGTTCGAGCAGTGGATTTCGTTATACGTGCGGATTGCCTTCACGATGGTGTCGGCGACGTATTGCACGCCCAGGTACTCGTTTTCATAAACCGTCGTGTGGATCTTTTCGTAACGGTGGATGATGTCGCGCGGAGCCGATACTTCGATCAGGCCCCCGTCTTTGGGAAGTGAATATTTGTTGTTCATATCTTTGAAAATTTAATTTGTTCGAAAAATTCCGGCAGGTGGAAGTCGGGCTTCGGAGCCGCGATCGGCTTCCACGACAGGAAATGGGGCTGCGAGAGTTTGTCCCCGCATTTGTAGAGGTTCACCTTCGCCTTCAGTCCGCTCCAGTCCGTCAGCGAGTGCATGAACAACGCCTGCGGCGGGATGGCCAGCACTACCGACCAGCGGTTGTCGCCCTCGTGTTCGGGGAAGGGGCGCGGCCCGAGGCTCGGGTTGCGCAGGATGCTTTCCATGACCCGGGGCGTGGCATGCGTGGCGTGTTCGCGCTCTCTGCGGAACCCCGCGAGCAGACGCCCGATGCAGGTGCATTCGAAATTGTAGTAGTAGCCGCTGTCGTCGGGGGCGATGAAGAACTCCACGCACGAATCAGTCCAAACTTCCCCGTTATCCTCCGTGACGCGGGCCATCGTCCATTGTTCCCTGACGTCGAAGCGCAGCATCAGATAGGCGCCCGTGTGGAACATGCGGAACGAAACCTCGGGTGCGTAGGGATATTGCTCCGGCCAGTTGCAGCAAGCTACCGGCTGCGGTTCGATGCTGCCGAAAGCGGTCTCGACGGCCCGTTTGTCGGCCGGGACGATGCCTGTTATTTTCCGTATCTCCATGATCCTTTCCCCCTTCTTCTCTTGCTGCATCGTCTTTGCAGGTTTATGCGTTGCGGTAGTGCTCCGCGATCCCGGCCACGATGCGGCACATTTGGCCGTAGTGTTCCTCCATGCTTTGCAGCAGGCGGTATTGGGCGTGGGTGCGTACGAGGTTGTGGTCGGGGTATTTTATCTTGTAATAGGTGTCGCCGTCGATGTAGTCCATCAGGAAGCGCAATACCTGTTCGAACGTGATATACCGTGCCGAGAAAGCCAGGTGGCCGATTTCCGTTTCGGTGAGCTGCGCCGCACGTTGCGAGAGGTATCCGTCGGTGTAGGCGCTGAACATTTCGGGCGAAATGCCGACGCGCGACAGGTCGCGGTCGTCCTCGTCGCCCGTGTTGGCGTAAGAGCGGATCGCGTCGCCGAAATCGTTGAGCGACGTGGAGGCCATCACTGTGTCGAGGTCGATGGCGCAGAGCACCTCGCCCTGTTTGTCGAACAGGATGTTGTTGATCTTCGTGTCGTTGTGCGTCACGCGCGTAGGGATCGTACCGTCCTCGACCTTCGACCAGAAAGAGAGCATCTCGGCGCGCCGCGACTCGATCCAGCCGATCTCCTCCGCGAGGTGTATTCTGCGCCCTGCGGCATCGCGGGCCAGGGCGGCGTCCCATTGTCCGAAACGGTGGCGGATGTTATGGAACCCTTTGATCGTCTCCGCCAGCGGTTCGGTGAAATCGTCCAGCTGGGACTGGAATTTCCCGATGCCTTCGCCGCCCTTGCGGGCCAGCTCCGGGGAGTCGGCCTTGTTGTAAGCTATCGTGTCGTCGATGAAGACCGTCGCGGCCCAGTATTCGCCTTCCGCGTCGACGTGGTACAGGTGCCCGTCCTTTGCCGGGACGACGGTCATCACCTCGCGCCGCGGGTCGCCTCCGGCCGCAATGACGCCGCGGCGGATGTGTTCCGTGACCCGGCGGATGTTGTCCATCATGGCCGGCACGTCGGGGAAAACGGCCTTGTTCTTGCGTTGGAGGATGTAGTCGGGGGCATCTGCTTCGGTGCGGACGATGAATGTGTCGTTGATGAATCCTTCGCCCAGTGAGTCGATGGCCGTGACGGGGCCTTCCAAGGCGAAATGCGATGCGATCTCTCTTAAATTCTCCTTCATGGCGTACGATTTTCTGCTGTTTCCGCGCTATTACGGTTGCACACCCCAAAGGTACTAAAAAGAACGCAGTCCTGCAACGGAATCGCGTAAAAATAAAACTTTTTTCTTTTGATGAGGTTTTTGGTAAGTATTTTTACGATCGGATGTTTTGTTACTCATTGAATTTACAACTATGCCGCTTGACCGAAAATAAAATCCCCGGCAATTATCGGCTGCCGGGGATTTTTCGACGACGGGTGTTGCCTGTTTATTTGATGTAGCTGGTCAGCATTTTCAGGTTTCCCCCTGGAATCACGCGGAGCGATTTTACCGTGGCGGGGAGCAGCACGGTCTCTCCCTGGTGGATCGGCATTTCGTTGCCCGAGTCGTCGCAGAGTGTTCCCTTGCCTTCGACGCAGATCACGACGACGAACGAATCCAATGCCGAATAGTCGATGGTCTGCGCTTCGGTCAGGTCGTAGAGCGAGGTGGTGAAATAGGGGCACGACACCAGTTCCACTTCGCGATCCTGCGCCTTCTGGTAATGCGTCCGGTAATCGGGCAGTACGGTGTAGTCGATGGCGCCCTTCGCCAGTTCGGTGTGCAGCTCGCGGGTGTTGCCGTCGGCATCCTTGCGGTTGAAATCGTAGATGCGGTAGGTGATGTCCGAGGTCTGCTGTATCTCGGCGATAAACGCCCCGGCTCCGATGCTGTGAACGCGTCCGGCCGGCAGGAAAAAGAGGTCGCCGGGGTGTATTTCATATTCGGCGAGCAGGTCGGTGATGGTGTTGTCCGCGACGCTGGCTTCGTACTGGGCAGGCGTCACCTGCTTGGCGAATCCCGAGCGCAGGCGTGCGCCTTTGTCGGCGTCCACGACGTACCACATCTCGGTCTTGCCTTTCGATTTGTGGCGCTCCCATGCCAGTGCGTCGTTCGGGTGCACCTGGATCGAGAGATCCTGCCGTGCGTCGATGAACTTGATCAGCAGCGGGAACTCCTGCCCGAAGCGTGCTGCATTGGCCTTGCCGAGCAATGCCGCGCCGTGGCGTGCGATCAGCCCGGGCAGGGTGGTGCCCGCCTCGGGGCCTCCCGCTACGACCGATTCGTTACCCTTGACGCCCGAAAGTTCCCAGCTTTCGCCGACCTGCTTCTGGTCGGAGGCGATGTGCTTGTAGGGGACGATCTTTTCGCCGCCCCAGATTGTCGATTTGAGAATGGGTTGGAACTTATACATAATTTTTTATTCCCTGATGCTGTAAAGAATTATTGTTGTTTCTGTGCGTCGAGCTGGCTCAGGGCGAATGCGTAGGCACCCACCGAGATGGCGTTGCTCGCGCCGAGTTTCGAGATCATGACGCCGATGCGTTTCTGGGGGTCGTATGCCACGTAACGATCCGTGCCGTAAACCTTCAGCGCACGCTGGTCGCCCTTGGCGAACTCCTTGAATTCTTCCTCGTTGTCCAGGTCGTAGACCTTCATCTGCACGCGGTTCAACTCCTCGCCCGTGATGGTGTGCATCTTGCCGCGCAGTTCTTTCAGCAGACTGGGCATGATGTACTTGCGGGCTGCGGTGATGCCGCCGCCGATGACGATGAGCCCGTCCACCAGCGTCACGGCCGTTGCCATGGCGTCGCCGGCGATCTCGCCCAACTCGGCGAAGGCCTGTTTGGCTGCTTCGACATCGCCGGGACGCTTGCCGTCGGCGATTTCGCAGATGTCCTTCGGCTCGAACGCGTGTTTAACGTCGCCCGAGACCTCGCCGTAGACCCGCTTGATGGCGCGTACCGCCACGCCGTCCTCGACGATGATGTCGGGCATCTTCTTGTGTTTGAGGCAGAAGGTCTCGACACACGAGTTGTCGCCGCGGTTGAGTTGATTGTTGACCACCACACCGATGCCGAAGCCCGTGCCGAAGGTGTAGCCCACCAGGTTTTTGTAGCGTTTCGGGCAGCCCAGGGCTTCGAGCTTGGCGTTTACCTCGGGCAGGGCGCCGCCCAGTGCTTCGCCATAGGCGAACAGGTCGCCGTCGTTGTTGATGAATACCGGAATGCCGAATTTGTATTCGAGGAAGGGCCCCAGCGCCACGCCTTCGCGGAACGAGGGGAAATTGGGCAGGTAACCGCCGATGATGCCGTTGGGATAATCGGCCGGGCCCGGGAATGCGAAGCTGATGGCGACGGGTTTGGCCTCCAGTTTGTCGATCACGGCCTGGAAGCCTTCGACCATCGTTGCCAGGCATTTGTCGAGGTCGTCCGCATTCGACGGCATGGTGATGGGTTCGACGATGAATTTGTTGGCCTGCATGGCTCCGAACACGAGGTTCGTACCTCCGGCATCGAGAGTGATGACCACCCGGTTGTCGTATCTGTACATGGTTGCTATTTATTTGTTGGTTTCAGCATTTTTCTGCGCAGGAATCGGCCATGCGGTGCGTGCGGTTCATGCGGTGCGAGCCCTTCCCCGATCCTGCGGTTGCACCTGGTTGCAGAACCCCGGCTCCCGGAATCCGGTTGCAGACAGGTTCGTGCTGACTGGCTGCCCCTGGGGGTCGGAGGTTCGGTTCACTGGTTGCATTCGGTACCGGTATTTAGCCCAGCAAAGATAGTAAAAATAACCGAACGATGCGGCCTGCGGCCTGAAAGTATGCATGTCTGGTGCGATTTTTTGTGTTGCGGGCGCGAATATCCGGGCCTTTGTGCCTGCCGGCTGTTTTTCCGGCTGTCAACCTTGCTGTTTTCCGGGTGTTTTTATTACCTTTACGCACGGTAGTGCCCGGCCACAGGGAATTCGATGTGGGGTAGCCGCGCGGCACCGGGCGCCGTATTCCGGAATTAAATCGTAATATTATGAAAATCAAGATAATGATGTTCTTAGCCACGGTGGCTCTGTTGGCTGTCGGCGCGGAAATAAGCGCCAGGAGCAGCAGCCGGGAATCCGTCCGTCCGCCTTGCCCTACGGGGATGATACGGGCCGGCAATGCTGTCCGGACGGGATATTCCGCGGACAAGGTGCACGGCGTGCATGCGGGGGAAAACATGCCGGATTCCGCCCTGGGGATGCTGCGGCGGTTTTACGCGGAATACATAGCCGCGTGGTTGCGGAATGGTGATAATGAAGAAGGCCTGGCGATCCTGCGGCGATACCTGACCCCGCGGTTGTTCGGCCGGTTGCAGCGGATGTATGCGGAAATGGAGCTGGATTACGATCCGTTCCTGGAGGCGCAGGACTGCGATGAAAGTGTGCTGGAAAATCTCCGTATCGAAAAGGATTCCGTTCGGACGGATGTTTACCGGATCTTGCTGTGGGATAATTTCAACCGGGAATACCGGAAAGCCGAATTGCTGCTCAGGCACGGGGAGGACGGATACCGGATCGACGGCATCCTCTCCCTGCCGGATCGCTATACCCGCGATCCGGACTGAGGAATTCCAGTCCCGTTTTTATATCTTTGCACAACGAAATAATTATTCCGTTAACCCGAAAACATTACTATGAAAAGATTGCTGACCCTCGCCCTGTTCGCCGTGCTGCTGCTCCCTGCCGTTGCGCAGGAACTGACCGTAGCCACCTACAATATCCGTAACGCCAATAAAGGCGACGCCGAACGAGGCAACGGCTGGGAACGCCGCTGCCCCTGGGTATGCGGGCTGATCGAATTCCAGGGGTTCGATATTTTCGGCAGCCAGGAGGTGCTCGACGGGCAGTTGCACGATATGCTGGCGCAGCTTCCCGACTATGCCTATATCGGCGTGGGGCGCGACGACGGCAAGGCCAAAGGCGAATATTCCCCCATATTCTATAAAAAGGAGCGTTTCCGGTTGCTGGACGAAGGCCATTTCTGGCTCTCGGAAGTTACCGACCGTCCCAACAAGGGGTGGGACGCCGCGCTGCCCCGCATTTGCACATGGGGGCATTTCCTGGACAGGCAGACCAGGCGCCGGTTCTGGTTCTTCAACCTGCATATGGATCACGTCGGTGTCCGGGCGCGCGAGGAGAGCGCCAAACTGGTCGTCGCGAAGATCCGCGAAATGTGCGGCCCCAGGGAGTTCGTGATCCTCACGGGCGATTTCAACGTCGACCAGAACAACCCCATCTATACGACCTTCACCGCCTCGGGGGTATTGGCCGATTCGTATGAAACCGCGGCCAGACGCTATGCCCCGAACGGGACGTTCAACAATTTCAACCCCACGCTGAAAACCGACAGCCGTATCGACCATATTTTCGTGTCGCCTTCGGTGCGTGTGCACGATTACGGGGTGCTGACGGACACCTACCGTTCGCAGACCACCCGCAGCGACGAGGAGATCAAGTCCGGAGCATTCCCCAAGGAGGTGTCGTTGCACAGCTATGAGGCGCGGACGCCGTCGGATCATTTCCCGGTCGTCGTGCGGCTCGAATTCTGAGGAGGTTGTTCCGGCAGGGACTGATTCAAATGTAACGATAAGATGAAAAATGTATTTTTTGCCGCATTCTTCGGTGCTGCGTGTTGCCTGTCGGGATGCCGTCAGGAGGCAGCGACCCCCGCAACGGGGGAGCATTATGCGTTTGCCGAAGAGATGTTCCGCAAGGTGTGGGACATGTACCGGGTGCCGGAATACGGCCTGTTTTCGGAATATTACCCCAATAGCTACCGTCCCGATGTAAATTATTTCGACGACGGGGCGAAAAGCACGCAGGAGGTTTCCTTCCTGTGGCCCATGGACGGGGTGTTCACCTCGGCGGTCGCGCTGGCCGAAGTTGATCCGGTGAAATACGGCAGCTATGTTGATTCGATGGTGATGGCTGTTGAGCAGTATTACGACGACGGGCGCATGCCCGCCGGGTATCAGGCCTATCCTGTCAGGATGGGCAAGGTCGACCGTTATTACGACGACAACGGGCTGGTCGGACTGGCCTACGTCGCGGCCTACGGCGTGACCCGCAATCCCGCGCACCTGGAAAAAGCCAAGCAGGTGATGACCTTCATCCTGAGCGGCTGGCGCCCCGACCACGACGGCGCCGTGTCGTGGCTCGAAGGGGTAGAGAACCAGAAGCCGGGGTGCGCCAACGGTAAGGCGATGCTGCTGGCGCTCAACCTGTACGGGGCGACGGGAGACCCCTATTACCTGACTGCCGGGCGCCGTTTCTACGACTGGATGGATGCCTACCTGCACGATCCGGAACTGGATATCGTTTGGAACTCCTGGCTCACGCAGCCCGAAGCGCGTCTGGACAAGGCGGTCTATTCCTATAATACGGGGTTGCTGCTGCAGGGTGCCGTCGCGTTGTATGGGTATACCGGCGATCGTGTTTATCTGGACAATGCCCGCCGGCTGGCCGAAGGAGCCCGGAAATTCTATTTGCCGGAGACGCCGGACGGCGCGGCCGCGAACCGTGATTTGCCGTGGTTCTATCTGGTGTTGTTGCGGGGCTACCAGGCGCTTTACGACCTCGACGGCGATCCGAAATACGTGGATATATTCATCCGCTGGATGGATTGGGCGCGCCGGAACGCACGGGATGCCGCCGGGTTGTTTTACAACGACTGGTCGGGGAAGAAAGACGAATCGGCCACGCCCAAGTGGCTGCTGGACGAGGCCTGCATCCCCGAATATTTCGTCCGTGCGGCTTTGATCCGCAGGGAAGTCGTACCGGCTGCCTTGCCCCGGTAGGGATCGTTTCGCATCGAACGGTCGGCAATATTCAGGAGCTTCACCCGTAGGAGGGGATGTGCCGGTGCGGGACGTGTGCGCTACCGGTTAACGATTGCGTGATAATTTTGTCCGGTCTGCATTTGCAGCCGAAATAAATGCTATTTTTGCCGCAAAATCCGACCGTATGAATACAAAAGCCAAAGGTTACCTCCTGGGAGCTGTTGCCGCCGCCACGTACGGCATGAATCCGCTCTTTGCCCTTCCGCTCTACAAGGCGGGGATGGATCCCGATTCGGTATTGTTCTTCCGGTACCTTTTCGCCATCCCGTTGTTGGGTACCATGCTCAAGGCGCGCGGCCGGGATTTCAAGCTGCACCGCCGTGAGATCGTGCCGCTGGTGCTCCTGGGTTTGCTGGTTGCCCTCTCGTCGCTGTCCTTGTTCTTGAGCTACAATTACATGGACGCCGGTATCGCCTCGACGCTACTGTTCGTATATCCTATTTTCGTGGCGTTGATCATGGCTTTCGGCTTCCGGGAAAAACTCTCTCCGCAGACAGCGCTGTGCATCTTGCTGGCATTGGCCGGTATCGGGCTGTTGTTCAAAGGCAGCGATGGTTCGACGCTCAATATCACGGGAACGGTTCTGGTGATGGTTTCGGCTTTGTCCTACGCAATTTATATCGTCGGCGTGAACCGCCCGGTGCTGAAATCCGTTGCGACGCTCAAGGTGACGTTCTACGTCCTGCTTTTCGGGTTGCTGCTTTACGTTGTCCGGCTGGACTTCGGCATGGCAGTCCATGTGCCCGATAAATGGTACCTGTGGGGGAACCTGCTCGCACTGGCTGTTTTCCCGACGGCGATCTCGTTTTTGTGTACTACCAGCGCCATCCAGTACATCGGTTCGACGCCGACGGCAATCCTCGGCGCCCTGGAGCCCGTCACGGCCGTCTTCTTCGGGGTGATGATCTTCGGGGAGACCCTCACGCTGCGGATATGCTGCGGCATCCTGTTGATTATCATCGCCGTGAGCCTGATCGTCGCGGGGAACCGGGTTGCGGCTTACGTAGTGCGGTTCAGAAAACTTTTCCCGCGGCTTCCCCTGAAAAAGGCAGGCCGCAAAGGTTCCGACAGCCCTGACCGCAAGGGCAGGGAATAACCGGAATTGCCTTTTGGGGCCACGCATACCCTAAAATGCGTGCCGGTATCTATCCTGCGAAGCAAAAGACCGATCCGACCTTTGCAGTCAGTAATCCTGACGGTTATGAACGAAAGCGAGAACAGTGCAGTGATAATCGAAATCCGGCGAATGGTTCACGAAATGCTCCGCGAGATACGCCAAGTGAAACGGCAGCGGAATATGTTGGGCCGAAGGCCTATTCTTTAATTCTACGGATATGTCCATAAAAGGCTCTTCGGCGTGGGCGAAACGGTCGGTGATTTGGAAGAAGATCGAATAGCAATACGGAGTAATTTTTGCAGCATTACCTATCAAAAAAACACCGTCATGATTATGCCGAAAATTTTGATCGTAGCGACCGGAATCGGAGCCTATGCCAATGCAATTCTACCCACCGGATTATGGCTCAGCGAACTGACACACATCTATCACCGAGCGAAAGGGCTGGGCTGCAAGATAACGATCGCGAGTCCGAAAGGCGGTGAGATACCGGTCGATCCCGAGAGTTTGAAGCCGTTCACCCTCGATAAGATGTCCAAAGCATATTGGAACGACCCCGAATTTCGGGAGCTGTTGCATCATGCCCAAAGTCTCGATGAAGTTGCGGGGCGACGGTTCGACTGTGTTTATCTGGCTGGAGGACATGGTAGCATGTACGATTTCCCGGACAATGCCGTCCTGCAGGCAATTCTCAAAACGCATTTTGAAAGCGGCAAAATCGTGTCGGCGATTTGTCACGGCGTATGCGGATTGCTGAACGTTGGGCTGTCTGACGGGCAGTTGCTGGTAGCCGGTAAAAAGATCACCGGATTCAGCTGGTTCGAGGAAACCCTTGCCCGGCGCAAAAAGGTTGTTCCTTTCGACCTCGAAGCGGTGCTGAAAGAACGGGGTGCCGATTACCGGAAAGCATGGATTCCGATGACTTCGAAAGTCGTTGTCGACGGAACCCTGATCACTGGCCAGAATCCGCTCAGCTCCAAGGAAATGGCGAAAGTCGTATTGAATCACCTGACTAAAAGGGAGATCCGATGAAAAATAACCAGTTGATGATCTACGGGGCCTACGGCTATGCCGGAGAGCTGATGGTGCGCGAGGCTGTGGCACAGAGGCTCCGCCCTATTATCGCCGGGCGAGATGCCGAAAAGCTGAAACCTATCGCTACGGAACTGAGCCTCGAATGCCGGGCTTTCGGTGTACGGAATACCGGAAGCAATTTACAGGATATAAGCGTACTACTCAACTGTGCGGGGCCGTTTTCCGCCACGGCGGAGCCGCTGGCGCGAGCATGTCTTGCGCAACAGATCCACTACCTCGACATTACGGGCGAGATCGACATCTTCCGGAAATGCCATGCGCTGGATGAAGAGGCGCGGCAGCAAAACGTCCTCATTTTGCCAGGTGCCGGAACCGACATCGTGCCAACCGACTGTCTGGCGGCGATGCTTAAGGAGAAACTGCCCGTCGCCACGCGCATCGATCTGGCTCTCTCGTTCGGCACCAATCCAAGTATCGGCACGGTCAACACCATGATCGAGAGTTTCGGCAAAGGCGGGTTGATCCGCGAGGGCGGTATGCTGAAAGTCGTTTCGAATGCCTTTCAGATGCGGAAAATCCCGTTTCAGAATAAGCCCCAGTGGGCAATGACGATCCCCTGGGGGGATGTTTTCACCTCCGGAATATCTACCGGAGTTCCCGATGGCGCAGTCTATATGGCTATGCCGAGAATGAGCATCTATATGATACGATTGACCAACCCGGTCAAAGGGATTCTGAATACCCAGTTCGGGCAGAAGATCACGAAGCGTCTAGCTGGCTGGCTGATGAAAAAAGGGCCTGACGCCAAAGCGCTGGAGGCCGGGCGGGGACAATTCTGGGGCGAGGCCGAGGCTCCGGACGGCGAAAAGCTGGAAATGACGATGTCCACCCCCAATGTCTACGCTCTGACCGCCACGGTCGGTATCCGGATTGCGCAATATTGTCTGGATTATACCGGCCCGGGCGGATATTACACGCCCTCCATGTTGTTGGGAAGCCGGTTTATCGAATCGATACCGGGCATAGAAGTGCATGTGCTCAATCAAAGATTAAGAAAGATTTAGCCAAGGTTTTTTCTGTTTGTTGCAGTATCTTTCAACTGCTTTTCTGCCCCCCCCCCTCAGGGGCTCGAACCCTGAATCCCAACATTGAGAGTGTTGTGTCTACTTCGCGGACAAAAACGAAGTTTTTGTCCGTAACAGACTGATTTAAAGATGAATCACCCTCTCGCCGTTCGTCTGTTTTCGGCAATTTTCAGTAGCTTTGATTTCTATATAAAAAATCCCCGACCGTATGGCCGAGGATATATTTCTCAATTAGACAGAATTATTTAAGGTCTTTGGCTTTGATGCGTACGACCTTTCCATCTCGCACAACCACTAATTCGCCGTCCTCTTTTTTTGTTTTCTCAATCAGACGCTTTCGGGCAAGTAAAATCCCTGCATTGATTTTCTCCTGCATTTGTTTTATTTCAATCTCGCTCATAGTCTGCAATTGTTTTGTAGGATAACGTATCTTCTATTTTGATTGTTGTGTTTTTCGCTCCCGAAGCGATGATTTTAATTTCTGCATCTGCCGAACTATTGTCGTATATCGTCCAGAAATTACAAATCGGCGTATAAAGTGTTACAAGATTCCTAATCCCGTTCGCATAACGACGGCGAATGACATCCGACGGGATATTATGGCCGCCCTCGCTTACGCGTGTTGCAACACGCTCGATAGCTTGTTCAGGAGTCGGCAGCCAAAAATAAAGTAGGGTTACAAAGTAGCCTTTCGCGTGTGCCCGTTCGATAAATTTCACATAGGAACGGAGTTGCCAACGTCGTTTCAAATGCAAAATCCGCGCCCTCGGCAAGTAAGTCATCCATACGTTGCAACATCAGTCGCCCTGCTTCGATTGCCACACTTTCGGGATTGAACGGCGACAGCCCTTTTGCAATTTCATCGGCATTGACGAACTCTTTGCAACCAATACGGTGTAGGATGCAGTCGTTTTTCCGGCACCGTTACAACCCGCTATGATATAAAGTTTCGGCATATCGTATGAGCAAAGATAGATAATTTATATAAATTGTTCCAAATATTTCTCCTTAAACCCAGCCAGCGGGAATTTAAAATCTCTTTGCTTCCCCTCTGTTGTCGTATAGTTGATAATAACCGTATCGCTTTTTATATGCAATTCGAATAGGTTTATCTTATCGTGTCCCCATTCAAGGATATTCGGCATAAGGAGCAATATCTCTGCGTTGGATTCAGTCAATGTACATTGCATCTGTACTGTTATCTGCCCTTTGCGCTGAAAAGTTGTATATCTCTATCTGTATCGTCAGGCATGTATACATAAATCGCGGGCGCAAATTCATCGGGTTTGCGTGATATAGCCAAACACATCCCGTAAAAGTTATCATCGGCAACGATTTTTCAAATCATCATGCGCTGTTCATCGCTGCTCTGCCGTCATTCTGTTTTTGGTATTCTGTTCATTTTAGCTAAAATTTATGTTGTTATGCTGTTGTTAGTGTTGCCCTCTTTACGCAGGAACAGTTCAAAGTCGTGAAGATATGCAATCAAATCAGATATTCAGCGACCGAAATTGCGACAAACGGGATAACAAAGAGCGGTGTTTGGATGCCGAGCCGTATTTGCCGAGTGTTTCCAGCCGTTCGATAGTCTGTTTCAGATATTCGCCGACCGTGCAGTTTATTTTCCGCCCGTTGGTTTCCAAAAGATTGTCGAGAGTAACCTCTACCTCTAATGCTTCCAAGCGTTTGATTTTGCGGCGGAGTTCGTCGATTTTGGTGTCAATGCGGAGTTGTAACGCCTGCAATTCGGGAGTTTGGCCCTTAACACGCTGATTTTCAAAATCCCACTCGTTAATGTTGAGTGTTACACCCGTGCTGATGTGTTTAAGTTTTCGGTTTTGTGTTAAACGCAGGTGAACGGGCGCGGCGTTTTGATTGTTCAGTCTGTCTTTGCGAAAGACGGCGTTAATGCTGATATTCATTTGTTTGCATTGTTGCGCAAACAAGTTTAACCGACTGATTTAGTGTTAAACATTTCCCCGAAAACGCTCTCTTTTCCACCCGAAAATGCCCGACGACAGGGCAGGAACACAAAAACAAAAAGACTGATAATCATTGATTATCAGTCTTTTGCTTTGTACCCCCTCAGGGGCTCGAACCCTGGACCCCAACATTAAGAGTGTCGTGCTCTACCAACTGAGCTAAAGAGGCATCAATCGTTATATCAGGTAGTTACGAATGATAGTGCGATTGATTTTCCCTTTAATGTGTACCCTATGGAGAGCCTTTTGCCAACTGCGAGTGAATAACATAGAATTGTAATTTGTTAATTGTCATTTAATTAAGAGCATGGCTCTACATTGTTCAATGTGTTTTACCCTTGTGGTTTGTCATAATTGATTCGTTTTTAGTTATTTGTGATGATTTTTAGATGTTCATAGACCCCGACATCTGTTTGAAAAAGAAAAAGGACAAACCTTGCAAAACTGCAAAGTCTGTCCTCGTAACTCGTGGAGAAAAACGCGCGGGAAAATTTTCCCCTGCTCTCTCCTTTTAAGAGAGTGTATGTTGCTTTGTTATTAGTTGAAAAAGTAAGGACAAACATTGTCAAACGGTCTAATTATAGACCCCTTGTCAAAGTCTGTCCTCTTATCTTTTATATAAACTGCTCTAAATATTTCTCGTTGAATCCAGTCAGCGGGAATTTGAATACATTCTGTTTGCCCTCCTTTGTCGTATAGTCGAATATGACCGTATCACTCTTTATATGGGCTTCAAAGAGATTGAGCATACAATTGGACTTGGGAATATCTACCATGTTGGGCAATACAATGGCGAAACAACCCTCCTCTACGGCTTTTGGATTTAGCAGATAGGAGAATCCTGCCATATAACGACCTCGTTTCTGAAAACAGATGGTCATATCTTTCGCAGGGTCGATGTCGAGTTCAAAGATATAGTGAAATTCTCGTGGTGTGGGGTCATCAGTTCTACGTCCTACGAACAGACAGACGCCGTAAATATTATCATAAGATACCCCTTTGGAGATATACGATATTTGAACATCGTCGATAGTCTCTGTGCCCGTTTTTCAATTAATGCTTGGTGTTTTTCTTTTCATTTTAGCTAAAATTTATATTGTTATTAAATGTTTGATTATGATGTAAATATACAAAAAATTTATGAAATATGCAAGTAATATAAAAAGGACAAACTTGGGCAGAACGGTATAATATAGACCGTCTGCACAAGTCTGTCCCTAATTATGCGAATACTTTACTTTACCCTTTTATAGGTGTTTGTTTCAACATATTCTGCATCTAAATTATTCTCATATAAAACGAGTTTTGCAGAGGATAGTTCTTTAATTTCAAAGGTCTGTGTATCGCCCGATGCAGTTATTGTTAACGTCTTTCCCGAAATAGAGTAGGTAATAGGGGTTGATTCTTCGGGAGTGGTGGAATTGGTATATGTTGCATAATACGTTCCCTTGCCATCTTCATTGAAAATGTACCCTGTGTAGTAACCATCGTCGGGAAATGTCTTGTCGAAATCATACTGTTCTCCTGCCTCAATTACGTAACCGACAGAATGGGTTAATTGCCATTCTCCGACAATGGACGCTTCATCCTTATCATCGGAACAAGCCGAGAAAGAAACAGCCACAAACATAGCGGCCACAATAAGAAACAACTTTTTCATAGTTGCAATAAGTTTAGGTTGTCGCTCTTGCACCTATGCGACGATTAATTTTTGGATTTAATGAAACAGAAAGCGTGGTGCCGAAAACTTATTTAGTCAAACAGGTCGTAGGAAACCCAAGGTATAAATAAGCAACAGCCCCACGCCTATATCCACAAATGGATATGACGCGAGAAGATGTCTGCCGTTCTCTACCTTGTCCGAATTTCCTACATTTATAAAGTAAGATTCGGAAATGAAAACAAGAACCAATCAAATGAAGATAAAGCACTGTTATATCAGCATATTATAACGGATATTGCATTTTCACTTGTTAGCATCCTTTGCAGTTATTAGGTTCTTTTTCGGCGTATTTTTGTTTCTTATTTGTTCCTTTATTCGGATTATTCTTTCTACCTTTGCGGCAGAAATAACGAGTAAAAAGAGAAATTATGCCCCGAATAAAGAAACCCGCGAAAGTCAAGGAGCCGATCCGTCTTCGGATGAAAGAATTGGCCGACGGCAGCAAAAGTTTGTATCTCGACATATACCGCAACGGCAAGCGGTCGTATGAATATCTCAAGATGTACATCATCCCCGAAACGGACGATAATGCCCGCAAACGGAATGCAGCGACCATGACGGCGGCCAATACGATCAAGTCTCGGCGCATCATCGAACTGACCAACGGCGAAGCAGGAATCAAGCGTGCCGACAATCAGGAAACAGTTTCATTGCTGGATTGGATGAATACTTACATGGAGAACCAGCAGAAACGAGGCAAAAAGGACGGACACCAAATCAAGGTAGCCATCCAAATACTGAAAGACTATGCAGGCGAACGGGTAACGATGGGGCAGGTGGACAAAACCTTTTGTCAGGGATATATCGACTACCTTCTGACGGAATATCGTCCGCAAGGAAAACCCGTCTCGAAATTCACGGCACAGAACTATTACCGGGTGCTGAACGGAGCATTGAACGCTGCTGTCCGTGCCGACGTGATCAAACTGAATCCCTTTACGAAAATTGGCAATTCGGACAAGATACACCGTCCCGAAAGCAAAAGGGAGTATATGACTATCGAGGAGCTTCGGGCATTGATCGCCACCCCGATGAAGAACGAGGCGGTAAAACAGGCTTATCTGTTCTCCTGCTTCTGCGGACTGCGGATAAGCGATATAATCGGCTTGAAATGGGGCAACGTCTATGCGGATAATGGACAGTATCGGTTGGAGGTCGTGATGCAGAAGACCAAAGAGCCGATTTACCTCCCGCTTTCGCCCGAAGCGTTACGGTGGATGCCCGAGCGGGGCGAGAAGATGGCGGAGGATGCAGTGTTCGACCTGCCCTCTACAACGCATATCAACATCCTGCTCAAGCCATGGGCGAAAGCGGCGGGAATCGACAAGCGGTTTTCGTTCCACACGGCGAGGCATACGTTCGCCACGATGATGCTGACTCTCGGTGCAGATTTATACACGACTTCGAAATTGCTCGGGCATACGGACGTGAAGATGACGCAGGTTTACGCCAAAATCATCAACCGCAAGAAAGACGAAGCGGTGAATCTGGTGAACGGATTGTTCGATTGATTCGGAATCGAGAGCGGTTCGGAAAACGGTTTACTTTACTACGGGGGCGTATAGGAGAAAAAGAAAATAAACCTTTTTTGCGAGCTGAATATATAGCCCTAAATATAGCCGGCTATTAGTCGGTTCAAAATCGCGCTGTGAACTTTTTTCTGTTCCCTTTTCTCGTTCAAATTTTCGTCGTATGATGAATGATTGTTGTTCCGGCTGCGAATATATCCTTTGTTCATTTGTTCTGCCAGATCCCGACAGCCTAATATCGGACAATTACACCGCCTCTGCTTGCAGATTGAATGGCAGCACTCCCGACAACGAATGTTTGTTGGGGTATTAGGCTCCCCCGACTGTTGTCGGGCTGTACAGCAGGCAAGCTGGATCAACTTTGCAAATGGAAGATAAATGTGAATCATCACAAGCGTGTCAGTTGACATTAGCCAATCTCAAATCCGACCAGTATAAGGCGGAGAGTGGTTAATATGGAAATGGGGAAATCTCTTCAGTCGGGACGACCGAACATCCTCAATCAATTATAGTAGGGTAAATAAGAGTTTTATATTTTAAAATAATTGCTTGGCAACTGACGCTGAAACAAGCATGACGATAACTGAATTATGCGATAACTCAAATGTATTTATGTATTGTTATGACGTAGGTGGCTATTGGGGGATCAAGAATAGCCACTATAATTTTATCCTAAACACGCGGCAATTTGATGGAATATGCTATTGCAAAGTTAAAAACAGCGGAGATTGTCGGAATGGGTGCGAAACATTTAGCGCAAATTGACAAAATATGCGCAAAACATTTGGCGGATACCAACAAAAGCACTATATTTGCGCTATATATCAACGGCTATGGAGAAAGATACTATATTGTTCAAGCGTAAGATGTACGACCGATTGCTCAAATGGAAGAGGGAGCGGAACGGAGAATCCGCAATTCTCATACAAGGAGCAAGACGAATCGGAAAGTCCACACTTGCAGAAGAGTTTGCTCGAAATGAGTATGAGTCCTACATTCTCATCGACTTTGCCATTGCACCGGCAGAAGTGCAGGAGCTTTTTAATGATATATCAGACTTGAACTATATATTTCTTCGGCTGCAACTTATCTATCGGGTGCAGTTGATTGAACGCAAGTCGGTAATCATATTCGATGAGATACAAAAGGCTCCTTTGGCTCGTCAGGCTATCAAACATTTGGTTAAAGACCGTCGATACGACTATATCGAAACCGGCTCACTCATTACCGTTCACAAAAGCAGTCAGGATATCCTGCTGCCGAGCGAGGAGACGCGGGTCGATATGTTTCCGATGGACTATGAAGAATTTCGATGGGCGTTAGGCGATACCGCCACGATACCGTTGCTGCGCACGGCATTTGAAAAACGAATACCGTTAGGCGATGCCGTTCATCGTAGAATGATGCGCGATTTCCGCTTGTATATGTTGGTCGGAGGTATGCCGAAAGCAGTAGCAGAGTATATCAAGACGAACAATCTTGGAGCAGTAGATTTAGTAAAGCGGGATATTGTTTCGCTGTACGAGGAGGATTTTTGGAAGTTGGATAATACGGGCAGAGCTACGGCATTGTACGATGCAATACCTGCACAATTAAGTAAGAATGCTTCGCGGTATCAAATAGCATCGGCTATACCCGGCGAAAGAGCAGAGCGAGTTGCAGGCATCGTTAAAATGATGAATAATTTCATGTCTGCAAATGTTGCATATCATTCCAATGACCCGAATGTCGGATTGGCTCTTACGATGGATAATGAACGCTTTAAGATATATGCATCCGATACCGGAATGTTTGTAACACTGGCTTTCAAGGACAAGGACTTTACGGATAACATTATTTATGAAAAACTGCTGAACGACAAACTCAGCGCTAATTTAGGCTATGTCTATGAGAATGTTATAGCCCAGATGTTGAGGTCTGCCGGCAAGCAGTTGTTTTATCATACGATACCGACCCCGGATGGAAAGAAATACTATGAAATAGATTTCTTGATAGCAGACGAGCATAAAATATCGCCGATTGAAGTGAAGTCATCCGGCTATAAATCGCATACCTCGTTGGATGTTTTCTGTGATAAGTTCTCCGACCGCGTGCAGAACAAGTATGTTATCTACACCAAAGACCTGAAACGCGAGCAAGGAATTGACTATATCCCCGTATATATGACGATGTTTTTGTGATTTTAACAATAACGCATTGAGTTATGGGTAAGCTGTTAGATTATATAGCGAAGGAAACGCAAGGCGAATGCTTTGCGTCGTTCAAGTATTGTTATGACAATATGTTGCCCCCGAATATCGAGTACGAGGCGAAAGAAGACTCATATATCAATCTGAAAGAATTTGCAGAGAGTATACATGACCCTCATATGAGAGACATGTGCCCCTTGGCTGAAAAGATGATGTCTATGCCTCCATTATTCAAATACTTTCTTGATGGTTCGCGCCGGGTCTATAAGGTGGATGACATACAGTACGATAAAAAGGTTTTTCCAATTGTCAGTGGACAGATTTCCGTTTCCTGCTGTGGCAGAGAGATGAATGATGATAATACATTCCGAAGTTTCGGTAAAGTTTTCGAGGAAGCATATCCGGTGGTCTGTTTACCGATAACAGCTAACGATGAAGGCATTGATAACGGAGTGTATTTTAATAATCTATGCAACAAACTAAACGAATTACCTTATATGATTTGAATTTTCTATTTGCTATGGTCAACATAGAATCATCATCATTTATTCGGATTAGACCAATGTGATAATGCTCCGCTACTTGTATTGCTCCCTGTTGAAATCCATGTCTTGATATTACAATGCCTTTTTGTGCTTTTAGTTGGGATATTTTCGTGTAGAATTCTTCTACATCATCAACAGAAGTAGGACGATTACAATCTTTACATTCAATAATTGTCAGAATATTATATGAAGATGATATCTCCATTGTCGTTTCAATAGATATATCTGTAATTATGTGCTTTTTTCGAGCTTCTGAATAATATTTCTCTTTTTTCTTAATAACACTCTGTTTCCTATTGACAGGTAATTTTTCATCTTCC